>ENA-ORNI01000014-ORNI01000014.1-human-gut-metagenome-genome-assembly--contig:-NODE-14-length-205935-cov-16.8859_pt1 | contig 205935 bp, 181 predicted proteins | sample MGYA00242118_ERZ509028 | MGnify/ENA primary metagenome ERZ509028 (study PRJEB26280, sample SAMEA2338755) | human gut metagenome | biome: human gut; feature: human-associated habitat; material: faeces...
AGCCGGAAATCTTGTTCCGTTCAGATTTACAGAGACAATCTCTCTCGTCATGACATCTGTCACTCCTGGAATGCTTTTGATTTCTTCAATCATTGAATCATTCAATGGATTATCCGTCAGAATCGTATCCAGATTATTCTCCGGATATCTTTCATCGTACTCAGCAGAATAGTCAAGCTGCAGTTCAAATTGTCCATGATTAACGGAAAGACGTGCTTCATGCTCCGTATCAATATTTCCTACATAATTAGAGATAATCACAAACAATGCGCAGGAAAGCCCCAGTGTGAGGATGGTACCAATGGTTCTTTTTGGATTACCCGTTATATTTGCCATTGCCATAGAAAACACGGTGACATTTTTTCTGCCATTTCGTTTTCCTTTTTTGTGTGTTTCTGCATTTTCTAAATACCGTGTTGCTTCGATAGGTGAAATCCGTGAAACAATTTTCATTGGTTTACGCAGCGCCAAAGCAACGGTAAAAAATGACACGAAAATACATAGAAGCATAACAGGCAGGGAAAACAGTGGCATCTGCTGATTTTGGACTCCCATAGAGCCAGTTCCGGTTGATACAAGGTTTCCCTGTTCTACCAGCCAGTTAAAACCGCATTTTGCAATCAGAAAACCAAGAAGCAATCCAACTGGTATTGAAGAAATTGCCAAAAACATACCCTCTCTGAAGATCAGTTGTTTCATCTGCTTTTTTGTCGCTCCCAGAGCCTTGATTTTTCCATACTCCTGTATCTTGTTGGCAATACCGACCTGAAAAATATTATAAATGACCACAACAGAGAAAAGTACAATTGCAAGAATCAAAACCCCGCATACCGCAATCGTTTCATAACTCGGCTGCAAGACCCATTGCAAATAGAGATCATTGACTATAACGTTTTTTTCTTCGATCCCACAAGCTGCTGCAATCTGCTTTATAACCGAATCAATATTATTCATAGATACATTTGCAGAATCATTTAAAGTAAAATAAATATTATACTGTCTGTCATTCTCTGCGACGTGCTCATCATAAAACTCCTGTGACCCGAAAGCAACATAAGATGCCTCGATGGTATACTCATCACGATCATATAGGATTCCGCTGACAACAAATTCTTCCGGCTTATATTCTGACTGCATCCCTGCGCGGTAATCCAGTGTAACCGTATCTCCGATCTTTACATCACCATACCCCATTGCACGAAAAAATGCTCTTCCTGCGGCAATTTCCTGCATTTTTTCCGGATACTTTCCTTCCTTCAACTCATATTCTTTATTATAAGGAAGCATTTTTCTTGCAGTCTCATCCATGCAGACAAACCCGCCTTTTTCATTGCCTTTTATGATACCTTCGGTGCACATAGTGCCTGTAGCATCTATTTCCGCACGGCGGTTTACTTCTTTTAACTGCGATCCGTCTGCGGAAACAAACAGACCACAATTGCTTCCATATGATCCTGCCGCCTGACTTTTCTGTAAATGAATTACCCCATTTCCCACAGTACTGATGATAACAAGCAGCATCGTGGTCAGACAGATTGCCATCATGATCAGTATACTTCTTGTCCTGTTCCTTTTGTCATTGCTATATGCAATCCTGCTTATTATCTTCATCTGAAATCCACCACCTGTCCGTCCTCAATCACCAGAATACGGTCAGCGACCTGTGCAATTTCGTCATCATGGGTAATCATTACAATTGTCTGTCCATATTTTTTTGCTGTCATCTTAAGCAGAGCGATTACCTCATCACTGGTCTTAGAATCAAGATTTCCTGTCGGCTCATCTGCAAATATAATTTCCGGACGATTCACCAGTGCTCTTGCAATTGCTACTCTCTGCTGCTGTCCTCCGGATAACTGATTTGGCAGATTATAAATCCGGTTTTCAATCCCCAAAGTTGCAATAATATCATTTACATACGCTTCATCCACTTTTCTTCCATCCAGCCCCAGTGGCAGTACAATATTTTCCCAGACATTAACAGATGAAACCAGATTAAATGCCTGAAAAACAAATCCGATTTTTCTTCTGCGGAAAACAGCAAGGGCATCTTCCTTCATCCTGTATAAATCTTTCCCTGCTAAAGTAACACTGCCTTTTGTCGGGGTATCAAGCCCTCCAAGCATATGAAGTAATGTACTTTTACCGGAACCTGACTTTCCAACAATTGCGACAAATTCTCCCTTCTCAATCTGAATGTCCACCTGATTGACCGCTTTGACCTGATTCTCACCTGCGCCATAAAACTTACAAAGCTGCTTGGTTTCTAATATCACACTCATGTGTTGCCTCCTTTTCAATTCTGTAAAGCGTACCTTTTCAGCACGCTTTCTTTGCCTGTTTATATATTTGGTCATTTTTCAACCTACATCCAAATTGTATCAGGACAATCTTTCATTTCACTTTCAAAAACGAGCAGAAGTCTTACAGAATTGTAAGATTTCTGCTCATTTAAAATTTAACTAACATATGGTAATTGAATCACAAACGTGCTTCCTTTTTTCTTTTTTCCGGAGGTTACCGTAATCATACCTGCGTGCTTTTCGACAATTTCTCTCGATAGAAAAAGTCCGATTCCTGTACCACTCTTTTCCATGACCTCCCTGGAACTTCCTCTGTAAAATCGTTGAAAAATTTTGTGATACTCATTCTGCGGAATACCAATTCCCTGGTCCTCAATTTCCATTCTTACAAGATCGTTTCTTTTTTGTAACCGGATAAATATTTTTGAACCACACGGACTGTACTTGACCGCATTATCCAGAACGTTGATCACAGCTTCACCAAGCCACCTTTTATCCTGCATAATCGTGCATGTTTCCAGTTCTTTTTCATAGTCAAAAACGAATTCAATTTCTTTCTCATCCGCTTTAGGATAAGTGCGGTTCACAGCAGATATGACAGTATCCATAAACGGAAGTTTTTTCTTATTAATCTGAATCAGTCCAGTTTCCATCTTGGATATTTCAAGAAGCGACTGCAATAATGTCTCCAGTCCATCCAGAGCACTCCGACAACGGATACGAAACTCCTCCTGTTCTGTGGCACTTAAGTCATTCTGCATCAGCACACTAAAACATGTATCCAAAGCTGCAACCGGTGTCTTTAACTGGTGAGAAATATCAGAAACCATTTCTTTCGTGTTCTCCTTTTCTGCCCTTGCTTCTTCCTTTATCAACTGAATATGATGTCCGATTACTTCAAGCTGGTTATTCAATTTTTCCAGTTCTGCATGATTTTCCGTTTTCAGTAAATCATCAAATTTATTTTCACGGAATCTGATCAGAATTTCTTCCAACTGGTCTAAAATTTTCTGATGACACGCATCTTCTTTTTTCTTCCAATAAAGTAAAAAAGTCAAAAGAAGCACGCATATCACAGTGCTTACAGCACCGGTCACCATAACCTGATGCCGGAATTGCGAATAAAATGCATTCCCTTTATTCCCCCAGTATCCATATTGCTCCAATAATCGCCTTCCCTGTTCGTTAGTTTCAATATCCTTATCCTTAAGCAATTCCGAAACAGCATCCAGCCCGGAAAATTCTTCCTTTGCAGCAATCTCTGTCATAAAATTCATTTTATATTTATAATCTTCATAAAACACATACGTGGTAAAGCAATTTAATATTGCAAACAATAATATGACAGGTAATACCAAGGAGAGCACTACTGTAATCTTCTTGCGATATCTCTTTGTCACTGCCTTACCTCCTGATTCCATATATACCCAAGACCTCTGATATTCTTTATATAGACCGGTGCAGCCGGATTGTCTTCGATTTTCTCACGGAGTCTTCTGATATTGACAGCGATTGTATTTTCATCCACAAAATCCCCTTCCAGATCAAACACATTTTCCAATATTTGTGTTTTTGAAAGAATCTGTTTCGGATTCTGAAGAAAAAAAGTCAGCATTTTCAACTCCGTTTTTGTCAGACTGATTTCACGACTCTTTATCAGGACTTTCATTTCTCCTGCGATAAATACGATATCTCCCGAAATCATCTTTCCGGCTTCCGTTTTCTCCTGTCTGCGGCGGAAATGTGCTTCTATTTTCAAAAGAAGTACCGAAAGACTAAACGGCTTTGTAATATAATCATCTGCCCCTGCTTCATATCCCATGACCTGATCCATCTCCTGATCTAGTGCTGTAAGACAAATAATGTATGTATTATAATTGCATCTCATCCACCTTACAAATTCCAGTCCATTCCCATCCGGAAGATTCACATCACAAATGGTAACATCCACATTATTATCACTTGCAATTCTTTTCGCTTTTTTCACTGATTCTGCTGAAAAAACCTCATATCCGGATTTTTTCAGTGAAAATGTAATTCCACGATTTAAATTTTCATCATCTTCAACCACGAGTATACCTGGCATAGCATCTGCACCTCTCTTTATTAACTATTCATCTTAAAATGCTTCAATGCCTCCACAATTGCACTCTCTTTATCTTCTGGACACTGCGGTTGCCTGCTATCTTCATTTTTAGGTAAATTATAATTCTTTCCAACCTCAATTCCGCATTTTCTCTTTACCTGTGAGATATACAGATTGGAAACCTTCATGCCGGCATTATGTTCAGCCACATACTTCTTTATCTCATCATATGTAGCCTTAGTCTCTGCAGATGTTATATCCATATCATCAAGTTCAATCGTGACATTAATGTAATCATCCGGCTTTTATTTCAGTTGGGACAAAAGAACAACCGTCTCAACATGCTTATCATTGTCCAAACTCGTATTTTTACCAACTTCTAAAAATCTCTTTTATGAAAATTAATTCTTACTGTTTTCCTTTACTGTACTGTGAATATTTTTAATGCTTTCCAAGTATTCTTCTTCAACCGGCGATAAGTTCTGCACCTGATATTTCCGATATTCTTCTGTTGCTTTTTCAATTGCCTGCGCATGACTAATAGTTCCGGCTCCTTGCAACACTTTTTCACCTGTTGTTTTTAAAACATTGTCAAGGTGCTCCACATAATCTGCCATATACATAGGATTGTGACGCATAGCTTGAATCTCCGCGAAATCAAAATATCCCGATACAATATTATTTAGAATCTTTAACTCTTCATCATTGAGATAATTTTTTGCAATACTGACATCTTTCAATACAGGAAAATCACCAGAAAAACTTTTTAATCCCATAAAAGGCTGACTGGCATCCGCACGCTCATATATAACTTCTGCCGCTGTATGTCCGTGTGCTGCATAGTGTAATTTATTTTGCACCATTTTAAAAAACGCAATGGATTCACTACTCTTGGGATTATAGTCAACACTTGTTGCATAAAGATCAAGCACCTGTCGGTACATAACCTTTTCAGATGAGCGGATATCCCGAATACGGTCTAATAACTCTTTCCAGTAATTACCGCCTCCCAGATTTTTCAGTCGTTCATCATCCATTGTAAAGCCTTTTATCATGTACTCTTTTAATCGTTCAGTAGCCCATCGACGGAAATTTGTGGCAATTTTAGATTTTACTCTATATCCAAGAGAAATAATCATATCAAGATTATAATGTGCTGTATTATAATTTTTCCCATCAGCAGCAGTTGTTCGGAATTTCCGAACAACTGCTTTTTCCTCTAGCTCACCCTCTTCAAAAATGTGTTTAATATGCTCACTGATATTAGATTTACTAGTTTGATAAAGTTCACATAATTGTGCCTGCGTAAGCCAAACGGTCTCATCTTCAAATTTAACGTCAATTTTTGTATCCCCATCTTCTGTTTGGTAAATGATAATTTCGCTCCCTATAATATTTATATTATCTTTATTGTTCTCCACCATTCAGGCCCCCTCCTGTTTTCTATTTTTTCATGTATTTTCAAATCACCCTCTTAAGATTTCATCAATTTGTTCAGATTCAATTCGCTCTTTTAAATAACCAATTTGTGTTTCGATATACTTTTTATGCTTTATCCATTTTAAACCTATAAAATTTGAAAGCAATGATTCAAGAAACTCAATCCAAACAGAATACATAGGTACCGCACTACCCGACCAACTCCAAGAAGTAGGTGTTAATGGTATTCTTTGAAAATCTTCAAACAATGAATTATTCTCAAGGAACAACAAAATATATTCCTTTTTTCTCTCAATTTCCAATTTCGATATAACTGAAAATAGACAATACATTTTTGTTTCATCATTAGAGAACAGTTGAATGCATTGTCTAATCCACTCGTCTTGTCTTCCCAATAGATTTCGCTCATTTTGGGTCGGTAATAATAAAGACTCCAAAAAATATGGTACTGACATCTTAGAAAACTGGCAATTCTCCAATAGCTGTTCAAAAATCTTATTATATATTTCTATAAAATCGTCCAAATCGAAAAAGCAACGATGCCTTTCTTGATGGTCACTAAAAGAACCCTCATTTTTATTTATTAAATAACGAATATATTTGTCCAGTATAGAAGGTCTAACCAAATATATTTCTTTCAAAAACTGTCCGTTATAATCAGAGTGATTATCATGCGATAGCATGGCACAATAAATTTCTTCAAGCAATTCCAAATTACAATTATATTTTTGGATTACTTCCTGTGGTGTATTATGATAATTATTAAATAGCAAATCAAAATAAATATGCACTATAAAAGGTGAATACTCCATCTTAGCTAAAATAATTTTACTTCCCTTTATTAATGCTTGCTTATCCATTACATTATATTTCTCAAGAAAATCCACATCACGCATTGAGAATGAAGTAATATCTCTGTCAGAAGTATCTTTCAAAAAGTTATAAAGCCCTTGCAGATGTTTTGGGGTAATTAACTCCGACGGCAATTCATGATAATAAGCATATAGCCAGGCATTTTTCTGACTATATTCCTTACTGGCAATAATTTGATATACTTCCTGATCGCACAACAAAGAAATAAGTATGTCAATTAAACGATATGGGTGTAAATTGCTTGGTGTATCTTTTTCTATGTAATACTTAATTGCATCAACACAGCAATCTTTTTGAAGACAAAGGGCATCAAAAGCAATTCCTAAACCCTCTCCAACCTCCCAAGATGTACGATCATCAAATTTAGAAATATCATTACAAACATCAATTAACTTCTTAAACATTTCTAAATTACAATTAGAAACGTATTGATTAATCGTTTTCCGTTTTAGTTGTTCACATTCTTCATAACCAACTTCTTCTGTATAATCTGGTCCTTTGAGAATCAAATATAATTGAAAGTATTCTCCTACAAAATATTTAGCAAATGCTGATTCACAAGAAAAATTTATATTACTAAAAACTTGCACTATTCTGTTCACTAAAAGACAATTTTCCAATTCATCTGGCGGAAAATGTGACTCCAAAATTGATTCGATATATTTTAAGTCAAACTGTAGAACCGGAATACTTATATCCTCAATAATGCCACCATAAGAACTAAGGATTTTTCTAACTCTTGCTCTATACTTTTCAATTTCACACAAAGAGGATAAAGATTCCCAAATTAGCTTTCGATATTTTTCAACCCCTTCAGATATGGCTAATGGAATTTGATATATGGTAAATGTGTTCTTTCGTCCTCCCTCTACTGGTGTAAAATGTAATTTCAAAAATTCTTCTGCTATTTGTAAAAAAAGAGTAGCAACAGATTCTTGTTTCCAGTCATCTGAATATTCTTTTATCTTCTCAAAAAAAGTTACTTGTGTGTAAAAACCATAGTTCGCAGAATCTTTATTAATACCAAAATATAGATTAACTGCATGATAAAATTCCATATATAAATCTGGTCGCTTAAAATAATACTGAAAAAACAAATCACAGGCTGTCGGCAAATCACGCATATCTGCAAAACCACCAAGAATTTTAATAATATCATCTGTTACATTCTGGTAGTTTTTTCCTTCATCAGTATCAATATCACTCCATTCACAAATCACTCCTTCTTCAGATTCAATTTCATTTTGCAAAATCAGAAGTGTTTCTGTGGGATTAATACGAAAAAACGCTTTGACAAATTCGAAGAAAGCCGGTGATTTTTCTATTGACAATTCATCCCATAATAATTTTATTTCTTTCTCAACAAAATTGAAAAGAGTTTCATTTCTAAATATATTAAGTAATGTATTAACGGAGGAAATGGTTCGCTCTCTATAACTCTGAAAACAAGCTTTAATCATTTCCGACAAACCAATTAGTTTTTTATCAAAGAAAACATACTTTAACAAATAATTAGATAAACATTGCTCAGAAAAACGAACGGCTTTATCATTGCAAATATCTACAATTTCCAACTCATGAAGTATACGTACGTTTTCAATAAAATCATCTCGATTTAATCCTTTTTCATGTAAAATCGGCAAAAATGCATCAATGTGTTCCAAATGGATTGCTTCTAAAAAAGCAACTATACCAGCAGTCATACACATGTTTTTGTTGAGAAGTAATTGATTATCCTCTAAAGAAGATCCATAATAATCTTCATATAATTGTGACACATCATTAATAGAATCCAAACGATTCGAATTGCACGCTACTTTCCCTGCAAGTATAGCAATACGAGCATTTCCCTCTGCAATTCTTATGATTCTTTCTTGATATTCTTGATTTAGAATACCCAATGAAGTTTCGAGCAATTTCTTGCTCTCATCATCTGAAAATACGTTTATGTTTACGATTTCATACGAAGTAATTTCTCGAACATCCTTTATTACCTTCTGTAGTGCATAGTCCCTCACCGTAATTAGTATTTTTACGTTGTATCCCTCTGGCTTCATACTAACATAACGAATAATATGCTGTAATCCCGACAATTGATTTGCATCATCAATAAAAAGAAAATAGTTTCCGGGTCTGTCTATAAAAAGTTTCAAATCCTCGTATATTGGTAACGCATTACTGTGAATGCAGTAAACCTTCTCATTATTAGCATCTGGGTGATTTTTCACATAATGCAAAGCTAAACGAGTTTTTCCCGTACCTGCTGAGCCGTTTAGTATAACAACATCCACTTTCAGATAAGCGTCGCCAATATCTTTAAATTCCTTTTCTCTAAATAAAAATTGGGTATCAATTGGAGCCGCCATTCTATTTGAATTATAACTATTAACAAAATCGTCATACGATTGAATTTGCCCCGTACTTATTGATATTCCCAAAAAATCACGGGAAAGATTATGATGGAAAAGATATATGTCTTCTGCAAGCTTATCAATCCCGATAACTGTAAGCTTAATTCCAATATCTTCACATAAAGCTTTTATCTCACTATCTTGAAGAGGTGTAAGATTCGATGAAGTATGGCAATAAATAATCTCAGAAATTTTATCATGCGGAACACCTGTCTTTGACGTATCAAGACATTTTTCAAGATCATCCTTAATTTTTGCAAATAAGTTTTTCTTTTGAGTTGTATATTCTACAAAAACATACTTTCCATTTGATGCAATAAAATAAGTATCTGGTGTACCCAAAGTGGTCTTTCGTGTACCCGCCTCTCCACCAAGAGATACTATATTCGGATAGCCTATTTTATATAAATAGGAATCACAAAGATTTTGAAATGATCCTGCATCCAGTTGAAGTATTTTTTGTTTGATACTTTCAATATTAGCCATAATCAACACCTCTACTATTTGAAATCCTTTTGTTCCACTAAATCATCTTAAAATATCTTAACGCATCTTCGATTGCCCGTTCCTTTTCTGGTGGTACTTGTGGAACTTTTGATTCTTTTTCACCTAAATTATAATTGATTCGTTCTATCAGTCTATGTTTTCTTTTAACTTGTGCTATATATAATTGAGATACTTTAAGTCCTGTCTTATCTAATACATATTGCTTTATTTCAACGTATGTTGCTTTGCTCTCTGCAGCGGTCAAATCAAGCTCCTCCATCTTCACCTCCACCTCTATATATTTATCCGATTTAAGTTTGGAAAGCAAACACACAACTTCCACATGGACCGTCTGACAAAATTGATCCACCGCCGTGCATTTCACCACCCGGTATCCTCTCGCCTGTATCATTTCTAAATCTCTTGCCAAGCTCGTAGCCTTGCAGGAAATATACACGATATTTTCTACTCCATAATCAAGGATCTTCGGCAACGCTTTCGGATGAATCCCATCCCTAGGCGGATCTAACACGATCACATCCGGCTTCTCTTCTATTTCATCTAATACTTTAAAAACATCTCCCGCAATAAATCTGCAATTATGCAGTCCATTCCGCTCTGCATTTTCTTTCGCTGCTTCCACAGCTTCCTCGATGATCTCGACTCCGATCACTTGCTTTGCCACCGGCGCCAATACTTGCGCGATTGTCCCGGTTCCGCTGAACAAATCATACACGGTCATATCGTGGATATCTCCGATATACTCCCGCACAGTGCTGTAAAGCACCTCAGCTCCTCTTGAATTTGGCTGAAAGAAGGAAAATGGTGTGATTTTAAATTCCAACCCCATGATTTTCTCATAGAAATAGTCTTGTCCATAGAGAATCTTTGTCTCATCACTCTGCACCACATCGGATAAGGAATCATTCAAAATATGCAGAATTCCGACAATTTTGCCTTCTACCGGAAGCGCCAGAAGTTTTTCCACAAGCGGAGCCAAGTCATGCTCTTCCTGTGTTGTTGTGACAAGATTTACAAGAATTTCTCCAGTCGTATCTCCTCTCCTTAAAAGAAGATGGCGCAAATATCCGATATGCTGCATTTTTTTGTAGTAGCTGACACCTCTCTCCTTGAAATAGTCCAGCACACAACTTAAAATCTGTGTCATGTCTTCGTGAACTAATTTACAGTCAGAAGCGGTCAGTACATCGTAGGTGCTTCCTTTCTTGTGAAGTCCGAGAGAAAGCGGCCCGTCCTTATATTCATCCCCAAAGGAGAACTCCATTTTATTGCGGTAAGCAAATTCCTTCGGGCTTTCTTTTACTCCCTCAAAGGTATAGGAATACCCATCCACAGCTGCATCCATGATCGATTGGATCTGTTCCGCTTTCATCTTCACCTGTGCCTGATAATCCATGGTCTGATACATGCAGCCACCACAGGCCGGAAAAATACTGCACACCGGCTCTCTTGTCTCTAATGCAGACTTTTCCATTACTTCCAACAGACGTCCTTCCGCTTTTCCTTTTCTCAGCTTATTGACACAAAACCGGATCTTCTGCCCCGGAATCCCATTTTTTACAATGACAGGCTTCTCTTCCCCATCCACTTGCACAATTCCTTTATTTGGGAATTCTACTTTTTGAATCATCCCCTCATAAACTTGTCCTTTTTTCATCTATCTGTATTCCTTTCTCTTACAGTTCTACTGAGCAATCAATTGCTCCACTCTATATTCCCATTTGCACATTGTTTTCCTTACAAGTTCTCCAAAAACTTCCTCTGCAAGAAAAAGGCGGGACTTTTTGTCCCGCCTTATTGCACTTTCTAAATCTCGTCTTCTTCACTAAAGAAATCGTCATCAAATTCATCATCGAAATCTTCTTCAAAATCTTCCAGATAATCTGGTGTGAAGAAACAATATACTGCGTAAGCGATTCCTGCGATTGCTGCAACTGCACCTACAATTGCAAGTACCCAAAGAACTGTATTCTTTGTTTTGTCATCTTTCTTCTTTAAAATGTCATTTAATTTTGATGCTGCAATAATATCTTCTACTCTGTTCATACTTGCCACGTCCTTTCCGATTTCCTTACTTTTCAAATGGATTTCGCTTCCATTATTATAGCACTAACAAGGGAAGATTGCTATAACATTTCATATATTTTTCCCAATTTTATTTTTTCTATACTTTTTGTAATTTTGCAAAAGATGCAAACATCTTTTTTGTCCCTGCGCTGTCAAAATCGACACTCACCTCGTAATCTCTTCCACCTTCCGTGATCGCAGTCACCGTACCTTCTCCGAATTTCATATGACGGACACGGTCACCGACACCATAGGAAAGTCCTTCCCCGCTTTTGACTCCAAACTGCTGTACCGGTTTTGAGATCATAAACGGTTTTGCTTGAAAAGACTGTTTTGCCTGAACATAGGCATTCTGCTTCGGCAGTTCCAGCTCTTCTTTCTCCACAATTTTCCCGGTAGACAAAAGCTGCGGCGGAACTTCTTTTAAAAATCTTGACATTTTATTATATTGTGTCTCCCCGCGAATCATACGTCTTCTGGCACAAGTCATCGCAAGTTCTTTTTTTGCCCGGGTGATTCCGACATAACAGAGTCTTCTCTCCTCCTCGATTTCTGTCGGATCATCTGCTGTAATGGTCATGTAGCTTGGGAAAATCCCATCTTCCATCCCTGCCAGATAAACATAAGGGAATTCCAATCCTTTTGCACTGTGCAATGTCATCAGCACAACATAATCGCTTTCTTCATCCAAGCTGTCAATATCTGCCACCAGCGCCACTTCCTCTAAAAATCCGGAAAGTGTCGGAAGCTCCTCCTCACAGGATTCTTCATATGCAGCGATTTTATTCAGAAATTCATCGATATTCTGGAGACGTGCTTCTGCCTCCTCTTCTCCTTCTGCCTTCAGTTCCTCCACATACCCGGTTTCCGTAAGGATTTCTTCCATCAGTTCTGTAATCGAAAGATGTTCTGCTTCTTTCCGGAAATATTCGATCATCGCCGCAAAAGATTCTAGTTTGGAAATACTTCTTCCCAATCCCGGAACAAGATCGGCAGAACACAGTGCTTCGTAGAAACTGATTCCTCTCTGCTGCGCCGCCTCCGTAATGCGATTGACTGTTGTAAGACCAATTCCTCTCTTCGGAACATTGATGATCCTCCTCACTGCAAGATCGTCTTTTCCATTATCAATCGTTTTTAAATATGCAAGCAGATCTTTGATTTCCTTTCTCGCATAGAAATTAACTCCGCCGACAATCTTGTATGGAATATTGGCTGTGATCATTTTCTCCTCAAACAGACGGGATTGTGCATTTGTACGGTACAAAACTGCATGATCACAGTAAGCTGCTTTTCCATTATCTACGCGTTCTCTGATATCTCCTACAATATATTCAGCTTCATCGTAGGCGGTGTCAAATTGGCGAAACTGGATTTTTTCCCCTTCTCCATTTTCCGTCCAAAGTGATTTTGCCTTTCTTCCTACATTGTTTTTGATCACCGCATTTGCCGCATCGAGGATTGTGCTCGTCGAACGGTAATTCTGCTCAAGTTTAATCACTTTTGTATGTTCAAATTCTTTTTCAAAGCTTAAAATATTCTGAATGTTTGCCCCGCGGAATTTATAGATCGACTGATCATCATCTCCGACTACACACAGATTTTTATATTTTGCCGCAAGAAGGCTGATCAACTTAAACTGCACGGTATTGGTATCCTGATACTCATCTACCATAATATAGCGGAAGCGATCCTGATAATATTCCAATATCTCCGGCTGTGTCTGGAACAGCTGTACGGTCTTTACTAAAAGATCATCAAAATCCAGTGCATTGTTTGCCTTCAGCTGCCTCTCATACTCTTTGTAAGCCTCAGCAATCTTCTTCTTGCTGAAATCTCCATATGCATTCAATTCATATTCTTCCGGTGTGATCATCTCATCCTTTGCCGAGGAAATCGCACTTAAGATCGTACGCTCCCGATATGTTTTTGTATCAATCTGAAGCAGTTTGCATACATCTTTCATCAAAGTCTTCTGATCATCGCTGTCATAGATTGTAAAGTTATTGTCATATCCAAGCCGGTCAATATGCCTGCGCAGAATCCGCACGCAAGTAGAATGAAACGTGCTTACCCAGATACTTTCTGAGCCAAATCCTACGATATCATCTACACGCTCCCGCATCTCGCCTGCCGCCTTGTTTGTAAACGTGATCGCAAGAATATTCCACGGATTGATTCCTTTCTCCTCAATCAGGTATGCAATACGGTGCGTCAGCACCCTTGTTTTCCCAGATCCGGCTCCTGCCAGTATAAGAAGCGGTCCCTCCGTGTGAAAGACCGCCTCCCGCTGCTCTGCATTTAATGTATCATATATACTCATAGTTTTATGACTCCTTATCCCTTACTGCTTATCCTATTATACCAAACTCTCCGCGAAACGCAATGCCAGAAATCTTTTATCGCTCCTCCCCGTTCCGATCAAATTTCTTCTTCAGCGCTCTCTCTACCGGAATGATCGTCACAAGCAGAACTACACACTGTCCCATACAAAGTACGATCGATGTCGTATTAAATATTTCTTCTCCTGCGAGATAAGAAAGTATAGTCGCAAAGGCTGTGACCAGAGCCACACCCCAGCCAATCCGCCAGCAGATTTTTCCCCAGTAGGCATTGGCGAATTTCCAGGTCTTTTCATTTTTCATTGACATCGATGTACGATAGCCGCAAAGTGCGTTCACATCCTTGGGAAAATGAATTCCTTTGAACAAATAGCCTAAGACAAGCATTGTCACAGGTACAAGCATGTTACAGATAAATAAAAACCAAAATTCTGCCATATGTGATCACCTCTCTGAAAATATTTTTAATTTTTCATATAGTTCTTTTGTCCTCTCCGGTGTCTTGTCATTGACAACGATCGTTTTGTCTTCTGTATCGATCACAACATATTCTCTGCATGCGTTGTAACTGTACAGACGATAATTTCCAAATCGCTTATTTCGGAACTGCCCTGCCTGAATCCTCACAGAACCATTTCCATTCGTCCGCCTTCCAAGATCCAGTTCTTTTTCGTAATCCACAGAGAGAATTTCCTTCTGCTCCAGCGTATATCCAGGAACAAGAAATCCTGACAGACGAATTTTATCCTCTTCAAATTCTATGTTGACAGAACCTGCAAACATTGGTACCCCTATCAAAGCTGCTAAGATTGTCAGGATGATCAAAGAATACCGTCTTCCATTTCTTCTTTCTTTTGCAATTTTTTCTTTTTCTGTCTCAGACATTTCTTCTGTTTCTACATAACAGTTATTTGTCATCAGCAGAATATAGCCGATTCCAACAAACACAAGGATCATAAATATCGCCAGAAAAACCGGAGTCATATCTTCCTTTGCAAAATTAAGAAACAGAAGGCTTGCTGTGATAATCGTCCATCCCTTCGCCATTGTTCTATTCAGCTTTTTCTCATCATATTTCTTCTTTTCCTCTGCGCTCGCTGTGTTATAGCCTGCGATGAGCCATCCTCCTTTTCCCGTCCAGAAAAGAACTCCCATCACCGCAAAAACAGCAAAAATAATCCATCCCAACATAACCATTCTTTCCTTCCCTTATTTAATGTAAAAACCTTCCACCTTCATCGTTTGAGTGAACGTGATCGTATACTGTGCTTTCCCATTTTCATAAGATACTATACTGACCGCAGTTGCGTACTTTTCCTTCGTCTCTGGATTTTCGGTTCCACGCACAACTGTCTTCTCAATTTTTTCCGGCTCGCCCAATTCTTCCATCACAGGCTGCACTGCATTTCTTAAATCCTCCTCTGTAAGTACCGTCACAAGCTTTGCACTCTCATATTCCTCTATGATCTTCTCATAGTCCCCTTCATGGACAAGTTCGATAATCTCTTCTGCCGTCTTTTTGACCGTCTCTTCCTCAAAACGGTCTGACAATGGTTTTTGACCGGAACAGCCTGCAAAAATCATTGCTGCTGCACATCCGGCACATACAAATACGTGCATCCATTTTTCTGTATATTTTTTCATATCCATTTCCTCTTTTCATTGAACTCTGCTTTTTCAGTCATTCCCGGGAATTTTGGCATCGTCACGATGCAGACATATTTCCCATCCATCCTTTCTCGCTGAAAACTGCCGTCATACTTTTTCAACACTCTTGTCACATTCTCCAATCCGATTCCCATATGACCTTCCTTCCTTTTCTGGCAGAAGGACATCGTATTTTCAATACGGATCACATTAAATTCATGAATGCTGTCCGCCCGTATCACCACTTGCTTCTGCTCCGATTCCTTCGCTGCCTCAACTGCATTGTCCAAAAGATTCGCAAAAACAGTTGTAAGATCACTGTCTTTCATTCCCTCCAAGGCAATCGCACCGATTCTCGCATCAAATGTTACACTTGCTCTATTTGCCGCCTTTTCTTTATCGTTTAAGATAATATTTAGCAGACGGTTATCGGTATAGTATTTGTGACCAAACATATTTAACATCTGATGTACATCTCCTATATATTCTCTTGCTCGCTCTTCTTCTCCTGAGCTTTGGAGCTGCTCGATTGCAAGAAGATGATTTCTCATATCGTGAATGATCTTCCTGGATTCTTGATACTTCTGCTCTATCTCCTCATAATACCGGCACTGCATCTCCTCTTTCTGATTTGCCAGATTCAGTTCATTTTGAAGAGAATTGGTCTTCAAAATTTTTGCAAGCAAATATGTCATACATCCATTCATCACAAGCAACAATACAATATTAAAGACTACAAGCTCCATCCCGTAAAGCTGAACATAGATTCCCGAGAACACGCAGATGGAATAGAAATACACTATACTGAATACCGGAACGATCAAAAAAACTATATACTGAAACTTTGTCAGACTGCTCTCTCTTCTTTTTCGGGAAATCCACACGAAACATTTTGTCACAAAAATCTCTGCCACAATCTTCAAAAGGATCATCACATTTGCCTCCCGGTAAGTAATAAACAAACCTAGGCGTGCATAGGTGCTTCCCAGACCATATATAACAATCCCCTGACACAGGATCAACACTGTCACATATACGCAGCTGTAAAACATCTGTATCTGGTCTGTGGTGAATAGAAAATAGCAGGCCAGTATACATCCAGCCACTGTTAGCAGTGCTCCCGCCCCTGCATTCCCCCACCGATAGATCACATAACAAAATGTCATGCTATGCAGAAAAAATACCACCAGATAACACCATTTCGGTCTATGAATGTTTCTCGGAAGGCAACTTAAAAAATAATAGATCATCGTCTGGATTACGATTAATTCTACGAAATTCAACCATACATTTACGACCAAAACCATCCCCGCCTCTCTTCCTGTATTTCTTACGACAGATCATCTTAAATACACCCTGCAAGGAATTTATTCAGCAACGACCGAAATTCTGTTGATTTTTTCTGAGAAAGCGGGATCAGACTGCCATCCATCATCCGGATATCATACCCTTTCACCGCTTTGACATAAAAAAGATTTACTACAAAACTTTTATGAGGCACTGCAAAATCGTATCCTTTCATCCGCTCAGCAATCTCTCGGATTCCTCCGCGAATGATCAGATTTTCCTTTTTTGTCTTTACATACACTCGGCGTTCCCGGTATTCAAAATAGTAAATATCATTGATCCTTACAAGTTCTGACCCATCCTTTGTCTCAAATCGAATACTGATCTCATCTTCTTTTTTCCTCTTCTGATAATAGGAAATCGCCTCCTGCAGCTGCGCTTTTACCTGCTCCTGGCTCACCGGTTTCAAGAGATAGGCAAATGCATGAACCGCAAAAGCGTAATGCACATATTCCGCATAACTTGTCACATAGATAATTTTTACATTCTTGTCCTTTTCTCTGAGAATCTTCGCCGTCTCAATGCCATTCATCCCATCCATATCGATATCAAGAAAAAGAATGTCATAGTTCTGATCGGACTCCACTAATTTCTCACCGCTCTCATAGCAGTCTATCTCTTTTGAGATACCGGCTGATAAAATCATCTCTTTTAACCGTATGACGCTCTCTTTGTCATCATCACATACTGCAATCTTTGGCATCTCTTCTTCCCTTTCCTTTCTATCGCCATTATACGCTTTCCCCAAACTGTATTTCAAGCTTCCTGCCTGAAATACAGTTTTTCGTACCTATCATCCGGATTTGATCCAATAGTTTTCTTAAAACCACCTATATTTATGTTGCTTCCTCGTTTTCAATACTATATACTAAGACTATGAGGTGATGACATGACAATTAACACAGAAGATATCCTAAACAGTATTTTAGAAAGTATTTCAAGAATTGACTATGTAAAGGCAGATGAGATTCCAAATATCGACCTATATATGGATCAAGTCACAACTTTTATGAATGACCACATGAAATCCTCCAAGCGATATGAAGACGATAAGATTCTCACAAAAACAATGATCAACAACTATGCAAAGAATGAACTTCTCCCACCTCCTCTGAAGAAAAAGTATTCTAAAGAGCATGTGATGGTTCTCATTTTTATCTATTATTTTAAAAATATTTTATCAATCAAAGATATTGAGACATTGCTCAAACCGATCACAGAGAACTACTTCCACACAGATAAGGAACTGTCGTTCACAGATCTCTACGAGGAGGTGTGTAGCCTTGAGAAATCCCGCATCGATCATCTGAAAGAAGATATTACAGAAATTTACCGCACTTCTTCTGAAACCTTTTCTGATGCGGATGAGGAGAATCGTGAATTTCTCCGTCTGTTTTCTTTTATCTGTACATTAAGTTTTGATGTATATGTCAAGAAACAGTTGATTGAGAAACTCGTTGACGCACTCCCTCCTTCCGATAACAGGAAACATAAAAAGTGATTTTTTTCTTTGCATTATAAAAAGGCAGCATATTCCACGTTTGTGGTACGCTGCCTCTCTTTAAAATCTGATTGATTTTCTATCTCAAAATTAAGCTAATTTAGATTTTGCAACTTCTGCTAATGTAGCAAATCCCTGTGCATCATTGATTGCCATATCAGCTAAGATCTTTCTGTTCATCTCAACTCCAGCTAATTTTAAACCGTACATAAATTTGCTGTAAGATAATCCATTGATTCTTGCAGCTGCGTTGATACGAGCGATCCATAACTGTCTCATCTGACGTTTGCGCTCTTTTCTTCCTGCGTAAGAAGATGTGAGTGCTCTCATCACTGACTGTTTTGCAACTCTGTATTGTTTAGATCTGGCTCCTCTGTAACCTTTCGCCAGCTTTAATGTTCTATTGTGTTTTTTTCTAGCGTTCATTCCGCCTTTAATTCTTGCCATGTCTTTCTAATCCTCCTTCAATTCTTCAAATCTTATAAGTATGGTAAGATTTTCTTCATATTCTTAACATTAGTAGCATCTGTGATAGTTGCCTGTCTAAGATTTCTTTTTCTCTTTGTAGATTTCTTAGTTAAGATATGGCTCTTGTAAGCTTTATTTCTTTTTAATTTTCCTGTACCTGTTTTTTTGAAACGTTTTGCTGCTGCTCTACTTGTTTTTATTTTTGGCATGATGTTTTTCCTCCTTAAATGTAGATTATTTATTTTTAACGTTTTTCAGTTAAAACCATGCTGATACTTCTGCCTTCGAGTTTCGTTGGCTTCTCTACGACTGCAATATCCTTTAACATATCTGCAAAATCGTCTAAAATATGCTTACTTGTCTGCATATGTGCCATCTCTCTTCCGCGAAAACGTAATGTCACTTTGACTTTATTTCCTTTTTGAATAAATTTCTTTGCGTTATTTACTTTCGTATTCAAATCATTTGTATCAATATTAGGTGATAAACGCACTTCTTTGACATCCACCGTTTTTTGTTTCTTCTTTGCTTCTTTTTCTTTTCTTGTCAACTCATATTTGTATTTACCATAGTCGATAATCTTACAAACCGGTGGCTTTGCTGTTGGAGCTATCTTCACCAAGTCAAGCTCTGCTTCTGCTGCTAATTTCATAGCTTCTCTTGTTGACATGATTCCTAATTGTTCTCCATCTTCCCCGATCAGACGAATCTCCTTGTCTCTGATCTGCTCATTAATCATTAAATCGCTAATAGTCGTGCACCTCCATAAACTAATCTCTCATACTCTTTTAACGCAAAAAAAAGTGAATAGCTTCGACTATCCACACAATACAATCCTATAACTTTCTACATTTACGAAAGTGACAGTTCTTATATTAACCGAAGTCACCCGATTGTGCTACGGTGAGAGTGGATACTCTACTTTCTTTTTCGTTTTACACAAGATGTATCATACTACATTCTCCACAGACTGTCAACTACTTTTTTGAAACTTATTAGATTGTTTCCAAAACTCCTTCTATTTGTTCTAGGATATACCACTCTGTCCTGGGATATACCGCTCACATACAAAAACAGGATACCGTATGAGCAAAATATTTGCCCCTCAGCATCCCGTCTTTCTATTTTCTCTATCGTTTGTTTCCCATAAAACAGAGCGCTACAACTCCTGTCCCGGTATGAGAGCCGATAACTGTTCCGACGTAATTGATCAAAATATTGTGGATCCCAAACCGCTCTTCTACCAATTTCCCCACATATCTGGCATCTTCTATACAGTCTCCATGGCTGATCATGATCACATCGTTCTCTTCCTCATATCCCTTGATCTGCTCTGCCATCGCATCCACCAGAATATTCAATGATTTTTTACGCCCTCTGACCTTTCCGATCGGAACAAGCTTCCCATTTTCATCCATGTGGATGAACGGCTTGATATTGATCATAGACCCGACCACCGCTGACGTTCTGGAAAGTCTCCCTCCTCGATACAAATGATTCAGATCATCCACCGCAACATTATGGCAGATATGTAACTTGTTTTTCTCCACCCATGCTGCTACTTCCTGCAAAGTTTTGCCTTTTTCCTTCATGCATCTCGCTTTGTGATATAATAACCCTTCTCCGACCGATGCACAGAGGGAATCAATCACGCAAATTTCTGCCCCTTCATACATTTCCTTCAGTTCTTCTGCCGCGATCCTTGCGCTATTATAACTTCCACTCAACCCGGAAGAAAAAGCAATGTGGAGAATGTCTTTTCCTTCTTTCAATATTCCCTCGAACAACTCTCTCACCTGTTCTGGATTTGCCTGAGAAGTCGTCGGCATTGCCCCATTTCGCATTTTTTCATAAAAAACTGCCGGTTCCAGACCATTTAGATCCTCATAAGTCTCCCCTTCTATCTCATAGGAAAGCGAAACTGCCTGTACCTGATGTTCTCTTAAATATTCTTTTGGAAGATCGACTGTGCTGTCCGTTGTTATCACATATTCTCTCATAGATGGGCCTCCTATTGTTTTCTTTTCCCCATCATATCATTATTTCCGCAATTACGCAAAAACTTTCTTGTGATCGTCAAAAATAAGACACTCGTCACAAATACTGCAATAATATCCGCAATTGGTTCTGCATAGTAAATTCCGGACACTCCGAAATATTTCGGGAGAATGATTGCCAATGGCACGAGCAAAATCACCTTTCTCAAAAGTGCCGCAAACAGTGATAACTTTGCCTGCCCCAGTGCGATAAACGCGCACTGACATGCCATCTGGATCCCAAAAATCGTAATTCCAAAGAAATATACCGGCATGACACTTGCTGTCAGATCCACAAGTTCTTTTTTATCTGTAAACATTCTCGCAAAGAATTCCGGCCCAACAATCGCTGAAATCCCAAGGGTCATCGATGCCGCCAGACAGATAATAAGCATTCGCTTAAATGCGCCCATCACCCGGCCTCTCTTTCCTGCACCAAAATTATAGCTGATGATCGGCTGCACTCCCTGTGAAACACCCTGAATCGGAACAATGATCAGCTGCATCACACTCATCAGAATGGACATCGTTCCAACATACAGGTCTCCGCCATATTTCTGAAGCCCATTGTTCAATACAACCGTCACAAGACTTTCTGTGCTCTGCATAATAAACGGGGAAATGCCGATTGCCGCAATTGCCCCTACAATCTTTTTGCTTAGTTTCAAATATTTTTTTCGGATACGGATAATGCTTTTCTTTGACACGAGGAATCTCACTACCCAAACTGCACTGACTGCCTGAGAAAGAATTGTAGCAAGCGCTGCACCTTTCACTCCCATATCAAATAAGAAAATAAAAATCGGATCCAACACAATATTAATAATTGCTCCGATCAAAACGGATAGCATTGCAACTTTTGCATTTCCCTGACCGCTGATAAATGTATTCAGCCCGATTGCAAGCTGTACAAACACTGTACCCACTAAATAAATCGTAATGTACTCCTGCGCATATGAGATGATGTTATCACTTGCTCCAAATGCATATAAAATTGGTGTTTTAAAAATCATAAAGAATGCAGTCAGCACAACTGAAAACAAGAGCAGAAGACTCGTACTGTTTCCAAGTATCCTTTCCGCTCCCTCATAATCTTTCTTTCCCAAATGAATAGAAGCAATCGGTGCCCCTCCCATTCCGGCGAATGCACTGAACGCCGAAATAATAGTAATGATCGGGAATGTGACCCCCACACCGGTAAGTGCCATATCTCCATGTCCCGCTATATGTCCGATATAAATTCTGTCTACGATGTTATAGAGAACGTTGATCAGCTGTGCTGCAACTGCCGGAAGCGCCATACTTACAATGAGTTTTCCAAGCTTCTCGGTCCCCAGTTTTTCATCTTTACTTTGTTCCATTTCAACTTCTTCCTTTCTCTTTTTTCTCTGACATCCCTGCTACCAAAATTTTTGGACAAATAAATACTGATATTTCTGGGGCTTCAGAAATATCAGTTCTATCTGTCACTGTATTTTATTATAACAATCTTTTTCATGCGATTCAATTCTTTCGCTATATTTTATTTACTTTTCACATTTCACTTCTGGATTTCTTTGCCTTTCCTCGTCTGTATGGCAGCGTATTCCTTCTGCTGTCTTTCACCTGACTTGTCAATTTTTAGTTTTTACTGATTCTCAAATAACTTCTCCCCGACAGCGTCTTATTACAAACGATCGAAACAATTACGATCACACATCCTATAAGAAATCCGATCCAGTTAAACATTGCCGTCAGAACAAGAAGTAACAGTCTCATAAATTTTAACGCATATCCAAGTTCAAAATTAGGTTGTGTATAGTTTGCAACCGCGACAAACGCCATATACAGCATCACTTCAGAATTAAACCATCCGGAGCGCACTGAAAATTCTCCCATAACGATTCCTGCGATCACACTGAGCGGTGTACTCAGCATGCTTGGTGTATTCATTGCCGCCAAGCGAAGTCCGTCAATAGCAAGTTCCAAAATGAGCAGCTGAAAAATCAGCGGAATATTCACTGTATCTTTGATAGCCACAAACGCAAACACTTCCGGAAGCCACTCAAGATTCTGCATAAACAATAAAAACAATGGTGTAACAAACACTGTGGCAATTGTGATCAACGCACGTGACATTTTCAAATACACATTCGTAATAGTAGGAAAATAGTAATCATTTGCCTCCTCGATCATATCTAAGATTGACGTCGGTAGTATCATCGCTGATGGGGAGTTGTCTACAAGAATCACAACTTTTCCCTCCAGCAGACAAGACGCTGCTGTGTCCGGCCTCTCTGTGAATTTAAATTTTGGAAACGGATTAAACCACTTCCGCTTAAACAGCTCTTCCGCAAGCGTCTGCTGCGTCATCCGCAGAGCATCTACATGAATTTTTTCCAATCTGCTGTTCAGATTTTTCAGCAGTTCTTGATCGACCCTGTCATCCATATAACAAATCGCCACATCGGTCCTCGAACTCTCTCCTATCTCTGTCATTTTCATGATCAGATGCGGATCGCGGATTCTTCTTCTCATAAGCGCCGTGTTAAAAACAATCGTCTCCACAAATCCATCTCTTGGGCCACGCAGAGATTTGTCATTGTATGGCTCATCTACTCCCCTGGCGGGATAAGTGCGGCAGTCAATCACAATACATGCTTCATAGCCATCTACAAAAAGGCAAGTAGTCCCCGATAACAAATTTTTGATGATCCCATCAAATTCAGAAAGTGTATCGACCTCTACGTAAGGTACGAGCAACCTGGAAAACTCTGTAGCACTGTCTGGCATTTTTTCTTCTGTCACTGAAAAAAAAGATGTCATGATCTTTAGCATTGTATCATCCTTTGTAAACCCGTCGATAAAGAAAAAGCTGCTTTTCTTTCCGCCGATCACAATATCTCTCTGTACAAGGTCAAAACTCTCTTTTACAGGCAGAACTTCATTCATATAAGCGACATTCTCCTCCAATGTCCCCATTATTTTTTTCTTATTCTCTTCCATGCAATCTTCCTCCTGCTTTTACCTGATTAGGATTGCCGGATTTTCTTCAAAATATTCTATTCGATTTTCTTTTCACAAACCGCGATTGCTCATACAAAATGTATTTTTACTCCATAAGCTGCAGTAATTTTTCTACAAAAAAAGGATGAACGCTCTCTTTCGTCCATCCTTATCTCCATTACCAGCAACGTACAAATGTATGCGCCGCCCAGTCTACCGTTGAAATTTTTACTACATCTCCTTCTTCCGGTGCATGGATCATCTGACCATTTCCAATATAGATTCCCACATGCCATCCATAATATACAATATCTCCCGGAAGTGCCTCCGAAGCAGATACTTCAACTCCTGCCGCTCCCTGATCCCAGGAAACACGTGGAATAGAAATCCCTGCTGCCGCATGAGCCGCCTGTACCATACCGGAACAATCAAATCCTGCTGTTGTCGTTCCTCCCCATACATATGGGATTCCAAGGAAACTATATGCCGCACTTACAATCTGCTGTGCCGCACTCTGATTTTCTTCTGGTGTCTCCGGCTCTGCTGGTGTCTGCGGTTCACTTGGTGTTTCCGGTTCTGCCGGTGTCTGTGGCTCACTCGGCGTCTCCGGCTCTGCCGGTATCTGCGGTTCACTTGGTGTCTCCGGTTCTGCCGGTGCCTGTGGCTCACTTGGCGTTTCCGGCTGTGCCGGTGTCTGCGGTTCACTCGGTGTCTCTGGCTCTACCGGTACTTGTTCTTGAACACTTTCATCTGGCTGTGCAGGTGTTGTTTCTTCTTTTTCTGGATTATCCGTCTTCTCTGCTTTTCCTTCCGCCTGACGTTTTTCCGCTACCGCCTGAGCAGCTGCAAGTACTTGCTGTTCTTCTGCCTGCTTTGTCTGGATAGTCGTTGTCAATGTCTCCTTCTTCACATTCAGTTCTGTATTCATTTTCTCCAGAGATGCCTTATCCTTTTCCAATGTAGTCTTCAGATTCTCAATCTCTTTTTTCGTATCAACATATTCTTGAAGTTTATCTCGGTCATAAATATAAACTGCCTGCACATATTCTGCCTTATTCAATGCGTCCCCGGCCGACTCCGCATTGATAAATTTCTCAAGTTCTGTATCTCCGGCTTCATACATGTATTTAATACGTAACTTCATATCTTCATACTGCTTTGCTGATTTTTCTTCCGCCTGCTGCAATTCTTTGGAAGCTTTCTGAATCTCTTCTCCTTTTGCGATCAGTTTTGTCTCTAGGTCTGCCATCTTTGTCATCACCTGTTCCAATTCACTTTGGAGATCTGACACGGAACTTTCTTTCGTCTGTTTTTCATTTTCCTTTGCCGGAGCGGCAAATACAGGTGTTACCGCCATCGAACCGACTAAAGTCACTGCCACAACTGTCTTCCCAATTCTCTTTCTCATACGTTTTCCTTTCTCTTTTGAATGATTTCCTGTTAATACACAAAAGAGGGTTGATAACTTCAACCCTCTCCTCTTCAACTATCAAGTAGCACATCGTGTTTCTCCAAATATGCAGAACACTTTTGAAAGCTCTCTGATCCTTTTTTATTCTCTCTGATTACCAGCAGCGTCTAAACCATGGAGAGCCGTATACTGAAGATACTTTTACAACATCTCCCGGCTCTGGTGCATGAATCATCTGTCCACCGCCGATATAAATTCCTACATGATAACCATAACATACAATATCACCCGGAAGTGCCTCTGCCATACTTCCTACTGCCTGTCCACATGCCCCCTGCGCTTCACTGACACGTGGAAGACCGATTCCAACTGCCGCATGTGCTGCCTGCACCATACCGGAACAGTCAAATCCAGCTGTTGTCGTTCCTCCCCATACATATGGGATGCCAAGATATCCATAAGCAACATTGACGATCGCCTGTCCTACGCTTGTATCTCCTACCGGAGGAGTCACAGGCTGTTGTGGTTGCTGCGGCTGTTCTGGCTGCTGTGGGATCTCTGGTACACTTGGTGTCTGCTCTACACCACCTGTTGTATCCCCAGAACCACCCTGCGGTGGTGTCACACTTGTATTTCCATTGTTATTCTGTCCGGAACCTCCAACATTTCCTGACTGACCACCTGTGTTGCCATTATTCTGGCCACCTGTAATTTCATTTACGGAAGCCTGAAGCTCTGCCTCTCTCTGAGCAGCCGCCTCTGCTGCTGCCTGAACTGCCGCCTGTAATTGCACATCAAAATCTGCTACATTTGCTCTATGTGTCTCAATTGTTGCATTCAGATTCTGCTTTTCTCCTTCATAATCATCCTGCAACTGCTCCATATTTGCCATCTCTGTCTCCAGAGTCGCTTTCAAATCTGCAATCTGCTGTTTAGTATCCACATATTCCTGAAGCATTTTTCTGTCATAAGAATGGACACTCTGTACAAAATCTGCCTGATTCAGAAGTTCTGAAATACTGTCTGCTGTCAAAAGTTTCTCAACAAATGTCGTATTTCCTTCTTCATACATGTATTTGATACGAAGTTTCATATCTTCATACTGCTTTTCTTCTTTCTTCTGTGCATCTTCCAAATCTGCTGTTGCCTGAGTCACTTCTGTACCTTTTTCAATCAGATCTGCTTCCAGATCGCTCATCTTTGTAAGAAGTTCTGTCAATTCTGCCTGCAGAGAACTTACTTTATTCTGCTCTTCTGCTTTCTTCTGCTGTAATTCATTGACTGTCGGTGCAGCAAATACCGGTGTCACTGTTAAGGCTGCTGCCATTAATGAAACAATCACTAATTTTCCAAACTTTTTCTTATACATAAAATACCTATCCTGACTTTCTAAATTTATTGCTTTAGATCAAATATCTACTCTCATATGGGCTATTATAGCTTCTTTTCACCTAAAATGCAATAACTTTTAACATTTTTGTAATATTTTTCCGTCCCATCTTCCTCCTTTCTCTCACAGATTCTTCACTTTGAAATTCGGAAAACTTCTTTACATTTTTTCTCCGACAAGTTATACTCAAAGAAAAATTTCAGGAGGCTGACTATGAGTTTTAAATTTGTACACAATAATTTTAATGTAAGAGATCTGGAAAAATCTCTTGCCTTTTATAAGGAAGCGCTCGGACTTGACGTTGTCCGCGAACATCATGCAGAAGACGGAAGTTTTACCCTGGTGTATCTTGGCGACAGCAAAACCTCTCACCAGTTAGAACTTACATGGCTTCGTGACTGGGACCGACCATACAATCTTGGTGACAACGAATTTCACCTTGCTTTTGAGACAGACTGTTACGAAGAATCTCTCGCAAAACATAAAGAAATGGGATGTGTCTGTTTCGAAAACGAAGCAATGGGAATCTACTTTATTGAAGATCCTGATGGATACTGGTTGGAAATTGTTCCTGCAAAATAGTTCCGATTCTCTTCTCTCTATGAAAAATGTCCTGCTGGAAATCTACCGATTCCCGCAGGACATTTTTTAATTCTGTTTTTTCAATCTTTATTGCTGTTCTGATGATGTTTTGTCTGCTTCTCCCTGCCCGATTCTCTGAATCATAACATACATTGTCGCAGAGATTGCTGCACATGCAACTGTTGCAATTCCCATTCGCATCGGCTGTTCAAACATCCAACTAAATCCACCGATTTCTGACAAGATCACAGAGGTCAGATTTAATACCATATGTGCAAGTATCGGCGCTTTGATTGATCCGTATTTTTCATAAGCATATGAAAGCAGGGCACCCAACACACCTCCGTAAACTGCCTGAACAAGATTGCCATGATAAATTCCAAAAATCAGTGCACTGATCAAAATAGCTCGTTTCATGTTCATTACTTCCCGCAAACGTTTAAAAATCAAACCGCGAAAAGCAAGTTCTTCTGCAATCGGCGTCAGAATCCCCAGACAGATAATCTGTGCCACAATGTTCACCTTATAAAAATTTGCCCCAGTTTCTTCGTAAGAGCTAATCATCGCAAGATTGCTCAACGTAAGAATATTGTTCAGCGCCACACAAGCCGCCACACCAAGTATAACAATCCAGACATATTTTACCGGTGAGGCTTTCGCTGGTTCAGCCATCCCCATCTGTCTTCTGATCCGGTTATCTTTGTGGAACATCCACCAAAATATCGGTATCGCTACAAGCGCTGTCACTCCAGTGATGATAGTCGTATACTTTAAAATCTCATTGGTCATCTCGGTTACCATCTGTGCATACTCGACCTGACCATTCAGATACTGTGGCATCTTCAGTCCGGCAACAATGGCGCTTGCAAACATCGTAATGACGAGCGATATTCCATAATAGATCAAAAGCGGAACAGCCACTCGCCCTAAAATACTTCTCTGCTTCATCCAGTCTCCTCTCTTCTTTCTGCTTTTCTGTCTCTCGTCCATCTGTTTTAGCAGATATTTTTCTTCTCTATTGCTATCTACAATTCAGGAACGCCTCAATTTCTTCTCTTTTCCCTTGTACAGTTCCCTGCACCATCTCCGGCTTTCCTCCCCCGCGTCCATGAAACGCTTCGTTGAGAAGCTTTCCATTTTTCCTGACATCCAGGCTACGGCTTCCGAGCACATATCGGTAACCCTCTCTCTCATTTCCAGAAAAGACAGCTGCCATCTTTGCTCCTTTTTTCAAGAGAAGATTTACCATTTCACGCGTCATAACCGGATCTGTCTCTTCAAACAGGCAGACAATTTCACCGGAAACATCAAGCGTCTCTACTTTCTGTTCCAAAAACTTCTGTTCCAGTTCTGCAATTTTTGCCTTCTTCATCGCAAGTTCTTCCTGAAGTCTTTCCACTTCCACCGCTGTCTCATATTCTTTTGCCGAAAGCATCACTGCGATTTCCCGGTTATTTTTTTCTTTCTGATAGTAATCTTCCAGCGCACGAAATCCACAGAGCATCGAGATGCGCACACCGCCCTTGTAATTTTGCATGCCGACAAGTTTGATCAAACCGATTTCTCCCGTCTGCTTCACATGTGGTGCACAGCAGGCACAGACATCATATCCATCAATCACAACAATCCGTACCTGCCCTTCAATCTCAATCTTACTCCGGTAACTGATCTTTGAAAGTTCCTCATCCGTCGGATACAATACTTGCACTGGGAGATTTTTTGCAACTGCCTCATTGGCAAGCTGCTCTATTTCATGCAGTTTTTCTTTCGGAACAACTCCGTTAAAATCAAGTGTCACACTGTCTGTCCCGAGATGAAACCCTACATTATGATATCCATATATCTTATGAATCAGCCCCGAAACAATATGCTCCCCAGTATGCTGCTGCATTTTCGAAAAACGTTCTGTCCAGTCAATACATCCTTCTACTTCCGTTCCTTCCACAAGAGGCCCATCCGTGTAGTGAATGATTTTCCCATCTATCTCCTGCACATCACTCACTGAAACACCTCCGAGACTTCCGGTATCTGAGCTTTGCCCACCGCCTTCCGGGAAAAAAGCAGTCCGATCAAGAATAATCTCATACCCGTTCCCCGACGGTCTTACTTCCTGCACGATGGCCGTAAATGTACTTCTATGACTATCCTGATAAAATAATTTTTCTGTCATCTGTACCGCTTATCCTTCCTACATTCTCTCCGGCGCTTCAAATCCAAGCAGATCAATGCATGTCTCAAGTACTTTCTTTGTCACTGTCAGCAGTGCAATAAAGCTTACCTGACGCTCCTTGTCTTCTTCTGCAAGAATCTTTGTCTCATGATAAAAGCGATTGAATGTATTTGCCAGATCATAAATGTATGCACAGATTTTATGCGGAGCCAGTTCTTCCAGCGTATTTTCAATCACACTGTTGAATTTTGCAGCCTCTAACATCAATGCTTTTTCGCTGTCTGAACATGCTGAGAGGAGTTTTACATCTGTCTTACTTCCTTCCATCTCTGCATATCTTGCAAGGATTGATTTGATTCTCACGATCGTATAAAGGATATATGGTCCTGTATTCCCCTCAAAGGAAGTAAATCTGTCTACATCAAACACATAATCTTTTGATGCCTGGTTGGAGAGATCTCCGTACTTAATTGCAGAAAGTCCAACGATCTGTGCTGTCTTTCTCGCCTCTTCTTCTGATACGGTGCGGTTATCAGTAATTTTTTTGTACATCTCCTCATTGATCTCACGAATCAGATTTTCCAGACGCATCACACCGCCATCTCTTGTCTTGAACGGCTTCCCGTCCTTTCCATTCATCGTGCCAAATCCGACAAACTGAAGATCTGTTTTCTCATTCACGATCTTTGTCTTTCTCGCACAGCGAAATACCTGTACAAAATGAAGCTCCTGACGTTTGTCAACAACATAGATCACTTCATCCGGCTGGTATAATTTTTCACGTTCGATCAAAGTGGCAAGATCTGTCGTATCATAGAGCGCTGCACCGTCTGATTTTAGGATCATACATGGCGGAATTTCCTTTGTATCTGTCTCTTCTTTTACATCTACAACAAGAGCCCCATTGTCGATATGTGCATATCCTTCTTTCTTCATGTATTCTACCATATCCGGGATATACTCCTGTGCATCCGCCTCTCCCTTCCAGAGATCGAAGTCCACATTCAGGTTGCCATAGTTCTTCTTCAAGTCAGCAACAGACACATTCATGATATGTTTCCACACTGCACGATAGCCACGGTGTCCGTTCTGTAACAGAAAAGTCGCTTGAAGCGCTTCTTCTTTATAGTCTTCATGTTCTTTTGCATAAGCACTTGCAGTCGGATAGATTTCTTCCAACTCCCCGATTGTAAACGGAGCTTCTTCCGGATATTCCCCCGCAAAGTTTTCATCAAAATACGGAAGTTCTGGTTTTCTCTTCTTTAACTCTGTGATCACAAGTCCCATCTGATATCCCCAGTCACCAAGGTGAACGTCACCGATCACATGATGCCCTGCAAATTTTCCGATCCGCTTGATGCTCTCTCCAATAATCGCTGAGCGCAGATGACCAACATGAAGTGGTTTCGCCACATTCGCTCCACCGTAATCAACAATAATTGTCTTTGGCTCTTTTGCAGTTTCAAATCCAAGATGTGCATCTTCGCTCATTTGATTTAAGTAACCTGCAAGGAACTCTCTGTCAAGCTTCAGATTGATAAATCCAGGAGCAACTGCCTCTGCTTCCTGAATACATGTACTCTCCTGAAGTTTCTCCACAACATCGTTTGCGATCATGATCGGTGCTTTTCTATACGTCTTAGCGCCTGCCATTGCTCCATTACACTGATATTCACATAGATCCGGTCTGTTTGATAACGTAACCTTTCCCAGTCCGCGATCATACCCTGCCGCTTCAAATGCATTTTCCAATTCTTCCTGTATAAATTCAAAAATTTTCTTCATAATACCTCCATCTTCATCTTTTGATGATTCTGTGCATCGATTGCTAATACATTATTTTAGCACAAGAAAGATAGAGCAACAACTACCTATTTTAAAAACATTTGTATCTATCTGCTTTTCTTCCGTATACTAGTTGTAACTGGCATTCATTTGTGATATAATTTCAGTAACAATTACTATTATCAAAGATAAAGGAGGATTTTTTTATGAACACAAATGTTTTTCGCAATTTGTCTTACGGAGTCTACGTCGTTACTACCCTGGATGGAAGCCGTCCAACCGGATGTGTCGCCAACAGTGTTATGCAGATCACATCCTCTCCGGCTACCATCGCAGTAAGTATGAATCATGATAATTATACAAACGACTGTATGAAACGTGCCGGTGTTTTTGCTGTTTCTATCTTATCCGAAAAGTCTGATCCCTCACTGATTGGTCAGTTTGGCTTTCAGTCAGGTCGCGACACAGATAAGTTTGCCGGAGTTTCTTATGAGGAGCAGGAACATTTGCCTGTACTCACTGACTGCTGCGGATATATCGTCTGTAAGATCATTGATCAGATGGAGACAAACACACACACCGTCTTCCTTGGGGAAGTGATCGATGGCGATAGCAAAGGGACAGATCCTGCTATGACTTATGCTTACTACCACAAAGTCATCAAAGGAAAGAGTCCTAAAAATGCTCCGACCTATCTTTCGGAAGAGGAAACTGAAAAAACAGAAACTCTGACAAAAAAGGAAACATGGGTATGTTCGGTATGTGGATATGTCTATGACGGAGAAACTCCTTTTGAGGAACTTCCAGACTCCTTTACCTGCCCACTTTGCAAAATGCCAAAAGAAAAATTCATCAAAAAATAGTCCCCCCTGCGGGGGACTTTACAGAAATGAGGTCTATCTATGAAATTAGGTTCACATGTTGGAATGAGCGGCAAGGAAATGCTGCTTGGCTCCGCAAAAGAAGCGGTTTCCTACGGTGCAGATACATTTATGTTCTATACCGGGGCACCCCAAAATACAAGAAGAAAGTCTATCAGCGAATTAAATATTGATGCCGCATGGGACTATCTGTCCCAACATCAGATTGAAGAAATCATCGTCCACGCTCCCTACATCATCAATCTCGGAAACTCTGTAAAGCCTGAGACTTTCGAGCTTGCAGTACAATTTCTTCAGCTCGAGATTGAACGGACTGCCGCCTGCAAAAGTCAAACATTGATTCTGCATCCAGGCGCCCATGTCGGAGCAGGAACCGAAGCTGGAATTGCACAGATTATCAAAGGACTCAACGAGGTACTCACAGCTGATACCCCTTGTAACATTGCACTGGAGACCATGGCGGGAAAGGGATCTGAGATCGGACGCAGCTTCGAAGAACTCGCACAGATCTATGACGGTGTCATTCACAGCGACAAACTGCGCGTCTGCTTCGACACCTGTCACACAAGCGACAGCGGTTACGATATCATCCATGACTTTGACGGTGTCATCGAAAAGTTTGACCGTCTGATCGGAAAGGATCAGATTGCAGTCTTCCATGTCAACGACAGTAAGAATCCTTCTGGAGCCGCCAAAGACCGGCACGCCAATATCGGATTTGGAGAAATTGGATTTGATGCACTCTCCTATATCGTACATCACCCGGATTTTACAGATGTCCCGAAAATCCTTGAGACCCCTTATATTCCTTCTCCGACAAAAGAGAAGAAATCCTACGCACCATATAAATACGAGATGGAGATGCTTCGCCGCCAGACCTTTTATCCAGACCTTGCGGACCAGATTATCTCTGCAAATGAATAATCCTTTTCTCCATTCTCTTGACTTTTCTTCCATTTCTCTTTAAAATAATTGTATTATATCAATAATACAAACGAGGTGATAAAATTATGTCATGGACACTGGACAATGACCGCCCAATTTACCTTCAGCTCATGGAGCGTATTCAAAGGGATATTATCGCGGGAGTCTATCAGCCTGGAGATAAATTGCCCTCTGTCCGGGATCTTGCACTGGAAGCTGCTGTCAACCCGAACACAATGCAAAAAGCATTGTCGGAGCTCGAACGCAGCGGTCTTGTGTACTCACAGCGGACAAGCGGGAGATTTATCACAGAAGACACAGAGATGTTGACACAAATGAAAAAGGAACTTGCAACAGAACATATTCAAGAATTTTTTCAGAAGATGGAGCAGCTCGGCTTTTCACGTGCAGAGCTGCTTACTTTAGTAACAAAAGCAGCAGAGGGGGAGAACTAGATGGATCCAATATTACAATGTCAGTCTTTAACAAAAGAATACAATCATTTTCCTGCACTTTCTGATTTTTCACTTACACTGGAGCGCGGACAGATTGTAGGGCTTCTCGGGCCAAGTGGAAGTGGAAAATCTACACTGATCAAGCTGATCAACGGACTTCTCACTCCTACTTCCGGAAAAGTCCTGATCGATGGAATGGCGCCTTGCACACGAACAAAGGAGATTGTTTCTTATCTCCCTGAGCGCACCTATCTGAACGACTGGATGAAAGTGCGTGAAATCATCGCTTATTTTGATGATTTCTACGCGAACTTTGTCAAAGAACGTGCACTGGAAATGCTGGAGCGCCTCGGGATCAGTCCGGACGCCAGACTCCGCACATTGTCAAAAGGTTCCCGGGAAAAAGTGCAGCTCATCCTTGTCATGAGCCGGGATGCCGATCTCTATATTTTGGATGAGCCGATCGGCGGTGTCGATCCTGCTGCCCGACAGTATATTCTGAGTACCATTCTCTCTAATTACAACGAAAATGCGACGATTCTGCTCTCTACGCACTTGATCGCAGAGATTGAGAATATACTCGATCGCGTTCTCTTTCTTCAGAATGGACAACTGATTTTAAACCATTCGGTAGATGAGATTCGCTTTCAGCAGAAGAAATCCATCGATGCATTATTCCGGGAGGTGTTCCAATGTTAAGTCGATTAATGAAATATGAAATGCGCTCGCAGTCACGGCTGTTGCTTCCACTTCATGCTCTGCTTCTGCTTGCAAGTATTCTCGGACGCTTTTTTATTACAGGAAAAGTTTACGAACGGGTTCCAACTGTTGTCTTTATCATATTAATCACGCTCTACTTGTTTTCGCTTGTGGGTATCAGTACCGGTACACAACTGTTTATCTCTGTCCGGTTCTATCAGAGTTTGTTTAGTGATGAAGGATACCTGGCTTTTACCTTGCCGGTGACGCCTGGACAGCATCTGCTTGCCCGTACACTGGTTGGCGGTCTTTGGGCGCTGATCGATACTGTCATTATCTTTGCTTCTTTTATCATTCTTGTCATGGTTCCAGAAGTTTCCGCCCACTGGCCGGAACTATCTGAAGCTCTGACAAAAGAACTGGGAATGGACTCCAACGCCTTTTTTATCCTGATGTTCTTATTAAACTGCATCTCTGCATTCACAGGGATTATTTTAATCTACTTCTGCATTGCAGTCGGACAGCTTTTCTCCAAACATCGGATTTTAATGGCACTGCTGACTTATTTAGGTCTTACCGTCCTTGTTTCAGTGATTGTTTTACTGACAAGTGTTCTCTCAGGGACACTTCCAAATACTATCGGGTTCGGTTCGGAGACAACCCGATTCTTCACGGAATCTTATTCTCAGACAGAATATTTTCTTTCTATTACGAAGAACTCTCTCATACTCGCCATTGTGCAGGCAGTGATTGCCTATGTGATCACTCACTATATTTTGTCGAAGAAGATCAATTTAAATTAGATTTTGAAAAAATTTTTGAGCAGCAAAAAGATGCCCATCGGTACAAATTGAGTGGTTACCTCAGTTCGTTTCCCTGCGGGCATCTTTTTCTATACCTATTTCTGTGTTCTCTCTACTCATCACTGCCTTGTTGCCACGCCAAAGCGCTCTGCAATGCTTCTTTGTCTCTGCTCGCATATGCATACTGATTTTCCACCTGACAGAGAAGTTCTCTGACTGCTCTTTCTTTGGCTAGTGCTCTAATTTCCTGCTCAACTTCCGGCTCATAAGGTTTGTCCACAAGATGAAAAGTTCCATCTTTCTCTTCTCTGACATACATCGTCTCAAGTCCAGGCAAAAGTAGGTCTGCACCGCGAAGTTTCATATGATAGCTGACAAAGGCAACATAGGCATGTGGCTCTTTCGCCTTCTTTGTGTAAATATCAATTCCCTGATACCATTCAGCCAGATTCTGTCCGGTCTTTATCTTTTCGAAAGATTCTTCACTAAATGACTCATATAGTTTGCAAATTCCATCCAAATCTCCTGAAGATAGTTTTGTAAAATAATCCACGACAAGGTAATTCAATGGCTGATATTTATTTTTTTCTAATGGATTGTTCTCTAATAGATAATGCTCAGATGTCTGAACTGACTTTGATTTCTCTGATGTGATCTTCTGTGATTTTTCATTGGTAAAAAGAATACTGGCGATAATCAGGATAAAACTCATGCGAAACAGCACTTGTGCTCTTTGACACCTCACACTTCGATGCTTCTTCTGATTTCTTCTCTTTCTACACATTGCTTTTAAGTAACGCCTGATATACCTCCTGAAAGAATTCGCCGTCCGCTTCGACCGCTTCGACCGCTTCATAATTACCTCCTATTGGTATACACACCTAGGCGGATTCGAACCGCCGCACCCGCCTCCGGAGGGCGGTGCTCTATCCCCTGAGCTATAGGTGTATATGGCGCATTTACTTCGTAAACCGCTTTCTTATAATAACATACTTTTTTTCAAAAGTAAAGCCCAACTATAAAAACAATCGATTTTCCTTTCGACTGAAATAATATACTCTGTCTGAAAGCACTTCCTCCTCTTCCACCTGCGTTTCATTGATCTCTCTGACCATTTCTTCCAGGTCCTGCTTCACCGGACTTTTGCTCTCCGGGACAACGATCACCTCATGGATGCTGCTCGGAAGAATATAATAATTCTCTCCCAGCTTCTGCCCCACCTTCTCAAGGATCCCCTCATAGAGCATACTTGCTGCTCCAAAACTTCTCAGCTTGTTGGAAAGTACATATAGACTTTCTTCTTCCTCTTCTCCCTCATCCACTGCATATGGGCAGATTTCCCGAAGCAGTTTCCGCATCGGGCAAAACTGGTACGGAAGCAGAATCGGCGTATTTTTTTTCGCCTCATCGAAAAGCTGTGCTTCTGTCAGTCCCCATATTTCCAAGTGTTCCTTCCGGACAAGAACTGTCGCCGTTCCATATGGACTGACTTCCAAAAGGACAAACACTACTATTGCCAGATCCATCCACGGAACATAAGGGATGTCATTCAGTAGCTTTTCATTTTTTCCCCGATGAATCAATTTGCATGCAAATTTCCCCTTCAGCTCTTCATAATTCTGCAAAAGACTCTCCTCGCATGGATGACTGCACTTAACTTCCTCATAAAGTTGAAGAATCTTCTCCACAATTTTCTCAATCGGCTTCCCTTCCTGAAACTGCTGAAAATATTCTTCTAAATAAATGGTAGGCGAAATATGGATTCCTTTCTCTGACACAGTAATCCCTTTTCGTTCTTTTCCATTATTCTTAACTGCTGTGTGGATATAGACGGTAATCGTCTCATTTCCCTTGATTTTTTCTTTTACTCGTCTTTCTACTTCTTCAATAAATTGTTGATAATTCATACTCTTTCCTTTCTTTTATAATCAGAAAGTCCATGAAATAACATCCTGTCGGATATTGGTACGACCCGTACCTGCGAAAATTGATTTGATTGAAATGAATTTGAAATGATGTAAACACATTATACCTTTCGATTCCCTCTGATGCAAGCTATTTTTTCTTATATTTTTGTTACTAATTTCTACATTTTTTCTAAAAAATGTTCTTCCCCTTCTTCTTACTTTTCTTTGTCTTCTCTCACTTCTCCCTCTTTGCCTCCTTGAATCAGACACATCACCAACACTCCGATCGTACTTCCGGCCCACATCCCACATAAAAAATTTAACATACTGATTACCCCCACTTTTTCGCTTGCTACTCTGTTCTATCTGTCAGTATGCCCGCATTTCTCTTCCTTATACATTTCAGTTCTGTTTTTAATACCTCTCTTTATGTACATTTTACGAAAAAATAAGACTGTCACATATCTGCAACAGTCTTATCTAGTCTTCTGTGGCCGTTAAGCCACTGTCAATCTTATTTAAATTAAACTCTTGATAAATACTCTCCTGTACGAGTATCAATCTTTAATACATCTCCCTGCTCTACGAACAATGGAACGTATACTGTAGCACCTGTCTCAACAACAGCTGGCTTTGTAGCTCCCTGTGCTGTATCTCCTTTGAATCCAGGCTCTGTATCTGTGATCTGAAGCTCTACAAATAACGGCGGCTCTACTGCAAATACATTTCCTTTGTGAGAACAGATTTTTACCATTTCATTTTCTTTTACGAATTTCAGAGAATCTCCAATCGCATCCTCATTTAACGCGATCTGCTCGTAATTCTCGACATCCATGAAGTGATATAATTCACCATCTGTATATAAGTACTGCATGTCTTTTCTCTCGATGTGAGCTTTTGGGAATTTCTCAGTAGGTCTGAATGTCTTCTCTACCACACCCCCACTGATAATATTTTTTAATTTTGTTCTAACAAACGCCGCACCTTTACCTGGTTTTACATGCTGAAACTCCATAATCTGGAAAATATTTCCTTCAATTTCAACTGTTACACCGTTTTTAAAATCTCCTGCTGAAATCATCTGTAATCCTCCTTAAATTATGCCCATGAAAGCAATTCTCATTCATTTGACTGTTTACCATTTTATAATACTTCGCGAGTATTTTCAACCTTTTTTTACTTAAGAGTTGGCTTATTCTGCTTTTTCTTGTAAAAATGAAGCACAATCCGCTCCAGATACCGTTTCAAAACAATCTGAATCTCTTCTTTCGGATGCATCGGCTTCACTAAAATGTTGTGCATTCCTGCACGCTTTGCACCAAGAACATCGGTAAATAACTGATCCCCCACAAACAAAGAATTCTTTTCATCTGTCCCCATCAGTTCCATTGCTTTTCGATAATTCTTTGTAGACGGCTTGTGGGCATTGTAAATATAAGGCACCTGGATTTCCTCATTAAACATCTTCACCCTTGGTTCCTGATTATTTGAAATCAGACAACAAGAAAATCCAATCTCCTTCAGTCTTGCAAACAGCTTTTTGGCCCGCTCATCTGCCGGTGCACCGTGCGGCACTAACGTATTATCGATATCAAACAGTACACCTCTGTACCCTTTTTCATATAATTCTTCAAACGGAATCACATATGTGGATGCCACATATTCATCCGGAAAAAACATATCGAACATCTTTTTCCTCCCCGTACCCTGTCTTTTTTCTATTTTATCGCATTGCTTTTTTTACATCTTTTTTAAATTCTTCCCATTTTTTCTCATGTTCAACATAGTAAAGCGGACATGCTTTTCCTGTCACATCATAATGACGGATCACATCCTCTTCCGTCAGTCCAAACTTCTGGCAAAGCCATGCAGTCAGTTCTACAACGGAACGATATGTCTTCCTGTTAAATTTACCAGTTTCATCGGGATGACAGCATTCAATGGAAACTGTATCGACATTTCTTGAATTAGACGCATATGCCATCTCCCACGTCGGAACACACTGGATAATCTCTCCTTCCAATCCGACAACAAAATGGCTGCTTACACTCGTTTCATGGCTATCTTTCAGTCCCTCAAAATAATCTCGGTTATTCTGTGCTGTAGAACCCGGATTTGCCGTATAATGGATCACAATCCCTCTGATTTTTTCCACTTCCGTCCCTGGTCTGGAATATTCATTGACTGCGAGCAGCTGAACATCAATATCTGGTTTCCGCTCTTCAATTTCCTCTTGGCTAAGCTGTTCTGCCCTTCCGAAAAACCCGATTCCGCACGCTTTCATCAAACCTAACACTATACTCAAAGCAAAAACAATAATAATTCCTGCTGCAACTACTATGTGCTTTCTTTTTCTTCCTCTTCCATGATAATCTCTTTTTCTGTATCTCATGCTCTTTTATCCTTTTGATTCTCTTATCTCTATCTATTCTAGCACAAGATTTCCCTAAAAGAATGAAGTTTTTCTTAAAATGTCGCAAAAGGACCGCCGTCTGGCAGTCCTCTCTTTATTTTCTATTCGTCCACACTGTAGTTTGGTGCTTCTTTTGTAATATGAATATCATGCGGATGACTTTCCTTTAAGGAAGCAGCAGAAATCTTCACAAATCTTCCACTTTCTTTCAGTTCTTCGATTGTCTTTGCCCCGCAATATCCCATTCCGGCACGAAGACCACCCATGAGCTGGAATACGGTATCTTCTACAGTTCCTTTATACGCCACACGTCCTTCTACACCTTCTGGAACAAGTTTCTTCGCATCTGCCTGGAAGTAACGGTCTTTGCTTCCATTTTCCATCGCTGCGATCGATCCCATTCCACGGTATACTTTGTATTTTCTTCCCTGGAATAATTCAAATGTTCCTGGGCTCTCATCACATCCTGCGAAGATACTTCCCATCATACATACATTTGCTCCTGCCGCAACTGCTTTTGTCATATCTCCTGAATATTTGATACCTCCATCAGCGATGACCGGAATGCCATATTCTTTTGCAACTTCATAGCAATCCATCACTGCTGTAATCTGCGGAACACCAATTCCTGCAACAATACGTGTTGTACAGATAGATCCAGGTCCGATACCAACCTTCACTGCGTCAACGCCTGCCTCAATCAATGCTCTTGTAGCCTCTCCTGTTGCAACATTTCCTGCGATTACCTGTAAATCCGGATATTTTTCTTTGACCATACGAACTGTTCTGATTACATTTGCAGAATGTCCATGTGCAGAATCCATAACAACAACGTCTACCTTCGCTTTCACGAGTGCATCTACTCGTTCCAGACAGTTTGCTGTAATTCCAACTGCAGCTCCACAGAGAAGACGTCCCTGCTCGTCCTTCGCTGAAAGCGGGTATTTGATCTGTTTCTCGATATCTTTGATTGTGATAAGCCCTTTCAGATTGAAGTCTTTATCCACGATCGGAAGCTTTTCTTTTCTCGCCTTTGCAAGAATCTTTTTTGCCTCTTCCAAAGTGATGCCTTCCGGAGCTGTAATCAGACCTTCGGATGTCATAGATTCTTTGATCTTCTTTGTAAAATCCTCTTCGAATTTTAAATCACGGTTTGTAATAATTCCTACTAATTTCTTTCCTTCTGTAATTGGAACTCCGGAAATACGGAATTTCGCCATCAGATCATTTGCATCTGCAAGTGTATGTTCCGGTGACAAATAAAATGGATCTGTGATAACTCCATTTTCAGAACGCTTTACTTTGTCGACTTCTTCTGCCTGTTCTTCAATTGACATGTTCTTGTGAATAATTCCGATTCCACCCTGACGAGCCATTGCAATCGCCATACGATGTTCTGTAACCGTATCCATTCCGGCACTCATCATCGGTATGTTTAATTTAATTTTCTTCGTCAGATTTGTAGACAGATCAACCTGATTCGGGATTACTTCTGAATAAGCCGGCACTAACAGCACGTCATCAAATGTAATACCTTCTCCAATAATTTTTCCCATGATTTTGCTTCCTCTCTTTCTTTTGTTTATCCCATTTTCTTAGTAACATTTCATCTTTACAGCACTTATAAGCATAACTTATTAATACTATAAATAACTTTTGTCGTTTTATAAGGTATTGTTATATTACAAAAAACCTGGCACAATGTCAAGCTATAAATTGTTTTTTATTTAGAGAATTACCTTTCTTGGCGCCAGCATTCGCATTCCTTCCAGAATTGTCTGATTTGGTTCAAAAATAATCTTCTCCTTCTGTCCGTTCTTTACTACCACCATTGTGTATGTCTTATGATCCGGATTCATCGTGCTGAAATTATGTGCCTTAATATTCTGAAATGCATTCAGTTCTGCTGACCCTGTAGGCGCGATCACTTCCAGTTCGCTGACATTTGTCTGAAACACTCTCTTTCTCTTCTGCTTCGCCATGATCTTATCGATATCAAGATCCCCGTTGACATATAAATATTCAAATTCCAGGTCTAACTGCCGGAACAAAAAAATATCTGCCACTATCATAATTCCAAAGAAAAGAATCCCCAGCGGAAACAGAAAAAACGATAGAAGCGATACCACTGTAAGCGCGATCAATGCAGCTTTTGCCACCATTGTACCCATTGATGCCTTTCTCTTGACAAGTTGTTCTGTGTAAAAATCACTCATCTTTGCTGTACCTCCATTTTTTACATATATTTTTATTATATCACATTCTAAAAAACAGTAAAGAAAAAAAGATGAGTACCGGCCTATTCTCCGGTACTCATCTGTCCTTTCAAAATTTACATCATACCCATTCCTGGTCCGCCCGCCGGCATAGGAGGAACATCTTCTTTTATATTTGCCACAACAGACTCTGTTGTAAGAAGTGTAGATGCAACACTTGTCGCATTCTGTAATGCACTTCTTGTCACTTTTGCCGGATCCAAAATTCCTGCTTTTACCATATCAACATATTCTTCGTTATAAGCATCAAATCCGATTCCCGGCTGCTGTTCTCTTACTTTATTGATGATGACAGAACCTTCCAAACCTGCATTTGCCGCAATGTGGAATAACGGAGCTTCCAGTGCTTTTAAGATAATATTTGCACCTGTCTTCTCGTCTCCTTCTAATGTTTCTGCAAGCTTAGTAACTTCTTTGGATGCATGGATATATGCAGATCCACCACCTGCTACAATTCCTTCTTCCACTGCTGCTCTTGCTGCTGAAAGCGCATCTTCCATACGAAGTTTTGCTTCTTTCATCTCAGTTTCTGTCGCTGCACCTACACGGATTACTGCAACACCACCAGCAAGTTTTGCGAGTCTTTCCTGAAGTTTTTCTTTATCGAATTCAGATGTTGTCTCTTCAATCTGTGCCTTAATCTGTGCAACACGTGCGTTGATTGCTTCCTTCTCTCCAAGTCCATCTACGATCACTGTATTTTCTTTCTGAACTTTTACAGATTTTGCACGTCCCAGCATATCCAGTGTAGTCTCTTTTAAATCTAATCCCAATTCTTCTGAGATCACCTGTCCGCCTGTCAGAATCGCAATATCTTCTAACATAGCTTTTCTTCTGTCTCCATAACCCGGTGCCTTTACTCCAACTACCTGGAATGTACCACGCAATTTATTGACGATCAATGTTGTCAGCGCTTCTCCTTCGATATCCTCTGCAACGATCAGAAGTTTTGCTCCTGCCTGCACAACCTGCTCTAACAATGGAAGTAATTCCTGAATGTTCGCAATCTTTTTATCTGTGATCAGAATATATGGATCTTCCAGATTTGCTTCCATCTTATCCATATCTGTCGCCATATATGCAGAAATATATCCACGATCAAACTGCATACCTTCTACAAGGTCCAACTCTGTTTTCATTGTCTTAGACTCTTCAATTGTAATGACACCATCATTGGATACTTTCTCCATTGCATCTGCAACCATCTCTCCAACTTCTATATCTCCTGCGGAGATTGCAGCTACATTTGCGATTCTTTCTTTGCTTTCTACTTTACTGCTCATGCCTGCAACTGCTTCCACTGCAACATCTGTTGCTTTCTTCATACCCTTGCGAAGTACGATTGGATTTGCACCTGCTGCCAGGTTCTTCATTCCTTCATTGACCATGGCCTGTGCCAATACAGTCGCTGTCGTTGTTCCGTCTCCGGCAACATCGTTTGTCTTTGCTGCCACTTCACGGATCAGCTGTGCTCCCATATTCTCAAAAGCATCTTCCAGTTCAATCTCTTTTGCGATCGTCACACCATCATTTGTGATCAGCGGAGCACCGAATGATTTATCCAGAACTACATTTCTTCCCTTCGGTCCTAATGTCACACGTACTGTATTTGCTAATTGATTTACACCTGATTCCAAAGCACTTCTGGCCTCTGCGCCATATTTAATTTCTTTTGCCATGACTGATGTCCTCCTTAAATTCTGTCTCTCTATCTTCTTCGATGACCTGATGTCACCTTTCTATTCTCTTTCTGTTGTTTTATTCCTATTCGATGATTGCAAGAATATCACTCTGTTTTACAATAATGTATTCCTCATCTTCTAAGGAAACTTCTGTACCGGCGTATTTTGAATAAATCACCTGATTTCCGACAGCCACGTTCATCGTAACTTCTTTCCCATCAACTGTTCCGCCAGGTCCTACCGCTACAACTTCCGCCTGCTGTGGTTTCTCCTTTGACTGTCCCGGTAATACGATTCCGGATTTTGTTGTTTCTTCTGCGACTAATTGTTTCAATACGACTCTGTCACCTAATGGTACTAATTTCATGTAAATTCCTCCTTATACTACCGCAATTTCAAGGTCTGTGCGAAAGCCTCAAAAGCTTTCCGCCCCACACAGTCTATCTGTACGGGGTGTCTGCGCCGCCTTTATTAGCACTCATTTTATTTGAGTGCTAATTTGCTTTACTAATAAAATAGCACTATGTTTTTCATTTGTCAACTCAGTTTATATTTATTTTATAAAATCCATTTTCAATTTGAAGAATCAGAATATTTCCGCTTTTTCCAAGGAATCTCTCTCTCACTCTTCCAACGCATTCTTCTGCCTCTTCTCCCAAAAAAACCGTGCAGCGATACGATACATCCAGCGAAATTTTTGAAAGATCTGTCTCCTCCAGATTCAAATATATGCACTCTGTCTTCGGATCATACATCAAAATGATTCCTTCATAGCTGTTCTCACTTTTTTCTTCCTTTGTTCCGATCAGTTCTTCCATCGATATTTTCGCTCTGCAATTTTCAAACATTATCTTTGCCCCTTTCCTGTCACAATCAGCGAAAGGGTATCAGTTCTGCCTCTGATACCCTTTTTTCTTATTCTCTATGCTTTGTATCTTTTTTCAAATTTTCCAGTTCTTTGAAAACAAAATCGTTGATGACACGAATATAAGTTCCTTTCATACCGGAAGAACGAGATTCGATCACTCCTGCGCTCTCAAACTTACGAAGTGCATTTACGATCACAGAACGGGTAATTCCTACACGGTCCGCAATTTTACTTGCCACAAGAATTCCTTCTGTTCCCTCCAGTTCATCAAAGATATGGATGATCGCCTCCATCTCCGAGAAGGAAAGAGTGCTGATCGCCGACTTGACAATCTGCTCTTTTCTGACCTCTTCTGCACTTTCTTCATTGACCGCGCGAAGCATCTCTAATCCTACAACAGTTGTTCCATACTCACTCAGAATAATATCATCGATCTCGTATAAAGAATCTCTCTTATAGATGAACAACGTTCCCAGTCTTTCATCTGCAATATTGATCGGCGTGATGATCGCCTGATAATTTCTTACATGTTCTGGTGAAAATCCAAGTGTCTGAAGATTCACATTTTCCTTTGTAGAAAGAATGCTTAACAATCTCTCATTTAACATCTCATCAATGTGTCCTCCGACCTCATTTGTAATCAGCTCCTGTATTTCATCGACTCCTTCGCATTTACTGATTCCAAGCACTTTTCCTTTTTTACTCACAACAAATACGTTAGAATTAAGAATCTCTGTCAACACTTCACAAATGTCATTGAATACAACTTTGCTTGAATTGTTATTGTGCAGAAGTTTATTAATTTTTCTTGTCTTGTCTAATAACTGTACGCTCATTTATTCGCCTCCGTTCACGACGTCCATCGTCTGTCTATTTTACTGCTTTTGTTTATTGTAGCAAATATATCCACAAAACGTCAAAACTCTTTTCACACGTCTATATTATCACGCATTTTCAAAAAATTCAACGGATTTTTTCTAATTCTTTTTGTTATTTCTGACATATCCACATTTTTCATCTGCACAGACAAGCTTATTTCCTTTTTCGATCATATATCCGCCACATTCCGGACATTTTTCCTTAGATGGCTTCTGCCATGACATAAATTCGCATTCCGGATTGTCCTCACATCCATAATACTTCCGACCTTTTTTCGTTTTGCGCAACACAACTTCTTTTCCACAGAGCGGACATGGGACACCGATTTTTTCCAAATAAGGCTTTGTATTTCTGCATTCCGGGAATCCCGGGCATGCAAGGAATCTTCCATGTGGACCATACTTGATCACCATATTTCTTCCGCATTCCTCACAGATAACGTCAGTCACCTCATCCTCGATCTTAACACTCTCCAATTCTTTCTCTGCCACTTTTACAGCCTCATCAAGATCCGAATAGAAGTTGCGGATCACAGACTTCCATTCCACTTTTCCTTCCTCAACCATATCAAGCAGCCCTTCCATATTGGCAGTAAAGTTCACATCAACAATACTTGGGAATGATTGTTTCATCATGTTATTTACAACTTCTCCAAGTTCGGTCAGATAGAGGTTCTTATTTTCTTTCGAAACATATCGTCTTGCGATGATTGTAGAGATTGTCGGTGCATACGTACTCGGCCGTCCAATCCCCAGTTCTTCCAGTGTCTTTACCAGTGCTGCTTCTGTATAGTGTGCCGGCGGCTGTGTAAAATGCTGTTTTTCTTCCAACGCTTCTTTTGTCAGAACAGAATCTTGATCCAATCCTTTCACAAGCAGATTGCTCGCCATCTTTTCTTCGTCTGACTCCACATAAGCGATGCGGAATCCTTCAAACACAACTTTTGAAGTTGATACTGAAAATTGATATGCTCCCGCACCAATTTTTACAGAAGTAGATTCAAATTTCGCCGGCTGCATCCTGCTTGCTGCAAACCGCTTCCAGATCAGCTGATACAGACGAAACTGATCTCTTGTCAGAGATTCTTTCACAGAAGCCGGTGTCCTGCTAAGATCTGTCGGTCGAATCGCCTCGTGGGCATCCTGAATCTTTTTCTCAGAAGCTTTCTTCTTTTCTCCCTCTGCCACAAAATTTTCTCCATAAACTTCTCGGATATATTCTCTTGCCGCTGCATCTGCCTCATCCGAAATTCTTGTGGAATCCGTACGGAGGTATGTGATAATACCAATCGTACCACTGCCTTTGATGTCAACTCCCTCGTACAATTGCTGCGCAATCCGCATCGTCTTCTGCGTAGCAAAGTTCAGTACCTTTGACGCTTCCTGCTGCAGTGTACTTGTCGTAAACGGAAGTGGCGCTTTCTTCAGACGCTCACTTACTTTCACTTCATCTACAAAGAATTTTTCGTGCTCAATTTCACGGACAATCTGATCCATCTCTTCTTTCGAATGAATGGTCATTTTTTTCTTATCTTTCCCGTAGAAGCTTGCTACAAGCGGCTTTTTCTCACCTTCAACATGGATCGTTGCATCAAGTGTCCAGTATTCTTCCGGAATAAATGCATCAATTTCTTCTTCACGATCAGCAATGATGCGAAGCGCCACAGACTGTACTCTCCCTGCACTTAATCCCCTCTTTACTTTCGCCCAAAGCAGCGGACTGATCTTGTACCCTACCATCCGGTCTAACGCACGCCTTGCCTGCTGTGCATCAACCAGGTTCATATTGATCTCTCGCGCATCTTTGATAGACGCCTTCACCGCATTCTTCGTGATCTCATTGAAGCTGATACGGTACACTTTCTTTCCTTCCAGCTTCAGTGCTACATACAAATGCCACGAAATTGCCTCTCCCTCACGGTCAGGGTCAGTTGCGAGATAAATTTTATCTGCCTTCTTCACTTCTTTTCTAAGATTCGCAAGAATATCTCCTTTCCCGCGGATTGTAATGTATTTAGGCTCAAAATCATTTTCTACATCAATTCCAAGCTGGCTCTTTGGCAGATCTCTCACATGTCCCTGGGATGCTGTCACAACATAATTACTTCCCAGAAATTTTTTAATTGTCTTAACTTTTGCAGGCGATTCTACAATCACAAGATAACGTGCCATAAACTACTCCTTTATTTCTGTCCCTTTATTTCGATTTCTTTTCTTTCTACCAATTTCCTCTCACATAGTATCCTTTGGAAATTTCTTTGATCTTTCCATTCATTTCCAAAGAAACAAGCTGCCTCATCAGCTCTGGAATCGACAGCTTTGTTTCCGCCAGTATCTGGCCGATACTCTTCGGGTTCAAATCGAGACAACTATACACTATATTCTGTTCAGTTTCAAGTATTATTTTTGTTTCTGTCAAATTCTTCACAAAATTTCCACAAATATTCAGTTCCTCTAAAAGCTCTTCCGGTGATAAAATAATCCCCGCTCCCTGCTTGATCAGACGGTTGCAGCCTCTGCTCAATTGGCTGTCCACACTGCCCGGAAGTGCATATACATCTTTCCCCTGCTCCAGCGCCATATCAGCTGTAATCAGCGACCCGCTCCGTTCTCTCGCCTCAATGATGATCACCACATCTGCCAACCCACTGATCAACCGGTTTCTCGCCGGAAAATACTGTGCAAGCGGCGGGCTCCCCGGTTGTTGTTCTGACAAAATTCCTCCATATTTTTTTAAATCTTCATAGAGCCCTCGATTCTCTTTTGGATAGCAAATATCCACACCGCTTCCAAGAATACCAAATGTTCCCCCGCTCCCGTAGATTGCCCCTCTTTGACCTGCTGCGTCGATTCCTCTTGCCATCCCACTGATCACAGAAATCCCCGCTTCACTCAACATTTTTCCAATCTTTCTTGCATAAGTTTCCCCATAATACGTACAGTTTCTGGCGCCGACAATTGCCGCAGTCCTTCTTCCCTTTTCCGGAAGTTTTCCCATCACATAGAGCGCATAAGGCGGTGAAGAAATGTTCCTTAATCTGTCCGGGTATTTTTCCTGTTCATATGTGACAAGCGCAATCCCTTTTTTTTGCCATTCTGCAACAATTTCTTTGCTCCATCGCCGTTTTCCTTCTTGTATGATCTGCGTGATCGTCTCCGCCTTTTCCTCTGTCCACTTCTCTTTTAACCTCTTCTTCAGTGCTGTTTCTTCTATATAATATAGCGTGTTTTTTTGAGGAAATTCCTTTGTCAGCTGTATTTTTTCCCTGTTTCCGATTCCCTTTAATCCCGCAAACCAAAAACGAAATAGTTCATCTTGTTCTATCTGATTCTCTCTTTGTTTTTCCACATTATTCCTCCACCCTTATCTCCAATATTTCTGATCCATCGTACGGTAAATCAACGCTTCATCCAAATGGGTCGATTCAATCTTTTCACTGCCTTCCAGATCTGCGATCGTCCTTGCTACCCGAAGTACTTTATAGTAGGAACGGGCAGTCAACTGAAGCGTCTCAAAACTTCTTTTCATCTTTTCTTTTCCCTCCGGATCCAATTCACAATGCTCCATCAGTGTTTTGACGGATACTCTTCCATTTGTCTGCTTCTTCTGCCCCTCATATCGTTTCTTTTGAATCTCTCGCGCTGCACATACTCGCGCACGGATAATATCGGATGTCTCCTCCTCATCGGTTTGGATCAGGCTCTCATACCTCACCTTCGGTACATCTACGCAAAGATCGATCCGATCAAGCAGTGGTCCGCTGATTCTGCCTAAATAATTGCGGATTTCCTGTTCACTGCACCGACATCGATTGTAATCCGGAAACTGTCCGCATGGACACGGATTCATTGCCGCCACTACAATCGTATCTGCCGGAAATAAATAGCTTCCTCCATTTCTGACAATATGAATCTTCTGTTCTTCCAACGGTTCTCTTAACGCCTCCAGCACATCTTTTCGAAATTCTGCCGCCTCATCCAAAAACAGACATCCACCATGACTTAAGCTCAATTCTCCCGGAACAGGATGCAAACCTCCTCCTACAAGCGCAGCCTTTGTGACCGTGTGATGTACCGCACGAAATGGACGAGCTAAAATCAGAGGCCGCTTTTCATCCAAAAATCCTGCAACACTATACACTTTCGAAATCTCTATGCATTCCTCCATCGAAAGCGGAGGAAAGATGGTTGGAATCCGTCTTGCTACCATCGTTTTTCCAGAACCTGGCGGTCCGATCAGCAAAAGATTATGTTCTCCTGCAACTGCAATTTCTGCCGCCCGCTTTACAAATGTCTGCCCTTTGATCTCGCTAAAATCCTCTGAACCCTGACATCTATCCTCAACTTCTATATTCCGCTCTCCCGACACTTTATGATTTTTCCAGACAATTTTCTCACCCTCCTGTTCTATTTTTTTTGCAACTTCAATCAGTTCTGTCAATTTTGACACACCGATCACTTCCATCCCTGTGATACTTCTCCCTTCCTGTTCATTCTCCTTTGGAATCATGCAGCGGACGCATCCATGTTCTTTTGCTTCCAGAAGAATTGGGAGAATCCCGGGAACTTTTTTCACACCACCATCGAGACTTAACTCTCCGATTATAAGTACATTTACAAGCGTTTTCTGACTGATCACCCCATTGGCTGCAAGCACTGCTGCCGCGATTGGGAGGTCAAATGCTGCTCCTCTTTTTCTTACATTTGCCGGAGAAAGATTGATCACTACCTTTCTTGGCGGAATCTGTATGCCGCTGTTTTTTACTGCCGTGCGAACACGCTCTGCCGACTCTTTTACTTCCGATGCAAGATGACCTACCATATGAAAAAATGGAAGTCCATTTCCCACATCTGCCTCCACATGGATAAACTCTGCCTGCATTCCCTGCAGAGATGCTGATAAAACTGTGCTAAACAAAGCCGATACCACTCCTTCCCAAATCGCACTGCGTATCTTCTCTTAGCCTCTTTTATTTCTGTACAAAAATAAGAACCGCACATGCGATTTTCTTTCTTTTTTCTTGTGTTTCCATACTATTTTTGATCGTTGATTTTCTGGCAGAAACGCCGGAATAATTCTGAAAGAGATGTTTTCAGAATGATTTTCTTTACTATAACATATCTTTTTTGTTTATGCTACATAAGGGTTATAATATTTTTATGAATAATTACAGTTTTCCATGCAATCGCTTGCATTTTCTCTCTAACGCAAATACGTCCCGTGCAGAAACACTTTCTGCCGGAACGTATCATTTTCTTATCTTCTTTTCTCTGCTTTTTACAAATATTCGTAAAATTTGTTATGCTTCTTCTGTCTCTGCTTCGGGTTCTTCCACACGCTCATATTTCGAAAAGATCTTCCGGTAAATATACGATGTGACAAATGCCAGAAACGAAAATCCAGTCATGAACCAGAATGCAAGTGCTGTGATCATTGCCCGTGCACTGAAAAACGTCACAAACAGTACTAAAATATTGACTCCAAAAAGAAGTAATGTGAACGGAAAACTGCCGATACCGATCAACAGAGCATTTTTGAAAATCTGCTTCATTGTCGCGTGAAATCGTGCAATATAAGGGAAAATATACATTGCAATCATCAGATAAACAAAAGACATTGCATAAATGGTCACCCCAAATGCTTTTCCAAATCCGCCTTCCAGTCCCATCGCAAACCTGATGTCTACAAAAAGCACTGTTCCAACTAAAAGTATCACTAACCATGCGATCGTACTCTGTTTGAAATTCTCTTTAAATCCTTTTAGAAATCCTTTGGCAATATAACTTTCTTCGTTCTTTACCGCCTTCAATGTTACAGAATACAGCGCCGTCCACGAAGCACCGATTGTTACGATCGGAATGCTGCATAAAAGGAATAAAAAATTGAGGATGACCAAATCGGCTACCCTTCCCAAAAATCTCCAGACAATATTGTCTGTGTCAAATAATCTGCCCATACAATCCCGCCATTCATATAATTTTTGCGGCAGCTGCCGCCCTTCACTTTGTCAGACATAAGTATATGATAGCACGTTCTCCTTTGATAGTAAACAGACATTTTGATGCTTTTTTCTCTGTTTTCATGTGGAAAAGCACAAATCTTCTCTCCAGCACATAAGCTATATTAAATATGCTTAGAGGTGCTTATCTTGAAATCATTTCCAACTCCCCTCACTTCTGCTGAGGAACAATATTACATGCAAAAATACACAGAGGGCGACCTTGAAGCAAAACACATCCTGATCGAACACAATCTCCGGCTTGTAGCACATATTGTCAAAAAATATCAACGTCCGGAGGAAGACAATGAAGATCTGATCTCCATCGGAACCGTAGGACTGATCAAAGCAGTCATCACCTTTAATCCCGAAAAAGGAAATCGACTTTCCACTTATGCAGCCCGCTGTATTGAAAATGAAATTCTGATGATGCTTCGCTCTAGAAAAAAATCCTCCCGGGAAATCTCTCTCTACGAACCGATCGGTACTGACCGGGAAGGTAATGAGATCCAGCTGTTTGATGTCATGGAGACAACAGATGAAGATATCCACGAGAAAATCAATCTCAAAGACGATGTACGCACTTTATACGAAAAAGTAGAATCCGAATTATCTGACCGGGAACGGCTCGTTCTGAAAATGCGCTACGGACTTTACAATGAGGAAGAATACACGCAGCGTGAAATCGCAAAAAGGCTTGGAATTTCCCGCTCTTACGTATCACGCATTGAAAAAAGCGCCGTGGAAAAATTGCGCAGCTTCTTTCCGGAATCTTGACAGAATACTAAGAAACCGAAAGCAAAGGCTCATTTTCACTGAAAATGCTTGCCGCTTTCGGTTTCCTCATCACATTATACTTCTTTCGCTTCCTGTCTTCTTAAAATATCATACTGCTCTAACGGCATTCCCAGATCTACATACAATACTTGTTTTGGATGCGGAGCGCTTTCCTGCTCATTGCCATCCTCATCTAAGATCCGCTTCACTTCCACACTAATATTTTCGCCATTCGGTTTCATCACTTCGATCGTCTCTCCGACAGAGAACTTATTTCTCTGTTCGATACGGTAAGTGCCATCACGCTCTTCCCCTACGATTCCAAGATAGGTATACTCTTTCACATAAGTATTGCTGTCATAGATCTGTGTTGTCTCATCCGGCTTTCCAAAGAAAAATCCTGTCGTAAACTGCCGATAAGTACAATTAGAGATCTGCTCCAGATACCATGGCATATTTTTCTCATAGAGTGCCGGATCCTTCTGATAGTCGTCAATCGCCTTGCGGTATGTTCTTGCAACCGTTGCTACATAGAGTGCGGTCTTCATACGTCCCTCGATCTTCAGACTGTCAATGCCCGACTCTAAAATTTCCGGGATATGCTGGATCATACAGAGGTCCTTGGAGTTAAAAATATAAGTTCCTCTCTCATTTTCATATACCGGCATATATTCTCCTGGTCTGGTCTCCTCAACCACAGAATATTTCCATCTGCATGGATGGGTACATGCTCCCCGGTTTGCATCTCTTCCGGTGAAATAGTTGCTGAGCAGGCATCTTCCGGAATAAGAAATGCACATCGCCCCATGGACAAATGTCTCAATTTCCAGCTCATCCGGAATATTTGCCCGAATCTCTCTAATTTCCTCCAGAGACAATTCTCTTGCTGATACGACACGAGATGCCCCCAGCTTATGCCAGAAATTATAAGTCGCATAGTTTGTATTATTTGCCTGCGTACTGATGTGACGCTCAATCTCCGGACAGATTTCCTTTGCAATCTCAAATACACCAGGATCGGCAATGATCAATGCGTCTGGTTTAATCTCTTTTAACTCTTTAAAATATTCTCGTACCCCTGAAAGATCCTCATTATGTGCGAGAATATTGGCAGTTACATATACTTTTACATCGTGTTCATGTGCAAATGCGATCCCCTCCTTCATTTCCTCCATGGAAAAGTTTTTCGCTTTCGCTCGAAGTCCGAATGCTTCTCCTCCAATGTAAACCGCATCAGCTCCAAACATAACGGCTGTCTTTAATACTTCCAGGCTGCTCGCCGGAATCAATAATTCTGGATGTCTTGCCATATATTTTTCCTTTCTGTACAACTTGTTTCTTTTCTATTTTTCTCCAATCTTTACACTGACTGTTGCTCCGTCCCCGATCGGAACTATAGACGTCAGCAGTCTGTCATCATGCTTTAATGCATACAAATATTCCCTCATTCGGCTATGGATCGTCCGATTCCTGCGCTCCACTGCGAAGCGAGATTCAATGATATCTCCTTCCTGAAGCACATTGTCCGATACGAGGACGCCTCCCGGATTCAAAAGACGCATCACTTCCGGCAGATAATAAATATACTGTCCTTTTGCCGCATCCATAAAAATAAAATCATACGGCTCTTTTAAGGACTGCATCACTTCCATCGCATCTCCTTCCAGAAGTGTGATCTGTTTTTCTTTTCCTGCCCGCCTGAAATTTTCACGGGCAATCGGAATCCGTTTCTCATATTTTTCAATTGTTGTGATCTCACATTCCTCTGTCACATATTCACTCATCAGAATTGCAGAAAATCCGACAGCCGTTCCAACCTCTAAAATCCGCTTCGGTTTCTGCATCGCAAGCAGTACTTTCAGAAAGCTCTGCATCTCCTTCCGGATGATCGGTACATAAGTATCCAGCGCCTCCTGCTCGATCTGCTCCAAAATCGCTGTGTTTTCTGTGTCAAGAGAATTAATGAACGTCACCATTCTTTCATCTACAATCATATGCCTTCTCCTCTGTTTCTGAATTGCAAAACCTCAGAAAATAAGGCGGAGAACCAAAATCCTCCGCCCTTCTTTCCTTCTATACATCCATAATGATCGGAAGGATCATCGGACGTCTCTTAGTCCGCTTCCAGATAAAATCATTCATCGTATCGCGGATCACTAATTTAATTCTGCTCCAGTCTGCATTGCGATTGTTTCTCAAACAGTTCTCAAGCGCATCGGAAAGTACCTGTCTTGCCTCTTCCATCAGCCCTTCGGACTCCCTTACATAGACAAACCCTCTCGAAACAATGTCTGGTCCTGCAAGGAGCTGATTGGTTCCCTTCTCCAGTGTCAGGACTACGATCAGTATACCATCTTCTGCCAAATGCTGACGATCACGTAATACAATATTTCCAACATCGCCAACACCGAGTCCGTCTACAAGGATTGCTCCCGTCTGTACTTTGTCTACAACCTTTGCACTTTGATTATCCAGCGCCAGTACCTCTCCGGATTTGAGGATGAATACATTTTCCTTCGGAATTCCAAGCGCTGTCGCAATTCCTGCATTTGCCTTCAAATGACGATATTCTCCATGAACCGGGATCGCATATTTTGGTTTCACAAGAGAATAGATCAATTTCAACTCTTCCTGACAGGCATGCCCGGATACGTGTGCATCCTGGAAAATAACATCTGCACCCTTCTGGGAAAGTTCATTGATCACCCTTGACACTGCCTTTTCATTTCCCGGGATTGGGTTTGAACTGAAAATAACTGTATCTCCCGGCTTGATGCTGACCTTCTTATGAATATCTGCTGCCATACGGGATAATGCCGCCATAGACTCTCCCTGGCTTCCTGTTGTGATCAGAACCGTCTTCTCATCCGGATAATTCTTCAGCTGATCGATCTCGATCAATGTCTTATCCGGCACATTCAGATACCCAAGCTCTGATGCTGTGGAAATAATGTTGACCATGCTCCGTCCTTCCACGACAACTTTTCTGTCATACTTATAGGCAGAGTTAATGATCTGCTGTACACGGTCTACATTCGATGCGAAAGTGGCAATAATAATCCTTGTATTTCTATGTTCTGCAAAAATCTGGTCAAAAGTCTTTCCAACTGTCCGCTCTGACATCGTAAATCCCGGGCGCTCTGCATTTGTACTGTCTGACATCAGCGCAAGCACACCTTTCTTTCCGATCTCAGCAAATCTCTGAAGATCGATCGCATCTCCAAATACCGGAGTGTAATCGACTTTAAAGTCACCTGTATGCACAACGATTCCTGCCGGCGAATAAATTGCAAGCGCAGAAGCATCTGCGATACTGTGATTTGTCTTAATGAATTCAATCCGGAACTGCCCCAGATTGATTGACTGTCCGTGACGTACAACCTTTCTTCTTGTACAGCGGAGCAGGTTGTGCTCCTTTAATTTATTTTCAATGATTCCCATCGTAAGCTTTGTCGCATAGATTGGAAGATTCATCTCTTTTAATACATAAGATAATGCTCCGATGTGATCCTCATGTCCGTGGGTAATGACAAATCCTTTCACCTTTTGGATATTATCCTTCAAATAAGTGATATCCGGAATCACAAGGTCGATTCCTAGCATATCATCCTCCGGGAATGCCAGTCCACAGTCTACTACAATAATACTGTCCTCATATTCAAAGGCAGTAATGTTCATTCCGATCTGCTCAAGTCCTCCGAGCGGAATGATCTTTAATTTTGAATTGCTCTCTCTTTTCAAAAGCTACACCTCCATGTTTCATTCTACTTTCTTTTCTCTGCACTTTCTCTTTCTGCACATTCTTTACATTGTCCGTAGAATTTCAACTCGTGGTCCAGAACATGGAAATCCGTTTTCCTCTCAATATAACTTTCCAGCTCCTCTAAGAGATCATCTTCAAAAGACCATACTTTTCCACAACTTTTACATATCAAATGATGATGATGATGCTTTCCTTCCCCGCCTTCGATCAGGGTTCCGATTTCATATCTGACACATCCATCATCCAGATTAATCCGATCCACCAATTGCAATTCCAGTAACAACTGTACCGTCCGGTATACGGTCGCCAATCCAATTTCAGGATAGTCGACTTTCACCAGTTCATAAATGTCCTCCGCTGTCATATGCTCACCACGATGTTTTTCAAGCACCTCAAGTACAAGCAGTCTCTGGTTTGTCACTTTCAGTCCCTGCTCTTTTAATATTTTCTTAAACGCTTCCTGGTTTAATGTCATATGCCACCTCATCTGCAAAGTTCTATACTCAAATGTATCTAACTACATTTCAATATCAACGTCTTCTAATAATTCTTCAAATACTTTTGAAACTGCAAGAAGTTCTGTATCATCTTCCACAACTTCATATACACTTTCATCCTCTTCTACTTTACTTAAATCCTTCAAGATCAGACATTCTGCATCATCTTCTTCAGAATCTGTAACAAGAATATATGTCACACCGCCTAATTTTGTCTGTTCTAACACAAAAAATTCTACTGCCTGATCTTCTCCTTCAAATGTAAATGTAATCTTTTCCATAAAAACTCCTACACTTCTTCCATATCCTCGTCTGACTTCTGTCTGAAATAAACAGAATCCAGATATCCCTGCAAGATAAAAACTGCCGCGATCTTATCTACATATTTCTTGCGGTCTTCTCTTCGTACGTTATTTTCGATCAATGTCCGTTCTGCCTCGACGGTTGTCAGGCGCTCATCCCACATCGTAACCGGAAGTGCTGTTCTCCGCTCAAGCATCTCCTTGAATTCCAGCGACTTCTCTGCCCGGTCACCGACAGTGTTGTTCATATTCTTTGGGAAGCCAAGAACAATCTCCTCGACCTGGTATTCCTGCGCAAGTGCCTCAATACGAGCCAGTGTCTTTCTTAGCTTGTTCTCTTCCTTCCTGCAGATTGTTTCAATTCCCTGGGCAGTAAGACCTAAAGGGTCACTGATTGCGACCCCCACCGTCTTAGACCCATAATCCAGTCCCATAATCCTCATACGATATTATTCCCATCCGTGATGCTCGATATACGCTTTCAGCATCTCCTCTACAAGCTCGTCCCGCTCCATCTTCATGATCAGACTTCTCGCGCCATTGTGACTTGTGATGTAAGTCGGATCTCCTGACATAATATACCCTACGATCTGATTTACCGGGTTGTATCCTTTTTCTTTCAGTGCCCCATACACGATCTCAAGAATGTCTTTCGCCTTGATCTGTGGTCCGGTCTCCACGTGAAAGAACTGTGTATTGCTCAAATCTTTCATCTTTTCTTCCTCCGTTTCATACATTTCTATTCTAATATAAATGTACCAAAAATACAATGAATATTTTGTGAAGGATTTTTAAAATGATTCTCAAAATAAAGTTTTCTACTTTTACAATGCATCCACTGTCCATGCATCTTTTCCGACAGTCACTTTTAGTAACCTGCCAGATAAGTTTTCATCAGACAAGATTGCCAGCCGGATATATTCCTTCGTATGTCCGATCCAATATGTCTTTCCGTCTTTCTCCATCTGTTCCTCTACAAGAATTTCTGTCTCTTTGCCCGAAAATTGTTCCTCATAAGCTTTCCGGTTCCGTTCATCCAATGCAAGTAACATGTTACTCCTTTTTGTCTTCTCCGGCTCCGGCACTTGATTCGGCATTACCGCAGCCTTTGTTCCCTGACGCTTTGAATATTTAAAAATATGCGTCTCATAAAAATTTACTTTTTCTACAAATGCCCTTGACTCTTCAAATTCTTCTTCAGTCTCTCCCGGGAATCCGACGATTATGTCTGTAGTCAATGCCGGATTTTCAAAATATTTACGGAGCAGCATGCATTTTTCAAAATATTCTTCTGCTGAATATCTTCGGTTCATCCGCTTTAAAGTCTCCTCGCAGCCACTTTGCAATGACAGATGAAAATGCGGACAGATTTTTGGAAGTGCAGACAGCGCCGACGCAAATTCTTCTGTGATAATGCGGGGTTCCAACGATCCGAGTCGGATTCTCTCGATTCCTTCGATTGCATGAACCGCCTGGATCAGCGAAAGTAACGTTTCCTTTTCTTCAAAGTCAACTCCGTAAGAACTCAGATGAATTCCTGTGAGCACAACTTCCTTATAGCCATTGGCCGCAAGTGCACTCACTTCTTCCACAACTTCTTCTTTTCTTCTGCTTCTGACACGACCTCTCATGTATGGGATGATGCAGTATGTACAAAACTGGTTACAGCCGTCCTGTACTTTAATATATGCCCGTGTGTGTTCTGCAGTCTTGGTCAGATGGAGTTCTTCGTATTCTTTCGTGTGATTGATATCAATGACTTCCTGCTGCACAAACACACCGTCTGCTTCTTTTCGTTTCTGCTCATACTCCTCAAGAATCTCGATCAAATTCTGCTTCTTATTATTTCCGATGACAATATCAATACATTCATCGATCTTATCGCTGTTTTCCTGCGCCTGCACATAACATCCCGCCGCCACAACGATTGCATCTGGATTCATCTTTTTTGCCCGATGGATCATCTGTCTTGACTTTCTGTCAGCCATATTGGTCACCGTACATGTGTTGATAATATAGATATCCGCCCCTTCCTGAAACGGAACAATCTCATAGCCATTCTGCTCCAACAGTTCCTGCATCGCCTCTGTCTCGTATGCATTGACTTTACATCCAAGATTATGTAATGCTGCTTTTTTCATCTTTTTTCCCTTTCTTTTTCTGCTTCTATGTAATTGTTATCCAAAATCACGAAAATTTCTCCATTTCTTTGGCACTTTGTTTCTTGACTTTTATACCCCCAAACTTTAAGATAAGGGTAGAACAAAATTCAAGGAGGATTATTCAATGAAAACAGTACAAATTTCATTAAATTCAATCGACAAAGTAAAATCTTTCGTAAACGAAATCACAAAATTTGATCACGATTTCGACTTAGTATCCGGAAGATATGTGATTGACGCAAAATCTATCATGGGTATTTTCAGCTTAGACTTATCAAAACCGATCGACTTAAACATCCACGCTGAAAAAGACCTTGATACTATTTTAGAAGCGCTTGCTCCATACTTAGTATAAGTTTTCAACAGTCACCTACGACTTTGATAAAGAAGTATACAGATATTCTCCGGAATGTCTGTAAGAAAATATAGATATGTTCCGGCCGGCTCCGGTCAGGAACATATCTATTTTTTTACTATTTTACAACAATCGTCTCCACAGTGTTCACAGCTGCCTCAAACAGTTCATCAATCTTTTCTGCAAGATTTTCTTCTGATCTGCGGATCACATTGATATTCGGCTTTGTCACCGGATGTTTTGCGACAAAGATCGTACAACAATCCTCAAACGGAAGAATAGACGTCTCGTAAGTATCGATTTTCTCTGCAATCTCCACGATTTCCTGCTTGTCAAATCCAATCACCGGACGGTATACCGGCAGTGTACATACATCATTGGTTGCTGCCAGACTCTGCATCGTCTGGCTCGCCACCTGTCCGATACTCTCCCCTGTGATCAACCCAAGGCATCCGCTCTCTTTTGCAAAATGTTCTGCAATCTTCATCATATAACGACGCATAATAATCGTCAGCTCATCATGCGGACACTTATCATAAATATACAGCTGAATGTCTGTAAAGTTGACAATGTGCAGCTTAATCGGTCCTGAATACTTTGCCACTAATTTCGCAAGATCGATTACTTTCTGTTTTGCACGCTCACTTGTATACGGTGGTGCATGGAAATAAGTTGCCTCCAGCCCGACTCCTCTCTTGGAAATCATATAACCTGCTACCGGGCTGTCAATCCCGCCGGAGAGCAGAAGCATCGCCTTTCCGTTTGTTCCCACCGGCATTCCACCTGGTCCCGGAATGATTTCTGAATAAATGTAGATCTGTTCGCGGATTTCGATATTAAGCTTGATCTCTGGCTTGTGCACATCTACCTTGATTTCTGGAAATGCCTCTAAAATAGCCTCTCCAAGATCGCAGTTGATCTCCATAGAATTCTTCGGATAACTCTTCTTGCCTCTTCTTGCCTCTACTTTAAATGTTGTATTTTTATCTGGATACATCTGATCCATATAATCTACAACATCTTTTTTTAATTGTTCAAATCCCTGGTCTTCCACATGGACTACCGGACAGATCCCCACGATTCCAAAAACTCTCTTTAAACTTGCGACAGTCTCCTCGTAGTCATACTCTCCTTCACATTCTACATAGATTCTCCCCTGAGATTTGTGGATATCAAAAGTTCCATCCACATCTTTCAGCGCATAGCGCATCTGACGGATCAAGGCATCCTCAAAAAGATATCTGTTTTTCCCTTTGATCCCGATTTCTCCGTATTTTATCAAAAATGCATGAAATATCATTTTTCTTATCCTTTCTTTTGCATATTATATCAATGTCTTGTATACCTTCTCAACATCGGTACACAATTATATAATGTTTCCAGTGTATAGTCAATTTCCTCTTCGGTTGTAAATTCGGAAAGACTGAATCGAAGCGTCGCATCGAGGTATTCTTTCTTCACACCGATTCCTTTCAGCACACCGCTGATTGCCGGATGATTTGATGCACAGGCAGAACCAGAGGACACATAGATTCCTTTGTCTTCCAACGTATGAAGCAGCACTTCACTTCGGATTCCAGCTACACCGACACTGATAATATGCGGCGCACTCGTCTCATCTGTCACTCCATGGATTACTACATCATCGATTTTCTGGATTCCTTCAATGAACCGATTTTTCAGCGCACGCATCTTTGCGGTCTTTTCATCCAAATCCGTATAAATCTCTTTGACGGCTCTTCCAAGTCCAGCAATCCCCGGAACATTCTCCGTGCCGGAACGAATATTTTTCTGCTGTTCTCCTCCGAAAATAATCGGATGGATCTTCACCTTCTCGTTGATATAAAGCGCTCCGATTCCTTTCGGTCCGTGGATTTTATGTCCGCTCACAGACATCATATCAACCCCGATCCGCTTTGGATAAATCCGATATTTTCCAAATCCTTGAACTGCATCCACATGAAATAAAATTTTATTGTTGTACCCCTTAATGATACGCGCTGCTTCCTCAATTGGTTGAACCGCTCCCATCTCATTATTCACATACATGATCGATACGAGGATTGTCTCCTCACAGAGCGCTTCCTGCAGTGCGGAAAGCTTCACCTTTCCTTCTGCATCCACAGGAAGATACGTCACGCGAAATCCTTCTTCTTCAAGATAATGCATCGTATTTAAAATTGCCGGATGCTCGATGGACGAAGTGATCAGATGTCTCCCTGCCCGATGATTTGCCCTTGCAGCACCGATCAGCGCAAGGTTATCGCTCTCAGTTCCTCCGGAAGTAAAAAAGATTTCTTTTTCCTGCACTTTCATCGCCTTTGCAATGATTTCCTTTGCTTCCTTGATATATTGTTCTGCCTCGACTCCTTTTCTGTGCATAGAAGATGGATTTCCGTAATCTTCACACATTACTTTTCCAACAATGTCCCGCACACATTCATAACACTTTGTTGTCGCCGAATTGTCCAGATATATTTCCATAGTTTTCTCCTGTTTTCTTTTACTATCAGATTATGTCATTCCTGTTCCAGATGATACATCAGCACAGACAACATCGTCATCCCCGCCGTCTCTGTGCGAAGGATCCGCCTTCCAAGCGTGATCGGATATGCTCCTGCCTCCATGGCAAGCTTCACCTCTTCTTGCTCAAATCCGCCTTCCGGACCAATAAAAATCCCAACCGACTGCCCCGGCTGTATCGCTTGGATCCGCTCTTTTGTAGCCTGCATTCCCTCCGCCAATTCATATGGGATCAGAAGAACATCAAGGCTTTTCGCATAAGAAAGCGCTTCCTGAAAGTTCATCACTTGTTTTATTTCCGGGATCACATTTCTCCCAGCCTGTTTTGCAGCGCTCTCTGAGATCCCGCTCCACCGTTCTCTCTTCTTTGCCGCCTTTTTCTGATCCAGCTTTACCACTGCCCTCTTTGTCGCAACCGGAATCACTTCCCATACCCCAAGTTCTACCGCTTTCTGGATGATCAACTCCATCTTATCGCTCTTTGGGAGCCCCTGAAACAGATAAAGTTTTGATGGAAGTTCATTTTCCGCTTCCCGTTCCTCCAAAATCCGAGCCGTTACCTTGTCTGCCTCCAGTGATTCGATCTCACAGAGATACTTCTTATTGTTGCCATCACTGATTTCCAACTGCTCTCCCGTCCTCATACGAAGTACATTCTTCATATGATTGACGTCCGATCCGGTAATCTCAATGTATCCATCCCTCACTTGATCTGGCACTACAAAAAAATGCTGCATGTTCTTCTATCCTCTTTCTTAGAAATTTTTTCTTGCGGTAACAGATACCCACTCTCCTTGATAGGTCACTTCCAGCACTTCCAGCCCCGCTGCCTTCACTGCCTCTACAACAGTATCTTCCTTGTCATCGATGATTCCGCTTGTAATATAGACACCACCTTTTTTCAGCTGGTTTAAGATCACTGGTGTCAGTGGCACAAGAACGTCCGCAAGAATATTTGCCACAACAATGTCATACTTATCATAGCCGACTTTATCCTGCACTTCCTTATCATCAATAATATTGCCAATCATGACTTCATACTGGTCTCTAGTAATTCCATTGACTTCCATGTTTTCATAAGTAGCATCGATTGCACACGGATCAAGATCTGTTCCCACAGAATAAGCTGCGCCAAATTTTAAGGCAAGCATGCCAAGAATTCCGCTTCCACATCCTACATCAAGAATTCTTGTCTCCTTTGTCACATGTTTCTTCAGCTGACGAATACAAAGCTGTGTCGTCTCGTGCATTCCTGTTCCAAATGCTGTTCCCGGATCGATATGAATGATCATCTTATCCTCATCTTCCGGTTTTACCTCTTCCCAGGATGGAATAATTAAAATGTCATCGACATAGAACTGATGAAAATACTGCTTCCAGTTATTTACCCAATCCAGATCTTCTGTCTGAGACTCTTCGATCGTCCCTTCTCCTACATTCGCATAGGCACGCATCGCTTCAAACTCATTTCTGACCTTTGCAAGCATCTCCTCTTTATCCACATCCTCCTCAAGATAGAAGCTGAGGTAAGCAATTCCATCATCACTCTCGATCTGCGGCAGGATGTCTACAAACATCTGCTCTTTATCAGCCTGTGTAAGCGGCACTTTATCCTCAATCTCCACACCTTCAATTCCCAGATCCATCAACATACTGCTGACAAGGTCTTCCGCCTCTGTTGTTGTCTTTAATCTGAATTTGTTCCATCTCATAATCATTCACCTCTTTAAAAATCTAATCTGCATCTTCTCCCAATAACAGATTTCTTATCTTCTCTGCTCTGCCTATTTTTACTTTACTGTATTAGAAAATCCCCAGGTGCTCCAGAAGAATCTTTATTCCCATTAAAATCAGGATCAATCCTCCTGCCAGTTCCGCTTTGGACTTATATTTTGCACCAAATACATTCCCAATCTTCACCCCGCCTACGGACAGTAAAAATGTTGTCACTCCGATAAATGCAACTGCCGGGATGATGTCCACCTGCAAGAATGCAAATGTGATCCCAACTGCGAGTGCATCAATGCTGGTCGCAACCGCAAGCACAAGCATCTCCTTCACCTTAAGAGAATCTTCTTCCATCCCGCACTCTTCGCCGTCTTCCCGCGATTCTTTGATCATGTTCAGACCGATGATCCCAAGAAGTACAAATGCAATCCAGTGATCGATCGAAGTGATCACATGGCTGAACTGCACACCCAATGCATATCCCAAAAGCGGCATCCCCGCCTGAAATATACCAAAATAAAGTCCGACAATGCCAGCCTTTGTCCATGTACATTTCTTCATCGCCAATCCTTTGCAGACTGACACTGCAAACGCATCCATGGAAAGACCTACCGCGATCAAAAATAATTCTATGATTCCCATTGTTTTCTTCCTCTTCTTTTGTTTGCTCTGCAAGGTCTTCCAAAATCTATTTTTAGACCTATCAATTTATCATAACATAAAAAGGAAGTTTCTTCTACACTATTTTGAAGCTGTTGCTACTCTTCACAGATCTCCCGAACTTCATCATGCATCTCTCCCGCATATTGTTCTTCTGTCATCGTCACAAGAACATCTCCTGCTCTGATCATTGTGTTTCCTCTCGGAATAATCTCTCTTCCGCTTCTTTGAATCGACACAAGCAGGCAGTGATCCGGCCACTGGATTTCTCCAACCTCATGATCCGCTGCCGCTGAACCAAACATCACAGACTGCCGCATCAGTACTTTCTCCCTGCTTCCTTCTTCTTTCAGTTCTCCTCTGCCCGCGAGCAGGCGTTCCAGAAGGCTTTCGTAGATCGGATCAGACTTTAATAACGTCGCCACAATATATGCCACGATCGAGATGATCGAGAGTGACAGCATCTGGCTCACTGACCCAGTCATCTCAAAGATCAGGATGATTCCGGTCAGCGGCGCACGCACGATCGCGGTGAAATAGCCTGTCATTGCAAGTAAGACAAAATTATTGATATAATCCGGGTCCATTCCAAAGTAATTGACACCGATCATTCCAAAGATTCCCCCAGTCAATGCTCCAAGCACAAGCAGTGGAAAGAAAATCCCTCCCGGCGCCCCGGAACCGAAACAGACTGCCGAGAACACAAATTTCGCTGCGAGCAAAAAGATTACTCCCCCTAGCAATAGCTTATGATCTGTCATCAGATCGATCAGTTCATGTCCGCTTCCAAGTAATTCCGGCACTGTAAATGCAAAAATTCCGGCAAGCGTAAATGGAATAAGCAGTCGTGTCACTTCATTTAACCATGAGACTTTTTTATACATTGCCTGCACCGTCAGCGTAAACCAGTTGTAAAATGCACCGAAGCATCCAAGAATCACTCCAAGCACAACGATCATCCAATAATAATTCTGTGGAAGTACATTTCCGATATCAAACTGAAATACCGGTTCTATCCCGATAAACTGAGAAGAAATATAATCTGCAGTAATCGATGCGGTCATCACCGAAATCAGCACAGATACCGAGAAATTTTTATGCACTTCTTCAAGTGAGAACATCACCCCCGCAAGAGGCGCATGAAATGCCGCCGACAGCCCGGCGCTCGCCCCACAGGTCAACAGAAACTTTTCTTCCGTCCGATCCCGCTTTAACAGTTTTGAAATCCCTTTTCCCGTCATTGCTCCAAGCTGGATCGACGGGCCTTCCCTTCCAAGCGATAATCCCGCCAGCAGTGACAAAAATCCTCCTGCAAATTTTGCCGGCAGCACACGCCACCATTTCTGCGATAATTTTCCCGCCATCTCTCCTTCCAGCTGTGGGATCCCGCTCCCTGAGATCATCGGCTCCCACCGGACAAGCAATCCTACAAGAACTGCCAACACCATTAAGACAAGCAGCCATCCTGCCATCCGCACCGGAGACTGTCCCGCAAAGGTGATGATCTCATCCATCCACTTCCCGGCATACTTCAATGCAATGCGGTAGGCAAGGACGATCAGACCGCCAATCATCCCGACAAGCAGCCCCTCTCCGATCAAAATGACCGGGAGATGCTCCTCTCTTTTAATCATCTGCGATGTATCATGCTTCATCTTTTTCCTCCTTACATGCTCATTTTCCTGTCCGCCGTCTTACTTCCTTGAAACAGACATCACTTTTCAATTTCCTCAAAACTATTTAACTCCAAAATTCCGCCATTGTCTACCCTGAAAATGCGATCGGCATTCTGGATTGTCGATAACCGGTGTGCGATCACGAAGGAGGTTCTTCCTTTTAATAACACTTCAATTCCTTTCTGCACAAGAAGTTCTGTATGCGTGTCAATACTAGATGTCGCCTCATCCAGTATGAGTATTTTAGGTTCTGACAGCATCGTTCTTGCAAATGCGAGAAGCTGTCTTTGTCCCGCTGAAAGTCCTGCGCCGCGCTCTTTTAACTCTGTATCATATCCCTTCTCCATCTTCATGATGAATTCATGGGCATGGACTGCTTTTGCTGCCCGGATGATTTCTTCCTCACTGGCTTCTAACCTTCCATATCGGATATTTTCCCGAATCGTTCCCGAAAACAAGAAGACATCTTGTGTCATAATTCCCATCTGACTTCTAAGACTTTCAATCGTCACACTCTTTACATCCCTGCCATCAATACAGACCTGCCCGTGCTGAATATCATAAAAGCGGCAGATTAGATTGACAATCGTTGATTTTCCTGCTCCGGTCGGTCCGATCAGCGCCACTGTCTGACCAGGCTCAATCTCAAAGCTGACATCCTTTAATACTTCCTTTTCTTTCTCATAGGAAAAGGTTACATGCCGAAAGCTGACAGCACCTGTGATCTCCGGCATCTCGCAAGCTGTCTCCCCGTCAGTCAGGTCCGGCTTCGTGTCAAGAATCTCAAAAATACGCTCTGCTCCTGCAATATTCGTCACAAGCTGATTATAGAAATTACTGAGGTTCATGACCGGTCGCCAGAACATTGAAATGTATGTTCCAAATGCGATCAGCGTTCCGACCTGCAGCATTCCGTCAAGAATCATATTGACCCCGAAAAAGTATAGTACCATTGTTCCAAGTCCCCAACAGAAATCTACAATTGGACCAAACGCATCTGCATAGCGCACTGCATCTACAAAGGAGTCCTTATGCTCCTGTAATAATTCTTCAAAAATCTGTTTCGTTTCCTGCTCCGCCCCGAAGCTCTGCACAACATACATCCCTGAAATATCTTCATGGACAAATGCATTCATATTCGATCCTTTTTTTCGGTGGATCTGCCACCGTATATGAGATTTGCTCTGCACAAAGGCAACTCCGAGGATCATAAGCGGCAAACTGGAGAGCGCTGCCGCTGCCAGCTTCCAGTTTTTGACAAACATGATCCCGACCACCGACAAGATTGTGATAAAATCCGGAATCAGTGTCGTGACACTGTTTGACAGCACCTCCTTCAAAGAATTGACATCCCCAATGATCCTTGCAAGAATCTTCCCGGTCGGTCTGCTGTCAAAAAATTGAAAACTCAGTGTCTGGATATGCGTATACAATTCTTCACGAATTGTGAGAAGCACCTCATTTGACACCTTCGCCATAATATACATACGCATTTTCACAAGCAGGACAAGTGTCAGGTTCAAAAGAACTGCCACAATGCCAAGCCTTTTTAACCCATGCCAGTCTTCTCCTGCAATATAAACGTCGATCGCCTGTTGGATGATCAGCGGATTGATCAGTGTGATCACAACTGATACAAGCATAATCGTCAGCACTGCCACGACCTGCTTTTTATATGCGAGCAGATAATAGAACATCCGCGCCAGAGTCTTTCTCTTTGACACTGTCTGGACCTGCTCATCTGTTCTCGTTGCATTTACCGCCATCGTTTTTCTCTCCTTCCTTTAAATAACTTCCCCCTGTATCTGACAGGTCTGATAATAAATTCCCTTTTTCTCCCATAATGTTTCATGCGTTCCCCGCTCTGCCACTTTTCCATCTTGTAAAATCAGAATTTCATCTGCATCTCGCACTGAAGAAACCCGGTGTCCGATGATAATCTTTGTCACATCTGTCACATTCCGTAGGTTCTCTTGGATTTGACGCTCGGTATCCATATCGAGTGCAGAAGTCGAATCATCTAATACGAGGATCGGCGCACGTTTTGCAATCGCCCGGGCAATGCTGATTCTCTGTTTCTGACCACCGGAAAGCCCTACCCCGCGCTCACCGATCAGCGTGTCATACCTGCTTTCCATACGCTCTACGAAATTTTTTGCCTCCGCACAATCAAGAGAGGCAACCACTTCTTCCCGCAAAACTTCTCCCCGCTTTCCAAACCGTACATTTTCTTCCACCGTATCTGAAAACAAGAAGACATCCTGCATAACAAGCGCAATGCTTCTTCTCAACTGATGAAGTGGGAGTTTTCGAATATCCTTCCCATCCAAAAGGACCTTTCCTCCCGTGACATCATAAAACCGCTGAAGTACATGGATGACAGAAGTCTTTCCCGCACCGGTTTCTCCCATAATCCCGAGCGTCTTTCCTGCCGGCAGATCAAAGGATATGTCTCGCAAAATGGAATGTCCGTCAAGTTCCAAAGAAACATGTTCAAATGTGATATTCCCCTTTACATTCTCCAGTCTTTCCGGGCTCTTAGGCTCTGTAATTTCCGGATATTGTCGGTAAATCTTCTTCAGCTTTTCATTGGATGCAACTGCCGCCGCAAAGTCATTGAACAGCCATCCTAGCATCTCCATCGGCCAGACGATGTTCATTGAATATTCCACAAATGCCCCGAGCGTTCCCAGTGTGATTTTTCCCTCTATCACACGGTGTCCGCCAAAAATAATAACAATAACTGGAAGCAGCTTTGTGATTGCCTGAAATAATGGCTGGTATCGAACCAGCACTTTAGACTGCTTCATATTCAGTTCGTAATAACGCTTGTTGTGAGATAAAAATTTTCTGATCTCAAATTTCTCCCTTGCAAATGCTTTGACGGTACGCACTCCGGCAAGATTTTCTTCCGCCACCGTATTCAGAGCAGCATTTTCTTCACTAATCTCCTCATACACATTTCCAAGCTTCTTTTCCATCATAATTGCAAACAGCGCTACCATTGGCATTGCGATCACCGGAATAAGAAACAAACCTCTGTCAAGGCGATACATACAAACCAAAATCACACTGGTATGAAAGATGACTTCTACGAGCAACATGCTGATATAAGTCAGTGATCCCCATATTTTATCTACATCATCTTTGACCCTCGACATCAGTTCTCCAGTATTTGTATTGTTAAAATACCGCATGGACAACGACTGGATATGATCAAACAGCCTTCTTCTAATATCCATCGCGATCTCCGATCCCACCCGGTCAAAAGTAAATTCTTGAAGATATCCAAAAACACATCTTCCTACTCCGATGAAAAAGACCCCAAAAAGTAGCATTGGAAAAATTTCCTTCTGTCCCTTTCCAATCACATCATCAATCATACGCTTTGTAATCTGTGGAGACAGCATGTCAAGACTGACCTTGATGACCAAGCAGCCGATTGCAAACGCATACACATACCACTTTTCCAACAGATATTTTGATATTTTTTTCATAAGTTTCCCCGTTCTCCTTTCCTCTCTTATACAACAGACCTTTTTCGCTCCTAAGAATCTTTTTCTCTTCCAAAGCGCCACACTTCTGTGCTCCGCCAGGAATCTACTGAAAATTTTGATTAAAAGATGAAATTTCCCACAAAAAAAGGACATGCCTGGTGCACATCCTGATTTTCCCTATTGCGGATCAAACTTCCTCTATAAGATGTGCTTCTTCTATGTTTTCTGCAAGATTCTCCCAGAATAGATATCTCTCCAAAGATATCCACCCAGAAACGCTTCTTTTCCAGGAAATTCCTAAAAAAAGAAAGCTGTGGCACGCATACCACAGCTTTTGCACAAAAAGAAAGCACAATCTTTCTATTCTTACTTTACTCTAAAAAAGATTCTCCTGAGGTAAACGTTCCAAACGGTTGCTGTATATTGTTGTACAATCCATTAAATTTATTGTTCTCTTTGCGTTCATAGTTTTACCTCCTTCTTTTTCTTATTTAACGCTGTTTTTATTATAAAACTGTCGACAGTATCTGTCAATATTTTTTATAAAATTATGGAAATTCACAAAAAATCATGCTCTTTTTGATCAATTTGCATAATACGACTCCATGATGGCATTGACTTTTGACACAACATAATTACTTCCACCTTTTTTCTGTACATCTTCTACCATTCCGATTACAGACAGCGGCCGCTCTTCCCCCTCTGTCGTTTCACATGCAAACCATCCATATTCAAGAGCTCCTGCATCCTCCTGACTTCCTTTTGTCTCGGCTGTTCCGGTCTTTCCAAGCAGGGAAACTCCCTCGATTCTTCCGCCTGCTCCAGTTCCAGTCGGATTCTCAATAACCTGCACAAGATCACTCTGAATCTGTTTTGCCGTCTCCTTCGTAAATACATCTTTTTTCCAATACTCTGCTTGCTGTCCTTCCTCCATCTGTAGTACCGGAAGAATCATATTTCCCTCATTGACAAATGCAGAGTAAATGGACGCAAGATGAATTGGATTGACAAGTAATTCTCCCTGCCCATATCCTGTATCTGCCAGCTGAATTTCAGAAGAAATCTTACTGTCTGTTCCAAATGTAGATACTTGTGCACCGATGTCAAATGGCAGTTCTTCTTCAAATCCTGCCTGGCGCATGCCCTCGATCATCGTATCCGCCCCAATATCAAGCGCTGCACGTGCAAAGTAAATATTATCCGAATAGACAAGCGCATTCTGCAAGTTGACCTCGCTTCCATAATCGGTCAGTGTTGTAACCATATATTCTCCCCAACTTGCATCTTTCTGCCAGCTTAGCCCCACATATCCTTTGTTTTCATTTGGATCAAGTTTCCCTGCATCCATGCCAATTGCTGCCGTGATCGGTTTAAACGTAGATCCCGGCACAAGAGCCGCATAGAATCGGTTCAAAAGCGGTCGGTTTGGATCTTCATTTAATTCTGTCCATCTCCGATCGGAAATTCCATAGACAAACTCATTCGGGTCATATGCCGGCGTACTCACAAGTGCCATCACTTCCCCGGTTTTTGGATTTATGGAAACAGCCATCGCAGCATCTCCTTGAAACTGTTCGTACGCTTTCTGTTGGATTGCAGCATCGATAGTCACCGTCACATCTTGTCCATCTTCTTTTTCCTTCGCAGCTAAAAGAATCTTTGTCTTGCCATTCTGATCTGCTGTGTAGATTTCATAGCCATCGGAACCCTTTAGTGTTTTCTCATAGGCAAGTTCCAAACCTGATTTTCCAATCACACTATTTTCATGATACCCTTCCGCCTGTTTTTCTTCCAGTTCCTCTGCACTGATCGGCTGCACATAGCCAGTCAGATGTCCTCCTGCTGCTCCAAGAGGATAGACTCTTCCTTCCGTCTCAGAGATCATAACTCCTTTGATTTCCAGCAGACGCTGTTCTTTTTCTTCATTCCCTTTTGCCATCGACTTTAATGGCACAAACACGTCATCTGTCACCCACGCAGCGCTGAGCTTTGTTTCTATCTCTTCCTCTGTCATATCCATTTCTGCTGCAATTTTTTCAATTGCTCCCGTCTTATCCTCATCCATCTTTCCCGGGACCACACCGACTTGAAGTACAGTTCCATTGACTGCAAGCCCATTTCCATTCCGATCCAATATATTTCCCCTACGCGCTGAAACTGTGGACACGACAATTCTGTCATCTTCCCTCAATTCCGGGAAAATCAATGACGGTTCCCATACAAGTTTCCAGTCACCGCCTTTTTCTTTGACCAGACTTGCTTCATTGTAAAATGCTTTTTCTCCTGCCACAGTTTCCATCTTCGTCTGATAAGATACTACGGCTGTCTTCTCTTTGTCCTTCTTTTTCTTCTCCTTGTCAAACTTCACTTGAAGTCCACTCATCTGGATCCCTTCATAAATATTTTTGTTTTTCTCAAGGAAAGCTTTCTTTTCTATTCCGCTTGTGTCACTGACAAACGCATACATCTCTTCATACTTTCCTTTGGAAAGTAATTCAAAATATTCTTTCATAACCATCTTCGGAGTCTGTCGGATGTCTGCAACATTCAACATCACCCCGGTTACGATCACTCCAATAACCAAAAGCACAGAAATCCCGAGCCACACCCAATTGAAGCTTTTCTCTTTCCTTCTGTAATTCTGTATCTCTTGTTGTTTTTTTGTACCCTTATTTTGTGTTCTCTTCTCTGACATGAATACTCCCTTCTACTTTTTCTCAGCCTCTTCCATATAAGTTGGAAGCATATTCTCCTCCGACTGAATAATCCTATTTCCAATATACTGGAAACTTCTCTCCCCTCGTTGCCTTACGGTCACTTCATGTATGAACGCACAATCTGTCATCCGTTCTTTCCAGACCGCCTCCACCGTTATGGTCAATGTTCCATCTGGATTTTCCTTATAAGCCGTCACCTCCGGCACCGGCACATTTGTAATATTATATCTTCGATACAACATTTCTTCCCGTTTATAACAGTTCTTTTCTTTCTGATACTCCTGCCTTCCCCGAAGAATTTCTACCGGAACCGAAAGGTAACTCTGCACTACCGATTCAAATTCCTGCGCCGGAATCCCCTCCGGATATGCGTCATCTGCCGGATAATTTCCATTCTGTATCCGGTAAAACTCTTCAAACAACGACCGAAAATCCAGTCTGTCATAATTCTTCTCATTCCACTCCTCAAAAAATAATCCTCCGTTGTAGTACCCACTTTGTGGAACATAACGTTTACACAATTCTCTTAACTCATCCGGAATCGGTTCCATCCGAACTGCATCGACTGCATCCTCTCCATCATAACCTGCCGGACGATATTTCTTATAGATTAAATATCCTTTCTCGGTTACCTTCCACTCCTTTGCTGCATAACGCTCCATATACGAGATAAACTGATCTTCTTTCTCTCTGCTTAGGACAACATTCGTTATGATCAGGTTTGTTCCATCAAAAGTCAGATCGGTCTGCCGGATTCCGTTTCTTTCCAGCGCCCGGTAAAACCGTACGGTTCCCTCTCTGCCGAATGCTATCTCTTCGCAGAACTTTCTTAGCTTCTTCGGATTCTGCAAATTGGTCTGATTATTTTCATCTATTATAATATACCCCCGTTTCCCCATTTTTTCTACCATCTCTTTCAAAGAAATCTCCGGCTTTTCCTTATAAATCTTCTGATAATCTTTTGCCGCTGTTTCTGCTTCCGCAAGCAGAATCTCCTGCTCTGATTTCGTAATCTCCCCGGACACTTCTACTTTTGCCTTCTCATCTGTGCGATCACATCCCTGCACGCAGGCAGACAGCAGAAGTATTGTCAAAAACAGTAAAACACACTTGCACACACACCGCTTCTTTCTCTCTTTTCCTTGTCCTGTCTCCATTCCTATCTCCCCTTTCTTTTTCCTCTGTCTTTTCAGAACAAATCACTGCCACCAGCTCCTTTGACCCTATACGGTTGCTATTCTTACACTTGTAATATTTTTCCGTAAAAAGATAAGAAAGCGCTCCACTTTCCTTTCTTTTATATTACATTTGTAGTATTTAATTGTCAATCCATTTTCTGCAAACTCTTTTCTCTATTCTGCCTGCGCCAGAATCTCCTTTTTCTCTTCCTCCGTGAGCATCTCATTTTTTACCATCGTCTCTAACACTTGCTGCTGTCTCTGTTTGGCGAGTTCCGGATTTTTAGTCGGCGCATAAACCGATGGTGCATTTGGGATTCCCGCCAGCAATGTACTCTCATAGTCATTCATCTGTCCGGGTTCTTTTTGAAAATATCCAAGACTTGCCTCTCTTACACAGTCATATCCATCCCCAAAATAAATATGATTTACATATAGTTCTAAAATCTCCTCTTTTGTAAATTCTTTTTCCATCGCAATTGCCATAAATATCTCGGCAATCTTCCGCTCAACTGTTTGATCCATGTCAAAATAGAAATTTTTTGCCACCTGCTGAGTAATCGTGCTTCCTCCCTCCAAAAGCTTTCTCGCACGGATATTGTGATAGAATGCCCGCGCAATTCCAATAGGATCAATTCCTTTATGTCTGTAAAACCGTTTATCTTCCACTGACACAACTGCTTTCTTGTAAATATCCGGGAGCTGCTCTGCCGATACGAAATTTTCATCTTCCACTGTTTCCTTCCGGATCTGCACAAGACTCTTCTCTTCCAGCGCCTCCTGATACATCCGATATCCCTTCCCGGCAACAAATCCCCCTGCACAGACAATGATCAGAAGCATCCCTACCAGTATTCTGCGAATCCGTTTCATACGCCTCTCCTCCTTTGTATGTCCTGCTTTTCACTTTCTTACCATGTCACCTTCAGCTTAAAATCTTGATCAATTTTGCACTGTCCCAGAGACAGACGCACCCCCTGGGTACGCAACAGACGGCAAATTTCATGAAAGATCCGCAACACACTGTTCTCATTTGCCATGTTCTCCCTATATTTTTCGTAATAAGAACGCTTTGTGAACATCGTAAGTTTCGGCAGTGATGTCTTAATATTTCGAGCCACGATCTTTTCCTGCCCAATAAAATGAAACTCATTGATCCATCCTTCATGAGAACCATTATCAAGATTCCTCGGTATCTCCCCAATTTCTTCTTTCGTCTCCTGGATCAGTTCATAAATTCCGTATACAGTATCTCGATCCACCTTAAACATCTGCATCAGCTGAATATCATCAAACAATTTATAAGTACAATATCTCAGATTTCCATTTCCAAAAAGTTCCAGAGAAAATCCCCCGTACTCTCCTTCCCAACCCACAACCGGACTTGTCTGATAGGAAAAAATCTTCATCTCCTTTGTCAATGTCGCCATTTACTTCTAACCCCTTTTTTATTCTGCTTTACTTCTCGATCTATACTACCGCCAGAAGCGATAACAGATGGAACGATTTTTCTTTCTGAAAAAGTTCTTCCAACCGTTTTAAATTCGTATCTGAGTGCTCCACTTCCTTGGCATACCGGTGTGCAATCTCTGCCACCTCTTCCACCTGTGGAAATTTCCCATGTGAAAGGAAGGAGGCAAACACCATCTCCTGAATCAACAGTGTGCTGGCGACTGCGAATTTCGCCTTCTCGTATGCCATCTCATCATAAACAGCTCCGCAGAAATATGTGAAGAGAAAATATACCATCAGCTGTTCCAGGTAAATTTCCCAGCGCTCTTCTTTGCAAACTTCTCTTTCAAACCGCGCAAATGCTTCCTGATAAAATGCCTCACCTTGTCCAAACAACTTCTGCTCCACAGATTCTATATAAGGCTTCCAATCCGCCTTTAACACTTCCAGTTTTCCAAAGACTTGGAACATCTGACTCATTATCTCATAACGTGATCTGCTTTTTGGTCTAATTTTCTCTAATTTTTCTCTGAACCTCTCACGATTCTTCTCCTTTTGATAACGCTCAAGCAGCTGATCGATCTCAAAAAGAGCTTCTCCCCGGATTCTTCGCTGTACATCATGGGCGATCGCCAGTACCTTCCCGATCCGAACTTTCATTGACTCCTTCCGATCTTGGAGAATACCGATCATCGCCTCTCGAACATCCATCAGTTTTGTAAATAAGAAAAAGTCAAAGGATTCATACGTTTCTTCTCTGTCATCTTCTTTGTTCAAAAAACGAACCGGTTCTTTGCCGCCAAGTATAATCTTTGCTGCTTCCACACATGAGAGGGAAAGAGAGATTTCTCGGATCCCCTCATATTCCTCGATATGCCGGGGATACATTCTGCAAGTCCGGCAAAGCATCTTCTCTCCCTTCTCCGCGTACAGATCACACAGATTTTCCTCATTTAAAAAAGCGCACCTTCCCTTATATTGTAAAAAAGCACCTTCCTTCCAGTCCACAGAATTTTTCATACGGTTTCCAAATGCGCCTGGTATCTTTTTATATTTTCTAAGTGACTTGTCATCGATCATAATCTGCCATCCGGCACAGCAGGTGTCTGTACACGCAGATGCGGTACACTGAAACTTTCTATAATAATGCGGCACGGTATATAACATGTTTCCTTCTATCCTTTCCATTCATTGCCTTTCCTCTATCTTATTTCCCTGAAAACTAAATGTCAAGCAAAAAGGAGAGTGTTAAAATTCCACTCTCCTGCAATAACTCCAAAGTCCCGCTGCAATCAGGAACAGCACCCCTGCTTCTGCCACTCCAAGAACTCCCACCGAAACATCTCCCACAAAAAATATGAGTCCCATAAACAGAATGCTCACAATGATTCCAAAAATCAAGGCAAAAAAGGAAGCTGCACTCTGCTTGACTACGGTTGTCTCATTTGTCCAGTTATAAACCGGCAGCTTCAAATTGATAAACAATCCCCACACGGTCCCCGCAAAAGCTGCCGCCACCGGATAGACAAACAGTGTGATAAGTGTCATTCCCGTAACACGAAACCGCACTGCGAGAAGTGTAGAACTAATCAGTGTTGTCGGAATCTGAAGCAACAAATTGAACAACATTTTTCCTTTATAGATTTCTTCCTTCGTAATTGGAAGTGATTTGAGAATCCACAGATTTTTCCCTTCCAGGGACAGGGAAACACTTGTCGTACATGTCATCATGATCAATGCCCCAAGAATCAGTGGGAGGATTCCCTTCAACATCTGTTCTGGAATCTGCACTCCGAGCATCCGCTTTAGATCTGCATCTGACACAAAGAATGACGCCACTGCCAACATCAGACTCATGAGCACACCGATTCCCATATTCACACAGTAAATGGTAGAACCAAAAAACCGCCTTATCTCCTTTTGGCAGATCGCCGTCACCGGATGTTTTGCTGTAATTTTCTCTACTTGATAATTCCCCTTTGTCCGATGTGTCATCAATGCGGTATTTATTTTTTTGTAATTTTTTGATACAAGCACAACAAAAATCAGATACACTCCCACTGACAAAGCAACAAACAGAAAGAAATCCATCAGCCCCGCCCCTGTCACGCCTCTGAAGAACCAATTCGCCGGGGGATACATTTGATAGATACTGTCTCTCAGTGCTTTACCGATCATCCCAATCTGTTCTGGTGTAAATCCTTCCTCTGGAATCACAGCTGTACTTCCAAAAGAGGCAATCAGTACTGACATAGTAAGCAATACTGTAAGAACTGTGGACACTGCATTTGCACGGCGAAATCTCGCTGAAATAAATATAATTCCGGCTCCTACAAGTGTCGCTGCCGTTGTCGGAATCAGAGGAATCAAAAAGATTCCGGTAATCCATATCAGAACTGCCATGACAGAGCTCTCTGCCCAAAGAAAATAGCCAATCCCCATCGGTACAAGCACAAATGCTGTCATCCCCAGATGAAACAGATACATGAGGAGAAAACGGCTCGCGATCACTGTCCGTGTCGGCACTGGAAGGGACATCAGCATCCCATAATCCTTATAAGCAAACAATATCCCGTTCGTCTTCAGCATCGAGAAAAAGAATGTCACGATCCCCGGCAGTATGACCGCACATCCGGGAACCAGTTCTTCCATTCCAAGGAATCCAAGACCAAATGCCAACCCAAAAGAATAAGACGCCAACATCACAAGAAGCATCACATATATAGCTGCCAGAAAGATCTGTTTTACTCCCCACTTCTTTTTTAGACCTAGATTCTGAATCTGTATTTTCACTAACAGAAGACATTTACTTCTCATGCTCCGTCACCTCCATAAAGAGATGTTCGAGAGATGCATCTTTCAGGATCGACTCCATCTCTCCAGAAACAACCAGTTTTCCATCTTTGATGATCGCAACCTTGTTGCAGAGTTTCTCCGCCACATCCAGTACATGGGTGGAGAAAAAAATAGCCGCTCCTCTTTGACACATCTCGTGCATCGTGTTTTTCAAAAGCAGCGTTGCCTTCGGATCCAGCCCAACAAATGGTTCATCCAAAATCATTAACTTTGGCTCATGAATCAACGCCGAGATAATTGCCAGTTTCTGCTTCATTCCATGAGAATAGGATGCCACCGGGTCTCCGAGCGCACCCGTCAATGCAAACTGATCCCCATACCTCTGAATCCGCTCTTTTCTCACAGACGCTTCCACCTCAAAAATATCCCCGATAAAGTTCAGATACTGAATTCCTGTCAGATGTTCGTAAAGATCCGGATTGTCCGGAATGTATGCCATACACTTTTTGCAAGCAACCGGATTCTCTTTGATGTCTATCCCGTCAATCGTGATCGTTCCCTCCTCAAACTCCAGCACACCTGCCACCGATTTGATCGTGGTACTTTTCCCGGCTCCGTTATGTCCGATGAACCCATAAATATCTCCTGCTTCCACAAAAAGATTCAGATCATCCACCGCCTTTTTTCCACCTTTATATCTTTTTGAAAAATGTTCGATCCGCAACATACTTTCTTTTCCACCCTTTCTCTCTAGTCTCCCATGCACTCTCTGTCACTCTTACTTTGTTTGTATTATTGTTTTAATACAATATACCTTCTTTCTTTTCGGATGTCAAGACATGATTTCCCTCCAGGTATTTCCGCGGAGATACTCCGGCAGCCTTTTTAAATGCTTTACTAAAATGATATTCATCACAATATCCGACTGCCGCCGCAATCTCACTGGATTTCATCGTTCCTGTGAGCAGAAGCTCCTTTGCTTTGTTGATCCGTATCCGATTCAGATACTCAAAAATTGTAATTCCCGTCTGCTTTTTAAACATTCGATTTAGATAGTCAAAACTCATACTGCACAAATTCGAAATCCGCTTCCCGGTAATCTTCTGTCCATAAGCGCCATATAGAAAATTTAGGATCAACTGAACTTTCTCTCTGTGCTGCACTTGAAGCGGGTCATCTTCTCTTTCATTGAATACCGTATGCGAATAGTATGCGCCCACTTCAGTAAGTACCTCAATCAATTTGCAGGAACAAATTAACTTAAAATGTTCTTTCCGATAGACAAATGCATCGATTGCCTCCTCGATCAGCCTCTGAATCTTCTGCCGGATCCCCGGACTGTCTATTCGCATTGTCTTCGGAAAAATCAATTTTGATTTTTCATAAAATTCATATCCAAGCGGATCGCATTGATAGAACAACTTGCGGTTTTCTGATAATACTTCTCTGATTTTTCCTTCTTCCGTACAGGAAAGTTCCTGTAACGTTTCTGCCCCAAAATGAATATAGTAATAGGAACATTCTGATTCTCTGTAACCAACATGAGTCATACCGGGCTGCAATAAAATATATTCCCCTTCTCGGATTACATACTTTCTGTCTCCCTCTTTTAAATACATCGTCCCACGTCTGACAAAATACAAAATATATTCCTCTGCTGTCCGCAGAAAATGTATCCAGCCTTCCTGCATATCGGTTTTGTTCATGTATGATATCTTCGGAATCTGATCTGTTTTCAGGCAAAAATACATGTATATCATGCTCCTTTCAATTTTTCTCCATGTGATTTTCTATTTCCAAGGATATCTAAAATATCGCTATTTTACAAGAACTATGCGTTATTTTACATGTACAAAATGAAAACTTTGTTCTATTCTATCACTTGCAATACCAATCATATCATTCAGAAAGGAAATTTTTATGGAAAAAGATCTGACAACCGGAAATATTTTTCAACGTATTTTAATTTTTGCATTTCCGATTTTCATCGGGAATGTATTTCAACAGCTCTATAATATGGCAGACAGTATTATCGTCGGCCGTTTTGTCGGAAAGGATGCCTTTGCCGCAGTAGGTTCCACAGGTTCGTTAAACTTTCTCATTATCGGATTTGTGCTCGGGTTAAGCAGCGGTCTCTGCATCCCCGTTGCACAACGCTATGGTGCAAATAAATTATCGGACATGCGCAGAAAGATCGCTGCCGCAGTGCAAATTTCTATCGTACTCGGCATTGGGCTGACTATCGTCATCGCCTGCTCTACAGGAGCACTTTTACGCTTGATGCAGACACCGGACAGTATTTATAAGGATGCTTACACTTATATCTTTATCATTTTTCTCGGGATTCCTGCCACGCTTCTTTATAATGTACCTGCAAATATTTCTCGTGCACTGGGCGACAGCAAAATTCCACTGTACTTTTTGTTGGTTTCCGCATTTATGAATGTCATTCTGGATTTGATTTTTGTCTGTATCTTTCATATGGGCGTTTCTGGAACCGCGATCGCAACCGTGATTTCTCAGGCATTATCCGGTATTCTCTGCATCGTCTATCTGAAAAAGAAGTACGACATCCTCACATTCCAGAAAGAAGAATGGGAAATTGACCTCCATTCCATCCGTCAATCCACGATCATCGGAATCCCAATGGGACTGCAGTTTTCCATCACAGCAATCGGAAGTGTTGTCCTCCAGAGTGCAGTAAACCTGCTCGGCGCCGATGCCGTTGTGGCAGTCAATGCTGCTATGAAGATCTTGATGATCTTTACACAGCCGTTTGAAGCTCTTGGCGCAACACTTGCGACCTACTCCGGCCAAAACCTCGGAGCCGGCAAAATTGACCGAATTCAAAATGGCGTGAAAATTTCTATAATTTTCTCTGTCGTCTGCTCTATCGTGCTGATGATTCTGATCAATCTTGTCTGTCTGCCGATGTCTCTGCTCTTTATGAAGCAGAGTGATATGACTCCGTATATCACAGAATGCATCCAGAAGCTTCTGTTCTTTAACAGCTGTACTTTCTTTCCGCTTGCTTCCCTGCTGATTTTCAGAAATACGCTGCAGGGACTTGGACACAGTGTGATTGCTATGGGAGCTGGGCTTTTTGAAATGCTTGCCCGGACAATCGTTGCATTCTTGTCATCCGCTTTCGGTTACACTGCCATCTGTTTTGCGAATCCGGCAGCATGGATAGCAGCAAATATCATCCTCGTTCCTCTTTACATTTCTACCATGAAAAAATTAAAAAGGCAGAATTTCTCTTAGCATCGCAGCAAAACACCGTTCCTATTCATTCAAAAAAGGATTTTGCAAAATCTTCTCAATGAAGATCTGCAAAATCCTTCTTTCTCTTTCTATTCTATTTCTTCTTTCCATTTTTCCGAATGTACTCACGAAGGTCTTCCAATGCATCTTTGTACTTTCTAGACTCCAGCTTCGGAAATGCCCGGATGATTCGCTTCATATGCGCCGGATTTCTCAAAATCAGCTCCCGATAATGTTTCCGCAGTTCAATGATCTGCTCCCGCATATCTTCTGAAAGATCCTTTCTTCTCTCATGGAACTCTGCTGCCCGCTCTTTCAGACGGTCTGCCATCTCTTCTTTCAGTTCCAATGCCTCTGTGACATCTTCGTAAATATTTTCCCCAATCTCATCTGAGATCCGATGAAGTTCTGTGGCAATTTCATTCATCTTGGCCAGCTTTCGATTCATCTTCAAAATATCTGTCACTGTCACATATAAATCTACAAACAAAGTTACCCCAAACAACACAATGCATGTCCAGCCCACAAATTCCGGCAAAAAGTCCAGTGCTTTATGGATCAACGGATGTAAAATCTTCACGATCAGTACACATGCCACACCCCAGATCAAAGAAAACAAAAGACACACATATCCATTCAGATTGAGTGGCATGGAAGAATAATCCCACCACTTATTATGAAACAGTTTATCCAAAATAAATCCGGTAAACCACTCCAATGCTGTCACAAGTACAACGGAGGAAATATATAGCAGGAGCAGATTGTCTTTGAGCCCATCCAGACAGGACACAACAACAGCCACCCCTACTCCATAAATCGGACAGATCGGACCATTTAGAAATCCTCTGTTGACAAACTTTCCTTCCTTGACACCTGCAAATGCAACTTCCGTACACCACCCAAGAAATCCATATACAAAAAAATATAGCAAGATAAAATAAACCGACATACTCTCACCCTTTCTTTTCCTTCTGCTACTTACCATATCACATGTTCAACAGCATCCTGCCTTAAAGATAAATTTCATTATATAGAGGAACTTCTTCTCTGTAAATATCTTTTTGCAATTTCCATTCAGAAATTCTTGTACTTTCCCCGGTTCTTTATTATAATGATAATGAATAATCATTATCATTAACACAATTACAAAAGGAGAAACATGATCCTATGCAGTTAAAACAAGGAAAAGATAACACGACTTACATTGTAGAGGCGATGGATCTCGAACTTCCACTGGAACGTCGGCTGGAAGCACTTGGTCTGACCCCCGGAACCCGCATCACTATTTTAAATAATCAAAAACGTGGCTCCATGACTGTAAAGTTCCGCGGCACAAGATTTGCTGTCGGAAAGCGGATTGCAGACCATATCACAGTAAAGGAGGCAGCTTCCCATGAGTAAAACGATCAATGTCGGATTCATCGGCAACCCAAACTGTGGGAAAACCACACTTTTTAATGCCTTTACCGGGGCGAACCTCAAGGTGGCAAACTGGCCTGGCGTCACGGTCGAGAAAAAAGAAGGCTATACAACTTATGAGGGAGAACAGTTCAAACTGGTAGATCTCCCGGGAATTTACAGTCTAACTTCCTATACAATGGAAGAAAAAGTTTCACGCGAATGCATCATGAGCGATGAGATTGACGTCATTGTGGACGTAGTAGATGCCTCGTGTCTCGAGCGCAACCTGTATTTGACGCTTCAGCTGATCGAGCTTGGGAAACCGGTCATTCTTGCGCTGAACATGATGGACATCGTCGAAGAACGTGGAATGGAAATTGATCTGCACAGACTTCCGGAAATGCTCGGCATTCCTGCCATTCCGGTTTCTGCACGAAAAAAAAGCGGGCTCTCTGTTCTGATGCACGCAGTATCCCATCATGCAGACCATGCGATCCAGAATCCTCTGATTCATCATCATCACGACAAACAGAGCCGGCATGAACACAATCATCATACAGAATATGCGATGGTCTATTCAGATGCGCTTGAAGATAAGATTGATGTGATCATGGATGCACTCGCCTGCTCCTACCCAACGCTTGAAAACCCTCGATGGCATGCAATCAAACTCCTTGAGAAAGATGAATCTGTCACAGCGGCCTTTCCTCTTCCAGATCTTGAGAAGATCATCGACCGCAGCTATGAACAGGAGATCATCAATCAAAAATACGATTTTATCGAGGAGATCATTCAGGAGATATTGGTCAACAAATCAGAAAAAGAAGCTTTTACCGAGAAATTAGACCACTTTCTCACACACAGGATCTGGGGACTTCCGCTCTTTCTCGGAATTATGGCACTTGTCTTTCTGCTGACCTTTACCGTCGGCGACTGGCTCAAAGGATATTTTGAAATCTTTCTGGAATCCTTCTCGGCAGCAGTGACAAGCGGACTTACCTCCCTACATGTAGGCGACATGATGATTTCCCTAGTTGTAGATGGTATCATCTCCGGTGTCGGCGGAATTCTGACTTTCCTGCCAAACATTTTCATCCTGTTTCTCGCGCTTGCCTTTTTGGAAGACAGCGGCTACATGGCTCGTGTCGCCTTCGTCATGGATGATATTATGGGACATCTCGGACTTTCCGGACGTGCTTTCATTCCGCTTCTGCTCGGATTTGGATGTTCTGTTCCTGCTGTCATGGCCTCCCGTGCACTGGAACACCGCAAAGACCGGTTGAAAACTATTTTGATCACACCGTTTATGTCGTGCAGTGCAAGACTTCCAATCTATGTATTGTTTTCGCAGATGTTCTTTCCAAAACATGCGATGCTTGTATCTTACTCTATGTATCTGCTCGGAATCATCGTTGCGATCACTACTGCTTTTGTCTTATCCAAATTAGATGGAAGCAAAGCCGAACATGCACTTTTAATCGAACTTCCGGAATATAAGTCTCCAAATGCCAGAACAATCGCAATCTATGTTTGGGAGAAAGTAAAGGACTACCTCACGAAAGCCGGAACAGTCATCTTTGTTGCTTCCGTTATCTTATGGGGATTATTAAACTTTGGTCCTTCCGGATATGTAACAGATATTTCAAACAGCTTTGGATCTATCATCGGGAAAGCAGCTGTTCCTCTCTTTGCACCAGTCGGACTCGGATACTGGCAGATTGTCGTTGCCCTGATTGCAGGAATTGCAGCAAAAGAAGTCGTTGTATCAAGCTGCAGCGTTTTATTTGGGGTACAAAACATTACAACTACAGATGGTATGAGTACCATGGTTGCAACACTCGGCGCTCTTGGATTCGGGGCAGCAAATGCCTATGCACTGATGGTATTTTGCCTTCTTTATATCCCGTGTACTGCTACCATCGCAACGATCAACCGGGAAGTAGAGAGCAAAAAACTGACAGCACTGATCATTTTCTTCCAGTTTGCTGTCGCATGGGTTATGAGCTTCCTCGTATACCATATCGGACTGTTATTTTAATTTTTCAAAAATATGGAAATTTTCTAGATAGGTGTAGTTGAAATGACAGTCCATCTGATAAGATCAGATGGGCATGCTCCACAGATGGTATAAGATTCCAGCACAGAGAAATGGTCCAAATGCAACAACTGAATTTCGTTTGATCTTACCATTTGCCATCCCGGCAAGAATATAGATCCCACATAGAATAATGGCAGCAGTCAGGGAATACAGGCTTTTTACAGGCCCCAGCAAACTTCCCACTGCTGCCATTAATTTGATATCTCCTCCTCCAAAGGCTCCTGGACTTAAAATCGTAATCAGCACAAGCACCCCACTGGCAGAACACACTCCGGAAATCACATAAAAAAGAAGTCTTCCCCATTCACCTTGATCCAGGCAAAAGAATAACTGCATGAGACAATAACAGAACAATATTGTGACATCCTGATTGAAAATCTTCTGTTCTTTCCAGTCTGTAACTGCAATTTTGGTCAGCATCCCTGTGATGATCATTTGATTAAAAAACTTCATCGTCCCTCCTTGCAAACGATTGATCTGACTTTCCGAACAAAAGCTTTATTTATTCAAATAATGGAGCTCGATCGGATCGATCGGATCGATCGGATTCTCCTCTTTTCCTTTTACTTTTCTTTTATAATATTTCAAAAGCCCTCCGCCTTTGTTATAAATCCAAAAAGAATACGTGAGAAGTTTTCCAGCCTTTCCCATCTTTTCTTTTGTCGTCTTATTATAGAGTGTTCCACCTGCTTCTAAAGGACCTTTCTTACGGATCAAAGAAATCAGCTCTGTCTCACAAGTAACCCTCTCCGGAAGAATGGTCGCTCCTTTTCCGACACATTCTGGCTTGTGGGCATCACTGCCTCCGATTCCCGGCTTCTGATACTTCTGCGAAAGCCGCAGTGCTCCCTCATTTGACTCCACCGATTCGCACGCATTAAACGCTTCCATAAAATCAAACCGCTTGATCAGTTCCGGATTCTTAAAATATCGTTTCGTATTCGTAAAACTCAAATATTTTCCTCCGCACGGGTGTGCCGGTCCCAAAATTCCACCATTTCGATGTACAAAATCAATCAAGACTGCTGCCGGAAGTCCTCTCATCTCCAGCATCCGCATCTTAACTCCTTCCGGCATGATTACAATAATATGTCCCGCATCACTTGTATCATATTCAATTCCTTTCAGGACAACAAAATCTGTATGTTTTTTCCCTTTGATATGTTCCTTCCAGTATCGGTACCCCTTGTATGTGTTGTGATCCGTGATCAACATCCCGTCAAAACCTTTCTCTTTCAACAGGGTAATATATTCTTCCAGACTTACCTTACTATCCACAGAACCTTCTTTTACGTGACAATGCATATCAATCTTCATAAGCCTGCCTCCTTGTCTTACTATCTACTTTTATTATACCCTTTTTTCTGTAAAGTTCAATGATAGAACAAAAATATTAGAAAGATTAAAAAATTAAAAAATCAGGATAAACTGTTCTGTCTTTTCCCAATTTATCCTGATTCTTATTAATATTTTTATTGGTTGAATGTTATGTTCCTCACTCGCATCCTAATTGATCACAACTCCACTCTATCGCACCATATTCTGATACTGTTCCGCAATATTCAACACATGATCGCCGATTCTTTCAAAGTCTGTCAACAGTTCCGAGAACAGAATTCCCGCCTCTGCATTGCAGGATCCTGACTTCATTCTCTCAATCTGTTTCTTAAGGTACATTTCTTCAAGATCATCGATCTTTTGCTCATTCCGCGCAGCCTTCTCAAGAAATTCCTTTCTGCTTCCATTGTGCATACTGATATCTGCCAGCGCTTTCTCGCAAATTTTCTTCATCTGTCTTACTTCCTCCAAAGCTTCTTGTGACAGATGGATTCCCCATTCGTTCAGATTCTTTGCATATCCTAAAATATTCATTGCATGATCTCCGATCCGCTCAATATTGCCTACAATAATATAGTAACTACTCATACTCTTAGATCCTGCAACCGACTTTTCTCCGGACATCTGGCGAACAATGTATTTTGAAATTTCTGCATTCAGATAATCAATATACTCTTCTCTCTCTTTTAAAGAATCCCATGCTCCTAAATTTCCAGTCAAGACTGCATCGTAACTTTCCTCTATATTTTGAGCAACCATTCCGCGCATCCGATCCACTTCCTGCTCCAATTCTGAGAGCGCAAGAGCCTCATTTCCTACTGAATAGCTGTTTTCAAATACTTTGATATGTTTGAGTCCTCGTTCTTCTATTGTCTCTTCTTTTCCCTCCGGAAGGATCAATACTGCCAATTTTGCCATATAAGTTCCAACTGGAAGTAAGATCAGTGTTGTCACAATATTAAAGATTGTATGAACATTTGCAATCTGAGCTACCGTGTTGCCCGGCGAAAGTGCCTCCACCCATGACACAAACGGTGTCAGCATACTGATAAATGTAAATAAGATCGAACCAAAAATATTGAACATCAAATGGATCACGGTCGCGCGCTTTGCATTTGTCTTTGTACCGATAGATGCCAGAACTGCTGTAATACAAGTTCCGATATTCTGTCCAAATAATACATAAACAGCACTTGACAGCGGAATCACACCTGTCCCTGCCAATGCCTGTAAAATTCCTACCGAAGCAGAGGAAGACTGGATGACCGCCGTAAAGATTGCTCCTACTAAAATACCTACAACCGGATTACTTGCTTTTGTCATAAAGTTGACAAATGTCTCGGACTGCTGGAGCGGCTGCATTGCATCTCCCATCATTCCCATACCGATGAACAACACTCCAAGTCCGGCGAAAATCTCACTGATATGGCGTACTCGTTCATTCTTCACAAATGTAATCGCTGCGACACCTCCAAATGCGATCAGCGGTGCGATTGCTCCGATGTCAAGTGCGATCAGCTGTCCTGTGATCGTTGTACCGATATTGGCTCCCATGATCACCCAGACTGCCTGATTCAGTGTCATCAGACCCGAATTGACAAATCCCACCACCATAACAGTTGTAGCAGATGAAGACTGAATCACGGCTGTGATCACAGCCCCAACTACGACACCTTTGATCCTATTGGATGTCAGCTTCTCCAAAATACTTTTCATCTTATTGCCCGCTGCCGTCTCGAGCCCATTACTCATCATCTGCATTCCGTATAGAAACAGCGCCAAACCTCCAAGCAACATTAAAATATCTTCCATTCTCATTTCTTTTGTTTCCTCCGAATATATCTCATTTCTTTTCTCCAGACATTTCTAAAATGCCTGCAAATCTCTTTTCCTATCTATTCATCGGAATCCTGCTTTTTCCATCTCCCAAATGTATGATCTCCATCCGCGTCTGATGATACCAGACTTTTCTCTTCTGAACCCCTATAATATCGGGAATCACCCAGACACTGCACATGGACCATAAAAGAACTCCTGTGAGCCATTGTTGTAATGGTATATATTGTTGTAAAAAACTTCCTTCATTGCTTTTCTTCTGTTTCATATCTTTGGTACAGAGTACCGCCCGGTACAAGCTGGCATCAAAGACTTCCTTCTGCTCCATCCACACACTCTGTACAAAAGACTGACCATGCTTTGCCGGATATGCCGACATGTTTCTGACACTTCTCGCCTCTACATTTATTTCCACAAAAAAAAGCAATGACAAAAAGAAAATTGTCAAAACAGCTTTTGTTCTTTTCTTCATGGCACTGCCTCCCTGTCACTGACTCTCTATGATTCTCTATGACTTCTGTAATTCAAGAGTATCATAATTAATTTCACACTGTCAATTACAAGTTAAATCGATGTAAAATTTTAGTAAATGTGTAGATTTGTCTTTATAAAATCTGCTGCAAATCATTCATTTTTTCTACTTGTTTCCAAAGATAACCTTTTGTCTCTTCATCCGGAAGTGTCAGATCCGGTATCATAACTACCCGGCAGCCTGCCCCATACGCCGATTTCACTCCATTAGGGGAATCTTCCACAGCCACACATGCTTCTGCTTTCACCCCAATCTGATCGCAGGCATACAGATAAATATCCGGCATTGGCTTCCCGTTCTCTACCATATTGGCACAGACAATCCGGTCAAACATTTCTGTAATTCCAATTTCATCCAGATATGCTTCTGCCCGTTCTCGATCCGTCGCAGTTGCCACTGCGAGTTTGTATCCTTTTTCCCTTAAATAGTTCAAAGTCTCTTTGACTCCCGGCTTGATCTCCACCCCATTCTTTGCCAAATGCTCCGCCATGATTTCTTTTCTTCTCTCCCTCACAGCAACGTAATCAAATGTCTCCCCATATATTCCTTTTAACCACGGCTCTGCAAATTTTCCCGAAAAACTGCGAATCATCAATGCATGCTCTCTCTTCATCGGCATTCCCAATTCTTCCGCTGCCTGACACCAATATTTCACAAGATATTTTTCCGTATTGATCAACACGCCATCCATATCAAATATAACTGCTTTTATCATCGTTCCTTCTCCTGCTCTCATTTTTACATAGTAAGAGTAGGTATCAATCACTTTGCTAATCAATACCTACTCTTACTTTGATTCTTCAATCATTCATTTTACCTCATTTTCTGAATACTGTGTAGTCTTAATCCTTCTTTTCTTTCGATAATGCGTCATACAAATCTTCTATTCATACAGCACACCATCCAAAAATCTGAATCTTAACTGATACATAGCTTCCATTCTTTTGTGTCTGACTTTCTGATCTTCTTTCGGGTATACATCCAACTTTTTATCATTTGTCAGATTTTCTTACTCTTTCTGGTGGTCCGTACCTCCTTATCTTAGATTGTGCAAACATCTTTGCTTCTACTATTATATAACTCCGTCCGTTAAAGTTATATCCGTTCCACATAAGAAATAAAAATAATGACAGGTCTTTCAATTTCCTTTCTGTTTCTTATTTATATTTGTTATGTTTATGACTATATAATAACATACTTTTCAGATTTGTCAATACTTTTTTCAGATTTTTCGAATTTATTTTCTATTTTTTCTATTTTTATAGTTTTTCTTTCATTGTTTTCTATTAAAAAGGACATATCTGCTAAAATCACTTTGCAGATACGTCCCACATTCTAAAAAGGAACTGCTCCTGTATCGATTCCATTGATCACGTAGTACACCGCATTTTCCTCTGGTTTTACATAAAGTGTCATTGTCTTGATCTCACCGATCCGACGTCCAGATTTTGTCCACGCTTTTTTCACTGCCGCGATCATATCTTTTTCTTCTACCTGTTTTCCCTTGTATTCTACTACTACAGAAGTCTTCATCTCCTTTTTCGGAGCTGCTTTTTTTACTGCTTTCTTCTCTTCTGTCTTCTTTTCTTCCACGGCATCTTTTTTCTCTACTGTCTCAACTGCTTTTTCCTCTACTGTCTCTTCCTCTGTTGCCATCACAACTTCTTCTGCACTCTGTACTGCAGCTTCCGTTGCTTTTTTTGCAGTCGCTTTTCTCTGTTCTGTATTGTTCTTATTGTTCATTTTTCTTGCTGCTTTTCTTGCTACCATTTTGATTTCCTCCTAATACATATCTAGCGACATTTTTACAACAAAATTTATTATAGCACAGGTTTTTCCACTTGTCATCTATTCCTCAAATTCTACGAGAAGATAAAATCCTCTGTCATTTTGCTGAATTTCCCGGATAATCCCTTCTCTGGATTGAATCCTGGCATTGCTTCTGTAAATACCAGACATTGCCACCGCCGGCTCCACTACATAGCTGTACAGACTTCCATTGACCCTCTCCGTCACTTTCACTTTCTGACCTTCTTCCACAAGTCCTTGCCGTTCCATCTTGAATTTTTCCTGTCTCATAACCACTTTTCCTTTCTGTTCTTGTCTAACGTCAGATCAACCTCTTTCTCTCCCATTTTCCAGTCAGATATCTCGCAAAGGATATGATGTAGTTTGTCATCCATCCAAGCGGAACCGCATACCACACTGCCTGAACGCCCCAGAGCGGCGCACAAATAAAGGCAATACTCACGCGGACTGCAAGATTGCAGAGATTAGCAAGTGTAAATACAACCACATCTCCTGAACCTCGCAACACCCCATCCGTCAGCGCTTTCAGCCCAATACATACAAAGAAATATGCGATAAAAGACAGATACGAACTTCCTGTCTGAAATGCAAGAGAGCTTTCATTGCCTCCCACAAACATGGAAATAATCTGCTTTTTCAGCAGAAGTAATGTCACACAGATTACTACTGCAAATGCAAATACAATCCCGTGTGCTGTCCGATATCCTTTCTTTACATGATCGGTCTGTCCTGCGCCGATATTTTGGGCAGTAAAAGTAGAAATAGCATTTCCCATTGCAATCATCGGCACAATGCAGATGGACTCAATCCTCATCCCCGCGGAATATCCTGCCACAACGGATGATCCAAATCCATTCACAACTGACTGCACAAGTAACATTCCGATAGATACGATTGACTGCTGAATAATGGAAGGAATTGCTATTTTTACCATATTTCCAAGAATTTTCATATCGTATTTTTTCGGAGTATCCTCCCCCTCATATTCTTTCAGTCTGCGGAGCAGGATCCAAAAGGAAAGCACCGAGGCAATTCCCTGGGCAAACACGGTTGCCACTGCCACTCCCGCGACTCCCTTCTGGAATACAATTACCGCCACAAGATCCAACGCAATGTTCAGTACTGTAGAAAACATCAACAAATACAGCGGGATATTTGATTTTCCCAGCGCATTGAAGATTGACGAAAGTACGTTGTACATAAATAAAAATGGAAGCCCCATAAAATAAATATTCAGATACAACACAGCATCTTCCAAAATGTTTGCCGGCGTCTTTAACGAAGACAAAATCGCCCTGTTCGCAAACAATCCAAACCCTGCAAGTATCACACTGATTGCAAGAAATGTCAAAAGTGCGGTAGAAATTGCGGTCTGCATCTTCGTATATTCCTTCGCCCCGAGATATTGGGAAATAATGACTGAGGCTCCTACCCCGCCTCCAATGGCGATCATAATGAACACGGTCGTCAATGAGTACGAGGCGCCAACGGCTGCAAGTGCATCTTCCCCGACAAATCTGCCGACAATCACAGAGTCCGCCATATTGTAAAACTGCTGGAGCAGATTTCCCAGGATCATAGGCACCGCAAAAAATATCAGCGCCCTCCCAGGATGTTTTCCGAGCATATCAAACTTTTCCATCTGTTTTCTTTTTTTCTGTTCTGTTTCTTTCTGCATGTTTCCTCCTACACTACCAATTCCGCCTGACTTCCCTGGTTTGTTTTATGAATATAAATTTTTTTATCAATACGCTTTCTAAGTTCTTCCACATGGGAAATAATACCGATCAGGCACTTTCCTTTTGACATTTGATTCAAAGTGCGAATTGCCTGCTCCAGTGTATCCGCATCCAGAGAACCGAACCCTTCATCAATAAACATAGTCTCCAGCTTCACCCCTCCATTATGCTGCTGCACAATATCAGACAGTCCCAACGCCATCGCCAGAGATGCTACAAATGACTCTCCGCCGGACAGTGTCCGCACATCTCGGTTTTTCGCAGTTCGGTAATCATAAACAAACAGATCCAACCCTCTGTTTCCCACAGTTTTTTCCCCGCGTTTCAACTCAAACTGCTGATGCATCATCATGGTCAGTCGCTTATTTGCCTGCGCAATGATCTGGTCAAAATATACCCCTTGAATGTACGTCTCAAATTTGTAATTTCCATTTGCCGCTGCATGGATCCGACGAATCTGGACAAACGCTTCCTCCGCCTGTCCCAGCTCTTTTTCCCGCTTTTCCAGTTTTCGGACACACTCCGCATTTTTATCGGACCGAAGTAAGTAAACCTCATACGCTTCGTGGAACTGTGCACAAGCTTCCTTCATAAAAGCTTCCTTCTCTGCTCTCTCCCCTTCCTGTTCTGTTCCGGATAAGATTTCCAACCGGAAGAGCTCTTTCTCCTGTTCCTTCAAGAGATTTTGCAGACGATCTCCTTCTTCTTTCGCCACCCGAAGTTGTCCTTCTGTCTTATCCGCCAATTCTTTCGATGCCAAATACTGCTTCTGTGTAGCTTCGGTATCTCTTCGGATTTTCTCCAGCGTTTTGATACACGCAGTAAGCTGGGACTCCAACTGCTCTTTCGCGGATGTCACCTGCTTTTCCATCACTTCCAGTGTGCTTTTATCAGACAAATACTTTCCAAGCAGCCGCTCTCTGTCTTCCTGCAGCTGTTTTTGTCTCTCTTCCTGTCCTTTTTGCCTTGCTTCAATCATTTCCAGCTGTGCGTTCCATGCCTCTTGTTTTTCTTTTTGCTTCTCTAATTCCTCATGTTCCTTCGTTAACTCTTCTATCCGGTTTGTGATTTTTTCAGTAAGCTGCTCTAGATATTCCGCAATCTCTTCAAATCTTTTCGTCTCCCACGATGCTTTTGACAATTCACTCAAACGCTGTCTCAGATGATTTTTCTCGGTTTCCACCGCCGCCTCTGTTCTCTGAATCTGTTCTTGTGTATGATCGCAGGCTTCCTTTGCCCGCTCAAGTTCTTTCTGCGCCCGCTTCACTTCCTCCGCAGTCGGCACACCACTCACCCTTCCTGCCGGAGATGGATGAGAAATAGAACCACAAACAGGGCAAGGACTTCCATCTATCAATTCTGCTGCAAAAATTCCCGCCATATGCGCCCTGCTCTTCGTATCCAATTCATTGTACTTCTGATTTGCCTCATCTTTCCTGCAAAGTTCTCCTAGCAATCGTTTGCGAACTTTTCCTAACTCTGTCTCCTTCTTGTAGATTTCTTCCTGCATGTATCGAAGGCGTTTTAAAATTTCTTCCTGCGCCTTCCACTGCTCTCTGCGCTGTCTGTTTTGTTCCTGACGGATTGGAAGTGTTTCCCACAATTTCAACTGTTCTATAATCTTCTTCTTTTCTTCTGCCATCTTTTCCGCTGATAGTTTTTCCTGCTGGATCTGTGCTTCCTTGTTCTTCCAGTCTGCCTCGCTTTTTTTACAGTTGCTTCTAATCATTTCTAATTTTCCATGGATCTCTAGCTGCTTCTGAATCTGATCTTTCTCTGCGATCCACGGTGTCTGATCGATACCTGCCGCTTGCTGATAAGCTTCCTGTGCAGACTGTACCTGCACGGCCAGACGCTCCCTCTCCTGAAAAAACTTCTCACAGTCTTCTTGATTTCTCCTCTGGCGTCCTTTTTCTCTGTCATAATCCTGCAGTTTTGTCAGATGCTCTCTCATACGTTCTTCCGCAGCACGAAGTTTTTTTAATTCTGCTACATCAGTGGCATTGACTACTTTCAGATCACGAATAATCTCGTCTAGCACTTCCAGTCTTCTTTCCTTCACATTCCTTTTTAAGCGCTCCCAACATTCTTCTGCCTCTGGCTGCTTCTTCTCACAAGTTTCTTCCTCCGGAAGCCGTATTTCTCCTAATTGCTCCTCTGCCCCTTGTCGGAGGCTTTCGTATCTCCGTTTCCTATCAAGATAAGTTGCAGAAATCTTTTCCTGAAGATCAAAGAAAATCTGTGTATTAAAAATAGTCCGGAAAATCTTTTCCCGCTCTTTTGTCTCTGCATGCAGCAATTTCAAAAAATCTCCCTGTGCAAGCATGGCAATTTGTCTGAACTGTTCTAGTGAGATTCCAAGCAATTCCCGTATCTTCCCAGGAAATAGGATAGTTCCTCCCTTTGTCTCCCCATCGATATCTTTTGCCGTCTTTAACCGAGTTCCATCTGGAAGTAGCATCTCCACCGTGGCAGCAGTCTTTGTCGCATATCCATCCCGAAAATATGCAGGAGAGCGCGTGATCGTATATTGCTCATTCTGGTGTTCAAATGTCAGGCTCACATACGTTTTGTTTTTCGCATCTGCATAATCACTTCGCAGCATCTCTGGCTTCCGCCTTTTATTTCCGCTGCTGGTCTCCCCATAAAGCGCATAGGAAATGGCATCAAAAATCGTTGTCTTCCCCGCACCGGTATCTCCCGTGATCAGAACAAGTCCGCTCGTCCCAAACTGCTCAAACGGAATCGTCGTCTCTTCCAGATAAGTTCCAAATGCATTCATCGTCAGTGTGATCGGTCTCATTATCAGCTTTCTCCTCCCTCTAAAAGTTCTCTCATCATCTGCTCCACAAGCATCTGGTCTTCTTCCGCCAGCTTCTCCCCGCTTCGCTCTTCAAAAAACTCCGCAAACAACTCCATCGGCGAGCGGTCTGCAATCTGCTCTGCATTTTTGATCCCTTCTAAAGCGGCACGCATCCTTCCTTCAAATTCTACTGTCAGCAGGTTCGGATATTTCACTCGAAGTCTTGGTACTACATCCACCTGATCTTCCCCGTCAGTCAGTACTACCTTCACATACTCTTCGCACCCTTCTCCACCAAGAACCTCCTGCAATGATCCAGATACTGTACAAAGTCCATGGCGTGGATGGATTGCAAGTGTATCCACCACAATCTCTTTTCCTTGTTCGATTGTGAGCATTGTCACTGATTTTTCGCCCTCATTTTTATCAAATGAGTACGGGAATAATGTCCCGCAGTACCGGATAGTCTCCCGTTTTACTTTTTGTGCCCGGTGAAGATGTCCAAGAGCCACATAGTCAAACAGATCAAATGCATCGGCACCGATATTGTCAAGCCCTCCAACCATCACAGTCTCCGACTCAGAAGAAACTGCCCCGGTAATAAACTGATGAGCGACAAGAACATTCACAGCCTCCGGGTTGACATCTACATGAGAAAGAACTGTTCGCACCGCCCGGTCATAACTGTCAATCTCTTCCTCCGGATAATACGGACGCACATCAAATGGCTTTATATAAGGAAGTAAATAAACAGAAACTTTCTGCCCATCCTTGTTGAGTTCTACCGGCTCCAGTTTCCCGTCAAAAATCCCCTTGATAAAAATATTTTCTTTCTGTAAAATCCGGCTTGCAAAATGGATCCGCTCAGACGAATCGTGATTTCCGCTGATCAAAAAGACGGAAATCCCCCGGTCAGCCAGTTCACTTAAAAAAGTGTCAAATACTTTTACCGCCTCTGCCGACGGCACTGCCTTATCATAGATATCTCCCGCGATCAGGATTCCATCCGGCATATGAAGATCCACAAGCGCAAGTACTTGTGCCAGGACAATTTTCTGTTCCTCCAGAAGATTGACCTCATGCAGAATTTTTCCGATATGTAAATCTGATATATGAAATAATTTCATCTTTTGCCACTCCATTTTCCTCATACTTATTACACATACTTATTATTTTGCCCATTCTATTATATTGGATTTTTCTTGCAGTTACAACTGTTGTCTGCACTTCTCCCTTACTGACTTCTCAAAATATTCTATTCTGATCAGATCACAACCGTCCCTATCTGCAACTGATTTATAATCTCTGCTTATTATTTCTCTTTAAAAATAATTATCCATTTCCCAGTATCCCCCTTTGCTTTCCTTTCTGAATCGTGCTAAACTTATTCTGTCAATGAAACATATTTCAAATTTACACATAGAAAAGGAGACGAACACATGGGAGGATTTTTTGGTGTTGCCGCAAAATCAAACTGTACGCTTGATTTATTCTACGGTGTTGACTACCACTCACATTTAGGAACACGACGGGGAGGAATGGCTACTTTTGGTCCAAGCGGTTTCAGCAGAGCCATTCACAATATCGAGAACTCACCATTCCGTACAAAATTTGAACGAGATGTAGAAGAATTACAGGGAAATTTAGGAATTGGCTGTATCTCTGATTTCGAACCGCAGCCGCTTCTAATCCAGTCTCATCTCGGAAGCTTCGCGATCACAACGGTCGGCAAAATTAATAATATGGACGAACTTTTAGACAAAGTGTATGCCCATGGACATACACATTTCCAGGAGATGAGCGGCGGACAGATCAACGCAACTGAATTGATCGCTTCCCTGATCTGTCAGAAAGATTCTCTTGTAGAAGGAATCCAGTATGTACAGGAAATCGTAGACGGCTCTATGACACTGCTTCTGATGACAAAAGACGGTTTGTATGCCGCAAGAGACAGACGCGGGCGTACTCCGCTTGTCGTAGGACATAAGAAAGATGCCTACTGTGTCTCCTTTGAAAGTTTCGCATATATCAATCTCGGCTACAGCGACTACAAAGAATTAGGACCTGCTGAGATCGTTTACATCACACCGGATAGTGTCGAGACTGTCAGTGAACCAAAAGAAGATATGAAGATCTGTTCTTTCCTTTGGGTTTACTATGGATACCCGACCTCTTCCTACGAAGGCGTCAATGTAGAAGAAATGCGTTACAAATGCGGTGGAATGCTTGCAAAACGTGATGCACTTGACGATGTCAGACCAGATGTTGTCGCCGGAGTTCCAGATTCCGGAATTGCCCATGCCATCGGCTATGCCAATGAATCCGGTATTCCATTTGCCCGTCCGTTTATCAAATATACACCGACTTGGCCGCGTTCTTTTATGCCGCAAAATCAAGAACAGCGAAATCTGATTGCCCGCATGAAACTGATCCCGGTACAGTCTCTGATCGAAGACAAGAGTCTCCTTCTGATCGATGACTCCATTGTGCGCGGAACTCAACTTCGTGAGACAACAGAATTTCTTTACAATAGTGGGGCAAAAGAAGTCCATGTACGCCCTGCCTGCCCGCCACTCTTATTCGGCTGTAAATATTTAAATTTCTCTCGCTCCAAATCCGAACTGGATCTGATCACAAGACGTGTGATCCAAGAGAAAGAAGGCGATGATGCACAGAAATATTTAAGCGAATATGCAGATCCAAACAGTCAGCGCTATGCCGACATGCTGGAAGCGATCCGCAAAGAACAAAACTTTACTACACTCCGCTATCACAGACTGGATGATCTGATTGCATCCATCGGGCTGTCTCCTTGTAAAGTATGTACTTACTGCTTTAACGGAGTAGAATAGTCACAGAAAATTTTAAAGAACAAAAGAATTTTCTTTCTATTTTCTTTTGGACTTGTTATAATGAAGAGCGTGCACAGATCCTCTGGCACGCTCTTAGTTTGTTCAAAAAAATTTAGATAGATAAGGTGGTTAGATTATGAATAAAAAAGAAGTATCCGAAATCAAAAAGCAATTTACGCCGGACAACTGCGCGATCACCCGCATCTGTGGCTGCTATGTCGACGGCGAAAAAAATAAAAAAACACAATTAAAAGAAGCATTTCTCTCTCTTCCTGAAGAAGAAATCTTCAAATATTTTGAACTATTTCGTAAGACACTGTCCGGCACGATTGGAAAAAATCTGCTCAACATGGAATTCCCTCTCTCTGCGGAAAATGCGGGAGGAACTCAGGATTTTCTCCTGAAACTTCGTGCCAGCCAACTGACCGATGATGCGCTTCTGGATACATTCTACGACCGGATCATCGAATCTTACGACTATGGCGAGAACTACCTGATCCTTGTCATTCACGCCGCCTATGACATTCCGGGAAAATCCAGTGATGGGAGCGAAATGTTCGATGCCTCCGATGAAGTATATGAATATCTGCTCTGCAGCATCTGTCCGGTAAAACTGTCTAAACCAGGGCTTAGTTACCATGCAGAAGATAACACCTTTGGCGAACGCGTCCGCGACTGGATCGTAGAAATGCCGGATGTCGGATTTCTATTTCCTGCCTTTAATGACCGGAGCACCGACCTGCACAGCATTCTTTATTACGCCAAAAATGCCGAAGAACTCCGTGCTTCTCTTGTAGAAAATCTACTCGGTGCCATTCTTCCATTATCTGCCGGAGGACAGAAAGAAACTTTCCAGACACTGATCGAAGAAACACTCGGAGAAGAACGTGACTATGAAGTGGTCAAAAATATCCACGAGAATCTCTATGAAATGCTTGAAGAAAAGAAAGATTCCCCGGAACCGGTTACCCTTGACAAAACAGAAGTAAAAAAACTTTTTGCCCACAGTGGTGTGACCGAAGAACATTTGGAAGACTTTGACCGGAACTTTGAACAGGCAACTTCATCTTCCTCGTCCGAACAGCCATCTTTTCTTGCAACTAACATTGTCAATACAAGAAAGTTTGAGATCCGCACCCCAGATGTTGTGATCAATGTCAACCCGGAACGTTCCGACCTGGTCGAAACAAGAATTATTGATGGGCGCCGCTGCATCGTGATTGGTATCGATGACCATGTGGAGATCAATGGAATTTCCGTTAAGGCAGTTGCCAAAAATCAAAATGAAATTTTTTAATAAATACTCATTTTACAAAGAAAAGTATTCTGATTAATTTTATCTATCTGCTTTTCAGAAAAAGACCAGTCAGAATCCGATTTACCTGACTGGTCTTTCATTGTTCAAAGTAGATTTTCTATTTTTTTCATCAAACAAGATTTCAAACTCTTTTAAGATTTTATATATATACTTTTATTAGTATTTATCTATTATCCTATTTTCATATCCATTGAAATAAAAAACCATTATATTTTCTTTTGAAAATATGCCGACATTCTTCCTTCTTCCTCAAATACTTCTTTCCTCTCAAATCCATTTTTCTCCAGTACCCGGATAGAGGCTACATTATTTAAAAATGTAAATGCTCCAACAGTCTCTGGCTGGAACTTTTCGGAGATTTTTTCCTTTACTTCTGCCGCAGTTTTTCCATCATCTTAGTATAATTTTTCCGTTCATGCGGAAACATGCACTGGCTACAATCTTTCACACCTTTTTCTGTGTATCTGAAATTTCCACCACACTCTGCTCCTTTTAAGTACAGTGGGCAGAAACAAAACAGACAGTTAAAATTGTCCGGATCGTCTGTCTTATGACATGGGAAATACTCACATTGCTTATGGGAAAAAAATTTATAAAATTCTGACATAGTTTCTCCTTTTTCTTCTGTTTACCTGATTTGTTTTCGTTATCTTCTCTCTTCACTCCACTCTAATATAACTCCTGTGTTAGCGTCAATCTCAAATTCGTATTCTCTCTGATTGTAGATGATGTCCCCTTCATATTTATACTGTCCATCATCGTTGTCAAGTTCCATCCGGATATCAGACTCTGTCGCCCCCGGAACTCTTTCTAATGCCGTTTGCATTGCCTGTTCCTGGCTGACCGCCACATTTGCTCCTGCGCTTTGTGACTGATTATTTTGCGTATTATTCTGCTGTCCATTTTGTGCTGCCTGTGCAGATTCGTTCCCCTGCGTATCCTTATCTTGTGCTGCCGTATTGGAAGCGACACTTTCTGTATCAGCAGTTAAGATTGTCCCGTCTTCCGCTGCGATTTCATAATCGTATTCTGTTCCATTTGCATCGAATTGAATTTCATAGATCATTCTTCCGTCATCTCTGTCTTTCGATGTTTTTAGTCTTGTCGCTTCCTCCTTCGTCACACCCGCATCTTGAAGTGCCGCTTCCAGTGCTGCATCTTTTCCAATGTCCTTTCCACCTGTGAACCCACATCCCGTGGTTGCTCCTAATACACTGATTGCTACGATTCCTGCTGCCATATATTTTTTCATCATATCTGTTTTCTCCTTTTCTTCTTTTTTTCTTTCTTGTTTCTTACTTTGTATCTGAATCATACAGTAGAAACATTAAAAGAACATTAGAAAATACTTAAAAAGGAATATAAAATGTAAATCTGCTTCCTTCCCCTTCTCTGCTCTCAACAGACACTCTGCCACCGTGCGCTTCGGCAATCCATTTTACCATAGAAAGTCCAAGCCCAAAATGGCTTCCATCTGTGCGCGAAGTGTCTGCACGGTAAAAGCGTTCCCAGATATGTTCCATGTCATGCACAGAAATCCCAATTCCATTATCTTCCACGATTCCGACTACATTTTCTTCCTTTACCTGCAAAGAAATTTTTACAATCCCACCTTCTCTTCCATAAAAAACAGCATTGGATACGAGATTGACAACCATCCGGATATAGAAACTTTCATCCACTTGTGCATAAATATCCGGAGTAATCTCAGTTCTGACCGTAATTTCTTTTTCCTCTGCGATCATCTGCTGTTCTTCCGCAATGATCTGTGTCAGTTCACTGAGATTTACCCTCTCTTTATTCAACTTCTGCCTTCCTTCATCTGCCCGGGATAACAAAAGCAGGCTGGAAATCAGCCCCGCCATCTCTCTCGCCTTTTTTGCAATCAGCTCAATCTGCTCTCTCTGTCTGTCCGTCAATGTTTCCTCGGAAAGACATGCATCACACTGTGCCAGCATTACACTCACCGGAGTGCGCAGTTCATGAGAAACATCGGAAGTAAACCGCTTTTCTCTTTGAAATACCATTTCCAGCTGTTCCAGCATCCCGTCAAAGGTCTGTGCCAAATGGTAGATTTCATCTTTACTTTCTTTCTGCTCCTCTGTCAGCCCTACTCGTTTGGACAGATCTGCATCCGATTGGATCTGCCGGACCGTGTCTGTCATTTTTTTTACTGGGAGCAATGCCCTTTTCGTAAACTGATAACCCAAAAATGCTGCTGCCAATGTGAAAAGCGGGAGCAGGATCACTGCAAACCGCATCGTAATCTGAAAGCTTTCTTCTGCATCATTGATGGACGCCATCCCCCTCACATAAACATTCTGCCCGTTTTCCAGCCGATACAACACATCATACAAATACCATTTCTGCTTATTCTCTTTGATCTCACGCATAGTTCCATCTTCAAGCGCATAGGCATTCTCGATTCCATACGGAACTTTTCCATATAGAAAATACCCGCTTTCATCGTACAGAGACAGATAAATCCCCTTTTCTACAGAATAAAAATCATTGTCTACTTCCAGCCTGCCATCTTCTATTTCAATCTCCTCAACACTCTTTTGCACAGAGTTCTCCAGCTGATTTTTCACAGAAGCCAGCACTTTTCTGCCACTCATAGAGAATAAAATTCCAAGTGTGGTGCAGGTAATCAAAAGCAGGAATGTTGTGTAGAACAATGTCAGTCTTGCTTTTAATGTCCATCGCTTCATACTTTCTCCTTCAGCACATATCCGGCGCCACGAACTGTATGGATCAATTTTTCCTTGAACGGTTCGTCAATCTTTTTTCGCAGATAGCGAATGTATACATCAATCACATTAGAACCGCCCGCATAATCATAATTCCACAAGTGCTGCTCCAATTTTTCCCGCGACAATACAATTCCTTTGTTCTGAATCATATAGCGCAGCAAGGCAAACTCCTTGCCGGACAGCTGGATTTCCTTCCCATCCCGAAATACTTGATGCGTATCTACATGAACTTCCAAATCGCCTTCTCTATAACACGAATCCTCTGATTTCTCAGGCCGCCTCAAAAGTACCCGGATCCTTGCAAGTAATTCCTCAAATGCAAATGGCTTCACGAGATAATCATTGGCACCTGCATCCAATCCCCGCACCCGGTCCTCAACACTGTCTTTTGCCGTCAAAAGAAGCACCGGGACATGTTTATTTTTCTGGCGAATTTCCCGAAGTACCGATAGCCCATCCTTTTTTGGCATCATAATATCAAGAATTACGACATCATACTCTGCCCCTGCAAGATAATCAAGAGCTGCCTCCCCATCCATACAGGAATCCACACTATAATGCTGTGCCATCAGCCGCTGCGCCAGAATCTTATTTAAATCTCTTTCATCCTCTGCAATCAAAATCCGCATCTCGTTTTCTTCCTTCTTTCTGCTTCTTTTGGTAAATTATAACACAGCTGCCTGTTTTCGTCATTTTCTTTTCCCTTATATTTTTTCTATACTCTCCACACACAAAAGAGGAAACAGACATCTTTGTCCATTTCATCTCTGCTTTTTAAGCTGTTTCAATCAAAATTTCCTTCTGCCGCAATACCTCTTCTATCATATCCAACGTTTCTTCACTGTCTGCACTTACTTTATGATAATGATAGTTCGAGGTGATATTTTTCAGAGGACTTGATTTTCCACTTTTGATATCACCGATGAATTCCATAACCTTCCTTCTGGAATTAATATGTAATTCTGCTTCCATATGTCCATATACCCTATGATTGATCATTACATTTTCTACACAACCGCCCATATCTACAATCGAACAAAGCTCTTCTTCCAGCTGCTCATCCGTATGATTTACTTTAAACACACGGCTGACTGTTGCCGGTGTCTGCAAAATATATCCTCTGTTTGTAGAAAGAATATCATAACCTGCCGCCCGGATCAACGCAATATCCTGCACGATCACCTGACGGCTCACATTGTAGAGGGCTGCCAGCTTTTTCCCAGATACCGGTGCAGTACTCTCACGGATTTCGTGAATGATCTGTTCTCTTCTCTCTGTCCCTTGCAACCTGTTCCCTCCATCTCCTTCTTAATTCCACTTACGCATTTTCTAACGCGTGAAGATTTTTCAGGGAAATATCCAGAATTGGAGCGGAATGCGTCAATGCTCCACTGGAAATATAGTCAATTCCAAGAGAAGTCAGACGACCGATGTTTTCTTTTGTCACATTTCCGGAACATTCTGTCTCAGCACGTCCGTCGATGATGCTTATTGCCTTCTGCATCTCTTCTGTTGACATATTGTCAAGCATAATGATATCTGCCCCAGCTTCCACTGCTTCCCTCACCATATCAAGATTTTCTACTTCCACTTCTATCTTTCGAACAAACGGAGCGTATTCTTTCGCCATTTTCACTGCCGCAGTCACACTGCCCGCCGCCCCAATATGGTTATCTTTCAACAGCACTCCGTCAGACAAATTGTAGCGGTGATTATACCCTCCTCCGACACGGACTGCATATTTCTCAAAAATTCTCATATTCGGCGTTGTTTTTCTCGTATCAAGCAATTTTGTATCTGTACCTTCTAAAAGATCGGCAACCGAACGTGTATAAGATGCAATCCCACTCATCCTCTGAAGATAATTTAACGCAACACGCTCTCCAGAAAGAAGTACACGGATATCTCCTGTCACTTTTCCCATCAACTGTCCATTTGTCACTTTGTCCCCATCTTTGCAGAAAAATGTTACTTCCGTCTCTGCATCAAGCAATTTAAATACTCTTTCAAAAATTTCCAATCCTGCAATAATCCCATCCTGCTTGCAGATCAATTCTACTTCTCCTTTTACGGCTTCTTTCATCACCGCATTAGTTGTCACATCTTCACTTGAAATATCTTCTTTCAGCGCTTCCAGAATCAGGTGATCCACCTGAAGTGTCATTGTAATCTTATTCATGTCTTTTACCTCCCATATCTATTTCATATCACAACTGCTCTGATTGATTTTCTTATCTTTTGATTCTTTATCGATATCTTTTCTCAGATTCCCCGGAGATCTTTGTCGCTGCCCGCTTGGCAAATACAAGACTTTCCAGCAGCGAATTGCTCGCCAGTCTATTCGCCCCGTGCACACCGTTACAACTTGTCTCCCCTACTGCATAAAGATGTTCCATCGAAGTCTGGCTGTCCAGATCTACCCAGATACCTCCCATGAAGTAGTGCTGTGCAGGCACAACCGGAATACATTCTTTTGTCACATCGTATCCTTCCTCCAGACACCTCTGATAAATATTTGGAAAGTGACCGAGGATCGTTTCTTTTGGAATATGTTCCATCGAAAGCCATACGTAATCTGTTCCATCTTTTTCCATTTCTTCGTGGATCGCCTTTGTCACAACATCCCGCGGAAGCAATTCATTGACAAAACGCTCATGCTTCTTATTGTACAGCACTGCCCCTTCTCCTCTCACTGACTCCGAGATCAGAAAGCGTCTTCCTGGTTTTTTCGAATACAATGTCGTCGGATGGATCTGCACATAGTCCAGATGTTCCAACCGCACTTCGTGTTTCTTTGCGATTCGGATCGCATCTCCGGTCAAATGCGGAAAGTTTGTCGAATGCTGATAAGTCCCGCCGATTCCACCACTTGCAAGAATGGTATCTGCTGCATGGATATGCAATGTCCCTTGTTCATTTTCTGCAAGAATTCCAGTACATTTGCCATCTTCCTCAAGAATATCCGTCATTGTTGTATACTCAAAGATTGTCACATTTTTCCGCTCTTTTACACGTTCCAGCAACTTACTTGTAATTTCTTTTCCGGTAATATCCTTGTGAAATAAAATACGTGGACACGAATGTGCCCCTTCTCTCGTATACTTCAAACAACCGTCTTCCTGTTCAAAATCGACTCCAAATCCAATCAGATCGTCAATAATCTCTCTGGATTTTCGTATCATCAGATCTACGGATTCCTTTCGGTTCTCATAATGCCCTGCTTTCATCGTATCTTCGAAAAAGCTCTCGTAATCCTTTTCATCTCGGAGTACGCAGATTCCTCCCTGTGCAAGAAAAGAATCACTGCTCTCCAAATCCGATTTCGTGATCAGTACGACTTGTTTCTCCTCCGGCAGCCAAAGTGTGCTGAATAAACCTCCTACTCCAGTTCCCACTACAACTATGTCTGCACTTATCTCCATCTCTTTTTCCTCCAGTTCCTCTGTCTTTACTTTTTCCTACGTTCATTTTTTCTTATTTCGCGAGTTCTAACATCCGCTCCAGTGTCTTTCCTGATTCTTTACGCAGATCTTCTGTGATGTGAACTTCATTTTCGCCTGTCTGCAACACATGAAGAATTTTTTCCAGTGTGATCAGCTTCATATCCGGACAAACCGGTTCCGTCTCTGCAAAATAAAATTTCTTATCTGGATTCTGCTTCTCCAATTCATAGCGCACCCCATTTTCTGTACAGACAATAAACTCTTTGCAAGAGCTTTTGGCCGCATATGCAATAATTCCGGATGTACTTCCGATATAATCCGAAATCGCACACACAGCCTCCGGACATTCCGGATGTGTGAGAATCTCCGCCTGCGGATGTTGCTCTTTTATTTTCTTGATCTCCTCTAACTGCATATGCTCATGCACTGGGCAATATCCGTTATTAAATACAAATTCCTTCTCCGGCACCTGTTCTGCCACATATCTCGCCAGATTTTTATCCGGAATAAAGAAAATACGTTTATTTGGCAATGCCTTTACAATCTGCACTGCATTTGCGGAAGTTACGCAGACATCCGAATGTCTCTTTAACTCTGCAGTGGAATTGATATAACATACAACTGCCAGATCCTCATATTTTTCTCTCATCTTCTGAATGGTCTCTGCATCTGCCATATGTGCCATTGCACAATCCGCAGTCAGATCCGGCATCAGCACGGTCTTCTTTGGATTTAATATCTTCGCGCTTTCTCCCATGAAAGAAACGCCGCAAAATACGATTGTCTGTTCTTTTAACCCAACTGCAACTTTACTTAAATAAAATGAATCACCAATATAATCTGCAATCTCCTGTATCTCTGGATTCACATAATAATGGGCAAGGATGACTGCATTTTTCTTTTGTTTCCATTTTTTAATCTCTTCTACTATTTTCATTCTGTCTTCTCCTATCCTCTTCTCCACCTCAGTTCCTACCATTATAGCACCGTCCTTTACAAGTGACAAGACACCTGTTTTGACAAAAATAAATGGTCTGTACGTTATTTTCTTATCAATAATGTGCAAACCATTCTTTTTTAGTTGTCTCTTACTGTATTTCCTCTATTTCTTTGAAAAAATATGTTTCAAAAATACATACATCACAATGAGAAATGCACTGACATACCCAAACGCACCAAGTGCCGGAATCCCCCATATTTTTGGTTTCATATTCGTCGTACAGATAATGCTGGAGCTGATTAAAAGTGCCATCACCCACAACCCCATCACAATATTTCTCACAAGTCTCCGCAGCAATCGCTCCAATTCCCCAGATACATGAAGATCGAGGTTGATCTTTGTCTGTCCTCTCAAATTTCCCTGAATCAAATCTGCCACAAGGGAAGGTAGATCCAGCGCTTTGTGAATGGACCGGTAGAAACTTCTGCCTCCATTTTTCAATTCACTTTTCCAGTCCTTCTCTGTGAAAATTTTCCCTGCCATATGTCTGGAGGCAATCTCTACCATATTGATCTCCGGAGCAATGTCTGCCAGCACCCCCTCCATATGTGTCAGTCCACGCGCCAACATTGTCAGACCATGGGGCATGATGATCCGGTTCTCTTTCATCACTTCCATCAGATCTACCATCACTTCTGCCACATCAATGCTACCCATATCCGTCGTACCATATTTGGCGAGAAGTGCACTGATGTCCTCATAAAGTCTGCTCTGATCCGGCTTATCCCGAAATTCTCCAAGCGCCAAAACTGCCTCCTGAATCATTCCTACATCCCCTAGCGCAACACCTTGTACAGCCTTACCGACCAGTTTTCTGTCACGTTCAGTCAGCCGTCCCATCATCCCCATATCAATCCATACAATTTTACCACCACAAACCTTTACATTTCCAGAGTGAGGATCTGCGTGAAAGAATCCATCATCCATTACTTGTTTGATATAATTATCGATCAGTTTTGTTCCAATTTCTTCCAGATCGTATCCGTTCTCTTTTAATGCTGCTTTATCATCGATGCTCCACCCGTCAATATGTTCCATAACAAGCACATGCTGATTTGTGTACTCCTGATAAAGTTCTGGAACTTTCACAAACAGAATCCCTTTATTTCTCCGGGCAAACTCTTCCATATTGGAAGCCTCTGCCAGAAAATTCATCTCCTCCCTTGTCACAGCCCACAACTCATCGAGCACCATATCAAGATCTACCAGTTCTTTCAGGCTCACCGGGGGAACCAGCTTCACTGCGCGGTGCAGCAATCCAATATCCCTCGCCATCTTCTCATAGATCCCTCTGCGCTGTACTTTGATCACAACTTGCTTACCGTCTTTTAAAACAGCACGGTGCACCTGAGCGATGGATGCTGAACCAAGCGGTTTCTCCTCTATGGATGCAAAAATCTCTTCCCACGGACATCCATAGGCAGACTTTAGTACTTCCTCCACCTCTGCAAAGTTCATCGGAGCTACTTCTGAGCGAAGCCTCATCAGCTCATCACAGTATCTTTTTGGTAAAATATCTGAATGCATGGACATAATTTGTCCTAATTTAATAAAAGTAGGACCAAGATCCTCCAAAATCAAGCGAAGCTTCTCCGGTGAAAATCCTTTGGAAATCTCATGGCGATGCAAAATTGCAGTCATTTCTTTTAATCTTGTCCTATATTCTCTGGATTCTTCTTTGCTCATCTACAACCTCATTCTGCTCTGTCATCACAGTCGTCTTTCTCACCATCACCTTCTGTAACATACAGTTTCTTTTTCAATTCTTCCAGCTGTTCCGGTGATAATTTTTCCAGCAGATCATCCACTTCTTCTGTGGAAGTCTGCTTTTCTGCTTTATGGACATTCTCCTGTACCGTCTTTTTGAGATTATGTTTTAACTCTTCATTTAACACCTTTCCCTGCTCCACAGTCAGCTCCCCTTTTTTTACCATCTCATCCAGAAGTTCCTTTGATTTCTCTGCTGTCACTGCTGCTGCTCCGATTCCTGCCAACAATAATTTCTTTACATTTTCTCCAAGTTTCTCCATAAAAATTTCCTCCCTATGACTATCTTTTCCAGATATCCTGTCTTATCCTACAAAAAGTTGTGCCGCCTTCGGCAAAAAAATAATCACTCCTGCAAATGCTGCCATGATAGCTGCAATCAGAACTGCACCTGCCGCAGTATCTTTCGCCAGCTTTGCAAGCGGCTTTTTCTCTTCGGTCACAAGATCAACTACTGCCTCCACCGCAGTATTTACAAGTTCCAAACCAAGAATCAGACCAAACAAAATCAGACAGATACACCACTCTGTTGCAGAAATATCAAAGAAAAATCCTGCCGCAGTCACACAGATAACTCCTAGACAATGGATCTTCATATTCCGCTCCTTCCTGATCCCGGTAAAAATGCCTTCAAACGCATACCTGAAACTTTGATACAACGGTTGTTTCTTTCCCATATTTTCACCTTCTTTAGTCCATTTAAAAAACGATTCCCTACGCTCCGAAAATATGATTCCAAAACACAAACAAAGCTATTTCATCTATTTTTATATGGATATTTTATACAAATTATAACATATTTTTCTGTTAATAACGATGTTTTTTATAATTTTTTCTGTTTTTTGTTTGAAGTTTCCTAAAACTTCTTATAACGAAAAAAGAACATGTCTGCAAATACTCACAGACATGCTCTTCTTTTAATAATTCATTTTATCCTGCTTGAAATCCGTTCCGCTATTCTTCAGAATCTTCCGATTTTTTTCTAAGTCCTACTGCTCCTGCAATTCCACTTCCGATTAACATTACTCCTAATCCAAGAATCGAAGCCGGATCTCCTGTTTTTGGAGCCTCAGATTTCTTCTTTTTGTCCTCGTTCTTTTCCTCTTCTTTATTCGGTTTCTGCTCTGGCTTCTGTTCCGGCTTCTGCTCTGGTTTCTGTTCCGGATCTACTGTTTCCTCTTTCTCAATCCTCTCCGCCGTTACAAGAAGATTATTCAGTGCTTCCACTCTCTCCTGGAGCACAGCCTTCTCTGTATCCGGATTTGCAAGAAGTTCCTTCAACTCATTGTAAAGCGCCTCCATCTTGTCAAAGTCCTCTTTTGTAAATCCTCCGGCTTTGCCGACATTTTTTCTCTCGGATTCAAGAATCTTTTCCATATCTTCCATGAAATTCTTCATAGAATCTTCCAATTTCATAACAGTACTCTTCGCAAACTCTATCTGCTGTAATGCCTCATACAGTTTCTCCACGTCTGTCTCATTGGATACAGAAAGAGCTTTTGCCTGATCATAGGACTCGACATAAAATCCTGTTGTATTCTTATCATAATTTTCTGGGTGTGCTTTAATATCTTCATACAAATCTTTGTATTCTTTATCTGCAACTTTACTTGCCAATGCCTCTTTTATTTTCTCAGCAGACATTGAGATCTCTGTCATTTTCTGATTTGCCATATTCAGCTTTTCTATTGCTTCATTCCAGTTCGCACTGTCGGCAGCCTTTTGTGCTTCATCAAGCAATGTTTGAATTGTAGCCAGATCCTGATCTGCATACAGGCCGGAAACTTTTAACTGTTCCAGCATCTGACGAGATTCCTCTATCAGCTTCATCACTCCACTTTCTGAAACGACCGGCGTCTGTAACAACTGCTTCAACATTGCCACTGCCTGAGCCGTCTCTGCTTGCGTCATCGCTTCGATCTTATTTCTGTCAATCGTTGCAAGTACATTCTTCAAAGCTTGAATATAATCTGGAGCATATACTTCTGTCTGTGATACAACCCGATCTGCCAACGCAATCAATTCATAAAGTTCTGATTTGTCTACCACCTCTGGAATGAGTTCAAGACCATTTACAGCATTGACAAAACGTTCAAAAATTCCATAAATCTGTGCTCCATCTAGATCATAATATTTCATAGGATCTGCGCGAAGTGCCATCATCTCCGCTTTCGCAGCTTCATATACCTTCCATGACTGTTCCGTATACATCAAAGGTCCAAAAATAACCTCATCTGCATCTGCCAAAAGTCCATCCACTTCTGCCTGCACCATTGCAATAAATTCAGCTTCCGTCATGCTCTCTTTTTCTTCTTTATTCTGTTCGAGCCCCGGCTGCTGTGCTTCCTGACCACTTTCAGTCTCTGGCTGCTGTACCTCTTGTTGTTCTTCCTTCTCCGGCTGTTGTGTCTGAAGTTCTTCTCCCGTTCCCGGTTGCTGATCTTGCTCTTCTCCGACCATCGGCTGCTGCGTTTGTTGTTCTTCTTGCTGTGGTGCAGAGAGATCCTCCTGTGTCTGAGACTCAGCTTCAGCATTCCGACTTTCTTTTTCCGCTTCCGTGCCTGCTGTCTGTGCCTCTGCAGCCATAACAGTGATGCCCGATGTACCAACAGTCCCCACTGCCATAACAATTGCCAGTCCCAATGCTGCTAATTGCTTTCTCTTCATATCCACTTCCTCCTTTATTCCGGTTTTTCTGATACTGTCAATATAACATTTGTTGTGTATTTTGTCTATTTTTTTATTCTATACATTTTATTTTTATTTATTTTGTATATTTTTCTTCTTTTTTCATTCTAAAACTAATGTTATTTCGACATTTTTACAAAAACATTAACTTTCGTCTTAATTTTTCAGACTTTTTGTATATCTTCTTATTTTTATTTTATATACGCATCCTTCCACTTCTACCTGTCACCTGCTATTTGACTTTTTCTTTTCCCTCCTTTATACTATCTTTATTACATATGTAAGATTTGGAGGATTACTATGAAAAAATTGCCACAAATTTCAGAAGCCGAATATGAAGTTATGAAAATCGTATGGAAATACGCACCGATCAATACAAATGAGATTACTGAAAAACTCACACGTACTACTTCCTGGAGCCCCAAAACAATCCAAACCCTGATTAAGCGCCTTACGACAAAGGGAGCTCTTTCCTACGAAAAGCACGGACGTATTTTTGTCTACTCACCACTGGTAAAGGAAAATGAATACATTGGTCAGGAAAGTTCTTCTTTTTTGAATCGCTATTATAATGGTGATATCACCGCTATGCTGTCTTCCTACATTGAAAATGACCGATTATCAGACAGTGAAATCGCTACTCTTCGTTCTATTCTTTCCAACGGCAAAGGAGGACAGTAACATGGCTGATTTTATGATTCGTTTTCTTCTGTCAAACTTGTTTCTTGGAATTTTCATCGGGATACTTGCATTCTGCAAATGGATATTTCGCAGGACACTCTCCAGTCAAATGCAGTACCATCTTTGGTTCCTTCTCTTCTTTTTCTTGCTTGTTCCTTTTGTCCCGGTATGCTCTTTTTCTCTGCCCGCACAAATTTCTTCATTTTTCAGTACATTTTCCTCCCAGAAAGGATTTGCCCATCACCCTCTCACAGACAGCCCTCTTTCTTCCACATTTTCAAACACTTCTGAATGGATGAATGATTTTACAATATCTATAAGCAGGCAGGTTCCTTCCATTGCAGGACAGATTCTTTTTTTGCTATGGTGCACAGGGATTGGGATTATGTTCATTTTTTTTATCCGTTCTGTCCGGCAGCTATATCACTTAAGCAGTACAGCACTTCCTCTGGAAAATGCTGAAATTTCTTCTTTGTATATAAGCTGCCTGAAAGAGCTTGGTATTACGCGGAACATCCCCGTCTATACCACTGCCTTTCTTCCATCACCTGCGATTACCAGAATCTTTCAACCTCGCATTTACCTTCCACTTCGTCTGATTTCCGGTTATCCCCACAGTGCCCTCCGCTACATTCTCCTGCACGAATTGCAGCACTATCGCCAAAAAGATGGCCTGTTGAATCTTTTTCTAAATATTTTCTGTGCACTCTACTGGTTCAATCCGGCTGTCTGGTATGTCCTTCATGAAATACGCATCGACCGTGAAATCGCCTGTGATACTTCTGTTTTGGAAACCGTAGGCGAAACTTCCTGTCAGGAGTATGGTTCCGCTTTAATTAATTTTGCTGAGACACTTTCTCACACTCCCCTTTCCTTCTCTGTCGGACTTGGCGGATCGATGCCGCAAATGAAGCGGAGAATCCTTAATATCGCCTCCTATCAAGCTCCCACACCATGGAAAAAGGCGAAAGGCTACGCTCTGGTTCTGGTGATTTCTCTACTGTTGATCAGTATGTCCCCTATGTTGTCTATGCAGGCCGCAAAGGAAACTTCCTTCCGCCCAGATACCTCGGACAGTATTGTTTCTACCATTGATCTTTCTTCTTATTTCAGAGATTATGAAGGTACTTTTGTCTTATATGATTTGCAAAAGGATCATTACCAAATTTATCATCCCGAACAGGCATACAAAAGAATTTCCCCGGATTCTACTTACAAACTCTATAGTGCTCTGTTCGGATTGGAAGAAAAAATCATTACTCCAAAAGATTCCATGATCCCATGGGATCACAATCATTATCCGTTTGATGCCTGGAATAAAAACCATACCTTGCACTCTGCAATGTCTGCTTCGGTCAACTGGTATTTCCAGACAATCGACAAAAAACTGGGGCACGGCAAAATCCGTTCTTACCTACAGCAGATTCATTATGGGAACGAATCGATCGATCAATCTGATTCTTACTGGATGGAGTCTTCCTTAAAAATTTCTGCCTTCGAACAAGTCAGCCTGCTGACAGATTTCTATCAAAATACCTTTGCTTTTAATCCGGAACATATTGCTGCCGTAAAAGATTCCATCCGCCTGATTACACACGGCCAAAACACACTTTATGGAAAAACAGGAACCGGTAATGTCAATGGGCAAAATGTAAATGGTTGGTTCATCGGATATATCGAAAACTCACAAAATACATATTTTTTTGCCACAAATATTCAGGCAGAACAGCAGGCCTCCGGAAGCACTGCATCACAGATTACACTGGATCTATTAGAGGATATGGGAATTTGGAATTGACTATATCCTTGAAACCTATAACGAATCCACAATAAAAACCCCTTACGCTTTCATTGCGTAAGGGGTTCTGTTATTGAAACTAATTAAGTTTCCACACCTATTCTATACGGTGTATTACTTGTTATTGATTGCAGCCTGTGCAGCAGCTAATCTTGCGATCGGCACACGGAATGGTGAGCAAGATACATAGTCTAATCCAATCTTATGGCAGAATTCTACGGAACTTGGATCTCCACCGTGCTCTCCACAGATACCTACATGTAAATCTGGATTTGCCGGTCTTCCTAATTTCACAGCTGTCTCCATTAATTTACCTACACCGATCTGGTCTAATTTTGCAAATGGATCGTTCTCGAAGATTTTTGCATCGTAGTATCCTTCTAAGAATTTACCAGCATCATCACGAGAGAATCCGAATGTCATCTGTGTTAAGTCGTTTGTACCGAAGCAGAAGAAATCAGCTTCTTTTGCAATCTCATCAGCTGTAAGAGCAGCTCTTGGAATCTCGATCATTGTACCTACATGGTATTTTAATTCAACACCAGCAGCTTCGATCTCAGCATCTGCTGTCTCTACAACAACTTTCTTCACATATTTTAATTCTTTGATATCTCCGATTAACGGAATCATGATCTCTGGGCAAACATCCCAGTCAGCATGTGCTTTCTGTACATTGATTGCTGCACGGATCACAGCTCTTGTCTGCATTCTTGCGATTTCTGGATAAGTAACTGCAAGACGGCATCCACGATGTCCCATCATTGGGTTGAATTCATGTAAAGAATCAATGATTGCTTTGATCTGTTCAACTGTTTTTCCTTGAGTATCAGCAAGTTTCTTAATATCTTCCTCTGTTGTAGGAACGAATTCGTGTAACGGTGGATCTAAGAAACGGATTGTTACCGGATTACCTTCTAATGCTTCATATAAAGCTTCGAAGTCTCCCTGCTGTTCTGGAAGAATCTTCTCAAGAGCAGCTTCTCTTTCTTCTAATGTCTCAGAACAGATCATTTCACGGAATGCATCAATTCTGTTTCCTTCGAAGAACATATGCTCTGTACGGCAAAGTCCGATACCTTCAGCGCCAAGCTCACGAGCTTTTCTTGCATCTGCCGGAGTATCCGCATTTGTTCTTACTCCTAATGTTCTATATTTATCAGCCCATCCCATGATTCTTCCGAATTCACCAGCGATTGTAGCGTCTACTGTCGGGATGATTCCGTCGTAGATGTTACCTGTAGAACCGTCAAGAGAGATTGGATCTCCTTCATGGTATTCTTTTCCAGCTAATGTAAATTTCTTGTTTGCTTCATCCATTGTGATGTCACCACATCCAGATACACAGCATGTACCCATACCACGAGCAACAACGGCAGCGTGAGATGTCATACCACCACGAACTGTTAAGATACCCTGAGCAGCTTTCATACCTTCAATATCTTCCGGTGATGTCTCAAGACGAACAAGAACAACTTTTTCTCCTCTTGCAGCCCACTCTTTTGCATCTTCTGCTGTGAAGACGATCTTACCGCAAGCAGCTCCTGGAGATGCTCCTAAAGCTTTTCCAACTGGTACAGCTTTCTTTAATTCTGCAGCATCAAACTGTGGGTGAAGTAATGTATCTAAGTTACGAGGATCGATCATTGCAACAGCTTTCTCTTCTGTGATCATTCCTTCGTCTACTAAATCACAAGCGATCTTTAAAGCAGCCTGAGCTGTTCTCTTACCGTTACGTGTCTGTAACATGTAGAGTTTCTTATCTTCGATTGTGAATTCCATATCCTGCATATCTCTGTAGTGATCTTCCAAAGTCTTGCAGATTCCTACGAACTGTTCGTAAACTTCCGGCATAACTTCTTTTAACTGGTCAATCTTCTGTGGTGTACGAACACCTGCAACAACGTCTTCACCCTGAGCGTTCATTAAGAACTCACCCATTAAGTGTTTCTCTCCTGTTGCTGGGTCACGAGTAAATGCAACACCTGTACCAGATGTCTCTCCCATGTTACCGAATGCCATCATCTGTACGTTTACAGCTGTTCCCCAAGAATATGGGATATCGTTGTCACGACGGTAAACGTTAGCACGTGGGTTATCCCAAGAACGGAATACAGCTTTTACAGCACCCATTAACTGTTCTTTTGGATCTGTAGGGAATTCTTCCCCAATCTTTTCTTTATATTCAGCTTTGAACTGTTCAGCAAGTTTCTGTAAATCTTCTGCTGTGAGGTCAACGTCCTGAGTTACACCTTTTTCAGCTTTCATCTCGTCGATCAGTTCTTCAAAATATTTTTTACCGACTTCCATAACTACGTCAGAGTACATCTGGATAAATCTTCTGTAGCAATCCCATGCCCAACGTGGATTTCCTGATTTTTCAGCTAATACTTTGACAACTTCTTCATTTAATCCGAGGTTTAAGATTGTATCCATCATACCTGGCATAGAAGCTCTTGCTCCAGAACGAACAGATACAAGAAGTGGATTTTCTTTGTCACCGAATTTCTTTCCAGTAACTTCTTCCATTTTAACAATTGCGTCCATGATCTGTTCCATGATCTCATCGTTAATTTTTCTTCCATCTTCATAATATTGTGTACAAGCATCTGTTGTGATTGTGAATCCCTGTGGCACTGGAAGACCTAACTTTGTCATCTCTGCAAGGTTAGCACCTTTACCGCCAAGAGTGTTTCTCATGCTTGCGTCACCTTCGGTGAACATATAAACCCATTTTGCCATGTCTAAACGACCTCCTAAAAATATTTTGCTTTAGTATAAAACATGAAAAATACGACTTTTTGCCATGAAGTCGTTCATCTTTTATATATCCAATAACGGTTTCCCCCGCTATCTGTATATCATTTTATCTGTTTTACTTCGGATAGTCAAGGACTTTCTTGGTAAAAACTACTGTTTTGTTACTTTTTTATCAAAGAATCTTCTATCTGTTCTTACTCTCACCCTCGAAGTGTTGCAATCAACCGTTTGGTATATAAAAGCAGGTCCAATCCATCTGTAATATTTCTCACACAGATATCTGCTTTTGCCCCAAGTTTCCCACACATTCCTTCTTCTCCCATCACAGCAACAGACAGCCCTGCAATTTGGCACATTTCCAGATCATTTCTTCCGTTTCCTATGCAGACACAGTAATCAGCGCCAAGCGTTTCCACAATCTTTCGCTTTTCCTCTGCCGCTTCACTTGTCGGAAATGTATGTATTTGTACCGGAAGTTGCTGACACAATTTCCTCACAGTCCCATGTGTATCTGCAGTCACAATGTAGATTTTCAACTGTTCCGAAAGCTGTTGCAAACGCTCAGCAACCCCTTTTTGCAATGTCCCATCCAATGCAATTGTTCCATTATAATCCAGGATCAAATACCTCATCTGCAGTTTCTGATATCCCGGGATTTCCACTGTAATTCCTCGCTGCTGTTTTGGCATAGTTTCTTTCTCTGCCTGCTTTGTCTCTCTCATCGTTTCCTTCCCTCTCCCATTCCCTCTTGCAAGAGATTTAGTCTATCACCTTCACGGATGTCATGACCGGCTGCTCTTCTGTCGGAATCGTGCCGTTATTGTCTGTCGGTTCTGCATCTTCACAGATTCTATCTACAACATCCATGCCTTCTGTCACATATCCAAATGCCGCATAACTTCCGTCCAGATGTTTGCTGTCCTCATGGACGATAAAGAACTGGGAACTTGCGCTGTCGTTTGCGCGAGAACGCGCCATGGAAATCGCACCCCTCGTATGTAAAAGATTGTTTTCCACTCCGTTTTGAGAAAATTCACCTTTGATCGTCTGATCAGATCCTCCGGTGCCATCGCCTCTTGGATCTCCGCCTTGGATCATAAATCCACTCATAATTCTGTGAAAAGTCAGTCCGTCATAAAAACCTTTCTTTGCAAGATTTACAAAATTTGTCCCTGTGATCGGCGCTGCATCTGCATCCAGTTCCACTTTAATCGTCCCATAATCCTTCACCTGTATTTCTACATGATGCTTTCCGGTAAGAAGATTCTCTTCACCGCCTTCTGTTTCCTTTTCTGTCTTCGTTGTATCTTTTGAGGCTTCTTCCTTCCCTTTTCCACATCCTGCAAATATACTCATTCCTAAAAGGATTGCAAGCAAGATCGATACTGTCTTCTTCATCTTAATTTTTCTCCTGTCACTCATATTTTTTAAGTTTCCCCTATCATAGCATAGTTTTGCCAGAATGTAATCTCATTTTATCTTCTATCCTTATTATTCTCTGTTACAATTTTTTGTATAATGCTTTCAATATCCTGTCCCGTAATAGAAATATCTACAATCTCTCCATATTTTCCAAGTTCTACCATGATCTCCATTGGATTCTTTTCCTCCGGACGATATATGATTTCTAAATGGTAATCATCTACAACCTTAACATTCATCCCTGCCGCTTTTGAACTTCTAGCCATTTCCACTGCATTTTTCTTTACTTCCACTGTAATCCGCTTAAATTCTGTAAACTCTTTGCGGATGTGCTCCATATCCGAATCCACAACAATTTTTCCTTTATTAATCAGGATAATTCTCTTACAGAGTGCTTCTATATCTTGGAAATCATGAGAAGTAACGATAAACGTTGTCTTTTTTTCCTCATTCATCTGTTTGATAAATGCACGTATCCGCTGTTTTGACTCCGCATCCAATCCAATTGTCGGTTCATCTAAATACACAATTTTAGGATTATGCAAAAATGCTGCCGTAATATTGCAACGCATTCTTTGTCCTAAGGATAATTGCCTCTCCGGCACATTCAAAAGTTTCTCCAGTCCTAAAATATCTCGAAATTTTTCAATATTCTCTTCAAATATCGGTTTCGGAATTTCATAGAGTCTTTGCAGCACACGAAAAGACTCTATAATAGGAACATCCCACCATAACTGGGAACGATTTCCGAACACCACCCCGATCTGCTTATTATTCTGGATCCGCTTCTTGATCGGTTCTATCCCATCTACAATGATTTTTCCGGACGTAGGGGTAAGTACACCTGAAAGCATCTTGATTGTTGTTGATTTTCCACTTCCATTCGGACCTACATATCCCACTGATTCTCCACGTTCTATCTGGAAATTAATATCATCCACCGCACAAAAATTATCAAACTGTGGAGTCAAAAAACCTTTCACTCCGCCAATCAACCCCGGCTGTACGATTTTTCTTTTATATTCCTTACATAAATGCTGCACTTCTATCATCTTCACCGTTCTTAATTCCTCTCATTTATATCACATTTGTATTATAAGCACTGATTCCAATGCTATTCCTTTTAAGTACCTGTACTATCATATTTTTTCATTCCACAACACCAAATGAGCACTGAGGCCAGCGCAAAGAGCAATGTCACTGCCAAAAGCCACATCGGTACACACATCTTTGTTTTCCCAAGTAAATACATTGCCGGATAATATCCAATAAAGCCGAACGGTATCACTACGGTAAAAAGCACTTGAAAAACTGCCGGAAATATATTAATCGGATATTTTGCAAATTCACGAAAAGTCTGTATAAGATCTGCAATCTCATTTCCCTGGACAAGCCAGAAATTAAGCGCATTAAAAATCAAATAGAGGGAAGAATTCAAAATTGTGCCCATCACGAGAAACTCGATTAAAAATGCGATCAAACTAATCGAACACTCTACCCCTGATTTTGCGAGTGACCAAATCATCAAAGAACACGGCAGAAAAAAACTGACTAACGACGCAAATTCCATTCGAAATGTCAGCATTTGAAACAAAACAGAAGCCGGACGTATCAAAAAAATATCCAACTTTCCTTTCCTAACAAAACTCCCAATGCTCCATACATTATCTAAAAGTCCCCGGCTAATAGCCTCCGTCATTGCACCTAGGGAAAATATCAAGCAAACACCATATATACTCCACTCCCCAAGATTACCAACTACATTTGCGATTGCAAATACGCCAAGAAATCCTGCTGCTTCCCTCGCAACAATAGAGATCAAGCGAATAGTACTATCCATCGGATATTGTACAAGGCATAACATCCCTATTCTTAAAAATGCCTGATACAGTCGAAAATAATATTTCAATCTTTTCACTCTTCTATCCTCCTTGGACAATCACTTTCCGAATCACCATATGATACAACAAATGCGCTAATGCTCCCATTACAATACACCAAAATATCTGAAGTCCCATATATCCCATACATTCTTCCAATCCATATTTCCCAAGAAAAATATTTAACGGAACTGATACCATACCCGCAAATGGAAGAAGTCCAAATACCCTTGCAACTCCTTCCGGAAATAGAGCTAATGGTACAACCCCGCCAGATAATATGGACAATACTGCCGTCTTTGTAAATGCCATGCCAAACATACTGAGTGTATAAAAAGAAGCTAGTCCAACCATAAATTCCACATAAAATAAAATTACCAGCGCCAGCAACACACTAATTAGAAACAAAAGAAATTCCCCGGCTCCTGCCGGACCTACTCCTCTCAGTATAAAAAAAGAAATGAAAGAAACCGGAATTCCCTTCCATAAAATAAAATATGCAAACTCTCCACTGCGCCGTGCAAATAATGTATAAAACAAAGTCACCGGACGTAAAAGTTCTGTCCCAATCGTTCCTTCATATACCCACTCTGCAAATTGCATATTAATTCCACCTGCAAACTGTGACGACAAAACCTTGGACAAAATGACATACGTTATCATCTCCCCCATCGTAAATCCAACAAGTTCATTCTCTCCCATAAACACAATTTTCCATAAAAAATAGTAACTGAAAATAGACACAAGTGTACCAATCGTATTAAACCACACTGCTTTCGTGTATGCCATCTTTTCCAAAAATGTCATTCTCACAAGATAATAAAATTTTTTCATTGACATCTCCCCCACTTGGCTTTTTATACTGTTTTTTTGTACAAAAAATGCACGATTATAGAACCGTGCATTTTTTACTTTTCGTCTTCTGATATTTCTATTACATATTCGATTAAATTTTTAGCCTTTGATACCAGACTGTGCAACACCTTCGATAAACTGTTTCTGGAAGATGAAGAACAGTACGATCATCGGAATAACTGCCATTACGGCACCTGCCATCTGTGCCGGGTAGTTTGTAGCATATTGTCCTTTCAGTGTAGAAAGTGCTGGAGCTAATGTCATCTTAGCCGGATCTGTGTTAACGATCAATGGCCACATGAAGTCATTCCATGCAAATTTTGCTGTAAAGATTACCAGCGCTACGATACCTGGCTGTACTAACGGAAGCATGATCTTTCCAAAAATCTGGAATCTGTTACATCCGTCAAGCAATGCTGCTTCTTCCAATTCCTTTGGCAGTGACATAAAGAACTGTCTCAATAAGAACGTACCAAATGCACTGAACAAGTTCGGGAGGAAGAGACCCGGTAAGGTATTGATCAATCCTAAATTCTGAATGATCAAGTACTGTGGGATTAAGAAAATCTGTCCCGGTACCATTAAGATAGATAACAAGATCATGAAAATCGCATTTTTAAATGGAAAATCAATTCTTGCAAATCCATAAGCTGCCATTGTACAAAATGCAACCTGTACCAATACCGTAATGATGGTTACCACAATCGTATTGATATATACTTTTCCGAACGGCAGAATCTCAAGTACATATTTATAAGAGTCTAACTGCCAATGTTCCGGTAAAATTGACGGCGGTATCTGCATAGATTCCGGCAATGTCTTAAATGATGTAAACACCATCCAGAGGAATGGGAATACTGTGACTGCAATACCTGCGATCAAAAGAATGTGTATAAGCAAATGATTTCTTGTAGATGTCTTTTTCATCGTATTTCCTCCTTTCCTCTAATCGTAGTTTACCCATTTCTTCTGTCCAACCAGCTGGATCACTGTGATGATCATGATCACTGCGAACATAAAGATAGAAATTGCTGCTGCATAACCTTTTTCTCCATACATAAACGCATTCTGATAGAACAAAACGTTCATGGTCTTTACTTTGTTGAACGCCGGGTTCGTTACTGGATCGACCATCATATAGATGCTGTCGAATACCTGGAACGCACCGATCAGACCTGTGATCATTACGAAAAAGATCGTTGGAGAAAGTAACGGGATTGTAATCTTAAAGAACTGTTTTACTGGTCCTGCTCCGTCGATTGCCGCTGCTTCATAGTAAGATCTTGAAATTCCCTGCATACCCGCAAGAAGAATGATCATATTATAACCGACACTTCCCCAGATTGCCACGATCATTACGCAGAACAATGCGGTATGCGGGTTTGTAAGCCAGCTCTGCCCTTCGATTCCAAAAATTCCAAGAACCGTATTTAAAATACCGAAGTCTCCGTGGAAGATCAGTTTCCATACAAGTGCTACTGCTACTGACATCGTTACTGATGGCAGGAAGTAGATTGTCCGATAAAAAGAAGTTCCTTTGATCTTGGAGTTTAAGAGGGATGCCACTAACAGTGACAGCGCCAGCCCGATCGGCACTGTCACAACGGCATATAAAAGTGTATTTTTCATGGCGAGCATCAGATCTGGTTCTTGGAACAGACGTTGATAGTTGCTGATTCCGCAGAAGGTTGCCATGTTAAATTTGTTTACATCATTAAAACTGAACCAGAAGTTCTGGATAAACGGAAATACATAGAAGATCAGAAGTCCGATCGTAACCGGCGCAATAAATACGTAGCCTGCTACCCAGTCTTTCTTCTCACGTCTGCTCGCTTTCCGCCTTACTTTTTTCTTTCCTTCGCCCATTTGTATCTACCTACTTTACTTTGCGTTCATTTCATCAAGAATTGCATCTGCCTCTGGCTTAATGTTCTTACAAGCCTCTTCTAATGTGATTTCTCCCTGCCAAGCCTGCTCTAAGTAAGTTTTTTCAACCTGAGAAAGTTTTGCAGTCACTTTACAGTGAGGAAGTAATTCTGTGTTCGGTACATTGTCAAGGAATACCTGAAGATTTAAGTCTTTATGTGTATCTAAGAATAATTCCTGGCAGTCATTTCTAGCAGAGATAACTGTACCTGATTTTCCTTGGATTTCCTGAGCTTCTTTGCTTCCTAACCATAATGCGAAGTCTTTTGCTTCTTCTGGATGTTTTGTATTTGCAGATACAGAGAATGCAAGACCATTGATGATATCTTTATCTACACCATTGAAAGAAGGTCTTTTTACGATTCCGTATTTTCCTTCTAATGTCTTATTATAAGAAGGAATCATGTAGTTTCCTGAGAAGTACATTGCTAACTGTCCACCCTGGAACATACTGTCTGGATCTGTATCTGTCATCTGCTGTAATGTCGGTGAAAGTCCGTCTAATACAAGATCTAACCATGGCTGGATACCTTCGATTGTCTCTTTCTTATCCCATCCTGTTTCTGTGTTATCTTCATTTAAGAAATATCCACCGTTTGCGAATACAGCTGCATCATATGTAGTCTGTCCGGAGTTACGGTTAATTGCTGTCGGATAAACTCCGTCCGGAAGCCCTGCTGCTTGTAAGTCTTCACAAGTTTTTCTGAAATCTTCAAATGTCCATCCATCTGTTGGATAAGCAACTCCTGCCTGATCAAAGATTTCTTTGTTGTAGAATACGGCATTTGTATCGAAATCTTTCGGGATTCCGTATAATTTACCTTCTACTGTATATCCATCTACCAGTGGTGCCGGGAAATTATCATGCACCTTTAAGTCTGACTCTTTCTCTGCATCTGTTAAATCCATTAAAATTCCTGCGTCTGCATATTCTTCTACATGAAGCACGTTCATAGTGATGATATCCGGAGCAGATCCACCTGTTGCGCTTGCCTCTAATTTTGTCCAGTACTCATTCCATGTTGTAAGCTGTGTCTTCACTGTTACATTTGGATTTTCTTTTGAGTATGCCTCTGCCATCTGTTTCATAACCGGCTCTTGGTCAGAATCCCACACACTCATCACAAGCTCAACTTTTCCATCTTTGCTTCCGCCTTTGTCGCTTCCACCACATCCAGCTAACAATGTAGTTCCTGTTGTCGCAACTAATCCTAAAGCTACTAATTTTTTCAGATTCTTTTTCATTGAAATCATCCTCCTTTTGGTTTATATCATGCGGCAGTTATTTGCCGCCTGGTAACAAATTTGTATTATATACTATCTTCTATAAGTATCCAGTTCGATTACTGCTCCGCCGTTTAATCTGGATTCCTCGGCAGCCAATGCACAATAATGACTCTCCACGGATTGTTCCACAGAAGTTGTGCTCTTTGTCGGGCCTGACTCATTGATCAACATATCAAGAAATTCTTCGATCATCCGGTTGTCGCCGCCGCCGTGTCCTGAAAAATCAGTTGCCAGCGTGCGTACATCTATCACTTCCGGTTCTTTTCCAAACACATTGACTTGAATGGTATTTTCTCCCATATCGGCGATAATCTCACCTAAAGTTCCCATGATCTTGGCATATCGATTTCCGGCAGCTGTATGTGCCGTAAACGCACACATTGTATGGCTGATCGTCGATCCATCTGTCATGTTTAAATTAACAACTTGATGGTCTACTACATTATTGTCACAGTGATATACACATCGTCCATACGGTCCCGTCTGAATTGCTTCGCGTACACTTTCCACTGTTGGGTGAAGTGCCACCACATTGACCGGCCAGTCTGTATTTCCATTTTGAACACCTGTCACAGGATCTGTAATATAAATTTTCTCTGCATCATACGGACACTGATCTTTCACTTTACATCCGTCCATGCATCTGTGCGCCGCTCCTTCTGGTGCTTTATCTTCCCGGAACAAATAGGTATTTCCGAAAGAAGATACCGATTTACAAGTCTTTCCTGTCAGCCATAATAAAATATCCATATCATGACAGCACTTCTGAAGAATCATTGGACTTGTCGTATTAGAATTTCTCCAGTTTCCTCTGACAAAGCTGTGTGCCTGATGCCAATACCCTACATTTTCTACCGAATTCACAGATACTATTTCACCAATCGTTCCTTCATCGATCAGATCTTTGATCTTCGTATAAAATGGAGTATATCTGAGAACGTGACAGACAATTACTTTTCTATCACATTCCTGTGCAACCTTCACAATCTCTCTGCATTCATCCAGATCCGGCGAAATCGGTTTTTCCAGTAATAGGTGATATCCTTTTCTCAATGCCGGAATTGCCTGTCCCACATGTTGTCTGTCCTGTGTTGTAATAAACATCACATCTGCAAGTTTTTCTCTGGCAATCATCTCCTCCGCACTCTGAAAGCACATCTCCTCCGGAATCTGATATTCTGCTGCAACCGCTTTTACTTTCTCTGGATCAATATCTGCAATTGCCACAATCTCCATCTTTTCTGGAAACAGCTTTGCCGTTGGTGCATATGTATCTTTCCCTCGGCTTCCAAGCCCTGCCAGCGCAACTTTTATTCTCTTACTCATCTTTCTTCTCCTCTGTTATAAGTTTGTTTGAATACTCGATTCTTGGTTGTCTGTTGTCTATATTTGTTCTTTATTTATTCTTATTATATATTTTATTGCACATAAATGCTTACAAGATAATCTCCTAAACTTGTCTTATTGTCCTGTATTTGTCATTTAGGACATTTTATATTCCTTTTTCTGTTCTCCTCTGTCCATTTTGACGAGAAATGTTTTCAAAATCCGTCTTACTTTTCTCTGCTCCTGCTCATCCTTAGTCTTTCCTGCATTCGTCAAATTCAACAGACAGATTTTTCTCTGCACAGCAAAGCAGCCTTTTTGTAAAAATTGAATCAAAAAAGACAAGGAATCCCTTCGATCTTTTTTGATCTATTTCCTTGTCTTTTCTCATTTTGTACTTATCTGTCTCTGTTTTTATCGAATCTGGTATGTCTGTGCCTGGAAATCTACCGTAACAACTGTTCCGTCAGCAAATGTTGTTCTCTGTACTTCTGGATTTCCATCTACCATCTCATGGCGCACCATCTCACATTTCGCAACTTTCTCATGCAGATCTGATACGACTTTACATCTCTTAATCTGATCTTCGATGCTAATTTCCACTCCTCCTGCGAAAGAACCGTCTGTATTCTGATATGCACCATCTCTCACAAGATATGGAGCACCTCCGTTTAACACTGCATACAGCATGTAGTCTTCTTCCTCACTTACCTTGTCCATCATCCATGGCTCAATCAGGCAGTCATGATAAACAAGATTAAATAACGGCACCGGAATTCCTTTCTTTGGACTTCCCGGTCGATCCAGCATGAAGTCATATGGCGCATAATGGCAAAATACGAGACTTGGGATTGCCCAGTCGTTCACTTCCTCAGAACTTGGAAGAATTCCTTTTGACAGAAGATACTCAAAGCATGTATTTCTGTATTCGTAACATTCTCTTCTTGTCATCTTATGCCATGGATGAGAACACTCATCCCCTTCATTACATGTGAATACATCCAAGTAAGCACAATCCAGTTTAATTCCATTGTCCATGATCTCTGTAAAGTTTCGTTTCACATAAAACGGAGCCTGTGTCGCACAGAGATATGTCTGCGGACCTCCTGCCCAGCGCGCATGACTTGGAATTGTCCCATCTGCGAGACGTGTCGCAAAATTCTCATCAAATGTTTTTGCTGCGTAGTAGTAATCTCTGTACTGGTCGTGGATTCCAAATAAATATCCGCATTCATGCATCGTGTCGGACAGTTCTTTCATCGCTTTCCATCCGCCTGCTTTCTCACATGCTGGAAGGTAATCCGGGTGCTGATTATCATATCCTGGTTCTGCCCATCCATCTAGATGCAGGTATAATTTTTCCACACCAAGTTCATGGAATTTTTTAATCTCTTCTGTTCTCACGGAGAATGGCGTCAGATGATTGTTCTTATCCGGATTCTCTGCATCATAGAAATCAGAGTTTGTCATTACCTGTGTCTTAATTCCCTTATGTAAAAATGCAGATCCGATCAGTTGATCAATAGAAGGAGTCTTCACTGCCTTCTCTGCCAGAGATTTGAATCTTCCCTTTTCGATCACATAGTTTCTGTAAATCTTGCAGAGATCATTGTAATCACAATCCTTGACAAAGCTGTATTTCATCACGCGGCGGTAATCCATCTTGCCCAGACTTGGCTCCCAGCGGATTCCCACATGAGTGTATGGTCCTTCTGCCGGATGTTCTGTATAATATGCTGCATTCCACGGCTGTTCACAAATTGCAATATATCCTGCGCGATCCTTCACCTGTCCAAACCATGGCATATATGCACCTGCAGTTCCCATAAAACCATCAAATACAACTTTATCCACTGCTGTTTTCCATGTATTTGGCACCAGCAATCCCTGTTGCCAGTTCAAAAGTGTATACCAGCTGTCTTTCTTCTCATCAAACTCCATGTATCCCGGCCAGTACACGGATTTTACTTTAACTGTCTCTGTGGAAAGTGGTACCCACTCAAAAAATACATCTCCTGACACCTCTTCGATCCATACGATTGTGTCAAATGCGATGCCTGCATCTGCTCCATTTAGCTCAAATCCCTCAAAATGGCTTAAGATTCCATGTCCGATTCCTGTCTTCCACTCCTCGTGTGAAATCTTCTTCGCATCTGCAAAATAGATTGTTCCTTCCTCACATTCCATGCGTGGACGGAATCCTTCTCCCCAGTTCCAGCTATCTCCTTCATGTGTGATCGTAAATGACAATCTGCTCTCGTCAAAGCGGATCTCCGTTCCTTTTGTATAAATGTTCTCCAACTTTTATACCCTCTCTTTCTTTATGATTCCTGCTGCCGTTCACACAGCGAACAATAACAACATCTCTTCTATCTATTATATATTGTTCTGTGGAAAACCGCTTATTTTATCATCTATGCTTATTGTCTTATTATCCAATTTCTGATAGAATACCAAGTAAAAAACAGAACCTATTTCAAAAAAACAATCACTGAGAATCATTTGCAACCGGCAAATGATCACACTGGAGGAAAGATACAATGGGATATGTCAGTACACGCATGAAAAAAGAAATCAATATCGAGAGCATTGTCACCATACACTATTTTGAATATATGAAAAATTTCGTCTTTCAAGGAGAATCTCACGATTTTTGGGAACTACTCTATGTAGATAAAGGAGAAGTATCTGTTCGCGCAGAAAATGAATGGCTCACACTCCACGCAGGGGATATTATCTTTCATCGACCAAATGAATTTCATGCCTTTGAGTCCATTGGCGAAAAAGCTCCAAACCTTGTCGCGATCTCCTTCTACTGCTTTTCACCCGCCATGCACTTGTTCCAGAAACTACACACCACTCTGACTTTAGAAGAACGTACGATCATCTCACAGATCATTGCTGAGGCAAGACTTGCATTTTCTACCCCGCTTCATGAGCCGCGCATCGAACAAGTTCATATTTCCGAGGAAGCTCCTTTTGGCGCACAGCAATTAATCACCCTTTACCTCGAACTGTTTCTGATCACAATCCAGCGAAACAGATCCTCCTCCGGTCAGTTAGAACATTCTCCTGAACCACCGCTCATGGAATCTCCCGCCAATATTACGGCAAAACAGAACCAGTTTCAACAGATTTCGACTTATATGGAAGAACATATCTGCGACCACCTGACAGTTCCACTAATCTGCTCCCAATTCTCGATCAGCCGTTCTGCCTTACAGGCACTGTTCCACAAAGAAAAAAACTGCGGTGCGATCGAATATTTCAGTCAGATGAAGATTGAATACGCAAAAGAAATCATTCGGATCGGAACAATGAACTTCACAGAGATTGCTCATTACCTGTCTTATAGTTCCCTCCAGTATTTCTCCAAACAATTCAAGAAAGCAACCGGGATGTCCCCACTGGAATATTCTTCTTCGGTAAAAGGAATCTCCAATGCATTCTCGCATTCAACAAAAGAAAAGCTGCATCCATAAGTTCTTCGCCTAATGTAAAATCCCCCCTTTTTAGAATTTACCGCTTTCACAGTGCTTCTAAAAAGAGGGGATTTCTATTTTCTATTCTATTTTAGCAATCTCTGCCTTTGCTTCCTGATCTTATGCATCTTTTAAGAATGCTTTGTATCCTTTTACAGCTTCGTATACGTCTACCTTACTTGTAATCTCCCATGGAGCGTGCATGCAAAGTACAGCCACACCACTATCGATCACGTTCATGACATGTCTTGCAAGAACGTATGCGATTGTTCCGCCGCCTCCGACGTCTACTGCACCGAGTTCTGCTGTCTGGAATGCAACGTTGTTGTCATCCATGATCTTGCGAAGTTCTGCAACATATTCTGCGTTGGCATCGTTAGATCCACCTTTTCCGCCGCTTCCTGTATATTTATTAAACACAAGACCGTGTGCAAAGAATGCAGAATTTTTCTTCTCGAAGCTTGCTGCATATAACGGATCAAATGCAGCACTTACATCTGAAGAAAGCATCTTAGAATTTGCCATTGCACGGCGGAACTTCACTTCTGAGTATCCTTCCACAACATCCATCAGTTCTACGACTGCATTCTCAAAGAATTTAGATGTCATACCAGTTGCTCCGACACTTCCGATTTCTTCTTTGTCCACAAGGATACAGCATGCTGTTCTCTTCACATCTTTTGTCTCTAACATTGCGAGTAAAGATGTAAATGCACAAACTCTGTCATCCTGTCCGTATGCCATAATCATACTTCTGTCAATTCCACATTCTCTTGCCTTTCCAGCCGGAACGATCTCAAGTTCTGCTGAGAGGAAATCTTCTTCTTCGATGTTATAGTTCTCTTTTAATAACTTTAATACGCCTGCTTTGACAGCGTCTTTTTCTTCTCCTTCTAATGGCTTGTTGGCAATCAGAAGATCTAATTTTTCACCTTCGATCACAGTTCTTGCCGGTTTATCCAGCTGTTCTCTTGATAAATGTACAAGAAGATCTGTAATCACAAGTACCGGATCATCTTCTTTTTCACCGATTACGATCTCAACTTTTGTTCCATCTTTTCTCACTACGACTCCGTGAAGTGCAAGTGGTGTTGCTACCCACTGGTATTTTTTGATTCCGCCATAGTAATGTGTATCTAAATAAGCAAACTCATTGTCTTCACATAATGGGTTCTGTTTTACATCAATACGTGGAGAGTCGATATGTGCTCCTAAAATATTCATACCTTTTTCTAAAGGCTCTTCTCCGAGCTGGAACAATACGATAGATTTTCCCATGCACTGGCTGTAAACTTTTGAGCCTTTCTGTAATTTTACTCCGCTTGCAATCGCAGATTCAAGACTCTGATATCCAGCTTCTTCTGCAAGGCGGATACACTCTGTCACACATTCTCTCTCTGTCTTTCCTGCATCAAGGTATTCTCTGTATGCAGCATTCACTTTTTCAAGCACTTCTAATTCAGCTGCATCATAGTTATTCCACTGATTTTCTCTTTTCATTTTGTCGTCGCTCCTTTTTGTTTTCTCTATATGCAATGTATGGTAAAATTTACTTTTCACCATACATCTCATAGCATTCTGAGTATCGCGTACTCCTATTAAAATTCAAATTTCTTTTCAAAATATGCTTTCAGATCTTCGATCTTGATTCGCTCCTGTTCCATCGTATCACGATCTCTGACTGTAACCGCTCCGTCTTCTTCAGACTCAAAGTCGTATGTAACACAGAACGGAGTTCCGATCTCATCCTGACGGCGATAGCGCTTTCCGATATTTCCACGGTCATCAAACTCACAATTGTAAGTCTTTGACAGCTCTGCAAATACTTTCTCTGCGCCTTCATTTAATTTCTTAGAAAGCGGAAGCACACCAATCTTGATCGGTGCAAGCGCCGGATGGAAATGCATCACTGTACGGGTATCTCCACCTTCCAACTCTTCTTCATCATATGCGCTGCAAAGGAATGCAAGAACCATACGATCTGCTCCCAGTGACGGCTCGATGACATACGGAATATATTTTTCTTTCTTCTCATCATCAAAGTAAGTCAGATCCTGTTTGGAGACTTCCTGATGCTGTGACAAGTCATAGTCCGTTCTGTCTGCGATTCCCCAGAGTTCTCCCCATCCAAATGGGAATAAGAATTCTACGTCGGATGTCGCCTTACTATAGAAGCATAACTCTTCCGGCGAATGGTCTCTGACTCTGATCTCCTCCTCTTTCAATCCAAGAGAGCTCAACCAGTCAAGACAGAATTTCTTCCAATATGCAAACCACTCTAAATCTGTACCCGGCTCACAGAAGAATTCTAATTCCATCTGTTCAAATTCTCTTGTACGGAATGTGAAGTTCCCTGGTGTGATCTCATTTCGGAAAGATTTCCCAACTTGTGCAATTCCAAACGGAATTTTCTTTCTGGATGTACGCTGTACATTTTTAAAGTTTACAAAGATTCCCTGCGCAGTCTCCGGTCTTAAATATACTGTGTTTTTCGCATCCTCTGTCACTCCCTGGAAGGTCTTGAACATCAGGTTAAACTGTCTGATATCTGTAAAATTATGTTTTCCGCAGGACGGACATGGTACGTTATGTTCTTCAATCCATGCTGCCATCTCTTCCTGTGACCATGCATCTACACTGTCTTTTAATTCAATCCCATGCTCCTGAGCGAAATCTTCGATCAGCTTATCTGCACGGAATCTTTCTTTACATTCTTTACAATCCATAAGCGGATCACTGAATCCCCCGAGATGTCCGGATGCCACCCACGTCTGAGGGTTCATCAGAATCGCACAGTCTACACCAACATTATATTTTGATTCCTGAACAAATTTTTTCCACCAGGCTCTTTTTACATTGTTCTTAAGTTCTACACCGAGATTTCCATAATCCCATGTATTCGCAAGCCCACCGTAGATCTCAGATCCCGGATATACAAAACCTCTTGATTTTGCCAAGGCCACGATTTTGTCCATTGTCTTCTCCATAACTATCTACCTCACTCTCTTCTCTTCATCCATGACAGTTTCCATCCACAGATAAATAAGATATTAATGTCTGTTATTATACCCTTTCCCGTTTGTTTTTTCAAGCAATCCAGGATAGTTTTTCCTAATGGCAGTATGGAATAGCATTCCTTTTATCGAATACAGACTTCCAGTACTTCCAGTGATTTAAAATTCTTGTCAATATGATGCCGGATATACTGCTTCATCAGCTGTTTCAGTTCTTTCTGCACCTGAGCACTTACCGTAAAGGTATAAAGCTTCTCGATACTGCTGCTGATTATATACTGCATCGCATAAACTGTGGATGGATGCAGTCTTTTCCCATCCTTGACCTCGTGGCAGCACTCGCTGCACAGCATCCCCTGCCCAGACTCACTGAACACTTCCAGTTCCTCCGTCGAGCCACAGGCCACACATGCAAACACTTCCGGCGCCTCCCCATTGATACTGATCGACTTCAGTTCAAATATGTAACGGATCAATTCATAAGGTATGGTCTTTCTTACAAGCGCACGCAGCGACTGGTACAGAAGTTTCAGCATTTCCCGCTCATCATTATTCTCTTTTGTATAATAGTCCGCAAATTCCATGAAATAAAACCCATAGTAGGCTCCCTCCATATCCATGCGCAGCTCTGAAAAATAATTAGAGATATCTGCCTGCACCAGATTATAGGAGCTTTTCCCTTCATACAACGTCATCTCCCCGAAAGCAAACGGCGTTGTCACACCTACAAGGGAGCTGTTTGGACGTCTCGCTCCCCTTGCAAATGCAGAAATCTTGCCTCGTTCTTTTGTCAGGATCACAACTCTCTTATCGTAGTCCCCCACCGGGGCCGCCGATAAAATCATTCCTGTCACTGTCACTGCCTGATTCACTTGTCTGTTCTCCTGCCCATCCTAAACTTTTTTCTCTGTCTTTATACAATTCCATTGTCTGCTGACAAATCTCCATCCCTTTGTAACAGAGATAATCTTCTACTTTTCCTGTCTCCACAAAATGGTCCCAATATGCATTCTTCATCCAATCATCCCTTCGTATTTCTTTACTTCTAGGATGTCCATTCCGAATGAAACTATACAACTGGTCTTGTACCTCATGTTGTGTTCTTGTTTAATCTTCCTTTGTATATCCAAAGTTCCTGATCAGGAAATCACTGTCTCTCCAGTCTTTTTTGACTTTCACCCAAAGCTGCAGGTTCACTTTGCACTCCAGCATCTGCTCAATCTCATAGCGTGCCGTGCTTCCGATTTTCTTTAACATCGCCCCCTGCTTTCCGATGATGATCCCTTTGTGCGAATCTCGCTCACAGATGATCGTCGCATCGATATCTACAATCTTCTTACGCATCTTCATCCTGTCGATTGCCACTGCAATACCATGCGGAATCTCTTCGTTCAGACTATGAAGCGCTTTCTCACGGATAATTTCCGCTACAATCTGGCGCTGTGGCTGATCTGTGATCGTATCCTCATCATAGAACTGAGGTCCGTATGGAAGGTGCTGCATGATCACACGGATCAATTCATCTGTATTTTCTCCGCTTCGCGCCGAAACCGGAACAATCGCCGCGAAGTCATAGATATTCTTGTAGGCATCAATAAATGTAAACACTTCTTCTTTCTTAACTTTATCTGTCTTATTGATTACAAGGATCACAGGTGTCTTTACCTTTTTCAGCTGTTCTGCAATATGCCGTTCTCCCGCTCCGATAAATGTCGACGGCTCTACGAGCCAGAGCACCACATCTACTTCGTTCAATGTGCGCTCTGCCACATTTACCATATATTCTCCAAGCTTATTTTTCGCCTTGTGGATTCCCGGGGTGTCTACGAAAACAATCTGTCCTTCCTCTGTTGTCAGAACTGTCTGGATCCGGTTCCTCGTCGTCTGTGGCTTGTTCGATGTGATCGCTATCTTCTGTCCGATCAGATAATTCATCAGTGTTGATTTTCCCACATTCGGTCTTCCGATCAATGTGACAAAACCTGATCTGTAATCTGCTCTCATTCGTTCTCCTTCCTATGCAAGATTTTTAATCTCCATAAATAATTCTTTCTGTGCTTCAATCTTCTCTTCACTTCCGACTACGCACAAATCTCCTGCCTTCAACACTGCCTCCACAATATCGGCAAGTGCACGGATGTCTGATACTTTTGCATCTAATACTTCTTTTCTCTCCTGCTCGATCATCTCTTTTGACACATGATTCATATAGAGGTTCATAGATCGTTCTCCCTTTGTAGCAGGTGTCATCGGCACATCCATATTGCTGATCGTTCCGATGATGTATTTTTTCATATCTCTGTCATCGACGTCAAAGTTTCTGAGGTATTCTGTAATTCCCTCGTATACTTCATTGGTCTTTTCCAGATTCGGATCCCGATAAGAAACAAAATATCCATCTCCAATCCGGTTAAAGTTACTCATACATCCGTATGCGCCGCCTTTTACACGGATATTCTGCCAGAGATAATCATAGCTTAAAATTACTTTCAAAATCTGCAGCGCTCCGGTGTAATCAAGACCTTCCTCCATAAAATTTCCGGTACGGGCTACATACTGCACTTTTGATGCTGTCTGAAACCCTTCGTTCTTCTTCTCACAGTGAAGAATGCACGAAGTGTGGTCTGCTGTTCCCTGATAAATTCCGTTCTTCAGCTCTCTGATCAATTTCTCCAATTCTTCCAATCCTTCTTTTCTGGATGTACAACTGATGATCATGTTATCTGCGCGGAAGATTTGTTCGGATAATTTCTTCAAATTCATGATCAGTGCTGCCTTCTCTTCCTCAAAATGATCTGCAATCTTGCACACTTTTTCGTAGAATGCGATTCCATTTGTCAAATCTTTAAATTGTGACATCGGCGAGCGGTAGGACATCGCACGCAACACTGCGGTCATATGTCCGGAAGATTGGAATTTCATCTGAAGTCTTGATTTCAACAATGCCAAAATTTCTTCCAAACGCTTCTCATCTTCGAATTTTGACTCCATCAAAAGTTCACGGATCATCTGGAATGCAACTGGAAGTTTATCATAGAGTGCTTTTGTCTTCACCTCAAAAGCAGCCTTAAATTCCTTCTCAGAAACTTTCGTCACATTCGGATACACTTCAAGGCTTGTCCCGATTCCCCCAGTGCTCATATTGATCTCATTGAACAATTCTCCATAGGCATAGTTGTTCGTGTCGATCATTCCAATTACAGACTGTAAAATTCCCACGTATGGGAGCTGTTCTTCCGGCACATCTGACAGATCAAACATCAATGACAGATAGCTGATTCCGTTTGTCTCTACATCATGATGTACGACAAGTGTATCTGCCAGATGCAGTTCCTCATTATAAATCGGTGCAATTTCCTTTGAAATATCCTCAATCTCCAGCACCGGAATTGCTTCCAGTTCTTCTTTCGTCGATGGCTCTTCCTGATATGCGATCAGCTCTTTCGTATCTGCCACAATCTTCTCCACTTCTGCTTCCGAAAGACTCTTCTTATATTCCTGAAGACGTTCTGCCAATTCTTTGTCTAACCGTGCGGTGCGCCCTTTCTCCGGCTTGATCACGACAATTGCTCCGTGCGGATTGTCCAAAATGTACTTCTGAATCAATTCTTCAAAATACCCTGAACCGATCTGTTCTTTTAAGAATGCAAATGTTTTCAGCTCTTCCACATGGATAAATGGTTTTTCATCGTCATAAAGCCAGCTGTCAAACATCTGCAGTCCATACATCAATCCTTTCGGGAAATTTCCAAAATCGGCTTCCCGGTAGCGGAACTCATGATAATTGATTCCTGCTTCCAGCGCTTTCTGATCCATTCCATTTTTCACGATTTCTTTCAACGTATCTTCTACGACCTGAATAAACGCTTCCTTCTGTTCCAGATTGGCATTCTTTGCAATGATCGAGAAAATCGGCTGATAAATCCCATTGTCGTAAGATCCCATAATATCTTTTCCGATGCCCGCATCCACAAGTGCCTTCTTCAACGGCGCACCTGGTGCAGACAGAAGTGCATAGTCAAGAATCTGAAATGCGAGATACAACTTCTCATCCAGACTTGTCCCGATCACCTTGTTGTAGGATAGATATGTGTTATCTTCCTCTGACTCACTGCTTGTGATCGAATATGCCATCTCTACTTCCTTCATCTGCTCAAACGGCTTTTGGAAACGAATCTCTGAGTCGATTGCAAGATAATCAAACTTACTTAAGTATTCCTGATCCAGCCAGTTTAATTTTTCCTCCATGTCCATATCCCCATACAGATAGATATAACTGTTGGACGGATGATAATACTTCTTGTGGAAGTTTAAAAATTGTTCGTACGTCAGTTCCGGGATTACATCCGGATCCCCTCCGGACTCATTGCGGTAAGAAGTATCCGGGAACAGCGTGTTTAAGATGACACGATCCAAAACACCTTCCGGTGAGGAGAATGCTCCTTTCATCTCATTGTATACTACTCCGTTATACTCCAGATCACTTTCCTTTTCATCCAGCTTATAACTCCAGCCTTCCTGCCGGAAAATCTCATCCCGCTCATAGATATTTGGATAAAAAACCGCATCCATATAAACATGCATCAGATTCTGGAAATCCTTGTCATTGCAGCTTGCGATCGGATACAATGTCTTGTCCGGATATGTCATCGCATTCAAAAATGTATTCAAAGAGCCCTTCACCAGCTCCACAAACGGATCTTTTGCTGGAAATTTCTTCGATCCACAGAGAACAGAATGCTCCAAAATATGCGGAAGTCCTGTGCTGTCTTCCGGCGGTGTACGAAAACCAATTGTAAATACCTTATTCTCATCATCGTTCTCTAAAAGGAGCACCCTCGCTCCCGTCTTTTTATGTCTGAATAAATAGCCGACAGACTGTAAATCTGATACGTCCTGTTTCCGTACAAGTTCGTATGCAGATAATTGTGTATGCTTCATACTATCACTCTCCACTCTGTATTTTCCTATCATAGCAGCGGCTCAAACAGACCGCTCCGATTTATACATTATATCATTATTTTCTATATTAAGAAAGTAAAAAGAATCTGATCTCTTTGATTTCATAAACAATGTGTTCTTTCAAACACAAATAGGAGACCGTATTTTTACGATCTCCCGTTTGTTTTCTTTTTATTCTTGATTTTCTGTTTTCTTCTTGATCACCATCAATGTAACGATCATCAATCCGATTCCAACCGGGAGTGCTATCCATGCACTCTGTACAAACCCGGCAATGATATACGTCACAAAAGAGACCAGTGCCGCCGTAATGACATACGGAAGCTGTGTCGATACATGGGTAACATGATCGCACTGTGCACCGGCAGATGCCATGATCGTCGTATCTGAAATCGGAGAACAGTGATCCCCGCATACCGCTCCTGCCATACATGCAGAGATGGAAATGATCATCAAAGTCTCGTTTGTCTCTGCAAAAATCGCAACGACAATCGGAATCAAAATTCCAAAAGTTCCCCAGGAAGTTCCCGTGGCAAATGCCAAAAAGCATCCGATCAGGAAAATGATCGCCGGAAGGAAGTTCATCAATCCTTCCGCAAACTGATTCACACCCATTGCAACAAACGCTGCCGCTCCGAGACTGTCTGTCATCGCTTTCAAGGTCCATGCAAATGTCAGGATCATAATTGCCGGAACCATCGCCTTAAATCCTTCCGGAATGCATTCCATACACTCTTTAAAAGTCAAAACCTTCCGGACACAGTACAGTCCAATCGTAAGAACGAGGCCAAAGAAGCTTCCGAGGACAAGTCCCACCGACGCGTCACTGTTCGAGAACGCTGTTACAAAATCAACCCCGTCAAAAAATCCTCCGGTATAGATCATCCCAATTACACAGCAAACGATCAGGGATGCAATCGGAATCAGAAGATCTGTCACTTTCCCATTTTCATTGACAGGAATTTCCTCCCCACTCTCGTAAGGTCTGTTCGCAGTTGTAAAGATATCTCCTTTTACTGCATTTTTCTCATGTGTCCGCATTGTCCCAAAATCAAATTTCATCACAACAATCGCAATCATCATCAGAATCGTCAATAGTGCATAAAAATTGTACGGAATTGCCCTCATAAAGATGGAAAAACCATCTTCTCCCTCTACAAATCCCGTCACCGCTGCTGCCCAGGAAGAAATCGGAGCAATAATACAGATCGGAGCTGCAGTTGCATCAATCAGATAAGATAACTTTGCTCTCGACACCTGATGTCTGTCTGTCACAGGCTGCATCACGCTTCCGACTGTAAGACAATTAAAATAATCATCGATAAATATCAACATTCCCAGCGCAATCGTTGCAAGTTGTGCACCGACACGAGTTTTTATTCTCTTTCCAGCCCACTTTCCAAATGCCGCAGATCCTCCTGCCCGGTTCATCAGGCTGACCATCGCTCCCAGTATGATCAGGAATACAAGAATTCCTACATTATAACTGTTCGACAGCACACTGATGATTCCTCCCTTGAAAATGTGGACAATTGTTCCCTCAAATGAAAAGTCTGAATAAAACATCGCCCCCACAAGAATTCCTACAAACAGTGAACTATAAACTTCTTTCGTAATCAAAGCCAATGCAATGGCCACCACCGGGGGAATCAATGCCCAAAATGTTGCATACATCTTCGGCTGTGCCGCCTCCCCATCCGCTGCAAATACCGTCATTGACAGCAATAGTGTAAACATAAACACAAATGCCGCCGCACTCCATATTTTTTTCTTTGAAATGTGCATAAAAGTTCTCCTTTCTCTCTAATCCTTTAAAATAATTTCAAATTTGTTTTTAGAAAAAGAAAACCATGAACGACAACTTGCTAAAGCGCGTTCATGGCAAAAACCTTCTAACTCATCTCTGTTTTATTTCAGCCAACGATAGCACTCCACATGTCTGTGACAGTCCACTGCATATTCTGCAGTGACCCAGATCCTGCTCCCCGGACGAAAGAACAGTTCTTCGGCAATTCATCCTTTCCGGTACATCGGTCGTCCACCGTGTTCTCATGTACCGTACTGATAATCCTTGCACCTCTATCTCTTGTCATTCAATTCTCTTTTCAAACAGAATTTAGTATACCACAATTTTCCCAAAATAGGAATTGCTACTTTTACTATTTTTTCTTCTGTCCTTTTTCTTTTTTTGTATACTTTCTGCAAAAAGGGATACTCCATTTCTGAAGTATCCCTTTTCCATGACTTTATTCTCTTTCGAAAAACATTATTGTCTGTTCTATTCAGCGTCGCTTCCATAGAGAGTTACAAGTTTGTTCAAGTATGCATATCTCTCTTTTGCTGCTTCTTCTGATTTCGCAAATAATTCTTCTGCTCTTTCTGGGTTCATTCTTGCCAATGCATTGTAACGAACTTCTCCATTTAAGAATTCTCTGTAATCTTCTGTTGGAGCCTTGCTGTCGAGAGTGAATTTATTTCCTTCTGCAGCTGGGTTGAAGCGGAAGTTGTGCCAGTATCCTGATTTTACTGCTAACTCTTCTTCTGTCTGAGCTTTGTTCATACCCTTCTTAATACCATGGTTGATACATGGAGCGTAAGCAATAATTAAAGATGGTCCTGGATAAGCTTCTGCTTCTGCAATCGCTTTTACAGTCTGATTGAAATCAGCTCCCATAGCAATCTGTGCTACATATACATATCCGTAGCTCATTGCAATGCTTGCCATATCTTTCTTCTTCACTTCTTTACCGCCTGCTGCGAACTGAGCAATCGCACCTGTCGGTGTAGATTTTGAAGATTGTCCACCTGTATTAGAGTAAACTTCTGTATCGAATACCATAATGTTGATATCCTGTCCGGAAGCTAATACATGGTCAACTCCACCGAATCCGATATCGTAAGCCCATCCGTCTCCACCGAAGATCCACTGTGATTTCTTAGCTAAGAAGTCTTTGTTCTGTAAGATTTCTTTTCTCAATTCACATCCACAGTCACAAGCTTCTAATGCTGCAACAAGGTTATCTGTTGCTGTTCCGTTTGTAGCTCCACAGTTAAATGTCTCTAACCATTCTTTTCCTGCTGCAACAACTGCTTCATTGTCTCCGCTCTCTACTAACTTCTCAACTTTTGCTTTTAAGCCGTTTCTTAAAGCTTTCTGAGCTAATAACATACCGTAACCGAACTCTGCATTATCCTCAAATAAAGAGTTAGACCATGCAGGACCCTGTCCTTTTTCGTTTACTGTGTATGGTGTAGACGGTGAAGAGTTACCCCAGATTGAAGAACATCCAGTTGCATTTGCGATGTACATTCTGTCACCGAATAACTGTGTGATTAATTTTGCATAAGGAGTCTCTCCACAACCTGCACAAGCTCCTGAGAACTCAAGTAATGGCTGTTTGAACTGGCTTCCTTTTACTGTTGTTTCTTTAAATTTAGCAACTACTTCTGGTTTTACCGGAATCTCTCTTCCGAAATCGAAGTATTCCTGTTTTCCAGCATTTGCTTCCATGTTTTCCATTACAAGAGCTTTCTCACCCTTCTTACCTGGACATACATTTGCACAAGAGCCACATCCTGTACAGTCATAAGCAGATACTGTCATTGTAAATTTCATTCCCGGCATACCGATCATATCGATTGTCTCGATTCCTTCCGGAGCTTTTGAAAGTTCCTCTTCTGTAAGAGCAACCGGACGGATAACTGCATGTGGACATACATATGCACAACGGTTACACTGGATACAGTTTTCTGGTTTCCATACCGGAATATCTACTGCAATACCACGTTTCTCGTATGCAGAAGAACCTGATGGTGTAGAACCATCTACGTATTCTGTGAATGCAGATACCGGAAGTGTATTTCCTTCCTGAGCATTTACTTTTGCCTGGATATTCTTAACGAAGTCAACAACTTCTTTTCTTCCACCTTTTACTTCTGGTGTAAATAAGCCTTCGTCCTCTGCGTTCTTCCAGCTTTCTGGAACCTGAACTTCTACAACCTGTTTTGCACCTGCATCGATCGCATCGTAGTTCATCTGTACGATCTTGTCACCTTTCTTACCGTAAGATGCTTTTGCAGCTGCTTTCATTAATTCGATTGCATGTTCTTCCGGAATGATATTAGCAAGTTTGAAGAATGCTGACTGGAGAACTGTGTTGATACGTCCGCCAAGTCCGATTTCTTTACCAATCTTGATACCATCGATCACATAGAACTTAATGTTGTGATTTGCGATAAATGCTTTCACCTGTCCTGGAAGATGTTTCTCAAGTCCTTCCATATCCCATGGACAGTTCAGTAAGAATGTACCACCGTCAACTAATTCCTGTACCATGTTGTACTTATTCACATAAGACGGATTGTGACATGCTACAAAGTTAGCCTGTTTGATCAGGTATGTAGATTTGATCGGGCTCTTACCAAAACGTAAGTGAGACATTGTCACACCGCCTGATTTCTTAGAGTCGTAATCAAAATATGCCTGTGCGTACATATCTGTGTTGTCACCGATAATCTTGATAGAGTTTTTGTTTGCTCCAACAGTACCATCTGCTCCAAGTCCCCAGAACTTACAGTTGATTGTTCCTTCTGGTGTTGTAACTAACGGAGCACCTACTTCTAATGATAAGTTTGTAACGTCATCCACGATACCGATTGTGAATTTCTGTTTTTCTGTGTTGTCATATACAGCAACAATCTGAGCAGGTGTTGTATCTTTGGAGCCTAATCCATAACGTCCTGTAAATACAGGTACTGCATCAAATTTTGTTCCTTTTAAAGATGCAACTACGTCTAAGTATAATGGTTCTCCAAGCGCTCCCGGCTCTTTTGTTCTATCTAATACTGTGATCTGTTTTACAGATTCTGGAATTGCATTGATCAGAGCTTCTGCAGAGAATGGTCTGTAAAGACGAACTTTTACAACACCAACTTTTCTTCCTGCTGCTAATAAGTAATCAACTGTCTCATCGATTGTATCACATACAGATCCCATAGCGATGATTACATGTTCTGCATCTTCTGCTCCATGGTAGTTGAATAATTTGTAGTTTGTACCAATCTTCTCATTGACTTTGTCCATGTATTCCTGAACGATTGCCGGCATAGCATCGTAGAATGGGTTACATGCCTCTCTTGCCTGGAAGAAGATATCCGGGTTCTGAGCAGAACCTCTCTGGCATGGGTGATTTGGGTTCAGTGCATGTGCTCTGAATTCAGCAATTGCATCCATGTCTGCCATATCTTTTAAGTCTTCATAATCCCATGTCTCAATCTTCTGAATCTCGTGAGATGTTCTAAATCCATCGAAGAAGTTGATAAACGGAATCTTTCCTTTGATTGCTGCAAGGTGAGCAACCGGTGTCAAGTCCATAACTTCCTGTACACTTGATTCACAAAGCATCGCACATCCTGTCTGACGACATGCATAAACGTCTGAGTGATCACCAAAGATTGATAATGCATGGCTTGCTAAAGCACGGGCAGAAACATTGAATACACCCGGTAACTGCTCACCAGCGATTTTGTATAAGTTAGGAATCATAAGTAATAATCCCTGAGATGCTGTGTATGTAGTTGTCAAAGCACCTGCTGCGAGGGAACCGTGTACTGTACCTGCTGCACCTGCCTCTGATTGCATTTCTGTTACCTGAACTGTCTGTCCAAAAATATTCGTTCTACCTTGAGTAGCCCATTCATCTGTAGCTTCCGCCATAACTGATGAAGGTGTGATAGGATAAATAGCTGCAACATCTGTAAATGCATAAGAAGCATGAGCTGCTGCGTGATTACCATCCATGGTCTTCATTTTTCTTGCCATTGGTTTTTTCCTCCTTCAAATTCTAGGTTTTTTCCTATTTATTCATATTATATTCCTCTTGTATACAAAAGTCCAGTAGGAATTTGTTCCTTTTAAAATACAAGAGAATTTTCCCAAAAAACTCCCCACCTTCCACAGCTTTTCTTTGCCGTTTCCGGTGAGGAGTTTTTCTCTCACAATCTATTCTGTTAATGTCTCTCTGTCTCACACTCTCTGCGAAGCTGTCTTCTTTTTTCCATCTGTTTCTTTCGCTCGACTTCTTTTCTAAAATGTATGATCAGCACAATGCTTACCGCCGCTGAAACAACTGCAAAAATCAGTGAAACCGGAAGATTTCCAAAAGGAAGATGGAGTTTGTCCACACGGAGTGCCTCAATCCATGTACGCCCGATTCCATATAATGCTATGTAGATTAAAAACAGTTCCCCTTCAAACATTTTTTTCTTATAATAGAGAAGCACAAGTACAAGAATCAGAAGGTTCCATACCATCTCATACAAAAATGCAGGATGTACCTGAATATAAGAAATCCCTTCCAGTTCTACGATATGTTCCCGCATCTTTTCTGTAATATCGGCGGTCCGCACAGCATCGACCGGAAGCTGCATTGCAAAAAGTCCATCTGTATATCCGCCAAAAGATTCTCTGTTAAAGAAATTACCGAATCGCCCGATAATCTGTCCTACAATCAGACCAACAGTTGCCGTATCTAACAGACGCATCGGTTTTTCCCGCTTCCGTTTCGCATAGAAAACTGTAAAAAGTACCGCTGCCATCAAGGCACCATAAAATGCAAGTCCTCCCTGCCTCAAATTGAAAATACGAAAGAAATGTCCTTGATACCTGTCCCACGAAAACAGAACATAATAGAGTCTTGCCCCGACAACACCCCAAAGCACCGTCCCAATCACAAGATCTAAATAATGCTCAATATTTTGTCTGCTCTTTACTGCAAAATAAATCGTAATAAAAATCCCCGCGACAAGCGCCAGACCTATCAGTATTCCATAGTATGTAATATGAAACCCCAAAATGGATATGGACCGACCCACATGTTCCAGTTCGATTCCCAAATGCGGAAAATTGATATTCATATTCATACTACCTCTCCCTTCTCTGGCTTTCTACACGTTGAAACGGAATAAAATAATGTCACCGTCCTGAACAACATATTCTTTTCCTTCTAGACGGACAAGCCCTTTCTCTTTCGCGTTCGTATAAGTACCACATGCCATCAGATCATCATAGCTTACGATCTCCGCACGGATGAATCCACGTTCAAAATCTGAATGAATCTTTCCTGCTGCTTGTGGAGCTTTGGTTCCTTTTGTGATCGTCCATGCTTTGACTTCCTGTTCTCCAGCTGTTAGGTAACTTAAAAGTCCAAGGAGGCTATAGCTTGCACGAATTAGTTTTTCCAAACCTGATTCGCTCAGTCCAAGATCTTCTAAAAACATTTTCTTCTCATCGTCATCTAACTCTGCGATTTCCTGCTCGATCTGTGCACATACAACAAACACTTCACAGTGTTCTTTCTCTGCATATGCTCTGACCTCTGCCACACCGGAATTGTCTGCACCGTCATTTGCAAGATCATCTTCTGTCACATTTGCCGCAAAAATTACTGGTTTATAAGTCAACAGATTATAACTTTCCAGCCATTCCTGCTCTTCCTCATCTTCAGTCGTAAAGCTGCGTGCCATATTTCCTTCTTCGAGATATCCTTTCAGCCGCTCTAACAATACAAGTTCTTTTGCCGCTGACTTGTCATTTCTCGCAACTTTTGTCGTCTTTGCGATACGTCTCTCTAAAATCTCAATATCTGAGAAAATCAACTCTAGATTGATCGTCTCAATATCTCGAAGCGGAGCAATACTTCCATCTACATGTACAATATTCTCGTCTTCAAAACATCTCACAACATGAACGATTGCATCTACCTCACGGATATTTGCAAGAAACTGATTTCCAAGACCTTCTCCTTTGGAAGCTCCCTTCACCAAACCTGCAATGTCTACAAATTCAATCGTTGCCGGAACAATCTTCTTTGTATGGTACATCTCCCCAAGCACTTCCAGACGCTCATCCGGCACTGCAACAACGCCGACATTCGGATCGATCGTGCAGAATGGGTAGTTTGCTGACTCTGCCCCTGCCTTTGTCAATGAGTTAAATAATGTACTTTTCCCTACGTTCGGCAATCCAACGATACCTAGTTTCATTTCTGTCCTTCCCTATTCAGAAATCTTCGTCTGATAAAGATTTCTGCCTTTCTCTATTTTCTTTCACAGAGTTGCATCTCTTTTCTGCTGTCAGATGCAGTTCTGTGAACATGCATTCTTACATCTTAGTCTATCATATCTGTACAGGTTTGCCAATAGACACCCTGCGTTCCTTTTTCTTTTTTTCTTCTTTTTGTGACTTTTTACTTTTTTCACTTATTGATACATTTCTTCTCTTGTTTCCATTAAAATGACCATCCCTTCACCAAAAGCAATGACCGCTTCCTCCCCGTCAATCTGATTACTCACACAAAGGCTGTCGTAAGGAACAAGAGTGTGATCTGTCAATGGGTATTTTGCTCCACGAATATAGAGATGTCGGACTTCTCCTCCGAGTGGAAATAAAGAGAAATATTCCCCATAGGTCTCTGATTTTTTCAACCGTACTTCTCGTTCCACGACCCGGATCCGATTGTGTCCGTCAATGATCTCTGCCGGAATTCCTGCCCGTGCAGGAATTGAAAGAACCTGAATGTTTGCCATCACATGATCCATCCTCGTTCCGGTTCCTCCGAGAATCGTGATATTTCCGTATCCACTCTCCACCGCATATCGCACGGCAATCTCTGTATCTGACGCATCCTTGACCGGATTAAACTCCCGGATCGGAATCTCTGTCCACTCCTTGTACCAGACGATAATCTCAGGTGCAATACTGTCAAAATCTCCTACAATATAATCCGGCTTGATTTTGTGCTTATAAAAAAATTCCAGTCCCCGGTCAACCGCGATCAGAAATGCAGACGATTGTTTTTTTAAAATGTCCAGTGCAAGATTTTCTTCCACTGTGCCGCCGCTGATGATCACAACATGTTGTCTATTCATAAGCTCTTAAGATCTCCATCATATTTTTTGTATTTTCTGCAGCATCTCCACGGAAAATAGCAGAACCTGCCACAATCACATTTGCCCCTGCTTCCAGCACTTCTCTTACATTCGTTGTATAGATTCCACCATCCACTTCAATATCTGCGGTTGAGTTGACACGATCAAGCAGTGCTCTCGTCTCTCGAATCTTCTCCAGAGAAGATGGGATGAAAGACTGACCTCCAAATCCAGGATGTACACTCATGATCAATACCATATCTACCAATTCCACATATGGCTCCAGTTCTGCCACCGGTGTATCCGGGCAGATTGAGATTGCCGCTTTTGCCCCACATGCTTTGATTTTCTCCAGTGTCGCTTTCACATCACTGCACGCCTCCAGGTGAACGGTGATAATATCTGCCCCCGCTTTCTGAAATTCTTCTACATAGCGAATTGGCTCTTCAATCATCAAATGCACATCAAAAATCTGATCCACTGCGTTTCTGATGGATGCCAGTACCGGCATTCCAAAAGAAATACTTGGCACAAACTTTCCGTCCATCACATCAAAATGAATGTACTGTGCTCCTTCCCGCTCTGTCTCTTTCATCTGTTCCCCTAATTTTGTAAAATCTGCCGCCAATATAGACGGAGCCAAAATCATTTCCATGTTAGTATCTCCTCTTCTCCTGTAATTCCTTATACATCTCTAAATAATTCTGATACCGCACTTTGTGGATCTCTCCAGCTTCCACCGCTGCCTTGACCGCACACTTCGGCTCATGAATATGGTCACATCCCTGGAATTTGCACATTCCTTCATAATATGTAAATTCCGGAAAATAATATTTCAATTCTTCTTTTTCAAATTCATTCACATACAGCGAACTAAATCCCGGAGTATCCATAATATAGGAATCCTCATCAATCGGAATCAGTTCCGAATGTCTTGTCGTATGCTTTCCGCGGGCAATCTTCTTGCTGATTTCCCCTGTCTCCATCTTCGCCTCCGGCTGAAGAATATTGATCAAGGAAGACTTGCCCACTCCGGAAGGTCCTGCTACCGTTGTTGTCTTTCCTTTTAAAACCTCTTTTACAAGCGCAATATTTTCCTCTTTTTTTGCACTCGTAAAAAGGATCTGATAGCCACACCTTCTGTAAATTTCCTGCAATTCCTGAATCTCTTTTTCTGTTGCAATATCCTGCTTATTGAAACATAACACCGCCGGAATCCCTTTTGTCTCCATCATGATCAAAAATCTGTCTAACAGATTGAAGTGTGGCTTTGGATCCGTCACTGCAAAGACAACAAGTGCTTGATCGATATTTGCTACTGCCGGACGGATCAATTCGTTTTTCCTTGGAAAAATCTGAATAATATTTCCCGTCTTCTCTTCCTCACTCAGGCAGTCGATCTCTACATTATCTCCGACGAGTGGTTTTCTCTTCTCTTTTCTGAAACTTCCTTTTGCCTTACATTCATAAATACCGAATCCTACTACATGAACGTAGTAGAATCCGGCAATTCCTTTTACAATCTTTCCCTGCATGAATTTTCCCTTATCCATTTATTTGTCTGGCTTCCGGGCACAAATACACAGTACTGTACCGCTTTTGTTCCTTCAAACTAATGCCCGGAATTTCCTTCCTGACCAGTGGTATTTCCATCCGTGCTGCCGCTATTGTTATCTCCGCTGCCATTATGATCTGTGTTTCCATTGTTATTTCCATCGGTAGGCGGCTGTTCTGCCGGACCGTCACTGATCCAGATTTCAACCGTTGCTCCTTTTTCCAGTTCATCCCCGGTATTCGCACTGGCATAAAATACAGATCCTTTTTGATTTTCATTTGGCTCATGATAGATGACCGGTGTCAATCCGGCTGCCTGAAGTTGTGCCTTTGCATCCGCCTCTGAAAGACCGATCACTGCCGGCATTTTTGCTTTTTCTTTTCCTTTGCTGACTGTATAACCGACACTTCCTCCGACTTCAATCTTATTTCCACCTGCAATATCCTGGGAGATCACAGTCCCTGCCGGTTCATCGCTGTACTCTTCCTTCCTGTCCCCGGCATATAATCCAACTGCTTCTAAAGCTGCAATCGCATCAACTTCTGTCTTTCCTGTAATTTCCGGTACGGCCACTTTCTCAATTGGCTCTTCGCCTTTACTTACCTGCATGCCTACTTCTGTACCTTTTGCCACCTTGGTTCCCGGCTCGTAAGTTGTGGAAATAACCTCTCCCTCGGTATACATCGAACTATACTCATAGGTGACAGAAACTTTCAGTCCCAGCTTTTCCAGTTCTTTCTGTGCTTTATCCTGGTTCAGTCCCTTCACATCCGGCATGGTCACTTCTTCTTTTTTCTTCCCACTGCTTACAACAATCTTGACTCTTGTATTTTTCGCTATTTTTGTACCTGCTTTTGTTCCCTGTTCCATGACATAGCCTTTTTCATATTTATCAGACTCTCCGCCATCCACAAGTTCATATCCAAGATTTACTTTGTTCAGAGCCTCAATCGCATCTGCCTGTGTCTTACCGACAACATTTGGCACTTTTACTTTATCTTTTGAATCTTCTGTGACAAATCCCAGACCGGATCCAAAGATTCCTGCCGCCTTTCCTGCCATCATGATCACGAAAAATGCAATCAGAACTGCAACGACAATCATCAGAATCTTGATCAGCTTGTTCATCCGCGGATTGACATCTCCATTTCTTTTCCGAGATGTTCCTCTTCCATAGTCATCCTCGTCATAATCATCGTCCTGATCATACTCATCATCGTAGTCATCGTCATAGTCATCATCATAGTCATTGTCATAATCATCATACTGCTCTTCATCATAATCATCATCGTCATAATCGTCATATCGTCTTGCAGATATATTATTCATCTGAAGTTTCTGAAGTTCTCCTTCTGATAACATGACCGTATCGGAACCCGGTACTCTTCTGATCCGCACAAAGTCTCCTTCCGGATCCACGAGCGAACGTTTTAAATCAAGTACCAGTGATGCCACATCTGGATAACGGAATTCGGGCCGTTTCTGTGTACATTTCAAGATAATCTGCTCCAAACTATACGGCAGCTCTGGCACATACTCCGCCGGAGATACGATCTCTTCCTGAAGATGCTTTACCGCAACTGCAACTGCAGTATCCCCGTCAAATGGAAGTCGACCCGTCACCATCTCATACATTGTAATACCAAGTGAATAAATGTCACTTCTTGCATCGCTTGCAGCTCCTCTTGCCTGTTCCGGCGATGTATAGTGCACCGATCCAAGTACGGTAGAACTCATAGTGTTTGAGTTCGCTGCTTTTGCAATACCAAAGTCAGTCACTTTCACTTTGCCTTCTTTGGAAATGATCACATTCTGCGGCTTAATATCTCTGTGGATAATATTCTTATTATGCGCCGCCTGAATTCCATTTGCCATCTGAATTGTAATGCTGATTGCCTCTTTTGCGGAAAGTCGTCCCTTTTTCTGGATGTACTGTTTCAGTGTAATTCCTTCCACAAGTTCCATGACCATATAATTGGCACCTTGATCTTCCCCAACATCGTACACATTTACTACATTTGGATGCATAAGACCGCCTGCCGCCTGCGCTTCACTTGTAAATTTCTGAATAAATGAATCATCCTCATGAAATTCTTTCTTTAACACTTTTATCGCAATAAAGCGATTCAATTTATGGTCTTTTCCTTTATAAACATCTGCCATTCCCCCGGCGCCGATCTTGCCGAGGATCTCATACCTGCCATTTAACATGGTTCCTTCATTTAACATATACTCACCTCATCTGCCAATGGCTCAATCACAACAACCCCTATATTATCTTTTCCGCCATTTTCATTTGCTGTTTCGATCAGATCCTCTGTAATCTCCACAACATCCCTTCCACTCTTTACAATCTGGAATATTTCTTCATCTTCTATCATATTGCTGAGTCCATCCGAGCACATCAAAATGATGTCCCCTTTTTTCAGACTGTGTTCGAAAAAATCTGGTTCCACTCCCTCTTTTGCTCCGATTGCACGCGTAATAATATTCTTATCCGGATGATTCCTTGCCTCCTCCGGCTTGATTCCCCCAAGGCGCACCATCTCTTCTACAAGGGAGTGATCTTTAGTCAACTGTGTGATTGTATGATTGATCAGATAAAGTCGACTGTCCCCCACATTTGCGAAATAAATCATGTTATGTACAATCGTGGCAACAACAAGCGTCGTCCCCATTCCTTCTAACTTGCTGTCCCTTTCTGCCATCTCAATGATCTTCTCGTTTGCTTTATATATTGCCTGTCGGATAATGTCCTTGATATTGGTCTCCGTGCTCTCCTCTATTTCACGTTCCAATATCTCAACGGTACACTTGGATGCACGATCTCCGGCATTATGTCCCCCCATACCATCAGCCACTGCAAATAAATTTGGAAGTTTTCCTACCGGTTTCGTTCTGGCATAGACATAATCCTGGTTCGTCTCCCTTTTTCTCCCCACGTCTGTCTTAGAAAATGTTTTCATGATGTTCTCCTTTACTTCCATTTGTTTCAACATAACGCTTTCTTAGTTGTCCACAGGCTCCATCAATGTCAGAACCCATTTCTCTTCTTATAGTAACATTTATTCCGCTTTTTTCAAGTTTATTTTTAAATTTCTCAGCCGCCTCCCTTGTCGGTCGCTCAAAATCACGTTCTTTGATCGGGTTGACCGAAATCAGATTGATATGGCAGTTTTTATGAGAAAGAAGTGCACTTAATTCTTTTGCATCTTCCTCGGTATCATTCACTCCATGAACAAGACTATACTCGAAAGTCATTCTTCTTCCTGTCTTCGCAAAATATATATCACACGCTTCCAGCACTTCAGAAAGTTCATACTTATTCGCCACAGGCATCAGTTTCTTTCTTTTTTCCTGTGTGGATCCATGAAGGGATAATGCCAATGTAATCTGCAAATGCTCTTCTGCCAGCTCCAGCATCTTTGGCACAATTCCACAAGTAGAAACCGTCACATTTCTCTGACTGATATGAAGTCCGTGCTCATCAGTCAGCATCTGAATAAACTTTAATAAATTTTCATAATTATCCAACGGTTCCCCAGTTCCCATCACTACAACATTTGCAACACGCTCACCGGAAATTCTCTGAATCTGATAGATCTGCCCAAGCATTTCTGACGGCGTGAGATTTCGCTCAAGTCCTCCGATCGTCGAGGCACAAAACCGACATCCCATCCTGCAGCCAACCTGGGAGGAGATACAAACAGAATTGCCATGCTTATATTTCATGAGTACGCTCTCTACCACATGTCCATCACTTAATCGGAACAAAAACTTATTTGTCCCATCCATTGCAGACACCTGTCTGTCAAGCATCTCCACCTCCCGGATCTCATACTGGCGTGCAAGCTTTTCTCTGAGTGGTTTGGATAGGTTTGTCATCTCATCGAAAGACCGCACAAGCTTTACATGCAGCCATTCATAAATCTGTTTTGCGCGAAATGCTTTCTCTCCAATCGATGTCATCTCTTCCTTCAACTCTTCAAACCGGAAAGATCCGATATCCTTTTTCTCCTGTTTCATAACTACCTCTTACTTTCTCTTCCTTCTGAACTTTGCAATAAAAAATCCGTCACTGTCATGGACTCCTGGAAGAAGCTGAAGACATCCTTCTTTGACATCCTTTTGAAGTTCTCCACAGAGAAATGGTGTAATATCCTCTGCTTCAAATTCTGGACTATTGTCAAGAAACCATCTCACATTTTCCAGATTCTCTGCCGGATTGATCGTACATGTACTATATACGAGCGCTCCGCCCTCCTTCACATAATTTTTCACTACTCCAAGAATCTCCCTCTGGAGCTTTGCAAGACTTTCTGTCCCTTCCTTTGTCATCTTATATTTCAGATCTGTCTTTTTTGCCAGAACCCCTAATCCAGAACATGGAAGATCTGCGATTACAATATCCGCTATCCGCTCAGAATCTTTATCAAAAACGGTAGCGTCCTTCTGCTCTGCCCTTATATTTTGGAATCCAGTCCGGCAGATGTTTTCCTCGATGAGTCCTACTTTATATTCTGTAAGATCTCTCGCTGCTACCATCCCACTGCCATCAAGCAAATCTGCAATGTGCATAGACTTCCCTCCCGGAGCCGCACAGACATCTATCACCTGATCGCCTCTCTGTGGAGCTGCAATCTCTGCAACAAGCATAGAACTGATATCCTGCACCTGAAATGCTCCGTCCCGGAAACTCTCCAGCCCGCCAAGATGATCATATCCGCTAATTTTCTTTGCATAGGAAAGATATGGATGTGCTTCCACCTTCACACCTTCTTTCCGGAGTCTCTCTGTCAGCTCCTTTTCGGACTGTTTCCGAAGATTGCAGCGGATCACTGTCGGATGTTCCTCCAGAAATCCTTTCAGCATCTTCTCAACAGTCTCCGCACCATACTCGGAAAGCCACAGTTTTACCATCCATTCCGGTATAGAATAATGAATGGAAAGCCATGATACAGGATTTTTTTCTTTCTCCGGATAACGGATCTGATCCATATTTCTTGCAATTGTGCGCAACACCCCATTGACAAATCCCTTTAGACTACGAAACCCTTTTTTCTCCGCCAGCTTGACTGCCTCATTGCAGACAGCAGAATCAGGAACGCCGTCCATATATTTTAATTGATAGACTGCGCTCCTAAGAATCGTCCGGATGACCGGCTTCATTTTATTTACTTTCACATTTGAGAACTGATTGATAATATAATCGATCTCAATCATTCTCTCCAGCGTTCCTTCCACAACTCTCGTGATAAAGGCACGCTCTTTTTTATCTAAATACTGGTATTTCTCCAGCACATTTCGAATGGCGATATGGCTGTACACTCCATCCCTTGTAATTTCAAGAAGAACACCGAGTATCAATTCCCTATCATCTGTCATTTTCGCCATTTCCTCTTCCTCCTGTGATCAATATGATACGGATCAGCTGTAAGATTGCTGACGCAGCACTCGCGACATACGTCAAAGCTGCTGCACCAAGTACTCTCTTTGTACCGCTGATCTCATCCGGATAGAGCATTCCGCTCTCTCCTAAAATCCGAATTGCCCTGCCAGATGCATTAAACTCCACCGGCAGTGTAACAATCTGAAACAATACGGATAATGAAAATGCCAAAATTCCGATCTGGATCAGAAGACTAGAAGAATTTCCGGAAATAAAAAGTCCAAGAACGATCAACGGCCATGCGATAGTCGATCCAAAGTTTGCCACTGGAACAAGTGCACTTCGGATGTTAAGAGGTGCATATCCGACCGCGTGCTGGATGGCATGTCCGCACTCGTGCGCTGCCACACCAACTGCAGCAACCGATGCTGAACTATACGTACTGTCCGACAGCCGTAACACTTTATTCCTCGGATCATAGTGATCCGTCAGATGCCCGCTTACCCGTTCAATTCGTACATCAAAAATTCCTGCTCCCCTTAAAATCCTTTCTGCCGCATCTCTCCCGGTCATCCCGGAATGATTTCTCACCCGCTCATATTTGGCGTAAGTTGTCCGCACCCTTGCAGATGCAAGCATGCAGAGCAATACTCCTACAATCACAAGCAGGTATGTTGGATCAAAATACATTGGATAATATGCTCTATACATTTTCTCGCTCCTATCTGATAAAGACTTCTTCGTGTAAACTGCTGCTTTTTACAGCTGTCAGAATCATTATATACGAATTTCCCTTAGAAATACTTTATTTTATAGTTTTTTAAGAGAATCTTTATCGATTTCTCAAGTTCCTCTCTCCAAGATCTTCCTATCCTAAGATTTCTCCCGCTTTGATCTGATATCCTCTTAAAAATGCTCCTGCATCCATTCTCTTTTTCCCCGGAATCTGTAATTCCAAAACAGTCAGAAGTCCTTCTCCTGTCTGCACGGAAAACCTGTCTTTTGCGACTGCTGTGATGGTACCAGGTTCTGGATGTTTTGCTTCCTCTGACGCCATTTTCTCTTTTTCGCCGCTTTCATCCGCCTCAGTATCTGCAAGCCAGATTTTCATAACTTTCTGGTTCCAGTATGTATAGGCGCTTGGCCACGGATTCAACCCTCGAATCAGACGCTCAATCTTCTCTGCCGGCTGCTTCCAGTCAATCTCTCCCATCTGTTTTGTCAGCATCTTTGCGTAATCTGTCGTCGTTTCCCCTTGCTTTTCAGCCGGAGCTGTTCCTTCTTCCAGCCTTTTCAGTGTTTCTACGCACAGCGCCGCACCCGCTTCTGCAAGCTTGTCATGCAGGCTTCCACCTGTCTCTTTTTCATCCAAAATGACTTCTTTTTTCAAGATCATATCACCAGTATCAAGTCCCTCATCCATCTGCATCGTTGTCACACCTGACACCTTCTCTCCGTCAATGACTGCCCACTGGATTGGCGCTGCCCCACGGTATTTTGGAAGCAGTGATGCATGTACGTTAATACACCCATAAGGTGTCAACTCCAGGATGCTCTTTGGAAGGATCTGTCCGAATGCAATGACAACAATGACATCTGCCTCATACGATTTCAACACTTCCACACACGCTTTCTCACGGACTTTCACCGGCTGATACACTGGAATCTGATGGCGGATAGCCGCCTCTTTTACCGGAGTAAACTGCATCTCTTTTCCTCGTCCTTTTGGCTTATCTGGCTGCGTGACCGCAAGCACGACTTCATGACCTGCCTCTACAAGTGTCTCCAATGTCCCCACCGAGAATTCCGGTGTTCCCATAAAAATGACTCTCATCACATTTCCTCCTAGTCTTCTTCGTAATACATATCTTCCAGTTCGCCTTCTACTTTTTCTACATACAAATGCCCATCCAGATGATCGATCTCATGACAGAATGCACGGGCAAGAAGTCCTTCTCCCTCAAGTACAATTTCTTTCATATCTTCGTCAAATGCACGCACTTTGACATAATTCGGCCTTGTCACCACACCGGATTTTCCTGGCACACTTAAGCATCCTTCTTCCCCGGTCTGCTCTCCGGAAGTCTCAATGATCTCCGGATTGATCAGGAGAATCGGTCCTTCTCCCACATCGATCGTAACGATTCTCTTTAACACTCCAACCTGTGGTGCGGCAAGTCCAACTCCCATCGCATCATACATTGTATCAAACATATCATCGATCAGCACTTTTGTACGAGGGGTTACTTTTTCTACTTCCTTGCAGACTTTTGTCAGCACGTCATCTCCCATTTCACGAATCTTTCTAATTGCCATTTTCTTTCTCGTATGGTGTATTTCCTATAAAACTACGCCATACTCTCCTTTCTTTCCATTTTTATTCTTATATATTTTATCATGCTGTAATTGAGCTCACTAAAACACACTCATCGGATTCAGATCAAACTGTATCCAAAGATTTTGAAATCCACTGTTGATCTCTATATATTGTTCCAGCTGATCCTTTAGGAACACAAGTACTGCTTCCTGCTCCGATTTCAGATAAATCACTCTGCGATAAGTATCCCTGACCTTCCCGACATACGGACTTGCGGGTCCGATCAGCTGCACAGAGGTCCCTGCCCTCTCACACTTTTTGCAGCATGTTTCCGCATAAGCCTTCAGATAGTGACATGCTGTCTCAAGAAGTTCTTCCTCCTTACAGGAAACGAGAACTGCCATAAGCTGACTTGCCGGAGGGTATCCCATCAATGCGCGATAAGTCATTTCTTCCTGAAAAAACTGTTCATAATCCTGCTTTGCCGCTGCTACAATACTATAGTGTTCCGGACTGTATGTCTGGATCACAACTTCTCCGGCCTTCTCTCCTCTCCCCGCTCGGCCTGCCGCCTGCGTCAGAAGCTGAAAGGTTCTCTCTCCGGCCCGGTAATCGTCCGCATAGAGCGACAAGTCCGCCGCAAGAACTCCGACCAGTGTCACATTTCCAAAGTCATGTCCTTTTACGATCATCTGTGTTCCCACAAGAATATCTGCCTCCCCGCTTGAAAATGCAGCAAGGATCTTCTCATGTCCGTCTTTCTGTTTCGTCGTATCCATATCCATTCGAAGGACTTTCGCCTGCGGAAACTCCCGCAGAAGCAGTTCTTCGATCTGCTGGGTTCCCGCACGGAATCCTCCGACATGGCTGGATCCACATTCCGGGCAGGATGTCACCATCGGCTGTTCATACCCACAGTAATGACATACAAGTTTCCCATTCCTGTGAGAAGAAAGCGACACATCACAGTGCGGACATTTCACGACATGACCGCAGGAACGGCAAGAGATAAATCCCGCGTACCCACGGCGGTTCAAAAACAGCATAATCTGTTCCTTTTTCTTTAACCGGTCTTCCATCAGACTGCGAAGTGCATCACTGAAAATAGACCGATTCCCCTTTTCCAGCTCTTTTCGCATATCTGCCACTGTCACATGCGCCATCGCTCTTTGCTTTGCCCGTTCCGGAAGTCTGAGCAAACGAAATTCCCCAGTCACCGCTTTATAAAACGCCTCCATCGACGGCGTTGCGGAGCCAAGCACAACACTTGCCCCCTCCATCGCGGCACGCGCGATCGCAGTCTCTCTCGCATGATAACGTGGTGTCTGTTCACTCTTATACGTTCCTTCATGTTCCTCATCGATGATGATCAGTCCCAGTCTCTCAAATGGAGTAAACAGCGCCGAGCGGGGACCGATCATCACATTGATCTCTCCCCTCTTCGCCCGGATCATCTGATCATACCGCTCCCCTTTCGACAGCCTGGAATTGATGATTGACACCCGGTCGCCAAATCTCTGGTAAAACCGCATGACCGTCTGATAGGTCAAGGCAATCTCTGGAATTAGAACGATCGCCTGCTTTCCTTCCGCGATCACATGCTCGATCATTTCCATGTAGACTTCTGTCTTCCCACTCCCAGTCACACCATACACGAGATAAGTTCCCCGTTTTCCCCGGCGATACTCTTCACAAAATGTATGGATTGCCGCCTGCTGTGCCTCAGTATAGCAAAACGACTGTTGCTTTGTTCGCTTCGCAGTCACCGGATTGCGGTACACAACCTCGGCTTCTATCTGAAGAATTCTCTGCTCTTCCATCGCCCGCAGCACCGCCGCTGTCACTTTCAGCTGTCTTGTGACATACTCATACGGAAGAATAGGACGATCTAACAGCGCTGCAACAACCCTTGCTCTGGCAGTTTGATTTTTTGAGAGAAAATACGAAAGCCTTTCTTTTGCTTCCCTTCTGTCAAGAAGCAATCGAATGCTTCTCTGCTCTTTTTGTTTCTCCTGCTGCTTGATCGGAAGAACCGTCTTTAACGCCTGTATCATTGTTCCACCATAATGTTCTTTCATCCATGCTGCAAGCGCCACCAGCTTTGCCTCAATCGCAATATGATTCTGGATGATCTGTGTGATCTCTTTAATCTTCTCCGGATCGTAATTACATTTTTCAGAGAATCCAATCACATATCCCTTTGTCTCACGATTTGCTCTGCCGAACGGGATCAAAACTTCCATCCCAGTCTGCAGCCGTCCTTCCATCTCTTTTGGAATCCGGTATTGAAAGATCTTATCTAATTTTTCATGGGTAATATCTACAATGATATCTGCGTACATTTACTGCTCCCGTTCTCTTTCTTCTGCCAGAATATCCGCAATCAAGTCCCGCTCATCCATCGCATACTTGACTCCTTTGATCTCCTGGTAATCTTCATGTCCCTTTCCTGCCAGTACGATCACATCTCCCGGCTGTCCGTTGACGATCGCATAGCGGATTGCCTCCTTCCGGTCACAGATCTCCACATATGCTCCATCTGTCTTCTTCATTCCAATCTTAATATCATCAATAATTTCCTGCGGCTCCTCAAACCTTGGATTATCTGATGTAATGATCGTCAGATCTGCCAGACGACCAGACACTTCTCCCATCTCATAGCGGCGCGTCTTGGAGCGGTTTCCTCCACATCCAAACAGACATACCAGACGCTTTGGATGATATTCCTTCAAGGTGGTCAGAAGGCTCTCAAGACTCATCGCATTGTGCGCATAGTCGATCATCAACGTAAATTCATCTGAAACTTTGACCATCTCAATGCGCCCTTTCACTTTCGCTACTTTCAGCGCTTTTTGAATCTTCTCTGACGGTACATTAAAGTGTCTGCACACTGCAATGGCTGTCAGCGAATTATACACGCTGAACGTCCCTGGAATATCAATCTCCACATCAAAATCCATCAGACCTGCTACGTGATAGGCTACCCCGAGGTACCCCGGTCTTGTCACCAGTTCTGCATGTTCGGCGCGAAGATCTGCCTTCTCGGAAAATCCAAATGTTTCTATCTCACAGGTAGCCTCTCGGAATACATCTTTAAAATAGGGATCATCTACATTTGCAATCCCGATCTTACACTGTCTGAAAAGCAATCCCTTACATCTCTTATAGTCTTCAAAATCCTTATGCTCATTCGGTCCAATATGATCTTCCCCCAGATTTGTAAAAATTCCGATTTCAAATGGAATTCCTGCCGTCCGATGCAGCATCAGCCCTTGTGAGGATACTTCCATCACAACTGCATCACACCCTGCATCGACCATCTTCCGAAAATATTGATGAATTGTAAAAGACTCCGGAGTCGTATTGACCGCTGGGATCACCTCATCCCCAATGATTGCCTCAATCGTTCCGATCAGACCTACTTTATGTCCGACCTCTTCCAGAATGGATTTGACCATATAAGTTGTTGTTGTCTTCCCCTTTGTTCCTGTAATTCCGATTACTTTCAACTGTTCTGCCGGATATCCGAAATATGCAGCCGATGCAAGTGCCAGTGCATATCTCGTATCTTCCACACGGATGACGGTCATATGCTTTGGTGCCTCCACATCCTTCTCCACAATGACTGCTGCCGCACCTTTCTTTCCTACTTCTTCAATATACTGATGTCCGTCTGATACAGCTCCACTGATGCAGACAAAGACACTGCCTTCTGTTACTTTTCTGGAATCATTTGTCAATTCCGTAATTTCTATCTCTTTTGTTCCCTGCACAACTTCATATTGTAAACGTTCTAACAATGCTGTTAATTTCATGCGGTTTCCCTCCTGACTTTCTACATACCGCTTTGCGATATGGATAACAGTTATAGAATAACACACTCGGATATAGTTGTAAAACAGTCTTCCTCTATTTCCTTTATTTTAAGAAGATTCCCAATGTGGAATTTTGTCCTCCTTTACAAATATCTGAAAAAATGATATAGTGGCGTAATAATAAAAAGGAGGGATAAGCATTATGAAAGAACTGATCACCTTTGTATTAAAACCACTGTCTTTTCTGCCGGCACTGGCAATTATGTATATAATCTATTCTTTTTCCGGTCAGACCGGGGAGGAATCGGGAAATTTAAGTTATGAAGTAAGTGTAAAAATTGTAGAAATCGGAAATCAGGTTCTGGATAAAGGACTTCAGGACTGGGAAATTTCTGAAGTTGCTGCCAGCATCGAATATCCGGTCCGCAAACTTGCACATATGAGCGAATATTTCATCCTTGCTGTCGCAGTGTCCTTCCCGTTTTACGTCTACGGTTTGCGCGGTTTTCCGCTTATGGTCGTCGCCGGACTGATCTGTGTCGGATTTGCCGCAGGGGATGAATATCATCAATCCTTCGTAGATGGGCGAGGACCTTCTGTGATTGATGTAGGCATCGACAGTATTGGTGTATTCTTCGGAATTTTAACTGTGCGGATCGTCTGCTTTATCTTTCTTGCACCTGCACGCATGTTGGAACGGAGACGGCACCGCCTGGAACGAAAAAATGCCAGACACAGCCGCACTCCCCGAAGATCTTACGGCTCCTACGAATGCCGTTCTGCTCCGGCAAATCATTACCGATACAACTCTCCAGAACCTCGGGAATATTCCTCTTCCAGAAAGCGCCGTCGCTATGATGATGTGCTCGATGATGAATACGATGATACATTCGATGACAATGATTATTATGAGGACGATTACGAAGAGGAAGATTATCGAGAAGCCATGCGCTCCTCCAGGCAACGAAGAGCAAACTCTTCTTCCTCAAGAAACATCTCTTTGGAAAACGAATGGTTTGGAGACCATTTTGAAGAGCAGCTTGGCAATGAAGTAAAAAAATTTACAGAAAAGCATTGATCTTTTGTTTTCCTTTTTCTACTATTCTTTTTCTGGCGGGAGCAGCACTCCTCTCATCACTGCATGCTCCCCATATTTTTTCCGAATCTCATCTACCGCCTTTTCAAGCTTTTCATATTTTGTATTGCGGGCATCCTTCTTTTTTCTCTGAATCTCCTGCTCCATCTGATAATCAAACAGATTCATCTGCCGCGGCGCACTCTCATCTACCAGCTTTGATGTACGGACTCCTAACAGCCGAATCGGTCTTCCATCCCACAATTCTCGGAAAAGACTGCAGGCATTCTCATACAGAATACTATCTGAACTGGTCGGCATCCTAAGCTGCTTCTGATGAGAAACACTTTGAAATGTAGCATATTTGATTTCCACATTGACCATCCCCGCCTGCTGCTTTGCTTTTCTAAGTCTTGCACCGACACTTTCCGCCAACATCAGAAGTACTTTCTGAGCCTCTTCCTCACTTACCACATCCTGAGACAGTGTCGTTGAATTGCCGATTCCTTTTGCCTGTGTCTGCTCCTTTTCCACCTTGGAATGCGTAATCCCATTTGCAAATTCCCACAGCATCCTCCCATGACTTTTCATGTGCAGCTCCAAAAGTTGTGGATTCATTCTGGCAAGATCCCCAATCGTGCGGATCTCAAGCTTTTCCAACACCTCAACGCTTGCTCTTCCCGCCATATAAAGTTCTGAAACCGGAAGTGGCCACATTTTTTCTTTCACCTCATCTGGAAACAACGTATGCACCTTATCAGGCTTCTCGAAATCCGATGCCATCTTCGCAAGAAGTTTATTCGAGGAGATTCCAATATTCACTGTAAATCCAAAGGTCTTTCGTACCCGCTCTTTGATTTCCTCTGCCGCCGCAACCGGACCGGAAAATCGATAAGCAATCCCTGTAAAATCCATATAGCATTCATCAACACTGACCTGCTCAATCTCTGGTGTATAGCCCTTCAAGAATTCCATCAGTCTCTGACTATACTGTCTGTACATCTTATGATCCGGCGGTTCAATTACCAGTGTCGCACACTTTCTGAGCGCGTTTGCTACTGGTTCCCCGGTTCTCACTCCATACTTTTTTGCAGGGATTGATTTTGCCAGAACAACCCCATGTCTGGATGCTTGATTTCCTCCTATAATAGAAGGAATCTTTCGCAGATCAATCTCTGACCCGTTTTTCAATTTTTCCACCGCAGTCCAGCTTAAGTAAGCGGAATTTACATCAATATGAAAAATAATGGATGACATGTCTGCTCCTTTCCCTAGCCTATTAAAAGTACACTTTTTCCATCTCTGATCTCTTTATCATCTGGGATTTCAAAAAAATATTCCGCGCAACAAAAAGAGAACATCTGTACTGTTTCTATCATTGCACAAATGTCCTCTTTCGTCAACGAAAAACGGCTTCACATGCAGACTGCTTCCACAAATCGCTTCCGCTGATTGAATTCACTTTGTTAGGATCTTACCCACGCCTTGACTCTCGCCTTGAGTGCTCCATCTTCTACATCGATCAAGATTGTATCCTCCGCTCCGATTTCTCCGGAAAGAATCAACTTTGCTGCCAGTGTCTCTACATTTTTCTGTAAAAATCTCTTAAGTGGTCTTGCACCGTACATCGGCTCATATCCGCCATCCACAACAAATTGCTTTGCAGCTTCTGTCAGTTCTATCTTCACTTGAGAATCCTGCAATCTTTTATTTAAATCCTGAATCAACAACTCAACAATCTCGTAAATATCTTTCTTCGTCAGTGGCTTAAACATAATGATTTCATCCAGACGATTTAAAAACTCCGGCCGGAAGTGTGCCCGCAGATCATTCATAACGAGAGTCTCACTCTCTTCTTTGATTTCCCCATTCTCATCAATTCCATCTAACAAATACGTAGAACCGATATTCGATGTCATGATCAAAATCGTATTTTTGAAATCAACGGTACGTCCCTGTGAGTCTGTAATCCGACCATCATCCAATACTTGAAGCAACACATTGAATACATCTGGATGTGCTTTCTCAATCTCATCGAACAGTACAACAGAATATGGTTTTCTTCTCACCGCCTCTGTCAACTGTCCTCCTTCATCATATCCGACATATCCCGGAGGTGCTCCGATCAGACGTGACACGGAATATTTTTCCATATATTCACTCATATCGATCCGAACCATATTGCTCTCATCGTCAAACAGACTTTGCGCAAGTGCCTTTGCAAGTTCTGTCTTACCAACACCGGTCGGTCCAAGGAATAAGAAAGAACCGATCGGCTTTGTAGGATCTTTGATTCCTGCTTTGGAACGGATAATTGCTTCCGTCACTTTCGTCACACCTTCGTCCTGTCCGATCACTCTTTTATGAAGTTCTTCGTCCAGATGAAGGGTCTTACTTCTCTCACTTTCATTTAACTTCGCCACCGGGATGCCCGTCCAGCGTGAGATGATCCTTGCGATCTCATCCTCTGTGACACTTTCATGCACAAGTGTCATCGATTTTCCTTTGACACGTTCTTCTTCCTCCTGAAGCTGCTTTGTCAGCTGCGGTAATCTTCCATACTGAAGTTCTGCCGCCTTTTCCAAATCGTAAGAACGCTGTGCTTTCTGTATCTCCTGATTGACTTGCTCTATCTCCTCACGGATCTTCTGCAAACGTTCCACAGATGTCTTCTCATTGTCCCACTGCGCTTTCTTTCCGGCAAATTCATCCCGCATCTCTGCCAGTTCCTGCTGCAAATGAACAAGACGCTCTTGACTGAGTCTGTCATTTTCCTTTTTCAATGCAGCCTCCTCAATCTCTAACTGCATGATCCTTCTTCGCAGTTCATCCATCTCTGTCGGCATAGAATCTAACTCCGTCTTAATTAAAGCACATGCCTCATCTACAAGGTCGATAGCCTTATCTGGCAGAAAACGGTCTGTAATATATCTGTTGGAGAGTGTTGCAGCTGCCACAAGTGCGCTATCTGTGATCTTCACACCATGAAATACTTCATAGCGTTCTTTCAATCCACGAAGAATAGAAATGGCATCTTCCACCGTCGGTTCATCTACCATAACCGGCTGAAATCTTCTCTCTAAAGCCGCGTCTTTCTCGATATACTGCCTGTATTCATCCAACGTTGTCGCACCAATACAGTGTAATTCACCTCTCGCCAGCATCGGTTTTAACATATTGCCGGCATCCATCGCACCATCCGTCTTTCCTGCACCAACAATTGTATGAAGTTCATCAATGAAAAGAATAATATTCCCAGCACTGTTCTTCACTTCTTCCAGTACCGCTTTCAGACGTTCCTCAAACTCCCCGCGATATTTGGCTCCAGCTACAAGTGCCCCCATATCCAGCGCAAAAATCTTTTTATTTTTCAGACCTTCCGGCACATCTCCTCTGACGATTCTCTGTGCAAGGCCTTCTACCGCTGCAGTCTTACCGACACCAGGTTCTCCGATCAATACCGGATTATTCTTTGTCTTTCTTGAAAGGATCCGGACCACATTCCGAATCTCTGCGTCACGCCCGATCACCGGATCTAGCTTCTGTTCTCTGGCTCGTTCTACCAGATCGCTTCCATATTTATTCAAAGTATCATACGTAGCCTCCGGATTGTCGCTTGTCACCCTCTGATTTCCTCGGACAGTAGAAAGTGCTTGAAGAAATCCTTCTCTCGTAATTCCAAATTCTCTGAAAATGGCCTTTAATTCCTTGTTTGGATACTTCAACAGAGATAAGAAAATATGCTCTACCGAAACATACTCATCTCCCATCTGTTTTGCCTCATCTTCTGCATGAATCAAAGCTTTGTTCAAATCCTGGCCAATGTAGATTTGTCCGCCCTGTACCTTTGTGCGTTTTCTTAATCCTTCTTCCACGCGATTGCTAAACAACTGCTTCTGAATCCCCATTTTCTCGATTAGATTTGCGATTAAACTGTCATTTTGTATGATAAGAGCATACAGCAGATGTTCCTGCTCTACCTCCTGATTGCCATATTCATAGGCAACTTTTTCACATCCTTGTACCGCCTGCAATGAATTCTGGGTAAATTTATTAATGTTCATCTTGTTACCTCTCTTTCTTTTTGTTCTATAATAGATATAACATATGTTGTTAGCCATGTCAATAGACGAGTGCTAACATTTTTAATATTTTTTTGTAATCTCATCACAGAATATTTCTTTTTTCTGTATTATAGTATTTTTATCAACTTTTAAATGTTTTATTATGAAAAAGAAACAGATGCTCTGCCTATTTTTCAGCTTTTCAAAAACTGGCAGATTTAGGATATCCAACGATTGTATCATTCAGCAGTATCAACGATTGGAACGAATATACTGTGACAAGGAGGTAACATTATGAGTTTTTTCGATTTTTTTAAACTACCTGATATTAATCAGGAATTGCTAGCTTTTCACAATACAAAAGAAGGCGTACTATTAGATGTAAGAACCCCTGAGGAATACAAAGAAGGACATATTCCCGGAAGCAAAAATGTCCCTCTACGCTCCTTATACGAAGGAACACCTGCTGCACAGCTTCAGACACCTGTATTCGTTTACTGCCATTCAGGAGCCCGAAGTCGTCAAGCAGTTATCTTACTCAAAAAAATGGGGTATACGAATGTAAAAAATATAGGAGGCATCGCTTCCTATACAGGAAAGGTGGAAAAATAAAATGAAAATTGTAATTGTAGGCGGTGTAGCTGGCGGTGCAACTGCTGCCGCAAGACTCCGCAGATTGGACGAACATGCAGAAATCATTGTCTTTGAGCGCTCTGGATTTATTTCCTACGCAAACTGTGGACTTCCTTATTACATTGGAGATGTAATTACAGATTCAGACCTTCTTACTTTACAGACACCAGAAAGCTTCCTTTCTCGTTTCCGCGTATCCATGAAGGTACATCACGAAGTTACCTCCCTGCATCCGGAACGTCATGCAGTATCTGTAAAGAATCTGGAAACAGGAGAAGAATTTGAGGAAACCTATGACAAGCTCATCCTTTCTCCTGGTGCCAAGCCAACCCAGCCCAAACTTCCTGGTACAGATATCGACAAACTCTTTACACTGCGAACCGTAGAAGACACCCTGCGGATCAAAACCTATATTGAGAAAAACCAACCAAAGTCTGCTGTTTTGGCAGGAGGAGGCTTCATCGGATTAGAATTAGCCGAAAATCTCCGTGAGCTTGGCATGGAGGTCACCATTGTACAGCGACCAAAGCAGCTGATGAATCCGTTTGATTCAGATATGGCTGCCTTTCTCCATAATGAAATGCGTAAACATGGAGTAAAACTGGCTCTTGGACATACGGTAGAAGGATTTCAGAAAACTACAGATGGTGTCCGTGTTCTTTTAAAAGAAGAGGAACCTCTTTGTGCAGACATGGTAGTATTAGCTATTGGTGTTACTCCGGACACAAAACTAGCTAAAGATGCCGGTCTGGAACTTGGTATAAAAGACAGTATTTTAGTCAATGCGCATATGCAAACTTCCGCACCTGATATTTATGCTGTAGGGGATGCCGTACAAATAAAACATTCCGTCACCGGACAAGATGCTTTAATTTCTCTTGCCGGACCTGCCAACAAGCAAGGACGTATTGCAGCAGACCATATCTGTGGAAAAAACAGTTCTTATTCTGGCTCCCAGGGTAGTTCTGTGATTAAAGTATTTGATATGACTGCCGCTGTCACTGGTGTAAATGAAACCAATGCCAGAAAAGCCGGTCTGGCTGTAGACAAAGTGATTCTCTCTCCTATGAGCCATGCCGGCTATTATCCCGGAGGGAAAGTTATGACGATGAAAGTAGTATTTGAGAAAGAAACCTACCGGATCCTTGGGGCACAAATTGTGGGATATGAAGGTGTAGACAAGCGAATCGATGTACTTGCTACAGCCATCCATGCCGGGATGAAAGCTTCAGATCTGGCAGAATTAGATCTGGCCTATGCCCCTCCTTACTCTTCTGCCAAAGATCCAGTCAATCTGGCTGGATTTATGATAGAAAATATTTCTGATGGTACGTTAAAGCAATTCCATCTGGAAGATATTAAAACGCTTCCCCTGGATGGCAGCGCTATTCTTCTGGATACACGAACCCCTGAGGAATACGAAAGAGGACATGTGGCTGGATTTACAAATATCCCTGTAGATGTTCTGCGCGAACACCTAAAAGAACTCCCAAAAGAGAAACCAATTTATGTCATGTGCCAAAGTGGTCTTAGAAGCTATATCGCCACCAGAATTCTGGAAGGAAATGGATATCGTGCTTACAATTTCTCCGGTGGATTCCGCTTCTATGATGCCGTTATGAATGATCGCTGCCTCATTGCATCCGCTGCCGCCTGCGGTATGGATCAAGCATAAAGTTTCATTCTTACTTGTCTTCTCTTTCCCTACTTGCTATACTGTTCTTATGCAAGGTCAAGTCACATCGCAGGCACTTTCCTGCTTTCGGTGCCTTTTTGACCAATCACACAGAAAGGATTTTTTAACATGAGAGCATATGAACGTTTATTAAAGTATGTAGTTGTCCGTACACCAAGTGATCATACAAGCACAACGGTTCCAACTACTTCCTGCCAGTTTGACCTGGCACATCTTCTCGTAACAGAATTAAAAGAATTGGGGCTTACGGATGCCTCTGTCGATGAAAAGTGCTTTGTATACGCTTCTCTTCCTGCAACAAAAGGATATGAAGAGAAGACAAAGCTTGGATTTGTCGCACACATGGACACGGTATCAGACTTCTGCGACCATGACATCACCCCGATCGTGACAGAAAATTATGACGGGGAAGACCTTGTGCTCGGTACAAGCGGCCGCACACTGTCTGTAAAAAACTTCCCGCACCTTCCATCCCTGAAGGGACGCACATTGATCACAACGGACGGCACGACTGTACTCGGTGCAGATGACAAAGCAGGGATTGCTGAGATTATGACCATGTTAGAGCGGATTCAGAAAGAAGAGATCCCTCACGGAAAAATCTCTGTTGCATTTACTCCTGATGAAGAGGCTGGATCCGGTGTCAACCATTTCAATGTAAAAGACTTCGATGCAGAATTCGCCTACACGATGGATGGCGGTCCGGAGGGAGAGATCCAATATGAGAATTTCAATGCATGTGAAGCCATCGTTGAGATCAAAGGATTCAATGTCCACCCTGGTTCCAGTAAAGATACCATGATCAATGCGGCACTGGTTGCAATGGAATTCAATGCAATGCTTCCATCCTGCGAGACGCCGCGCGGTACCGAAGGATATGAAGGTTTCTATCATCTCTGTGAAATGTCCGGAGATGTTGCCAACGCAAAACTGGAATACATCATTCGTGATCACGATCCTCACTTTTTCGAGGCGCGTAAAAATACTATGCATCTGATTGCAAAACAACTCAATGCGAAGTGGGGAGAAGGTACTGTCACACTGACAATCCATGACCAGTACCGGAATATGTCAGAAGTGATCCAGGGTTGTATGCACCTGATCGATAATGCGGTGGAAGCTGCCAGACTTGCTGATATCGTACCGGATGTCGCACCGATCCGCGGGGGAACTGACGGATGTCGTTTAAGCTACATGGGACTTCCTTGTCCGAACCTTGGAACCGGAGGCTACGGCTATCATGGACCATATGAACATATCACCGCCGAAGGCATGGATCTTGCCACAGATATGATCGTAAAATTAATTCAGAAATATGCCGAATAATATTTTGATGTAGAAAAGAACGCACTGCAAGATGAAACTTCTCATTTGCAATGCGTTCTTTCTTTTTTACAAACCTCGTCCATTTTCGGATGTAAATATATTTTCTTCTTAGTCTAATTCTCCTTAAATCCTTCCCCGACCACATCATTTGACTCCATGATCACAATAAATGCCTTCGGGTCAATCTCTTTTGCCATCTTCCGGATTGTGTACATCTGTTTATTATTGCAGGCACACATTACAATCTCTTTCTCCTCTTTGGAATAGCTTCCCCTTCCTCTGAGAAAAGTAGAACCTCTTCCAGTATACTCATCAATCTTTGCCGCAATCTCATGAGGATAATCTGTCACGATCAATGTCATCTTTCCGGCATCAATTCCATACATTACTTTATCGACTACCGCAGACAGAAGATAAGTCACAATCAAGCCATAAATAATCCCTTCTACGTCCCGGAAAATAAAACTTCCCATCAAAACGATCAGTACGTCCATCACAAATGCAATCTGACCGATAGATACATGAGGTTTCCATGCTTTTACCGACATGATCACAAAATCCGCACCTCCCGTGGAAGAGTTTCTCATATAAATCATTCCATATCCAAGCCCGGCTAATACACCTGTGCAGATTGCTGCCAACATTCGATCTCCCTCATATACTGGCAGCATCGGTGCCACCACATCCATCAATATCGAAGAAATGATCATTGTCTTTAGCGAACGAAGAAAAAATGTACGCCCAAGCAATTTATAACAGAGAAAGACTACAGGAATATTCAGCAAAATAGTCATTGCACCGATCGGTATATGAAATAGATGATAAAAAATCAATGCAATTCCTGAAAACCCGGTCATCGGAAACTGTGCTTTTGCTGCAAAGTTATAAATCCCAACGGCAATCAAAAACCCTCCTACAAAATCAATCAAAATATCAATTGCCAGTTCTTTTCCATTTATTCTCTTCATGATCTCTGCCTCCTGCTTTTTCTTTCCCTGTCGATATGATCTTATTTTCTTTTACCAAATCCCCCAATACCCGAAAAAGCATTTGCAAATCATAAAAATTATCATTCGCAAATGCTCTTCTGTTATTCAGTATAACGCGGTAAATTCCAAAAGTCAATTTACTTCTTCCGGAATATTTGTGCAAATACTACAAGAATACTTCCTGTAAAAATAAATAGATCTCCTAAATTAAACACAATATTCTGTATTTTTTTCCATCTGCACCGGAAACTAAAGTAGTCGACAACATACTTTCTCCGAAAACGATCATATAAATTGCTGCACGCACCTCCAAGAACAAGCGCCCATCCGGTCTTTTCCACTGTTCTTCCGCCCTTTGCCAACAAACACAGCTCATACACCAAAAGAAACACTCCAAGCCCTGCCGTCAACCACTTTACGAATCCCGGCCTATTCTCCAGCAAATTCATTGCCATCCCACTGTTATAGCTTTTTCTGAGCAGGATTCTCCCACCTGCCGCCCTTCTGATATCCGCTTCCGTGAAATGATTCTCCACATACCATTTTATTCCCAGATCCAAGGCAAGCAAACTACCTGCTATGAGTAAATAAATCATAATTTCCCTCTGCGTGTCGCTATTCTCGAATATCCTCCACGCTCTCCTTTATATGTTCTTTCACCTCATGAACAGATTCTCTGACATCCTCAGCAATCTCAGATGCTGCATCTTTTACATGCTCTACAGATACTTTCGTCACATCTGCTGCCTTCTCCATAATATCCTCAATCACTTCTTCTGTTGTCTCTTCCATTTTAGCACTTTCCGATACATCACTCTCCGCAAAAATATCTTCACATTCCTGCGGCATCTCTTCTTTCTTCACCTCTGCTCCACAATGCGGACAAAACTTCATATCTTTCTCAATCAGTTCCTGGCAATTCTCACATTCTTTCACGCCTTTCATATCCGCAAGTTTCTTCTCAAAGGCAGCGATGATCATTCTTCTCTTCCTGATTTCCTCGCAGATTACTTCCAGTTCTCCATCTACAGCCTCTTCTTTTCGGAAGCGTTCATAAATGATCTTTCCAAGATCTGTCAGATCTCCCTGATTGCTGCGCTCCAGACTGCGGATCTGGCTTTTCAGCTTCTGTACTTCCATAACCTCTTCCGTCTTTTTCCCTACATTTCCTGCTGTCTCTGTAATAAATTTTCCTAAATCTTCAAAAAATTCTTTCATCGCGCTCTTCCTTTCTGTCCTTTGCTCTTCTTTTCTGTATCGGAATGCAGTCACACATGTAGTTTGTGCGATCTACATCCTAAAATGTCCGAAGCTGTTCAAACGTATTGTAGAGATTCAAGCTGCCATATCCCCACGATCTGTTTGGATACACTTCCGTGTCTTTACGCTCTGTACCGAGAATCATCAGATTCTTCAGCTGGATCGAGTCAATATTCGTTCTGCCCAATTGATAAACTATCCACTCAAACAGAAGTGCTGTCGCTCCGGCAGTGATCCCCGTCGCAATACTGGATCCAGTCCTCTTTGTGAACTGCCCACGGCTTACTGCACCCGTCACATCTACTCCGGGCGCCGCGAATTCCGGCTTGAGTCTTCCACCTCTAGTATACCCTCTTCCCGAGTCGATGGCAATACTCTTATCTGCCCCATTGTAACTTGCAACCGTCATCGGATCCGGTGTATTTCCAGGTTCTGTAATAGTAGTATCTGGATTTGACTGCAGAAAATATACATCTCCGGTCAAAAATTCTACAACCGGAAGCCACATATGGAAAATCCCATCCGCCAGCTGCTGTGGTTCTACCACAATTCTCCAGATTCCCGGGGATGGATCCGCAAAACGCATCAGGATCAATTCGGAATTCGTCCGCTCCACCAACAGCCTATAATCCAAATAGACACTCGTTCTCTCAAACACAAAGTTTAGCACCGTTCCGATTCCCTGTCTCACCGGCACAAGAGGGATTTTCTCCCCGGCAGGCGAAACAATGGAAACCGCAAACACATTCGGAATCTCGGTCCACAACTCCAGCGAAAATCCTTTTACACCTTCCGCCACACGGATCTCCACATTTTTACTGTCCGCCATATTTTCTATTAACCCATAATAATGATGTCTTTGATTCGCCTCATTTCCAGCCCCAATCACAATTCCCATATTGGCAGTGTAGGAAGATACCTCCAGCAAATTGCAAAGCGGAGACGTCCCATTATGGTCTCCCATATTAGTTCCAAGGGCAATGCACAAAACCAGTGGAATTTTTTTCTTCTTTGCCAGATCGGTCAGATACCGGATTCCAAGCATAATATCGTTCTCCTGGTAGCACTCTGCATCGTCTCCAATCAAATAGAAATCCTTTAAATATTGTTTGGCTTTTTTTAACTTTACAATGCCAAGTGTGGCTTCCGGCGCAGCTCCTTTAAATCGATTTTCAATGTTTTCACTTCCTGCCGCAATACTCGCAAGAAATGTCCCATGGCTGTTCTCATCTTTGGATGGAACAACTTCCAGAGGATTCTCTCTTTGTAACGCCTCGTTAATCTTCTCCTCTGTATACTCTGTTCCGTAGACAAATCCCTGGGGAGGAGCTCCCTCCTGGATCGTCTGATCCCAGATTCCCGCAATCCTTGTGGTTCCGTCAAGATTTCGAAAAATTGGATTCTGATAATCGATACCAGTATCAATAAATCCAATCATCACGCCCTTTCCTGTCAATTTCAGTGTAGGATAATTCTGAATCTGGCTGATCCCTGCCTCATTTAGCGCTTCTGTATCCAAAAGAGTATAACACTTCGGAATTGCCCCATACGTAAACCGATCCAAAGACATCGGATCTGCAAACATCTTGTCAATATATACAACGTGATATTCATACCCGACATACTGCTCACAGAGTTCTGCACCTGAAATTCCATTAAGAAAATATGGTCTTTTACTTTCAAAAATAAAATCCCGGTATTCTTCGGACATCGCTCTGCTTCTGCATATTTCTATCGTTTCCGGCATCATAACCTCCAAATTTTGTCAATCTTTACATCATATAAAAACAGGACACTGAATATGCTTCAATGTCCTGAATTCTCTATTCTCCCGTAAGCAGCGCCTGTCCTCTGAGTGTGATGACAGGACCTCCGGTTCCTTCGATATATTCTTTTGTGATCGTCACCTGCCCGATGTTATCATCCTTTGGAATCTCATACATGATATCCAACATAAATTCCTCGATGATCGCACGAAGCGCACGGGCACCAGTATTCTTCTCCATGGCACGCTTCGCAATTGCCTCTAATGCTGCTTCGTCAAACTCTAGCTTGACTTCGTCAAGCGCAAGCAACTTCTGATACTGCTTTAAGATTGCATTTTTTGGTTCCTTTAAGATCTTGACCAACATCTCTTCATTCAATCCCTGAAGTGTAAAGATGATCGGCAGACGTCCGATAAATTCCGGGATCATTCCAAAGTTTCGAAGATCTTCGGCAGTCACTTTCTCAAGGATGTTCTTATCGTGATTCCACTTATCCTTCAAATCAGCGGTAAACCCAATTGACGCCTGCTTGTTCAGACGCTCCTTGATGATCTCCTCAAGATCTGGGAATGCTCCGCCGCAGATGAACAGAATATTCTTCGTATTCACAGTCGTAAGTGGCACCATTGCATTTTTGCTGTTTGCTCCTACCGGAACCTCCACTTCACTTCCCTCTAAAAGTTTTAACATTCCCTGCTGTACAGATTCCCCGCTGACATCTCTCTGGCTGGAATTTCTTTTCTTTGCAATCTTGTCAATCTCATCGATAAAGATAATCCCTCTCTCCGCCTTCTCCACATCGTTGTCTGCAGCTGCCAGAAGCTTTGAGACAACACTTTCAATATCGTCACCAATGTATCCGGCCTCTGTCAAAGAAGTCGCATCTGTAATCGCAAGCGGTACATCCAGAAGTCTCGCAAGCGTCTTTACAAGATACGTCTTTCCACTTCCGGTTGGCCCGATCATCAACATATTGGACTTCTCAATCTCGATATCATCCATCGTATCTGTCGCTACCCGCTTATAGTGATTGTAGACAGCAACTGCCATTGCCTTCTTCGCATGCTCCTGCCCTACCACATATTCATCTAATTTTGCCTTGATCTTATGCGGTGCCGGAATATCTTTAAGATTCAGCGCAGGCTCTTTCTTCTCGCCTTCTTTTTTCTTCTTGACCGGCTTCGCCTTTGGCATCATATTCTCAAGTTCTGCCATGTTCATAATATGAACGCCCGGCATATTCATCAGCTTACTATAATCAAAATTACTATTCGACATTAGATCAAAGCTCTTCTGCATACAGTCAGAACATACTGTAATATTGTTCGGAAGCTCAATCATCTTCCCCGCAATGCTCTCCGGGCGGTTGCAAAGTGAACAATACTTTTCATATCCTGCATCGTCCGGCACATCCGGATGCTCTTTTCCATGCTTCTCCACATGTTTGTCTTCTTTTCCTTCTGTAATCTCATCTATGATCTCACTGTCTATCGTCAAATCTTTTTCTGACATACTTTTTCCTTCTTTCTACCATATATGGGTCTATTATATCGTAGTCGTTTCGCTGAAACAAGTTAAGAATCTATAAATTCTCCTTAATTATTTCCAATCATCTTCAAAAATGTATCCTCGGAAATGATTGGAATCCCAAGTTCCCTCGCTTTTTTATTCTTTGAAGATGTTGATTCCACATCATTGTTGATCAACCAGTTCGTCTTTGATGTGACAGACCCGGTCACTTTTCCTCCTTTGCTCTCAATGACCTCTTTCACTTCATTCCGGTTTGCAAAATGCTCCACACTTCCTGTGATCACAAAGTTCATTCCTGCGAAGATCTGTTCTTCCTGAGTCGTCTCTTCCTCTGGAATCTTCACTTCCTCAAGTAGTCTGAAAAATTCCTCCCGATGGTCTTCCACTGCAAAATAATCAACAAAAGCTCTCGCGATCACATCACCGACTCCCTGGATCTCATTCAGCGCTTCTACATCTGCCTGAAGCATTTTCTCCACATCATAATCAAATGCACGACAGATCATCTTTGCATTGGAAAGCCCGATATTCGCAATGCCAAGCCCATAGATCAGCTTCGGCAGTGTAGTTGTCCGCGCTTTCTCAATACTATCCTGAAGGTTTTTGTAAGATTTTTCCCCAAATCCCTCCATCGACCGGATTTCCTCTCCATGTCGCTCCAGATGAAAAATATCAGAGAAATGGCGGATAAATCCGCGTGTGATAAATTTCTCGAGTGTCGCCTCAGACAACCCATCAATATTGAGCGCATCTCTGCTCACAAACAGTGAAAACGCCTTGATATGCTTCGCCCCACACTCTGGGTTCGTGCAGTATAATGTCTTCGTATCGCTGACCTGACGGATCTCTGTCTCACCGCCACATGCCGGACAGCATTCCGGCACCGGATCCATCCCACTTCGCGTAAGATTTTCTGCAATCTGCGGAATAATCATATTCGCCTTATATACTTGAATCGTGTCCCCGATCCCAAGCTCTAACTCTTCCATAATGCTTAAGTTGTGGACACTTGCACGGCTGACTGTAGTTCCTTCCAGTTCCACCGGATCAAAAATTGCCACCGGATTGATCAGTCCAGTCCTTGACGGACTCCATTCTATTTCCCGCAAAGTTGTCTCCCGGATCTCGTCTGCCCACTTAAACGCAAAAGAATCTCTTGGGAACTTCGCTGTACTTCCAAGAGATTGTCCGTAAGCAATATCATCGTAAGTGAGTACAAGTCCATCGGACGGAATATCATTCTCTTCAATATGCTCCGCAAAAAATCGAACACGTTCTTCCAGAGTATCCTTTGTCACCTCATAGTGTTCCACTACATCAAATCCCTGCTCTTTCAGCCACTCAAGCTGAATATTCCTTGAATTTTGGAAGTCCACTCCATCCGCCTTGACAAGCGAAAATGCGTAAAACTGCACATTTCTTCGCGCTGTAATCTCATTGTTCAGCTGACGCACTGAGCCGCTGCACAGATTTCTCGGATTTTTGTATTTTGCATCCACATCTTCGATTTCTTCATTGATCTTCTCAAAGTCCCGATAACCAATTACCGCTTCCCCTCGAAGGATCAATTCTCCCCGGTAAGCAATCCGAAGCGGTACATTCTGAAACACTTTTGCATTGTTTGTGATTACTTCTCCGACCTCACCGTTACCACGCGTTACCGCCTTTTTCAGTTCTCCATTCTCATAAGTCAACACGATTGTAAGTCCATCAAGTTTCCAGGAGATCACTGCTTTTTTCTCTCCGACAAATTCTTTCAGTCTGTCTGTCTCCTTTGTCTTATCAAGTGATAACATCGGCTTCTCGTGCCGCTCCTTCGGAAGTTCACTCAATACTTCATACCCAACATTGACGGTCGGGCTGTTCGCCATCGTAATTCCTAGTTCCTGCTCCAGTACAAGTAACTCATCGTACAGCCTGTCATACTCATGGTTACTCATAATTTCCTTTGCATCCTGATAATAAGCTTTCCCCGCTTGATTTAACAGCTGTACCAGTTCCTGCATTCTCTGCTTTTTCTGTTCCATACTCTACTGCTCCTCATATACTGTGTTGTTGGAAGAACCTTTCAATTGTTCATATAACTCGTCCAGTTCTCTTCCGGTCACTTCGCGGTATTCTCCACTTTTTAGATTTCCAAGTTCGATATTCATCACCCGTACCCGCTCCAACCTTGTCACTTGATATCCAAAATATTCACACATTCTGCGAATCTGTCGGTTCAATCCCTGTGTCAGGATAATGCGAAATTTATATTTTCCAGTCTTGTCTACTTTGCACGGTCTTGTCACCGTGTCTAAGATCGGTACCCCTTCTGACATTTTCCGAACAAATTCTTTTGTCACTTCCTTGTTGACAGTCACCTTGTACTCTTTCTCATGACAGTTGCCCGCACGCATCATCTTGTTAATAATATCGCCGTTGTTTGTCATAAGAAGAAGCCCTTCGGAATCCTTATCAAGTCTTCCAATATAGGTGATCCTCGTTGGATAATTTAAAAAACGGATAATGTTTTTCTTCTCCCGTTTTTCCTCTGTACAGACGATTCCGGTCGGTTTATTGACTGCAAGCAGGACCATTCGGTCTTTTTTCTGTATCACTTTCTTTCCAACGCACACTTCCTGATCTTTCGTGACACGCATTCCCATCTCTGCCCGTCTGCCATCGACAGTGACTCTGCCGCTCTCGATCAATCTATCTGCTTCTCTCCTCGAGCAGACACCTGCCTCACTTAAAAATTTATTTAACCGCACCGACTCTTTCGGCGCGTCAAATTCTCTCTCTATCTGATTACTCACTCGCTAACACTCCACTTAAATTATTGTCTGTAAAAAACGTATTTCCATTGTATAAAAACAGTACATCTGTAATCCTGTCTTCCTCAATGAGATCATCCAGATCCCCGTAATAATACCGCGGGTCTACAAGCACGATTTCCCTGTAATATGGTGTCAGAAACGGCACAAAACAGTTCGCATAAGAATCTTTTAAGATCAACAGTCTCCGATTCTTCCCCGAAGTTGTCTTAATGTCTACCAATGCATGATTCCCATTTAAGAACATTCCATACTTATCCTTTTCTTCCAGCTTCTCTGAACTGTACATGGAAGCACTCTTTTCCTTCTCCTCCACATAGTTGACAACAACCTCTGTATCATTTTTCTCTGGAAGATAAATATCAATGTTCTCTCTTCTTGACCGCTCATAACCACTTGTAGCCGACAGTGTTCCATTAAACTCTTCTGTGACCGTATGCGGTACAAATGCTGTCATCTCCTCCTGCAAAATCCCCAGGTCTCCTGCCGCCTCCTGAAATGCATAATATGCCCCTTTTGTTGTCCAGTGGTGATCGGTACGATAATAAATTTCTTCATTTTTATGTTGGTTTAACGTCTTTGCTGCATCAATCCATTGAATGCCCGCCGCTGAAACAATCTCCTCTGTCCTCTTTAACTGTGCATTCTGATCTTCTGTCGCTGCAAATGCCGGAAGTTTCTCCTTTAAAATATTTGCCGCATTCGGTGCAATCAACATATGCATTTTCAAATCTGGATAGCGCGCAGCAAATGCTGTCACTGCATCCATATTTTCCTTGTAAGAGGCTTCATCAAGCACACTGATCTCCTCTAGCAGATACCCATCTGCTCCTTTAAAAACCCCGTTTGAATCTTTTTTCCCAAGAAGCAGATCTGCCTTTGTCTTCAAGCTTACCCAGAAATCTCTTCCAAGAAACTGATCTGATTTGTACTTTTCATACTGACTCATGAATTTTCCACTCATGACAGTCTCCACCGATGCCTTTGGCTTTGTTGCAAGCATCCGATTCTCTTCCTCAGAAAATTTTCTTTCCTTTGTAATCCCATCCGCCAGAACTAACAGCGCTATACAGGAAATAAATCCAAGCGCCATCCAAAGTCTGACCTTTCTTCTCTTTCTGTTTACTCTATTCATCCGTCTCCCCTTAAAATCTGAAATACAAAAATGGGTTGTAGGTTTCCGTCACAAGATACGCGATGGATAGCAGGAACATTCCTGCATAGATCCCACATGCAAGAACTGCCCTCACCTTATATCCTCCATAGACGATCCGACCAAAGATCTCATGCACTTTCGCCGTAGAACCGACTGCTGCGATCGCAAACAATGCAAGATTGGTAATAAGCAGATAAATCCCCATAGAATCCACTACAGTCTTTGCTCCGACTCCGAACATGACGCCGAGATACTTCCACGCAAATCCAAGTGTCGGACTAAAAAAGAATACCCAGCCGATCATCACAAACAACAGGCTATACAAATGTCTGAACATCCCCGGAACTTTGTCAAGCCGATCCCCGATCATAAACTTTTCAATGATCAAAAGTATTCCGTAATACATTCCCCACATCACGAAATTCCAGCTCGCGCCATGCCACAGGCCGGTTAAAAACCATACGATCATCAGATTGAGAATCGTCCGTTCTTTCCCTTTCCGATTGCCACCTAACGGGATATACACATATTCCCGGAACCATGTTCCAAGGGAAATATGCCATCTGCGCCAAAATTCTGTAATACTCTTGGACAGATATGGATAGTCAAAATTCTTCATAAACTCAAAGCCGAGCATCTTTCCAAGACCAACTGCCATATCCGAATACCCGCTGAAATCAAAATAAATCTGAAATGTATAAGCAATGCATCCAATCCATGCAGTCAGAACCGACATCTCCGAAAATGTGATTGCCGATATTTTTGTAAAGACCAGCCCTGTCATATTTGCAATCAGCACTTTTTTTGCAAGTCCCCGCACAAAATAGATGGCACCATCTCCAAATTTTTCCATTGTAATATTTCGATCCCGCAGCTGCATCTCCACATCTGAATACTTGACGATCGGTCCTGCGATCAGCTGTGGAAACATCGTCACATACACGCCAAAGGAAATCAGATTCTTTTGTACTTGTACCTTGCCGCGATATACATCAATGATATAAGACAATGTCTGGAAAGTATAAAATGAAATCCCAATTGGAAGTGCCAGTTCTTTATAAGGTAGTTCTACCGGCAATACCGCATTCAGACTCTCTATCAGGAATCCATAATATTTAAAAAACCCAAGAATCAGCAGATTCACTGCAACTGCGATAACCAGACTCTGCTTCGCCTTAAATGGATTCTCTAAATTCCGCTCAATATCAATTCCCGACACATAATTAAACAAGATGGATAGCACCATCAAAATCACATATACCGGCTCTCCCCACGCATAAAAAACAAGGCTTGCAAGCAGAAGCACGATGTTTTTCAGCCTGCCTGGTACAAGATAGTACACAAGCAGCGTGACCGGCAAAAACGTAAATAGAAAAACGATACTACTAAATAACATTCTTTTGTCCCCTTTTTATATTCTTTTTCAGCCCATCTTCTTATTCAGAAACTCCTGAAAAGTACCTTCGTCCCCATCCGACAGAAAGTTTTCGCTTCTACAAAGCTTTTTGAAATACCTGATCGATCTTTTCTGCATCTTCCTTGATCACAAAAAGAATATAATTTCCCCTTACATCTATAATAGAATCTTCAATCAGTTTTGTCTGACTCGCCCCATATCCCTGAAAGCTCTCCTTCCTGGATTTTTTTCGCGCTTCGATAGCTTCGACAACGGTATCGGACTGCTCTTTGGACTTCAGTTTCACGACAAGTATCTCATCGACTTCCATTGTCCCCTCTCGAAACCAAAGCATTACTCCATCATAATCATTTGCATTTAACCGATAATTGCGCCGGAACATTTTATGATCGGCTTCTTTCATATCAGAATTATCCAGTACTCCTTCCACCGCCTGCTCCATCTCTGCAAACGGGGTATCACTTTCACCTTTTCTAAAAAGCAGTACCGCAACGTACAAAACCAATATTCCGATCAGTATCATCTGCGTAATAAAAATAGCATCCAGTCCATTCTTTCTCTCTCTGCTGTGGATCTTCCTCATCATAGGCCTGCCACCTCCGCCATATTTACAAGCCACAGCGGATAGATCTCAGAAGTCATATGTACCCCATCCGGCTCATAATATTCTTCTTTTACAATCTCTGTATTATCAATAAATGTCACGCCTTCCTCCTCTGCCAGTTCCCGCAGAGTCTGATTAAATGTATCTAATGATCCATATACAGGCGACTCATCTATCTTCATCTGCTGTACCGGAAAGATAGAATTAATATAGATTGCAGCACCTGGAAGGATCTCCCTGATATCCTCCAGTACTTCTTTATAATTCTCCTTAAATACTTTCGCATCTCCACCGGTTACTGCAATATCATTCATTCCGTAAGATAAAAAAACAGTCTGTGGATTCAGTGTTCGGATCGTATCAAGTTTCTCTGTCACATCTGTCACTTTCATTCCAAGCTCTGCAATGACTGAAGACTCTCTCAGAAAATCGTATTCCACAAATCCTTCTGTGATTGAATCCCCTAACACAAGTGCATTGGAAAATCTTGCTTTCATTGACTGACTGTAAAGTTCCGGATTCGCCTCCATCTCACTTCTCTCCAACTCCAATATCTTCCCCTCGATCTGTGAAATATCTGCCTGCTCCAGTTTCCTGATCACTTCCACACCCTTTTTTGTCTCTGTCTTCTCCGTTTTCAGAACAGTTATCCCCTTTTTGATTCCAAATATGAGAATCACACCGGTAAGTACGCACACGCCTCCGATCGCAATTTTTCTTACATCCTTTCTCATCTGATTACCCCTTATCTTTTATCTTCTAGCGCTATTCCGTTTTAGACATACAAAATGTGCCCGAAAACGTTCATGCACGACTCTGCAAAATCCATCTCCAGACACACTCTGTCAAAATCTGTCTACTACTCTTTGTCCTCCGAACACACGCTCTAGAATAGTATTATAAATTTATAATATTACAAATGTCTGTTCTTTCTATTACAATTATGTAACATTCTTTCATGTGTTTTTTTACAGTGAAAAATAGGCTGTCATAAATTTTACAAGGCTCTCCTGATCTTCTCTCCCCATAAACTCTCTGCTGGAGTGCATTGCAAACATCGGAATTCCCATATCCACTGTACGCACCGGAAGAATTGCAGAAACGATAGAACCTAATGTTCCTCCTGCACTTCCGTCAGAACGATTGACAAATTTCTGATAAGCAATTCCTTCTTTTTCACAGATCTGCTGCACGATTGCGATCGCCTCAGAATCTGTCGCATATCCCTGAGAACATGCCTCCTTGATACAAAATCCTTCATTTAATTTTGCTTTATTTGTCGGATCGTTCTTTGCCGCATAGCTTGGATGTATCGCATGACTCACATCTGCTGAAATCAAAAGACTATCCATAATCGCATTAGAAAACGCCGTCTCAGAATATCCAAGAGCTGCATAGATTTTCTTTAAAATTGTCACGATCAGCGTAGACTGTGCTCCCTGCTTACTTCTGCTTCCAATTTCTTCATGATCATAGACGATCGCACAGTTGATTCCTTTCGTTCTGTCTGCATCGATGATCGCAGTTGCAAGTGCCTGTACAGAAGTCAGATTATCTAACCTCGGCGCAGAAATAAACTCTTCTTTCGCCCCTGTCAGACAACCTTCTTCAAAATTATAAACATTCAGTTCATATTCCAGGATATCTTCTGCTTTCACGCCCATCTCCTCTGCGAGCAGATTTGCAAAATATCCTTCTTTTTTCTCACCTTCTGCAAGTTTTCCAAGAAGCGGTATCATCTGTGTCTGACGGTTCAGTTCTACCCCCTGATTCATTTCCTTCTGTAAATGAATGGCAATGTTCGGAATTGTAAGCAACGGACGCTTAAAATCAATCAAACGGACTTCCGGATGGAAAACATCCTCTGAGCGCAATACCACTCTTCCCGCGATAGAGAGAGGACGGTCCAGCCAGCTTGCTAAGTTCACTCCACCATATACCTCTGTGTTCAGCTGCACATATCCCTCTGTCACGATCTCTGGATTTGGTTTGATACGAAATCCTGGAAAATCTCCATGACATGCAGCCAGACGGAACCCATCTTCACCTTCAAATTCTTCCCCGATCGTAAATGCAAAGATCGTAGAATCATGATGAACCATAAAATACTTTCCGCCTCGCTTCAGATCCCAGTTTTCTCTTAAAGCCACTTCCTCAAATCCAGCCTCCTCAAGCTGTTTCTTTGTCTCCAACACCGTATGGAACTGCGATGTTGCACCTTTTGTCAATTTCAGTAATTTATCCACATATTTGTTCTGTTCCATCTCTGTTTTCCTCCTTTTTCTGCACAGATGATCCTCTGTATGTGCATCTTTCTGACGCGGATCATCTATGATTCTTCCGACATCCATACGGATGTCTTTCGCAATACTTTAATCATACTGGCAATTTCTTTAAAAGTCAAATCTCTGGTAGCTTTTTTCTTCAATTATGTTATACTGTTAGTGATGCCGGACACTGCTTTGTTTCCGGCAAAATTTTACAAAGGAGACACCTGCACATGAACCTAAACAATTTTACGACAGAGCCTATTTCCAAGCTCTTTTTCCGTTACCTTGTTCCATCGATCTGCGGTACAATGGTAACGTCTATTTATGTGTTGGCAGACACTATTATTATCGGCAAAGGAATCGGAACCGACGCGATGGCAGCATTAAATATTGCCCTCCCCGTCTACAATCTTTTCTTTGGCACCGGTCTCCTGTTCGGTGTTGGCGGATCTGTCATGATGTCCATCTGCCGCGGGCACGGGGAACATTTAAAAGGAAATGCCTATTTTTCTCTTTCCTTTCTGTTAAATGTTCTTGCCTGCATCATCTATATGATCATCTGCAACACTTTTACAAAAGAGATTGCCCTCTTTCTCGGAGCAACCGATGTCACACTGCCTTATGTGATGGACTATCTTCCTTATATTACATGGAGTCTTCCGGTCTTTGCTTTTTCTTCGTTTCTGCAAACCTTTATCCGAAATGATGGGGCGCCAAAACTTGCAATGACCGCTGTTGTTTCCGGAGGAATTTTTAATGTCATCTTTGACTATATTCTTGTATATCCATGCCAGATGGGAATGGCAGGAGCTGCGATTGCCACTGTGTGCGGCTCTATTCTGACCGTGTTGATCTTGCTGATCCATTTTTTCGGAAAACACAATCACTTACATTTCTGTTTTTCAGAAATCCGAAGTTCTTTCGGTTCCGATATTTTCAAAAGTGGATTTGCCAGCTTTCTGATCGACCTGTCTTCAGGGATCGTAATTTTTTTCTTCAACCAACAGCTGCTGCGCTATCAGGGAGATCTCGGTGTCAGTGTCTATGGTATTATTTCCAACACTGCAATTGTTGTGACCTGCCTCTCAAACGGAATCTGTCAGGCAGCACAGCCGATCATCTCTACAAATTTCGGCGCAGGATTCCAGGAACGGATCGATCATGTCCGTAAATTAGGACTGTGCACAGCACTGTTCATCTGTGCTATACCAACACTGCTTGGTCTTACTGTCCCGAATCTGTTTACTTACATTTTCCTGAATCCCGATTCACAAGTACTTGCTCTGGCGCCTGCTGCCGTTCGCCTTTACTTTATCGGATTTTTGATCACCGGAGTGAACATGTTTCTCATCGGTTACTTCCAGTCAACGATAAGACCGGTTTATGCTCTCACACTCTGCCTGATGCGTGGATGTGTCTTAAGTATTATTTTTGTGAAAATTCTACCGATCTTTTTAGGTCTGAACGGAATCTGGATTTCTGTCCCGCTTGCCGAACTATTCACACTACTTACTGGAATCCTGCTGTTGAAAAAATCGATGGCTAAGAAAACAACTTAATACCCTCTGCTTTTTGAGGCAGATACTACCCAAAACACAAATTCACTCAGGAGGTGATTTTATTTTATGATCGCACTACATATGCTGGAAGTCCGGGATTGCATGAGCAAACTGCTCCTCTCGGACATCTTCGATGCCTTCCTTTTTATAGAAGGAGACATTACAACCTTTAATACATTCCACCTCGATGGATACTTGAAAAAAGATTTTTTTGATACCGAAGAAGCCCTCTCCCGCTTCTCTTCCCGTGAGTACTCCCTGTGGAAAGAAGTACGTACACTCTGTTACACTATCATCAAAGGGAAAAAGACACCGCTCGGATTTAAATTTGTTTTCTGCCTTTCGGGCGAAAATACTTCTCGTCTTCTTGTACAGGAAGGACTTTCATTTTCTCCTGAAGATGTCCGCGGGCTTTACCTGAACTTATCCTTTGACGGCAGTACACTCCACTGCGTAACCGGAACTTCCATGAATACATTTACGATGGACAAATCACTCGAACATGCCTGGGATACAATGGTACAGCGATTTTTCAAGCAAAAGCAAATGCCATTTGAAGTACTGTAACGCAGCAGATCAAAACTGTACCTGCTTCCCAAATTTGTTTTCTTCATTTTATAAAAACTTTATCTTTTTTATACTTTTATTAGCACTCTACTTTAAAGAGTGCTAATTTTCTATTGACATTTCAATTTGCCAGTATTAATATGTAGTTATCGCGGGAATTTCCCGGAATTGAACATAGCTATCAAATGAAAATCATAAAAAAAGGAGTGTTATACATGGCAGCAAAACATGGTAATCTTTCTATTCACAGTGAGAACATTTTTCCAATTATAAAAAAATGGATGTATTCCGATCACGATATTTTCTTTCGTGAGCTGATTTCCAACGGATGTGATGCGATCACAAAACTAAAAAAACTGGAAGTCATGGGCGAATATACTTTCCCGGATGACTATAAAGCCAATATTCAGGTAATTGTAAATCCAAAAGAAAAAACCTTAAAATTCATCGACAACGGTATTGGTATGACTGCTGATGAAGTCGAAGAATATATCACACAGATTGCATTCTCCGGCGCAACAGAATTTTTAGAAAAGTACAAAGATAAGACAAATGAAGATCAGATTATCGGACATTTCGGTCTTGGATTCTACTCTGCTTTTATGGTGGCAGACGAAGTACACATCGACACACTTTCCTATAAGGAAGGGGCTGCATCAGTACACTGGACATGCGATGGTAGAACCGAATACGATCTGACAGATGGCAATAAAACAACAGTCGGCACAGAGATTACACTATTCTTAAACGAAGACAGCCTTGCATTTGCAAATGAATACCGTGCCCGTGAAGTTATCGAAAAATACTGCTCTTTCATGCCGGTAGAGATTTTCTTATCCAACGCAAATGCAGATCAGGAATATGAGACTATTTTAGAAGAAGAATTAAAAGAAGACGATGTCATCGTAGAACGGATCCACGAAGAAGCTAAAATGGAAGAAAAAGAAAATGAAAACGGCGAGAAAGAAATGGTAGAGGTTTCCCCTGCTGTTGACAAAGTAAAGATCAACAAACGTCCGGTTTCTTTAAGTGATACAACTCCGCTTTGGACCAAACATCCAAATGATTGTACAAAAGAAGACTACATCGAATTCTACCGTAAAGTATTCATGGATTACAAGGAACCTTTATTCTGGATCCACTTAAATATGGATTATCCATTTAACTTAAAAGGTATCCTCTACTTCCCGAAGATCAACACAGAGTACGAATCCATTGAGGGTACGATTAAATTATATAACAACCAGGTATTTATCGCAGACAACATAAAAGAAGTCATTCCAGAATTCTTAATGCTGTTAAAAGGTGTGATCGACTGTCCGGATCTTCCTCTGAATGTGTCAAGAAGCGCACTGCAAAATGACGGATTTGTACACAAGATTTCTGATTATATTTCAAAGAAAGTCGCAGATAAATTAAGCGGAATGTGCAAGACAGACAAAGAATCCTACATCAAGTACTGGGATGATATCAGTCCATTTATTAAATTCGGCTGCTTAAAAGACGAGAAATTCTGCGATAAGATGAGCGACTACATTCTTTTCAAAAACATTGACCATGACTACCTCACTTTAAAAGAATGTATTGAGAAAAACAGCCCTGCAAAAGAAGTGGCAGAGGAAACACCTTCCACAGAAATCGCAGAGGAAAATACTTCTGATCACTCTGACAACGATGCAGATGCAAAAGAACCTGAGAAAGTGACTATCTACTATGTAACTGATGAGCAACAGCAGAGCCAGTACATCAATATGTTCAAGGAAGAAGGTCTTGACGCGGTACTCTTGACTCACAATATTGACTCTCCATTCATTACACAGCTAGAACAGCGTAATGAAAATGTCCAGTTCCAGCGTATTGATTCAGATTTGACTGACCATTTCAAAGAAGAGGTTGCCAAAGAAGAGGAAGAAACCTTTAAGGCAAACACAGAAACACTCACAGACATCTTCCGCAAGGCACTGAATAACGAAAAACTGGAAGTCAAAGTAGAAAAACTGAAAAATGAAAATGTCGCTTCTATGGTGACACTTTCTGAACAGTCCCGTCGTATGCAGGAAATGATGAAAATGTACAACATGTACGGTATGGATGCTGGCATGTTCGGCACAGATGTGACCCTCGTGTTAAACGCAAACCATCCACTGGTACAATATGTCTTAAATAATAAAGACGGAGAACATGTAAATCTGTTCTGCCAGCAGTTATATGATCTTGCAATGCTGAGCAACAAGCCGTTAAATCCAGAAGAAATGACAGCATTCATCAGCAGAAGCAATGAAATTATGATGTTGCTTACAAAATAGAAATCAAGTCCAAATACCATAAAAAATAGCGCCGCTCATAGAGTGAGGCGCTATTTTTTTATAGTACTTGTTGCCCGGACAGTTGCCAGAGCCTATTAAATTTAAAACTTAGTAATTTTAATCAAATGACAAATGACTATATATTAAATACGTATTTATCTAATCGCTCAAATGCTTCTTTCACTCTGCTAAAAGGTAATGCAAGATTCATGCGGATTGCATTTGCACCGTGAAATGCTCTTCCATCCTGCCATGCAACACCTACATCCCATCCCGCTTTCAAAAGATCATCTACGCTCTTCCCTGCTTTTTTGCACCATTCTGTACAATCTAAAAACAGCATATAGGTTCCTTGTGGTTTTGTCAATTTTATACCATCATAATTCTCTATAATATGATTATATGCATAATTAATATTTTCACTTAATGTCTGGCAAAGTTCATCTACCCATACTTCGCCCTCTTTACTATATGCACCCACAAGTGCATGCATAGAAATAACATTCATAGAATTGTAATGACATTTACTGCTACTTGCTCTTACAAGATCCCGAAGATATTTATTATAAATAATATGGTAACTTCCAACCAATCCTGCAAGACTAAATGTCTTACTTGGCGCATAAAATGAAATCGTGCGGTTCTTTGCATCCTCACTGACAGAAGCAAGCGGGATATGCTGATTGCCTTCTAAAATAATATCAGACCAAATTTCATCAGAAATAACAACACATTGATTATTCCTGTAAACTTCCATTGCTTTTTCCAGCTCTTCGCGTTCCCATACCCTTCCGCATGGATTGTGTGGGTTACAGAACACTGCAACATGAATACGATGTTTCTTCAGCTTGCGATCCATATCTTCATAATCCATTCTCCACACGCCATTTTCATCCTGAACTAATGGGCTATGTACAATTTTATACCCGCCGTTTAAAATACTATTTGTAAATCCAACATAGGTAGGGCTGTGAAGTAGCACGCTGTCTCCTGGCTGTAAAAATGCTCTCAGAGCAGACATTACCCCTCCCAAAACACCATTTTCATAACCAATGCACTCTGCAGTAAGTCCTTCCACATGATTTCTCTTTTCCTGCCAGTCAATAATTGCATTAGTATATGCATCTGATGTCATAAAATATCCAAAGGATGGGTGCTGTATTCTATTCATCATTGCATCAAGAATTGGCGGCGCTGTCGGAAAGTTCATATCCGCAATCCACATTGGAATAATATCAAATCCATCTTTTGGGCGTTCCGGTGCAAATCCTGGCATTTTCCCAAGTCCATCCACTGCGATGGCATCTTTTCCTTCTCGGTCTAAAATAGTAGTAAAATCGTATCTCATCATTATTCTCCTATCTTTTGATTAAATAATTTCGTAACAATAATTCTAATAAAAACTCAGTTCATGCATTACAACTATCAAAAATAATTACTTCTGCTTTCATTGTAATGTTTCAGGAATTTTCATCCAGATTTCCCAAAAGCTGTTTTATTCGCAAATAAATTATAGCTTTGTAAGTCAAAACCAACTTTTTTAATATTTTTTATTTCAATTATTTTTATTAATTCCTTCCATCAAATTTACCACATAATTGACAGTAGATTTCACCCCCATATCCAAAACAGACTCATCTACATCAAATCGTTCATTATGATGTTCTGCTCCGCTTCCATATTCTAGATTTTTAATTCCAAGAAGCGCCAACACCCCTGGATATTCCTGCAAGTATCTTCCAAAACTTTCCGAAGCATACCATCGTTGAAATACATCCGGTACCGCCTCTTTCCCATAAATCTGCTTAACTGCTTTTTTAGCTTGTTTCGCATACAAAACATCATTTATTACAGGAATCCCTACTTCCCCTGCCATTTTACTGCAATCAACCTCACAATTATGCATCGCTGCCGTATGCTCTGCTACTTTTATTACAATATCTTTTGCTTTCTTTCCCTCTTCGCGATCAAAGAAGCGCATGGAGCCTCTGATATAAGCTTTTTCTGGAAAAATATTAAAAGATTCTCCGCCTCTAATACTCGTCAAGCCAAATGTAACTGTTTTTTCCACATCCAACTGATTGACAAAAGCACCTGGAATATTGGTAACAATTGATGCAGCAGCAAATACTGGATTAATTGAAAGATCCGGTCTAGAACCATGCCCTCCCTTTCCTTTCACCAGCAATTCCAAAGGAGCAAATCCTGCCATACAAGGACCTTCACAAATTCCCATTTTGCCTGATTCCAACGCAGAATAAACATGAATTGCCCACACTGTATCGATCTTTTTCTGACGCAGTGATTCCATAATCTGACGATAACTTGAGCCAATCTCTTCGCCTGATTCAAAGCAAAAATAAACCACTCCAGAAAGTTCTTCTTTTAGTGAATACAATACTTCCATACTTCCAAGAAGCATCGCACAATGTGCGTCATGTCCACATGCATGGCAAGTATTTTCTTGTTCAGAAATGCATATGCGCGGGTGACAAAGATTCTCTGAATTTTCTTTCATCGGTAATGCATCCATATCTGCCCGAAGTACTATATGCGGCCCTTCCTTTTTAGTATCCAGCATAACTATCAATGCAGTATCTGTCACCTCTTCGTATGGCAAATCCAACCTTTTCACTAACTCTAAAATATATTTTTTTGTTTTAAACTCTTTTCCTCCGAGTTCAGCAAATGTATGAATCTTTCTTCTATGATTTATTACAGATTCTTTTACAGCATCTGCATGATCCATAACTTTTTTCAATTCCATTCTACTCCCTCTCCTATCCTATCATTGCCATCTGCTTACACTTTTAGAAAAAATCTTTATGTTTTTCCAATATCTCAATAATAATACCAATCATGTTCCGAAAGCACTAACATTACCTCAATGCTACACATAAATATAAAATGTATATCCTTTTTGATTATAAGGAATCAAATTTTATTTTTCAATATTTTCATGTAATTTAATTCTATATTTTGATATTTTCTATAATTTTATGTTTTTATAGTTTTTTTCTATCATCTTTTTCCATCTACCTTCTCATAAAACAGAATTCAATTCCTCATTTCATTCTATTTCTATACTTTAATTCTTTATTTTTCAACTTTCTATAGATTATAATTCTAAAGACAGGTATTTTGCATGGAACTCCAGTATAGAGAAAATCTGGAAATCATTTTCAGTCAGATGTGGTTTTCTACTAAACGATAACATACATTTTTACGAAGGAGATTTAGAGCTATGGATCATTTCACATTATTTTACAAACGACTGACACAACTACGAAACAAACAGGGAATCTCGGCAAGGGACATGAGCCTGTCACTCGGGCAGAGCGAAAGTTATATCAATAAAATCGAAAACGGAAAAGCGCTTCCTTCCATGAGTGCTTTCTTTTATATCTGTGATTTTCTGAAAATTCATCCGAGAGATTTTTTCGATGAATCTGATAAAAATCCTGCAACTTCTCAGGAACTTACAGAAAAATTTATGAACCTGACAACTACACAACAGGAACATCTTCTCTTTCTGATCAATGATCTTTTGACAAAAGATGAATAAATTCACAAATGTCCGATGTATCTTTTGCCATTTCATGTTATAATCGCTATATGCGATATGGATAAAGGAGATTATTTTCAATGGATGATTTAAGAATTTTACCGGTAACAAATGAAGAACTTATTTTAAATGTGGCAACAATGGCGGAAGAAATCTGGCATGAATATTTTCCAGCTCTGATCAGCGAAGAGCAGATTGATTATATGCTTGAGAAATTTCTTTCTTTTGATTCTATTTTTGAGCAGATCCAAAATGGATATGAATATTTTCTGCTGATTCACGATTATACATTTGCAGGTTTTGCTGGGGTACATGAAGAAAATGGAAGTCTTTTCCTCAGCAAGCTTTACATTCACAAAGATTTTCGTGGAAATGGCATCAGTTCTAAAGTTATGAAAAATTTGATAGAGCTTTGTAAAGTCCGTTCTCTTGATAAAATCTGGCTGACCTGTAACCGTGGCAATGAGTCTGCTCTCGCCATCTATAAACACTTTGGATTCATTCAGACACGAGAACAAGTCAGCGATATCGGCGGCGGGTTTGTAATGGATGATTATATCCTAGAATATCCTGTTAAATAGCAGGATTCATTAACAGAAAAGCTGCCTGCAACTACGGAACGTTTTCCATGCTGCAGGCAGCTTTTTAATATTTCGAGAACAGTCCTACTATTTGCCGGAAACACTGTCCTCTCTTGTATTCACTGTTATTTCATCGGTACCACGGCACCTTCATAAGTGTCTGTGATAAATTTTCCAATCTCTTCACTCTGAAGTACTTCCACAAGTGCTTTGATCTTCTCACTATCTTTGTTTTCCTTTTTCACTGCAATAATGTTCGCATAAGTCTGAGCAGCCTCAGAATCGGCCTCTTCTTTTGCAATTGCATCTGTCTGCACATTAAATCCTGCATCCAGCGCATAATTTCCATTTAATACGACAAAATCCAGCTCCTCTACCACTCTCGCGATCTGTGCGGCATCCAGCTCTACAATCTCAATGTTATGAGGATTTTCTTCCACATCTTTCTTAGTTGCATTCAATCCCGCATCTTCCTTCAATGTGATAATTCCATTTTCTTCCAGAAGCAGAAGCGCTCTCGCCTCGTTTGTCGCATCATTTGGAACAGCAATCTTTGCTCCGTCCTTTATATTCTCAAGGTCTTCGGATGCTCCTGGATAAATTCCCAGCGGCTCATAATGAATCTTTGCAGCACTTACCAGATCCGATCCCTTCTCTTCATTAAAATTATCCAAATACGGCTGGTGCTGGAAATAATTTGCATCAAACTCTCCCTCATCCACAACAACATTCTGCTGCGGATAATCATCAAATTCCTTGATTTCCAGTGTATATCCTTTCTCTTTTAAAAGATCCTTTGACGCCTCTAAAATTTCAGCATGTGGTGTCGGGGAAGCCGCCACCGTGATTGTCTTATCATCTGCCTTGTTTTCTTTTCCTCCACATGCAGTCAATCCAACTGCAAGCACAGCAGCTGCTCCTGCTGCCAATATTCTCTTTGCATTTCTATTCTTCATATCCTTATCCTCTCACTCTCTTATCTGTCCGTTTGGAAATCTGCATTCCGACTTCCTGTAAAATCTGCACGATCAATACAAGTACAATGACTGTGATCAACATGATGTCTGTCTGATATCGATGGTATCCGTATCGAATCGCAATATCACCCAGTCCACCTCCGGCAACAACTCCTGCCATTGCAGAATACCCGAGGATCGTTGAAAGTGCGATTGTACATCCTACGATCAATGATGTCTTCGCCTCCGGGATCAATACTTTCACGATGATTTTAAGCGGGGAAGCTCCCATACTTAACGCAGCCTCCACAACACCGTGTTCTACTTCCAACAAAGAAGACTCGATCATACGCGCAATAAATGGTGCCGCTGCAATAACGAGCGGGACAATCGTAGCGGTAGAGCCATAACTTTTTCCGACAATCAGTTTTGTCAGAGGGGTCACTGCGATCAACAAGATCAAAAATGGAATAGATCTTAAAATATTTACAAAAATATCCAAAATCCGATTCACCGCCGGCATTGGTTTTAAGCCATCCTTTCTTGTCACGATCAGAGCAATTCCCATCGGAAATCCAATCACATATGCAAGTGCCGTTGATACCAGTGTCATGTAGAGTGTATCAACCGAACCTTCCGCGAGCATTTTAATGAGTTCCTGTGTTTCCATGTGCGGTGACCTCCTCTACAATAATATTTCTCTCTTCCAGATAATGAATTGCCTGCTGCGCTTTCACATCCTCATCTGGCATCTGTAAGATCATCTGACCATATGCTTTCCCATCGATATTCTTCATATCCGCCCCCATAATATTGACGCGGACTCTGCAATTCAAGATCATATCCGCAATGGCAGGTTCAAACGAAGAATTTCCGTCAAATACAACACGGACATATCTCTTTCCGCCTACCTCAAGCTGATTTGCCTCTTCCTTATATACAAGTTGCTTTGCAATCTCTGTCTGTGGCTTGGAAAATACATCTGTCGCACTTCCTGTCTCCACAAGTTTTCCCGCATCAACGATCGCAACCTGGTTACAGATTTCTTCTACAACCGCCATCTCATGGGTAATGATCACAATTGTAATCTTAAATTTCTGGTTGATCTCCTTTAACAGTGCAAGGATTGCCTTTGTTGTCGTCGGATCGAGTGCACTTGTTGCCTCATCGCAGAGTAAGATCTTTGGATTTGTCGCAAGCGCGCGGGCAATCGCCACTCTCTGCTTCTGTCCTCCTGACAGCTGTGATGGGTAAGACTTCGCCTTATCGCTTAATCCTACAATCTCTAACAGCTCTTCTGCACGCTTTCTTGCATCTGCTTTTTTCACTCCTGCAATTTCCAGTGGAAAACAAATATTATCCAGCACATTGCGCTGCATCAGAAGATTAAAATTCTGAAAAATCATCCCGATTTCCTGCCTCTGTCTCCGCAGCTCCTTCTGATTCATCTTCCCAAGATCGCGTCCTGCAATCCGTACTTCTCCCTCTGTCGGTACTTCTAGATAATTGATACACCGGACAAGCGTACTTTTCCCCGCACCACTCAGACCGATAATGCCAAAAATATCTCCTTCCTGGATTGCGAGATTAATCTGATTCAGCGCCTGAAACGGACCATTTTTTGTATAGAATGTCTTGCTGACATTTTTAAATTCTACAATCGGATTCATCCTGCTCCTCCTCATAAAAAATAAATAATGATGCTGCAAATGCCTGCATATCAGCATCTTCCTGTATGTTTTACAAACATACGTCTTATTTTATTGGCTGGAAAGATATTTGTCAAGCAATGTCTGAGTTTATCCCGGAGTTTCCCTTCTTTTCCCTATCTGCACGTTTCTGTTCTATTTCTATTCTTCTGTATCAATATATTCATAAGCTGATGCATAATCTTCTGACACGATCACTTCACTTGGAACAAGCCGTACGCCCACTCCTTTGGAATAGATGACCGTATCCTCCGGAAGTACAATATTGCAGCAATGAAGTCCTCCAACCTCACTCAGTCTGTCTTCTACAAACACAACCTCCGTATAGGCATCATACTCTTTTCTCGCCTCCTCGGTAACTGTGCCGGGAACCAGCCACGCAAACGTCCCATATTCTCTCTCTTTTGTCCCTTCATAATACAAATTATAAACTCCCGCTTCAAAGTCTTTTCCTGCCCTCAACTTCTCCCCCGCTTTCAGATGCACTTGTTCGGTCAATGGATTTTTGATTCCAGTCATTTCCTCTATCTGTGCATTTTCTGATGAAAAGCGAAGCCGTACTCCAGAAGATAGGATCTTTACTGTCGCTCCCGCAAATAATCTCACATCCTCACACTCTGTAATAGAATCTGTTCCCGCTTCATACTCTTCCGAAAAAAACTCATAGATATAGATGCTATGTTCCATGTCCAATACCTGCATTCCGCCATACCCTTCCATCAATTCTATGGTATATTTTCCTTCCGGGATATGCACCCCGACAACATACTCCCCTTGTACCAGCTGATTTTCAAAAAATGCTCCCGTTTCTCTCAGAACCGCATCGGTCTGTGCATATGGATCAGACTCATCTGCCACCTGATAATTTCTTTCCATAAAAAATTCCCGGATTTCTCCTGCAAGCGAGGAGACTATATTAATCAGAAAGAGAAAAAGAACTATCCCCGCAAATATCTTTGTCCCTTTTTTCCCGGAAGTTTTCTTTTCTGCCTGGACAATCGTAGAAGATTTTGCCTTCTGTAACTCTGTTTTCTTCCCAGTCTTTTCTTTTGGAATTTGAACCTTTCCTCTCTCGTTCGTTTCGTTCCCCCAATGCGGTGTCCCATTTCTGGTCTGATATCTACTGTCCGACTTTCTGTTATCCAGTCCACATTCCTGACAAATTCCATTAACCAGCTTCCCACCACAAAGCGTACATCTTTTTCTTCTCATCCGTTCCCTCCTCTTCATCCACTTCTATCCATTTTCTCTATTTTTTATCATCCTTAAGTTTTTTCATAGTATTATTTTTGATTTTCTCTAACAGTATTTCTTTTTCGTCCGGCAGAGTTCCCAATAACTTTATAATATTTGTGGCATGTGTCGTATCAAATTCTGTTCTTTTTTTCACATCAAGATTTTCCAGAAGAATTCTCACCTCGGATATTTTTTCTTTGATACCAGCCTGCACAAACATCCCTTCCTGTTCCATCTTTGCAAGTTCTGTACTTGCAAATACTGTTAAATTCATAGTAATGATCTTACTTGCTGAAAACTGATTTAACATCTCTGCAGTCTTTTTTGCGTTCTCTTCTGAATTTCCTTCCCCTGCAATCCCATACATGACAATCGCATTGAATGGCAGTCTTGCTTCATTTAATTTTTTTCCTACAGCAATCGCTGTTTTTACGGTATGTCCCTTTCGGATGCTCTTCAAAACTTCATCGCTTCCCGATTCAAACCCTATATATAGAAGTCTAAGCCCTGCCGCATGGAGCTGTTTCAATTCTTCCACAGTATAATTGTTTATCGTGCGGACAGCTGCATACATAGCCACACATCCACAGTACGGATAATACTTTTGAATCAGTTTTAAAATACGCATCATTTTTTCATATCCAACAGAAAGAGGATCTGCTCCTGTCAAAAATACACGTTCGGTATAAGTTTCTCCATTCATCAATTCAAATTCAATCTCCTGAAGCATCACCTCTTCATATGCTTCCTCTTTGTACATGGAACAAAATGCACACTGATTAAATGAACAGCCTCGTGTTACGGGAACTAAAACAGTTGTGATTTCTGTTTGTGGATAAAAAATATTTCTAGATTCACTCATACTACATCCTCCTCTTTTTATAAGCCAAACGGAAACTTTTGTTAATAAAATTATACTTCCTTCTGAAAAAAAATGGAAGCGCGTCTTGACAACAAAAAAATACCGGAAATCTTATCAACAAAGATTCCCGGTATGGATATAAAAAAATCGGAGTGACAAGATTTGAACTTGCGACCTCTACGTCCCGAACGTAGCGCTCTACCAAGCTGAGCCACACTCCGAAAATAAAAACTTCACTGTATTCAATGAAGTTTAAACTACGGAAAAGGGATTCGAACCCCTACTAACAGAGTCAGAGTCTGCTGTGCTACCATTACACCATTCCGCATTATTCATTATTGTTTTTTTGTGTTTGTTTTGTGTCCCTCACTCAACAAAACCTATTATAGCAGAGTTACAGAAAAAGTCAACACCTTTTTTGAAATTTTTTTATTTTTTTTAATTTTTTTCATTTTGTATATTTTTCAACGGATTTTGGCACTTTCCCTTCCCACTAAAAACTCGAAGCTCCAGGTCGTTTGATAACCGGGATCTTGTGCTGCAAGATCCCGCCTCCGAATTGCTATTCATAAAGTTCTCCATCAAATACAACCGTCGCCGGTCCGGTCATATATACGACATTTTTTTCTCTGTCCCACTCAATCTTCAGATTGCCTCCAAGCAGCTGCACAGTCACACAGTTCTCTGTAAGACCATTTACCATACTTGCCACAGCCACCGCACATGCTCCCGTTCCACATGCCAGCGTCTCTCCAGATCCCCGTTCCCATACACGCATCTCTACAGTCTCGCGATCAAGCACGCGGGCAAACTCGGTATTCACTCGATTCGGAAAACATGGGTGATGCTCAAACTTTGGTCCAATTTTTTCGATCTCCATATTTTGGATATCATCCAGATATACGACTGCATGCGGATTGCCCATTGAGACACAGGTCATCCGATACTCGTCCCCATCCACACTGATCGGAACATTTACCGCATGATCCCCTTCTACTTTTACCGGAATCTGCTCTGGCACAAAAATCGGGGATCCCATATCCACTTTTACAAGTGCAACTTTCCCCTCTTCTACCGTCAGACTTAAATGTTTGATCCCTCCAAGTGTCTCTACAGATATTTCTGTCTGATCTGTCAGGCCATAATCATAGACGTATTTTCCAACACAGCGAATCCCATTTCCACACATTTCACCTCTGGAGCCATCTGCATTATACATCTTCATCTCAAAATCCGCACATTCAGACGGACAGATTAAAATCAATCCATCCGATCCCACTCCAAAATGTCTGTCACTGACTCTTCGTGCCATTTCCGAAGGAGATTCTACTTTTTCCTTCAGACAGTTTACATAGACATAATCGTTTCCTAATCCTTGCATTTTTGTAAATTTCATCTGCGGTTCCTCTCTTTTCTCTTTTATTTTTCTGATGGACGCTCATCCATCATCTCTAATATCATCTGCGCTGTCTCTGTCAGGCTGTTCCCACTCTCCATACTGTATTTTTGTAAATATCGGTGTGCCTCTGCTTCTGATATTTCTTTCTTTTCCATCAGCTGCGCCTTTGCTCTGGAAATAATCTGATTCTGTCTCTCATTTCGTTCACTCTTTCTGCCGCGCCTTTTTCTTCTCTGCCACTCAAACATTTCTTCCATGGCCCGCACTTGCTCTAACAATTCCTGCACTTTCAGAGGCAAAGAAAGCGTCCTGATATGTGCCGTTTCCTCCACCGGATGCCTTCCTGTTGTAAGCACCAGCATCTCAAATGACTGCGGCAAATCCGCTCGTAATTCTCCATACACCATATCTTTGAGCTGGCAGGAACAAATGACGATCCCCTCCTCCAGAACATCCGCATAGTTTAATATCTGCACGCCGGAAGTGCAGACTCCGATGACATCAAATCCATTTCGGACAAGCAGATTCCGAATCTGTATTCCGGTCTCCCTTTTCGGAATTGCCACTATGATCCTGCTCACGCTCACCCCTCCCTGCATCTTTTCGTTTGACAGAATAGCTTCCTATATCCGATACAAATATTGTTCCAACTCCCACGCAGTCACCTGTGCACAGTATTCCCGGTATTCTCTCTTCTTCGTCTGAATATATTTTTGCGATAATTCTTTCCCGATCACACTTTGCATCAGTTCATCCTGCTCAAAGGCTTCCACCGCTTCCAAAAGGCTCTTCGGAAGTCTGCATGTTTCTTCCAGTTTCTGACTCTGTTCCCTGTATTCCTGTTCGTCAATGCAGGATGGCGGAAGGATTTTCCTCTCAATTCCATCCATTCCTGCCGCCAGACAGACTGCGAGTGCCAAATATGGATTTGCGGATGCATCCGGACTCCTTAACTCTATCCATTTTTTTTCTTCTTTCTCAAATGGAATGCGAATCAGAGCACTTTTCTTCTTGACTGACCAGTTTGCATAAATCGGCGCATCAAATCCCGGTATCAGCCTTTTATACGAATTGACGATCGGATTGGTAAACAGAGACACTGCGCCGATGTGTTTCATTAATCCTCCGATAAAATAATAGGCTTCTCTGCTTAATCTATAAGGATCCTTCTCATCGAAAAATAGATTCTTTCCCTCCTTCTGAAGTGTCAAATTCAAGTGCATCCCCGAGCCGGTGCTCTCACTTTTCGGCTTCGGCATAAATGTTGCATGCAGTCCATGCTTTTTCGCAATAGTCCGCACAACCATCTTAAATGTCAGAATATCATCTGCCGCAGACAGTGCCTCACTGTGCCGAAAAACGATCTCATGCTGTGCCGGAGCCACTTCATGGCGGGAAGACTCAATCACAAATCCCATCTCCTCCAATGTCAGTACGATATCTCTCCTTGTATTTTCTCCAAAATCCATCGGATCGATGTCAAAATATCCTGCACACTCATGTGTTACTGTCGTCGGATTTCCTTCTTCATCCATGTGGAAGAGGAAAAACTCACACTCACTTCCAACTTCCATCTTGTATCCCTTCTCTTGCGCCCGCTTGATCGTCCGCTTTAAAATCTGGCGGGAATCGCTCTCAAATGGTGTCCCATCACACTTATAGACATCACAGAGCAACCTGGCAACTTTCCCCTGCTGTGGCCGCCATGGAAATATTTCAAACGTAGATGGATCAGGATGTAAATACATATCCTCTTCCTCCAACCAGATAAATCCTTCCATACAGGATCCATCAAATGTACATGCATGCTCCAAAGCTTTTGGAAGCTGACTTGCTGTGATTGCTATATTTTTCAATGTTCCTAACATATCTGTGAACTGAAGGCGGATAAACTCTACATCCTCCTCTTCCACAATTTGTATAATATCGTCCTTCGTATATGTTCTCATAACTTCCTCCCCGACAAAACCGAGTTTTCTGCTGCTACTTTTATGCGATCCAGAAAGAGGGCGTTCCTGCACGGAAAACGCCCTCGTCTGTTTTTTATCATAACAATCCCTATTTTATTTGTCAACGAAATCACCGCTATTTTGTGACTGCTTTTGACAATTCATCAATTCGTCTAAGCTCTTCTTCACTGAACTCTGTTTTTTCAACGATTTTTACATTCTCCCGAATCTGTTCCGGCTTGGATGCGCCAATCAGGACACTTGTCACATCTCCATCGCGAAGCACCCAGGACAGAGCCATCTGTGCCAGTGTCTGTCCACGCTCTTTTGCGACTTCATTCAACGCCTCCAGCTGCTCTAACCGTTCTTTTGTGACTGCACTCTCCTTTAAGAATGTTCCGCTTTTCCGAATACGGCTGTCTTCCGGAATTCCGTGCAGGTATCTGTCGGAGAGCAGCCCCTGTGCCAACGGACTGAATGCGATCAGTCCGCAGCCACTCTTGTTCGCAAATGTTTTCAGACCATCATTTTCAATCCACCGATCTAGGATCGAATAGCGAATCTGGTTGATCACGAAAGGACACTTTAATTCCTTTAAAATCTCCATCGCCTGCATCGTATGTTCCAGATCATAGTTCGAAATTCCCGCATACAATGCCTTTCCCTGCTTCACTGCCGCATCAAGCGCCATCATACTCTCCTCCACAGGCGTCTCTGGGTCTACACAGTGATGATAGAAAATATCTACATACTCCAGCCCCATGCGCTGCAAGCTCTGATCTAGACTTGCCAACAGATATTTTCGGCTTCCACCACTGCCGTAAGGGCCCTCCCACATATCATATCCCGCCTTCGTGCTGATGATCAGTTCATCACGGTAACTTCCAAGATCCTCTTTTAGGATCTTTCCAAAATTCGTCTCTGCGCTTCCCGGAAGCGGACCATAATTATTCGCCAGATCAAAATGTGTGATTCCAAGATCAAAAGCAGTAAAACACATCTGACGCATCGTCTCAAAATCGTCCATTGTTCCAAAGTTATGCCAAAGTCCAAGTGACACCGCCGGAAGCTTCAGCCCGCTCTTTCCACATCTGTGATACTTCATCCTATTATATCTCTCTTCATCTGCATGGTATTTCATCGCTGCGTAACCCCTTTCTTGCTACACTTTTTTTCTATTTTACTTCTTTCCAAGCTCTTTTGCAACTTTTACGCACGCTTTCATCGCTTCGATGACGCTGCTTCTGAATCCTTTCTCCTCGAGTACGCGCACCGCCTCGATGGTTGTCCCTCCCGGAGAGCATACCATATCTTTTAATTCTCCTGGATGTTTTCCTGTCTCCAACACCATTTTCGCGCTCCCATAAACTGCCTGCGCTGCAAATTTATATGCCTGCGCTCTCGGCATTCCATCTGCGACAGCCGCATCTGCCATCGCCTCGATGAATAAAAAGACATATGCCGGAGAACTTCCGCTTACAGACACAACAACATCCATCAGTTTCTCACTTAATACTTCTGCTTTTCCAAATCCACTAAATATTTTGCAAATATAGGAAAGTTCTTCCTCTGTCACCAGTTCATTTTTGCAGACACCTGTAATGCCTTCTCCCACAAGCGCCGGTGTGTTTGGCATTGTGCGAACAATCTTCACCGGTTTTCCGAATAATTCCTGCAAATGTTCCAGCGTCTGTCCCGGCGCGATCGTAACGATAACCTGCCCCTCTGATACCACTTCCCGGATTTCTTCGATCACAGCTGCATAAAACTGTGGTTTCACAGACAGAACGACTACCTCTGCTTTCTTTACCACTTCTTGATTATCTGTTGTCACAGCAATTCCAAGTTCCTCTTTCGTCCGCTCCAATCCCGGCTGATAAAGATCAGATGCGATCACATCCTCCGGTAACAGAATCTCGTTCTTCAAAATTCCACCCATCATCGCTTTTGCCATATTTCCGGCACCGATAAACCCTAATTTCTTCTCCATGTTTTCTTTCTCCTTTCACAAAAGCTTTCAAAAGCATCTTTCCTAATTAAATGACTGTTCTGTACGTTCAATAATTTCATCCTGAAGTGCTTTGCTCAAATTGCGGAAGTGATCACTGTAACCTGCTACGCGCACGATCAGATCCTTATACTCTTCCGGATTGTTCTGAGCATCGATCAGCGTCTGTCTATCGATGACATTGAACTGGATATGATGTCCATCCATATTAAAATAACTCCGCACAAGATTTGCCATCTGCGTCAATCCTTCTTCCCCTGCAACAACACTCGGTGTGAATTTTTGATTCAAAAGCGTTCCCCCTGTCCGTACATGATCCATTTTAGATGCAGATTTTACTACCGCTGTCGGACCACAGATATCGGCACCTTTCTCCGGCGAGATTCCCTCTGATACAGGCTTATGTGCAAGTCTTCCGTTCGGGCTTGCTAACATCACTTCACCAAAGTACACATGACAGGTAGTCGGAAGCATATTGATCCTATAAGTACCGCCTTTCATGTTCGGTCTGCCTGTCACTGTATGATAGTAGAAGTCAAAGACTGCCTGCATCACATCGTCTGCATAGTCATCGTCATTTCCATATTTCGGTGTCTTGTTGCGTACAAGATTTGCAATCTTCTCGTATCCTTCAAAGTTGTGTTCCATGGCTTCCATTAACTCTTCCATCGTAAATTTCTTCTCATCGAACACATTGTATTTGATCGCTGTCAGAGAGTCTGTAATCGTACCGATTCCTACCCCCTGCAAATAGTTGATATTATAACGAGCTCCTCCGGCATTATAATCTTTTCCGTTGGAAATGCAGTCGTTTGTGATGACAGATAGAAATGGCGCCGGCATATATTCTGCATAGATCTTCTCAATAATATTGCTTCCTTCCATTTTGATGTCTGCAAAATATTCTACCTGCTTCTTATAAGCCTCAAACAATTCTTCATAAGAATGGAAGTCTGTTGCCTCCCCAGTCTGAAGCCCGAGCTGCTTTTTGCTGACCGGATCAAAACCATTGTGCAGCGTGATCTCGAGAATCTTCGGAAGGTTGAAATATCCTGTCAGAATATATGCTTCATTTCCGAATGCACCAGTCTCCACACATCCACTCGTTCCGCCTCTTCTTGCATCCTCAATAGATTTTCCTGCATTTAGCAATTCCTGTATGATCGCTTCCGTATTATAAAATGCCGGCTGTCCCCATCCTTTTCTAGAAATTTCGCAGGCACGTTTTAGGAACTTCATCGGTGTCTTCTTGCTGATCTGTACATTCGAACTTGGCTGCAAAAGCTTCATTTCATCCATACAATCTAAGATTAGATAGCTGACCTCATTGACTCCATTCTGTCCATCCGGTGTAATCCCTCCGGTATTAATATTTGCAAAATCTGTGTAAGTACTGCTCTCCTTTAATGTGATTCCCACTTTTGGAGGAGCCGGCTGATTGTTAAATTTCACCCAGAGGCATTCTAAAAGTTCCAGCGCTTTCTCATCATCTAAAATGCCTGCCTCTGTATCTTTTTCATAGAATGGATTCAAATGCTGATCCAGTCTTCCCGGACTATACGCATCCCATGGATTTAACTCCGTTGTCACACCAAGATGCACGAACCAGTACATCTGGATCGCCTGCCAGTATGTCTGTGGCGCATGTGCCGGAACCACATCACAATTTACCGCGATCTGTAGCAGCTCCTGCTTTCTCACTTCATCTTCCTCTTTCTCTGCAAGTTCTCTTGCAAGCGCTGCATAACGTTCTCCAAGGATAATGATTGCATCACAGGCGATCTCCATCGCATTTAACTGTGCACGCTTGTCAAGTGCTTCCTTGTCATTGAGGAAATCCAGACGGTTTCTGCTCTCGATAATATCCTGCTTGTAATCGAGAAATCCTTTTTTGTAGATTTTCTCAGAACCAACTGTATGTCCCGGTCCTCTCTGCTCCATAAACTCTGTGAAAATCCCTGCCTCATAGCACTCTTTCCACTGTCTGCTCATATTGTGAAGGATCTTATGACGGATAGAACGATTCTCCCAGTATGGAATGATCTTTTCCTTCTGAAGTTTTAAGTCTTCCTCTGTTACCTTGAAACTGATCAGATCCCGGTCATTCATCACATGCATGTCTTCCAGTGTATGACAGCAAAGTTCTGGGAATGTCGGTGCCGACTGCGGGCTGTCCCCTTTCTCTCCAACAATCAGTTCTCCTTCATTAATACAAAGTGTCTTATTTGCCATAAAATGCTTAAATGCCAGTGCCCTCATCTCCGGTACACTGACAGATCCTTCGTACTTTATGTACGCATCTGTCTCCAGATCGGCACGCTCCATATAAATGTGCGGAACTGCATTGACACTCTGTTCTCTCAGTTTCTGAATTCTTTCGTTCATACCTCTTCTCATAATTAACCTCCGATTTTTGTATTTGCAAATCCATTTTGGATAAATTGTCTCTGGAATGCTTCCATCTGTTCTTTCGGCGGAATCGTAAATGCTTCCCCCTTATATCTGATATCCAGCTTATCATATTTTCCCCCGGCAATATTATGATACGGGAGCAGATTGATCTGGCTGACAGAAATAGATTGTTTCAGAAAAGTAATCATTGCTTCCATTTCTTCTTCCGTGTCATTGACTCCACCGATGACCGGAATACGAATATAAATCCTTGCCCCACGTTCACTGATGAAACGAAGATTTGACAAAATTAATTCATTGTCTTTCCCCATATATTTTTCATGCTTTTCCGGATCCATTGTCTTGATATCATATAGAAATGTATCCACATAAGGCAGCACGCGCTCATAATTCTCCTGCGGTGCATACCCACATGTGTCAATTGCCACATTGTATCCCTTTCTCTTAAGCTTCTTTAATAACTGCTCGATATAGTCCATATCCTGCGCCATGACCTCACCGCCAGATAACGTTACGCCTCCTCCTGACTCCTCATAGAACATACAGTCTTTCTCAATTTCTTTCATCAATTCCGAAATCGTGTATTCCTTCCCCACAATCTCTCGCGCATTATTCACACAATGATCCAGACATTCTCTGCAAAGTTCACATTTTGTCCGGTCCGTGCACGCAATTCCATCCCGAACCGTCACTGCATGGTGACTACAGATCTGTTCACATGCATGACACCCGCCGCACCGGTCCGCATGGAACATCAGCTGAGGCGTAAATTTCTGACTTTCTGGATTGTGACACCACCAACACTTTAAATGGCAGCCTTTAAAAAAGACCGTCGTTCGAATTCCATCTCCATCATGTATGGAATATTTCTGAATATTCATAATCTCAGGATATTTCATAATCCCCTCCACCTTTTCTTCCGTCAGGATTCTTCTTTTTATGGCTAAAATTCATCCTTATATTTTCATAAAAATGAAATTTTTATCATTTTTTCATATTATATCACAGTATTTTTATTTTGTCATAAAATTATTTTACATTTTTTAATTACTTCTTTCATAAAAAACTTTTTGACTTTTTATAAAATTCATATCTCGTGAATTGATTTTTTCCTGCAAATCCTTTATCATAGAAACAGAAATAAAAAGAAATGGAGCATCCAGTGTGAATAAAAGTGCTGTCATCGGATTTCGCATCAAAGAACTGCGAACAGAAAAAAAATATACATTAAAATATCTCAGTGAACAGACCGGTCTTTCCATCGGCTTTTTGTCACAGTTTGAGCGTGGACTGACCAGTATTGCGATTGATTCTTTGGAAAAGATTGCCCAGGTATTGGAAGTTGAACTCTCGTCCTTTTTTGATTTCTCCTCACCACAGGAGACAAAATATGTAGTGCGAAGCTATGAAAAGGAGACTACCCTCGTCAACTCGGAAATCATTGAATATGCATTGACTGACCATCTGACCAGTTTCGATCTGCTTCCGCGCCTTGTAGAGATCATGCCTCCTCTTCCTGAAGAAAAAGAGACTCTGGAACTCTACAATCACACCGGCGAAGAATTCATTTATATTTTAGAAGGAATCCTCACGATGAATATTGATGGTATCACTTATCAGCTTTATCCCGGTGATTCCGTCCACATCCCATCATGCATTCCTCATAACTGGTCCAACAAGACAAATCATATTACAAAAATCCTGACTGTCCACAGTCCAAATCCTCTCAAAAAAGAAGGCTGATCACCTGTCATCTGGGATCTGCCTTCCTTTCACATCTAAATGATATGCTTCCTCATACAGCAGCTGTGAAAGCGGCACCAACCGGAACCCTTCTCTCTCCAGACTTTCAATGAGCTTTGGCAATGCCTCTTTCGTATATTTTGCCTCACTGTTTAGCCGGATGATTGAGCCCCCTTGCAGTTCTTTATCTTCCATCACTGTCCGTAAGATTGTCTTCGCTCCATAATCTTTCCAGTCCATAGAGTCTATATTTCCCATCACAGTAAGATAGCCCCCTTCTTTTGCTGTCAAAATCACCGTATCATTAAATGCACCATAAGGTGGTCGGAAGAACTTTATCTCTTTCCCTGTCAATTCTTTTACTGCCTGATGTGTCTCTTTTAATTCTTTCTCTATCTCCTCTTTTTCAAGCTGTACCATGTTCCGATGTGTCGCCGAATGGTTCCCGATATCGTGCCCTCCTTGAACGATCCTCCGAACATCTTCCGGATACTGTTTCACCCAGTCCCCAGTGACAAAAAAAGCAGCACGAACATTATGATCCTCAAGAATCTCCAGTATGTCCTTTATACTACTGTGATCCCATGCACACTCAAATGTCAGCACTACCTTCTTCTCTTCTGTTTCCACCGACTGAATCGGTAATTCTTTTCCGTAAACATTATTGCTTACAGTAACTATCTCTGGGAGATGCCACACAGCACCTACGACCAGAAGAAACACAGACACAACAAACAAACAGCATTTCCAGATTTTTTTCATACCGTTCTCCAGCTTTCTTTTACTTTACTATATGCCTGCTTCTTACTGCTTATATCCTAATTGACAAGATCGTAAACTATTCCCAGGTAATATTTCCTATTTCATAGATTGATACCACTTCATTCTGATAGCTTACTGCAAGTTTTAAATGATAGGTACGAGAAAAATTATTTCCGTCTTTGACTCCTTTTAATACAACATCACAAGTAACATTTCCAATCTGTTTCCCCTGATATTCTGTCGCATATGCACTTTCTATCTTCGCTTCTGCGCTCTGTACCTGCACTTCACTGTCTTTATAAAATGTTTTCCTGTCCTTTTTTACTTTTTCTCTCTGTTTGTCGTCTACGATACTCTGATAAAAGCTATTATCGATTGTTTTCCGATTCTGCTTACTCACAGAACTGTCTACCAACATGACAGATTTTGCCCAGTTTTCCACTCCTCTCTTGATTTTTTCATTTTCCTCGTCTGACACTTTTTGATCTGATTTTGGAAGTTTGTCATAAAAGAATTCATAAGTCTTTCCTTTTTCTTTTTTCACTTCTTCCTTTTCTTCTTTTTTACATCCTGCTGCCATCATTGCAATCAGGCAAAAGAAAATAGTCATCATACCTATTTTTCTCATTGTTTTTCGCATGATTTTCTTCTCCAAATTTCCTTTCATTTCAAAAAAGATTGCCAAAAACACAGATCTATTCTCTGCATTTTTGGCAATACTAATTAATTTTTACTTACGATACAGAATCTAACTACTATTTTCTCTTCTTAAGTAATGCTGCAATTGCTGCAAGCGCCCCTGCTCCTAAGATTGAAAATGTACCTGCGGCTTGAAGATCATCACCTGTTTTTGGTGTTTTAGCTTTATTCTCTGTCTTTTTATCCGTATTCTGTGTTTTCCCGTCATCTTTGTTTGCATTATCTTGATTTGGCTTTTCTGGATTCTCCGGATCTGGCTTTTCTGGATTCTCCGGATTTGGCTTTTCTGGATTCTCTGGATCTGGCTTTTCCGGATTCTCTGGATCTGGTTTATCTGGAGTTTCTGTGTTTTTTTCAACAATCATGGTGTGTCCTGCTGTCGCTCCAAATGGTACCTGAATATTCGTAACTTGCTCCACTCCTTCTGCAAGTTTATATCCTTCTGGTAAGTTGAAGTCTGTTCCAAGCATGAATGTCCATGCCTCTCCATCTGCTCCTGTTGCTGTTGTTTTCGCTTCTGCTTCTCCTACTTTTTCTCCATCAACAGTTTCAAATGTTACATTTAATTTTGTTTCTACCACTTCTCCTGCAACCGGTCCTACTACTACTGTATGTCCTGCTGTTGCTCCAAATGGTACCTGAATATTTGTTACTTGATCTACTCCTACTGCAAGCTGATATCCTGCTGGTAACTGATAGTCTGTTCCAAGCATGAATGTCCAGTCACCTGTTCCTGTCGCCGTTGTACTTGCTACAGTTTCTCCTACTTTTTCTCCGTAAACAGTTTCAAATGTCACTGTCAGCACAGTCGGTCTTGCTGCTTCCTGAACTGGTTCTACTACTACTGTATGTCCTGCTGTCGCTCCAAATGGTACTGCTACATTTGTTACCTGCTCTACTCCTGTTGCAAGCTGGTATCCTTCTGGTAACTGATAGTCTGTTCCAAGCATGAATGTCCAGTCGCCTGTTCCTGTCGCTGTTGTTTTTGCTACAGTTTCTCCTACTTTTTCACCATGTACAGTTTCAAATGTAATATTTAATTTTGTTTCTGTCACTGCACCTGCAACTGGTTCTACTACTACTGTATGTCCTGCTGTTGCTCCAAATGGTACTGCTACATTTGTTACCTGCTCTACTCCTGCTGCAAGCTGCCAGCCTTCTGGTAAGTTGAAGTCTGTTCCAAGCATGAATGTCCATGCCTCTCCATCTGCTCCTGTTGCTGTTGTTTTCGCTTCTGCTTCTCCTACTTTTTCTCCGTAAACAGTTTCAAATGTTACATTTAATTTTGTTTCTACCACTTCGCCTGCTACTGGTTCTACTACTACTGTATGTCCTGCTGTTGCTCCAAATGGTACTGCTACATTTGTTACCTGCTCTACTCCTGTTGCAAGCTGATATCCTTCTGGTAACTGATAGTCTGTTCCAAGCATGAATGTCCAGTCACCTGTTCCTGTCGCCGTTGTACTTGCTACAGTTTCTCCTACTTTTTCTCCGTAAACAGTTTCAAATGTCACTGTCAGCACAGTCGGTCTTGCTGCTTCCTGAACTGGTTCTACTACTACTGTATGTCCTGCTGTCGCTCCAAATGGTACTGCTACATTTGTTACCTGCTCTACTCCTGTTGCAAGCTGGTATCCTTCTGGTAACTGATAGTCTGTTCCAAGCATGAATGTCCAGTCGCCTGTTCCTGTCGCTGTTGTTTTTGCTACAGTTTCTCCTACTTTTTCACCATGTACAGTTTCAAATGTAATATTTAATTTTGTTTC
>ENA-ORNI01000017-ORNI01000017.1-human-gut-metagenome-genome-assembly--contig:-NODE-17-length-189364-cov-17.8114_pt1 | contig 189364 bp, 143 predicted proteins | sample MGYA00242118_ERZ509028 | MGnify/ENA primary metagenome ERZ509028 (study PRJEB26280, sample SAMEA2338755) | human gut metagenome | biome: human gut; feature: human-associated habitat; material: faeces...
AAAAGACTGCTTAGAAAAAGAGTGTTTTCGAAAATGCAGTTGAGGGGTTTTTGCGTGTATTTGCAGAGAAACTCCCGGATAAATGGAATAGCCAGATTGGAGAAAATGGATGTGAGCTATCAGGCGGAGAATGCCAGTGAATGAGAATTTGATTCACCTGCATTGTTACGTTTGATTCAAGATAAAACGGTTCTTGTAATTGTTCAAGAGTATTCATGTTTTTACGTTCTGCCGATAGTGGTTTAAAGCATAGAACAGCCACCATTGCGGAAGGCTGTTCTCTTTGTATTTATGAGTTACAGAATCGATTAAAGTGTTCGATAGAATATTTACAACACTTCATCTAAATCTTTTTGCATTCGCAATCCTTCATGAATCAAACAACCGAAAATGATAATTAGAATTCCCAGTGTTAGATTTATACCATCGATCAGAACAAAACTTCCATAGCTAAAAATCTCAATTCCAGAAGAATGATAACCTGGAAGACGCGGAAACAAAACGGAAGATGCCAGGAACAGCCAACCAATCATCTGAACACAGAGGCCCAACGATTTGTATAATGCCGACTGTGGAAATAAGTCCGGTCATGAATAGCGCAAGGAATAAAAGAATACGCATGCGTGTTGAAAATGTTTTCGAATGTTTATAAGAAATATTTGTATCAAAATCATTTGGTTTCATCTTTCGGTTCTCCTCCCTGTGTTTTGTCATCTTTTATAAATTCCAATATGCCACCGGGCTGGCAGTCTAATACGTCACAAATCGCATTGAGTGTAGAGAAGCGTATTGCACTGATCTTCCCGGTTTTTATTTTTGAAAGATTTAAAATTCTTGACATGAAATAAAAGTTAGCATATACTAATCCATGTATTTTAAATGAAAATGCTTATCAATATCAAAAATGGAGAACGAAATGGTGGACATAAATAAGAAGAGAGAAAAGGAAAAGAAAACGCTACGTGTGATGATTGGGGTGTATTGTCGCGGAAAACACAAGCACAAGGGAGAACTCTGTCCGGAATGTCAGAAACTGTTGGACTATGCGTTGCTCCGAACGGAAAAATGTCCGTTCATGGAGACAAAGACATTTTGCAGTGCCTGCAAAGTGCATTGTTATTCAAAAGAGATGCAGGAAAAGATCAAAGAAGTTATGAAGTATGCAGGACCGAGAATGTTGTTTTATCATCCGCTTCAGGCGCTGGATCATATGTGGGTGACAATGAAAGGAAAAATGAAAAAGAGATAGGAGAAGAAAAATGAATAAGAAGAAAATTATTGATAAGTTGTTGATTGTTTCGATTGTAGTGATGGCGGTCAGCGGTTTTTTGATAAGACCGACAGGAGAGATGATGGCAGTCATTGTTATGCATAAGCTTTCGGCGGTTATTTTTTGCGTATTGGGGATAGCCCATGCTGTGCAATATAAGACTAAGAAAAGGAGGGGAAAGCAATATGTTTCATAAGAGGTTGATCAAAGAATTTAGAGAAAATCAGAAAAACATTTGGGGGATGGTTCTTACACAGTGGGTCATGCTCATTGCAAATGTTGTGCTGATGCTCCAGACAGCTACATTTATAGCTGGAATGGTTCGTGGAGAAAATCTGCAAAACCAAAGTATCAGGCTGCTTGTGACGTTGGCAGTTGTTGGGGTTGTACGAAGCTTGATGTCGCTGCTCAACAGCAAGCTGTCATTTGAGGCATCGAAGCAGGTGAAAGCGAGACTTCGAACGATGGTGTATGAGAAAATGATGCGGCTTGGGAGCAGTTATAAAGAATATTTTCAGACATCTGAGGTGGTGCAGATCACCACGGAAGGTGTGGAACAGTTGGAAATTTATTTTGGAAAATACATGCCACAGTTTTTCTACAGCATGCTTGCACCGGTCACACTATTTGTCATTGTAGGAACGATGAGCCTGAAAGTGGCGGTCGTGCTTTTAATCTGTGTTCCGTTGATTCCGCTTTCAATTGTAGCAGTTCAGAAATTTGCGAAAAAGATGCTTGCAAAATATTGGGGAACATACACGGAGATGGGAGATTCCTTTTTGGAGTGCCTTCAGGGACTTACGACATTGAAAATTTATCAGGCAGATGAGCGTTATGCAAAAAGAATGGATGAGGAAGCGGAAAAATTTCGTAAAGTAACGATGCGCGTGCTCATCATGCAGTTAAATTCCATCAGTATTATGGATTTGGTAGCCTACGGTGGGGCAGCAGTCGGTATCATCTTGAGTATTTTAGAGTATCAAAAAGGTGTAATCGGACTGGCGCAATGTTTCTTCATTATTATGATCTCAGCCGAGTTTTTCCTGCCGCTTCGTTTGCTTGGTTCCTTCTTCCACATTGCGATGAATGGAAATGCTGCAGCGGATAAGATTTTCCGGTTGGTAGATTTGGAAGAAGATCAAGGAGAAAAATCTGCCCAAATGGAAGGAGAATCTGATGAGATTGCGTTTTCAAATGTAAGTTTTTCCTATGAGGCAAAGAAAAAGGTGCTGGAAGGTATCAGCTTCCGGGCAGGTCATGGATTGACTGCATTGGTCGGGGAATCCGGTTGCGGAAAGAGTACCACTACGCTGCTTTTAATGGGAGACAGAAGGGCAGATGAGGGACAGATTTTTATCGGAGATATGCCAATTGACAAAATGGACTTGAAAGCACTTCGAAGAAAGATTACCCGTATTCGACATGACAGTTATCTGTTTGCAGGAACAATTCGGGAAAACCTTCTCATGGGAAAAGAAGATGCGACAGAAACACAGATGAAAGAGGCGCTTCGCGAGGTGAATCTGTTGGACTTTGTGGAAAAAAGCGGAGGGCTGGATTTTGTTCTCCTTGAGAAAGCGTCTAATCTTTCAGGCGGGCAGAAGCAAAGGCTGTCTCTTGCAAGGGCGCTTTTGCATGACACGCCAATCTACATATTTGATGAGGCAACTTCTAATGTAGATGTGGAAAGTGAAAATGATATTATGGCGGTTGTGAGAAAACTGGCAAAAACAAAAACAGTTCTTTTGATCTCACACAGACTTGCGAATGTTGTGTCTGCGGATCAGATATATGTGCTAAAAGACGGAATGATTGTGGAAAAAGGACAGCACGAAGCGCTTTGCAAAGAAGATGGATACTATCACAGATTATTCAGACAGCAGAGCGCATTGGAGCAATTTGGAAAGGGGGCGGTTGCCAATGAATAAAAACAGAAATGGATTTCAGGTGATGCTTGGTCTGATTGGTATGATCAAACCCCTTCTCGGAGTGATGTGCATTGCGATCATCATGGGATGTATCGGAAATTTGATGGCGATTTTTATTACGATTCTCGGAGGAGCGGCAATTGGAAATCTGCTTGGAGAAGCGACGGGCATTTCCATGAAAATGATATTCGTGCTGCTTGTTGTATTTGCGGTATTGCGAGGAGTACTTCGCTATGCGGAACAGGCAAGTAACCATTATATTGCATTTAAATTACTTGCCAGAATCCGTCATCAGATATTTGCTTCTTTGAGAAAATTGGCTCCGGCAAAGCTGGATGGCAAAGAAAAGGGGAATCTGATTTCGATTATCACAAGCGATATTGAACTTTTGGAAGTGTTCTATGCACACACGATTTCACCGATTGCAATTGCGGCGATCACGTCGCTTGTGATGGTTGTATTTATCGGACAGTTCCATGTGGGACTGGGGGTATTGGCGGCGGTGTTCTATCTGCTTGTCGGGCTGATCGTTCCGGTGGTGAACAGTAAAGCAGGACAGAAACACGGGCAAAAATACCGCAGTATTTATGGGAAATTAAATACAACTGTTTTGGATAATCTGTATGGATTAGACGAAATTTTACAGTATGAAAAACAAAAAGAACGTCAGGAAAAAATGGATGCGTTCACGGAGCATCTGGAGCAGGTGAATGCAACTTTGAAAAAACAGGAGGCAGTACAGAGAATCAGTACAGATACGGTTATTCTTGTCGCGGGAGTGTGCATGACATTATATAGCGGTCTTTTGGCATCGAACGGGGTGATAAGCACCGGAAATGCAATTATCTGTATCATCGCCATGATGAGTTCATTTGGACCGACAGCGGCATTGTCTGCGCTTTCAAACAACCTGAATCAGACGCTTGCAAGTGGAAATCGTGTATTGAACCTGCTTGCCGAAGAGCCGGTTGTGATGGATGTGGAAAGTAATGTGGAAGTTCCGGATGAAGATATTCGTATTTCAAATGTGACGTTCACATACCCGGAAGACAAAAAAGAAGAAAAACCAATTTTGAAAAATTTCTCATTGGATATCCGCAAAAATACGATTCATGGTATTCTCGGAAGAAGCGGATGTGGGAAATCAACGTTGTTAAAGCTGCTTATGCGTTTTTATGAGACAGATTCCGGCAGTGTCAGCTATGGAACGCGCAACGTAAACGAGATTGACACAGGGCATTTGCGAAATCATATCTCCTATGTGACGCAGGAAACCTTCTTGTTCCAGGACACAATTGAAAATAATATCAAGGTGGCGAAGGCGGATGCGACAAGAGAAGAGGTGATTGAGGCTGCGAAAAAGGCAGCGATTCATGATTTTATCGATTCCCTGCCACAGGGGTATGACACAAAGCTTGGGGAACTCGGAGATTCGGTATCAGGAGGAGAACGCCAGAGAATCGGAATTGCGAGGGCATTTCTTCATGATGCCAAGACTATTCTGCTGGATGAGCCTACAAGCAATATTGACAGCCTGAATGAGGGAATTATCTTGAAAAGCTTGTTGGAAGAGCGGAAAGATAAGACAATTGTACTTGTGTCTCATCGCAAATCAACAATGTCGATTGTGGACGAAGTGACACAGATGTAAAAAAGATTGCGCAGTAGCGCAATCTTTTTTAATACCTAGACTTGTGATTCGCTCTTTATAATTTTCTTGAAATTAATATAAAACAACGTGGCAGTTGTGAGAATTGCAATGGCATCTGCAATTGGTTCCGCCAAAAAGACTGCTTTGACATTGTCCTCCATGAATACCGGCAGAATATAAATAAGTGGAATCAGCACAAGTATCTTTCGGAATACGGCAAGGAATGCACTGATTTTAGAATTTCCGAATGCGATAAATGTTTGCTGGCAGGAAACCTGAACGCCCATAAGGAAGATACATGCCAGATAAATGCGAAGCGCCCATTGTGACAATTCTGCCAACTGCGTATCGCTTGTGAATATAGATACAAATATCGACGGCGCAAACTCGGCAATGAGCCAAATGATTGTGGCATAGACAACACACGAGATGGTCTGCAGTTTGAATGCCTGCTTGATTCGGTCTATTTTCTTCGCACCATAATTATAGCTGATAATCGGTTGACCACCCTGAGTGATTCCCTGCAGTGGAAGCATTGCAAACTGCATGATGCTCGATAAAATCGTCATGGCGCCGACTGCCAGGTCACCTCCGTATTTCAGCAGAGAAGAATTAAAGCAAAGAACAAGCACACTTTCAGTAGCCTGCATTGCAAATGGAGCAATTCCGAGCGCTGCGCAAGGTAAAAAGACAGAAGCTTTTATCTTTAAATTTTTCTTCTTGATACGAAGAATCGTCTTTTTGCCACATAAGAATTTCAGCGCCCAGACAGCGCTTAGCGCCTGTGAGAGAATGGTGGCGACAGCAGCGCCTTGTACACCCATGTTGAAACCGAAGATGAAAATAGGGTCCAAAATAATATTTGTGACAGCGCCGATAATGACTGTCATCATACTAATCGTAGAAAATCCCTGTGCGGAGATAAAGGCATTCATTCCTAAAGTAAGCTGTACAAAAATCGTACCGATAGCATAGATTGTCATATAACTTTTGGCGTAGGAAATTGTATTTTTACTGGCGCCAAATAAATAAAGCAGCGGTTCTTGAAAAACCAGCACAGTGACCGTTAGAATAATGGAGGCAATGACCAGCGCCGAAAAACTGTTTCCCAAAATCTTTTCGGCAGTGTCATTGTCTTTTTTTCCCATGTAGATACTGGCTCTTGGCGCACCGCCCATTCCCATCAGATAAGCGAATGCGGAGATGATCATAATAATCGGGAAACAGACACCGACCCCTGTAAGTGCAGTGGAACCAACTTCCGGAATGTGTCCGATATACATACGGTCAACCATATTGTAAAGTGCGTTGACTACTTGGGAAGTAATAGCCGGAACTGCCAGAACAAGTAAAAGATGTCGGACCGGTTCATTCCCTAAGTCTACTTCTCTAGACATTGTTTTTTTCATGTTGTGTTTCATTCCTTTCTTTAAAACGTGTCAAAATTTTCGTCATTGTAGTTTCAACCTGTTGAAGTTCTTCTTTGGAAATACCTTGTAAAACTTCATTGTTCATCTTTGTGAGTTCCTCGTTCAGCTTTTGAATGACAGGAGCTGCCTGAGGAGAAAATGAAAGTCGCTGGATACGTTTATCAGCGTCATCTTTTGCACAAATAATGTATCCTTTCTCAACTAATGCATCAATACTCCTGCTGATCAGCCCTTTGGATACGCCGAGAATCGTACATAACTGACTGCTTGTATTGATGGAGGGATTATTGGAAAGAAGAATCAGGATGGAAATTTCATTTGGAGAAAAATTCTCATTTGTAAATTTCAAATTCAATTCATTTGCATATACTCGGCGAATTTGATTAAAGTATCCGAGCATCTCTTCCACGGTTTGTCTCATATCCACCTCCGATTTCAAAATAGTTTACTTGTAAACAAAATATAGTATAGAACTGAATGCAAAACGTGTCAATGCGTTATTGAACAATTTTATTGATAATTTGTCTTGACTTATAGGATAAAATTAGATATTATAAACACAGGTTAGAAATAACTAACTCAAGGAGGAAATATGAGCAGAGAAATATTTGAAATCGTTCAGGGAATGGATTTGAAAAATATCGAGACGCAATTGGCATTACAATGTGCGCCGCTTATCACAGGATTAAAAATTTCTAATATGTTGATTGTTTCAAATGAAGATGAAAAATTAGTGCGGGCAATTTTAAAAAGAACAGGTATTTCTTGCTATCGTCTTTTACAGAATGAAAAGAAGATCACGCTTCTTTTGTTCCGCAGAAATCAATTGGAGAAATTTTTGGAGAGAGAGGATGTAAGCGAGGTACTCCGCGAAGAAGGGTATGTCGAAATCCAGCTTGGAAGAATCCTCAGTATTTTTCAGATGCGCTATCGGGCATATATGAATGGTTCAAAAATATTTCCGCATGAGATGGGGCTGCTTTTAGGGTATCCGGTGGAAGATGTGACTGGTTTTATGGTGCATGGAGGAAAGAATTCTCTGTATTCCGGATATTGGAAAGTTTATGCAGACGTCGCAAAAAAACTTGAGATTTTCAAGCAGTTTGAGATGGCAAAAGAGATGCTCATCCGGCTTGTTTCAAGCGGTGTCAGTATGGAAGAAATTATAGGATATTATAATGAAAATATACTGCAGACAGCGGTGGTATAGGAGGTATGAAAGATGAGCAGAATCAATGTTGTATATTGGTCACAGACAGGTAACACAGAAGAGATGGCTGAGGCAATCGGAAAAGGAATCACACAGGCAGGAGGAGAAGCAGTTGTATCTGAAGTTAGCGCAATTTCTCCGGATGCTTTGAAAGATGAGAAGGTGTTCGCTCTTGGCTGCCCGGCAATGGGAGCAGAAGTGCTTGAGGAAGCTGAGATGGAACCGTTTGTCGAAGCAGTAGAAAGCTTTGCGGCAGGCAAGAAAATCGCGTTGTTTGGTTCCTACGGCTGGGGAGACGGAGAATGGATGCGTGACTGGGTAGAGCGTATGCAGAATGCAGGAGCAGAGATTGTAAACGGAGAAGGTTTGATCTGTCAGGAAACGCCGGATGATGAAGTGCTTGCCGCGTGTGAAGAACTTGGAAAGCAGCTTGTGCAATAGAGGGGGATTTCTATGAGTGTTGTGATTGTTGGCGGACATGACCGTATGGTCTGTCAGTATAAAAAAATATGTAAAGGGTATAAATGCAAAGCAAAAATATTTACGCAGATGTCGGCAAACTTAAGTGAGCAGATCGGAAGTCCGGATTTACTGATTCTGTTTACCAACACAGTGTCGCACAAGATGGTAAAATGCGCGATTACCGAGGCGGAAAAATGTAATGCAGAAATCGTGCGCTGCCATACAAGCAGCAAAAGTGCGTTGAATGAAATTCTTCAAAATGCATGCGTGGGATAATGAAAATCTAACATGAGAGAGTTGTTGGTTGAGTGAATGAAAATGCTCGGACGAGGTGAAACGGTCCGGGCATTTTGCTGTACTTAAGGTAGAAAAATTTACAACGTTATGGTAATATTGGGGTGACTGGTTTTAATGAAAAATAGAGGTGCAGATATGGAAGAAACAGGAATTGACGGAGAAGTTTTGAGAGAAATTTGTGATTTGGCAGAGAAATATCATATTCAAAAAGTGATTTTGTTTGGTTCACGAGCAAGAGGCGACTTTAAGAGAACAAGTGATATTGATTTGGCGGTAGAAGGTGGCGAAGTGGAAAGTTTTGCGTTAGATATCGACGAAGAGACAACTACTTTGCTCGAATATGATATTGTTGATTTAGCAAGAAAGATACAACCGGAATTACGAGAATCCATTGAAAGAGAGGGAAAGATTCTATATGAAAAAATATGAAAATTTTTGTGCGGCTTTAGAAAACATGAAGGAAATATATAAATATAATCCCCCATATGACAACGTAGTTTTGACCGGTTTAGTAGGATTATATGAAATTTGTTTTGAACAATCTTGGAAAATGATGAAAGAGATATTAGAGAGACATGGTTTTGAGGAGGGGGCTACCGGCTCACCTAAGATTATTTTAAAAACAGCATATAAAGCGAATATGATTCAAGATGAAAAACTGTGGATATCTGCGTTGCAGGAGCGGAATAATGTAGCAAATTCTTATAATAAGAGTATTGCGTTGGATATTGTAACAAAGGCAAAAAATGAATTTTATGAAATGTTTTGCGAATTGAAAAGAGAAGTGGAAACAAGATGGCTTTAGATTACACATATTTTTCCGGCGTAGAAGATGGCATCTCATCTGCATTTGAAAAGTTAGCAGAAGTTTTTGAATATCAGGTGTTTGAGCTGTGTGTCGGTGAAGAGTATCTGATTCCTTATATGATGAATGACGCGGTGGAGAATTATTTGATTTTAAAAGGCTGTCAGATGACAGGAAGCTATCTGCGCGATGATGCGCTTGAAGTGAGTGGAAAACTTGCAATCGAGGAAGACAGGTATGTCTTGAGTGTGAGGCAAGGGGAGGAAAATGCATTCACGCTCTGTTTTCAGGAACTTGAAGAAAAGATACAGTGTTTTCAGTATCACAGGATTGGTCATTTCTGGGTAGAGGGGCAGGAGCATTGGAGACAGCTTGTCTATATCATTGGGACAATTTATGAGAAATACAGTTATCTGGGAGAGCGCTATTGCAATGAAGGAGAGAAAGCACTGATGCGGCTTGTTGAATTTCCGCCGTTTCGAATGTGGTCACCAGTTCACGAATCATTGGAGGATAAATATCCGGCGACTTATGAGGGGATTGACTGTATGGAGCGGCTTGCAAGAAAAGCGGATGACCGTGGATATATAAAGTGGATTCGTCTTTACCGGAGATTTCCGAGTCGAGTACTCGAGAGGCTGCTCGGGAGGAGGCTTTTGAGCCCGAAGAGGCAGAAACTATATGAGACCATTTGTCAGGAAGTGCAAGCGGCATCGGAAATTTATCCGCAGCGGGATTACGGTGAGGAGTTGAATTGTAGGATTCAAAAGAAGAGAACAGAAATTCATGCGAAAATGCTTGAAGATGGATTTGAGGGAATGTATCCGGAATACTATAAGAAACAGATGCAGATTACTGTCACGGAAGAACATCCATTTACCGTATCGATGTTGGAATTTGAAGATTTTGTATTTCGTGTGCAATTCATGGTATCAAAATGTGGAAAACATGTTAAAATAGGAAAAAACTGTGGATTTTTTCGCGGATTAGGAAGAATAGGACAGATTGAAAGGGAAGAAACATGAGAAAAAAGGAATTAGCCTTGGAAGTAATAGAACGTTTGAAAAAGGAATATCCGGATGCAGACTGCACACTTGACTATGATGAAGCGTGGAAGCTGCTTGTCGGTGTCAGGCTGGCAGCGCAGTGTACCGATGAGAGAGTTAATATCGTTGTGGGAAAATTATACGAGAAATACCCGGATGTGAACGCATTGGCGGCTGCAGATGTGGATAAGATTGAAGAAATTGTAAGACCGTGTGGATTAGGCAAGAGCAAAGCGCGGGATATCAGTGCGTGTATGAAGATTTTGCGCGATGAATATGATGGAGGAATTCCGAATACGTTTGAAGAGTTATTAAAATTGCCGGGCGTCGGAAGAAAAAGCGCGAACCTGATTATGGGTGACGTATTCGGGGAGCCGGCGATTGTGACAGACACACATTGTATTCGTCTTGTAAATCGCATCGGGCTTGTCAAAGATTTGAAAGAAGCGAAAAAAGTAGAGATGGAATTGTGGAAAATTATTCCGCCGCAGGAGGGGAGCGATTTCTGCCACAGACTTGTCTATCACGGGCGTGATGTCTGTACCGCAAGGACGAAGCCGCACTGCGAGAGATGCTGTCTGGAAGATATTTGTAAAAAAGCAGGGGTAAAGTAGCAGGGTGTCTTGCAAAGAATGAGTGAAATATAGTATCATCAGAGAAAAGCGGTTTAGCAGCCGATAATTATGAAAATAAGGAGAAAATAATATGAGTCAGGAAGTTTTAGCAGTAGTAGCAGGAGAAGAGATTACACAGGCAGAGTTTGATGCGTTTTTACAGGGGGTGCCAAGAGAGCAGCAACCGTATCTTTCCAACCCACAGTTCAGAGAACAGTGCTTGGAACAATTGATTGCATTACATATGTTTGCGAAAAATGGCGAAGAGATGAAGTTAGAGGAAACGGAAGAGTTCAAAAAACTGGTGGAAAGTGCAAGAAGAGATATCCTTGCACAGATGGCTATGAGAGAGACTTTGAAAGATGTTGTGGTATCGGAAGAAGAAATCGAAGCTTACTATGAGGCGAACAAACAACACTTCACAAAAGGAGACACTGTCAGTGCCAAACATATTTTGACAGATTCCGAAGAAAAATGTAACTCTATTTTAGAATCTATCACAACTGGTGAAAAAGAATTTGAGACAGCGGCGAAAGAATTTTCAACATGTCCATCAGGAGCGAAAGGCGGAGACCTTGGAGAATTCGGACGAGGACAGATGGTAAAAGAATTCGAAGATGCGGCATTTGCAGCAGAAATTGGACATGTAGTGGGACCTGTAAAGACACAGTTTGGATACCACTTGATTAAAGTTGAAAAGAAAAATGAAGCTATAGTTGCGTCATTGGAAGAAGTGAAAGAGACAATCAGAAGAACTTTGCTTCAGCAGAAACAAAATGAGGCATATAATACAAAAGTAGAAGAGATGAAGAAAAAATATGTAAAATAGCAGATACTGCTGTTGAGGATTGGGATGTAGTAAATTTATATTTTATTACGTCCTAATTTATTGTAATTAAGCATTGCTTGTATTATAATAAATAATACTTAATTTGGGGTAAGAGGTGATTATATGATTTTGTCATTGGATATGGGAAGCGAGGTTCCAATCTATGTGCAGCTGCGGAATCAGATTGTAACAGGGATTGGGAAGGGCGAACTGGCAGTAGGGGAGCGGCTTCCGACAGTCCGTCAGCTTGCACAGGATGCAGGAGTGAACGTGATGACAGTCAATAAGACTTATCAGTTGTTAAAGCTAGAAGGATTTATCGAAATTGACCGGAGAAAGGGTGCGATTGTTTGCCCGATAAGGGAGACTCAGGATTGTTTTCGGGAGAAATTGGAGTCTGAGTTAGAGCTACTTTCGGCAGAAGCAAGCATAAAAGGAATGAGTGAGGATGAGTTTCTAAAGGTTTGCATGAAAATGTTTCAGAGGATGCATCCGACGATGATGGAGGAGGTATGATTATGGAAGTGGCAATTCTCATGTTAGTTATTTTTCTGTTTACGGATATCATGGTTGTTGGAATCTGTATGCTTGCATACGCGGGAAAAGAAGAGTATAGTGGGGGAATGCTTTTTGGCGTGCACATTCCAAAAGAAAAAGTGGATGAGAAAACAGTGCGGGACATGGCAGAGACATATAAAAAGAAGTACAAAAAATTTCAGCGATGGAACATGATTCTAGGGATATTGGTGTGTGGGGTGACATTTGCTGGCATTGGGATTTTTATGATTGTCTGGACTGTTTGGCTCACGGAATATATTGTCGGTCTCTATTGGATTGTCTATGGGACACACCGAAGGATGTATAATCTGAAGGTGGAAAATGGATGGGTTATGGAATCGGCAAAACAGATTATTTATGTGGATACGGAAGTGTCTGCTCATGCGGACAAAATGCCACTGTCAAAAAAGTGGTATCTTGTACTTTTTTTCCTGACTTGTGCGGTTATGTTGTTTCCTGAGATGAAAGCATACCTGAGAGAGGAGAACATCGCCTATGTGTTGTTTGGGAGTGCACTTGGTGTGAATGTGTGTTTCTTTGGCTTGCACTGGTGGATTGCGTGCAGACCAAATGTTGTATACAGCAAAAAAAGTCAGGTGAACATGACTTTAAATCAGTTGATAAAACGGACTTGGACAATCTGCCTGCTTGTGTGCGCTGCGGTAAATACGTCAGCATGGTTGTATGTTTCTGTCTGTATGATGAAAAATCAATGGCTGGTACAGCAACCCGTATGACAAAAGGCTGTTTGTTCAAGACCGCATGTGTGGTATGAATTATTCGATGAACATGGCGAAGAACTCGGCGAAAATCTTCACAGCGGTAATTAGCGCTGTACTCATAGGGTGTGTTATATGGGTTGTGGCTATTTTAGTAGAGTTTGCTACTACGGAGGTGACAGTCTGCATGGCAGGTGGTAAGATGGATATACGGGCAGCTTCCTATGACTGCCAGATTCAATCGGAGCAAATTCTTTCTGTGAAACTGCTTGATGAGATGCCGGAAGATAATTTTTACAGAAGCAATGGAGGAGATACAGAAAAATTTCTGATAGGGCATTTCAGAGGAAAAGAAACCGGAAAATGTATGATGTTTTTATATAAGGAAGAAACTCCGATTATAGAGATTCAATTAGAAGATATGATTGTATTTTTGAATAGTGAAAACAAAGAAGAGACAGAGGAGTGGTATGATTATGCGAGAGACAGTATTGTTGATTAATTTTCAAGATGAAAAGCAGCTGCGTGATTTGAAAATGATTTTATTTACGCTGAAAATTCGAATGAAGAAGGTAGAAAAGAAAGAGTATTTGCAGCAAATCGGTTTCCTTGCGGGAATGAAGAATATGGAAGCTGCGCCGGAGTGCTATGAGGGGGAAGAGTTAGAGAAAGAGATGATGGTATTCGCTGGAATATCGAATCAAAGGCTGGACCAGATTCTTTCTATGATGAGAAAAAATGGAGTGAAGCGAGTGGATTATAAGGCGATTCTGACAGAGACAAATAAAACGTGGACAGTTCCAAGGCTCTATGAAGAGATTTCAAAAGAGCATGCGCAGATGCACAGACAATCATAAGCAGTATAAAAGGCAGCCTATTCGGCTGCCTCTTCCGTCTCTGATGTGACATCTGTACTTACACGCGGTTCTGTCACAGTGACAACGGTGGAATCTAAATCTGTTATCAAATCTATATTTTCATCTTTGGCAATTACGAGGTCTTTTACTCGAATGGTATCTCCGATTTTTAAGTCTCCAACGTCAAGTTCGATTTTTTCAACTAAAGATGCAGGAAGAGCCTTGTAATTGATTTCATGCAGCATCTGCTGTGGGATTCCTGCGACAAGCTTACTCTCATTGAGAAGATGGATTTCAGCAGAAGAATGTACCTTTTCAGAGCTTACAAGTGCCTGAAAATCGATTTCTTCCACGAAACCTTTCAGTGGATTGTAATCTACTTCTTTAATGAGGGCGTCATAAGTTTTGCCTTCCAGTTGAAGCAGGACTCTTCCACCTTTCCCTTCGGATTTCAGGAGTCGTTCGACTTCGCTCTTTTCCATTTTCAAAGGAATGGATTTTTCCAATTCACGGCCGAAAATACATCCGGTCACAAATCCTTCTTTTCTAAGTGCTTTGGCTTTGAGTGACATGTTACGTGTTTCAGCTTTTAAAGTATTCATTTACCTTTTCCTCCAATTACTGAATCGTACTTAGCAAGCCTTCAACTTTGTAGTTCATATTGCAAAGAGGTTTTGTTAAGTGTATTTCCTTGTTACAGTTTCAGTATACACCTCTTGTCAAGAGGAAAAGAAAAAACATAGTGATAGTTGATGATAAAATTGCTGAAAGTATTTTGACATTTGGTTGAAAAATACGAAAAAATATTGTGCTAGAATTGACATGAGTAGTGGAAATAGACTATAATCATAAAATGTATCTATTCACATTAGTACATGTTATACCAAAATATGAAAAGGAGAAGTGTTATGAAGAAGAAACAGGTGCAAAGACTGGTTGCTTTTTCACTGGCAACAATGATGACATTGCAGGGATTGTCTGTAAATGCATCAGGGCAGGTTCAGGTTCGCACAGATTCGAACACACAGATGAGCTCGGATAAAGAAGTTGTGTATGTCAACACATACGACACATCAAAAAGAGTTCATGATTTTGATGCGAACTGGAAGTTTTATTTAGGAGATGCGGATGGAGCAGAAGCTGTTAATTTTGATGATTCTGCTTGGAGAACAGTATCAGTTCCTCATGACTACAGCATCGAGCAGGAGTATACACAGTCAGGAGAAGCAGAAAGCGGATATCTTCCGGGCGGTACAGGCTGGTATCGAAAGCATTTTACATTAACAGAGGATATGAAAGATAAGGAAATCCGACTTGACTTTGGCGGCGTTTATATGAATGCGACCGTATGGGTAAATGGAACTCAGTTAGGTACACATCCTTACGGATACACTCCATTTTCTTTTGATATCACAGACTATGTGAAAGCAGGAGAAGAGAATGTGATCACTGTGAAAGTGGATCATCAGACACCTTCAAGCCGTTGGTATTCGGGAAGTGGTATTTATCGCAGTGTGGATCTCACTGTGATGGATAAAGTTCATGTGGATTTGAACGGAACAAAGATTGCGACGCCGAATCTTGCAAAAGAAAAAGATGGCGATGTCAATATGGACATTGTGACAACGGTTGCAAATGAAGAAAAAGAGGCAAAAGAGATTATACTTGTTCACACTTTGCGTGAAAAAGGGAAAAAAGATGCAGTTGCGACAGTGACTACAGAGAGACAGTCTGTGGAAGCAGGAAAGACAGCTGGCATTAAGGCGAATTTAAAAGTAAATCAGCCGAAATTATGGGGGCTTGGCGAAAAGAATGCACATCTCTATACAGTGACAACAGAAGTGAAAGTGAATGATAAAGTAGTTGACACTTATGACACAGATTACGGTTTCCGTTATACAGAACTTGATACGAAGACAGGATTTTCTCTCAATGGAGAAAAGGTAAAATTACAGGGTGTATGTATGCACCACGATCAGGGAGCGCTCGGTGCAGAAGCGCAGAAACGTGCAATTGAGCGTCAGGTAGAGATTCTGCAGGAGATGGGATGTAATTCTATCCGTGTGACACATAACCCAGCGGCAGAAGAGCTAATTGAAGTATGTAACGAAAAAGGTATCTTAGTTATTAATGAATTGTTTGATGGATGGCACAAGGCTAAGAATGGTAATGTGAATGATTATGCGAAGTGGTTTAATCAAACAATTGGAGATGAAAATAAAATCTTAGATGGCAAATCAGATATGACATGGGCTGAGTTTGATTTGAAATCGACATTAAATCAGGGGAAAAATGATCCGTCTATTATCATGTGGTCACTTGGTAATGAAATCAGCGAAGGTGCCAGCGAAGGTGGTTATTACGAGATTTCAAAGAATCTGATCAAATGGGCGCAAGAGATAGATACATCTAAACCATTGACAATCGGAAGCAACCGAGTGAAAGGCGCTATTGGGCAAGCAGATAATGAGCATATTAAGATTGCGAACGATTTGACAAAGATTGGCGGTATGTCAGGAACAAACTATTCTGGCGGATCAAATTATGATGCGCTACACAGTACATATCCGGAATGGTTCTTATATGGTTCTGAGACAGCATCTGCTGTAAATAGTCGTGGAGTATATACTACAAAAGCGAATGCAGCATTGGATCAGGATAAACAGCTTACCTCGTATGATAAATCAAAGGTAAATTGGGGAGCTTTGGCAAGTGAAGCTTGGTATGATGTAATCACAAGAGACTTTGTTGCCGGCGAGTATGTGTGGACTGGATTTGACTATATTGGAGAACCGACACCGGCAAATAAAATCAATGCAGGAGCTGCAACTTCATGGCCATCTCCGAAAAACTCTTATTTCGGAATCGTGGATACAGCAGGATTGCCAAAAGACAGCTATTACTTCTATCAAAGTCAGTGGAATGATGAAGTAAATACATTGCATGTTCTTCCGACTTGGAATGAAGACAGCCTTATGAAAGATGAAAATGGCAATGTTGAAGTTGTTGTCTATTCAGATGCGGCAAAAGTGAAGTTATTTTTGAATGATAAGGAAATTGCTGAGCAGACATTTGAAGAACATACAACAGGAGCGGGCTATAAGTATCAAACGGTCAAGGGTAAAACTGGACATGAAAGCATGTATATGACATTTAGTGTTCCATATGAGAAAGGAACATTAAAAGCAGTTGCCTACGATAAAGATGGAAATGAGATTAAAAATACACAGGGACGTTCTTCAGTGACGACAACTGATAAAGCGACTAAATTAGATGCAACAGTAGACCGCAACAGTATTAAGGCAGATGGAAAAGATCTTTCTTATATCACGGTGGATGTAACAGACGCAAATGGAAATATTGTACCAGATGCAGACAACAACGTGAGATTTACTGTGGAAGGCGCGGGTACTTTAGTTGGTGTGGACAACGGAAAACAGGCAGACCATCAGTCATATCAGGATGACAACCGTGATGCGTACAATGGTTCTCTTGTTGCAATCGTGCAATCAACAAAAGATGCAGGAAAGATTACGGTAAAAGCAGAAGCTGACGGATTGACGTTGGATACTGTTGAGATTACGACAACAGAGGTGGAAGACGGAACTGTAGATAAAACTCAGGTGGACAGCTTCTACATGTCAAAACACTATTATGTAAAAGCAGGCAGTAAAGTACAATTGCCGGAGACAATCAAAACTCGTTTTAAAGACGGAACAGAGAAAGACTTACCGGTAAAATGGGATGAAATTAAGGAGACAACAGGAAGCTTTGTTGTGAATGGTCTCGTAGATGGAAAATATAAAGTTTCTGTTACAGTAAATGTCATTGACCAATTAGGTGGTTTAATGAATTATTCTGCAACAACACCGAAGGGAACGGAACCGAATCTTCCGACAACACGACCTGCAATTGCACAGGATGGAACAGTCTTAAATGTATCATTCCCTGTAACTTGGGGAAAAGTAGACAAGACCAAATATGACGAGCCTGGAATTGTTACAGTTAATGGTACGTCGAATGTTTTGGGAACTGCAATGGAAGTTACAGCATCGATTCGTGTACAAGAAGAGACGTATGAGATTGTTGGGTCAGTAGATAATCCTTCTCAGCTGACACAGGATATTGAAAAAGATAAGCAGTCCGATACGCTGGATGCAGTTTGGGATGGAAAAACTGCAATTGCAGACAACACAAGCGGCGGACCAAATCCAACAGCGTGGAGTAATTATAAAAATTCTCAAGCCGGAGATAACACTGCGGAAATTACATTCCAATATGCTACACAACAAGTAATTGGAGAAGTGACAGTTCATTTCTTTAAAGACAGTGCATCTGCACGTTATCCAAAGGCAGGAACAACAAAGCTTTATGTGAAAGCAAATGACGGTGATGACTGGCAGGAAGTTGTAGCAGAAGAAACAATTGGAGAAGAGAATGGTCGTGTGAAAGCATATACATATAAGTTCAATCCGGTTGGAGCTACATTGTTCAAGGTTGCAGTTACAAACAGTGATGAGGTATTGACGACTGGTCACAAGCCATGTACCGGTATCACGGAGATTGAAATCAAAAAAGCAGTTGGTTCTTATAAGACAAACACAACAGCAAAACTTGCTTCTCTTGAAGTGAATGGAAAAGCATTGACAGCAGAAGAGCTTGCAGAAAATGCATATTACACATTAGACAAAACAGCTACCGTGACAGCAGCTGGAGCAGATAATGCGGCAGTAACGGTATTACCGGTACATAACAAACAGATTCGTATTTTGATAGAGTCTGAAGACCATAGAACAAAAAATACATTTGTTATCTATTTGGAGCAGGAGAAACCAATGTCTCCGGACGACGACAGCAAAGACTATCCGGTAGATAAGCTGACGGCGATTTCAGGAAGCCAATACTTACCGGGAACTACAAATGAGGGTCCAGATGATTTTGTATTAGACGGAAAAGCAAATACATACTGGCATACAAACTGGAGCACGACAGAAGGACAGGATATTAACAAGCGTTGGATTGGTGTAAGCTTAGATGAACCAACAGAAGTGAGTGCAATCCGTTATTTACCAAGAAATGGAAATAATGGACATGTTACAGAATACAAAGTACAGTACCGTGCGACAGATGACGGTAAATGGGAAGATTTGGCAAGCGGCACATGGGATAACCCAACAACTGGCTGGAAGTTAGTAACATTCCCAGCAGTAGAGGCAAAACAGGTTCGTTTGATTGGTGTTCATACAATTGCAGAAGCTGGACGAGATTTGCATATGACAACAGCGGAGTTCCGTGTTGTTTCTGAAAAAGAAGTGACACCTCCGGATCCGGAAGAGCCGGAAGTGAAACCGGGAGAAGACTATCCGGTAGGAATGATTACAGGAACAGCAGGAAGTACACAGCTTGGAAACGGTGTGGAAAAAGCATTTGACGGAAAAACAAATACATGGTGGCATTCATCATGGAACCCGGCGTCTACATCAGACCAGCTGTGGTTCACAATGGAATTGAAAGAAGCAGCTACATTAGATCAGCTTCGTTATTACCCAAGATATGAGGGAACGAACTTAACACAGGGCGATCAAAATGGATTTATCAGCAAATACAAAGTGGAAGTCAGCATGGACAACGAAGAGTGGACAAAAGTTGCTGAAGGCAGCTGGGAGCCAAAAGATGGATGGCTGACAGCAGACTTTACAGAGCCAACAGAAGCAAAATATGTGCGTATCACAGGTGTTGAGACAATGTCTAACGGTGAAGTGAAGACGTCCGATATGGCAATTGCAGAGCTTCGTGTTCGTGTAGCAAAAGGTGAGGAGCCTGAAAAAGTAGATAAGACAGCTTTACAGGAAGCTATCGAAGCGGCAGGTGAAATGAAGGAAGCAGAGTTTACACCAAACAGCTGGAAAGCATTTAAAGAAGCATTGGACGCTGCAAAAGCAGTTGAAAAAGATGAAAAAGCGACACAGACAGATGTAAATGAAGCACTTGCAGCGTTAGAAGCAGCAAAGGGTGCGCTTGTGAAGAAAGCAGATAAGACAGAATTGAACAAAGCGATGGAAGCGGCTGGTAAATTAAATGAAGCTGATTACACTACAGGTTCATGGGAAGCATTTGAAAAAGCGTTGGAAGCTGCAGCAGCAGTTCAAAAAGATGAAAATGTATCACAGGCTTCTGTGAAAGCGGCAACAGATGGATTGAATGAAGCTATGGAAGCGCTTGTGAAGAAAGCAAATAAGACAGAGCTTGATAAAACGATTAAAGCGGCAGAAGCTTTGAATAAGGATGACTATACAGCAGACAGCTGGAAAGTATTTGCGCAGGAGTTGGCAGATGCTTACACTGTAAGCAGAAACGCAGATGCAACACAGGCAGAAGTAGATGAGGCATGTAAAGCGCTGAAAGCTGCTCAGGAAGCTTTGGTCGAAAAAGAAGAGCCGTCTGTTCCGGAAAATGTCGATAAAGCTGCAGCACAGAAATACTATGATGACTGTCTCGCATATTATGAAAAAGACGATTACACAGCAGACAGCTGGAAGGTTTATGCTGAGGCTATGGATGACTTAAAAGCGGCGCTTGCTGATGAAGATATTTCAAAAGAAGATCTTCAAGTAGCAGTTGATGCGGTAGCTAAGGCGGTTGAAGGATTGGAAAAAGCTGGAACAGCAACACCTGATCCAAAACCGGAAGAAAAACCAGGGCAAAAGCCACAGCAGAAACCTGCAAAAACAGGTGATAATATGTCGACAGGTGCAATTGTGGGAATTGTTGTCGTAGCAGTTCTTGCAATCGGAGTGATTGTTGGTGTGATTATTAGCAAAAAAAGAAAAAAATAAAACAATGGAACATTGATTTGAATGTTTGAAATTTGTGAAAAAGAGAGCGGTGGATACGTTAAGTATTTGCGGCTCTCTTTTTTATGTTTTGGTTGGTCGATATGTGATGGTTATAGTTTACTATAAAAAGAAGAGAGTGAACGGTTTGTTTGGTTAAAAGATACAAGAAAGCGGTTTTTGGAATTGACACTGACGGTTAAAAGGTACTATAATTAAAAAAGATATCAATTCGTATCTATATGTTATGCCGAAGGGCAGGAAAGGAAGAAGAAAATGAAGAAAAGGAAAATATCACGTATTGGAGCAGTTGCTATGGCAACAGTGCTTACAGTTCAAGGTATGGGAATCCCAACCGCTGTGTTGGCAGCAGACAAACCGGCTGTGATGAGTTCGGATTCCGATACACAGATGAGTTCTGAAAAAGAGAATGTTTATGTGAACCAGTATGGAAGCACAACAGAGCGGTCTCAGAACTTCGATGATAATTGGAGGTTTTATTTAGGCGATGCATCTGGTGCGGAACAGCCGACGTTTGATGACTCACAGTGGAGACAATTGTCATTGCCTCACGATTACAGTATCGAGCAGGAATACACACAGTCAGGAGAAGCTGAGAGTGCTTATCTTTTAGGCGGAACAGGATGGTATCGCAAGAACTTTACGCTCGATAAAGCAATGGAAGGAAAAGAGGTAAGACTTGATTTTGATGGCGTTTATATGAACGCAACCGTTTATGTAAACGGCCATGAGGTAGGTACGCATCCATATGGATATACACCATTTTCGTTTGATATCACAGATTATGTGAAGGTTGGAGAGGTCAACACAATCGCAGTAAAAGTAGATCACAAGACACCATCCAGCCGTTGGTATTCAGGAAGTGGTATCTACAGAAGTGTATATTTGACAACAACAGATAAAGTGCATGTGGATTTGAATGGAGTGAAGGTTGAGACTCCAAAATTAGCAGAAGGAAATCAAGATACAAACATTAAAACGAAAGTTTTGAATGAGTCTGATGCAGAAAAGGCAGTTACAGTGACTCATACAATGTTTGAAAAAGGAAAAGATACAAAAGTAGGAGAGGTTACTACAGAAAGCAAGACAGTGGCAGCTGGGCAGAGCGTTGACGTGGAAGCTACAATGAACGTAGAAAATGCGAAATTGTGGAGCCCGGAAAGCCCGAATCTCTATACAGTCCGCACAGAAGTGAAGGTTGGAGAGGATGTAGTAGACACATATGAGACAGAATATGGATTTAGATATTTCTCATTTGATACAAATGAAGGATTTTCATTAAACGGCAAAAATGTGAAACTGAAAGGTGTATGTATGCACCATGATCAGGGAGCATTAGGAGCTGAAGCGAACAGACGCGCTATTGAACGTCAGGTGGAAATTCTGAAGGAAATGGGATGTAACTCTATCCGTGTGACACACAACCCGGCAGCATCTGCGTTGATTGATGTCTGCAATGAAAAAGGAATGATTGTAATCGATGAGTTCTTTGACGGTTGGATGTTCCACAAAAATACAAACTCTAACGATTATGCGACTTGGTTTAATAAGACGATCGAAGAAGGAAATCAGATTCTCGGTGCAGAAGAAAATATGACATGGGCAGAGTTTGATTTGAAAGCAACTGTCGGAAGAGGACAGAACGACCCGGCTATCATTATGTGGTCTCTCGGAAATGAGATTCAGGAGGGAGCCGGTGGAAGCGGATATGATGAAAAAGCAGCAGAATTGATTCAATGGACAAAAGAAGTCGATGACACAAGAATTCTTACAATTGGAAGTAATGCTGTTAAAGGTGCAGTTGGGAATGCGAATAATGAGCATATTCAGATTGCCAACCAGTTGACAGAAGTAGGTGGAGCATCTGGAACAAACTATTCAAAAGGGGATAGTTACGATAGTTTGCATAGAACCTATCCAAAATGGAATTTATATGGTTCTGAGACTGCATCAGCAGTAAATAGCCGTGGCGTTTATACAACAAAACAAAGCAATAAGCTTGACTCAGAAAAACAATTGACTTCCTATGATAAGTCAGCGGTTGGTTGGGGAGCTGTTGCAAGTTCTGCGTGGTATGATGTTATCACAAGAGACTTTGTGGCAGGTGAGTATGTATGGACCGGATTTGACTATCTCGGAGAGCCAACGCCTGCGAATGGTACAGGACCTGGAGCAGCAACTTCTTGGCCGTCACCGAAAAACTCTTACTTCGGTATTGTGGATACAGCAGGACTTCCAAAAGACAGCTATTACTTCTATCAAAGCCAGTGGAACGAGGATGTGAACACATTACACGTCCTTCCAACTTGGAATGAAGACAGTTTGATGAAAGACAGCAGTGGAAAAGTGGAGGTTGTTGTATATTCCGATGCAGCGAAGGTAGAATTAAAATTAAATGACAAAGTAGTCGGTACACAGGAGTTTGAGAAGAAGACAACGGATGCAGGATATACATATCAGACTGTAAAAGGAAAGAGTGGACACACAAGTATGTATATGACATTCGATGTTCCGTATGAGGAGGGAACATTGGAAGCCGTTGCTTATAATGAAAAAGGCGAAGTGATTGAAAAGACAGAAGGTCGCTCTGTTGTAAAAACAACAGGAGAAGCTAAGAAATTAAAAGCGACAGCTGACAGAAAAGAAATCACAGCAGATGGAAAAGATCTTGTATATGTGACAGTAGATGTGACAGATAAAGACGGAAATATTGTTCCAAATGCAAAGAACAATGTGAAATTCGATGTCAAAGGCGGTACGCTGGTAGGTGTTGATAATGGTAAACAGGCAGACCACCAGTCATATCAGGATGACAATCGCAATGCATACAATGGTTCATTGGTTGCAATTGTTCAAGAAACTGACAAGGCAGGAGAAATCAGTGTGACTGCAAGTTCAAAAGATTTGGAATCTGCAACTGTGAAAGTGACAGCAAAAGCTTCTGAGGAAGCAGAAGAAACACATATTGAAAGCTTTGAGTATTCAAGAGTATTCTATGTGAAGACTGGAGAAAAACCGGTACTTCCGGCTAAAATCAAAGCAAATTACTCCGATGGAACATCAAAAGAGGTTGATGTGAAATGGGGAGAGATTACAGAAGATCAGACAAACAAAGCGGGAAGCTTTGTTGCAGGTGGAACTGCAGAGGGATGCAACGTCTCTGTCGTAGTCAATATGATTGATGAAGTGGCAGCGCTGTTAAACTATTCGACAACAACTTCTCAGAATACAAAACCAACGCTTCCAACTTCGAGACAGGCTGTTATGCCGGATGGAACAATTCTTTCCGCAGCATTCCCTGTGACATGGGAGACAAAAGATGCGTCTGCATATGCAAAACCGGGAGAGATTGTGACGGTAAACGGAACTGCAGATGTATTCGGAAGTAAATTAGATGTAACAGCAACTGTTCGTGTGGCAGAAGAGAAAATTGAGATTGGTGACAGCGTTTCCGGAGCAGCAAAATTGACACAGGATATTGCACAAGAAGATCAATCTGATACATTAGATGCAATCAAGAATGGAAGCACAACAATCGGTAATAACAGTGATGGTGGACCGAATGAAGACTGCTGGAGTAACTGGGCAAACAGTACTAAAAAAGGCGACAAAGATGCGGAAATCACATTTGAGTATGATACACAGCAGAGAATCGGTCAGATTGTAATCCACTTCTCAAGAGACAATGGAGCGATGCAGTTCCCGGCAGCCGGAACAACAGAGATCTATGTTTCAGAGACAGGAAAAGATGATTGGACTAAAGTAGAAGCGAAAGAGACAATTGGAACAGAAAACAATCGTGTGAAAGCATACACATATGAGATTGCACCTACGACAGCGACATTTGTGAAATTCAAGGTGGTAAGTCCTGCAGACAAACAGTGTGTTGGTATTACAGAGATTGAGTTGAAGAAAGCAGTCGGTACATTTACAACAAATACAACTGCAAAACTTGCAGAAGTAAAAATTGCCGGAAAGGCAATTCCGGAAGCAGCGCTTTCATTGAGCAGCTATTCTACACCGGAGACGGATGCAAGTAAAGTGGAAGCAAAAACAGCAGACAATGCAGCGTTGACTGTATTACCGGTAAAAGATAACGTGATTCGTATGATTATGGAGTCAGAAGATCACAATACAAGAAACCGATTTGAAGTCAGACTTGGTGAAGAAGAATCAATTCTTCCAGGAGATGACAGTAAAGATTATCCGCTTGAACAGATGGCAGTAACAGCTGCAAGTGAATTAAATCCGGCATCAGGAAATGAAGGTCCTGCAAAATTTGTATTAGATAATAACACAAATACACATTGGCATACAAACTGGGCAAATGGAAATAATGCAGCAGATATTGCGAAACGTGTAATCACATTAGAAATGAAACCTCAAGAAGGAGAGGATTATCCAACATTGGATGGCCTTCGCTACTTAAGAAGACAGGGCAATTCTAAGAATGGTGCAGTAACAGAGTACAAGGTAGAGTATAGCATGGATGGATCGGCATGGAAGACAATTTCTACAGGTACATGGGATAAAGATAACGCAGATTGGCAGATTGCATTATTTGATGAACCGGTACAGGCAAAATATGTACGCTTGACAGGTGTTCATACATATGCAGACAGTGGAGTGGATGCTCATATGTCAGCAGCCGAACTTCGTGTCAGAACAGCAGACGTAGCAGTAGATCCGGAGCCAGAACCGGGAGATACAGAGATTTATGATCCAAGCAAGACTACTGCAACAGTAGGAAGTGTACAGGAAAACTTTGGACCAGAGAAAGCGTTGGATAACAACATGGGAACATGGTGGCATTCATCATGGAATCCGGTAGGTGGAACACTTGCAGAAAAAGATCGTTGGTTCCAGCTGGAATTAGATGAGCCACAGACAATAACAAAATTCATCTACACTCCGAAGAATGGAAATAGCACATCCGGTGGAGAAAAGAATGGAACAGTAACAAAATACCGTGTAGAGTGCAGTGATGACGGAGAGACATGGAAGTCTGTTTCGGAAGGTGAGTGGCCGGTAGAAGACGGAGCAAAAGAGGCAGTATTAAAAACTCCTACAACAACGAAATTTATCCGTTTGGTAGGTGTAGAAACATATGGCGTTGGAAACCAGACAAATAAATTTATGAGTGCAGCTGAGGTTCGAGTAGAAGTTCAGACAGCTGAGACACCGGATCCGACACCGAAGGAATTCTCTGTAACATTTAATATTGACGGAACAACTCAGGTTGTGAAAGTAGAGGAAGGAAAAGCAATTGGCGATAAACTTCCGGCAGACCCAACAAAAGAAGGTTATACATTTACAGGATGGAACACAAAAGCAGACGGAACAGGCGAAGCAGTGACAAAGGATACTGTGGTGAGCGAAGATATGACAGTATACGCAGTATTCAAAGAAAATGCAGCACAGTTCACAGTTACATTCAATGTAGATGGAACAACACAGGAAGCTGTAGTGGAAGAGGGAAGTGCAATCGGCGATAAACTTCCGGCTAATCCGACAAAAGACGGATACACATTCGTAGGCTGGAATACAAAAGCAGACGGAACAGGCGAAGCAGTGACAAAAGACACAGTGGTAAATGCAGACATGACAGTATATGCGGTGTTTGAGAAAAATGAAGAGCCTGAAAAGGCAGATAAATCAAACTTGACTGCATTGATTGAATACGCAAACAGCCAAAAAGAACAAGAAGAATATCAGTGGGTTGTAGATGCTGTAAAAGAAGCATTTGAGAAAGCGCTCGCAGATGCTGAGGCAGTAAATGCAGATACAGCTGCCACACAGGAACAGGTAGATGCAGCTTACGAATTACTTCTTGGCAAAGTACATCTTCTTGGATTTATCGGAAATCCGACAGACCTTAAGGTAACATTGGATCTTGCGAAGAACACATCTACAGAAGGAAAAACAGAGGAATCTGTAGCAGTATTGAATACAGCGATTGCAAAAGCAGAAAAACTGCTTGCATCAGGAAATGTACTTCAGGAAGAATTGGACGCAATGGTTGCAGAACTGAAGGCGGCAATTGAAGGTTTGAAGGATGAAGTTGTAGTGGAAGTTGATAAAGCGAAGCTTCTCGAAATGATTAAAAAGGCAGAAGGCTATGACCTTACAAAGTATACACCTGTCACAGTAGAAGGATTGAAAGCAGCCCTCGCAGGAGCGAAGACAGTATATGACAATCCGAAAGCGACTCAGAAGGAAGTTGACAGTGCGTATACAAGCTTGCAGCAGGCAATCTTTGCTTTGAGACTGATTCCGAATAAGGATGCTTTGGAAGACTTGCTGAAAGAGACAGAAAAACTTGATTTCTCATTGTATACAGCAGAAAGTGCAGAGGCAGTGCAAAAAGCATACGACAAAGCATTGGCAGTATTTAACGATGAGAATGCAGATCAGGCGGCAGTAGATAAGGCGGCCAAAGAACTTAAAGTTGCAAAAGATAACTTGAAGTTAAAAGATAATTCGAATAAACAACCTTCGAAAGATCAAAAACCTGCAAAAACAGGTGATAACATGTCGACAGGTGCAGTTGTAGGAATCGTTGTTGTAGCAGTTCTTGCAATCGGTGCAATTGTTGGTGTGATTATCAGCAAAAAAAGAAAAAAATAAAAAATAAATCGGTATATTGAGAAAATCGATATGAAAAAATAAGACTTGACGCCCATTCGCTGGTATGGTACACTGTACTAGCGAATGGAAGTAGGTCTTTTTTTTATGCCTAAAATTGGGCAGTCTCGCAAACTGCCGTGTAACATGTAAAAGAAATAAATAAAGCGAGGTGGAAGTTGTGCGCACAAGAATCACATTGGAATGTACAGAATGTAAACAGCGTAACTACAATATGACAAAGGATAAGAAAACTCATCCGGAACGTATGGAAACAAAAAAATATTGTAAGTTCTGCAAATCACACACAATGCACAAAGAAACAAAATAGTTTGTGGAAAGGAAGTGAATGATATGGCTGAAAAGACAGAAAAAGCCAAAAAGACAAGCTGGTTCAAAGGTCTTAAAGCAGAATTCAAAAAGATCATTTGGCCGGATAAGAAAACACTTGCTAAGCAGACTGTGGCAGTTACGGTATGCTCTGTGATTTTAGGAGCAGTTATTGCGGTTGTTGATGTCGTTGTGAAATATGGTATTGACTTTTTAGTAAAATAATAGCTGCCGGCAATTATGAAAGGTGATTTTATGTCAGAAGCAAAATGGTATGTAGTTCATACCTATTCCGGGTATGAGAACAAAGTTAAAGCAAACATTGATAAGACAATTGAAAACAGACACCTTGAGGATCAGATCTTAGAAGTAAGAGTTCCTATGCTGGAAGTTGTTGAGATGAAAAACGGAACGCAGAAAGCAGCTCAGAAAAAAATGTTTCCTGGTTATGTTATGATTCATATGATTATGAATGATGACACATGGTATGTTGTAAGAAATACCAGAGGGGTAACAGGATTTGTAGGTCCGGGATCCAAACCGGTTCCGCTTACAGAGGCTGAGATCGACGCTCTTGGAATTATGGATGCAGACATTGTTGTAGACTTTGAAGTTGGTGAAGTTGTAAAAGTTACCAAAGGAGCATGGAAAGATACTATTGGAGTAATCCAGGAAGTGAATGCTCAAAAACAAAGTTTAGTAATCAATGTAGAATTGTTTGGTCGTGAAACGCCAGTAGAAATAAGTTTCGCAGAAGTGAAAAAAATGTAACAAATAAAAGTGGGAGGGAAATCCCCGCGAATACCACAAGGAGGTACACAAAATGGCAAAAAAAGTACAAGGTTATATTAAATTACAGATTCCAGCTGGAAAGGCAACTCCAGCACCACCGGTTGGTCCAGCTCTTGGTCAACATGGTGTAAACATTGTTGAATTTACAAAACAATTCAATGCTAAAACTGCAGATCAAGGTGATTTAATCATCCCTGTAGTTATCACAGTTTACAATGATAGAAGCTTCAGCTTCATCACAAAGACACCACCGGCAGCAGTTTTGATTAAAAAAGCATGTGGTTTAAAATCGGGTTCAGGAGTTCCGAACAAAACAAAAGTAGCTACAATCACAAAAGCTCAGTTACAGGAAATCGCTGAATTAAAAATGCCAGACTTAAATGCTGCAACAGTAGAAGCTGCTATGAGCATGATCGCAGGAACATGCAGAAGTATGGGTGTAACAGTAGAAGAGTAAAATTGTAAACATGTAACGTGGGAGGGGCTCTCCCGATATTACCACTAGGAGGTTATTGAATATGAAACGAGGAAAGAAATACGTAGAAGCTGCGAAATTGATCGAAAGAGGAAATCTTTACGACAAAGAAGAAGCAGTTGCATTAGTTAAAAAATCTGCAGTAGCGAAATTCGATGAGACAATTGAAGCTCATATCAGAACAGGTTGTGACGGACGTCATGCAGACCAGCAGATCCGTGGTGCTGTTGTATTGCCACACGGAACAGGTAAAAAAGTTCGTATCTTAGTATTTGCAAAAGATGCTAAAGCTGAAGAAGCAAAAGCAGCAGGAGCAGATTACGTAGGAGCAGAAGACTTAATTCCGAAGATTCAGAACGAAGGATGGTTTGAATTTGATGTTGTAGTTGCTACACCAGATATGATGGGTGTTGTTGGACGTCTTGGTCGTGTACTTGGACCAAAAGGTTTAATGCCAAACCCAAAAGCTGGTACAGTAACAATGGACGTTACAAAAGCTGTTAACGATATCAAAGCTGGTAAGATCGAATACAGATTAGACAAGACAAACATTATCCATGTGCCACTTGGAAAAGCTTCTTTCACAGAAGAACAATTAGCGGACAACTTCCAGACGCTTATTGATGCAATTATGAAAGCGAAACCAGCAGCTGTTAAAGGACAGTACTTAAAGAGCGTTACTTTAACATCTACAATGGGACCGGGTGTGAAAATTAACCCAGCTAAATTAGTATAATTGATATTCAAAAATATACAAAAAGAATTATTGCCTTACTAAATTTTAGTTTGGCAATAATTCTTTCTATTTTACAGCCGTTCGGTTGAATCAGAGGAAATCCCTCGAAATTACCATTGGAAAATTACAAAAATAGCTTGACATATAGAAAAAAATATGATAACTTATATTAGAAAACTGCCGAAGACAGTAGGTGCCGTAAGGCATAAGTAGTGAACGCCTACCGAGGAGATTTGAATTCGATGAATTATGTGAATTTACTGTCCTCTTGTCGTATGGCGAGAGGATTTTTTATCTTTATTCGAACGGCGGTACACAATAATCTATAAGGAGGTGCACCATTCGTGGCAAAAGTTGAATTAAAACAACCAATCGTTGCAGCAATCGCTGAGGACGTAAAAGATGCAGCATCAGTTGTATTAGTTGATTATCGTGGATTAACTGTAGCTCAGGATACAGAATTACGTAAACAATTAAGAGAAGCAGGAATCATCTACAAAGTTTGCAAAAACACAATGATGAAAAGAGCGTTCGAAGGAACTGATTTTGCAGGATTGAACGAATACTTAGAAGGACCAAGTGCTATTGCTATTTCTAAAGATGACGCTACAGCACCAGCTAGAATTATTTGCAAATTTGCAAAAGGAGCTGAAAAATTAGAAGTAAAAGCAGGTGTGGTTGAAGGAACAGTATATGATGTTGCTGGAGTTCAGGAATTATCAAAAATCCCTTCAAGAGAAGAATTACTTTCCAAATTCCTTGGAAGCATTCAGTCACCTATTACAAACTTCGCTCGTGTTCTTAATCAAATCGCTGAAAAAGGTGGAGAGGCAGTAGAAGCTCCAGCTGAAGCAGCAGAAGAAGTAACAGCTGAGTAATTGTAAGACTCAGAGAGGATTCAAAAAGAATCAGACAGGATACAGTCCTGAAAATCAAAGCATTTAAAACAATGGAGGTAAATAAAATGGCAAAATTAACAACAGCTGAAATGATCGAAGCGATCAAAGAATTATCAGTATTAGAATTAAATGAATTAGTAAAAGCATGTGAAGAAGAATTTGGTGTATCTGCAGCAGCAGGTGTTGTAGTTGCAGCAGCAGCTGGAGACGGAGCTGGAGCAGCAGAAGAGAAAGATGAGTTCGACGTAGAATTAGTATCTGCTGGAGCATCTAAAGTTAAAGTTATCAAAGTTGTTCGTGAGATCACAGGACTTGGACTGAAAGAAGCAAAAGAAGTAGTTGACGGAGCTCCTAAGGTAGTAAAAGAAGGTGTTTCTAAAGCAGAAGCTGAAGAAATCAAAGCTAAATTAGAAGCAGAAGGTGCATCTGTAGAATTAAAATAATTCATAGAGAGCATTTAAAAGCCGAGAGAGTTATCTCTCGGCTTTTTTGCGATGAAAAGAATTGGATGTCATAAAGCATAGAAAATAGGCAGGATGTGCATGCGTGCATCCTGCCTATTTGCACAATATATACATTTTTTTGTACAAAAAACCGTAAATGCGAAAAGTGTATTGCTAAAAATTAGTGATTTGGTATAATCAGATATGAAATTCAATATAACTGGTTGTGAAAACAACCAATTGAAAGACAGGAGGTAAAACATGAAGAAGAAAATGGTCTTAAGACTATTGAGTCTGGCTATGGTTGCATCTATGACAGGTACAATGCTTCCGTCTAATCTTCAGCTTGTATCAGCAGAGGAATCTGTTGCTACAGAAGAAAAGACAGAAAAAGCAGAAGAGACAGCAGTACTGGAAGATGGAATCAATGATGCTTGGACTCTGGAAAACGAAGCTGGCGAAGACGCAGTATGTGCAGTAGAAAACGGATGGCTTAATTTAAAATCAGGAGCACAGAATGACAATACTCCTAACAGTGGAAAACAATTGATGGTTGTGAACCCAAACAAATTTGATTTTACAAAAGCGGGATATTTCTCATTCACAATGAAATCAAACAATGCAAATACAAGTCAGGATAATAGTGACAGATTTGGTGTATATCTTGGATATAATACTGCAAAGAACGGTATGTTTATCGGATATGATAACCAAGGATGGTTCTGGCAGAAATATAAAGATGGTAATGGAGCTTATTTTACAGGCGGAAGAACAGCTGCGCCAAAAGACAATGCGGAAGTGAATGTACGCATTGAGTGGACAGCAGATCAGAAGATGACATTGAAATTAAATGATCAGGCTGTATTTACAAATGAAGAGTTTGGTTCTATCAAAGATGTTCTTGGAACTCAGATTGCATTCAAGTGTACAAGCTGGTCAGGGCATGTGTCTGATGTCCTTATCAAAGACATTCACTACACAGGACAAAAAGAAGCAGCTACATATGCAGTAACAGGAACAGTAACTGACGCAGATAACAAAGTTTTGGAAGGTGCTACAGTCAAAGTTGGTGATAAAACAGCAACAACAGATAAGTCAGGTGCATATTCTTTGGAATTGGCAGCTGGAACATATGATATGACAGTTGCAAAAACAGGATATCAGACAGTAACAAAATCTGTGACAGTAGCAAACGCTGATGTGAAGGTTGAAGATGTGAAATTAGAGAAAGTTTCAGAAGTGGAAACAGAAAAACTTTCTACAGATGATATGGATGTTTATGTAGCAAAGAATTTCCCAAGCGTTGTTAGATACGAGATGAAAAAAGGTGATCTGAAAGGAAAGACATTCTATGGTCAGACTTCAGAAATCAACACAATTCGTATCAACGGAACAGACATCAAACTTTCTAAAGATAATGTAAAAGCAACTTTTGAAGGTAAAAAAGCAACTTATGAAATGACTGTGAAAAACGAAGCAAAGAATATCGATGCGGTAATCACAGCTGAGCTTGTTGCAAAAGACAATACAGTTGCATTTGAGATTACAAAAGTAGAAAACAAATTAGAAGAGGCTGCACCAGGAAAAGCAGTGGAAAAAGGAAAATTAGGAAATCCAATCCAGACAATCGAAATTCCAAATCACAGCCTTGTATCTGTAAACAGTACACAGGAAGGTGCTAATTTAGTTGGTGCTGCAATGTCCACAAAAACACAGGTAAGTGGTGATGAGTATGTGGAAGTAAATGCAAATACACCAGCTCGTAACAGAGATTATATGTATGCATTTGTGTCTAACAATGAGATGAGTGCAGGTCTTTGGAGTAACTCTGAATATGAGGGACGTAATGCGGGAGCAAGTTCTTCAGGTGGATCAAGCAATACAAGAGTTATGTCTACATCAGAACAAAAAGATGGATATGTATCTATGGGACTTGGAAGTTCTGCATGGTACTGGCACAGAGTGATGACAGACTCTCATAACCGTACATGGGTTTTGGAAGAAACAGAAACTCCAAAGATGAAAGTAGTAATCGCAGGTGACAGTAACGAAGATACAGATATTGACTGGCAGGATGGTGCGGTTGCATTCCGTGATATTATGAACAATCCGTTCAAGAGCGAAGAAGTTCCGGAATTGGTTGCATACCGTATCGCAATGAACTTTGGTTCACATGCACAGAACCCATTCCTGACTACATTAGATAACGTAAAACGTGTTGCGATGCACACAGATGGACTTGGACAATCTGTATTGTTAAAAGGTTATGCAAATGAAGGACATGACTCTGCACATCCGGATTATGCAGATATAGGAAAGAGAATCGGTGGACCGGAAGACATGAAGACATTGATGGAAAAAGGTGCGGAATATGGAGCAAAATTTGGTATCCATGTCAATGCAGGTGAAATGTATCCGGAAGCAAAAGCATTTAAAGATGAGAATGTTCGTCGTAATCCAAACGGAAGTCTCCGTTATGGATGGAACTGGATCGATCAGGGAATCGGACTTGACAGTATTTACGACCTAGCAACAGGAGAAAGAGAAGCTCGTTTTGATCAACTTCACGAAATTCTTGGCGGAGATGGAAAAGATATGCTTGATTTCATCTATGTAGATATCTGGGGAAATAACACAGGTAGCTCACTTGATGACTCTCAGCAGACACGTAAGTTGTCAAAAGAGATCAATGACAACGGATGGCGTATGTCCAACGAATGGGGTGGAGCAAATGAATATGACTCTACATTCCAGCACTGGGCAACAGACCTTACATATGGTGGAAAAGATGCAAAAGGTGAGAACAGTGATGTAATGCGATTCTTACGTAACCATCAGAAAGATTCATGGGTAGGAGATTATCCAGCATACGGCGGTGCAGCAGTTGCTCCACTTCTTGGTGGATATAACATGAAAGACTTTGAAGGATGGCAGGGACGTAATGATTACGATGCGTATATCACTAACCTTTACACACATGATTTGACAACAAAATTCATTCAGCACTATGAAGTTGTGGACTGGGTAGACGGAGAACCGGTTAACGTAGGCGGAGCAGCAAACTGGACACCGGAGATGAAGATCACATTGAAAGATAAAGATGGTTCTACTTTAGTTCTTGAGAGAGGATCAAACGATCCAAGCAATGCAGCATACAGAAACAGAACAATGACTCTGGATGGAAAAGTGATTGCAACAGGTGCGGTATCACAGGGAGACAGAACAGATAATGATATCCGTAACGGAAACAAAAAAGGAACAGAGAAATATCTGTTGCCATGGATCTGGGATGCAAAAACTGGAGAAAAAGTAAAAGCAGAAGACGAAAAATTGTATCACTGGAATACACAAGGTGGAACAAGTGAATGGGAACTTCCGGACAGCTGGTCAGGATTACAGGATGTCAAAGTATACAAATTGACAGACCTTGGAAAGACAGAAGAAAAGACAGTAAAAGTTGTTGACGGAAAGATTACATTAGAAGCAGAATCCGAAGTTCCATATGTAGTATGCAAGGGACAAAAAGAAAATATCAAGGTAACATGGAGTGAAGGAATGCATATCGTGGATGCAGGATTTAACAGTGGAAAACTTGATATGTGGAAAAAAGAAGGCGAAGGAACAGCTAAAATTGCAAAGAGCCAGCACAGCAATCCAATGATGAAATTGGATGGAAAAGTTTCTATGACACAGGAACTGACAGAGTTAAAAGCTGGAAAACAGTATGCAGTTTTAGTAGGTGTAGATAATAGAAGTGACGCAAAAGCATCTGTAGAAATCAAGTCAGGAGACAAGGTGCTCGCATCTAACTACACAACTCGTTCTATTGCAAAGAACTATGTAAAAGCATATACACACAATACAAACAGTTCAACAGTAAATGGAAACAGCTACTTCCAGAATATGTATGTATTCTTTACAGCACCAGAATCAGGAAAAGTAACACTTACGATTTCACGTGCAGCAGGCGAAGGTTCTTCATACTTTGACGATATCCGTATCGTGGAAAATGATTCTAAGAACATTACAACAAACGACAAAGGTGAAGTTGTAAAATTCGAGCAGGATTTCGAAAAGAGCGTACAGGGACTGTACCCATTCGTAGTAGGCGGAATCGAAGGCGTGGAAGATAACAGAATTCATTTATCTGAAAGACACGGCAAGTATACACAGGCAGGCTGGGATGTGAAGAAGATGGATGATGTTCTTGATGGTGACTGGTCTGTGAAGATCAACGGTTTGACACAGAGATCTACATTGGCATACCAGACAATTCCACAGAACTTCCGTTTTGAACCAGGTGTGACATACAATGTAAGCTTTGACTATCAGGCAGGTAGTGATGGAATTTATGCAGCAGCAGTTGGTGTTGGTGAGTACAATGGTAATGTTCAGCTTAAAGAATTGAAAAAAGCAATGGGTGAAAATACAGATGGACATTATACAACTCAGATTACAGGTGATTCCACAGGACAGACATGGTTCGGTATTTACTCTACAGACAAAGCACCAGATCTTCAAGGCGTAGACCCAAATGCTGCGGAAGCAAACTTTGGTGGATACAAAGAACTTGTTCTTGATAACCTTGTAATTGAGAAAGTAACAGAAGAAGTTACAAAAGAAAAACTTGCTGCATTAGTTACAGAAGCAGAAGGAAAATATAAAGAAATTGATTACAGAGCGGAAATTTGGAGCAATTACCAGAATGTTCTCAAAGAAGTGAAAGCGGTTCTTAACAAAGAAGGAGCTACACAAGCAGAAATCGAAAAAGCATATTATCAATTAAAAGGTACTATGGTTACAATGGATAACTCAAAAGGAATCGACCCAACAGATGATTCTAAAGACCTTCCAAAAGAACAGATGACTGCTACAGCAGGAAGTGAACAGGCACAAGTTGGTGAAGAAGGACCTGCAAGCAATGTATTAGATGGTGATTCAGCCACAATTTGGCATACAGTATGGGCAGGAACTCCAATTGCAAATCACTGGTTGAACCTGAAACTGGACAAGCCGGCAACTGTAAGTGGATTCAGACTTCAGCAGAGAAGCGGAAGAAACGGTGTCATTAAAGAAGCAGAGATCTGGGTTAAGACTGTAGGTGCAGAAGACTATGTAAAAGTAGCAGATGCAAGCTTCGGAGGAAGCGGATGGCAAGGACTTGCGTTTGAAGCAGTACAAAATGTAACAGATGTAAAACTTGTACCAACAGCTACATTAGGAGATGCAGCAAATAAATTCTCAGCAGCAGCAGAAATTCGTGTAATGGGAGAATTCCAGGATGCAGTGATTGAAGCTGATAAATCAGATTTGAATGCAGCAATCGAATATGCGAAGAGCCAGCAGGCAAAAGATGAGTATCAGTATGTAGTGCCGGTTGTAAAAGAGAAATTCGAAGCAGCATTGGCAGAAGCTGAAAAAGTAAGCAAAGATGCAGCAGCAACACAGGAAACAGTAGATGCAGCATATGCTGAATTGTTGAATATGATTCATCATTTAGACTTTACTGGAAATACAAGTGATTTGAGCGTACTTGTAGATGCAGCGAAAGGATTGAATGAAGAAGTGTATACACCAGAAACATGGAAACCATTTGCAGAGGCATTGAAAGCAGCAGAGGCTGTTCTTGCAGATGAGAATGCACTTCAGGATGATATTGATAAAGCAAAGAATGCACTTCAGACAGCAATGGATGCTTTGAAGAAGATTCCGGTAGATAAGTCAGCACTTGAAAAATTAGTAAACAGAGTTGACGGAAAATACGATTTAAGCAAGTATACAAAAGAGACAGCAGATATCTTTAAAGCGGCATTGGATGCAGCAAAAGCAGTTCTTGCAGATGAGAACGCAACTCAGGCACAAGTACAGGCAGCTCACGATAATCTTAGAAATGCAGAGTTTGGATTGAGATTAATTCCAAACAAAGACGCTTTGGAAGATTTAATCAACAAAGTTGAAAACATGGATCTGAGCAAATACTCAGATGATGTGCAGAAAGAAATCAGATCTGCTTTGGATAACGCAAAAGCGGTAATGGCAGACGAAAATGCAACACAGGATGATGTAGATGGAGCAGTAAAACTTCTTCAAGCATCAGTAGATAAAGCAGAGGGAACAACTGCAACAGACAACAAAAAACCAAGCACATCTGGTAAAGATCAAAGCAAAGATAAAGCAGCTAAGACAGGCGATGCAACATCACCAATCGGATGGGGAGTAGCAGGTATTCTTGGAGTATTCGCAGCAGTTGTGGCATTTTTCGAAAGAAAAAAACGTCGTCAATAATACTGTGAATCAGACAAGTAAATAATGTCTAAGACAGGCGAGATGTATATTATGCATCTCGCCTGTTTGTATTGTGAAAAATTAAAATTAAAACTGGTGTTCATGGATTTATTCTGCTAATATTATTTTATAGAATTCCTCTGCATATGGGGGAGTTCCGAAAGAGCTGGTAACACTTCTGCATTACATAAGAGAGGATGTTAATGGAAGTGAGAGAGAATTCCATGATTCATATGTGGAGAGACTTCAGAAGTTTATTCGCGAGGTCAAATCAAACAGGGAGATGGAGGAACGCTTTATGATTTTTGAAGAGATGCTAAGAGATGAACGTATAGAAGGGCGAACAGAAGGGCGTGCAGAAGGATACAAGGAGACATTGCTTTTGTATTTGCAAAATTTCGGAACAGTTCCGGAGTCGGTTTGTGCATGTGTTCAGAAGGAACAAGATTTTGAAGTGTTGAAGCAATGGACAAAGATAGCATTTCAATCGAAATCTGTAGAAGAGTTTGCAGAAAGAATTTCATTATAAAATCTATTACCGGCTATGCCGGATCAATTATCTACAGCTTCGGTTATTCTGACTGAAGTTGTAGACAGTAAGAAACAAGTCAAGCCGTTTCTGGCAAAATTCAGAGAAGAGCAGAGGAATTCTATTCACAAATATTGGGCAAAGAAATGTTCGTGCATATTGACTAAAAACAAAAAAGGATATATGATAAATATATCAAGTTGCACAAAAATGGTATTTGAAGAAGGGGGAATCTAAAAAAGTAAAGGGAAAGGTTTCAGGACGAAAAAATGTGAAAAAGGAGGACGAAAGGTGAAAAAAAGAAACAAATGGTTGTCTGGTGTTTTGGCATCCTCATTAGTGCTTTCGCAGATCGTGACTACAATTCCGATGAGCGTTATCGCGGCGCCGGAACGTGCAGTTGCAGATGGGGTGCAGCAAGAGCGCGCAGTTGTTGAGATGTGGAGACAATTCAAGAGCTCGACAAAGAATGATAATGGAAATAATGCGGCGATTTTGGTAAATACGAATAAGGGAACAGAAGGCATGGAAGCCGGAGAGATTTCATTTGTATTAAAACCAAATGGAGATCAGGCGACAACGAGATTCAATGTCGGTCCGTGGATTACGGACAACGGTCATTACATGACTATCGGTTACAATGCAACGGGGTGGTTCTATGAATACAAGGGTGCAGGAAATAGTTATCCTGGAATCAGTGAATTCCCGACACCGCCAGCTGCCGGAGAAGAGATGGCAATCACAATCAAATGGAATCAGAGAGATTACACTGTGACTGCAGGTGGAGTGGAGAAGACATTCCAGATTCCAGAAGAAGCGTATAATGGTCTGAAAGCAGGGAAACTTGGTTTCCGTATTGGTTCTTATAGTAATCAGGTGACAGACATCCTTTTCAAAGATGTTGAAATCAAAGATGGAGAGGGAAATGTTATCGTTGCGAAAGGAACAGATACATGGGAACTCCAGACAAAAGACAGCGGTGAAGTTTTCAATGCCGAAGTGAAGAATGTGAAAGCGGTCGTATCCGGAAAAGTTGTGGATAAAGACGGAAAACCAGTCGAGGGCGCAGAAGTGGCTCTTGGAACGGCAACTGTGACGACAAAGGCGGACGGTACTTATACATTTAACGATATCGCGACAGGAACATACACAGTTTCCGCAACAAAAGACGGATATCAGGCAGGAACAGCAGAAGTAATTGTAGAGGAAGACGATGTTGCAGTGAAAGATATCGTGCTGGTAAAAGGTTCAGATGCAGAGTTTGAAGGTGACGACACGCTTGTATCCGATCAGATGGTTGCTTCCATTTCCAACACATTCCCACAGGTTATCGGTTACACGATGAAAGGTGGAGAAAATGACGGAAAGAAATTCTATGGACAGACAAAAGAATTGACACAGCTGAAAGTCAATGGAAAACTTGTGACACCTACTGTGGACTATAAAAAGGAATCAGACAGTAAAGCGGTTTATACAATGAATATTGATGAACAGGACATCAAAGCAACTGTGACAGCAGCTTTAGAAGTAAAAGACAATACGCTGAGCTTTGATATTACAAAGATTGATGCTGCAGAAGGAACATTCCTTACTGTGGAAATTCCAAATCACAATCTTGTAACAGTAAAATCGAATCAGTCAGGGGCAGCATTTGACGGGGCAAACATGTCTACAAACACAACAAAGAGTGGTGACACACACAGCACGGTCAGTGCGTTGTCGGAGGCAAAACGTGGTTATATGTATGCGTTTGTATCAAATGATGAACTGAGTGCCGGATTGTGGAGCAACTCTGAGAACAATGTAACCGCTGACTGGCAGAGAGTTACAGAAGTCACACAGACTGTAGATGGTGTAAAAGAGACAGGTCTTAGCAGCACATATTGGACCTATCAGAAGAGTGCAGAGCACCGTATAGAGAATGAGGCTTACGAGATGCCATCGACCAAAGTTGTTATTACAGGTGATGAAAATGATGATGACACTGTAAATTGGCAGGATGGAGCGATTGCATATCGCTCGATTATGAATAATTCGGTTGGTTCTGAACTGGTGCCGGATCGAGTGGCGATTCGTATCGCAATGAATTTTAACAGTCATGCACAGAATCCATTTTTGATGACTTATGACAATGCACAGAAAGTGTATTTGAACACAGACGGATTGGGACAGAGTATTTTGCTCAAAGGCTACGGAAGTGAAGGACATGACTCGGGGCACTTGAACTATGCTGATGTCGGAAGACGTATCGGTGGTGTGGAAGAGATGAAGAAACTTCTTGCGCAGGGCAAAGAGATCGGAGCAACATTTGGTATCCATGTAAATGCGTCTGAGACATATCCGGAGTCTAAATATTTTGAGGAAGACCGTCTTATGAAAGATAAAAACGGAAATCTTTCTTATGGATGGAACTGGTTAGACCAAGGTGTGAATATCAATGCCGACTATGATTTGAGACACGGACGTGAACAACGTTTTATAGATCTTTATAATGCGCTTGGTGGAGAAGACAACGACCTTGACTTTATCTATGTGGACGTTTGGGGAAATGGACAGTCCGGCGATAACGGAACTTGGGCAAGCCGTCAGCTTGCAAAAGAGATTACGCAGACATGCGGTTGGAGACTTGGAAGTGAGTGGGGACATGCAAATGAATATGATTCCACTTTCCAGCATTGGGCAGCTGACCTGACATACGGTGGAGCTACTTCAAAAGGAATCAACAGTGAGATTACACGTTTTATCCGCAATCACCAGAAAGATTCCTGGGTAGGTGATTATCCAAGCTATGGTGGAGCGGCAGTAGAACCACTTCTCGGCGGATATGACATGAAAGATTTTGAAGGATGGCAGGGACGTAACGATTACAAAGGTTATATTGAAAACTTATTTGATGATAACCTTGCTACGAAGTTCTTGCAGCACTACAAAGTTATGAAATGGGTGGACGGCGAACCTACAACAGTAGGAGGAGCTGCATGGACACCTGAAAAAGAGATCACGCTTCAGGACGATGCAAAAGAGAATACAGTTGTGGTAACAAGAAAATCTACAGATGGAGCTTCAGAAGATTATAAGCACAGAATCATGACATTCAATGGCAGAACAATCATGGACGGAGAAAAATATCTCATTCCATGGTTCTGGGATGCGAATGGAAAAGAATTAGCAGCCAAAGACGAAAAATTATATCACTGGAATCAGGCGGGCGGCACATCTACATGGGATCTTCCGGAAGGATGGGAAGGCGCAAAGTTGTATCAGCTGACAGAGACTGGAAATGTAGAATGCAGTGACCGTGCTGCAATCAGTGGTGGAAAGATTACAATCAATGCAGAAGCGAAAGTTCCATATGTACTTCATAAAGCTGGTGCAGGAGAAGGTATCAAAGCAACTGATCTGACATGGAGTAAAGGCGCTCATCTTGTAGATACAGGATTTAACAGTAATACTTTAGAACACTGGACAATCAAAGGCAACGACGGCGCAAAAATTGTATGGAGCGCAGCAAATAACATGATGCTGGAAGTTGGAAGTGAGAGCGAAGAAGTAACCCTGACTCAGACATTGACAGATTTAGAGCCTGGAAAAGGATATGCGGCATACGTAGGTGTAGATAACAGATCTGATGCGAAGGCATATATCGAGGTGTCTGTAGATGGAAAAGTGATTTCTAACTACACAGAAAAATCAATTGCGAAGAACTATTTACAGTCTTATGCGCACAATACAAACAATGCAACAATTAAAGGTGGCGGAAGCTACTTCCAGAATATGTACGTATTCTTTACCGCGCCGGAAGATGGAAAAGAAGTAACACTTACTCTGAAACGTGAAAAAGGAGCAGGAAAGACTTATTTTGATGATGTCAGAGTTGTAAACAATCAGTTTGGTGAGACCGAGACAGATGGAAACTTTAATCCATTTGTATCAAAAAACAAACTGGAACAGACATTTGAAGCAGTACCGCAGGGACTTTTCCCATTTGTTATCAGTAATGTGGAAGGTGTTACAGATAACAGAACACACCTTTCAGAAAAACATGAACCATATACACAGTCAGGATGGTATGGTGTGAAAAAACTGGATGATGTTCTGAATGGAGACTGGTCTGTCAAGACAAACGGTTTGACAGGCGCAGGAAGATTGTTATATCAGACAATTCCACAAAATTTCCGCTTCAAAGAGGGAGTAACTTACAACATCAGCTTCAAATATGAGATGGGATCTGAAAACACATACGCATTTGCAGTTGGTAATGGAGAATCCAATGGCTCTAATTTCGAGACGTATGAACTTGAAAAAGCAGATCTGAATAATGCAGAACCAAAAACATTCAAGTTCAGACTGACAGGAAAACCAGGGGATCAGTCATGGATTGGTATTTATTCAACAACGACACCGGCGGATACAGGAGAAGCAGGCGGAAATGAAGCGAACTTTGGCGGTTACAAAGATTTCGTATTAGATGACCTTGTGATCCAAGTATCAAAAGCACAGAAAGGTGAATTGGAAGAGCTAGTAGCTGCAAACAGCAACCGCTATGAAGTGAATTATACAGCAGAAAGCTGGAAAGTATTTGCAGATGCGATGGCGGCAGCGAATGCGGCTTTGGACGATTTCGAGGCAGAGCAGGTAACTGTTGACACTGCAAAAGCAAACCTGGAAAAAGCAATTAAAGATCTTGATGTAATTGGTATTACGTTATCAGGAAAAGCAACAGACGAGTCAGGTGCCGGTCTTTCGGATATCACAATTTCTGTAGAAAACGGAAAAGACAAAGTTGTTTCCACAAAGACAGATGCAAATGGTAATTATGTACTTCCGGGGGTATTGTTCGGAGAAAAGACAGTTGTTGCAGAAAGCAATATATTTGCTACAAATAAACAAAAGATCACAGCTTCTGAGGAAAAACTGGAAGAGATATTGAACTTTACGATGAAAACAGAGACAACAAGAGTGGAAGGTAAAGTAACGGCAGTTGGAGAACCTGTGGAAGGTGCAACTGTTACAATTGGAGATAAAACAACGACAACAGACGCGGAAGGTAACTATGCAATTGATGAGGTTGTCACAAAAGTTTACACTGTAAAAGTGGAAAAAGAAGGTTACGATGCACTTTCCAAAGAAGTTGTTGTATCAAAAGGCGACAAAGTAGTTGCGAACTTCATGCTTTCACCGCTTACGAGAGAGGAAGCAGATTATGAGAACAACTATGATGATGGTGTGAAGACATGGGATAACCTTGCGGGTAACACGGCAAGTACAACAATCACGATGGTCGACGGTCAGACAAAGATCATCTTCCCAGGCGGACATGCAAATGTATACGAAACAGAGGCACCACAGTTTAAGAATGGTGTTGTGGAGATGGACATCACATCAGATAAACCGGGTATCCGTATCGGTCTTCTTTTAAGGGCGAAAGATATGAACAACCGTGTATATGTAGGTGTTGGAGATGCTGCAAACAAATATTTTGCAGAACACTGGGGCAAAGGTGGAAATGCATGGACCTCTATGCACGATGGACCAACATTTGCAGCGGGACAGAAGATGCACTTAAAAGCAGAAATTGTTGATAAGACAATAAAACTTTGGGTGAATGAAGAACTGGTACTAACAGAGACAATGTCTGGTATACCAATGGATGCAGGGTGCATCGGAATTAACACAAGAAATAACCATACTATTTATGTGGATAATGTAAAAGTAACTTCTTATGACCTTCCGACAGGAGATCTTCAAAATGTTGCAGGACGTGTTGTAGATGGACAGAATCAGGCGATTGAAGGTGCAAAAGTAGAACTGTTAGACAATAATGGAAAAGCTTTGAAAGCAACGACAACGGATACTTTGGGTAATTATAAATTCAAAAATGTTGTAGTTGGTGAGTACAGTGTAAAAGCAACAGCAGGTGAGCTGAGCAAAGAAGTTCCGGTGACAGTTGTGACAGGCGAAGATTATGTTGTGGTTGATAAGATTGTGCTTGGGGAAGTAGTTGATAAAGCTCTTCTTGAGTTTGCGATTCAGTATGCAGAAGAACAGATGGCTGATGAGAGATATCCGGATGTAATTCCTGCAGTGCGGGAAGCGTATGAAAAAGCATATAAAGCTGCAAAAGCAGTTTATGAAAATCCGGCTGCAACAAAAGAAGAAGTGGAGAGTGCATACTGGGCACTTGCAGAAGCCGGACAAAAATTGAACTGGTATAAAGGAGATCTTACAGATCTTCAGGCGGCATATGACATGTATGAAGGAAAAGATCTGAGCATCTATACAGAAGATACAAGAAAAGCTTTAGAAGAAGCTTTAAAAGAAGCAAAAGAGATATTAGATCTCGGAGAAAATGCAGTAAAAGAACTTGTGGATGCAGCATTGGAAAAATTGAATGCAGCAATCGAAGGACTGGAATTGATTCCGGTAGATAAGTCAAAATTGCAGCAGCTTGTAAATGATGCAAAACGGTATGAGGACAGAATCGAGGAATACACACCGAAGACAGCAGAAGAATTTATGAAAATGCTTGAAGCTGCACGTGAAGTACTGAATACAGATCCTGTAAGTCAGACAACAATTGATTCTGCATATGTCGCATTGCAGCAGGCGATCTTCGAATTGAGATTGATCCCGAATAAAGATAAGCTGGAAGACTTGATCAACAAAGTGGAGAATATGGATCTGAGTGGTTACACAGCAGAAACAACTCTTGCGGTGAGAAATGCACTGAAAGAGGCGAAGGCGGTTTATGATGACAAAGATGCGACACAGCAGGAGGTGGACTCAGCTCTTACTAAATTAGCGAAAGCAGTTGATGGTTTGAAGAAATCCGATGTTTCAAAACCAGAGAGTGATAAGAAACCGGGAACATCCGGAGATAACAAAAAGCCAGCTAAAACTGGCGACACAACATCTCCAATCGGATGGGGCGCGGCAGGAATGGCAGCGGTTCTTGCGGTAGTTGCAGCATTTTTGGCAAGAAGAAAAAAGCGCTAAAAATACAGTAAAATAGACTGTGACGGAGAAGGGGCACGTAAGTGCCTCTTCTTTTTTGCTTTCCATATAGGTCAATTAGTGGTATAATAGGATTTGAAACTTTAGGATTTTGAGGGCAAAGAGATGAAAAAAGACGTACATTTGAAAGGAATGCTGAGGCTGTATATGCGGTGGCCGGCAGTGATGTCAATTTTATTGATTGCAATGAACCTGTGGATATATTCTGTGGACAAACGTGCAGGGGTAATTATGAGTTTGTTTGTTGCGGTGTATATTGTAATAGTCGGGGTGTTATATTTCTATAATAAGTCGATTATTTTTTCAGATCTGGTTGATTTTGCGGCGCAATATGGATCGGTACAGAATGTATTGTTAAAGGAATTGCAGTTTCCGTATGCCATTCTTTTGGAAGATGGACAGATTATATGGAATAATACCTGTTTTTCAGAAGTGTTTGGGAGCGAAGCGAAGACGGGAACCTATCTTAGCAAATACATTCAGGAGCTGAATCGAAGCGTATTTCCAAAAGAGAAAGACAAGCCAATTGAAAAAGAAGTAAGCTATAATGGAAGAGATTACCGTGCGATTCTGTCTAAAGTACCTGTGCAAGATTTGCAGGAGGCAGAGAATATCTTACAGATGAGAAAAGGCAGAGAATATTTTGTGACAGTTACTTTGAGTGATGTTACAGAGATGAACGAGTATATTCGTGCAAATGAAGAGCAGAAGCTTGTTGCAGGGTTAATTTACATCGATAACTATGATGAAGTTATGGAAAGTGTTGAGGAAGTTCGACAGTCTCTTTTGGTTGCGTTGATTGACAGAAAGATCAATCAATATATGTCAGTCAATGACGGTATTGTGAAAAAGCTTGAAAAAGATAAATACTTTTTCGTGATCAAAAAGTCCTATTATAAAGAGATGGAGAAGAATAAGTTCGCGGTGCTTGATGAGGCGAAAAGTGTTAATATCGGGAATACAATGCCAGCCACACTGAGTATCGGTATAGGGATTGCAACAGATACATACGCGCAAAGTTATAACTATGCCCGTGTGGCGATTGACCTGGCACTTGCCCGCGGCGGAGATCAGGCGGTTGTGAAGAGCAACAGTGGAATTACTTATTTTGGTGGTAAGAGAGAACAGACATCGAAGAACACAAGGGTTAAAGCCAGAGTCAAGGCTGAGGCTCTTCGGGAGTTTATCACGGCGAAAGACCAGGTTATTGTCATGGGACATAAGATTGCAGATGTGGATTCATTTGGCGCGGCAGTTGGAATTTACCGTGCAGCGTTGACGATGGAAAAGAAGGCTTACATTGTGCTGAATGATATTACATCTTCCGTTCGTCCGCTGTATCAGTCGTTTTGTGAAAGTCCACTGTATCCGGACGATATGTTTATCAGATCGGAGGATGTGGATGAGATCATTAATGACAGTACGGTGGCGGTTGTTGTTGATACGAATAAGCCGGAGATGACGGAATGTCCGGATCTGCTTAAGATGACAAAGACAATCGTGGTGTTTGACCACCACAGGCAGAGCAGCAATATGATTGAGAACACGGTGCTTTCCTACATTGAACCTTATGCGTCATCTTCGTGTGAGATGGTATCAGAAGTATTGCAGTATATTACAGATGATGTGAGAATTACAAATGTGGAAGCAAACAGTATGTATGCCGGAATTGTGATCGACACGAACAATTTTATGAACCGTACAGGAGTGAGAACATTTGAGGCGGCCGCATTTTTGAGAAGATGCGGAGCGGATATTACCTATGTGCGGAAGATTTTCCGTGATAATATGGAATCTTACCGTGCAAAAGCGGAGATTGTAAGTAGTGCAGAGGTGTTCTGTGATGAGTATGCAATCGCAAGATATGAGAATGCGGAAATAGACAGTCCAACGATCATCGGTGCACAGGCGGCGAATGAACTTCTGAACATTGATGGAATTAAAGCGTCGTTTGTATTGACCAAGTATAACGGAAAAATCTATGTCAGTGCGCGTGCGATTGATGAAGTGAATGTTCAGATTATCATGGAACGTGTCGGCGGAGGCGGACATATGAATACTGCCGGAGCCCAATTCCAGCACACCAATATGGAAGAGGCAATTGAGACGTTGAAAGAGACGATCTATACAATGAAAGAAGAAGGAGATATTTAGTTATGAAAGTAATTTTGTTAGAAGATGTAAAAGCGCTTGGTAAAAAAGGACAGATTGTGAATGTGAATGACGGATATGCAAGGAATTTTATTTTACCTAAAAAATTGGGATTGGAAGCAAACAACAAAAATCTGAATGATCTGAAACTGAAAAAGGCAAATGATGAAAAGATTGCACAGGAACAGCTGGAAGAAGCGCAGGAACTTGGAAAGAAGATTGAGGCAGGAAAAGTGGAGCTTGCAATTAAAGTAGGAGAAGGCGGAAGAACATTTGGCTCAGTATCTACAAAAGAAATTGCAGCAGCTGTAAAAGAGCAGATGGGATATGATATTGATAAGAAAAAGATACAGTTAAAAGAAGCGATCAAGACGCTTGGAACACACAATGTACCTGTAAAACTTCACACGAAAGTAACAGCAGAATTAAAAGTGGTTGTGAAGGAAGCGTAGGAGGCAGACAATGGAAGAAGCACTCATAAAACGAGTTCTCCCACACAGCATTGAGGCGGAGCAGGCAGTTATCGGAGCTATGCTGATGGACAAAGAAGCAATCTTGACCTCGTCAGAGATTATCAGCGGTGAGGATTTCTATCAGTCAGCTTATGGAATTCTGTTTGAGACTATAGTGGAATTGTTCAATGAAGGAAAACCGGTTGATCTGATCACATTGCAGAATCGTCTGCGGGAAAAGGATGTCCCGGCAGAGGTCAGCAGTCTGGAATTTGCAAGGGATCTGTTAAGCGCAGTGCAGACATCTGCGAATGTAAAATATTATGCAGAGATTGTATCAGAGAAAGCAATGCTGCGTCGACTGATTAAGTTGAATGAAGAGATTGCCAATATCTGTTATCTTGGAAAAGAGCCGTTGGAGGCGGTGCTTGAGACAACGGAAAAGAAAGTATTTGAACTTGTTCAGCGGAGAAATACCGGAGACTATGTGCCGATAAAAGATGTTGTGCTGAGCGCGCTGGAAAAGATTGAGAAGGCATCGAAAACGAATGGAAGTGTCACCGGAATCCCGACAGGTTTTTTGGATTTGGACTATAAGATGTCAGGACTTCAGCCTTCCGATTTGATTCTTGTGGCGGCGAGACCGTCCATGGGAAAGACAGCGTTTGTGTTGAATATTGCGCAGAATGTGGCGTTTAAAGAAAATAAAACAACTGCTATTTTTAGTTTGGAGATGTCAAAAGAGCAGTTGGTAAACCGTCTGTTTTCTCTGGAGTCGCAGGTAGATTCTCAGTCGCTTCGTACAGGTAATCTGAAGGATTCGGATTGGGAAAAGCTGATTGAAAGTGCGGGAATTATCGGGAAGTCCAATCTGATCATCGATGATACACCGGGTATTTCGATTTCGGAACTGCGTTCAAAATGCAGAAAGTACAAGCTGGAACATAATTTGGAATTGATTATTATCGACTATTTGCAGTTGATGACAGGGCGTGTCGGAGGAAGAAGTGAGTCCAGACAGCAGGAAATTTCGGATATTTCGAGATCGTTAAAAGGTCTGGCGAGAGAGCTGAATGTGCCGGTGATCGCATTGTCGCAGTTGAGCCGTGCGGTAGAACAAAGACCGGAGCACAGACCGATGCTTTCGGATTTACGTGAATCAGGGGCAATCGAGCAGGATGCCGATGTGGTAATGTTTATTTACCGTGATGACTATTACAATAAAGATACAGAATTGAAAAATGTAGCAGAGATTATTATTGCAAAACAGAGAAATGGTTCGATTGGAACAGTCAATTTGACATGGCTGCCGAACTATACAAAGTTTGCAAATTATCTGAAACAGGATTGATGAATCTGGAATGTGGTATAAGCAGATACTGCATTCTGGATTTTTTATTGCATAAAAATTATGACCTATGCAGTAAGAAGTGCGCTGCAAGGATCGAACTGCTGCGAATAGTTATTTTTGAGAAAAAAGCAAAAAAAATAGTGTTTCTTTTGGGAAAATATGCTAATATAAAAAACGGGAGAAAGGTACAAAACAAAAAATAATATGCGTTTGTACGGAAAAAGAAAGGAGAAATATGAAAAAGTTTATGAAAAAACTTTCGGCAATTATGTTAGTTGCTGCCATGGTGTGTACGACATTTTTGAGTTATATGCCATCGTTAGATGTATTGGCAGCTCCGAAGATGATGGCACATCTGAAAGCCGGAAGTGGGAATGCAAACGAGCACTTTGGCGGTGCAAAGCCGGAGGCATTTGTCTTATCCAGCCAAAAGTTTACGGGAGAGGATTTAAGTGCTACGGTTCAGCTTGTAAGTGAGAGTAAAGACACGAGGTTTCGTTTTGTAACGAAATATGTGGATGATACTCATTGGAGTTATATCGCTTACGATACAGGAAAATGGCTTTATGAATTTAAAAATGGAGATGGGTCTTATGCAGCGTTATCAGGATTGCCAGAAGTCAACAAAGATGATGAGATTACGATTTCAACATCTTATAAGGACAATGGCTTGAATGTGACAGTTGAAAATAAGACAATAAACAAAAGTGGTTCAGCAGTTGTAGCTAATGAAAAATTTAATGAGCTGAAAACAGAATCAGGAGAGATTGGATTTGGTGCAGGTACTTTTGGAGAAGCTTACACAGAAATTTATTTCTCAGATGTAAAAGCTGGTGAGACAGCTTATAGCGACTACAGTGGTTGGCATGTATACAAGACTCTTTCAGGACAGGTTTGGGAACCATCTGTGGAAGTACCGGATGGAGGAGACACAGATCCGGAAAATCCTTCTGAAAACGGAAGAGCTTGGATTGAGTTAAAGGGTGGAAGCAACAATGGTGGTGGACACTCCTATGGCAATGCAAATGCAAAAGCGCCAGTACTGCTTCTTGATGATGACAAGAAGATGGAAGAGTCAGGAGAACTTTCTCTTGCTGTGAAGCCAAGCAATAACTGGGGTGTATTTTATACTTATGTGAATGACAATAACTGGTTATATGTAGGTCATGATACGAGCAGTGGCTGGTACTATCAGTATAACTTGAATGGAAGTGGATCTTATCCGAAAATCTCAGGACTTCCGGATCCGGTTGAAGGGGAAGAACTTCAGATGTCTATCTCATTGAACAGAGAGACATTGTCTGTGACAGTAAACGGAGTAACTTCGCGTGTGACAAATCAGGCATTGATCGATTTCAGTGAGGAGAATGCAGGTAAAGGCCGTTTCGGTGTGAAAACAAACAGTGCAACAACGATTTCTTTTGCGGATGTGATGTACGGAAAAGATAACTGTATGGAAGATGACTGGGTATTTTGTGCAGACCGTGACGGACAGTCGTTTAAAAAGACATATTCAAAACTTGTGCCGCTTACAGGTACAGTTACGGAAAAAGGAGAAGGCGGATTGGCAGATGCGACAGTTCGCGTTGGAAACAAGTCTGCAAAAACAGATGGAAATGGTAAATATCAGTTTGATGCGTTGGAACTTGGGACCTATACTATGGCTGTTTCCAAACCGGGATATCAGGCATTCTCAGGTGAAGTGACAATTGAAGATAAAAAAGATAATGTCAAAGATATAACACTGGAATTAAAAGCTCCATTGGATTTGTCAAAATACGATTCTATTTCATCTGATGAAATGAAAGTATATATCGGAAAAGAATTTCCGGTTGTGGCAAGATACCAGATGCTTGCGAATGGACAGGAGATTACAGATACATATTTCCGCGGAAATGAAACAGAACTTGATGAAGTTGCAATCAATGGTGTCGCTATAAAACCGGAAGTGGAAGTGACAGAGACAAAAGCAGACTCAAGAACATATGCAATGCATGTGGAGAAAGATGACATCAATCTGGATATGGATGTCAAAGTCAGTGTAAAAGAAAATGAACTGACATGGGAAGTAACAAAATTAGAAAAAGCAGAAGGTTGTGCAGATATTGCAACAATCGATGTTCCTGGATTGAACCTTCTGACTGTGGATGCAGTGGAGACAGGAGCCAATTTCGCAGGAGCAAAGGCTTCGACAACAACAACATCTTCCGGAGATGTATTTATTGATTTTGAAGATGGATTCGTACCATCTGAGACAGACGGATACCTGTATGGATTCCTGACAAATGGGAAATTAAGCGCAGGTCTTTACAGCAATTCCGAGGTGGAAGGAGACAAACGTGTCATTCGCAATAATGGGGCGGATACAATGAGTCTCACAAGTGCTGCATGGTACTACGAGTTGGGAGATGCAAACGGACAGAAGAATGCTTCAAAGTATGATGATTATCCGGTGAGTGAACTTCCATGTACAAAAGTGGCAATCGCAGCAGATGCAAATGGCGATGAGACAATCGACTGGAATGACGGTGCGCTTGCATTCCGTGATATTATGAACATTCCATACGGTTCTGAAAATATCAAAGATTTAGTAAACTATCGTATCGTTATGAACTTTGCAAGTATGGCATCAAATCCATACCATACAACAGCAGACAACATTAAAAAAGTGTATCTTGCAACAGATGGTCTTCCACAGGCGGTTATGCTCAAAGGATACGGTAACGAAGGACATGACTCTGCAAACTCTGAGTATGCTGATATTGCAGAAAGAGAAGGAGGAGTAGAAGATTTCCAAGAATTGATTAAGATTGCACATGACTATAACACAGAGATTGGTATTCACGTCAATGCACAGGAAGCTTATCCGGAAGCGGCATCTTTCAATGAAGAGATGCTTCAGAAACCATTTTCAAACGGATGGGGATGGCTTGACCAGTCACAGGTTATCGACAAACTTTGGGATTTGTCAAGTCAGGCAAGATGGAAACGTTTTGTACAGCTGTATGACAGAATCAACGGAACGGATTTCTATAGCAGAAAATGGCCGGATGCAGTTGAAAATTCTTTGGGTGAAGTAAACGCTACAAAAGAAGAAATCAAAAAAGATGCAGAATCCCGTGAAGACAATATGGATTTCATTTATCTTGACGTATGGTATCAGGATGCATGGGAGACAAGACAGATTGCGGATGAGATCAATTCTTTGGGATGGAGATTCTCTACAGAGTTCAGTGCGGAGGGTGAATATGACTCTACATGGCAGCACTGGTCTACAGATGCCGCATATGGCGGGGCAACATCAAAAGGATATAACAGTGATATTATCCGTTTCATCAGAAATGACCAGAGAGATTCTCAGGTATTGAACTATCCACAGTTCGGTGGAACAGCAGACAATCCGTTACTTGGAGGATACCGTCTGTACGGATTTGAAGGATGGGGTGGAGACAAAGATTATGACAACTACATTCTTCAGACATTCAATCAGAACTTACCTACAAAATTCTTACAGCACTACTATGTGACAGATTGGGAGAATTATGAAGAGGGAGAGTCTCCGGTTGGAAACCATGAAAAACAAATCACATTGAGAAATGACAGCGGTGATGAAGTTGTTGTCACAAGAAACGAAGAACAGCGCAGCGATGATAACATTGAGCGTACAATTACATTAAATGGAAAGAAAGTATTAGATGATGTCACATATCTGCTTCCATGGACAGATAATCAGGATGGCAGTGAAAAACTGTATTACTGGAATCTGGACGGTGGACAGACAACATGGGAACTTCCAGATGGATGGGAAGGTCTTGCGAATGTTGTGATGTATGAACTTTCTGATCAGGGTCGTATCAACGAGACAAGTGTTGCTGTGTCTGGAAATTCAGTGACATTAGATGCAAAAGCTGCTACAGCCTATGTGTTGGTAAAAGGTGATGCGGCAGGCGTAAAAGAACTTGCAAATGACTTTGGTGAGTATGACTATGTAACAGATCCGGGATTCAACGGATATGCCGCAGGGGAAAAACTATCTGCAGATGAATGGTCTGGCGATATCAACGATGATGCAGTTGTAGTAGAAAAAGCAGATACAGGAGATCAAAGACTTGCATTCAACAGTCCTCTTGACGGTGTGTCAGTGACAACTACAATCAAAGGTTTGACAAAAGGAACAGACTACGTAGCAGAAGTTTATGTGGAAAACAATAGTGATGCAAAAGCTTCTATTGAAGTGAATGCAGGAGAAAAGAAAGTTTCTAATTATACAGAGCGTTCGATTCTCAATAACTACGTAAAGAGTGACCAGAAAAACGGAAGCAAGATGCAGCGTATGCAGGTTTCATTTACAGCAGAGAGTGAGACTGCACAGCTAACACTTTCAAGAGGCTACGGCGATGGTTCTACTTATATGGACGATATCCGTATCGTTGAGAAATCTTTGAATAACTTCCAGGAAGATGGTGTGTTCAAACAAGATTTCGAGACAGTAGTACAGGGCTTGTATCCATTTGTGTTAAGCTCTGCACAGGGTATTTCTGACCCGGCTACACATTTATCGCAGCTGAACGCACCATATACACAGGCTGGATGGAATGGAAGAGTCATCGATGATGTTATCGATGGAAACTGGTCATTAAAGCATCACGATGGAAATACAGGAATTATTTATCAGACAATTCCTCAAAACTTCCGTTTTGAACCTGGTAAAGTGTATACAGTAGAGTTTGACTACCAGTCAGGACCGGATAAAGCGTATGCGATGGTAGTTGGTGATGGAACAACTTACACCACTCCTTCAGATGATGAGTATCTGGCTCAGGCACGTGGTGAAGATGAGACAAAACATGTAAAAATGCAGGTAGTTGGTTCGGGAAGCGGACAGACATGGATTGGTCTGTACGAAAACGGAAGCAAAGCCGGAACAGGAAGCATGGGACAAAGAGACTTCGTTCTCGACAATCTTGTGATCACAGAGGAGAAAGATGCAACATCTGTGACATTGGAATCTACAGAGCTTTACAAAGGTGAAACTGCAAAAATTTATGGAAATAATCTAGATCAGGTTACATGGGAAACAAGCAATGATAAAGTTGCAGTAGTGGACAAAGAAGCAGGAGTTGTAAAAGCACTTGCAGCAGGAACAGCAACTTTGACAGCGACGCTTTCAAAAGATGAGAAGATTACATTTGAGATCACGGTTACAGACGGTGTAGTGACAGAGATTCCAAGAGAGGAATTTGATGGAATCACATCTTCTGCAAACACAGAACAATCCTCCGGAGAACCGGCAGGAAGCGGTGTTGCATCAGCAGCAACAGACGGTGACTCTTCCACATACTGGCATTCACAGTGGAGTGGATTTACTGTGAGCAAAGAAAATCCTGCAATTCTCACAGTCGATCTTGGAAAAGAAATGTCAATTGGAGGATTCAAATTCCAGCAGAGACCGGGAACGAATAATGGTATTGTTTACAAATATCACTATGAAGCCTTTGATGCAGCAGGAGAGAAAGTTGCTTCCAGCGATACAATTTCTGTTGATAATGCGCAGAGAGCAGGCGGACAGTGGATTACATCTCTGTTTGAAAGTGTAGCGAATGTAAAAACAATTAAGATTTATGTAGAAGAAGGAAAAGGAAACTTTGCGGCAATAGCAGAAGTAGTTCCGCTTCGCATACAGAAGGTTGCAGATTCGGCGACATTAGATGATGTTACAATAAAAGTCGGTGAAAAAGTCAGATTGGAAGCTAAACACAATGAGGACACCATTTTGACAGGAATCGTATGGAGTTCTTCTGATAAAGAAGTTGTAAAGGTAAATCAGAATGGAGTCGTAACAGGTTTGAAAGCCGGAACAGCGACTATCACGATTAAAAATGCGATCGGGAAACTGGCGTCATGTACAGTGACAGTAACAAAAGACGAAGTGATACTGGATAAAGAGGATCTGCAAAAGGCGATTGACAAAGCAGAAACATTAGACTTGGATAAGTACAAAGACGGTGTGGAAAAAGATGCATTTAAGGCAGCTTTAAGTAAAGCGAAAGACGTTTTGGCGAATGCTAAGACACAAGATGAGATTGACGAAGCGACAAGCGAATTAAATGCAGCGATAAATGCATTAAAAGAGGTGGAAAAACCAGTAGAGCCATCTGCAGATAAATCAAAATTAGAGAAATTCTACAAAGACTGTCTTGCTTACTACAAAGAGACAAATCATTCAAAAGAAAACTGGCAGAAATATCAGACAGTACTTGCTGATGTGAAAGCAGTACTTGAGAATGAAAATGCAACACAGGACGAAGTTGACAATGCATTGAAAGTATTAGTTGAGATTACAGGTATTCTGAACAAAGAGCTGGAAGATGCAGGCAAAGAGCCGACAACACCGCCAACACCAACAACGCCTAACGGAGAAGGAAATAATGGTGGAAATGGCAATGTGACAACTGGAGATATGACAACATGGGGAATGACAGCAGTTGTAATGTTATTGGCAGTCGGCGCGGTAGTAGTTGTAATAAGAAGAAAAAGAGAAACAAGATAAGAGATAAGCTTACTAAAAAGGCACAAATCCATTTGGGTTTGTGCCTTTTTGCAAGTTTACATATAAAAAATGGGAAAATATATGCAAAAAGAATGAGGAATATGGTATAGTAAGAATGTATATGTGCGAAATGTTTAAAAGAAAAGGAGGATAGAAAGAAATATTAGTAAAAATATAAAAAGGAAAGGGAAATTATGAAAAGAAAACATTTAAAACGTGTAGTGGCAGGTGCGTTTGCAGCAGTGATGGCAACATCTGGAATATCATTTCCACAGGCAAATGTGCATGCAGAAGAAAAAGGGAATGAATTAAGGCTTTGGTACGATGAGCCAACATCAAAAGGCACGAATATTCTTGGTGCCGGTTCTGGGTATGATACAGACGAAAAAAACAGATGGCAGCAACATACATTGCCGATTGGTAATGGTGATATGGGAGCGAATGTCTACGGAGAAATTGCAAGTGAACATTTGACATTCAATGAGAAGACACTTTGGACAGGCGGTCCGAGTGAAAGCCGAAAAGACTATATGGGTGGAAACTCAACAGAAAAAGGGCAGGACGGAGCGTCACTGAAAAATATCCAGAAATTATTTGCGGAAGGAAAAACTTCTGAAGCGACTGCGGCATGTAATAATCTGCTGGTTGGAATAAGTAACGGATACGGCGCTTATCAGCCGTGGGGCGATATTTATTTTGATTACAAAGATATCACAGAGAAAAATGCGACAGAATATCAGAGAGATCTGGATCTTAAGACAGCAATCTCGACTGTTTCGTTCAAAGAAGACGGTACACAGTACACAAGAGAATTTTTTATGAGCCATGACGATGATGTCTTAGTTGCACGTTTGGAAGCAAAAGGCTCAGAAAAATTGAATTTGGATGTACGTTTTCCTTCAAAGCAAGGCGGAAAGACCGTGGCGGAAGGAAATGATACATTAAAATTATGCGGAGCACTGACAGACAATCAGATGAAATATGCATCTTATCTGACGGTGAAAGCGGATAATGGTTCTGTGACAGGTTCAGGGGACAAATTGACGGTAAAAGATGCAAGTGCAGTTACTGTGTATTTGTCAGCAGCTACGGATTACAAGAATGCATTTTATAATGAAGACAAGACAGAAGATTACTATTACCGCACAGGTGAGACGGATGAAGCGTTAGCAAAACGTGTAAAAGAAACTGTGGATAAAGCAGTAGAAAAGGGATACAAAGAAGTAAAAGCAACACATTTAGAAGATTATCAGGAACTGTTCAACCGCGTATCTTTAAATATTGGACAGACAGTGTCTGAAAAGACAACAGATGACTTATTGAAGACATACAAGGACGGAAGTGCCAGCGAGCCGGAAAAACGCCAGTTGGAGAATATGTTATTCCAGTACGGCAGATATTTGACAATTGCCTCTTCAAGAGAAGATTCACAGCTTCCATCCAATCTACAGGGAGTATGGAATAGTCTGACAAATCCACCATGGAGCTCAGACTATCATATGAATGTAAACCTTCAGATGAACTACTGGCCTACATATTCTACAAATCTTTCAGAATGTGCATTGCCATTGATTGACTATGTGGATTCTTTAAGAGAGCCTGGACGTGTGACTGCGAAAGTCTATGCCGGTGTAGAGAGCAAAGACGGCGAGGCAAATGGTTTCATGGCTCATACACAGAATACACCATTTGGATGGACTTGTCCGGGATGGGCATTTAGCTGGGGATGGTCTCCGGCGGCAGTGCCATGGATTCTTCAAAACTGTTGGGAATACTATGAGTTCACAGGCGATACTGAATTTATGGAAGAAAATATTTACCCAATGCTAAAAGAAGAAGCTACATTCTATAATCAGATTTTGACAGAAGATAAAGATGGCAAATTAGTATCTTCTCCATCTTACTCACCGGAACACGGACCATATACTGCAGGTAATACATATGAGCATACATTGATTTGGCAGTTGTATGAAGATGCTGCAAAAGCGGCTGAGGTACTTGGACAAGATACAGAGCTTGCAGCAAAATGGAAAGAGAATCAGTCAAAATTAAAAGGACCAATTGAAATCGGTGACGACGGACAGATTAAAGAATGGTATGAAGAGACAACGTTGGATAGTATGAAGCCACAAGGAGCTGATCCGGCAGGACACAGACATTTATCACATATGTTAGGACTCTTCCCGGGAGATTTGATTGCACAGAAAGAAGAATGGCTGCAGGCAGCAAAAGTTTCGATGGACTATCGTACAGACAACAGTACAGGCTGGGGGATGGGACAGCGCATCAATACATGGGCAAGACTTGGAGAAGGCAATAAAGCACATGAATTGATCCAGAACCTGTTCAAAGGTGGAATTTATCCAAACCTTTGGGATACACATGCACCATTCCAGATTGATGGTAACTTCGGATACACATCAGGTGTGTCTGAGATGCTGCTGCAGAGCAATATGGGATATCTCAATCTTCTTCCGGCAATTCCGGATGTATGGGCAGATGGAAGTGTAGATGGACTGATTGCACGTGGCAATTTTGAAGTGGATATGGATTGGGCAAAGACAAGCCTGACAAAAGCTGAAATTCTTTCTAAAAATGGTGGAGAATGTGAGATTGGATATCCTGGCATCGCGAAGGCGAAAATTGTAGACAGTAAAGGTGCAGAAGTAACAGTTGAAAAAGTAAGTGAAGACCGTATTAAATTCAATACGACAAAGGGCGAGACTTACACAATGACTGAGATTCCGGAAAGACCGGTAAAAGCTCCGGCAAATGCATCTGCGATTTATAAAGATAACACAGCAATCGTGACATTTGATGCAGTGGCAAACGCAGAAAAATATGTTGTATATGCATCAACAGACGGAACAACATACAATAAGGTCGGCGAAGTGGAAGGGACAGAATACAAAGCAGAAGATTTCGCAGAAGGAACAACTTATAAAGTAGCAGCAGTGGTAGAAGGAAAAGAAGGAGAGAAGACTTCGAAAATCACACCAGAGCAGTTGGCTGTAACCAATAAGATTGATGATCGTGACAGCAGAATCGAGTATTCTTCCGGCTGGGGCAACTGGGGACCACAGGAAGGTCAGTATGAAAAAACAGAGAAATACTCTAATACAGTAGGCGATACAGCAGAACTTTATTTCTATGGAACAGGAGTTCGTGTGATCGGTATGAAAAATACAGACTGCCGGACATTTGATTTATATGTAGATGGAGAGTTGAAGAAAAAGGATGTGAGCACAACCTCTAGTACATGCCAGAGACAGCAAGTACTTACTGAAGTAACTGGTTTGGACAAAGGGATTCACAAAGTAAAATTAGTTGTAAAACAGGGTAAGATTTCTCTGGATGCATTTGAATTTGATGCGGCGGTGGAAGCAACAGGATTACAAATTACAGGTGCTGACTCTTTGAATATGAATGCATCGAAGACATTACAGCTGGAAGCAGTGTATACACCAGAAGGTGCAGCAGGTGCAGGAGTGGACTGGTCTGTAGATAAAGAAGAGGTTGCAACAATCGATGCAAATGGTCTTCTGACAGCAGTGAAGGCAGGAACAGTCGTTGTGACAGCAACAGACAAAGAAAATGAAAAATTGACGGCGACAAAGACAATCACAATCACAAAAGAAGCGACAACTGTAAAATATGATGACCGTGATAAGAGCATTACATATGATTCTCACTGGAGTCCATGGGATGACGGAAAACATTACAATGGCACAGAGACTGAGACTACAACAGATGGTGCAAGATTCTCATTTGAATTTAACGGAACAGGCATTGGCTTGTATGTGATGAAATTAGAAAAATCCGGAAATACAGGAGGAGCGCAGCTTAAGATTGAAATTGACGGTCAGGAAGCTGGAAAAGTATCTACTTTCACGACAGTAGCAGGAAGTGAGCCACAGAAGAAAGTATTTGAAAAATTAGATTTAGCAGATGGAAAACATACTGTCAAAGTGACCGTAGATGGTCTGGCACAGGATGCAAAAGACGCCGGTGTTACAAGTCCGAAAGTATGCTTTGACTACTACGAAGTGACTGTAGGCGGAGAAGAAAAACCAGATTGTGAGCATAAGAACACAGAGGTTCGGAATCAAACAGATGCCACATGTACAGAGGCTGGTTACACAGGTGATACAGTATGTAAGGACTGTAAAGAGACTGTGAAGGCAGGAACAGTTATAGAAGCAAAAGGTCATGATGCAGAAACACGCAATGCCAAAGAAGCTACATGTACAAAAGATGGTTATACTGGTGATGAGGTATGTAAAGTTTGTGATACCGTAGTGGAAAAAGGAACTGAAGTGAAAGCTTTAGGACACGATTTCACAGAGTGGACAGTAGAAAAAGAGCCAACTGAAACTGAGGAAGGCTTGGAAGTCCGGACATGTAAACGTGAGGGCTGTGAAGTGAGAGAAGAACGAGCAATTCCGAAACTTCCAGTTACACCTGACAAAGTAGATAAATCCGCATTGGAAAAATACTATAACGAATGTCTGGAATACTACAAAGGGGCAAACTATACAGCTGACAGTTGGAAGGTATATCAAGCAGCTATGGATCAGGCAAAAGCAGTACTTGACAATGAAAAAGCAACTGAGAAGGATGTAAAAGATGCTGTCCTGGCAATCAAAGATGCAACGGAACAGTTGAAAAAAGTTAGCAATAGTACACAGCCAGAAAATCCGGACAAAGATAATACGGATAATAAAGGTGATAACAAGAAACCGGTAACTGGCGATAACGTGAATGCGGCTGTTTGGTCAATTGTAGGAATTACTGCAATTTTTGCAGTGGCAGTTGCTGTGTTGAGAAAGAGACGCAGAGCATAAAGGCTGAATAAAACAAGAGTAAAAAAAAGAGATGGAATCTGAATAAAAAAACAGATTTCCACTCTCTTTTTTTGTGCAGAACAATGTTTGGTTGTGAGAGAAAAATGTCAAAATATAACAATAAAGCATATTTTTGGGAAGAAAATTGTTGTATTTGACATATGAAGTGGCTATAATAGAAAGGAAAAAGAAAATTATATAAAAAGCATTATTTTTAGGAATGCGGAAAGTGAGAAAAGCATGATGAAATGGAAAAAACATGGGAAGACATGTGTCAAAAAAGTGCTTGGTGGGACGATGGCAGCAATGCTTGCAGTTTCCGGAGTAAATTTTCCTGATGCGACTGTTGCACAGGCGGCATCCACAAAGCCTGATCAGGATCCAATGAAGATTCGTTTTGACGAGCCATTGTCAAAAGGAAAATTGACAGGATCTTCAGGTAATTTTACAAAACCAGGAAGTGATACAGACTGGTGGCAGCAGTTATCTCTTCCAATCGGAAACTCTTATATGGGAGCGAACATATATGGTGAAGTAGAAAAAGAGCACCTGACATTCAATCAGAAGACATTGTGGAATGGCGGACCTTCTGAGACACAACCTTATACAGGCGGAAATATCAGCACAGTGAATGGGCAGTCAATGTCTGATTATGTGAAATCCGTGCAGAATGCATTTTTGACTGGGGACAGTAATGCATCCAGCATGTGCGAAAAGTTAGTTGGTACAAGTTCAAGAGAATATGGCGCTTATCAGGGATGGGGCGATATTTATCTGGATTTTGACAGAGAAGAACCTCAGGAAGAAGAAAAGATCATCAGTGATACAAGCGATGAGATCAAATATGAATCTATGTGGCATTCATATCCACAGCCTGATTGGGAAGGCGGTTCAGAACATTATACAAACGACCCGGGAAAATTCACTGTATCGTTTGAGGGAACCGGAATTCAGATGATCGGTGTAAAATACAATGAGATGGGGAATTTCAAAGCGACGGTAGATGGCAAAGAGGTTACCGGAAGTATGTATTCCGCTACGAAACAGACAGGAGTTGTTTTGTTTGAAATTTCAGGTTTGGAGCAGGGAACACATACACTAACATTTGAATCAATAAGAGATGATGCAGGCAGAGCGAAAACATCTTTTGATTATTTGAAAGTATTAGAAGGGGAGACAATTGACTGGAACCCGACAGTAGAAAGCGAAAAAGTAAAATTTGAAGGAAGCTGGGCGCGCTGGGATCGTGCGGCAAATAACGAAAATGATGCAGATTCCTGGTTTGGAAAAGACGAAGTATATGTAGATGCTGCCAATGCAGAAGGAGCAACTCTTACATGTAAGTTTACAGGAACAGGATTTGAACTCTTTGGAGCAAAGAGCAGCGGATTGGGCAAGTTCCAATACAAAGTAGACGATGCGAAGGAGTGGACAGAGGTAAACACACACGCATCTGCTTTTTCAAGAGCAAGTCTTGTGAATGTGGCAGGGCTGACAAAAGGTGAGCACACACTTACTATTAAGGGTGTAAAAGGCAATAAAGTCTCTTTTGACGGTATTGTAACTACAATGAAGGAAGAGGATCCTGATAAAGAGGAACATACAGAGACAACAAACTACGAGAGAGCATTGGACATCGATACAGCGCTTGCGACAGTGTCTTATGACAGAGATAATACACATTACTATCGTGAGTATTTTGCAAGTTATCCGGACAATGTGATTGCGATGAAACTGACAGCGGAGGAAATCAAAGGCTCTGAAGGCGAGATGCGTCCATTGGAATTTGAGGTAAGTTTCCCTGTAGATCAGCCGGGCGACAAATCTCTTGGAAAAGAAGTTACATATACAACAGAGGACGATTCGATTATTGTTGCAGGTAAGATGAAAGACAATGATTTGAAATTAAATGGGCGGTTGAAAGTTGTAACAAAAGACGGTGAGGTCACTCCGGTAGAAGGAAAAGAAGGAACACTTCTTGTCAGTGATGCGACAGAAGTATATATCTATGTCACAGCGGACACAGATTATGAGATGGTACATCCGGAATACCGTACTGGCCAGACAGATCAGCAACTTGCAGATGAAGTTAAAAAAGTGATGGATGATGCAACAAAACAAGGGTATGATCAAGTAAAAGAAAATGCTCAGGCTGATTATAAAAACATCTATGACAGAGTAAAAATTGATTTTGGTCAGGAGGCGTCAGATAAGACAATTGATGAATTGATCAAAGCATATAAAGATGGAAATGCAAGTACAGAAGAAAAAGCTTATTTGGAGACAATGATTTTCCAGTATGGACGTTATCTGCAGATTTCTTCTTCAAGAGAAGGGGATAAACTGCCGGCAAACTTGCAGGGAGTATGGCTGGATTGTACAGGTGCAGCGAATAGTCCGGTCGCATGGGGAAGTGACTATCATATGAATGTAAATCTTCAGATGAACTATTGGCCGACTTATGTGACAAATATGGCAGAGTGTGCAGAACCGTTGATTGACTACGTGGAAGGATTGCGTGAACCAGGACGTATCACTGCATCTACATATTTCGGAATTGATAATTCAGATGGTAAACAGAATGGCTTCATGGCAAATACACAGAACACACCATTTGGATGGACTTGTCCGGGATGGGCGTTTAGCTGGGGATGGTCTCCGGCAGCAGTTCCGTGGATTTTGCAGAATGTATATGAAGCGTATGAGTATTCAGGCGATGTGGAAAAATTAGAGTCTGAGATTTTCCCAATGATGGAAGAAGAAGCAAAATTCTACATGTCTATCTTAAAAGAAGTAACAGATGCAGATGGAACAAAACGTTATGTAACAGTTCCGGCATATTCACCGGAACATGGTCCATATACAGCAGGAAACGTATATGAAAACGTGCTTGTATGGCAGCTGTTTAACGATTGTATTGAGGCAGCAGAAGCTTTGAATGCAAATGAGGCAGGAACAGTTTCAAAAGAACAGATTGATGAATGGACAAAATACCGTGATGGATTAAAACCAATCGAAATCGGTGACAGCGGGCAGATTAAAGAGTGGTATGATGAGACCGAATTTGGTCAGACAGCAAACGGTGCAATTCCGTCATTTGACGCGAAACATCGTCATATGTCACATTTGCTTGGCGTATATCCAGGAGATTTAGTAACTGTAGATAATAAACAGTATATGGATGCGGCAAAAGTTTCTCTGACAGCGCGTGGAGATAATGCGACAGGATGGGGAATCGCACAAAGATTAAACACATGGGCAAGAACAGGTGATGGAAATCATTCTTATCAGATTATCAATCAGTTTATTAAAACGGGTATTTATTCAAACCTTTGGGATTCTCATGCACCATACCAGATTGACGGAAACTTTGGATTCACAAGTGGTGTGGCTGAGATGCTTTTACAGTCAAATGCAGGATATATCAATCTGCTTCCAGCTATGCCGGATGAACAATGGACAACAGGATCTGTAAGCGGGCTTGTTGCAAGAGGCAATTTTGAAGTGAGCGAGAGCTGGAAAGATGGAGCGCTGACAGAGGCTAAGATTGTTTCAAACAATGGCGGAACATGTACAGTACAGGCTGGAGATTGGGAATATGTCGATGTAAGAGACAGCAAAGGAAACAAAGTAGCTGTATCAGGTGTTGAAGGGAAAGACGGCCGCGTGACATTTGAGACGACAGAAGGTGAAAGCTATGTGCTTACAGAAACAGACAAACCATCCATTGTTGTAGATAAGACAGCATTGAAAGACAAGTTAGACGAAGTAAATGCTTTTACAGATGCTTTGACAGACACAGAGTATACAAAAGAGTCAATCGAAGCATACAAGGCAGCTTTGAACGATACACTTGAAGATGCAAAAGAAGTCTATGGAAATGAGAAAGCGACACAGGATGAAGTTGATAATGCTGTGAAGGCATTGAACAGTAAGTTTAAAGATGCGCAGAAACTTTTGGAGAAAGTAGCAGTAGACCCGGATCCAGAGGAAGTAGATAAGACAGCATTGAAAGACAAGCTGGCTGAGGTAGACAAGTTTACAGAAAGTCTGAAAGATACTGTTTATACAGAGAAGTCAATCGAGGCATATAAGGAAACATTAAAATCTATTCTGGAAGACGCACGGAGCGTATACAATGATGATAAGGCGACACAGGACGATGTAGATGGAGTTCTTTCTAATCTCACAAGTAAGTTCGAGGAAGCGAAAAAACTTTTGAAGAAAGTAGATACTCCGACACCAGGAAAACCGGAAACGGGAAAACCAGAAGCGGAAAAACCGGATAAAAATCAACCGGATAAAGAGACACCAGTAACAGGAGACAGCAGTACAGTTGTCTGGATGATGTTAGCTATGGTTGTAGCGGGATTTGGAATTGTAATAGTCAGAAGAAAAAGAAGATATTAAAATGAAGTGAGGCGGTTCAAGGATGAACCGCCTTTATTCACATTTCAAACAGTTTTCTTAATTTCCTGATAGGAGCGGAACGTGCAGATTCTTTGCGATAAGTCTGCTGTTGACGGATTAGATGATCAAGTTTTTTATAACGGTCCTCTTCCTGCCGGTCCTGAGCTTGAAACAGGTAATTCATTTCTTTGATAATTGCTTGAGAAATGGACTGGCTTACAGATTCTTCCAGAATCTTATTGTTTTCAAGCATCGCATGTTGAAAGATTTCTTCTATTTGCAGTTGAATCTTTTCTAATGATGCATTAGAAGCCATGTCCAGTTGCTCCTCGGAAACCGAATTTGAAACGGTTGGATCTTCTTTAGGTTCTTTTTGAAGTTTAAGTTTGTCTCTCGTTCGCAGCATATCAGGGATGAGTCCCTTTAACTCCTTTAACTGTATCCCTTGTTCTTTTAGTTCTTTGATACAGCAAAAAAGCTGTATGTCATCTTCTGTATAGTATCGATGTCCCATTTCTGTGCGCCCTATAGATAGTGAAAGTTCTTCTTCCCAATATCTTAAAACATGGGTTTCAACATTTACACGTTTGGCAGCTTCTGAAATCATATAATGAACTTCGCCCATACAATATTAACCCCCTATTAAATTAGAATGAATATGTAACATATATATCATACCATAAGATTGTCCATAAGCTGTAAAAAAACGCTCATCAAATTTCGACAGAACTTTTCATTGTATTTAAAGTATCGGTGTGCTATGATGTCAATAAGAATTCCCCTGTAGAAATGGAGGGAAATCTGGAGATGGTTTTAGGATTTCCGATTGCCCGCGTTGAAATTAGCAAGGAGAAGAGTGTTGTCTATCATCCGGAGTATAAAGGGGTGCGTCTTGACATTTATGCCCAGGATGAAGAACAGACATGCTATAATGTTGAGATGCAGGCGGCAAGCACACCGCATTTAGGAAAGCGAAGCAGATATTATCACGGTCAGATGGATATGGATTTGTTGCTTTCCGGAAGAGACTATGAGGATCTTCCGCCGGCGTATGTCATTTTTATCTGTGACTTTGATCCGTTTGGAGATAAAAAATATAAATATACGTTCTGCAATATCTGCGAGGAGGAGAGCGCGGTCGATCTTGGAGATGAGAGGTATACCATTTTCCTGAGTACACGTGGGGAGAATCCTCAGGAAGTATCTGAAAGTCTGGTCAACTTTTTGAAGTTCGTAAAAGCAGACTTGAAGGAGAGCAAAGAAGAGTCGGAAGATCCATTTGTAAGACAACTTCAAAAAACGATTGAAAAGATTAAAGTCAACCGGGAAATGGGGGAAAGATTTATGGTTTTTCAAGAGATGCTGAGCGAAGAAAGAGCTGTTGGAAGAAATGAAGGAAAGCAAGAAATGCAGAAAGAAACCATTGTGAGATTGTTGGGCAAACTCGGAAGTTTATCAGATTCTCTGCGGAAGCAGCTCGTGTTTTTGCCACAGTGAAACAATCATAGAACAGGTCTTTTATGGCAGATTATTTTTATCTGCCAGTCTGTTACAAATCTAAATCAAGTCAAATATTCGAGGCTAAAAATCATATAGTATTTTATATACAGAGGAATTCTTAAAAAACTTATTCAGGCATGAGTGTAATATAAAAAGTGCCACAGACTAAAAATCTGCGACACTTTTAAACTTTGTGATCACTTTTCGATTATTTATTATTCAGCAGAGATTGCTCCTGTTGGGCATTGTGCTGCACAAGCGCCACAGTCAACACATGCATCTTTATCGATTTCGTAGTGGTCAGCACCCTGAGAAATAGCTCCTACAGGACATTCAGCTTCGCAAGCTCCACAGCTTACGCATTCATCACTAATTACGTGTGCCATAGTATGTATCCTCCTTTTTGTACATTTGATAGATATGAAATATATCTACCCTTTCATTTATTTTAATACAAACAGACCAAATATACAAGCAATTTTATGCTTTCAATTTAGTACATTTATAGGCGGACAAAATGATATTTTTTGCCGCTGCTGCCTCTTCCTTAGTTGCTTCCGGTGTATCTTTTAAAGGATAATCCATATTAAGATTTTCATATTTTACTTTTCCCATGGAATGATACGGAAGCACGTCCAGTGCATGGACATTGTTCAGTGTGCCAAGAAAATGTCCTAATTCTTCTAAATATTCTTTGTATAAAGTAATCCCTGGAACTACAACATGACGAATCCAGACTGGAATATGCTTTTCATCAAGATATTTTGCAAATGCAAGAATACGCTCATTCGAATGAGCGGTAAGCTCTTTATGTTTTTGAGGGTTAATGTGTTTGATGTCAAGCATGATTAAATCTGTCACTTCAAGAAGAGTATCCAGTTTATTCATAAATGTCTCATTATCTGGTTGAAACATAATGCCGGAAGAATCAATACAAGTGTGAATTCCATCTTTGTGAAGTTTGGTAAATAGTTCAATGAGAAAATCCATCTGCATCATAGGCTCTCCGCCGGTCACAGTAACACCACCGTTGTGATAGAATGGCATATTACTGTAGAAACCTTCTAACACTTCATCTACGGTCATCTGAGTGCCTTTGTTTGGTTCCCAAGTGTCTGGATTATGACAATAGAGACATCTCATAGGACAACCTTGGAAAAAGATTACATAACGGATTCCGGGACCATCTACTGTACCACAGCTCTCGATAGAATGAATATAACCTTTGGTCATAAAAAAGTCTCCTTTTGCAACTATGTTTGCTCATATACGTTCGTCCATCTCATTAGTAGAAAACCGGCCAGGTTTCCATGCGAGCATGACCCTGTCCGGCTTTTACTAATGTGTGAACTTTATCGCTTACATACCTTCGTGGAATGTACGTGAGATAACGTCGTCTTGCTGTTCTTTTGTCAATTTGATAAAGTTTACAGCGTATCCTGAAACACGAACAGTTAATTGTGGGTAGTTTTCAGGATGTTTTTGAGCGTCTAATAAAGTTTCTCTTGTAAATACGTTAACGTTTAAGTGGTGTCCACCTTGTTCTACGTATCCATCTAACATGTTTACTAAGTTATCTACTTGTTGTTGATTTACTGCCATCTTAAATTCCTCCTTCGATCTTATTCGTTGTCGATGCTTTCCATGATGTTTGGAATATTGCAAGCCTGGTTTCCGCATTCTTCGATTCTGTCAAGATCTAAGTCTCCAGCGAATACCTGGTCTTCTTTTCCAAGAGCACCCGGAATGATTGAGAATGTATTTGAAATACCGTCTTGTGCGTGTCTGAATGGAATCTTAGCAACAGAAGCAAGTGATGCTAAAGCACCGTGAGTATCACGTCCGTGCATTGGGTTAGCACCTGGAGCTAAAGGCTCTCCCATTTTTCTACCATCTGGTGTATTACCAGTTTTCTTACCATATACTACGTTAGAAGTAATTGTTAAGATAGAAGTTGTTGGCACACCTTGGCGGTATGTATGGTGTTTTCTTACTTTGTCCATGAATGAACGAACGATTTCAACTGCGATTTCGTCAACACGATCGTCGTTGTTACCGTATTTAGGGAATTCACCTTCTACTTTGTAGTCTACAACTAGTCCGTCTTCATCTCTTATTGGTGTTACTTTTGCGTATTTGATAGCGCTTAATGAGTCAGCTACAACAGAAAGTCCTGCAATACCTGTTGCGAAGTAACGTTTTACTTCTCTGTCATGAAGAGCCATCTGAAGTTTTTCGTAGCTGTATTTGTCATGCATGTAGTGGATGATGTTCAATGTATTTACATAAAGTCCTGCTAACCATTCCATCATGTCATCGAATTTTTCCATTACATCATCGTAATTAAGCACATCGCCTTCAACCGGACGGTATTTTGGTCCAACTTGAACTTTCAGTTTCTCGTCAACACCACCGTTGATTGCGTATAATAAACATTTTGCAAGGTTTGCACGAGCTCCGAAGAACTGCATCTCTTTACCAACTTTCATAGAAGATACACAGCAAGCAATTGCGTAGTCATCTCCGTGAGTCTGACGCATTAAATCATCATTTTCATATTGGATAGAAGATGATTTAATTGACATCTTAGCACAGTATTCTTTGAATGCTTTTGGTAAACGTGTTGACCAAAGTACTGTTAAGTTTGGTTCTGGAGCTGTACCTAAGTTATCTAATGTGTGAAGGTAACGGAAAGATGTCTTTGTAACAAGCGGACGTCCGTCAACACCAACACCACCGATAGACTCTGTTACCCATGTTGGGTCACCTGAGAATAATGCATTGTACTCTGGTGTACGAGCAAATTTAACAAGACGTAACTTCATGATGAAGTGGTCAATGTATTCCTGAGCCTGTTCTTCTGTGATCAATCCTCTGTCTAAGTCACGCTGGATATAGATATCAAGGAATGTAGAAGTACGTCCAAGACTCATTGCAGCACCGTTTTGCTCTTTAACAGCTGCAAGGTATCCAAAGTATAACCACTGGATAGCTTCTTTTGCGTTAGCAGCTGGTTTAGAAATGTCATATCCGTAGATCTGACCTAATTTTGCTAAATCTCCAAGTGCACGGATCTGTTCTGATAATTCTTCACGAAGACGGATATTTTCACCAGTCATTCTTACTAAAGAAGTAGCAAGCTGTTGTTTTTTGTCTTCGATCAACCAGTCTGTTCCGTATAATGCAACACGACGGTAGTCACCGATAATACGTCCACGTCCGTAAGCATCCGGAAGACCTGTGATGATAGCTGATTTTCTGGCTAATCTCATCTCTGGTGTGTAAGCATCAAAAACCCCCTGATTATGTGTCTTTCTATATTCAGTAAAGATTTTTACAACTTCAGGATCTACTTCGTATCCATTTTCATGGCATGCATTCTGAGCCATACGGATACCACCAAATGGCTGAAGAGAACGTTTGAAAGGTTTATCTGTCTGGAAACCAACGATCTGCTCTAAGTCTTTGTCTAAGTATCCCGGTCCGTGAGAAGTAATAGTAGATACGATCTTTGTATCCATATCTAATACTCCGCCAGCTTCACGCTCTTGTTTAGAAAGGTCCATAACCTGAGCCCAAAGTTTTGTAGTAGCTTCTGTAGGTCCTGCTAAGAAAGAGTCATCTCCTTCATATGGAGTGTAGTTCTCCTGAATAAAGTTGCGGACATTTACAGATGTACGGTTCCAACGTCCTGGTTTGAACCCGTCCCAATTAGAATTCCAATTTTTCTCCATTGGTAAAATCCTCCTGTTAGATATAATTTATTAAATAAAAAATGAATAGTATTTCAATCGAGCTTATTATAACATTAGATAATAATTTAACGCAAGGCATATATTGTACAAAAACGGATACAGTATACAATTTTTGATAAAAATTTATCAAAATATTGGGTTATGCAGAAAAATTTAAGAAATAATTTATCCTATTTTTGAAGATTTTGGTGTATAGTGATAAAGGATAAAATTAAGAATTGACTTAGGAGAACTATAAATATGAAGAAAAGATGGAAAATAATCGCAGGGATTCTTTGTATTACTTTAATGGGAACTGCGTGCTCAAAAAAAACAATAAACGACGGGGAAGAGCAGCAGACAACAGTGGATAAGACCGGGAAGGAAGAGAATGAGAATCAGAGTAAACTTGATGTGCTCCGCCCAATTGCATATTCCAATGTTGAGAATCTGAATTTAGAACCGGGATCATATATTTCTATTATAGGAAGAAACAGCAATGACAGTTATTGGAATGAAGTGAAAGAGGGAGCGGAAAGAGCAGTTGCGGACATCAATTCTATGCTTGGGTATAAAGGGGATGACAAAGTACGTCTGAATTACAGTGGGCCAAGCGAGAGCGACGATGTGGATGAACAGGTTAATATTTTGGATGAAGAGCTTGCCAGATACCCGGTTGCGGTTGGAATTTCAGTAGTAGATGCGACAGCATGCGAGGTACAATTTGATCTTGCGGCAGAAAATGATATTCCGATTGTTGCATTTGATTCGGGAAGTGAGTATCAGGGAGTGGTAGCGACATGTTCTACGAACAACCAAGAGGCTGCAAAGACGGCAGCGTCAAAACTTGCTTCTATTATGGATGAAAATGGGGAAGTGGCATTGATCATGCCGGATTCTCAGGCTATGAATACACAGGAAAGAGAAAAAGGGTTCCGGGATGAGATTGCAGCATCGTATCCGAATGTGCAGATCGTAGATGTGTATTACATGGATCAGTTAGAGGAGAAGGCAAAGGCAATTGCAGAAGAAAAGAATGCAGCTAAAGCAGAAGGAGAAGAAGAGATTCAGGCGGAATCACTGACACAGGAGGATGTTATAAAATATATTTTAGAGCAGCATCCGAATTTGAAAGGGATTTGTGCGATGAATCTGAGCGCGACAAAACTGGTGACAGATGTGTTGACTGAGGTGGATCGGGATGATCTGAGTGTGGTTGGATTTGATGGTGGAAACGATCAGATGAAGCTGTTAAAAGAAGGAAAGGTGAATGGGCTGATTGTACAGAATCCGTATGGAATGGGATATGCGACTGTTGTTGCAGCGGTAAGAGATGTGTTGGGGCTTGGCAATGAAGCGGTGATCGACAGTGGATATACATGGGTGACAAAAGATAATATGGATAAAAACGCAATAAAAAGGATGCTTTATTAAGGCATCCTTTTTTGTAATGAAAACGTAAATTCTGTCCCGACACCTTCCGTGCTCACAACGTTGATATTTTGTTTGTGAGCCTGAATGATTTCTTTTACAATGGAAAGCCCAAGTCCAGTTCCTTTTTTATCTTTTCCGCGGGATAAGTCTGTCTTGTAGAAACGTTCCCAAATTTTATTGAGACTTTTTTTCGGGATTCCAATTCCGTGATCCTTGACTGAAACAAATACTTTTTCATTGTGTTCGGTTGTCTCTATTATGATTTCAGAATCATTTGGACTGAATTTGATAGCGTTATCCAAAAGGTTGTATAAAACCTGTTGGATTTTTCGTTTGTCAGCTGAGACATTAAGTACTTTGGTGGCAAAGAGTAATTTGATAGAGATTCTCTTGCCAGTGCAGGTTCCTTCAAAAGTTGCAGCTGTATTTTTGATGACTTCATGGATGTCAAATGATGTTTTGTCCAAAAGCATATTCTTTGTATCAAATTGATTGAGTGTCAGAAGATCCTGAGTCAGATCGGTCAGACGCTCGGTTTCAAATAAAATAATCTTAAAATATTTGTTCTGCATTTCTACAGGAATGGTTCCATCTGCCATCGCTTCCAAGTACCCTTTGATAGAGGTGAGCGGAGAACGAAAGTCATGGGATACGTTTGCAATAAATTTTTTCTGATAGTCGTCCATATCTTTCAATTGTGTGGACATATAATTTAACGAAGCGGACAAATATCCAATCTCATCCTGTGTAGTGACTGGTATCTCATACTCCAGATTGCCGGAGGCATATTGCTTCGCCGCCTCTGTGATTTGCCGAAGAGGGCGATAGACGAAGAATTGAAATGCCGCCAAAATGGAAAATGACAGAAGATAGATGACAAAAGCAGTAATATACACCGGTAATAAAAGTGTCTTACATTCTTCATCCAAGTGGGAAACAGGCTTATGGATGAGTAAGTATCCCTTCACAAAATAGCTGTTTGTCACTGGTGTGATGATTGTGATCATATCTTCGTCAAAATAACCGTGATAATCACTGATCTGATAGGTACTGCTTCCGTTTTCCGCCGGATTAAACTCTTTGATCTTCTCAGGAGCAGAAGGTTGTCCGGATAAAATAGAAGACGTGATCAGTGTTCCGTCGGATTCCACGAACCACAAGTTTGCAGAAGTGTACTCCTGCATTCCATTCAGCTGCGCATGGATATCCGAAAGAGAGATGTCCTCCGAAAAATATCTTGGCAGATATTCGGAAGAGATCATAGTAGCATCTGTGTAAAGCTTTTTGGCGGTTGTGTTTTCCAAACGATACGAAAGCATCTGAGGTGCAATCGCAGATACGGAAAATAAAACCAAAAATCCAAAGGCAATGTAGACAATAAAAAATTTTAAATGCAATGTGCTTCGCATATTATTTTACCTCAAATTTATAACCGATTCCCCAGACGGTGGCAAGCCCCCAGGTGTCATGGTTCTTGATTTTTTCACGAATTCGCTTAATATGAACATCAACAGTACGGGTATCTCCGATGTATTCATATCCCCAGATCTGATCTAAAAGCTGTTCTCTTGTAAACACCTGATTTGGAGAAGATGCCAGAAAATATAATAGTTCCAATTCCTTTGGAGGCATCTCCACCTGTATATTGTCAACTACGACAGAGTAATTTGTCAGATTGATTGTAATTCCAGGATATGAGACACATTTTCCTTTATCATCTGAAGCAGAATCAGATTTTCCAGGCTGATATCTTCGAAGAACTGCTTTTACCCGTGCAATCAGTTCTTTTGCGTCAAACGGTTTGATGATATAATCATCTGCTCCCAGTTCTAATCCAAGTACCTTGTCAAATACTTCTCCTTTTGCAGAGAGCATGATAATCGGAGTGTTGGATCTGGAGCGAATATCCCGACAGACCTGATAGCCGTCAATTCCCGGAAGCATTAAATCTAATAGAATCAGATTCGGAGCATAGGTATCGAATGCAGACAGTGCATCTTCGCCATCATGTACCATCATTGTATCAAAGCATTCTTTTGTAAGATACAGTGAAATCAACTCTGCAATATTTTCATCATCATCAACGATCAATATTTTTTGTTTTGTTACCATTGGCTTTCTCCTTTAAATTTGTGAGTGAACATCTACTTGAATTCTACGATTGTAACACCGGCATCTCCTTCACCAAAAGCGCCGAGACGGTAGGATTTCACATGTTTTTGGCGTTTCAGGTAGCTGTGGATTCCGTTGCGAAGCGCTCCGGTTCCCTTTCCGTGGACGATACGAACAGGACTCACATGTGCAATGTATGCATCATCCAGATATTTATCCAGTTCGGCGATAGCCTCATCCACAGTCTTTCCAAGGAGATTGATCTCCGGGCTTACTGCAAGCGATTTGCTCATCTTCATCTTGCCGGTGGAGGTACGTCGCATCTGTTTGGCTGTGATGGTCATCGGTTCCTCGATGATCTCTAAATCCGAAATGTTCACTTGCGAACGAAGGATTCCCATCTGTACAAAAAGATTTCCTTTGGCGTCTGGGAGGGAGCTTACCGTTCCGGTCAGATTCATGCTGAGAACTTTCACGGACTCCCCTAATCTGAAATCGCTTGGTTTGTGCTGTTTCTTTGGTTTTTTCTTTTCCAATGTCATGCCGGATTGTGTCTTTGCCATTTTTTTTCGTAAACGTTCCCGTTCTCGTTCCATATCGGCTGCAGAGATATTTTCTTTTCCGAATTTTCGGAACTGCTTCATCGTCTCATCGGCAACTTCTTTTGCTTCACGCAGGATGGCATTGGCTTTTTCGTTTGCTTCTTTTATAATACGTTCTTTTTGTTCGGTTAATTTCTCCTGTTTGGCATCAAGACTATGTTTTAGCTTTTCAATCTCGCGTTTATAAGAGGCAATCTCAGCCTGCTCCTTTTCGATTGTGCGCCGGCTTGTCTCTAAATCGGCAAGTAAGTCTTCAAAAGATTCGTCTTGTTCAGACAGATGACTTTTCGCACTTTCAATAATGTAATCTGGAAGTCCAAGCTTGCTGGAAATGGCAAACGCATTACTTTTTCCCGGAATACCAATCAATAAATGGTAAGTCGGACGCAGCGTCTCTACATCAAATTCACAGCAGGCATTTTCGACACCTTTAGTGGAAAGTGCAAATACTTTTAACTCACTGTAGTGCGTTGTTGCCATTGTTCGGATTCCTCTTTCATGCAAATAAGAAAGGATTGCAATTGCAAGTGCGGCTCCTTCTGTTGGATCGGTTCCTGCACCGAGTTCATCAAAAAGTACAAGAGAACGGTCGTCCACATCCTGCAGGAAAGATACGATATTCGTCATGTGTGAAGAGAATGTACTGAGACTCTGCTCAATACTCTGCTCATCCCCGATATCGGCGTATACATTTTCGAATACAGAAAGCTTGGAGCGGTCAAGTGCAGGAATATGCAAACCTGCCTGCCCCATCAATGTGAATAATCCGACTGTTTTTAAGGAAACAGTCTTACCGCCCGTGTTCGGCCCGGTTACGATGAGGAGGTCAAATTCCTTGCCGAGCATAATCGTAATCGGTACGACTTTTTTCTTGTCCAAGAGTGGATGGCGCCCTTCGCGGATATGAATATATCCGTCTGTGTTAAAAATTGGACGGCTTGCATTCATCGAAAGTGCCAGAGCACCTTTTGCAAAAATAAAATCCAGTTCTCCGAGAATTGTGTAATTGCTTCGAAGTTCTTCGATGTATTCTGCAGCATCCACACTGAGTCTTGCCAGAATAATCTGAATTTCCTCCTGTTCCTTTCCGTAAAGTTCTTTTAAGTCATTGTTAAGTTTTACGACAGCCATCGGTTCAATAAAAAGTGTGGAACCGGTAGAAGACTGATCGTGAATCATTCCGCTTACCTGACTGCGGTATTCCGCTTTCACCGGCAGGCAGTAACGGTCGCCCCGCATTGTAATGATTGGATCTTGTAAATAGGAACGAAGAGAACCATTGACAAGGGAGGTCAACGTGGAATGTACCTTATCGTTGATCATTCCGATACTTCTGCGGATATGTTTTAAATTGCTGCTTGCATCATCACTGATCTCATCTTCTTCGATAATGCATCTTCGTATCTCGGTTGTAAGTGGAGTAAGCGGAGTTAACTGCTCGAAATAGCTGTCGAGGCAGTCGGCAAGTTCGTCCACGGTATCATGACGTCCGTAAGATTTGGCACGCCCCGCAGTCTCTGCTAATTTGCAGATGCGAAGAAGTTCTGCGCTGCTAAGAGCGGCGCCGATCTCAAGGCGTTTCATAGAGTCTTCCACGGAGTAACATCCACTAAAAGAAGGCCGTCCTTTTTTCACGATTCGTGTAAATGCGGCGGCAGTCTGTTCTTCTGCTGTATTGATTTCTTCTAAGTCAGTCATAGGCAACAAAGTCTTGCAGCGTCTTTTTCCGCTGTCTGAAGATGCCTGATCTGCCAAAAGATTGATTATTTTGTCATATTCTAATTTTAATAATGTTTTTTGATTCATTTTTCTCACCCTGAGTATATTTTAACCTATTTGAGTTGCAAAGGAAAGAAGAAATATTGTATACTATAAAAAGGATTAGAAATAAGGAGAAATGAGTATGTCTATGGAAACGGATCACGGACCAGATCAGGAGCCGGAGAAATATTCTTTTTTACAAGAAAAAATCAAGGATGAAGCATTTAGCAGGAAAAAGGTGTTATATAAGATATCTTGGTTGGTTGGAAAAGGACTTCTCTTTGGAGTTGCTGCCAGCATTGGTTTTTTTGCGTTAAAACCATGGGCAGAATCAACATTTCAAAAGAATCCAGATAAGATAGAAATTCCGAAAGATGAAGATACCCAGAATACGCCATCAGAAGATATCCAGACAACGCAGGAAGAATTTACGATCGAAAAGTACAAAGAATTGAATTCACTTCTTACGCAGACTGCTCTGGAAGCGAAAAAGAGCGTTGTGGAAGTGAGTGCGGTTCATGAAAATGGAAATTTACTTGAGGAAGATAGGGGCGCTGATCATAAAGTATCGGGAGTGATTGTTGCAGATAACGGACAGGAGCTCCTCATATTGACAGAGATGGATGCGCTGTCAGATGTATCAGAATTGCAAGTGAAATTTGTAGATAATACAACGTGTACGGCGACAGTGAAAAAGAAGGATGCAAATATTGGCATGGCGATTGTCGGAGTGGACAGGAGTCTGATAAAAGATACAACATGGGACAGAATCAAGGTCGCCGAACTTGGAAATTCCAATGTGCTGAGTCAGGGGAAAACGGTAATCGCACTTGGCAATCCGTTTGGATATAGTGATGGAATGGGAATTGGAATCGCAAGTTCCGTTCAGGAAAGCGTTATGCTTGCGGACGGAGAATACAAAGTGATTGTGACAGATATGCCCAAATCAGCAGAAAGCAGCGGAATATTGTTTAATATTGATGGCGCCGTTGTCGGAATTATTGCACCAGATTTGGGGGCAGACACAGGTGTGCTGTCTGCGTATGGAATTTCGTCGATCAAGAGCGAGATTGAACTGATGTCGAATGCGAAAGAAGTTCAGTATATCGGAATAGTTGGCACGATGATTACAGAGGATATCGCGACAGCTCAGAATATTCCGGAAGGATTTTGCGTGACAGAGGTGGAGGCGGACTCACCGGCAATGAAAGCGGGAATCCAGAATGGAGATATTATCACTCATATAGATAAAAAGAAAATAGAGTCTGTCATTGGGTATCACAGTACCATGATCACACAGGATGTGGGCACGGAAGTTACGCTGACAGGGCAGCGCCGAGGTGCTGAAGAATATGTGGAGATTCATTTTACTGTTACAATCGGAATAAAAGAATAGAAAGAGGAAAGATATGAGATTTATTAATACATTACATGAGGGAGAGACAATCAGAGGAATCTATTTGTGCAAGACAAAACGTACAGCGGAGACAAGAAATGGGAAACCATATGATAATCTGCTGCTTCAGGATAAGACAGGAACTTTAGATGGGAAGATTTGGGATCCGAATTCAGGTGGGATCGCTGACTATGATGAGATGGATTTTGTGGAAGTGCTCGGTGAGGTAATCAGTTATAACAATAATTTACAGTTGAACATCAAGCAGCTTCGTAAACCATATGAAGATGAGTACAATCCAGCAGACTATATGCCGACGACAGAAAAAAGCGTAGATGGCATGTATGAAGAACTGTTATCTTATATTGGGAAAGTAGAGAATACATACCTGCATCAATTGCTTGAATATTATTTTGTAAAAGATGAGGCGTTTATCAAACGTTTCAAAAATCACTCGGCAGCAAAGAGCGTGCATCATGGATTTGCAGGCGGACTTTTGGAGCATACGCTGAGCATCCTGAAAATGTGTGAGTATTATGTCAGCGCATACGAGATTTTGAATAAGGATTTATTATATACGGCAGCAATTTTCCACGATATTGGGAAGACAAAAGAGCTGTCAACATTTCCGGAGAATGATTATACAGACGACGGGCAGTTGCTGGGACACATTGTGATCGGTGTTGAGATGATCGGCGAAGGTGTGCGTACGATTGAGGGATTTCCGGAGAAACTTGCGAGCGAGTTGAAACATTGTGTAATTGCACATCATGGCGAACTGGAATACGGTTCTCCGAAAAAACCGGCGCTTGCCGAGGCGGTTGCATTGCACTATGCAGATGCGACAGATGCGAAATTGCAGACATTGACGGAGATCTTTAAAGAAAAAGAAGGAAATAAAGATTGGCTTGGATATAATCGGTTGTTTGAGTCAAATTTAAGACGGAGTAGTATTTAATTTATTTATTTGGGGACGTAGTAAAATTCAATTTTACTACGTCCCCAAATTGAAGTTGAAGGGAGAAAATATGAAGAAAAACGAGCTGATAACGTTGAAAATAGAGGATATTGGAGTAAATGGTGAGGGAATTGGAAAAGTAGATGGCTACACTTTATTTGTCAAAGATGCGTTGATTGGGGACAGGGCTGAAGTGAAGATTACGAAAGCGAAAAAGAACTATGGTTATGCGAGGTTGATGCAGGTGTTGGAGCCGTCTTGTGACCGTGTGGAGGCGAAATGTCCGGTTGCAAGGCAGTGTGGTGGATGCCAGATTCAGGAACTTTCTTATGAAAAGCAATTGGAGTTCAAGGAAAAGAAGGTGCGTGGCAATCTGGAGCGAATTGGAGGATTTGCACCAGAAGAATTAGATGAGGTGATGGAGCCAATTTGCGGAATGGAAGAGCCGTTCTATTATCGTAACAAGGCGCAGTTTCCGTTTGGAACAGACAAACAAGGGCATATTGTGACAGGATTCTATGCAGGACGGACCCATCAGATTATTCCAAACACAGAGTGTGCTCTTGGCGTAAAACAGAACAGAGAAATTTTGGAAATGATTGTGGATTTCATGAACATACATCACATTACAACATATGACGAGACTACCGGAGAAGGACTTCTTCGCCATGTGCTGATCCGCTATGGATTTCGGACTGGGGAAATCATGGTCTGCCTCATCATAAATGGGGATAACTTCCCAAAATCAGAAAAATTGGTGGATAATTTGCGTGAGATTCCGGGCATGACAAGTATCACATTAAATGTGAACCGCGAGCGCACGAATGTGATTCTTGGGCGGGAGATAAAGGTGCTTTGGGGACAGGCGTATATTACCGATTACATCGGCAATGTAAAATACCAGATTTCGCCGCTTTCATTTTATCAGGTCAACCCGGTACAGACAGAAAATTTATATGGACAGGCTTTGGAGTACGCAGGACTTCACGGAAATGAGACTGTCTGGGATTTATATTGTGGAATCGGCACGATTTCCCTCTTCCTCGCACAGAAAGCAAAACAGGTGTATGGCGTGGAGATTATCCCGCAGGCAATAGAGGATGCAAAAAGAAATGCAGCGTTGAATGGTATTGAAAACGCGCAATTTTTTGTAGGGAAATCAGAAGAAGTGCTTCCGCAGTATTATGAAAACTATGCAAAAGAGCATGGTGGTGAGAAGGCTTATGCAGATGTGATCGTTGTGGACCCACCGCGAAAAGGATGCGATGAGACGCTGCTTGAGACGATGGTACAGATGCAGCCTGAACGGATCGTGTATGTGAGCTGCGATTCAGCGACATTGGCAAGAGATCTGAAGTATCTGTGTGAGAATGGGTATGAGTTGAAGAGAGTCAGGGCGGTGGATATGTTCCCGAATACCGTGCACGTCGAGACTTGTGTGTTGCTACAACGAAGAGCTATGTAGAAATCCTTAATTTTAGGCACTTTGCGAAGCATTTCGTGTTTTCACCAGAGGGGAAAAATAGTCGCGATAAACACCTCAAAAACTATTTTGATGTTTCGGTGGTTGTTGATATAGGGTGTGGGAACACAACAAATTAAATACTAATTTCAGGGATACTTGTTAAATATCCTACAGAATTTAATTGTCGAAAATATAGAGAGAATATTAAGTGCGAATGTCTAGTAAACATAGATTTTCTATGGGATTCGCACCAAAAAATAGTTCATATTTAGGTTGAATATGAAATTGATAGTGTGATAGACTTGTAATTATAGAGAAAAATTAGTAGAATTAGCAGAAAGTTGAACGATTGTAACAGAAAAATTAGTCAACATTGCTGTCGCTCCCTTCACGGGGAGCGTGGATTGAAATAAGTATATATAAAATAATATCAAACAATAACAAGTCGCTCCCTTCACGGGGAGCGTGGATTGAAATCATGAATAATAGATGTCAGCTCCAAAACCTCCCAAGTCGCTCCCTTCACGGGGAGCGTGGATTGAAATTGCCACAAACCCCCAGAACGCCGTCCATTCATCAGTCGCTCCCTTCACGGGGAGCGTGGATTGAAATTGAATAAAATGGCAGATAAGATGGTTGAGAGAGCGTCGCTCCCTTCACGGGGAGCGTGGATTGAAATTTTGTTAATGGTTGCATTGTTTCAAAAAGGTTTAGTCGCTCCCTTCACGGGGATGAGGTGTTTAAATATTTGAAGATATATAGAGACAGTCTGTCAGACGAAACGGAGATCAAAGACGTAGAAGAATTGTTAAAGTATTATATCAATAATAGAGAAGGTCTGATAGCGTATCAGTCACAAGGATTAAACTTACCGGAACATCCGGATGGATTGGAATACAGAAACATGGGAACTATGGAAAACCACATCTGGAGCGTGATTGCAAAACGAATGAAGCACAGTCATACCTGCTGGAGTAAACGGGAAAATCATCTGGCAAAGATTCTTGCAAAGAAATGCGGTGGAAAGTTATACGAAGTAACAGAAAAGTCAAAGCATGCCATATTCAAGGAAGAGACCGTGGAAGAAATTCTGATGGCAGAGGAAGTGGCTAAAAAAGTAGGAAAAGGATACGAATACCCTACCATAGGTCACATGGTAGGATTAGAGGGTAAAATAATAGGTGAACGCAAGAAACTGTTTGCAATGTCAGGATTTTAGTAAACAACTGTCAGAGAGAATGATAAGAATAAAGTGACAATTGCGAGGCTTTCGTAAGGCGGTTGGTGCTAATTTCTGCCACCAAGCGAAGTGTTTGATCTGAAGGTGAGATTTCGCGAATGGTGGATAAGAGATGTACGAACCGCGTATAAAACGTAGTGTGTCGCAAATGTTGTCATTCATGCTGACAGTGTAAAGAGAATCTGTATGAAAAAAAGTGCCAACGATTACTTGACAGTAACACTTATGTGTTAAAATTGTAAAAAGAATTGACTTTTTGTAGAGGAGATGCTAAAGTTTAAGTAGGCCGTAGGGAGGCAAGGGTAATGCCCTAATCCAAATATCCTATTAGCGGGATTAAGAATGGTATATCCATTCTTTTTTTTTACCGAAAAGAGGTGATTTGATGGCAAATATAGAACCGCCAATAACACTTGAAGAACAAGTAATGCAAATGAAAAAATATGTTTCGTTTAGACAGCGTAAGAAAATGAGAGAGTTTCTTGAGTATGTAGGTTATTTTCGTGCGAGTAGATATGGAAAGTTTTTGCTGTCAAGAGTTGGTGTGACAGGTGCCAAATCAAAAGAGGATGCATTATTTGCTTTGTATAAGTTCGATGTGGAGCTTAGAAGAATATTGAATTTTTATTGTAATAGGACAGAGGTACGCTTTAAAAGTGCATTATCTAATGCCTGTTCAATAAAACTGAATAGTGGAACTTTTTATTTGGATAAACAGTCATATACTCCTTCACAAGGTGAAAAGGATGCGAAGAAAAGAAAGCAAAATATAGCGTTTTTTAATAATTATTTCTATAAAGATATTCTTGATAAAGAGAAAAAACTGCGCAAGGATGTACGAAAATATCCTGAATTGAAAGAATATAGAAAAGGTGGAAATAGACAAAATAATAAATTGCCAGTGTGGGTTGCGTTTAGTTATTTTGAATTGGGAACAGTAACGATGATGTATAATTACTTGCGTGGTGATTTTCGAAAAGCAATTTTAGCATATTCTTTTGCTAAAACAGATTATGCAAAGAGAGATACAGAAGTTACGGATACATGGTTGGATGCCGTAAGAAATCTTAGAAATTACTGTGCTCATAATTCTATGTTAGTAGGTATGACTTCGTCGGTTGTATTATTAGACTCAAATGATGATACAACTTTATTACAGGCAGACAATGACTTATTTTCGAGAATCTATGCATTAAAGAAATTGGTTCCAACTGCTGATGTTGATAATATGAAGAATGATATTAAAAAATTGATTAAGGAAACTCCGGTAGATGTATATTTATTGGGAATTCTTCCGAGTAATTGGGAAGAAATTTATGACAAAATAGTTGAATTTTAAAATAGCATAAATCATATACTATTTATGGCCGTAGAGAGGCATGGGTAATGCCCGAAACCAAATATCTCATTAGCGGGTAGGCAGTCAGAGTGGTGGCTGCCTATTTTTGTAGGAATAATGTTGGAACAAGAGTATAATTATATTGGGACAATTATTGGATGAGTTGCTATAAAATTTAAAAAGAAGTTTGTTAGATATAAGGAATTAGGAAAAGAAGTAAATTAATAGGATTTTAAAAGAAACATGTTGTTGTGTCGGTGGCACTTGTACAATTAGTATTAGACAAGGAGAAAATTTGGCTTAGTGCTATTAATCATGTGGATTACGATATAGATGAAAAGAAAGGATTGGGGGCAAGAGGTATATTATGAAAGAACGAGAATTATTTGAAATTACGTATTTACCACTTCACATTTCTTTATTAGCGTTGGAAGATGCAAAGTTGCCGAAATACCTTGGTTCCACATTAAGAGGAATTTTAGGACAGGCATTATATAAAACAAATCGAGAAGTTTATAAATTTTTGTATAAGAACGGGAAGCAATGTAAGGATAAGCAGGATATTGTAAAGCCATATATCATAATTCCACCAGTAGTTTGTGGAACAGAGTTATTCGTGAAAAAAGGCGAAGAATTAAATTTTGAGATTTTGCTTTTAGGAGATGCGATACAATATGCTTCCGCATTGATAGCTGCATTACAGAAAGCAGAACAGTTCGGAATGGGAGCGCAGAGATACTCGTTTCGTTTATTTAGAATTATCAATATTTTGGAACAAAGGGTTCTCTGGCAGACGAAAATGTATTCTATGGCAGAAATAAATGCAAAGAAACTCTCATGTCTAAAGTTAGAAACTGTTACCGGAGTAGTTGTGAAATTGCAGACACCACTTCGAATTCGGCGAGGTGGGAAATTGTTAATGCATATTTCATTTGAGACGTTGATCCGAAATATTACGAAGCGAATTGTGATGATTGTAGAACGATATGGCGGATGGGTAGATTATGATGAAGTTAAAAATATTCAAATGCTCGCGGCAGAAGTGCAGACAGTAAGAGAAGAATTAGAGTTAGAGGTTCTGGAGCGCTATTCCAACCGGTTGCATGGGAAAATGGATTTTAGTGGTTTGATTGGAGAACTAGAATATGCGGGAGAACTGACGCCGTTTGTTCCGTGGCTTGCGACGGCAGAAGTGTTGCATATTGGGCGTAATACGACATTTGGAATGGGAAATATTCAAGTGTATTTTATATGATAATGAGAAAAGGAGTAGATGTGATGGATTCGAAAACAATTGAAAAAATCAAAGAGAACTATAAGAAAATGGAAAAGAATTATGTAAACCAGTTGTTTTTTCAGACAACACATGGAAGTACGATTGGACGCTATAGGGAAAAGATTTGGGAAGAAATGTTCGAGTCAATTGTACCTAAAAAATTTGTGATTGAACAATCGGTTTTTATCATTGATTCCAAGGGAAATGTATCCAATGAGGTTGACTTAGCCATTTTTGATGAGATGTATACACCGTATGTTTTCCGATATGGAGAAATTAAGTTTATCCCGATTGAGGCAGTGGTGGCAGTAGTGGAATGCAAGAGCACTTCTATGGATGAAAAGTTGTTGGAAAATTGGATAAATAGTATAGAGCAATTAAAAACTTCCAATAGATCCGTTGTTCGGACTATTAATAGAATTGTGTGTGGAGAGAAGGAACCAGTATCGACACAAACTGCGACTCGGCCGTTACGTATTTTATGTTGCTTAAATCAAGAATATAAGAATTTACAAGAAATAGTTGATTTTGATGTGGTTATAAGGGCGGGAGAAGAAAAATTAGACATCGAATGGTCTTCAAAAGCAGAAAATCTGTATGAGTGGTATACAGAACTAAATCATGCACAAGAAGAGAAAACTCTTAAGGAAGAAGAAAAGCAAGAATCAGTTTCTTTGCAAAAGGCAAAAGACCAAAAGTTGGATGATTACGAAGTGAAGTTTGGAGAAGAAAAGTTATCTTTAATGACATTTAATTTCCAATTCAATCAAGTCTTGATGCTGATTAACAATCCAATGCTATTTCCACATATCGCATATGCCGAGATGTTTAACGGGAAAATTGGCGAGGAGGCTAAAAAGGAAGGGGAATCATAACATGAAAAAACAAGTTGTTGCGTTATCTGTAGAAAAGGTACAGACATTTTTGACGGAAGTAATCCGCTCGCATGTGCAGGAAAAGCAGACAGAAGACGCTACTTTAAAAGGAATTGTAAATTCTTCTAATCAGATTTCGAAAGATTTTTTTGAGTCGATTGAAAAGAAGTTTTTGAATGTTGAGAAAAAAATATTATTGAAATGTTCGGGCGTATACATTTTTAAATGTGATTTGCCGGAAAACGAGCTGGAAAACAGATTGAATGAGTTATTTCGAGAATATTACATAGTATCTCAGGGACAAAAATTACTTCGTTGGTATTATTTTCCTTCTGGAAATTGTAATAATCTTAAGTCAATTGAGAAATCGAAGGCAGCTTTGAAACAGACCCAAAACTGGGGATACATTATAGAAAAAAATCAGGATATTCTGTTTCAATGCAATCAAGTGCTGGAAGCAAAAGAAAAGGGCTATGAAAAGGAATTCTTAGACGTATTTTCAGAGGATATAAATGCACTGAAAACTGAAAAAAATACGGAAGGAAAAAGATTTCGGATTGCCGTTATCAAAGCGGATTTGGATGGAATGGGGGCAATGTTCAAGAACATTAAAGAGTATCATACATACCAAAAGGTTAGTGAAATTCTCAACGAACATGTTTCTTTAGAAGGACTTTATAAAGCGGCGAGTAACGATAAGCAAAAGCGGAAACAGAGATGGCTTTTTCCGTTTTATATTGCAGGAGATGATATTTTCTTTGCGGTAGCCGTAGAAGATTTGATTTCAGGTATTAACATATGCAAAAAATTGATGCAAACAATTAATGAAAAGCTGCAAACGAGTGGTATTTCGATACCATTGAGTCTAAGCATTGGAGTGACGATTACCTTTAATAAAGAGCCGATTCGTTATTACATGCAAATGGCAGAAAATCAGTTAAAGACTGCAAAATCAAAAGAGATCTCAGGGCACTTTAAAGGTTCTTCAGTAATGAAAATTTCTATTGGAGATCTGGTATTTATCAGTGTAGATAAGAAGAAAGAAGAATTTTCTCAAAAGCAGCCGTTTCCTAGTTGGGAGGAATTTTTAGAAGATTTGCGACTTTTGAATGAGATAAGAGATGATAAAGGTAAATGCAGTGAAATACTCGGAAAGACAAATTATTTTTATACGCTATTGGAGGATATTTCAAATGAAGCGGTGCGAGAGAATGATGTAACTTATATCAATCATGTTTTGTATCATTTACTGCCGGATTATTTGGAATGTTCTGACAAGAAACTCCGGGAAATGGAGACTCGGCTGAATTATAACTTGATAAAGCAATTGTATGATGGAAAGAAAGTATTGGATATTGCAGGAAGAAAACAACATTTTGAAAAATATTTGCGGTTGATGATTTTGTTTAGCGATGTACGTTTCAGTATTTTCAAGAAAAAAGCGAAGAAGGAATGGAAACCAAGGGAAGAAAGGTTATATAAATATTTATTTAAGAAACCGAGGACATATTTATATCAAAAATGTTTGAATGGGAAAAATCCTGAACTGACAGAGATTTTTGTAAAGGAAGTGTCACTAGAAAAGAGTGATAAAAAGAATGTTAAAAAAGGATATCAATACCTTGTGCTGGAAACGTCAATGTTTTATCGATTGAGAAATGTGGAATCCATACCAGTAGAAAAAGTAGCGAATATGATAGAATTGCGTAATTCATTCACAGAGAAGGAAATTCAGCAGGCAAATAATACAAGGATAGAAAAGAAAAAACTTCCAAGGCGCTTGTATTTTGATAAGGAGAAATTTAAGGATCTTGCGAATGAAGAGAATTGGACTCCTGAATTTGTGGATTCTTTGATGTTATTTTATCGATATAATGAATTGGTTATGGAAACGAGTAAAGTGGAACAAGAGAAGGAGGAACATTGACATGGGAAATGCGATAAAAATAAGAGTAAAGACACTGGCAAATCTGTTCGTAGGAGGAAATCCGAGACCGTTCGAAATCGGAGGAATTGATCAGTGGACGGCAGTGGATGAGGAAGGATTTCCATGTATTCCGGCATCTTCATGGAAAGGCGCAATTCGTGCAATTGTGCAGGCGGATGATAGTGATGTGGCAAAAGAGATTGCTCAGTGGTATGAAGAGATGTTGGAAGCAGAAAAACAGGAAGCCCAAAAGTGGATTGAAAAGTTATGTTCGGAAGAAAGACAAAGAGATTATCAAGAAGAGAAGGAACGGATTGAAAAACGTTATACTGAGGCAATAGATGCGGCATCGGCATGTTATCTTTTTGGAATCAGAGAGTTTAATAATACACCGAAATTGCTATTTAATGATTTGAGATTGCGGGAAGAGTGCCGTGACTTGAAAAAATGTTTTTCAATTGATGCAAAAACATCCATTGATTGTAGTGGAACAGAACCAAAATCCAACCCTAGAACTTACAAAGCAGTCAGAAAAGGCATGGAATTTGATGGGGAAATTGAATTCTATCATTTTGATGAAGAAATATGTCAAAAGTGTAAAAAATATTTGATTCAAAATTTGGAAAAGTTTAATGATGGTATTTATCGACTTGGCGGTTCAAAAAGCCGTGGTTATGGAAAAATTCATGTATCGATTTTAGAAGATGGGAGAGAGGACAGTGAAGAATTATAAAGTGACATTAAAATCTGTCGGACGGATTACGCAATTACCGGACTCTCAAAAGATTTTTGGAGCATTGATTACAGCGCTTTCAAGATTTTGTGGTGTGGAAGAAGCAACAACATTGGTAAACGCTGTTTTTGAGAAAAAGAGTCATATCGCAGTTTCTAATTTACTTCCGTTAGACTATTTTCCCGTTCCTCAAGATTATATTGTGGACAGACTGGCTGAACAAACATCAAAACAGGAATCTTTAAAAGAGAAACGGGCAGAAGTAAAAGCAAGGGATTTTGTAAAACTGAATGATTTAAATAGAATCTTGAAAAATCCGGAAAAGTGTAAAAAAATATTTCCGTATGTGAAAGTATTAGATAGTTATCAACAGAGAGCGTCTGTGGAAAGCACTTTCTATGGAATTGAGGGACTGGAAACGAAGCTATATACGGTTCCAGTTGTAACAATAGAAGAAGTTGTTAAACAAAATAAGGGAACGAATATCGTTTCGGAATTCTGCTTTTATTTGCAGGGAGATGAATCCGTGGTTTCTGTAAAAGAGGTCATAGAGAAATTTATACAGAGTGAAGAATCTATTATTTTAGGGAAAAGAGCATCCCAAGGATTAAATAAGTATAAGATTATTTCTATAGAGGAAATAGAGATTCAAGAATCGGACTACTATTTGAACTTGGGGATGTTACTGCCTGAGAAAATTGACTTTCGGAAATCTACATTGAGGTTATTTACTTCTGAGCGCCGACCATTTACAATGCCGGGAGGCTGGAAAAAAGACAGTAAATATTTTATTAGTTTTATTGACAGTGGAAGCATAATTGCATTGAAAGATAAAATGGAACAGGCTGGTAAGTGTGTGCGCTCACCATTTAACCAAGAAAGGGATATTATTTTTGGAAATGCTTTTTTGTATCCGGTTATATTAGGAAAAGGGGAAAGTAAATGAAAGAAATAAAATATGAAATGCAAACATTATCAAGTCTGATTTTGTCGCCAAGATCCGGACAGGCTTTATATAAAGATGTAGATGAGTTTGAAACAGCATCTGAGGTGTCGAATAACAAAGGAAAAGAGGTAAATTGCATCTATCCTTTTTACCAATATGGCGAATATAAAAAATATCATCCCAAGGACGCAGAGTATTATATTCCGGGGAGTTCTGTAAAAGGTGCATTACTGAAAGATAATAATCGAAATATTTTGATGGCAGATGATATACAAGTAAAGAATTCGGATATTGTGCTTCGCAATTTATATAAAGCACAGCATATTCAAGAAAAAGCTACGGCGGAATTTTCAGTTTTCTTTGAGAATGTTGGTGTGGAAATGATAAAAGCAGGGGCAAACTTGCAAGGGAGTTTATATTTGAAAGATGATGTGGAGTTTTCGACAATTTTAAAGTCAGCAAATGAAGATACCAGGAGAAAGATGAAACAGATGCAGGCATATCTTCAGGAAGTTTTAAAGAGACAATATAGTACAGAAGGATTTAAGGATATACTTAGAAAAATAAATACAGGATTATCTTGTGTGTTAAAGTGTGATAATGTGATTTTACTAGGTGGTTATAAAGGATTACTTCATTCGATATTATTGGATGCGAAGCAAGAAGAGTATTCTAACGGAATATACATAGACAATGAGAAAAATTTGCCACATGGGATTGTTTGCCTGACATATAAGAGATAATACGGAGGGTTCTGTAAGAATAGAAAAATGTAGTGAAAATATACACAGAAAATGTTGAGTGCGAATACCTGGTAAACAGAAATTTCCTGGGGGATTCGCACCGAAAAACATGTCGTATTTGGGTTAAATATGAAATTGATTGTGTGATAGTCTTGTAATGTTGGGAAAAAATTAGTATAATTAACAAAAGATTGACTGATTATAAAAGAAAAAATTAGTCAATGTTGCAGTCGCTCCCCTCGTGGGAGCGTGGATTGAAATTCGGAATCTGATTGTATAGACTTGTCTGCGATGCGTCGCTCCCCTCGTGGGAGCGTGGATTGAAATGGAACTCGACCGGATTCTAAAAGCGGTCTTGGTAGTCGCTCCCCTCGTGGGAGCGTGGATTGAAATTTGTATGGCGCGTATGTATGCGCGAATCAGGATGGTCGCTCCCCTCGTGGGAGCGTGGATTGAAATTTGTATGGCGCGTATGTATGCGCGAATCAGGATGGTCGCTCCCCTCGTGGGAGCGTGGATTGAAATCATACTGTCCTGCGTATTTAACAGAAAGTGAATGGTCGCTCCCCTCGTGGGAGCGTGGATTGAAATCATGTGAATCGAAAATCTGACTCGTATCATTTCTGTCGCTCCCCTCGTGGAAGCGTGGATTGAAATATCTTCTGTCATAGGTCTTGCACGCCACCACTCTTGTCGCTCCCCTCTTGGGAGCGTGGATTGAAATCACGAGAAACTTTGTGGGAATGAGTGGGGAGTGTGGTAACACAAACAATTAAATATTGAATTTGAGGGGGACTTGGAAAAAAGTATCCCTTTTCAACGTAAGGCGTTCAGAAATGAGCGTCTATTTTTTACCCAAAATGAAATGAGCATTAAATTTATGAAAAAGATATTGAAACGATTGTGTACGGGGGCTTTGCCTTTTGCGACTGTATTTACTGATTTGTCGGCTATACCCGTTTTTGTGGAACACAAGTAATACTGTACTGGACGAAGTCAGAAGAGCGTGTCGGTATCGTTGAAAAAGTGATGAATGACGGTTCAATTGGTTCTACCTTTAATGAGGGATACATAAGCCGAGGGTGAAACTGCCTGTTGTATTGACATGAATACCGCCTTTCAGAACGGCTGCAAGACCAAAGCCGACGCAAGCGCACGTAAGAGTGGCGCAAAGCAGCCGGCTAAAAATGTCAAGGTACTCTCTATTTTGCGTTCAAGAATATCTAGTGTGCTGTATCATTCATATTTCGCATAATGACTTGCCTGAATTCCACTCTACTGCGTTGTCGTCAATCGACGATGCCACCGCATCGCCTCACTCCGCCGCCTTGCAGACTGAAAATTCATTCTGTGTCATTATGCTGAAAGTGAATGAGACAGTACACTAGTCCCAGTTGATTGGATTGCAATCGTCTGGAATTTCACCAGAGAGAGCCCGTTTACATTGAATCACTTTTGACTGGATACATTTTGTACGTTTTTGAATCATCTCCAATTCTCGTTTTGACTGTTCTAATAATGCTTCTAAAATCTCATATCGCTCCGGCAAAGTTTTGCTGCCGGCAAGACAAAGTTCAAAATAATGTTTGATATCAGAAAGAGACATTCCACTTTCTCTTAAAAAACGAATGCAAATCAGCCAATTCAAGGATTCATCGTCAAATACACGATTCCCATGTTTGTCATGTTTCAGAGATGGGACGAGTTCTAAATTTGTATAGTAACGAATATTGTGAACTGACATTTGGATTTTCTTAGATGCTTCTTTAACGTTGTATGTCATAGTTTTCTCCTCTTCTTTATAAATGATTTATTTACTTTAGAGATTTTTAATATATTACTCGTTGACTTAGAGTTACTCTAATGCTGTGTGATCAGTTTATCATCTAACAGAAAAAGATGCAATGGCAATGTTGATGATAAAGAAAGTGTACGAGAAGAAAGGGGTTTAGCAATGAGCAAAAAAATATTGATTTTAGAAGGAAGCCCGAGAAAAAACGGCAACACAGATTTGATGGCACAAGAGTTTGCTGTCGGAGCAACTGAGGCAGGTCACAAAGTAGAAAAAATCTATATCAAAGATAAAACAATCAAAGGTTGTCTTGGCTGTGGTGCCTGTCAGAGAAATGGAGGAAGCTGCGTACAGAAAGATGATATGACAGAAATCTACGAAAAGATTGCTGCAGCAGATGCAGTTGTATTCGCATCCCCTGTGTATTTCTATTCATGGACATCTCAGATAAAAACGGTTATTGACCGCACTTTTGCAATAGAGCCAACGTTGGCCGATACCAAATTTTATATGCTGAGTGCAGGTGCGGCGCCAGAACTAAAGTATATGGAAAATATGACAAAAACTTTTGAATTATATATTAGTTGTTTCCGTGCCGGAGGTGTTGAAAATGCAGGCGTTGTTTATGGACTTGGAGCAAATGCACCTGGAGATGTGAAAAACACAGAAGCAATGACAGCAGCATATGAATTAGGAAAAACGGTTTAAAAGGAAAAGAGGAAAAGAAAGATGGAATTTACATATTATAACCCTGTGAAATTATTTCATGGTGCAACAAAAATTGGAGAGGTAGCAGAAGAAGTAAAGAGCTTTGGAGACAAGGTACTACTTATCACAGGTGGTGAAAGCTTTCATAAAAACGGATACTTTGATAAGTTAAAAACGGAATTAGAAGAAAAAAATGTACAGATATATGAAATCAGCGGAAACAGAAAACACTCCTTTCCACTGTTCGTAAGGGCATGGAGCTGGTAAAGGCAGAAAACATTTCATCAATTCTGGGAATTGGTGGAGGGGTCTGCATGGATTTGGCTAAGACAATCGCCTTTGGGGTAAAGCAGACAACAGATATTTGGGACATTTTATCCTATGCAAAGAGTCCGGATACAATGGAACACTTGCCTGTTGGTACAATCGTAACCTTCCCATCATCCGGTTCTGATATGAATGGCAGCACACAGATTACAAACGATGAGACAGAGGAAAATGCCGGGCTGGCAGAGGTATACCCTAATTTTTCATGGCAAAATCCAGAGTATATGCTTTCTATTGGAAATGAAGCTCTTATTTCCGCACAAATGACGGCTTATGTACAGTTAGCACTAGGGTATATTGGACTTGGAAAATCAGATATGCCGAAAATACATCTTTGGCACTTATGAATACCTTATTGGATAATCTGGATAAAGCCATTGCTGACTCAAATGATGTTGATGCAAGAAGTATTCTCATGGCAACAAGTGCATTAACTGTGAATGGTCTTACAACGCTTGGAAAAGCGGGAGACTGGGTACTTTATCCGTTAAATGCTATTGTTATGGATTACTGCAATGTTGCATACAAGCCATGTATTACTGTGATTTTTCCTTACTGGATTAAGATGATTTATGATGGTCAGGAAGAAATCAATTCCTATTTTAACAAGGCATTTGATGTTGTAATAGATGGCCGAGAAAAAAGGATATTTTAAAAGATGGCTTGAAAGCGATTTTTAAACTTTACAGAAAGTACAATCTTCCAATCAATTACAGCGAAATTCATGAGGTAAAAGAAAATAGCAAGGCATTACAAGAATCACTGGAAATGCTTGGTGGAATGCAGTCGATTTATACAGAATTGACAACAGAAAAGGTTATGCAGATGATAAATGAAGCAATTCATGGAATTTAAGAAGTCATAAATGAGCAAAAAGGATTTTATTAATTTTTGTATGTTTTCAGTTACTCAACACAAAATAAATCAAGTGTCTATATAATATAAAGATTGTAAAAAAATTGACAAAAGCAAGGAAAAAACTGTTGACAAAGCACAAAAATAGTCATACTATTTCCATATAAATACTGCATAGTGCACAATGCAAAAGACAAGGAGGGCTTCAATGAGGAGAAAAGTTGTAGCAGGGATGTTGACATTTGCAATGTTTGGAATGTCACTAAGTAGTTTTTCGCCGACACAGGTATGTGCGGCAGATGATTTGGGAAAAGTAGAAGTGCATGTATCTGCAAAAGAAGGAGGATATGATCAGACACTTCCTGATCTGCAGTTTGAGAAAGCAGATACAGCACAGAGCAGCGGATATGTAAAAGTATATCCGGACGAAAAAAGACAGACGTTTCTTGGTGTGGGAGGGGCGATGACGGAGTCGGCGGCCTATAATCTGCAGAAGTTAAGCAAGGAACAGCAAGAAGAGGTATATGAAGCATATTTTGGAGAGAGTGGTGCGAAGTATTCTGTTTTGCGTTCGACGATTGGCTCAGCCGATTTTTCGACCAGATCTTACAGTTATAATGACACGGAAGAACCGGATCCAGACCTTAAGAATTTCAGTATAGAAAAGGATTGGGATTACATTATTCCGGCAATTCAAAAAGCACAGTCATACAGACCGGACATCAAATTCTTTGCAGCACCTTGGGCGCCGCCGGCATGGATGAAAAACAGTGGAGTCAGAAGAGGGCAGACGGGGACAGCAGGACTTAATTTTGTTGATAACTCTGTGAAACCGGAATATTATAAGAGTTACGCCAATTATCTTGTGAAGTACATTCAGGAATATGAAAAAGTAGGAATTGATGTATATTCGTTGTCTATGCAGAATGAAGCGCAGAACAATCCGAAATGGGAGGCGGCTACCTGGTCTACCGATGCGGTGATTGATTTTGTTGGAAATTATCTTGGACCGGCGCTTGAGGAGAATCAATTAGATCCACAGCTTTTGATTTGGGATTGGGACAAAGGCAATGACCCGATGCACCATGACGGATTTGTTGATTTCAATACAAAGGTATTGAGTGATGCGAATGCAAGAAAGTATATTGATGGAATTGCTTTTCACTGGTATGCAGGGGATTTGTGGCATGAGATGCAGGGCGTTCCAATGTGGTCGGAAGATTTTTATAGTTTGGACGAAGTGAAAGCGAAGTTCCCGGATATTCATCTTTATGCAACAGAGGGATGTCAGGAGAAGGGACCTTGGTTTGGAAGTTATGATCCTGCGGATCGCTATATTTATGATATTTTAAATGATTTTGAACATGGAACGGAAGCATGGATTGACTGGAACCTTGTTCTTGACAGAGATGGAGGTCCTACACAGGGGGTTGTGAACCAGTGTCATGCACCGATCATGCTGGATGAGAACAACAATGTTTGCTATCAGCCATCTTACTATATTCTGAAGCAGATCAGCCGTACTGTACAGCCTGGAACAGTCAGCATCAAGAGTGCGACAGACATGGATATTGTCAAGACAGCAGTGTTGGATGAGGAAGGTATGATTTCGGTAATGCTTGGAAATGTTACGGACGAGGAGAAGACAGTTACGGTTGTAGATGCAGATAGAAGTGTAGATGTGACATTAAAGCCGCATTCACTGACAACAGTGAAATACGATAGTAACTATCAGCCGGATGACAGTATAGACAGTTCACTTCCAGATGTGTTGGTAAAACCAATTGCAGCAGAGGCAAGCAGTTACGAAAAAAATCCAATCTATAATTATCAGGCGGAGTCTGCTATTGATGATAGCATGAGAACGAGATGGGCAAGCGATTGGACAAATCAGGAGTATATAACATTTGAACTTTCATCGAGGGCAACGGTTTCCGGAATACAGTTGAAGTTTGAAAATGGATATGACGCACTGTATGATATTCAGGTATCGGATGATGGAAAGAATTTTAAGACAGTCAAAACGGTGATGATAGAAGAGATGAATGCACCGGAGGTTACTGTGAAGTTTGATCCTGTGAAAGCAAGATATGTCAGATTCCAAGGAATTCAACATAATAATAGGTATGGATATTCGATTTATGATGCAAATATTTTAGTAAAACAGTAATGTTGTTATAATATTTCAGTACAAAGAAACACCTGAACTACAGTGACTTGTAATTCAGGTGTTTTCTCTTATATTATCTCATAAACTCATTTATGACATGCAGCACCCCATCTTCATCATTGGATTTCGTAATATAATCTGCTGTCTTTTTCAAGATAGGCTGTGCGTTTTCCATCGCAACGCCAAGACCTGCGTATTCAATCATAGTGAGGTCATTAAATCCGTCGCCACAGCAGATCATCTGATCAGCGGACATCCCAAGATAGTTCAGAAGTTTCTGGAGGGAGTGTGCCTTGTCAATATTTTGAGGCATCACTTCCAGGAAAAATGGCTCTGAGCGGTAAATGTTCAAGAGACTGTGGAATTTCTCTTTTAACAGCGTCTCAATTTTTTCTGTGAGTGCAGCTTCTCCGGTAATCAAAAATTTGTTGACCGGGAAGGTAACCGCTTCAGGGAAGTTCTCAACCCGCACGATTGGCATGTTGTTGATCTTGGATTCCAGCTCAGTATATTGATTCGGCTTGATACCTGAGAGTATTTCATGCTCTGTATAGGTGAGCAGATCCACATCGTATTGGCTTGCAATCTCATAGACGGCAGAAGTAACCTCAGACGGAAGTATTTTGTTGTAAATCGCCTCTCCTGTGGAGCAGTTGATGATTTTCCCGCCATTGAATGAGAGAATATAGCTTCCGTAGTCGCCGAGGTGAAGCTCCTTGGCAAGCGATACCACGCCGGGTGTAGGTCTGCCGGAGGCAAGAACTACCTTTTTCCCATTCTGCTGAATTTCGATAAGAGCCTCTCGTGTGGGAGGGGTAATTTTCTTTTCGGAGTTGGTCAGTGTTCCGTCCAAATCCAGTACAAGTATATCATAGGTCATGGTTTTGCCCTTTCTGTGTTCCGTGTATTATTTAAGCGTAAGCTCCTGAAGGCGTGTCACAATTTCAGGAAATTCCATTCCGTGTGAGGCTTTCACAAGGATCGTGTCGTCTTTGTGTAACAGTTCGTTCATCTTTGTAAAAAAGTCTGCTTTTGTATCAAAATGAACTACTTGATTTCCGGCGGAGAGTTCCTCTGCTCCGGCTGCGGTTGCTTTTGATAGTTCACCGATACAGATGACAAGATCGATCCCTTTTTCGGATGCATGTACACCGACTTGGCGGTGGAGCTCTTTTTCATCCTCGCCAAGCTCAAACATATCTCCGAGAATGGCAACTTTGCGGGTCTCGGCTCCGGAGAGCACGTCGATGGACGCCTTTGTGGACACCGGATTGGCATTGTAGCAGTCATCGATGATAAGAAGAGAATCCGTAAGAATCATATTGTTTCGTCCGGATACCGGAGTCAGACTTTCGATTCCTTTTTTGATCTCTTCAGCGGTAAGCCCGAGTTCACGTCCAACCAAAGCGCCAGCCAGCGCGTTGTACACCATATGGTTTCCCGGAATCGGAATCATTGTGTCGATGCAGTTATCCCCAAGGTGAAGTGTACAAGACACCCCTTTTAGGGAGTGTGTGTGGATATTATCGGCAAAAGCGTCAAGCTCTGTGGATAACCCAAAGAACATTGGCGTTTGTCCTTTTACATCTGTGACTGTGATCAGTTTGTCATCATCGCCGTTTAAGATGATCTTGGCGTCAGGCTGCATAAAGTCGAACATCTCTGTTTTTGCTTTCAAAATGCCGTCTCGGTCGATGAGATTTTCCAGATGGCAGAGTCCGATATTGGTGATGACGCAGATATCCGGGCGAGCCATTTTCGCAAGGCGGTGCATCTCACCGAAATGGTTGATACCCATCTCAAGCACTGCAATCTCGTGTTCATCTCGAATATTGAAGATTGTCAGCGGAAGCCCGATTTCGTTGTTAAAGTTTCCAGCCGTTTTAAGAACATGATATTTTTGCTCCAAAACCGAGGCGATCATCTCTTTTGTACTTGTCTTTCCGACACTTCCGGTGATACCGACCACTTTGATGTCAAGTGCCTTGCGGTAATGTTCTGCAATATCTTTGAGCGCCTGCTCACAGGAGTCAACAAGAATGTATGGGTGAGATACATTCTCTAAGACCACTTCGGAAAGTGTGCAGAGTGCACCTTTTTCCATCACCTGTGGGATAAAAGAGTGTCCGTCTACTCGTGCGCCTTTTATTGGAATAAACAACCAGTCTTTTTCGATTTTTCGGCTGTCGATGGCAACACCGGCCACTTCGATATGTGATACTGCTTCGCCCCCAAAATATTGTCCGTGGCATGCAGCAGTAATTTCCTGTAAAGACATATGTTTCATCGTCTGTTCCTCCGTCTATGCGTTGTAACGCGCGAGTGATTTTTGGATGATCAGTTCACAGAGGTCTCCGTATGTGATTCCGGCAGCGCGTGCCTCTTTCGGAAGAAGGCTGGCAGCGGTCATACCAGGGAGGCTGTTTACTTCGAGACAGTAAATGTCGTTGTTCTCATCTAATAAAAAGTCAGCGCGTGAGTAAATATCTAATTTCAGTGCTTTGAAAGCGAGCTCTGCAGCTCTTTGCATTCTTTCTGTCACTTCTTCATCGATATTTGCAGGACAGATTTCTTCTGTGCATCCATCCTGATATTTGTTGGCGTAATCAAAGAATCCGGTTTTTGGTATGATCTCAATTACCGGAAGCGCTTTTCCGTCGATGATGCCGACTGCGAATTCACGTCCTTTGATGTAAGGCTCGATTACAATCTCGTCCTCATAGCGGAAGGAATTCTCAACCGCTTCTTTGTATGCGTCCATCGTATCGACGATATATACGCCGATGCTGGAACCACCGGAACACGGTTTTACAACGACCGGAAGAGTAAGACCAAGATCAGAAAGAGCTGTATCTTTTCGGTCTTTTGTGAGATTGGTTCCAAGCGGTGTCGGAACGCCTGCCATCGTGAAAATCTGTTTTGTAACCCCTTTGTCCATGGCAAGCGCACTTCCGAGATAGTTTGGACCGGTGTATTTAATTCCGAGAATATCAAATGTTGCCTGTAATTTTCCATTTTCTCCGACATCACCATGAAGCCCCATAAATACAATATCTGCAAGGCGGCAGATATCGATGACATTCGGTCCCAAAAAGCAGTCGGACTGGTCTTCACGGGACGCTTTGATTGCCGCAAGATCCGGTTCTGTTGTTTTGATTCCGTCTGCAATCTCCAAGCCTGCGTTTGGAAGAGTGAATACTTCTTCTAATTTGTCGGAATCATATGGAAATCCTAAAAATACATCTAATAAAAAAGCCTGATGCCCGTTTTCTCTCAAAGTTCTGCAGATGCCGGCTCCGGAAGTGAGTGAAACGTCACGTTCTGTGCTGAGCCCTCCTGCCAATACTACAATTTTCATACTGTTTATACTCCTTTATCATCGTCTAATCGGCAATACTCATCTGGTTCAGTAATGCCTGTTTTTCATCATATAATTTGCGGGACAGATCCACATATACTTTGTGTGGATTGAAGAGACGTTTTGTCTCGTCCCAAAGTGTTTTCTTTTCTTCTGCACAGTAGGCAGCAATCTCCATGACAGACGGAGAATCATATACACATGCGCCGTTAATAAATACCGGTTTTAAAATCTCACGCATAGTGTAAGAGCCGCCGGCAAGTTTTGTCTTTTTCCAGGTGGCTGTCGGATCAAATAACAATAGATCTTCATCTGTGTCATAAGTCTCGTCTGCAAAGCAGATCAAATCTGCACGCATCTTTCCGGTCGCCTTGTCATAGATACGGTAAACGGTCTTATTGCCAGGGTTTGTAATCTTTTCTGTGTTCTCAGAAAGTTTAATCTTGGAATGAAATTTTCCATCTTCTTTTTGGATTGCAGCAAGTTTGTATACCCCTCCGAAGGAAGGACAGTCTTTGGACGTAATTAGATTTGTTCCGACTCCCCATGAGGTGATAGCTGCACCCTGGATCTTTAAGTCGTGGATCAAATATTCGTCAAGATCGTTGGAAGCGGAGATAAATGCATCTTCAAATCCGGCTTCGTCTAACATCTTACGTGCCTTTTTAGAAAGATATGCAAGGTCACCGCTGTCGAGGCGGATTCCGTAGTTGTGAAGTTCAATTCCGGATTCACGCATCTCGGTGAACACTTTGATCGCATTTGGCACACCGGATTTTAAGGTGTCGTATGTGTCAACCAACAGACAGCATGCGTCAGGATATAATTTTGCGTATGTCTTAAATGCAGTGTATTCATCTGCAAAACTCATAATCCAGCTGTGTGCATGAGTTCCTTTTACCGGGACGTCAAACATCTGTCCGGCAAGAACATTGGATGTGCCGATACATCCGCCGATCATAGCGGCCCTTGCACCGTAGAGCCCCGCGTCAGGACCTTGCGCCCGCCGCAGACCGAATTCCATCACACCGTCTCCTGCCGCGGCAAAGACAACTCTGGCTGTCTTTGTCGCAATGAGAGACTGATGGTTGATGATATTTAAGATGGCTGTCTCCACAAGCTGTGCTTCCATGATCGGTGCGACAACTTTCAAGAGCGGCTCTTTTGGAAAGACAACAGTTCCTTCCGGAATTGCATAGATATCGCCGCTAAAGTGAAAACCACTCAGATAATGAAGAAAATCTTCGCTGAACATGTTCAGATTTCGAAGATAATCGACGTCATCGTATGAGAAGTTCAAGTCTTTAATATAGTCAATTACCTGTTCCAGACCGGCTGCAATAGAATAGCCAGAACCACAAGGATTCGAACGGAAAAAGACATCGAATACAACGGTCTCATTTTCCTGACGCTCAAAGTAGCCTTGCATCATTGTAAGCTCGTACAAATCTGTTAACAGGGTAAGATTTCTGCTGTTCATCTTGTTTGCTCCTTTATTTTCTGCATACATGCATTTCTTTTTGTACACCTGATTTTTAGGATATACTTATTTCATTATATCACTAGCGTATGACAATGTAAAAAGAAAATTTATGATATGATCCATAAGATCTGACAGAACAGAAAAACGCAGCCTATGATAGCAAGGCTGCATTTTTTTGAATGGTCTCTTGGATGATATTCTGACAGTAAGCACCGAGATGCTTCTGTGTCTCTTTATCCAGTTCTTTTGGATAGACTGGTTCCCCATATTCAATGACCACGTGTGTTTTCTTGATACGTGGAAACTGGTTTTCAAAGATGGCTGCGGTATTGTTCATACTGATTGGAACAATCGGACATCCGGTCTTCGTGGAGATTTTTAAGGCGCCGTCCTTAAACGGCAGCATACTTAATTCTTCGCCCTTGTTTCGCGTGCCCTCCGGGAAGATGCAGATTGAGATTCCTTTTTTTACATACTCAATTGCCTGAAGAATCGTCTTCAATCCTTCCTTTGGATTTTCACGGTTCAAAAACAGGCAGTAAAGATATCGCATCCAGGTTGAGAGGAGCGGAATCTTTTCCATAGAGTCTTTTGCTACATAACCGGTCAGACGTTTGCAGCGGGAGTATGTCAGCAGAATATCGAAAAAACTTCTGTGATTTCCGATAAAAAGAACGGGTTCATCAGGAACATTCTCTTCCCCGATCACCGTCACTTTCACACCGGTAATCTTTAAAATTATTTTGAATCCCCATTGCACAATCCGAAGTGAGCTGTAATCTCTTGCATTTCGGTTACATTTTCCGATTAGCCACTCTATGAAAAAGACCGGAATGGACAAAATCAGATAAGTAATCAGAAAAATTACTACAAAAATAAAACGTATCATAAAATCTAAGTTCCCTTCTATTAATTATCGTCCATATAGACGAGTCACAGAACAAAGCGCTTCGGCGAGACTGTCCGACAACGCCTCTTTTTGGTAACGCCATGCCCAATTTCCATCTGCCACACCCGGACAGTTCATACGACCCTCTTTTCCAACGCCGAGAACATCTTGTAATGGAAAGACCGCATAAGCTGCAATCGAGCCAAGGCAGGTGCGGATAAAGTCAAAATGGATACTGCTTGCGTCCGTGTTCATATAGCGGCGGACTTTGTCTCTGGAATATTCGCTTGCAGTCTGATACCAGCCTGCGCTGGTGTCGTTGTCGTGTGTCCCTGTATAGCACACACAGTTTGTTGTAGTGAACTGATGAGGAAGAAATGTACTTTCCTCAGTCGATTCGAAGGCAAACTGTAGGACTTTCATACCAGGAAAATGGAATTGATCACGGAGTTTTTCGACTTCAGGTGTGATGACACCAAGATCTTCGGCAATGATCGGAAGATTTTTTCCAAGCGCCTTTTCTATGGCGAGGAAGAGATCTTCTTTCGGGCCGTGCTTCCAGGTACCGTTGATTGCGGTCTCCTCTCCGAAGGGAACTGCCCAATAAGCTTCAAACCCACGGAAATGATCGATTCTTAAGTAATCTAAAAGATCCAGTTGGTTGCGGATTCTGGAAATCCACCATTTGTAGCCCTCTTTTTTATGGGCATCCCAGTTGTAGAGCGGATTGCCCCAAAGCTGTCCGGTTGTCGAAAAATAATCCGGCGGGACACCGGCGACTGAAGTCGGATAACCTTTTGAATCCAGTTGGAACAAATGTTGATTTGCCCAGGCATCGGCGCTGTCCAAAGAGACAAAAATTGGGATGTCGCCGATGATCTGTATATCCTTTTCGTTTGCATATTTTTTTAGTGCATACCATTCTTTAAAAAATAGAAATTGAACAAAGTAATGGTATTGTATCTCGTTAGAAAGCTGCTTTTTCAGTTCTTTCTTCAGACTGTCGGTCGGTCTGCGGTATGCTTCTTCCCAGGAAAGCCAGTCCTTTCCGTCATGCATTGCTTTGCAAGCCATGAAAAGTGCATAGTCATCAAGCCAAAACTGGTTGGCATTATAAAACGCATCGTATTCTTCCAATAACATCTTGTCGGAGGTATGGAGAAAACGTGAAAATGCAGATGCTAAAATCTTGAATTTCCAAGGGATGATCGTCCCATAGTCAACATGGTGTCCGTCTCCGCGCGGGCAGTCGGAAAGTTCTGCTTCCTCTAAGAGTCCGAGTTCTTTTAAATGTGCAGGACTGATCAGCAACGGCTGTCCTGCAAATGCTGAAAAGCTTTGATACGGCGAATCCCCAAAACCGGTCGGCGTAAGTGGGAGGATCTGCCATAGGTGTTGTCCTGATTTTTCAAGAAAATCCACAAAATCATAGGCATCCTGTCCCAAATCTCCGATTCCATATGGAGATGGGCAAGATGTGGGATGAAGCAAAATCCCGGACAGACGATGTGGCTTTTCATAAGTCACTTCAGCAGTTTCAAAATTCATAGTGATGTCCCCTTTTTTATTGATTCCTGTTTTTCTCATTATACTAAAGTGCAGAAATAAAGGCAATATTTTTGAAAAAAACAGTCATTTTTGAAGACGTTCAGGTGTATGTATATAGGGAGAAGATAGACGAGGGATGCATGTGAGAAAATTAGCATCAGTTATGTTATGTGTCTGCCTGCTTATGTTATGTCAGGGCTGTTCTGTAAAGAAGATGAATACGGAAAAAATCAGAGATGTAGAGATCACTGTACTGGAAGAAGAAAAAATTCCGGAGGAGTTTCTGACACAGATTGAAGAAAAAAAGTCCGGACCGTTTAAGATTACGTATGCGGACAAAGATGCACTCTATATTGCACGGGGGTATGGAGAACAGAAGACGAGCGGTTACAGCATTGAGGTGAAAGAATGTTATGAGACAGAGAATGCCATTTATATACATACGAATCTGATCGGACCGTCAAAGGAAGAAAAAATTGTGGAGGCAAAGACATTTCCGTATGTGGCAGTGAAAATGCAATTTATCGACAAAAATGTGGTGTTTGAGTAAAGGAGAGAGGCAATGGAATTAGTAAAAAAACAAATTCATGCAAATCAGGTCGGCAAAAAAATGGTGGATCAATTTCTGGTAGACGATGATTTTAATGTGCCGGATACAAAAAATGATGTGCAGCGAGTCGTTGCGGGAGAGGGCACGGTGAAAATCGAGGATGTAAGACCGGTGGAAAATTACGTCAGAGTTACGGGAAAACTGTATTTTCAGATACTGTATGTGACAGAAGGAGCAGAACCGTCACTGACATCCATGGAAGGAAAAATTCCGTTTGAGGAGATGGTGTATGCGGATGAGGGGACAGACGGAGAATTTGTTGTTCAAAATACAAGGGTAGATTTTACTGCAACAATGATTCATTCGAGAAAATTGAATATCAAAGCAATGATTGAGCTTTTAATCAGTCCTCAAATGCAGGTTGATGAGGACATTACAGTCGATGTGGAAAGTGAAATGCCACTTTATAAAAAGAAAAAAGCAATGGAACTTTTAACTCTTCATACATCAAAGAAAGATACATACCGGATTAAAGAAGAACTGACGCTTCCGGGAACGAAAGAGACGATTGGGACAGTGCTTTGGACAGATATTTCGAACCGAAAACTAGATACGAAACTTGGGGCGGACGAATTGCTGCTTTCCGGAGAACTGCTGGCATTTTGTTTCTATGAATCGCCGGATGGGAAAATAGACTGGATTGGGCAGACGATCCCGTATGAGGGAAGAGTGGAGTGCTATGGAGTCGATGAAGCGATGTATCATCATCTGAACGCGAATCTGGAAGATATCAACGTGGATATCCGGATGGATGAAGACGGAGAGATGCGCACGCTTGGAATTGAGGGGACGTTAGAGTTAAAAATTGCCATTTATCAGGAAGAAAACATAGATTTTTTGGAAGATGTATATTCTTTGGAGCAACATTGCAGACTAGAGACAAAAGAAGCTTCCTATGAAGAGCTGCTGATGCAGAATCACTCGAAATGTAAGATAGCAGAGCAGCTGTCTTTGCCGGAGTTAAAAGATGATATTCTACAGATTTGTCATAGCAGCGGAAGGGTGCAGATTGACCGCACAGAGGTGACTGAGGAAGGGGTTCAGATTGACGGTGTACTCCATGTCAGCTTTTTATTTGTGAAGCCAGACGACGAAGTTCCATTCGACACGTGGCAGGGAATGGTTCCGTTTTCTTATTTAGTTGAGAGCAATGAATCGGAAATGGATATGCACTGCGACATTACAAGTGCACTGGAGCAGCTGAGTGTTTCTCTTATGGGAGGCGACAGTGTGGAGGTGAAAGCAGTGCTTGCGTTTCACAGTTTTTTGCGAAAATCAGTGAAGGCTGATGTCATCACGGATTTGAAAATGGAAAAAATTTCGATGGAAGAGCTGGAAAAGAGACCGGGGATTGTTGGTTATATTGTAAAAGAAGGAGATGACCTTTGGACACTCGCAAAACGTTATAGCACGACAAAAGAAGGCATTATGGAAGTGAACGAGATGACCGATGAAATGATAAAACCGGGAGACCGGATATTGATTTTCAAAGAAAATATGAGTATACTATAGGTATTATGTATACAAAAAACACTGTCCCGGTGGAAACTCTGCCGGGATGGGAAGTGAGATGTGAAAGGAGAACGTGATGGGGAATATACAACAGCTAAAAGCTCTTGCAAAAATCAATCTGGGGCTGGATGTACTTGGAAGAAGAGAGAATGGGTATCATGATGTCCGCATGGTGATGCAGACAATTTATCTGTATGATAATATTACGATACAACGAACAGAGACACCGGGAATTACGCTGGAATCCAACTTGTATTTTCTGCCGAATGATGAGGGGAATATTGCATATAAAGCGGCAAAGATGCTGATGGACGAGTTTGAGATCCGGGATGGTGTCCATATTACATTGGACAAGCATATCCCGGTGGCAGCAGGACTTGCAGGGGGGAGCTCGAACGCGGCGGCGGTTCTTGTCGGAATGAACCGTATGTTTTCACTTGGACTCAGTGAAATGGATTTGATGGAACGAGGTGTAAAATTAGGGGCAGATGTTCCGTACTGTATTATGCGCGGAACGGTGCTTGCAGAAGGAATCGGAGAAGAACTCACACGACTTTCACCGCTGCCAAAGTGCTATATTTTGATCGCAAAGCCTGGAATCAGTGTGTCAACCCGCACGGTCTATGAGAAATTAGATGCACTTACGATCACAGAGCATCCAGATATAGACGGTCTGATTACCGGACTTGAAAACCAGGATTTGAGAGCAGTCGCATCATCGATGGGGAATGTGCTCGAACAAGTTACGGTAGATGCCTATCCGGTGATCGACAGGATTAAAAACGTGATGAAGGAACAGGGGGCGCTTAACGCCATGATGAGCGGCAGCGGACCGACGGTGTTTGGAATTTTTGAAGACCGGCAGACAGCAAAGAAAGCGCAGAGGAAGATCAAAGAGCTGCAGATTGCAAAGCAGGTCTATTTGGCAAATGTACACAATACAAAAAGGAGATAAAAAGATGGATACAAATTTTGAAGTGAATATGAATGAATATTTACCGCTTCGCGATGTTGTATTTAATACACTGCGTCAGGCGATTTTGCGTGGAGAATTGAAACCGGGAGAGCGCCTGATGGAGATTCAGCTTGCAAACAAATTAGGGGTGAGCCGTACTCCGATTCGGGAGGCAATCCGAAAGCTGGAACTTGAGGGGCTTGTGCTGATGATTCCAAGAAAAGGGGCAGAGGTGGCGGATATTACCGAAAAGAGCCTGCGGGATGTTTTGGAAGTGAGAGAGGCGCTGGAAGAGCTGGCGGTAAGACTTGCGTGCGACAAGATCAAAGAAGAGGAGATTGAAGAATTAAAAAAAGCGGCGCAGGAATTTAAAGAGACATTGGACTGTGAGGATGTTACGAGATTTGCGGAAGCCGATGTGAAATTCCATGATATCATTTACCGGACAACAGACAACGAGAGACTGATTCAGCTTTTATATAATTTGAGAGAGCAGATGTACCGTTATCGTGTGGAATACTTAAAAAGAGAAGATGCGCATGAGACTCTTCTTGCAGAGCATGAGAGAATTATCGAGACAATTGAAAAGCGTGACAAAGAAGAGGCGATGAAAGCGGTGAGCCGCCACATAGACAATCAAGTGGCAGCTGTGATTGATACGATTCGCACAAAAAAATAGAATATTTGTATAATCTCAGAAAAATATGTGAAAACTCCGATTATCAAACAGGAGGTACATATTTATGAGATGGATATATGAGAAAAAGAAGATGATCTGTGCAGCGGCAGCGATTGTGCTTGCAGTTCTTGTGACAGGAGTAACCGCAGAGAAGAAGGGAATGCTTGCACAGGCAAAGATGGCAAGTGTTCAAAAGAGGATGGCGAAAGAAGTATTTCGTTTCCATGTGCTTGCTAATAGCGACAGCGAGGAAGATCAAGAGCTGAAGATGAAAGTAAAAGGAGAAATCATTGCATATATGAAAGAAGATCTGCCGTATTCGGATGGTGTGGAGACGACGAAGGCGTGGGCGAGAACACATACGGATGAGATCGAAGAAGTGGCTGCACGGACGATTGAAGAAGCCGGATATGACTATCCGGTAAAGGCAAAGGTTACGACCTGCTATTTCCCGGATAAGACATACGGAGATGTGACATTCCCACAGGGGGAATATGAAGCACTCCGAATTGAGATCGGGGAGGCAAAAGGACAGAACTGGTGGTGTGTGCTTTACCCGAATCTCTGTTTTATCGATGCGGTAAATGCGGTTGTGCCAGAAGAGGGAAAAGAAGAATTGAAAGAAGTACTGGATGAAGAAGAATATGAGATGGTGACCGCCGGCACAAAATTCAAGATTAAATGGTTCTTCTTTCAATGATAGGCAAAGTTGTGATTGGAGGAATTCATGACTGAATTTTTAGTAAAACATTTTGTGAAGGATTATGAAAAGACAGAAAAGGTGTCTGTGCGTACTGGCTATGGAATTCTGGCGAGTATGGTAGGCATCTTTTGCAACGTTTTATTGTTTTTGATGAAGATAACAATTGGGATGATGATACATAGTATCTCTGTTATCGCAGATGCATTTAACAACTTATCTGATGCAGGTTCATCGATCATCAGCTTTATCGGAGTCAAGATTGCGAGTAAGCCGGCAGACAAGGAGCATCCGTTCGGACATGGAAGGATGGAGTATATTGCGGCTTTGGTTGTCGCGTTTTTGGTGTTGCAGGTTGGGTTTACTTTTTTTAAAGATGCAGTTGGAAAGATAAAACATCCACAGGAGATAGAATTTAATCTGGTATCTGTCATTGTTTTATTGTTGTCCATCGGGATTAAGCTTTGGCTTGGGATGTTCAATAAGAAGCTTGGAACGAGGATTCATTCAAATGTGATGCTTGCAACGGCAGCGGATGCGATGGGCGATGTGATCACAACATCTGCGACGGTTGTCTCATTGCTGGTATTTCAGTTTTCGGGCTGGAATATTGATGGGATTGTAGGAATCGGCGTGTCTCTTGTTGTTATGTGGGCAGGAGTAGGGATCGCAAAAGATACGTTGGAGCCATTGCTTGGTCAGGCAGTTCCAAAAGATGTGTATGAAGAGATAACAAAATTTGTGGAGTCACACGAAGGAATCCTTGGGACACATGATTTGATTGTACATAATTATGGTCCGGGAAGAAGTATGGCTTCGCTGCATGCCGAGGTGGCAAATGATGTGGATATCGAAGTCTCTCATGAGATCATCGACCGTATTGAGAGGGAAGCTACAAAAGAGCTTGGTGTGTTTTTGGTCATTCATATGGATCCGATTGAGATGAAAGACGAGCGTGTTTTATATGCAAAAAGGAAATTGGAAGAGGCGGTGAGAGCAATCGATCCGCAGGTGAGTATCCATGATTTTCGTATGGTGGATGGAGATGAGCAGGTGAATTTGATCTTTGATATGCTCGTTCCATTTCAGTATGATAAAGAAAAGCAAAAGGAAATCTGCAGGACACTTCGAAAAAAGGTAAGGGAGATTGACCAAAGATACCGTTGCGTCATTGTGACGGAGACAAGTTACATAGCGGAGGAAAAATAGATGTATAAGTTAGAAGGACAGATCAGATTCAGTGAGTGTGATACGAGCAAGAGAATAACGCTTCCGGGAATCATCAATTATTTTCAAGATTGCAGCAGCGCACAGTCTGAGCAGATCGGACATGGGATTGACTATCTGAAAGAGAAGAAGAAAGCCTGGATACTTTCCGCGTGGCAGATTATTGTGGAACGTTATCCGGAACTTGGAGAGGCGATTGAGGCTGGCACGTGGGCAACTGATTTTAAGGGACTGTATGCGACGAGGAATTTTTCGATGAAGACAAAATCAGGGGAAATGCTGGCATATGCCAATTCTATCTGGGTGTTCATGGACCTCGCTGCCGGAAGACCAACAAAACCGGGAAAGGAAGAGGTGGAAGCATATGGGATGGAACCGGCGCTTGAGATGGAATATGCTCCGAGAAAAATAAAACTGTCGGAAAAAGCGATTTTGGTTGACACGTTCCCGGTACGCAAGTATCATATTGATACAAACAATCATGTAAATAATTGCCAATATGTGCAGATGGCGATGGAAGTGCTGCGGGAAGACATGAGGATCAGACAGGTACGAGTAGAGTATAAAAAATCAGCGGTTTATGGAGATGTTATTTTGCCGAAGATTGCCGAAGAAACAAGCCGTACCGTGGTGGAACTTTGCGATATGGAGGAAAGACCATACGCTGTGGTAGAATTTGTAGGAGAGAAAAAATAAATGATGAGATTAGGGAAAAAACAAGTACTGACAATTGTAAAAAAAGTAGAGTTTGGAGTGTATCTGGGCAGTGACGAGGATCGTGTGCTTCTGCCAAAAAGACAGGTTCCGGAAGGGGTTGAGATAGGAGATCCTGTGGAAGTGTTTTTGTATAAGGATTCCGATGACAGACTGATAGCAACGACTCATGAGCCAAAGATAGAGTTAGGAGAACTGGCGGTGCTTGAAGTGGCAGATACAGGAAAATTTGGAGCATTTTTAGACTGGGGATTGGAAAAGGATCTGTTTTTGCCTTTCAAAGAGCAGACTGTAAAAGTGGCAAAGGGAGATCAATGTCTTGTGGCGCTTTATATTGATAAAAGTGAGCGTCTCTGCGCAACGATGAAAGTGTATGATATGTTGAAGAAAGATTCGCCGTATCAGAAGGATGATATGGTGGAAGGGATTATTTATGACACAAGTGATAACTTTGGATTGTTTGTCGCAGTCGATAATCAGTATTCCGCTTTGATTCCGAAAAAAGAGGTATATGGAAGACTTCGCATTGGACAGACAGTAAAAGCGAGAGTTACGGCGGTGAAGAAAGACGGAAAGCTGGATCTGAGTGTCAGAGATAAGATTCCGATGCAGATGGACAAAGATGCTGAGAGTGTTTTGAAAGAAATTGAACGGCGCGGTGGAAAACTGCCGTTTACAGATAAGGCAGACCCTGAAGTGATTAAGCAAGAATTTCAGATGAGTAAGAATGCATTTAAGCGTGCAGTAGGACGGCTTCTGAAAGAAGAGAAGATTGAGATTAAGGAACATGCAATTGTCATGTACAGAAAATAGGGGATAGCGTCTACGAAAGCTGGCGAAAGGAGTTGTGTATAATGAAGGTGCAAAATATTACGGACATAGATAAGTTTTTTGAAGTGGTGGACAGATGTTCCGGGAAAGTAGAATTGGTAACAGGTGAAGGAGATCGATTAAATTTGAAATCTAAGCTTTCACAGTACGTTTCAATCGCAAATATTTTCTCGAACAGTGAGATTCCGGAACTGGAGATTGTCGCTTATGAACCGGACGATATAGAACGATTGACAGAGTTTATGCTGAAAGGTGAATAAAAGATATTAAAAATGAGGATACGGCGAAGGCGGTATCCTTATTTGCGTTTTAAGATAAACTTTTTATATTGAGAGGGCGTTGTTCCAATGATGTTATAAAATAATTTTGAAAAGTGCTGTGAATCTTTCAGCCCAATCATTCCGGAAATTTCGGTAAATGTAAGAGTAGTCGTATCCATCAACTCAATGGCACGGTTGATGCGGTATACATTGATATAATTTCCGAGAGAAATATTCATATATTGCGAAAATAACTTGCTGAGATATCGGGTAGAGATATTCAGCTCCTTTGCGATATCCGGAATTAGAATTTTATCCATATAATGATGTTCTATATAGTTCAGTGTAAATGAAATATAGTTCCCCTGTATTTTTTCTGGAAACTGCGCCTTTGATAATGTCTTATAGGACTGCATGATGAGCAGAACCAGCTGTAAAATATATAGATTGATGTTGGCAGATACCGTAGAATCCTGACTGGTGTTATATAATCGGATGATTGCGAGAATCAGCTCTTTTAGTTCTTTCGTTGTTTTTTGCTGATGAAATGGAGCGCAGCAAAAAATTAAGGAGTGCATCAAATTGACAGATGAGTCCTCTTCTAAGGTGATATGTGATAGAAATTCAGGGAAAAAGTGAATATGATAAAAGCTGCATTCATTTTCATCTGTTAAATAAAAAGAGTGCACGACATTTGGCGGAATCATAATAAAATCATCAGGTTTACATTCAATCGTGGTATTGCCAATTGTCATAACACAGGTACCGGATTTAATCAAATAGATTTCGACACTTGTATGAAGATGTTTTGAAAAGTGATAATGATTTTTCCGGTGTTGAATGGCAGCACCTGAAATTGAGTTTTTGCAAAGAGAAAAGTAAGTTGTGTCCCGATTCATATCTGTTGTCCTTTCAGAGGTCTGTAATTGAAATATTAAAATCGGCGGTCTAGATGACCGCCGAAAAAATTATATCCCTTTTTCACCTGAAAAATCAAGTGTTTTCAAAATATTTTGTGATTAGACCGTTTTGCGTTTTTTGAAAATTGCAACTGCTGCAATTCCGGAGAGGATGCATGCTACAGTTGTTGCACCAGCCATATCAGCATCGCCGGTTTTTACCGGTTTGTCTTTGCTGTTATTTTTATCTTTATCTTTATCTTTGTCTTTGTCAGGTGTTGTTGGTGTTACCGGTTTTGAAGTAAGTTTTGCAATTGTCTGTGTTTCGTGAGCATCACATGATTTACAAACTCTTTCTTTCAAACCTTCTGCATCTGTTGTTGGTTCTTTTGTTGTTTCCCAATCGCCCCAAGTATGTCCGGTAGCTTTGATTTCTCTTGTCTCTGTCTCGCCGCATTCGCAGGTTCTGCTTTCTTCACCAGGTGTTGTACAAGTAGGTTTTTTTGTTACCGTCCACTCACCCCATGTATGTGTGTGTTCTTCTGTTGCTTTTGTTGTGAATGTTACGTTTCCGGCATCTGATTTGTTGCCGGCTTCATCTAGTGCATATACAGAAAGTGTATATTCTGTTGCAGCTTTTAAATCAGCGACTGTGAAAGAAGTCTCTGTTGCATCAAATGTTGCAATTTCTTTGTCGCCATTCATCAACTGATATTCTACGATATCTTTATCAGCTTCAGCAGGTACCCAAGAGATTTTAGCAGTTGTATCTGTCACATCTGTTGCTGTCGCAGTTGGAGCGACAGGAGCAGTTGTATCGTTGTACACTCTTGTACCGGTTAAACGAATTTCAGCAGCTGTAGCGAAGTCTCTTACAGATTCTACAGCAAGAAGTTTGATGTATTTTGCTTTTACAGGTTCCTTAAATGTAACGGTTTTTACCTTTTTGTCTTGAGCCCATGAACCAGAAGCAGCTTCTTCCCATGTCTCATTATCGTTGCTTGTGTAGATGGTATATTTTGTAATTGTACCATTTGAAGCGCCGTCGCCACTTCCATCCTGACGTGGTGTGTACACATATCCGCTTACTTCATAGTCATTAGCAAGTTCGATTGTGACATAACGATCTTCAGGATTTGAACCATTCCAAGATGTATGCCAAATTGTTCCAAGATTATTGTCCAGAACATTTTTTACACCATTGTTATCCTGAGCAGTTTCTTCAGAACCAGCAGTTGCTGTCATGTCTGCTACCGGAATTTCATTTGTAACTTCACTTGTCACAGTAACTACTGTGTATGTTACAGATTCGCCGTTGCAAGATACTGTAAGTGTATCACCTTTTGCAAGTCTTACACCGCCTGTCAATGTGGAAGAACCACGTTTCAGTTCAACAGTAACACCGTCTTCTGTCATTAAGCTGTCTAATAAATCTTTTGCAGTCACTTTATCGACTGTGTCGATCGTGATTTCTTTCTTAGCCTGATCAATTGCAAATCTGTCAGATGATATTGTCAAGCTAACTGTTCCGGTCTCGTGAGCACCAATATCAGGAATACCGGATACTTTGTTGCCGAAGAAGTCTTTTTCTACTTTGTAGCCGTTGTTATCTACAATAATCTTACCTGCATTGATTGCCGGTGAGTTTTGAACTAATTTGTAACCGTCAAATACTGTCTCAGCAGATGGATCTTCGTGGCGTCTGGCCTGTTTATCATCTGCGACTGTGCTTGGACCTGAACCGGCATTTTCTGCAACCTTTGTTCCGGCATCTACTTTTACTGCGTTGGCATCCTCTGGATAAGTGCTTACATTATAGAATAAGTTGTTGCTGTATGTCTTGTTTCCGTTTGGATTCCAGTTTTCTACAGTTGCCGGAGTCTCACCTGCAAAGTAGAAGATATTGTTCTCAAGATTAATCGGTCCGGCATTGCCATGTGAAGTATGCCAAATATTGTTTAATCCTTCTTTGATATAGAATGTGTTGTTGTAAACCTGAGTATTTCCGGCATTTCCGGCAGGATCTAAAGGTCCCATATCTTCATTCTGGCTAATATTGTAGCGGAATGTGTTGTTTACTGACTGATAACCACAGAACATGATTGTACTTGCGGTGTTTCCGTGGCTGTAGTTGTACTGATAATTTGTGCCGTCGCCGTAGTCAGCATCCCAAGGTTGTCCGTCTCCGTTACCGTTTGAAGCGTTTAATGTACGGAAACATTCGTTGTATTGGAATACAGCATTTTTACATTTCCAAGGCCAGATACCGGCAGCAACGCGTCCTGCTCCAACACCCTGATATTGTCCGGTAGCTTCTCCGGTTACTTTATCTAAAACCGGCTGTGGTTTGGAGTAATCCGTTTTGTTGATCTGTTTGGAGCTATTTTCAGATACATTGTATTGAATCAACGGCTCATCAGCATACATAGTTGTGATTGCGTCACCACCTACATTATTTAAATAGTTGTTTTCAATAACGACGTTAGTAGCGCCGTATTTTTCCATCACTTCATCACTGAGTTCTGCTGTCTGGAATTTATCCCAGTTGTATGTATAACCAACAGCGATTCCCCAGCGGTTGACAGTGTCTAACTGACAATTTTTAATCTGTACATCATCGTATTTTGCGATACCTGTTTTGTTTTCATCGGTAGGCTTTTCCACGATAAAGTAGATACCACCGTTTGTCATGTGTTTGTTGTATACGTTTCCGTCAACATCGTGAATATATAAATCATCTAATACGATATGGTCTAATGTTCCTTTGTCTTTTGCGACTCCGGCAACACCGGTTCTGTCCATACAGTCCGCATCATTATAGGCTTTATCACCTTCAGGATCATTTTTTGTTCCACGATCATTTGTGATTTCAAGACCTTCGATCTCAATGTACTCAACATCTTTTAATAAGATAGAAGAGGACACCGTACCGTGCCATTTGTGGTTTGTGTTATCAAGGTGCTTTCCGTAATTTAACTCCCATAATCCTTGACCATTTGTGAGAATCTGTGGGCGGTTACCTTCTCCGTATGTAGAAACTTTAATAGGTGCTTCTGCACTTCCGCTTCCTTTTAGGTGAAGATACTGATCGTTAAAAACAGAACCTTTTTCCAAGAGAACCTGATCACCTGGCTTTAATGTAAGCTTGTTGATCTTCTCTAACGTTTTGAACGGTTTTGATTCAGAAGTTCCGTCGTTGCTGTCGTCTCCTTTGGAAGAACTTACATAATAAGTAGTTCCTTGAGTTGTCTCTTTTTCTGCATGCACTGTGTAGGCAGGCATCATCGTTGTGATAGTTGTGCTGGCAAGTGTGAGCGAAAGTGCTGCACTTATCCATTTCTTTTTCATAATAATATTACTCCTTCCTTACATGAAATTTATATATTCTTCAAGGTGAACTGGCTCATAGACTCCATATTCCCAGACACCTGTGAATTCTCAGCATTTTTTTCGATGATAGCGTCGTATTTTTCTTCGCGGAGTTCTCGTATGACTGCGACACGTGCAGTCTCCAAATCCGCTTTCTCGGCATTCTCACCAAAAATCCAATCCCGGCTATTATAGTGTTCAACAATTTCCTCCTCTGTCAGATCCATTCCTTCGCGTGTCTTATCATTACAATATTGTTCTTTGATGGAACTCATCTCATATTGAAGGTACAGATCATAAGAGTATTCTTTCAGACCATAGATAACATCATTTTTTGCAAGTTTCTCTTTACGGGTGTTGTTTTCCTGCTCCAACCGTTTTTTTAATCCTTCGTAGCTTCCGTCATCTACATACCCGTTTTCTACGGCGAGATCGTAGACGGCGTGGATATATTTTAAGGATTCTAAAGTGTTTTCAGCTAAAATCTCATATCCGTATTTTTTACCATACTTTTTCTTCCAAAAATCATCGTCGTAGTCTACATCATATTGTTGTTGAATTTGCATCTTTGTGTCATACATCACAGACTGCATACATGCAAGATATTCTTCAGAACTGATCTGATGAGTGCCAATTGTCAGCTGCAGTTGATTCTTTTTCTGAAATGCAATGACACAGAATGTGATCACGGCAATCAAAGAAACAATAGCAATTATTCCGATGAGAAAAAATATTTTTTTTCGTTTATTCATAAATTATGTCTCTCCTAAAATGATGAATCAAAATACTGTTAGTTGTTTTGTATAAATAGCAAAGCATGTTTTAAAGATATTATAACACTTTCACAAATAAAGTGCTTGTTAAAATGTATTCTCTTTTGTAGAAAATTTATATAATTCGGAACAAAATAAAATTTATGATTGATTTTAGAAAGATATTTGTCTCAATCTATAAAACTGTGTTATGATAAAAGACAGCTAAAGTGTAGAAAAAGAATCAAGAGGAAAAATAGTATGAGTTTTGCACATTTACACGTCCATACGGAATACAGTCTGTTGGACGGTTCCAATAAGATAAAAGAATATGTTGCCAGAGTCAAAGAACTTGGGATGAACAGTGCGGCGATCACAGACCACGGGGTGATGTTTGGCGTGATCGATTTCTATCGTGCTGCGAAAGCGGCCGGAATCAAGCCGATTTTGGGATGTGAGGTTTATGTGGCTCCGGGTTCCCGATTTGACAAAAGTTCGGGGGCAAGTGAAGACCGATATTATCATCTCGTGCTGCTTGCGGAGAATCAGAAAGGGTATGAGAATCTGACAAAAATTGTGTCGAGGGGATTTGTGGAAGGCTATTATTACAAGCCGCGTGTAGATATGGAACTTTTGGAAGAGTTCCATGAGGGAATTATCGCACTGAGCGCATGTCTTGCGGGAGAGGTGCAGAAGAATCTTCACAGAGGTATGTATGAGGAGGCGAAGGCGGCAGCGTTCCGCTACGAGAAGATTTTCGGGAAAGGGAATTTCTTTTTGGAACTTCAGGATCATGGTATGCAGGAACAGGCGAATGTTAATCAGCAGCTTTTGCGTCTGTCGCAGGACACAGGAATTGAACTGGTTGCGACAAACGACGTACATTATACCTATGCGGAAGATGAAAAGCCTCACGATATCCTGCTCTGTATTCAGACGGGAAAGAAACTTGCCGATGAAGACCGAATGCGCTATGAGGGCGGTCAGTATTATGTGAAATCAGAAGAGCAGATGAAAGCATTATTTCCATATGCTTTGCAGGCAATTGAGAACACGCAGAAGATTGCAGACCGCTGTCATGTGGAGATTGAATTTGGAGTGACAAAGCTTCCGAAATACGATGTACCGGATGGATACACGTCGTGGGAATATTTGAATAAGCTTTGTTATGAGGGATTAGAGAAAAACTATGAGAATCCAAAGAAGGAACTTCGAGAACGATTAGAGTATGAGCTGAATGTTATCAAGACGATGGGGTATGTAGATTATTTCCTGATCGTGTGGGATTTCATCAAATACGCAAGAGACCACGACATTATGGTGGGACCGGGGCGTGGTTCTGCGGCGGGAAGTATCGTATCTTACTGCCTTGGAATCACCAATATCGATCCGATCAAATATCAGCTTTTATTTGAGCGATTTCTGAATCCGGAGCGTGTGTCGATGCCTGATATCGATATTGACTTCTGTTTTGAGAGAAGGCAGGAGGTTATCGATTATGTTGTGCGCAAATACGGTTCTGACCGTGTGGTACAGATTGTCACATTCGGTACGATGGCGGCACGCGGTGTGATCCGTGACGTAGGACGAGTGATGAATCTGCCGTATGCGTTTGTGGACAGTATCTCGAAGATGATACCGACTGAGCTCAACATGACGCTGGATCGAGCTCTGACGATGAACAGCGAACTGCGCGATTTATATGAAAATGATGAGCAGGTAAAGAATCTGATCGATATGTCAAAGCGTCTGGAAGGACTGCCACGGCATACATCCATGCATGCCGCCGGTGTTGTGATCAGCCAGAAATCAGTGGATGAGTATGTCCCGCTGTCGCTTGGCTCAGACGGCTCTGTGACGACACAGTTTACGATGACCACGTTGGAAGAACTTGGACTTCTGAAGATGGATTTCCTTGGTCTGCGGACATTGACAGTTATTCAGAATGCAGTGCGTCTGGCAGAAAAAAGCACAGGTAAGACAATCGATATTGATCATATTGATTATGACGATAAGGCGGTACTGGATTCCATCGGAACAGGAAGGACAGATGGTATATTCCAGCTGGAAAGCGCAGGAATGAAAAGCTTTATGAAAGAATTAAAGCCGCAGAGTCTGGAGGATATTATTGCGGGAATTTCGTTGTATCGTCCGGGACCGATGGATTTTATCCCACAGTATATCAAAGGGAAAAATGATGTGAATGCGATCACCTATGATTGTCCACAACTGAAACCGATTCTGGAACCTACGTATGGATGTATTGTGTATCAGGAGCAGGTTATGCAGATTGTGCGGGATCTGGCTGGGTATACACTTGGACGAAGCGACTTGGTGCGCCGTGCGATGTCCAAGAAAAAGGGCGATGTGATGCAAAAAGAGCGCCAAAACTTTGTATATGGAAATGAGGCGGAAGGGGTTCCGGGATGTATTGCGAACGGAATCAGTGAACAGGTTGCAAATAAGATTTATGATGAGATGATTGATTTTGCAAAATATGCATTTAACAAGTCTCATGCGGCGGCCTATGCGGTTGTCGCTTATCAGACTGCATATCTGAAATATTACTATCCGGTAGAATTTATGGCGGCGCTTATGACGTCGGTTATTGACAATCCGGGAAAAGTGGCAGAATATATTTATTCCTGCCGGCAGATGGGAATAGAAATTCTTCCGCCGGACATCAATAAAGGAGAAGGAAAGTTCTCTGTGGACAATGGCAATATCCGCTATGGGCTTGCAGCAATCAAAAGTATTGGAAAGCCTGTGATCGAGGCAATCATCGCCGAGCGGGAGAAAAACGGTCTGTTTAAGAATCTGAAAGATTTTATTGAACGGCTCTCCGGCAAGGAAGTGAATAAGCGGACAATCGAAAGCTTTATCAAATCGGGGGCGTTTGACAGCCTTCATGGAACACGAAAGCAGTTCATGGTCATCTATGTGAAGATTTTAGATCAGGTGAATCAGGAGCGAAAATATTCGATGACCGGGCAGATGTCACTTTTTGATATTGTGGATGAGGAGCAGAAAAAAGAATTCGATATTCAACTTCCGAATGTGGGGGAATACGAAAAAGAGACGATGCTTGCATTCGAAAAAGAAGTGCTTGGAATCTATATCAGTGGACATCCGATGCAGGAATATGAAGAAAAATGGCGTAAAAATATCAGCGCCACGACAATGGATTTCCAGTATGATGAGGAGAGCGGGCATACCAAAGTACGTGAAGGCGCAAAAGAAATCATTGGAGGTATTATTACCAACAAGACGATCAAGCATACCAAGACGAATAAGACAATGGCATTTTTGACGATTGAGGACTTAGTCGGAACGGTGGAAGTGGTTGTATTTCCACGAGACTATGAGAAAAATCGGATGTATCTGGAGGAAGATTACAAAGTATTTGTAAAGGGAAGGGTGTCGGAGGAAGATGAAAGTGCAAGTAAACTGATCTGCGAGGCGATTATCCCGTTTGAAAATACGACATGTGAACTGTGGATTCAGTTTCCGGACAAGGAGACGTTTCTTGCGGAGGAAAAAAAGGTCTATGAGATGCTTCGGACATCAGAAGGAAATGACAGTGTTGTCATTTATTGCGCGAAAGAAAAAGCGATCAAAAGGCTTCCAGCAAACTGGAATATTCGTGTAGATAAAGAAATTCTCGGCAATATGACAAATTATTTTGGCGAAAAAAGAATAAAAGTAGTAGAAAAATACATTGAAAACATTTGAAAAATGGTATAGAATTGTATAAAAATGAAAACAATTCAAATAATACATACATGGAATGATGGAGGATTAACAATGAACGATACAATTCAGACAATCGGAATCTTAACAAGTGGCGGTGATGCACCGGGAATGAATGCTGCAATTCGTGCAGTTGTAAGAACAGCTTTAGGAAGAGGAATTCGTGTCAGAGGAATCAGACGTGGTTACCACGGATTATTACAGGAAGAGATCATCGATATGACAGCAAGAGACGTATCTGATATTATCCAAAGAGGTGGTACAATCCTGCAGACAGCAAGATGTAAAGAGATGCGCACAGAGGAAGGTCAGCAGAAAGCGGCAGCAATCTGTAAAAAATATGGAATTCAGGGTCTTGTTGTAATCGGTGGAGACGGTTCTTTCGCCGGAGCGCAGAAATTGTCAAATCTTGGAATCAACACAATCGGGATTCCGGGAACAATTGACTTGGATATTGCATGTACAGAATACACAATCGGTTTTGACACAGCTGTAAATACAGCGATGGAAGCAATCGATAAAGTACGTGACACATCAACTTCACATGAAAGATGCAGCGTGATCGAGGTTATGGGACGTGATGCAGGATATCTTGCATTATGGTGTGGTATTGCGAATGGAGCAGAACGCATCCTTATGCCGGAAGAACATGACTATGATGAAGAAAAGATTATCGCTGATATTATTGGAAACAGAAAACGTGGTAAACAACACTATATCATTATCAACGCAGAAGGTATTGGTGATTCCATGAATATGGCAAAGAGAATTGAAGAGGCAACAGGTATGGAGACAAGAGCGACAATTCTTGGACACATGCAGCGCGGAGGAAGCCCGACATGTAAAGACAGAGTATATGCATCTATCATGGGAGCAAAAGCTGTTGACTTATTGTTAGAAGGAAAGACAAACCGTGTCGTTGGTTATCAGCACGGCGAGTTTGTTGATTATGATATCAATGAAGCATTGCAGATGCACAAAGAGATTCCGGAATACGCATATCGAGTTTCTAAAGATCTTGCACTTTAATCAGAAAAATTTTCAAAAAGAACTTTTGGATTTCCAAAGGTTCTTTTTTTCCACTTGAAAAGAATGACAAGAGAGGGTAAAATGAAAAGATGATATAGTATAAAAGGAGAATATCGTTTTGAGTATAGATAATAAAAATGCAGCACCAGTAGGGGTATTTGATTCCGGAGTAGGTGGTCTTACTGTTGCAAGGGAAATCATGCGTCAGCTTCCGAATGAGAATCTGGTATATTTTGGGGATACCGCACGTGTGCCGTACGGAAGTAAATCGAGAGACAATATCATTCGCTATTCCAGACAGATTATCCATTTCCTGAAGACAAAAGGGGTGAAGGCGATCGTGATCGCATGCAATACGGCGAGTGCACTGGCTTTGGATGTCGTTCGAGAGGAAAGTGATATTCCAATTATCGGGGTGGTAGAGCCGGGAGCAAGAGCGGCGCTTCAGATTACACAGACGAAAAAGATCGGGGTGATCGGAACGGAAGCGACTGTGCAGAGTGCGATGTACGGAAAGATCATCAAAGGATTAGATCCGACTGTTTCCGTTATTGGGAAAGCCTGCCCATTGTTTGTACCTTTGGTGGAGGAAGGATTTGCAAAGCATAAGGTTACGGAAGAGATCATTGATTATTATCTCGCGTCGATGAAAGAGTCCGATATAGATTCTCTAATTCTTGGGTGCACCCATTATCCGCTCCTTCGTTCGAGAATCCGCGCGTATCTGGGAGATAAGATTCAGCTTGTGAATCCGGCCTATGAGACTGCGATGGATTTAAAATATATTTTGAAAGAAAGCGGTATGGAGAACGCCGGAAAAGAAGGGGAGCATGCGACATATTCCTTCTATGTAAGCGATGCTGCGGACAAGTTCAAACAATTTGCGAACTCAATTCTCCCATATGATATTGAGACGACACAACAGATTAATATAGAAGAATATTAGGTGATGAGATGACAAAAGATGTACTGATAAATATTTCAGGATTACAGGTAGACGTAAATGAGATGGAGAATAATGATGAACCAATTGAGACGATTAGTACTGGTAATTACTTCTTTAAAAATGGGAAACACTATCTCTTATTTGAGGAGGTATCAGAGGGTGTGCCGGGAGTTACGAAGACTCAGATCAAAATAAAAGGAGAAGATAGTCTTGAAGTGCTCAAACGAGGCGTTTCCAATGCACATATGATTTTTGATACAAAGCGAAAGAACCGCTCTTATTATGAGACACCGTATGGCCAGTTGAATCTTGGGATTTTTACAAGAAATATTAAGATTGATGAAAAGGAAGACAACATTAACATCAAGGTGGAGTATGCGTTGGATGTGAATTATGAACCACTTGCGGAATGCACGATACGAATCAATGTAAAACCGAAAGGGTCAAAAGAGTTTTCTATATACGAACAGATGAAATTTTAAAAGGAACTGCGCATGCAGTTCCTTTTAAATGCTATTTTTTAAATCTTGCAAAAAGTCCTTTTTTCTTTTTGACCGGAGTCTCAAGAGGACCTCTAAGTCCCTTTACACCTGTAATGTAGATTCCGCTTACAACGGCTCTTACTTCTTTTTTCACAGGGATAAGTGGAAATACTTTTTCGTCACACATTAAAGTCATTACTTTTGGACCGACCTTCGCTTTTACGACAGCAACTTTTGCTCTGCGAAGATACTTCGGTGTGTTATCGATTACAACAGCTGGAAAACCGGCTTCTTTTAGCTTCATACGCTTTTTGTCAATGACAAGCATAGTCACATTCTGTGCGGCTGCTTCGAGCTGCTGTTGCTGTTCTGCCTGTTTCTTCTCCGCTTTTTTTCCGAAGAAATACAATACGGCTAAAACAATAATCAGAACTACTAAAATAACGAGCAGTGTTATGGTAATTGGACTCACGACAAACCTCCCAATATGTAATTCTATGTAAATAATCCGCTTTTACACAAATAATATTGTATCATTGTTTGGAAAGAAGTGCAAGTGAAAGTGTAAAGAGCACAGGGAGAAAAACAGAGGATAATTACGATTTATAGTGAAAAATGTGTGAAAAATTTGTGAAATAGTAATAGAAAGTCTTTTCAACAAATGGCAAATGTGCTATCTTTAATAAGATACTGAAAACAAACAAATAGGAGAGAGTCATGAAAAAGAAAATTATAGCAGCATTGGTTGGAATATGCACAGTGGTAGTAATGACCGGATGTGGGAATAAAGGAATTTCTAACGACAAGATTACAATTAAACAATATAAAGGATTGGAAGTAGAAAAAGTGGATCCGGTAGAGGTTACGGACACTGATGTGGAAGACAGCATTAATTCTACGCTTCAGACAAAGAGTACACAGAATGATATTACAGACCGCCCGGCACAGGAGGGTGACGTGGTTACTATCGATTATGAAGGAAAGAAAGACGGCGTTGCATTCGATGGAGGAACAGCACAGGATCAACAGCTTGAGCTTGGTTCAGGGGCATTTATTGACGGGTTTGAAGATGGCATTGTCGGACACAATATCGGAGAGACATTTGATCTGAATCTGACATTCCCAGAGGATTATAAAAGTGAAGACATGGCTGGACAGGCAGTTGTATTTACCGTTACATTGGACAAGATTTCAGAAGTGATTGTTCCGGAGTTGACAGATGAATTGGTAGCAGAGCTTTCTGAATCCGCAAAGACAATTGAAGATTACAAAAAAGAAGTAAAAGAAGATTTGGAGACTTCCAATAAGCAGGCAGCAGAGTCTGAGCAACAGCAGAACGTATGGGATGCTTTGATGGAACAGTGTACAGTTGAAAAATATCCAAAAGACAAAAAGCAGGAGACAATCGATAATATTACAACACAGTACGGTTCGATTGCTTCTATGTATGGAATGGATGATGTTGATACATTCTTAGAGCAGGCATTTGGTGTTACTTCTGAGGTGATGGCAGAGAACATTATCAAACAGGAATATGCAGTGGATTTGATTGCAGAGAAAGAAAATTTAAAAGTTTCTGATGAAGAGTACAAAAAAGGTTTGGAAGAATACGCAACACAGTATGGTTATACAGATTCCGCAGAGCTTGAAGATGCTGTTGGAAAGAAAGAAGTGAAAAGAGCGCTGTTACAGGATAAAGTGACAGACTGGCTTGTAGACAATTGTAAATTAGTAGAAAAAGATTCGAAAGATTCTTAAAAAATGAAGGGATTGTGGAGACACAATCCCTTTTGATTATTGTGAATTTTGCTGGCTTTGCTTTCGATATTGACCGGGGGTCATTCCGGTCTCTTTTTTGAAGATACGGATAAAAGTTTCTGTGTTTTCGTAACCGAGAGAAAGGGAAATACTGCTGATGGTATCAGTTGTGTTTACCAGTAATCGTTCTCCCTTGCGTATCCGCAAGGCTTTTTTCCAGTCATTAAATCTCATTCCGGTGGTATTTTTAATCAGTTTAGAGCAGTAAGAAAGGGAAAATCCGAAATGTTTGGAAATGTCTGTAAGGGTTACTGTGTCAATATGTTCCTGAATATAATTCAATACTAAAAAGTCATCTAACTGCCGGCTTTGCATGAAAAAATAGGAAGATTCCATGGTATCCTGAAACCGTCTCATTGTGTCAGCGCTGAGATAAGTCAGCATTCCGATAAGAATTTGATCAGAAAATCCATCATGATTCAAGTGTTCGTAGTACATTTTTAAGACAAAGGATTTCCACGAATCTTTTGTGTGGTAAACTAAATATTCCAATTGGTGCTGGTTATAGAGCCCTTCTTTAAAAAACTTACTTTGAATATCATCTCCCTTGGCAAGAGGAAGGAACATCTGATGAAAGGTTTTTTGCTGGATCAGGATATTAAACACGATAGAATCATCTTGAAATACTTCCATTGTATGATATACGCCAGGGGCAATAAAAATCACATCGCCATCCGAAAAATATTTTCTGTTTGCTCCGATATTTTGTGCACAAGATCCATGATACACAAATACAATTTCAAAAAAATTATGTCGGTGGAGAAACGCCGGCGTATAGCGATTATGCATACTGATATAGACATTTCTAGAATCGCCCTCTTTGAAGTATTCTTCATCATTCATCTCATATGAAATAATTTCAGGAAGGAGCTCCGGTATTACGAGATGACGTCTCGTGGCATCTCCTTTGTCAATTTGGGATAAAAATTCTTTGAGCCCTTCAGAACTATGACCAGCATGGTAATAGGCTTTATAAAATTCTTCGTCTTCGTTTAAACGGAAGATATCTTTTTTCAAAGTATCGTATTTTGAGATCATAAATCAAAATCCTCTCTATTTTTTATTTGTGTATCAGGGTTGCAGATTGTTCAATATTACTCATATTTTCACATAGAGTGCAAAAAAAGTCAATTATGTGGACTAATGTGCCAATTAAAAATACTTTGCCTCTTCTATATAATAAGGACAGAATAAAACATGACAAATGAGAGGAGTGAACAATATGGACCAGCAGAAAAGTGTGGGTATGTTATCCAAAAGTTTTTTATACCGGCAGAGATTGGGGTATGGACTTGGAGACTTTGCCTGCAATTTGATCTGGCAGGTAATATCGTTGTACCTATTGTATTTTTATACAGATGTGGTACATCTAGGAGCAAAGTCCATAGCAGTAATGTTTATGATATGCAGGGTGATTGATGCAATTACAGATGTGCTGGTAGGATTTGCAATCGATAAGACAAAAACAAGATGGGGGAAAAGCAGACCTTGGTTCTTGTTTGGGGCAGTTCCATTTGCTGTGGCTGCGTTTTTGGCTTTTAGTGTGCCGGATATTTCGCCGGATGGAAAGTTACTCTATGCTTACGCAACTTACATTTTTTTATCATTTATGTATACGGTGGTCAATATTCCTTTGGCATCGATTTTGCCGACTTTGACAGATGACATGAATGAAAGGACTGTTTTGGCAACTTGGAGAAAATTTCTTGCTTTTCTAGGATCTTCTATCGTGTCGGCTACTGCTCTGACTCTTGTGCAGGTAACCGGAAGAGGGAATGAAGCCTTGGGATTCCGAATTGTTATGGGAATGTTTGGAATTGTGGGCTGCGTTTGTTTCTTTTTGACATTTTTCCTTGTGAGGGAAAATAATCTTCAAGAAAACATAAAAAGTGCAACATTAAAAGAAACGATAATGTCACTTGGGGAAAATACTCCGTGGAAGGTGTTTGCCATAAACATCATGTTTATGTGGACCGGTTATTTTTTGCAGTCATCAGCATTGGTTTATTACTACAAATATTATATTGGAAGTACATCTATGGCCTCTATGGTTGCAACAATCATGACGGTTATTCCTATGGCTGCAAATTTGACAGTGCCATTTCTCGCAAAACGTTTGGGAAAGAGAAATCTGTATTCCGGCGCTGCGATGATTCAGTTGGCGGGGCTTGTTGTTATTTTTTTAGGAAAGTACAACACAGGCATCATATTGGCAGGCGCTGTCATCTCTGCTTGTGGATATGGAGTAAAAGAAAGTATTTACTTTTCCATGCAGGCTGATCCGGTGGATTACGGAGAGTGGAAAACAGGGATTCAGGCAACAGGAATGCTGTCATCTTTAAATGGTTTTCTAGGGAAAGTGGCGCAGGCAGCAGCGGGCGGGATCTCGGGTCTGCTTCTGGCGTGGGGAGCATATGATTCAACAGCTGTGGTACAGACGACAGAGGCGCTTATAGCTATCAAGGCGATGTATCTTTATATTCCGATGATTCTGTTGGTTTGCTCTATTGTGACAATGCATTTTTATAAATTAGATCAGCAATTTCCGCAGATTCAAAAAGATTTAGAAACTAGAAGAAAAGAGGTAAAATGACAATGAATGAAAAAGTAAACAAAAAACAGTATATGCCACTGGTTGTGGCAGCGGGTATCGGGTCCATGCTGGGATCCGGAATCATTATCGGTTTATCGGCAACAGTTACGGTATGGCAGAGTGGCCTTGGATTGACAGATGGACAGGTGGGGATCTTGTCAGGGGCATTGACGTTTGCTATTGCGGCAGGATCTTTGCTGGCAGGAAATATTACAAAAGCGTTAGGATTGATTCGTTCTTTTAATTATCTGAATCTGTTGTATGCAATTGGCGCAGGAATTTGTGTATTATCCGGAAATTTTTCGATGCTTTTGGCAGGACTTATTTTGGCGGGATTCGCATCAGGTGCAGATCTTCCGATTAGTTTAACCGTGATTTCACATGATGCGCCAGATGAAAAAACATCGGCAGGACTGGTAGCTTCGACGCAGGTATTCTGGCAGATTGGTGTTTTAGCATCTTATCTTATGGCGTTTATTGTTTCAAAAACAGAAGGTGCTTTGGGCGCCAGAATTGTGTTTGGCATTCTTGCCGGTTTTGCGGCAGTGGCATTTTTATGGAGAACATTTTCACCGAAATTTAAGGAATTTCACGAGGCAGGTAATAGATATCGCGCTGCTGAAGGCGCCGGTATTTCGGAAGAAATTTCTTTTACAAGACTTTTTAAAGGTACAGAAAGCAAAAAGTATCTTTCCTTTTTTGCATGTATCATGATTTTTTACATTTGTTGGAATTTGTTGGCAAATACTTTTGGACAGTTTCAGACTTATATTTTAGTGAAAGCAAATGCATCACAGTCATTGGCAACAGGATGCGGTATCATCTTAAACATTGCAGGTCTTATCTGTGGTATCTTATTTGCTTCGGCAGCAGGAAGCAAGCATAGAAATAAATTTTTCTATGTAGGAATTGTGATTCAAGCGGCGGCTATGATTGGTATCGCTTTAGGAGGCGGTTCTGTATTTATGATCGTAATCATGATTGCCTGCTATAATATTGGAAATCAGTTTGCTGGAGAATCTATCTATAAAGTGTGGACACAGGAATCGTTCCCAGTGTCATCAAGAGCTTCTATGCAGGGATTCATCAATGGCTTTTCAAGATTCTGCTGCGGACTTTTTGCACTGATCACACCTATGTTGGTGGCGCCGGAAAGAATCCAGATTACGATGTATGGGTTTGCTGGTATTGTAATCATCAGTGCAGTGGCAGGATCTTGTATGTTGAAGCTGCAAAGAAAACACGGAATCGGACAGATGAAATAGGAGGAAACGTTCATGGCATTTACATTTCAAATTAATAGTGGGGTGCAGTTTATCCATGATGAAGCCATGTTAAGTATGGCGGAGGTAAATCACCCTCAGATAAAAAAACAGACAGTGTTTCCAACAGCCATTGTGGACTTGGTAAAAGATGATACAAAATTAAATGGCTATGGAGTACAGGAAAGTGATAAGAAAATAGAGAATATTCATGAATATGGATTGAGACGAGATGAAAAATTGATTTTAGATTTTGGAGATCACAGAGTGGGGACCTTTAAAATTGATATTGATCAAACAGGATCTCCTATGGATGCACCTTTGTATTTAAGATTAAAATTTGCAGAGATGCCGGCGGAACTTGCAGCAGAGTCTTCTGAGTATGATGGATGGCTCAGCCGCTCATGGATTCAGGAAGAGATTGTACATATAGACGAGCTGCCGGCAACTTTGGAGCTCCCGAGAAGATATAGTTTTCGATATGTAGAGTTAAAAGTCATTGATACTTCACCAAAATGGCAGGCGGTATTTTACAATCCGATTGTGACGAGCGAAACCTCTGCGGACCTGCTGAAGGTGAAAAAGCCAGAATTGGAGGATGAAAAACTTTCAAAGATTTATGATGTGGGATTAAAGACACTCGCAGACTGCATGCAGGATGTATTTGAAGATGGACCAAAGAGAGACCGACGCCTTTGGTTGGGGGATTTGCGTCTTCAGGCTTTGGCGAATTATGCAACCTTCGATAATAAAGAGCTGGTACGTCGTTGTCTGTATCTTTTCGCGGGGATGACTACGGAAGAGGGGAAAATTTCGGCAAATGTCTTTGTGAAGCCGAAGAATATTCCCGATGACACGTTTTTGTTTGAGTATAGTTTGTTTTTTATCTCGACATTATATGACCTGAATGAGGCGCATCCGGATATTAAAATCGTAAATGAGTTGTATCCTACCTGCAAAAAGCAGATGGATATTACTCTTGGAATGTTTGACCAGGATGGAAAGTTGATGGTCGATGAGGACTATCCGGTGTTTGTGGACTGGTCTAATGAGTTTAACAAAGATACAGCAGGACAGGCAGAAGCTATCTATGTTTTAAAACAGTTTATAGAACTTGCTCGTTTGGTTGGAGAGGAAGAACTTGATAAGTATGAGAAAAGTCTCGAACTCATTTCTTCGTATGCAAGAAATAAACTATATAATTCAGAAAAGAAATTGTTTGTTACCACGGGAGATGAGTATAATATTGCGAGTCAGGTGTGGATGGTTCTGGCAAAAGTAATGTCTCCGGAAGAAAATAAAGAGATTATGACTACCATGATTCAAGAAATGTTTCCGGTAAAGAATATCGCGACTCCTTATATGTATCATCATATTGTGGAAGCGTTGTTTGAAGGTGGACTGGAAGAGGAAGCTGTGCAGCTTATGAAAGACTATTGGGGAAAGATGATTGATCTTGGGGCAGACACATTTTGGGAAGCATTTGACCCGGATGATCCGGATTATTCACCTTATGGAAGCCCGATTTTAAATAGCTACTGCCATGCATGGAGCTGTACGCCGGTTTATTTGATACATAAATATGTTCTAAAAGATTTTCATGAGTAATGTTTGTAAAAGTAAAAAGTGGTCTATGAGGTAAGGTAAAGATAGGGAAAAGTATGAAAAAGGTCGCAGAGATGCGGTCTTTTTCTTTTGCTCATTTTCTTGAGTTACAGATAAAAATCAGTTAAAATAAAGTGTAGAAAGCAGAGGGGGATTATTGTAAATATATGGCGGCAGTCCTGTATGAGGTAGAAGAAGGAGAACCCGATACAAAAATACCGGTAAATTATCTTCAAAAGATGCAGAATCAAGAGAAAGAATTGTAAGAGATTATACAGGTGTATTGAACAACCTTTTAAATGAAAATGTTACGATATTACTGGGAAAAGAAGCAATTCGAACAGCAGATAGAAAGGCATATAAATATTTAATGTTTATGGGAAAAAGATTACAAAATGGACGAACTTAGGAAAGCCGGATTTTAATATGTGTGGAGGAAATGAAGGATGAATAGATTTTCAGAAAAGGATTGGAAAGTGTTTCGAAGTAAGATTGCTGATTGGCAAGAGGCTTACATGGAAAAGTTGACTAGGGAATATATAAAATTACTGAGTGGAGAAGGGGATGCTTCAGAAAAATTTTGGGCATTGGAAAAGAGAATCCGTCAAGATAAGAAGGACTGTGGAGTCCAGTGTGAAATGAGTCGATCAAATCAATTCTATATTATGCTGTCATTATTGAATGAAGGGGCAATTACATTAGAAGATTTAAGTAATTTTAGTGAGGACCTTCAAGAAACAATGAAGCATTTCTATAAATTGGAGAGATAAATAAAGTGAAGGAAAAATTTAAAAGGAGATATCGTAGTATGGGAAATTGGAGAAATGTAACAAATACTTTTTCGGAAGAAAGAAGACATTATTCGAATACGTATTTAGAAATATGCGAGGTATATGATGAAGCTGTAGAAGTGAGCGTATTTTCAGCAGTTGCTAATCCGTATGAAATTTACGTGTCATATGGAATTATGTATGGGATTATTTACTGTGATAAAGAAGAGGCTTATGAGAAGTTTGAGGAAATTAAGCAGGTTTTACAAAAGGACTATGAAGAAAATAAAGAACCTTCAGATGAATTTATGAGAATGTTTATAGATACGTATGGATTGTGCTTACCGAATGATGTACTTTTTGATGAGGCATCGTTGTGAAATTTGATGAAATGGATTATTTTGTTTCACCAAATACTAAATAATGGACTTTTCTAAAATCCATGTCTAATAGTACAATATAGATAAAATACATTTAATTCGTAAATTAAGTAATCGGGAGGCACAAAATGGAACATACATATTATCGAATAGGCGAAGTTAGTCAAGTGAGCGGGGTTTCTAAAGACACTCTCCATTTCTATTCTAAAATCGGATTACTTGTACCCGATTATATTGACGCAAATAATCAATACCGTTATTATTCTCTCAAAAATTTGTGGCAGTTGGATATAATCACTACTTGTAGAAAGCTAAATATACCACTGGAAATTGTAAAGCAAATACTTTCCCACCATGATAATGGGGAGATTGTAAAATTGTTGATGGAATATCGCAAGGAAGCCATTCGCCTTAGTAACTACTACCAACAGGTTGCTGATGATATTTTATGGTATGGTGAAGAAAATGAAAAAATTAGGAATCAAAAAGGGGTAACAAGTATTCAGGAAAAATTTTTAGAAGAAGAAATTGTAATTGCAGGGAATTTACATAAAGGTTCTCAATCTTATCATGCTGGTTTGCAAGAAGTGGTAAAGGATGAATTGAAATGCGCACCAACAATTCGTCGAAAATATGGCTATATCATTGATGCAGAGGGGCTGGCTACCGGAAAGTTTGTAAAGTGCCGTGAATACTTAAAAATAGAGCATCAAAATTTTCAGTATATTGCTCCAGATAGTTATTATATAATTCCTGCTGGGAAATATGCCGTTTTCACTTTACATATTCAGAATGAAGAAGCAGATTTTACTCCATTGGTGAAATGGCTTCAAGAAAATAAGAAAAAAACAGATGCCATTTATGCAGAAGAAATCGGTTTGCAGCTTTTCCCCTATATAAATAACTATTATTGTGAAATCAAGGCACATCTGGAAGAATGATAAAAAATATTTGACCGTGTAGTTACTCCACAGTTTATTCTTTATAAAAAAGGAGAATGATGCTATGGGAGATACACCGATTGGAAAATTATTACTTAAATTATCTCCGCCAGTTATGTTGGCGTTGCTGATTCAATCTATTTATAATATTGTGGACAGTTATTTTGTTTCCAGATATTCACTGAGCGGATTAACCGCACTTTCTATTATCTTTCCTATTCAGCTTCTTATGACAGCATTAGGAACAGGAACAGGGACTGGGTTAAATATTCTGATTTCTCGTATGGACGGGAATGGCGATACCATAGATCAAGGCAATGTAGTAAAGAGTGGTCTATGCTTAGGAGTAGTCAACTTTCTGGTGTTTACCAGTTTAGGGATGCTTTTGATTGGAAGTTATTATGATATATCTTCTAATCAAATATCTGTTCAGGCGGAAGGTATCCGGTACGCTCGAATTATTTTTTTGGGATCTTTCGGCTTATTTATGGAGTCAAATTGTACGAAGTTGTTACAAGCCAAAGGAAATATGATAATTCCAATGCTGGCACAAGTTGTTGGAGCAGTTATCAATATTATTTGTGATCCAATTTTGATTTTGGGTCTTGGAGGAGTACCAAAACTTGGTGTAGCTGGAGCTGCGATAGCTACAATTATAGGACAGTGGGCTGCCATGTTTATCACTTTAAGAGCAGTACTTAAAACTTACAACATTCGTGGGAAATTTCAGCTTACCGATTGTGTTCAAATTTATCAGAGCGGATTCCCATCTATCATCATGCAGTTACTTTATACGCTCTATATTGTAGGATTGAATTTAATTCTAAAGCTCTTTACAGAGGACGCAGTTACTGTCTTGGGAATTTATTATAAATTGCAAACCTTTTTCTTTATTCCGCTTTTGGGCTTGCAACAAGTCATTGTTCCCATTATCAGTTTTAACTATGGAGCTAAAAATAATAAACGGGTTACAGATACCCTTAAATATTCGATTATGATTTCCGGTAGCATTATGCTAATTGGAACAATAGCTTTTATGGTTTTTCCAAAAGAATTGCTTTCCATCTTTACTTTCAATTCCTCTATTTTGAGCATCGGAACACGGGCACTGCGTATTATTTCCATTAGCTTTATTCCAGCCAGCTTTGCTATGATGTTTACAGTTTACTTTCAAGGAATTAACCAGGGAAAACAAAGTGTTTTTATTACGGTACTACGCCAGATTATTCTCTTGGTTCCTCTCGCCTGGCTGTTTCATTTTGCTGGATTAAACTATGTGTGGATGACTTTTCCTATTACAGAAATAGTTGCTATGTTCGGCTGTTTTTCCCTTTGTTTCAAAGGAAAAAGAAATGCATTCTGCAAAAGTTGATGCCATATAAATCACTAAATACTATTAATCCTAAGAATCTGTTCACAACGAAAGAAAACCTTGTAGATATGAAAGGGAGATTAAAAATGAATTTGAAAAAAATACATCATGTTGCAATTATTGTTTCGGATTATAAAAAATCAAGAGAATTTTATGTAGAAAAGTTAGGATTTCGAGTTATAAGAGAAAATTATCGACCGGAGCGGGAAGATTATAAATTGGATCTAGAGTTAGATGGATGTGAACTTGAGATTTTTTCAGGGAAAGGGAATCCGCCTCGTGTCAATTATCCGGAGGCATGTGGTCTTAGGCATCTTGCATTTTATGTGGAAGATATGGAAAAAGTCATTGAAGAACTTCACGAGAAAGGAATTGAAACAGAACCAATTCGAGAAGATCCTTTTACAGAAAAAAGAATGACATTTTTCCATGATCCAGACGGTTTGCCACTTGAATTACATGAATAATTAAAATGACTTTTAGTGAATCAAGAGTGTTCGGTTAAAAAATTTACTTGAACAAAGAGAGGTGCAGAAGCCGGAAGGCTGAAATATCAAGACATACCAAAAGAATCCTTTGCATACACTGTAACAACAGTAATTGCAGGGGAAGTATATGAAAGATTATATCGAGGAGCGAGCAGTAGAAATCGCATATTATATTATTGAGAACCAGGCGACAGTGCGGCAGACCGCAAAAAAATTTGGAGTAAGTAAGAGCACCATACATATAGATGTAACAAAATAGGCGGTTGTGTGAAGATTTTGTATGTGGTGAGGTGAAGATAGGAAAATAGGGGAGAGAAAGGTCGCAGAAATGCGGTCTTTTTCTTTTTGGTGATTTTATTGTGCTATGGGTGGAAATCGGTTAAAATAGACTATAGAAAGCAGGTGGAAGAATCATGGCTAAAACTTTTTTGTGGATAGAGGATCGGAAAGGAAAAGCAAGCTATACATTTTGGGAAAATCTCATGAAACAACTTTGTCCGGATGTAATAATTGAAAGTAAAAAGAATAATAGTGAGTTAGTGAAAGCAGTAAAGTCATTACAGGATGTAGAGAATAAATATATAATTGTTTTTGATAATTCTTTTGATAATCTACAGGTTGTAATGGAACAGAAGCGTTTGAAGAAATACGCGAATGAAAAGAAGAATGTGTGTCTGTTAGATATCATTTGCTTCGAGTATATTCTCTTAGAATTTACAGAATTAATTGAATGGATTTATGCTTCGGAAGATGATTTTTTGAAAAAAAGAGCCGGGATGATTGAGGCAAGACATAAGCTGGTAGAAACCTTGCAGGATGATGATTTTGACTATAAAGGGATTCGTGAAATTGTGGAATATGATAAAAATATTGAAGAACATAACATTGAGCAATTATCAGCGAAGTTACTATTCGATTTGACAAGAAATACCGGGTTTGAAGTATCAAAAGGAACGCTTGGAGAATGTTGGATAAAGTCATGTTGTGAATGGGGAAATCGGCAGGAAGACGATATTTGCGGATTGGATCATAACAGACTGGCTGTGTTTGATAAAATGAAACGGATCTATGATGGAAGTTCATTGAAGTTACAGTTTCCGAAAGTTGGATTGGAGGTAGTGGCATGATAACGATTTTTAAAAACAAGAAGGATATACCCCTGAATAAAGAATATATAGAATTGAATGATATATTTTTTAATCAAAATACGGCAACAAAACTGGATGATAGGGCAGAGAAGTATGTTCAAATGATAGACGGTTCGGAACTCCTCAGTAAATATAAAATAAGGTCACGGTTTGAGGATATCACATTGAATACAGATCAGCTTTCTACAGGTTGTAAAACGGTATTAAATGTATTATATTTTCCGGATAAGGTGTTTTGCTTGAAAGAATGTGGAAATAATGCTTTGGAAATATTATATGGTTTCGAAGAGGGATATGTATATAGTGATTATGCAATGATTCCTTTTAATATGGAACGTGTGAAGGTTCGGACTGGTAGAGAATGTAAAGTGATCGAGGATTACGAAGAACTAAAGGAGTGGTGGGAAAATGAAGAGTAAACCGGTTGTAATGGAACATTTTTCAACAGTGCATACCTCGTTTGTGGTGGACTTTACATTTACCAATAATATAACAATCTTAATGGGAGATTCAGGAACAGGAAAGACAGCAACATTTTCATTTATCAGAGAATGTATGGCAGTTAATCCTCAAATTTTGTGTTTGGATAATTATGATTATCAGAAAGATATAAAAGAAATAATCCGCCAGACAGAGGGGAAACTGGTTGTCATTGATAATGCAGATATTTTATTAGATGACGATACAAGGAAACATATTTCGTTAGATGATAAAAATCAGTATCTGATTATCGGAAGAAATCCTAAGAATCTGTTCGCAACGAAAGAAAATCTATTTGAATTGGCAAGTGAAAAGGTCGGAGAGCAGACGGTGTTTACGATAGAGCCGTATATATAACTCGAACAGCAGATAGGAAGGAATGACTGGAGGATAAAGCAAATGAAATCATGGAAAGATTTGTTTCGCACACATATATTGGAACGTGGACTAAATTATTATGAAGAAGGTTATGTTACTTCTTTGGAACAGAATTTGACAGGATATACAGCAGTAGTAGTAGGAACAGAAAATTATGATGTAGAGATAGAGATTCTGGATAATCGAGTTTATGATATGACATGTACATGCCCATATGCAGCAGAGGGAAATTATTGCAAACATATGGCGGCGGTTTTGTATGAGATAGAAGAAGGAGAACCAGATACAAAAATACCGGGAAATTATCTTCAAAAGGTTCAGGAACAAAATAAAGAATTGCAAGAGATTATTGCCGGAATTCCAATAGATGAATTACAGGAAATCGTATTTTCTCAGGCAAATTCGGATGAGTTTCTATATAATAGGATCATGACAAAGTATGCGCCGATAACACCGTGTCATATGATCAGATTGAAACAACAGGTAAATGATATCGGCTATCATTATTCTGACAGAGGCGGGTTTGTAGATTATTATCATGCAACAGATTATACAGATGCATTGAATACGCTTTTAGATGAAAATGTTCCGCTGTTATTGGAGAAAAATTATAGAATGGAAGCATTTGAATTAGTAAATTGTATCTTTTATGAGATTGGGAATCGAGATATAGATGATTCAGATGGAGGCACATCATTTGTAGCGGATAATTGTTACGAGTATTGGCAAACAATACTGCAAGAATGTAATGATAAAGAAAAAGAAAATATGTTTCAATGGTTTCAAGATCATCAGGAAAATTATGTAATTGATTATTTGGAAGATTATATTAGTGATTTTTTGCTGAATGAATTTCATGATGAAGAACTACTTCAGAAGAAACTTCATATGTTGGATGAAAAAATCGTTAAGTTTCAAAAAGAAAACTATAGTGGCGATTCGTATTCCGCATATTACGGTATGGTCAATAACATAATTACAAGGATATGTTTGATGGAAGAATTGAGTTATTCTAAGCAGGAAATAAAAGAATATCGGCAGAAATATAGGAATTTTTCTGAAATTCGGAAGATGGAAATACAGGAATATTTATCTGATAAAAAGTATGAAGAAGCCATTGCAGTATTGAAGGAAAGTAAAAAATTGGATGCGGACAAAGCCGGATTGGTAGCAGAATATAGTCAGCAATTAATTCAAATTTACGAAAAAAGAAATATGCAGAACGAATACGTGCAGGAACTGCAATATCAGGTGTTTGAATGTATGCAGCGTGATTTGGAATACATTGTCAAATTGAAAAAGCTGTGTAGTGAAACGGAATGGGAGGAGCAAAGAGAAAAATTTTTACAGGGGAAAACTTCTTATTGGATACGATATGAATTTTTAGTGGAAGAAGAATTATTTGAAAGATTGCTTCAGGAAATTCAAAAGAACCAGTCTGTTCATGTATTAGATCAATATGAAAAAGTATTGAAAAAGCATTTACCGAATGAAGTCAGGGATATGTATGTGCAATATGTGAAAAAGGAATCAACTCGAACATCAGATAGAAAGTCATATAAGTATTTAATATCCTACCTAAAAAAGATTACAAAATATCCGGATGGCAAAAAGATAGCACGTGATATTGCAGAGTGTTGGAAGCAAGATTACAAAAGAAGACCGGCTATGATGGATGAGCTTCGAAAAGCCGGATTTTGATGTGTGATAAATAAAGTGAAGGAAAATTGTTAAGGAAGATAGGTAGTATGGGGAATTGCAGAAGTGAGTGTATTTTCAGTAGTTGTAAAATAATAGGAGGGTTTGTATGAGCGAAAAGAAAAAGAAAATAGGTTTTACTGTTGCGTGTATAAATGAATTTGCACAACATTATAATCTCAGCATACAAGAAGCTTTTCGTTATCTTTTTCAATTTAAAGGGATTGCGTTTATAAAAGAAAACTATGAAGTTGAGCATACCTTAGATTTTGGAACAATAGTAGAAGACTTAGGAATATTGTGCCGAAAAAACGGAGGCGCGTTATGAGATTATATCACGGAAGTAATATTTTAATTGATAGTATAAATTTGGCAATGTGTAGACCATATAAAGATTTTGGAAAAGGGTTCTATTTGACAGACATAAAAGAACAGGCAGAAAAAATGGCCGTAAGAGTGTCAAAGATTTATGGTGGTTCTCCTGTTGTCAATACTTTTGAAATACAAGATGATTTCAGAAAAATAGAGGATATCAAGGTTAAGGATTTCGGTTTAGAAACAACGGAAGAATGGGCAAAATTTGTCATGAATAATAGAAATCGAACATTTACAAATGTGAAAGATATTTTGTGTAATAAGGACAATAAATATGACATTGTTATAGGACCTGTTGCGGATGATAATATGGCATTATTATTTCGTCAGTATGAAAATGAAATTATTGATTTTGAAACTTTATTGAGAGGAATGATATATAAGCAGACATCGTCGCAGTATTCTTTTCATACAGAAAAAAGTATAAAACTTTTGCGAAAGGTAGGAAACTAATATGGGTAAGCAAGAACAGTTGATTGAATATATAGTTCAGGATATTGTTGATATGTTCTCTTCAGATCAGGACATAGAATATGATGAGGCTATGAATAAGTTTTATAACTCAAAAGTCTTTGAAAAACTTCAGGATAAAGAAACTGGTTTATATATGGAAAGTTCAGAATATGTGTATGACCTTTTTAAAGATGAGATAAATTTTGGACGTATTGTTCAAGCAGAAATCTAAGGTTTTATAGATGTGACTTTATATTATCGTAATGAGAGATATAATATACAGGAGATAAAAAAGCGAAAGAACGAAACCAAGGAAAGAGAGAAAAGATTAGCTGTCACTTTGAGATTATATCAGAGTGACAGCTATTAAGATGCTAAAAATAATTTTTTACTATATCATCCAGTGATTCTGCAATTCTTGAAAAATCTTGATTTAAATTTAGTGTACGTACAGAAATCTGGTTTCCGCTCATTTGGTAGGTATTATTGGGAATAATATCTTCATCGGTCTGTGCATAAAGAAGCATTCCGGAGACAGTATGTTCACAGTTTTTCAATTCGAACTCCTTGTTTTTCACATATGTAAAAATTTGATAGAGATTATTGGAATGCAAGGTATTTGTTCCGTATTGTCGCTGAGTCATGTGTGAATAATATTTTGCATCGATAATAAGTATATTGTTCTCTTGAGACGGCATGATATCGGTTTGCATTTTAGGAAGCAATTGGTTTTCGGAATCATCAAGTTGCCATGTAATCTGTGATGCATTGGCAGATAGTTTTGGATGTTCTTTTCGATAATATTCAAGCAAAAATTTTTCATATAAACGGCACATACGTTGTTCGTCAAAAAAATCCATTATTTTCGTGGTACCGTCAGTTTGTGTTTGCAGAAGTCCGTTATAAACCAGATAACAGATTCCGATTAGCATTTGATAACTTTGGTTGGAACGATTATAATGCTGGTTCCAGTTTACAAAACGTAAATCAATTTCACTAACATCAGAAAAAAATAACAACAGATTCCGTAGACTCTTTTTGCGTGTATTTGTAATATTGGCTTTAAGTAGTAATAACATTGTAGATTTGATAATCTGGTTAAATTGTGTATTAGTTGAAAATTCATCGTATGTACAAATTATTTGTTTTTTCAGCAGAGCTTGAGTTTTAATGGATTCGGAAATATTAAGTTTTCCTTGGAGTGTAGAAAGCGATTCTGATTTTGGGACATAATCTCTTCCTAAGCCACGTTTTAATTGTATGCTAATGCCTTTATCAAGAATGGCTGCACATAATTCAGCGGTGTTATGAAATTTTTCTGTAGCAAGATTTTTGTAATTCTGTGCTTGTAATGATTGGAAAGCGTAGGATAGCATATAGTAAATATTTTGTACAGGAATCATTTAACAGCACTCCTTAACCGATCTGACCAATCTATGATTTTGGCTGGTTCATCAAACCAATATTCTTTTAAAAGCGGAATCAATTCGTATTCTACAATGGATGCCAGTGTTTGGGTGTTGATTGTTTCCGGAGTTAAACCACAAAAATAGCTATGACCAATACAGAATCCTTCACCTAGAGAAATGTCTTCTGCTATTTTTGAATTGAGTTGTTTAACACAAGAAATTAACTTGTTAAAAGCATCACTCTTTAAAGAATCCTGATAAGCTTGAAAACCAAGTGTGTTAAATCCTGGTTTCATAGTAAAAAATGAAAAACGTCGTCTTAAAGCATAGTCTAACATGGCAAGACTACGATCAGCAGTATTCATCATACCAATGATATACACATTTGCAGGTACAGAAAAATTTTCATCAGAATACAATAACTGTAGTTCGATACCACGCTTGTCTTTTTCGATTAGCATAAATAATTCGCCGAATATTTTACTTAAATTACCACGATTGATTTCATCAATAATAAAAAAATAATCATTTTCATCATCTTCTTCAGCTAGTTTGCAGAATTTGTAAAAAGAGCCTTTTTTTATTGTAAATCCATTTTCGGTTGGTCGGTATCCTTCGATAAAATCTTCATATGAGTAGCTCTGGTGAAACTGAATCATTTGAACGCGGTCTGGATTTTTTGCACCGATAATGGAATAGGCAAGTCGCTTGGCAGTAAATGTTTTTCCAACTCCAGGTGCACCCTGTAAAATAATGTTTTTCTTCATTTTTAAGACATTTACCAGTGTTTTATAATCTTGTTCATTCATATACACATCTGTGAGGAAATCCGTAGAAGAATAAATAGGATAGTCGATTTCTGGTTGTGTATCTACATCATCCAATTCATCTAGAGCAAAGATGGCAGTAAGTTTTTCAATATAATCTGTGTATGGAGTGATATCAGTTAGGCGTTTGGCAACAGCATTACCAGGATGTTCCCATTCGCCAACTTGTAGCCACTTTACAGCGCGGATGCTTTTATATTCTTGACGAAGATCATCAAAGACATAATCTCCAGTGACAATACCTTTACCAACAAGGGTATTACTACGTTTCGCATAAATCACGTCATTAACTGATATGCTATTTGCAAAATTCCATGCCATCAAAGCCTGATTTTTTCGGGAAGTACTGCTGTCATACACATTTATCAGTTCTTGACGAAGAGCTTCTTTAGAAGCGTATTGGGAATAATCGCCGATGTCATCCATACCAAGAACCATGATTTCTTTTTGCTGACATTCAATCCAGCTATTATCGTCAAAAATTGTATACATCCAGTAGTGAATTTTATGCTTTTTATCGGAAAGAGTATTTGTGTCAGAATCATCAGAGTCATTGGTATATCCCACATTCTTTCCATAAATATGGGCAAAAACAACTCCGGGAACATTGCATTTTCTTACATATAATGAAATTTGTCCCATGCGAATGAAAGGAATATCGCTTGGTTTTTGATTTAGAAAATGTAATACTCTCAGCTGAATATCTTGTCCGTAAAATGGTGCAAACAATGTGGGAAAGAGTATTTGATAATATTTCATTCGCCATACCATATTGATTCCTGAGATATGTCCCAGTTGCTTGTAAAGCTGTTCATAATCTTCTTCAGAATTTAAAGGGCCAAAAGAAGAGATTATTTCCGCACCTTCTATCAGGTCATTACGGATTTCTTCTGCTTTTTGTATTGCTTCTTCTTCAGTAAGATGTATAGGTCTTAATGGTGATCCGCAAGTCCAACTCTGATTTTTTTTATGATAAAAGAGTCCAAATTTATATGCAGATCCACCAGAAATACCTCCGAATACTTCACGAATATCTTTGTCCATTTCAAGCATATAGCAGAGGTTGGTTTTATTTCCTTCGTCGTTATAGAATAAAGAAGTTAACAAATTCCTTCCGGAAAGAGATTTTAAGCGTTCTATTCCAAAGAGATTTATAAAATTTTCTCGTAGTTCATCAGCCTTGTGAGCAAATGCAATCCATTCGGGAGTCTGAGATTCGGTATAAAACCATTCGGGAGAATATTTCCCCGATTCATTTTCTGTTATCTGAATGTTAGACATAATATACCTCCAAAATTATAAGTTAAAATTAGTATATCATTTAATTGTAGTACTGTCATAGATTATTGGAAAATAGGGTTATATTTGGATTTAAAAGAGAAGAGCTGAATCTATAGGACTATTTATTCAGAAGAATTCATAAACATGGACAAAGAGTGCAGGAAGGGAGGTAGTTTGTTTATCGTGGCAAGAAAAAAATAAACTATCGGTTTCATAATCCGAATACGGTAGAAACTACCGCCGATTACATATTGAAGGTTTTTATGGAAGTGAATGAAAAAAGGTGGAGCGGGCGATGCAGGAGGCGGCCGAGAATATTTTGGAAGAAAATTACTATGGCGAAAAACGAGAGATTTTGGACTAGAAGTCCACTTGTGCTGTTGGAAAAAACAAGGTAAAATTAGGTACAGATACTGATATGAAAGTCATGGTTACATTTTTAAATAGGATGGTGATTTATTGTGAGAAAAGAATTTGATATTTCACGGTTCGATAAATATAGAGAAGATAACAGAAGAGAAGTGAAGAAAGCGAATGGAGGATTACCGGTTTCATTATGGGACACATATTCTTCTTTTGCAAACTGTTATGGCGGTGTCATTATTTTAGGGATTAAAGAATCAGGAAAGAGACGGATAAAATTACTTTTGCAAATCCAGGCTATGTCCGAACCGGTAAAAAACAGATGCGTTTGGGCGGAGAATCTGATCCACGAAATAAATCTCTCATGAAAATGTTTAACTTGATTAATATAGGTGAACGTGCCGGAAGTGGAGTACCGAATATTTTCAATGTATGGAATGAAGAAGGATTTGTAGAGCCAGAGATTGAAGAAAGATTTGATCCGGACAGAACGATTTTGACGCTTTCTTTTATAAAAAAGTGACGAAAAAAAGACAAGAACAATATGAAAAAATTCTTACCTTTATGCAGCCTGATGTATGGTACAAAGCAAGTGATTTAATGAATGTGTTAGGAGTGAGAGAAACAAGAACGAAAGAATTGCTGCGAGCATTGATTACTGATGAAAAGCTTGTAGATGATGGGGCAACAAAAGGAAAGCGATATAAGAAAGCCGATGAACTATAATCGGAAAGATACAAAGTGGGTGAAAGTTTTGAATATAGAGGCATAAGGGAAAATTATCAATCGGAGCCGGAAGGCTGAAATATCAAGACATACCAAAAGAATCCTTTGCATACACTGTAACAACAGTAATTGCAGGGGAAGTATATGAAAGATTATATCGAGGAGCGAGCAGTAGAAATCGCATATTATATTATTGAGAACCAGGCGACAGTGCGGCAGACCGCAAAAAAATTTGGAGTAAGTAAGAGTACCATACATAAAGATGTAACGGAACGGCTTTTGCAGATTAATCCAGGGCTTGCCAATCAGGCACGAAAGATCTTAGATCAAAATAAGTCAGAAAGACATATCAGGGGAGGTATGGCAACAAGAGAAAAGTATTTGCATCAGCATTAGAAGAATACGAATAGTAAGAGAAAATGCGGTTTAGAACACAGGGGGAACAAAAGATGAGGCGTTTTGTATATTTATTTGAATTGGATTCAGTGCGAAATTCGAAGAAAGAGATCCAAAGAGGTCAGCAGGCACTTTTTGAGGAGATTGTCAAAAAGGGGAATACGGTTGTGCTTTCGTTTAACCAATTGACGGACTCAGAAGCTTTTTTGTGTGCGATTAGAGATGAAAAAGCATACGAACAGATGGTGCAGTTGTTTGCGCTTGGGGCAATTAAAATTTCAAGATATGGAGATGTCAGAACTCCGTCGCAATATATACAGAACGCAATTGACAAATGCAACGATTCGAGCAAGGAAGAGTTTTTGTTTTCGGGTCTGCCTGTGCGCTGTGCAGAGAAAGATTTACTTGAGAAGATGAAGCATGCGCTTCAGTATAGTGATACAACTGTTTTGGAAGAGTTAATGGAGAATGAAAAAGAGGAAGAGAAGAAGAAAGATCTTGAGTATGTAATTCGATTTGTGCGAATGATTCTGATGATGAGTCTGGAGAAAATTTCAGGGCAGCCGGCAAATACCGGAGAAAAGAGAAATTTTATGCAGTTTTATGAAGAAATTGTGGAGATACTTCGAAAGCCTAAGTCTTTGTTTTCAGGGGAGTCTGGCAGGGAATTGGAAGAAGGATTGCCGAAAGCGATAGAGATTCTGGAGCGAACAAAAAAAGAATTGTACCGTGAAGATAGAACAAAAAAATTGATGAACAATAGGACGAATTGGATAAAAAAACTTGTATCAGAGGAAAAAACAGCACTTGAGTCACAGCAGCTGCTTGCAAAGGCAGTGGTCGATCTTTGCTATAACTATACAGTAGAAGAAAGTATTTATCAGGTGTCGAAGCATTACGAGAAGGAAGGAGACACCTTTGAGAAGGATTTGACCCAAAGACTCATGTTATATTGGAAGGAATGTAAAGAGAGAGGACAACAGTCTGAGGAGATAGAGCTTCCTCCATGGGACACAGCCGTTCGTGTAGTAGAGGAGGAGCGAAAGCGTGACAGGGGTTTACAGACCAAAGAGTGCATAGGAAAACGCTATGAAGAAGATTGCGAGAAGGAGAAGAGGAGATGGAACCTGCGGATTGCATATCAGATGTTTGCAAGACTGCGTACAGCGCTTTTGTACATTGTGATTTTCTGTGGAGTAGATTACTTTATGGGATTTGTGGAAGACCAGGTGATGGGATTGTTTTTTGATGTGACAGGAAATGAGTGGATGCGTATGCTGTGGTCGATGGTTTGCTCTACCATTATGTTCGGAATAGTAGGCTCTGTTGTTGCAAATGTGTTTCAACTGCCGGATATTTTAGAAAGTGTACGAAGTATTGGTGTGGGGATGAAAGATTTGTATCGAATCGGAATGGCAAAGAGCGGCATTTCCTATCAGAATCCAGATAAGGAGAGAAACAATGAAAGAAAAATATAGTGATGGAATAGAATGGAACACATATGAAAAATTGCGGAAGGAACGTCCGGAGTTGTTTGCAGAGTCAACGCAGATTCCGATTGTGACGGATAAAGAGACGGTAGATACATTTGTGAGAGAGACCGGGCAAAAAGTAGGTGTGATGTATAGCAGTGAATACCATTATCTGCTTGTGGATCTGATTCGGAATCCAGATGGAAAGTTATATACATATGAAAGAATACTGCCGGTTGTGCCAAGTGGAGCAGCAGTGGCGGTGACGATTCAAAACGGATTGTTTGTGCTCCTGCGGCAATATCGGCACGCGATTCGAACGAGTCAGTATAGTTTTCCACGTGGATTTGGAGAAAAGGAACTCTCACCGTACGAAAATGTCAAAAAGGAAGTGCACGAAGAAATCGGTGCGACGGTTATCAAATGTGAATATTTGGGAGAGGTTGTCGCAGACAGTGGACTTTTAGCGAATAAAGTGGCGGTATTTGCGTGTCAGGTGGAAGGTGTTCAGAGGCGGTATGCCTACGAAGGAATTGAGGATGTGGTGTTTCTTTCAGCAGAAGAATTACGGAAATGGATTGCGGAGGGAAAGATTACGGATGGTTTTACACTGTCGGCATATAGCTTGTATTGTGCAAAGAATCCAAATGTGTGAACTGTGACTATGTAAAAATTTACTTTTGGAAAATATTGACAAAAAAACTTGCAATCTTGTAGAGAATATCATATGATAATAACGATTATATGGATTGTTACTATTAGATTAGGCGAGACCAGGGAAAGAGTTTTAGATAGCTCCTGTAAAGTGGGGGACTATTTAGAATGTCCTTGGTCTTTTCTTTTTTAACAGGACAGATTCAGGAAAGGATGAAAGAGGAATGAAAAAGATTGCAAAACAAATGTTGACAGGATTACTGGCGATTGCAATGGTTTTAACAATGGGAACGCCGGCAATTCCAAAGGTTTATGCACAGGACAACACTCAGGTGGAATACGAGATTTATCCGAATCCACATGACATGTCCTACCAAGAGGGAGAATATGTTATTCGCCCGGAAGTGAATGTAGTTTTTGAAGAGAAAATTGATGAAGCTACACAGAACAGAATGAATGAAGTTCTGGAAGCGAAAGACAAGAATATCACTGTGACAGCAGAAAAAGCAGAAGGTAAGACAAACATTTTAGTTGGTACCTACAATTCAAAAGGTTATGTAGACAACTATGTGAAGGAGAACTACAACGTAGATGCAAGCTTGTTTGAGCATTATGGTTCTTATTTTCTGGCATCCAACAATGATGAGATCGTCATTTTAGGTGTGGATACAGATGCAGCATTCTACGGAATTACATCATTAAAACATATCTTTAATCAGATGGACGGGTCTACAATCCGCAATTTCGAGATGAGAGATTATGCAGATGTAAATATTCGTGGATTTATCGAAGGCTATTATGGAATTCCATGGTCTAATGAAGACCGCATGTCTTTGATGAGATTTGGTGGAGACTTCAAGATGACTTCTTATATCTTTGCGCCGAAGGATGACCCATATCATTCTGCAAAATGGCGTGAGCCATACCCGACAGATAAATTGGAAGAAATCAAAGAGATGACAGAAGTCGGAAATGCATCAAAATGTCGTTTTGTATGGACAATCCATCCATTTATGAACGGTGGTATCACAGAGGCAACATATGACGCAGATATCCAAAAGATTAAAGATAAATTTAATCAGTTGTACAATGTCGGAGTGCGTCAATTTGGTGTGCTGGGAGATGATGCAGGAAATCTTCCTAGAAAAGTTGTAATTAGAGTTATGAATGACTTGCAGAAATGGGCAGATGAAAAAGGCGATGTATATGATCTCGTATTTTGTCCGCAAGGCTACAACCATTCATGGCAGGGAAATTATTCTGAATTAAATGAATTAGATGAAGGTTTCCCGGAAGATGTTCGTATTTTTTGGACAGGTGAAGCAGTGTGTCAGCCAATCGAGCAGAAGACACTGGATCACTTTAGAAGGCATAATTTACCGGAGGGCAAGACAGAACGTCGTGCACCGTTATTCTGGTTAAACTGGCCTGTAAATGATATCAATCATGGACGTATGCTGATGGGAAAAGGTGTGCAGCTTCACACAGATATCAATGTAAATGATATTTACGGAGCAGTGACAAACCCAATGCAGGAGTCAGAGGCTTCTAAGGTTGCGATTTTTGCAGTTGCAGATTATGCATGGAATGTAAAAGGATTCGAGGTAGATAAGAGCTGGGAGGATTCTTTCAAATACATTGAAGCAGATGCGACAGAAGAATTACACACACTGGCAAAACATATGTCGAATCCACAGCCAAACGGACACGGTTTGGTGTTGCCGGAATCAGAAGAATTACAGCCGTTGTTGAACGAATTTAAGACAAAACTGGACAACAATGAATCTGTAAAAGAAGTTGGAGCAAGATTGATGCAGGAAATGGATGTCATCATCGACGCTTGTGATGGTTTCCATGCAAAAAGCAAAAATGAAGCGCTCAAAGATGAGTTACTGCCATTTACAAATTCACTGAAAGAATTATGTAAATCAATCCGCTCATTTGTAGAAGCGCAGATTGCAATTGAAAATGATGATATGTATGCAGCGTTTAACAGCTACACAGCAGGAAGCTCAAGCTTTAAGACATCAAAGACATTTACAAAGCCAATGATCAATGGAAATCCACAGGTAGTATCACCAGGTTCTACACACTTGATTCCATTAGCAGAAAAATTAGAAAAGAAACTATCCGGTCCAATCAATGATTATGTATCCGGTGAGGGAGAAAATCCGCTGGTGATCACAGCAGAGTCAAGCTTTGATACATGGTATTCCGGAAATATTAACAATATTATCGATGGCGATGAAAAGACACATGCATGGCACAATGGCGAAGAAGCGGCAGGACAGTACTACCAGGTAAATTTCAGTAAACCAAGTACAGTTTACGGTGTGCATATTTTAAATGGTGCAAATCAAAGCGGAAAAGCTCAGGATACATTTGGAAAGGCAAAAGTAAAATACAAAGTATCCGGAGAAGACACATGGAAAGACTTAACAGATAAAGAATACGGTCCATATGCAGAGCGTGTAGATGTATCCGGTATCGAGATTGAGAATGTTGTGGCAGTACGTTATGAATGTACACAAAAAGGCTCAGGCAATAAATGGCCATCTATGAGAGAATTCAAAGTATCCACAACACCGGAGACAGGAGTTGAGTTTACGAAAGAAGTCATCCGTACACAGGACGGATGGGCTCCGTATCAAGGAGAAGAAAGTAACTTGATTGACGAAAATACACAGACATCAATCTGGTATAATGTAAGACAGAATGGAAATCCGGCAAATACTACAATCAAAGGTGACTATGTCGGAGTGAAATTATCACAGCCAATCACGTTAGGTAAAATTGATATTTTACAGGGTAAGAATGACAATGATGGTGATTACTTCAAGAATGTAAAATTGCAGTATTCAGTAAATGGAACAGACTGGAAGGATATTCCGGGTGTAGAGCCGTTTAAAAATACAAGACATATTCAGGTAGATCTTTCGGACAAAAACATCGAGGCACAGTATGTTCGTCTGGAAAATCAGGAAAATCAGGAGAGCTGGATTGCTTTCAGAGAATTTGATGTAGATGCAAAAGTATTTTACAATGCGAAAGCATATACAAACGTAGATGCATATAAAGACTTTGGGGCAAACGTATTTGCAGATTCAGCAGAGCTGGCTCCACAAAATGACATTGCGCTGGAGAAAGATCAATATATCGGTCTGAAATTAGATCGTGTACATGAGATTACAACGATTGAGAAGCAGTTAAAAGATGCAGACGGTATTACATTAGAAGTATCGAAAAACGGATACGAATGGACTGAGTATGCAGCTGGAAAGAATGTAGATGCACGTTATGTACGTCTCATCAACAAGACAGATGCGAAGAAAACATTCGATATTCAGAAGCTGTCATTGAAGACATTTGAGATTTATGAAAAATCACTTGTAGCTGATCAGACAACGTTTGCAATCGGTGAGGCGGCAAGCAATCCGGCAACAAACCTGTTTGACGGAGACCGCACGACACAGGTTATCTATCAGGGAAGCCAAAATCAGGGCGCAAAATTTGTCTATGATCTGGGACAGACAATTGACCTGAAGACATTGAAAGTAGTATGTAGAGACAGTGAGATTGATTTCCCACGTCACGCAAAGATTTCAGTATCAACAGATGGTCAAAAGTGGACAGATGTGATGACAATCGGTAATCAGGATAAAGAAAATGAAGGCGAAGCTTCAAACGAAGATAATATCAATGATGTACTTCCGTTACATGAGACTTCCTACAATGCAAAATTGGAAGAAAATATCAACCAGAAAGCTCGTTTTATCAAGTTTGAGATTACAAGAACAAAAGTAGGTTCAGATAAATGGGTGAGATTCCAGGAATTTGAGATCAATGGCGGTGAGTATATGCCGACAGTGAACGACCCGACATTTGAAAGTGACTGTCTGGATACAAGAAACGGAAAATATGCATACATGGTAGATGCTGATCTGTCTACAGCATTTGTTCCGGCAAAAGAAACAGGAACATTGAACTATACAGTTTCTGACAATAACAATGTCAATGTGATTAAGATCATTCAGGGAGCAGACGCAATTTCCAATGCGACTGTAAAAGCCCGTACATTGAAAAATCCGGATAAATGGATTACACTTGGAACGCTTGCACAGACAGTAAATGAGTTCGTATTAGAAAAAGATACCGTTCTCTTAGATGTGAAATTAGAGTGGAAAAATGTGACACCATCTATCACAGAATTAGTATTTGCAAAAACAGATACTGTGAATGTGGACAAAGCAGAACTGAAAAAGCTGTTAGACAACAAAGAAGATACTTCTTCTTGGACAACAGACAGTAAGCAGGCATATGATGCGGCAATTGCAGCAGGTCAGAAAGTATATGACAGCGAACATGCAAGCAAAGGAAGCGTTGACAGCGCAGTACTTGCAATTAAAAATGCAGTGGCAGACAAAGAGTTGAAAGGCGATATGTCAAAATTGCAGGCAGCATTGGACAAGGCGCTGAAAGATTCTGAGAACTACACAGCAAGAACATGGCGTGTATACAGCAACGCAGTAAGTGCGATTGAAACAGCAATGGAAAATGCGGATAATACATCAGTAGCAGATGTAGAAAAATTACTTGCAGATTTAGAGGCGGCAAAATCAGCGCTTGTATACAATCCGTCTGCAATGGAAGAATGTATGCTCGCAGTGCAGGCAGAAAATGACTTTATCAATGCAACAGATAAATCTATCTATACAGAAGAGTCTTGGAATAATTTTGTTGCGGCAAAAGAAGCAGTGGAACAGCTGATTGAAAAGAACAAGACAACACCGGTACACCCATCAGAATTTAAAGATGCATTGAAAGCGTTGAAAGATGCAAAAGAGGGATTGACTTTTGTACCGGTAGCACCTGTATCAAAAGAAGTGTTGTCTGGATTGATTAAAACAGCGGAAGGTTTAGATGCACAGCTTTATACAAAAGACAGCTATCAGGCATTGACAGAAGCACTTAACGCTGCAAAAGCAGAATTTGACAGAACAGACAGTACAGAGGAGTCTGTAAAAGCGGCTGTTGACAAATTAGATGCAGCGATCAAAGCGCTTGTGACAAGAGCAAATGGTGAGGAAGTGAAAGCTTATATCAATGGTATTGAGTTGAAAGATGCCTCAAAATACACAGAGGAATCTTACAAGGTATATAAAGATGCATATCAGAAACTTTGTGGAGTATTAGATCGTCTTGACAATGTTTCACAGGAAGAATATCTGAAACTGAGAAATGCATTTGAGACAGCGGAAGCAAATCTTGTGGAGAAAGATGCTGCTAAGCCAGAACAACCAAAACCAGATAAACCACAGCAGGATCAGAAACCAGATTCGGATGACAAGCATGAAGTTCACACAGGTGACACAACAGAAAGTAGTCTGCCAATGGCATGGTTGCTTGCAAGTGTTGTCGCAGTGGGCGGAATATTGATCAGCAAAAAGAAAAGAGTAAAATAGTGAATTCTAACGAGGGAGAGCGGTATGCTCTCCCTTTTCAGATGCTGAAATGTATGTTAGAATAGGGCAAAGCATTGACAGAAGACAGGAGTGTGTAGATATGGACCAAAAGTGGGATATGGAGATTTTGTCAGTTGAAAAGTTTGCGGAAAGATACGAGGAATTATTTCATAGAAGTTTTGAGTCAAGCAAACTGCATTACATTCGTTTCTGCAAGGCGGAAAATTGGAGTCAGGCAGTGGAGGGGACGTTTGCAATTCCGCAAAAAGAACATTTACGAGGAGAAAAAACAGCATTTGGATACTGTGTATTACCGAACCGATTTATTTTTATTGAGTACGAGACAAAGATAGAACCGATGCTGAGAGAGATGAAGGACTATCCGAATATAGATGCGGCATCTCCGTTGCAGTTTCTGTTCAAATTTATGGAATATCTGCTGGAAGATGATATGATTTTTTTGCAAGGATATGAAGATAATTTGGAGGATCTCGAGGATGAACTGTTAAATAACAATCTGGAAGATTTTAACCGCACGATTCTGGCTATCAGAAAAGAACTTTCTGTGCTGAGTTCCTATTATGAACAATTATCCGATATGGGAGAGACGCTAAAGCAGAATGCGGCCGAGCAGGGGGCTGAGAAAGAAGAGTTATTATTTTCTTTGTTATGTGAAAGGGCGGGATGGTTTTATTCGACTGTCCAGGAATTGAAGGAGTACTCCATGCAGCTTCGGGAGATGCATCAGACACAGGTGGATATCAGACAGAATGAGATTATGAAATTTCTCACGATCGTGACAACCATATTTATGCCACTGACACTCATTGCAGGATGGTATGGTATGAATTTTGTCCATATGCCGGAGCTTTCATTGCGGTATGGATATGTGGTTATTTGCGGCATCTGTCTGCTGATTGTGTTGATTGAGATATGGTTCTTTAAAAAGAAAAAATGGTTTTAGAAAATAAGGAGAAAAAGATGGGAATAGAAATACAATTTTTAGACTGGCTACAGACGTTACATAGTCCAATAGTTGATAAAATGATGCTTGGGATCACGCACCTTGGAGATGCGGGAATTTTTTGGATCGTGTTGGCGGTCATTCTGCTTTTGATCCCGAAAACGAGAAAGAGCGGATTGATCGTGGCAGCGGCATTATGCATTGATGTCATTGTGTGCAATGGAATTTTAAAAAATCTGTTTGCCAGAACGAGACCGTTTGATGTCAATGAGGCAGTGCAGCTTTTGATTACAGCGCCAAAAGATTTTTCGTTTCCGTCAGGACATACGGCTGCATCTTTTGCGGCGGTTGCGGCGCTTTATTTTGCGGGGAAGAAAAAGCTTTGGAAGGTCTCGCTTGTGCTTGCTGTTTTGATTGCATTTTCACGAATGTATCTGTATGTGCACTATCCGACAGATATTTTAGGCGGAGTGCTTGTCGGGCTTGGAGCCGGAGCGGCAGGTTATTATCTTGTTATCACATTGCAAGAACGAATTGGAAGGAGGAAGAAAAATGGCTCAGACGAACTGTGAGAGTTGTATGAATTACGAGTATGACGAAGAATATGATTACTATGTATGTATGAAAAATCTGGATGAAGATGAGATGTATCGGTTTGTTCGGGGAGAATTTCGGGATTGCCCGTACTATCAGTTCGGAGACGAATATCAGATTGTGAGAAAACAGATGTAAAAAGGCTGTGTGCAGTGACACAGCCTGACACATTCTGAGACTTATAATTCATCAATCATTTTTTGAAGACCTTCATAGAATCTGCCAATATGAACGCCGTCGATTATGCGGTGATTGACTTCCACGGACATTCCGAGTGTCTCACGACCGTTTTGGGCCATGATCTTTCCCCAGGTGATTCGTGGAATCATATCATCGATATCCAGATTACGTTCATGGGTACATCCGGTAAGGTCAAGCCACGGAAGACAGGACATATAGATCAGCTCGTCGCCTTCTTCGGTCTGGTCAATAAACGTCGTCTGTGTATGACTTTTTTCTTTTGCAATACGGCAGAATTTTTCCATGGAATCCTGGCAGCGGACAGTGACAATATAGAACTGTTCACTGTCTTTTTTTATGTCTGTAAAACTTGGAATCCGCTCTTCTAAAAGTGCAACTTTTCCATCATGGATTGTATAGCGGAAATTTTCCACTTGATTTATCGCTTTTGTAACCAGGTAGGTCAGTGCATAATAGAAAGAAATACCATGGCTTTTGGTGTATTTGTGAAGCTGCGTGACATCCACACGGAAAGTTGTACTGTAAAATGGATGATCCACAGTAGAAAAAAAGTCAAATAATTCTGCTTGTGACCAAACTAATTTGTCAATATATTTCATAACAACTCCTCCTGAAAATATTTATTATATTATAAAACAACAAAAAAGAATGTTCGATAAATAAATTTATTGTCAAAGTTGACAATGCATAATAGCGGTAGTATCATCGAAAGAGGAAAGAATAGAAAAAAGAAGCTAAGATGAAGGAGAGGTTATGGTGAAAAAAGGAATCAAACAGTTTCTTGCAGGGATGTGCGCAGTGTTGGTCATGCCGACCGGAACTGTACAGAATGTGCTTGCAAAAGAGTCGGAACAGGCATTGCCGGTATCCGCGGAAAAGTCGATCAATCAAGAATTGAAATTATGGTATACTTCGCCGGCTAAGATCGACACAGCAGAAACAAATGGCGGCGAGTGGATGCAGCAGTCCCTGCCTTTGGGCAATGGAAATCTGGGAAATCTGATTTTTGGAGGGATTGCAAAGGAAAGGATTCATTTTAATGAAAAGACGCTTTGGACAGGTGGACCTTCATCAAGTCGTCCAAATTATCAGTTCGGGAATAAGGCAACAGCGTATACCGATACGGAGATTGAGGAGTATCGAAAGCTTTTAGATGACAAATCTACAAATGTATTCAACGATGACAAAAGTCTTGGCGGTTACGGAATGGGGGCAAAGATTAAGTTCCCGGGAGAGAATAATCTGAACAAAGGAAGTTATCAGGATTTCGGAGATATCTGGCTTGATTTTTCCAAGATGGGAATCAATGATAACAATGTAAAGGACTACCGCAGAGAGCTGGATATTCAGACCGGAATTGCGGCGACAGAGTTTTCTTGCAAAGACGTGACATATAAGCGGGAACATTTTGTGAGTAATCCGGATCAGGTGATGGTGACAGAGCTTTCTGCATCTGAAAAAGGAAAACTTGATTTGAATGTAAAAATGGAGCTTAATAATAGTGGTTTAGAAGGGAAGACCACTTTTGATGAAAAGAATCAGACATGTACGATCGAAGGAAAGGTAAAGGACAATGATCTGAAGTTTTGCACAACGATGAAGCTCGTTCTGACAGGTGGAAAACTGAGCGCAGATGAAAAGAATCAAGTCTATCAGATTCAGGATGCAGATTGCGTGATGATCGTGATGGCGGCAGAGACGGATTATAAGAATGATTATCCGACATATCGGGATAAGAACAAAGATTTGAAAAAAGTAGTCGCTGACCGTGTGAACAATGGAACGAAGAAATCCTATGATGAGTTGAAGGAAACACATATCGCAGACCATCAGGGATTATTTGACAGAGTAAGTCTGGATTTGGGAGAACAGCGCACATCAGTACCGACGAACCAGCTTGTGGATGAATATCGAAATGGAAATTATTCGCATTATCTGGAAGTGCTGGCATTTCAATATGGACGTTATCTGACAATCGCAGGTTCAAGAGGAACACTTCCAAGTAATTTAGTTGGATTGTGGACAGTTGGCAACTCTGCGTGGACAGGAGACTACCATTTCAATGTGAATGTACAAATGAATTACTGGCCGGTTTATGCAACGAATCTTGCAGAATGTGGGACAACGTTTGTAGATTATATGGATAAGTTAAGAGAGCCGGGACGCCTGACTGCGGAGAGAGTGCACGGAATTGAAGGAGCAGTGAAAAATCATACCGGATTTACCGTACATACAGAGAACAATCCGTTTGGTATGACAGCGCCGACAAATGCACAGGAATACGGATGGAATCCGACAGGGGCTGCATGGGCAATCCAAAATCTTTGGTGGCATTATGAGTTTACACAGGATGAGGCATATCTGAAGAATACGATTTATCCGATTATGAAAGAGGCAGCTCTGTTTTGGGATTCATATCTCTGGACATCGGAGTATCAGAAAATTAACGATGAGAACTCGCCATATAACTGCCAGAACAGACTTGTAGTTGCACCAAGTTTTTCAGAGGAACAGGGACCGACAGCAGTTGGAACAACTTATGACCAGTCGCTTGTGTGGGAGTTGTACAATGAATGTATCAAGGCAGGAAAAATTGTCGGAGAAGACGAAGCACTTTTGAAATCATGGGAAGAAAAGATGCAAAAACTGGATCCGATTGAGATCAATGATACAAATGGAATCAAGGAGTGGTATGAGGAGACACGTGTCGGACAGAAGAACGGTCATAACCAGTCTTATGCACAGGCAGGAGATCTTGCAGAAATCGAAGTTCCAAACAGCGGATGGAATATCGGACATCTGGGAGAACAAAGACATGCATCTCATTTGGTAGGTCTGTTCCCGGGAACATTGATCAACAAAGACAATGAAGAGTATATGAATGCGGCAATCCAGTCTTTAACAGAGCGTGGAGAATACTCTACCGGCTGGTCAAAGGCAAATAAGATTAACCTTTGGGCAAGGACAGAGAATGGAGAGAAAGCATATACACTTTTGAATCATCTGATTGGAGGAAATTCTTCCGGGCTTCAGTACAATCTATTTGATTCTCATGGTTCCGGCGGTGGAGACACTATGATGAATGGAACTCCGGTATGGCAGATTGACGGTAACTTTGGCCTGACATCCGGTGTGGCAGAGATGCTTGTACAGTCACAGTCCGGATATACACAGTTTCTTCCGGCAATTCCAAGCGCATGGGAAGAAGGAAGCGTACAGGGACTGAAAGCAAGAGGCAACTTTACAATTGGAGAAAAGTGGGCAAACGGCGTGGCGGAGACATTTACGGTATGCTATGACGGAGACAAAGAAAGCAGTACATTTACAGGATCTTATGAGGATATCACTTCTGCAAAAGTATATGCTGATGGAAAAGAAATTGAAGTGACAAAAGAAGAAGAAACAGGTCGTATTTCTTTTGAAGCGAAAGCAGGAAAGACGTATACAATTGATATGTCTGAGACGAATGTGGAGGAATTGAAAGAGAAGGCAACAGCATTTTTAAAACAACTCCATCCGGATCTGATCAAGATTAAAGAAGAACTGCAGTCGGCGATTGACCGTTCTTCAAAAGAACTGGGAAGTATTCTGACAAAAGCAAAACAGATGGATCAATTATACCGCACATATCTGCAAGAAGCAGAGAACGTATATTATCTGACTGATCAGGAAGGGCTTGCCTACAATGAGATTGATACTATTTACAATCAGTTGAGAGAATTGCGCAATACGTTGCTGGAAAACACAGGGGATATGGAATACTATCAGAAGGCAGAAAGTCAGCTTACTGATACCGCGGCACAATTAGAAAAACAGATGGAGAACCGGGTGATTTCATTTAGTAAAGATTCCGGAATCATTGGGGAGGACCGGACGCTTACTTTGAGTAAGAGTGAGAATGCTAAAAATTATGAGATCCGCTATACAACAGATGGAAGTGTTCCGAGAAAGACATCAGAAAACTACGAGAAACCACTTCAGTTGAGTAATCAGGAGGACACTGTTGTCAGAGCAGCATTGTTCTATAAAGAGCAGAGAGTCAGTCCGGTATATACAAAGAAATATATGACAGAAGGTATTTCCGTTAAAGATTTGGTAGTATCCCATGAAAACCATTGGGGAGATACTTATGCAAAAGAGAAGATGATTGACGGAAATCCGGCGACAAGATGGGCATCAAAAGGTGTAGATACTTCCAAACCGATGGAGCTCACATTGACATTTGCAAAAGCAGAGCTACTCAGCCAGATGAAATTTGACCTCTTTGTGTCAAGAAATAATGCGATTGGTGCATTTGAAATTCAAGCGCTTGTGGATGGAACCTACCAGACAGTGTACGAAGGTACAAAGATGGGGGATATCAATGATAAGGTGGGAGATGTAGATGGAAACAGCGAAGGGTATCATGCATATTACTTAGCGGAATTTCCGGAGATCAATACGGATTCTGTAAAAGTGATACTGAAAGCAGGATTCTTAGGCGAACCATCTCTGTATGAGGTGACACCACTTTGTGCAGGTGTTCCGGCAGATAAAGCTGGTGACGCAGCAGAATTGGAGAGCATGATTGGATTGGCAGAGGAAGCAGACCGTACATCAGACTATTATGTAAATGCACCGCAGGAACTAAAAGATGCATTTGAAGAAAGCATTTCAGATGGAAAAGAAATGTTGAAAGCATCACAGGATTTGATGGATTCCAGAACCGAATTTTTATCAAATAGATATGACCGTCTTGGCTTTGGGGAGACAGATAAATCGGCGCTGGAGACATTGATTGCACGGGCAGAAGAAGCGCTGAAAGGCGAGTATACAAATGAGTCGTTGTACCAGTTAAAGAAAGTGCTTGCGGAAGCAAAAGAAGTTTTGGCTGATGAGAGTGCAAAGCAGCCAACAGTCGATCAGACAGCGCAGAAACTGCAAAAAGCATTAGATAACTTGGAACAGGGAGGATTTGAAGAGATACAGGTTCCTTCAGGAGAGCTGCAAGGCTCTGACAAATGGATTCAGGCAGGTAAATTCAAGGCGGCAGCAGATGACAATGCGGGACCGTTGACCTATGAATTTACCGGACATTTCATACAGGTTCCGACTGTAAAAGGAGATGACCACGGAGTCATTCGGGTGACGATTCAGGATCAATCCGGAAAACAAATTTATCAGGAAGAGATTGATACATATGCGCAAAACCGAGTGGAAGGAACAGAGCTGATGCAGAAGGAATTTGCAGAAGGCTCGTATACGATTCAGTTTGAGCGAGTGGGAAAAAGCCCACAGGCACAGGATAAAAGAGGCTGGGTTGAGGTTGGCGCACTGACGATCCGGAAAGAAAAGAAAGAAACGGTGGATAGAAGCAAGCTTGAAGAAGAATTGAAGCTTTGTGAGGGTCTGAATGAAAAAGAGTATACAACAGAAAGTTGGACTGCGCTTCAAGAAGTTGTAAAAAGTGCAACAGAACTTTTGAAAAAACCAGATGAAGAGACCTGTACATCTGAGATGAACGATAAAGCATCGGAAGTAGAAGCGGCAAGGGCAAATCTCCAGAAAGTGACGGTAGATATATCGGAACTGAAAGAGGTCATTAAGATAGCGAAAGCAATTTCTTCGGAGGGATACACAAAAGAAAGTTTTGAGGCACTGCAGCAGGGTATCAGAGAAGCAGAGGCATTGTTAAATGGCACATATACACAGGATGAGGTAAATGAAAAGACGGCCATTTTGAAACAGCGAATCAGCGGACTGCGTGCGGATAAGACTGCACTTCAAGAAAAGTATGATGAGATTAAAGATATGACACAAGGTCAGGCGACGGATGAGTCATGGAAAGAGTTTACAGGACTTAGAGAACAGGCGAAAAATGTATTGGACAATCCAAATGCAACACCGAATGAGGTATCTGAAATCTTAGAAAAGCTGAACAAATTTGAATTTACATACAAGGATAAAGAGAGCGGAGAAGAAGATAAAAAGGATCCGAATCCGGGCACTTCGGGAGATTCCGAACAACAGGGAACTTCTGATACATCTCACAAAAAGGAGAGTGTAAAAACGGGAGACACTACAGCCATTGCTGTTCCAGTCGCAGGAATTGTGGGAGTGGCAGTATTGTTGTATGTGATGAGAAAAAGACGAAAAATAGAATCATAATATGTAAAGCGGCTATGAGGCAAACTCACAGCCGCTTTCATTATACGTTATATCTGATAGCAATACGCTCCATTTTCTTTGACTCCATAAAAATCGGCAAAGGAAAGATGGAAAATATCTTGTTCTTTTCCGGATAAATCAATCTGATTTTTGATTAAATACTGATAAATACCGGAATAGTCAATTTTTCCCTGTAGTAAGATGCTGTCAAGCTTTCCATCTCTGATGATGGCACGTCTGTAATTGTGAGCATCTTCCTCCTCAAGCACGATATCGCCTTCCTCGGCAACACCGCGACCGAGGGAGAGTGTGACGAGCCCGTAGAAGTTCATTGTGTTTTTCATGGCGTAGCGGTCTGTGTATTCCGCCTGTATTCCGCACATATTGAGCGCAGCAATCTGTCCCTGCTTCATTGCATTTGGCCAGATTCCGGAAAGACCGGTTACATCTCCTGCCGCATAAATATTCGGGCAGTTTGTTTCCATGGTATCAGAAACCTGAATAAAGCGGTCTACATGAATTGGAGTATCAAGGGCACATTCCACGGCAGGGCGGACACCGGCTGCAACGATCACCAGGTCGCAGTCAATTTTCGTTCCATCATCAAGGAGAACAAAATCAATTGCGCCGGCTTCGTTCATATGTGTCTCTGATGCTTTTTTGCCGAGAAGAAATTTGCAGCCATGTGATTCGAATAAAGTTCTGTACGCATTGCCGGCGGTCTCATTCAGCTGGATCGGAAGAATGCGGTCTGCCATCTCTACAACGGTTACATCTTTCCCCCGCTCTAAAAATGCGTATGCAGCGTCCATGCCGACCAATCCGGAACCAACTACAAGGATACGGTTCGCCTGATCAGCAAGAGACCGGATTGCCTGCGCATCAGACAGGTGACGAAGGCCAAAGACATTATTAGCTTCCCGAAACTGTCCGACCGGAGGAATAAAGCTGTTTGCTCCGGTTGCAATCAGCAGACGGTCATAGGAACAGCAGGTGTTATCATTGAGAACAACGACCTGTTCTGCGGTGTCGATGGTGCGGACAGAGACACCGTTTCTCCATTGAATCCGATAAGTCTCAAAAAAGTCCGGCTCTACAAAGGACAACGTATCCTCATTACGCTCATGACTCAGATAGCGGTGGAGCATACAGCGGGAATGTACATGCTCATCCGTTGAAATCATTGTGATAGCAGCATCCGGGTCATTTTCACGGATTGTTTTTGCGGCGGTGATACCGGCAGCGCCGACTCCGATAATTACATGAATCATAAAGACACCTCCTCAACATAGATTGCTTTCTTTGGACAGGATTTCACGCAGTTTGGCTTTGCATCGTCCTTCATACAAAAATCACATTTGACGACTTTTGTATGGGTTGCGGTGTCTGCTTTTAAAACGCCGTAAGGACAGTTCATGACACACATAAAGCAAGAGCCGCATTTTTTTTCGTCGTAAGAGACAATTCCCGTTTCCGGATCTTTGGAGAGGGCGCCGCTCATGCAGGACATGACACACTCCGGTAGATCACAGTGTCTGCAGAAAATCGGGCGGTAACTGCCGTCCGGCATTTTTTCAATGTGATTGCGAGATTCATTGTGAATATCCGTAAGGTCTAAGTCATAGACGGTTCCAGGGGTATCCCTGTGTGCCTGCATACAGGCGACGGTGCAGTTTTTACAGCCGTCACAGAGAGAGGCATTGATCATAATTCTTCTCATAGCAGCACCTCCTATATCTGTAAGCCCTGACGTTTTTCTAAAATGATCTGTTCCAAAATATCGGCAGAGGCTTTTGCGTCATCGTTGATAATCACCTGTCCGCCGGTCAGTTCTTTCATATCCTCTGTCAGAACCTTCACGGCAGTCTTGCTTCCGGTTACAAATGGAGGAAGTCCAAGGTGAAGCGGAAGACCGAGAGCCAATCCGAAACATCCGTCAGCCAGTGCCTGCTCTTCCAGCCATTGAGCGGCAGACAGAACGAGCGGGAGCTGAGGAAGGTCAACACCAAGTTCTGCGGCAATCTCTGTCGCAACAATTTCAAGACGTCCGATTGCAAGGCAAGGACCAAAATTCAAAACAGGCGGAATATTCAGTTTCTGACAGACTGCACGCAGGCGAGGTCCGGCTAATTCGGCAGCCTCCGGTGTCATCAGGCCACAGTTTTCGATTCCTCCTGAAGAACATCCGGCTGTCAGAACAAGAATATCGCGCGAAATCAATTCTTTTGTAAGTTCCACGCTTAAGACATCGTGTCCGCCGGCTGTTAAGTTTGAGCAGCCTACGACACCGGCAATTCCCTTAATCTCACCTGCTGCGAGCAGTTCAATGAGAGGAGTCCATTTCCCACCGAGGAAGGATTTTAAGGAGCCTTCGCTTACACCGGTTAACGTATGGTCATTTCCATGCTCTTCCATCAGATTGAGCGGAACGCATCCTCGTCTTTCTTTGTAAGCTTCCACAATTTTATCGATGATGAGATCACTTTGTTCTGCGCGGTGTTCAAATTCAAATGGCATCAGTTCTGCATTTGCTTTTTTCGCTACATCATCCAGACAAATCTGTTTGATCTTCAGCTCGTCACAGATTGGCTCGATACCCGGAAGTGTACAGTTGAATTCGGACAAAACTGCATCAATTGCTCCGGTTGCGAGAATTGCTTCGCTTGTGTAGTTATTACCGGCATGTCCGTCGAATACTTCTGTATAATGAGCGCCACGGAGTTGTAGATCCTGTCCCACACAGGTACATCCAACCAACTTGAACCCTTTTGCGCCGGCTGCCAAAGCTTTCTTTTTTGCCTCTTCGGAGATGAGTTTTTCCTGCAGATCGACAAAAATCGTATGCTGATGTCCGGTGATCATGATATTGATGTAATCCGGATCAATGACACGAAGTCCGACCGGAGCAAGACGAAGTTCTGGCTGACCAAGAAGTACGTCATTGAGAAGGTTGGTCAGTGTCAGTCCGTATACGCCTGTTGAAATTCCAAGTTTTAGACAGTCAGTGAGCATATTGACAGGGTCAGAGTTTAAGTTTGTGGAACATTTAACCACACCTTTGAAAACTTCTGCTTTTGCACCGCCTGGCATGATACCGAGTTCTTTCCAGCGCTTGATGCGCGGAGCATATGCGATTTTTTCAATCAATTCAGCGGATACATATTCAGGCTTATATAAATCAGCAAGAACGGAGTCGGCGACTTTCTCAGCTTTCACATAGATATCCTCATCTGTGATACCGAATAATTCAGCAAGATGATCCAAAGATTTCAATCCTTTTAATTCACCGCGGATCTGAGCTGTTTTTTTCAAATTCAATGCGGTATTTTCAACAATATGTATATAACATCCGCTGCCGGAAGCGACTGCTCTTAAAAAGTTTCGGGTGACGATCGTGTCTGCGTTGGCGCCGCAGATACCTCTTGGAGCCTCCGGAGTGATACGGCAAGGCCCGTTAGAGCAGAGACGGCAACAGACACCTTGAAGACCAAAGCCACATTTGGTACTCTGACCCTCCACACGGTGATGAGAAGTTTCCACTGGGAGCGAACGGATAAATCCTTCTAAAGGTTTATCGGCGCTTTTGCAAGTTGTACATCCATAACATTGATTCATGGTAAAATCCTCCTTTTAAACTTGACTAAAATAGTAAAGATTAGGCCTGAAAAATATGCCTGGCACATTTTTCGAGTATACAAATTATCCGAAAAATAATTCAGATAAAGATTTCTGACGCATCTCCTGCAAAAGCATGGATTGCAGGCGGCAGAATTCCCGATGTACCAGACATGGTTTTTGCTGATTGTTCATAGAACAGTGATAGCCGTCTTTCATACACTCTAAAAGCAGAATGTCAGGGTCTACGGCGGCACAGATGTCATAGAGAGAAATCTCAGATAATGTCCGGTTCAGACAATATCCGCCATTTGTGCCGCGGCAACTTTTTAAAAGACCCTGTTTTTCCAGTTTTCTGGTAATTTTGTATGTCATTGCAGAAGGAAGCTGCTCTGCTGCACAGATATTGGAGACACTGACAAGTTCTCCGTCTGAGAGCGCTCTCATAATTCGGATCGCATAATCACATTCTTTTGTAAACAGCATAAAATACATACCTCCTGAGTCATTTCGCCCAATCCTGTTCGGGTTGTATTTACTATATAATACTGGATAAAAATGGTCAAGTATATAGAGACTACTTGTAAAAAAACGGTAATATAGACAAAAACAGGAGGCATTTGTCTATGTTTTAACAAATAAAATTATACAACATTAACAAAACAAACCATTGTGTGTTACAAGAATCTTCGAAGTGGAATGGTTATCACACGCAGTATGGCATAGAAGATCTTTTTTCCAAAACTCAAATCTTTGGAGTGATAGTTTTCACCGTAATCATATTCTCCGTCATTTCCCATTGTTTTGCTGTATGTTTTGTCGCGTTCCATTTCAGTTTGGATGATGGAATTTAACTCCGGGCAGTCCACTGCAAGCATCAGTTCGGTGTCCTGATAGGTGCTTCGCATATCCATATTATAAGAGCCGACAATGCTCATGCGGTCATCAATCAAAACAGCTTTTGTGTGACAGGAATGAGCTCCCATAAATTCATAGACGCGGGCGCCGGTTTCCCAGATGTTTTTTTTCTGGTTCAGATAATCTGTGCATCCCCAAGGATTTGCACCGCTTGCCACATCATTTGTGATGATCTCCACCGGAATGTTCTTTTCGTGAAGTTCTGTCAGATCCTGATACATTTCTTTTCCGCAAATAATATAAGGAGTGTAGATACGCACCTGTCCGCCTTGCATCATGAGCTGATGAAGAGAATACCACATCCACGGCTCTTTGTTTTCGGACTTGATTGGATTGGAGAGCAAAGATACTTTATTTGTCTGCAGTGTGAGTGCTTCATAGTCCCATGTACTGTAAGCGTCCGGATATTTTTCTTTTAGAGAAGTGTACCGATTTTCTAGTTTTGCTTTACAGCTTTGAATCTTTTTGGTCATTTTTTTGCATGTATATTCTTTGCTGTCAGAAAGAGCCCAGACAGATTCAAAATAGTCAGTGAGCTGGCGAATGGAGGAAGAGTCGTTTTCTGCCGTCTCATAGACAAATAATTCACGATCAATATTTTTGGACCTGGAGTAGTCGCCGAGAAATAAATTTGTCGTATTTCTTCCGCCGAGCAGATACATTTTCTGGTCGACAATGACGTATTTGTCATGCATCCTTGCCTGTAAGTTCCAAGGTTTTAAAAGATTTATAGGATTGTAAATGCGAATGGATACGTTTTCGTGCGAGGCAAGTGCCTGAAACCAGGAATTTCGTTTTACATCTAAAAATCCGCTGATCCCGTCAACGAGAATGCGAACCGAGACGCCACGGTCAGCAGCGTGCAGCAGAGATGCCATCATATCCTGCCCTGATTTGTCCGCATTAAAATCAAAAGTAGAGAGGATGATTTCGTCTTTTGCCTCGTCAAGCATATGTAATCGGTACAATAAGGCATCTGTGTTGTCATTGATATATGCAACCCGTTCCGTACCGGCAGTATCACTGTAAAATGACTGTTTTGCGAACTTTTTCTGATAAGATACAGAGACATTCTTGTGTTGAATATATGGAATGGCAAGCAGCGCAATATAAATTAGCAAAAAGAGAAGTAAAATCTTTCCGATTGGAAAGCTTCTGAGTGAAAATAAGTGTTTCTTTTCCATAATAAAATCCCTCCTGTATGCTAGTATAAATCGAAATATACCTTTTGTGTTGGATTTGAAATATTAAATTTTTAGAAAGCGAGCTAACTTTTATAGGGCAGAGTGGGAACAGTGAGAAAAAATAAATTGACATTTCCCGATGAAGAACTTATAATGTAGGCATATTGGGTGTGTAACTGTACGGCAGGCATTAACCTTACATGAACGTTATTTTGGATGTTTTTGTAGGTTAATGCTTTTTTGTTGCATAAATACATGTAAAACTCCAAAGTATCTTCATAAGAGCCAAACGAGTCAACAAGAAAGGGGAAAAGAAAGGTGAAAGACAAGATTTTTGGTATTTTACAGAGAATCGGAAGATCTTTTATGCTTCCGATTGCAATTCTTCCGGTGGCGGGTCTGCTGCTTGGAATCGGAAGTTCGTTTACAAATGAGACAACAATTGCCACATACGGACTTCAGAAAATATTAGGAGACGGGACAGTGCTCCATGCACTGCTTACGATCATGAATAAGGTCGGAAGTGCGGTGTTTGATAATCTGCCATTGATTTTTGCGGTTGGTGTTGCAATTGGAATGGCAAAAAAAGAAAAAGAGGTTGCGGCATTATCTGCATTAATTGCATATTTTGTTATGAATGTGGCAATCAATGGTATGCTGGTAGTAACAGGGGAAATTACAGCGGATGGGCAGATTGCCAAAGATGTGCTGGAAGGAACAATCGCATCTGTATGTGGAATACAGTCTCTTCAGATGGGTGTATTTGGGGGTATCATTGTCGGACTTGGTGTTGCGGCGCTCCATAACCGTTTCCACAAAATCGCACTTCCGAATGCATTGTCATTTTTTGGAGGTTCCAGATTTGTTCCGATTATCTCTACAATTGTATATATGTTTGTTGGAATTGGTATGTATTTTGTGTGGCCGCCGGTTCAGAATGGCATCTATGCGCTTGGAGGGCTGGTTACAGGAAGCGGATATGCGGGAACTTTGATTTTTGGTATTATTAAGCGTGCCTTGATTCCGTTTGGACTGCATCATGTGTTTTATATGCCGTTTTGGCAGACAGGTGTCGGCGGAAGTATGGAAGTGGCTGGACAGGTTGTGCAGGGAGGTCAGAATATCTTCTTTGCCCAATTGGCGGATTCGGCGAATATCGCACACTTCAGTGCAGATGCAACCAGATATTTCTCAGGTGAATTTATATTTATGATCTTTGGACTTCCGGGCGCTGCGCTTGCGATGTACCGCTGTGCAAAACCGGAAAAAAGAAAAGCGGCAGGCGGATTACTGCTTTCAGCAGCATTGGCATGTATGCTGACGGGTATCACAGAGCCGTTGGAATTTTCATTCTTATTCGTGGCGCCGGCGTTGTTCGTTGTTCAGGTCATCCTGGCAGGTTCTGCGTATATGGTGGCGCATATGCTGAATATCGCGGTAGGACTTACATTTTCAGGAGGATTCCTTGATTTCTTCCTGTTTGGAATTTTACAGGGAAATGAAAAGACAAGCTGGATGAGAGTCATTCCGGTTGGAATTATTTACTTTATTTTATACTATGCGATTTTCACGTTTATGATCAAGAAGTTCAACTTTAAGACACCGGGACGTGAAGATGAGGATGCAGAGACAAAACTGTACACAAAAGCAGATGTAAATGCAAGAAAAGAAGGGAATCAGACGACATCAAATGAGGCACATATGGATCCGGTGAGTGCACTTATCACAAAGGGACTTGGTGGAAAGGCTAATATCAGTGATGTGGATTGCTGTGCGACAAGACTTCGTATTACAGTCGAAGATGCAGGAAAAGTAAATGAGGATATTTTAAAACAGAGTGGTTCCAGAGGAATCGTAAAAAAAGGTCAGGGAGTGCAGATCATTTATGGACCACAGGTGACTGTGATCAAGGCGAATCTGGAAGATTATCTGGAAACAGCGGATGATAGCTTGGAAGAGACAGAAGAGGTGATTGAGAGATCTTCTTCCGAGGAGAACGCTGTGACAGAGAAAACAGTCAAAGACGAAGGAAAAGTGACAGAGACAATCATCATATCAAGTCCGATTACCGGGAAAGCGGTGGAAGTAGCAGAGATACCGGACGAAGGATTTGCAGGAAAGATGATGGGAGACGGTGCAGGTGTGACCCCGACAGAGGCAGAAATCGTGGCGCCGGAAGATGGTGTGGTTGCATTTGTATTTGAAACAAAACATGCGCTTGGATTCCAGACGGACTCAGGTCTTGAGATGCTTTTGCATATCGGAATCGATACGGTTGCACTGAATGGACAGGGATTTGAAGTGTTTGTTGAAAATGGTCAGAGTGTGAAAAAAGGAGATCTGTTGATGAAAATAGATGTCTCATATCTGACAGAGCATGCACCGTCTCTTTGCTCGCCGGTTCTTTGCACAGATCTGAAAGAAAACCAGAAAGTGAGACTGCTTGCCGAGGGTGAGGTGAAAGCAGGAGAGCCATTGTTTGCAGTGGATTGTTACGAAAAATAGTGAACAGTAACGGAAATAAAAAGTTTCAAGCGGACCGGAAAGGTCCGCTTTACTTTTTTCGTGGATTTTGTTACCCTAGTATCAGAAGAAAAAATCTGGGGGAATATCATGTACAGAGTGAGCAAAGTCTTAAATAATAACGGTGTGATAGCGATTAATATGGAAGAAAATATAGAATATGTACTGTTGGGAAAAGGGATTGGCTTTGGAAAGAAAATCAGTGAGAGGTTCGAAGCGCCAGACGGATGTGCGAGGTATTCTCTGAGAGAGGATACAGAACGTGGCAGCGCGAAAGAGCTGGCAAAAAGTATCGCTCCAGAGTATTTGGAAATTGCCAATGCGATTCTTGTAGAAGCAGAAGAAAAATTCGGACGTATCGACAGAAGAATCTTGTTCCCGCTGGCAGACCATATTTCTTTTGCGGTAGAGCGAATCAGACATGGAGAGCAGATCAGCAATCCATTGACAGAAGATATCCGAGCGCTGTTTGGCAGCGAATATCAGGTTGCCTCCAAGTTAAAAGAGATTCTCAAGGAACGGCTTTCTGTGGAGATTGATAGTCATGAGATCGGTTACGTAGCGCTCCATATCCATTCGGCGATTGAAGATGAGAATGTGTCGATGGCAATGCAGATGGCAAGAGCAGTTCGGGAATGTGTCAAAATATTGGAGCAGGAGACCGGAAAGCAGATTGACGTGAGATCACTTTCTTATAACAGGCTGATGAATCATGTAAAATACATGATCATACGGGCAATCAAGAAAGAAAGCATCAAACTGGATCTGAACGATTATATGCAACAGAACCATCCGGAAGCATTTCGCTTAGGCAGGTTAGTCTGTCAGGATATTGAAAAAGAGTGCGCGATTCGACTGGAGAAGATGGAAGTAGGATATCTTGCGATGCATATCGAGAGAGTATACTCTGGGATATCTGAGTAAGATGTGAAGAAGGGAAGGTGGATTTTATGCGCATTTTAATCGCGGAAGATGAGAGAGATCTGAATCAAATTATCACAGAACGTCTGAAAAAAGAGCACTACAGTGTAGATTCGTGCTTTGACGGAGAGGAGGCGCTTGACTATCTTGCAGCAGCACCTTATGATGCAGTAATTTTGGATATTATGATGCCAAAGTTAGACGGACTGTCAGTCCTAAGAAAGATGCGAAACAAAAATGAAAATACACCGGTTTTGCTTTTGACGGCGAAAGACAGTGTGGAAGATCGGGTAAAAGGGTTAGATGCAGGGGCGAATGATTACCTTGTGAAACCATTTGCGTTTGAAGAATTATTGGCAAGAGTCCGTGTGCTTGTGCGAAAAACCGCTGCTGTGCAGAAGACCTGCTATGAAGTCGGCGGTCTGGAAGTGCATGTGGATACGCATCAGGTACTGCGAAACGGAAAAGAGATTGCACTTTCCAGTAAGGAATTTGCATTGCTTAGATATATGGTACAGAATGAAGGAATCGTGCTTTCCAGAGAAAAATTGGAGCAACATCTTTGGAATTATGATTATATGGGCAGCTCTAACGTGGTGGATGTATATATCCGGTATCTGCGCAAGAAGATTGATGAAGGATTTGAACCAAAACTGATCCATACCGTGCGGGGAGCAGGATATGTGCTGAGGGTGAATGGATGAAAAAAGTATCATTAAAAGTAAAATTAACACTTTTGTATACCGCTTGTATGGTTTTTGTCATTGGATTCATCTTTGCGGTTTTGTTTTCAATCAGTAACCGGGAGGTGTTGGCATCTACACAGATGAAACTGAAGAACCGGGTTCAGGAGAGTATGGATGAAGTCGAGTGGGAAGATGGACAATTGGAAGTGGATTCGGATTTTTATCAGATAGAGGATAATGTGTATTTGGCATTATACGATGAAAATGCGTATTTTTTATATGGAAAGCGGCCGTCAGGATTTACGGAGCAGATTGATTTCTCAAATGGAGAGGTGCAAAAAGTCAAAGATGGGAAGCGCGAGTGGTATGTCTATGATCTCAAGCTTCAAATGAAAGAAAACACTGTCTATATTCGTGGACTTACGTCAGTTACCGATGCGGAGGAAAGCTTTCTTATCACAATTCGGGTTGCGGTGATTCTGCTTCCGTTGACGGCTCTGCTGGTCGGAATTTTAGTATACCGGATGACGAGACGAACGTTGCTTCCGGTGAAAACGATCACAGAGACTGTGCAGGAAATCCGTCACGATGCAGATTTGTCAAGACGAGTTGGATTATATAAAGAAGATGGGAGAAAGAATCGGGATGAGATTGCATATTTGGCACAGACGTTTGATGAGATGTTGGAGGAACTGGAGAAGGTATTCCAAAGGGAAAAACAATTTACATCTGATGTGTCACATGAGCTGCGAACACCTGTCAGCGTTATTTTGGCACAGTGTGAGTCGTGTCTGGAAGAAGAAAGCTTCAACGAAAAACAGCGGGAACAGATTATGGTCATACAGAAAAAGGCGCGGACAATCGCAGAGCTGATCTCACATCTGCTGATGCTTTCAAGAGCAGATCAGGGAAGGCTAAAACTTCATTTGGAAGAAGTGAATGTAAGCGAACTTGTGGAGATGATTGCAGAGGAACAACAGATACTCGCAACAGAACGTGATATCACGATTCAGACGAAGATCGAACCGGAATTATATGCAAAGCTGGATGAGACACTTTATATCCGAATGATGGACAATTTGCTCTCCAATGCGACGGCATATGGAAAAGAGGGAGGGACTATCGAAGTGACGCTGACACGAGGTGCAGAAGGCTTGTGTGGAACCGTGAAAGATGATGGAATCGGGATTGCAAAGGAGCATCTCTCACACATTTGGGAGCGGTTTTACCGCGTGGATGCAGCGCGCACAGGCGGGAACCATTCAGGACTTGGTCTTGCTATGGTGAAGTGGATCGTGGAAGTACATGGCGGAAACATACAGGTGGAAAGTGTGCCTGGAGAGGGAACGACATTTACGTATGTGTTCCCTGAAAGGTGAAAAATATAAATATTTTTGAATGAATTGCAGAAATTTTAATCTTTCTTTAATCTTTTGTGGGTATACTAACCGTATCAAATCAAAGAACAAACAGAAGGGAGATAAAAAATTATGAAGAAAAGATATATTGGAATGATTGCAGGAGGAACGGCGGCAGTTTTGTTGATTGGAGGAATATCGGCATATGCAGTATGGAATCAAAAAGATATCGGAGCAGGTGAGGCCAAGAAAATTGCATATGAGGATGCGGGAATTTCGGAGAGTGATGTAGAACGGGTACATGTGTTAAAAGACAGGGACGATGGAAGACTTGTATATGAAATCGGTTTTGTGGAGGCGGATTATCAGTATAATTATGAGATTGCAGCCTCAAATGGAAAAATTCTGGACAAAGAGATTGAACAAAATAACAATGTTCAAAATACACAGTCCGCTGCAGTGCAGGATGATACGCAGACAGGTTCAGAAAAGACAACAGAGATCAGCATAGAGCAGGCAAAGCAGTTGGTGCTTGACCGTGTACAAGGGGCGACGGACAGCAATATTCGAATTGAGCAGGAGTATGATGACGGCGTTTATAAATATGAAGGAGAATTGAGCTATGAAGGAATGGAATATGATTTTGAAATAGATGCTAATTCGGGAACATTTTTGGAATGGACAGAAGAAAAACAGGATGGAATATTGGATTGACAAATAAGTGAAAATTTGTTATTCTCTAAACGGTTAGTTAAAACTAATTATTGGTAGAAAATAGAAACTGTGTAGAGAAAGGAATTTATCATGAGAAAGAATCCAATCAAAATTCTTTGGCTTGTAATCGGTTTTTTAGCAATGGGGATTGGAATGATCGGAGTGGCACTTCCGGTACTTCCGACAACCCCATTTCTTTTATTGGCATCTTTTTGTCTGGCAAAAGGTTCTGAACGATTTCACAAGTGGTTTACCGGAACAAAACTGTATCAGAAGCATTTAGACAGTTTTGTAAAAAATCGTGCCATGACTTTGAAAACAAAATTTTGTATTCTGCTTCCGGCATCAGCAATGCTGATTTTAGCAATGATTGCGATGAGCAATCTTTATGGAAGAATATTTATTGTGTTCCTTATTATTTTTAAATATGTCTACTTCTTTACGAAAATAGAGACAGTTCGTGATACAACATTGGTAGGGGAATAATTGCATGAACATATTAAAAGTAAAAACTTTGATCTGTTTTCAAAATCAAAAAGAACAGTGGAACGTGACGAACCTTGCGGTGACGCTTGGAGAGGAAAAGTATGCAGTCAGCCGTGTGCTGACTGTTTTGGAAAAGGAAGGTTTAATTGATAAAAGTAATCGGAGAAAACCGATACTTACGAAAAAGGGAAAGATGGCGGCGGAAGCGTACAGTCAGAAAGTAGAACTTGTTATCGGTCATCTGCTGAGTACCGGGGTTTCGCAGGAGGTGGCGAGGGAAGATGCTGTGACGATTGCGTCCTACTGCAAAGAGGAGACGTTGGAAGCTCTGAAAAAAGAAGAAATTGCAAAGCGGGTAAAATACGGATTTCGGGAAGGAATGGAATTTGACGGAGAGAGGCTCAGCAGACGATATCCGGATGGAAATTATCCGATTCCGTTTACCATTTTTCAGAAGGAGCTGCATCGGGAGCATGAAGTCTCAGTGTGGAATGAGCGGTTTGAAAATCCTTGTATTTTAAATATACAGAATAAAAATGGAAAATTGTATCTGCGGATGCTGGAGGAGTATCGGGAATATGAGTTTGCATATTGGGATGGACAAGCATGGTGTGAGATGGAAAGACAGGGGAAATTGCTGGCTTTTCGGGCAGACAAAATCCGGTTTCAGAGCATTGCAGGCGAAAAAGGAAGGATGCTTTCAGGAAGAATCTGGATTCAGATTTTTGATGGGGACGATGCGAAAGAGCTTTTGTTTGCCGTATATATTGCGTAAAAAAGTTGCGAGTTGCAACAAAAAAGAAATTATGATTTAAAGTAAAAAAAAGGAAGAAGAACGCGGTTTGTTGCGCAGTGCAACAAAAAAAGATTTTTCTTTCGAAAAGAAGTGTGATATAGTCAGTTCAGCAATTTAAGTTGCTTTTTTTAATGCCTACTGGTTAGTTTAATCTAATAAATGATAGTTGAAGGCAACATAATAAAAAGGAGGATATGAAAAATGAAGCATAAGACCATGAAATCAATGGTGAGAAGAATGGCCGCGCTTGCGATGGCTGCGGTGTGTACATTTAGTTTGACACAAGTAAATACGGTAAAAGCTGCTGAAAAACTAGAGGCAGGAGATTATGTGGTGCCGATTACATCGCTCAAGAGCAAAGCGCCGATTGCTGCGGTAAATGAGGCGTTCAACAAAGCGTTTGGAGAGAGTGCCAAGGTGACTGTAGACGGGGAAGGAAATATGACAGCAACTGTTGAAAACAATCACATGGTAATCAACATGATGGGAGAATATCATGCGAATGTTTTGACTGTAGAGGGTGCGGAATATCTCTCTTACAAGACAGAGCAGTCTTCTACAACATTTGGAAATCCGGCAGCAATTGCAAACATAGAAGTGCCGGAAAAAATGCAATTTCCGATTACACCTTCTGACGATGGTGTGTGTGAATTGAAGATTACAGTAGATTTTATGAACAATTTGATGGGTGGAGGGAATCCATATCCGACGGTTGTGACACTGACATTGGATTTTGCGAATGCACAGGTGGATACAAGTGCACTGAGTGATCTCTTGAAATCTTATGAAGATCTTGTGAAAGAAGATTATACAGAAGATTCATGGAGCGCGTTTGAGGCGAAAATGAAGGAAGCAGAAGGATTGCTTGCAAATGGCGGAGCATCGGCAGCAGAAGTCAATGAGATGATTGCTTCTTTAAAAGATTTAAAAGGGAAATTGCAGTTGGTAAGTGATCTTCCGGAAGCAGATTACAGCAAAGTGGATGCAGCGATTGCGTCAATTCCGAAAGACTTGACAAAATATACAGACGGAACTGTGAAGGCGCTTCAAAATGCATTGCAGACAGTCGTGCGCGGTCTGAAACAAAATGAGCAGAATAAAGTAGATCAGATGGCAGCGGACATTGAGGTGGCAGTCAAAGGCTTGAAAGAAAAGACAACCTCAGACAATAACAGTGGTAATAACAATAACAACACAAACAATAACACGAATAATAATACAAACGATAACACAAGCAATAACACGAGTCAAAATGCAGGAAGCACAACGCTGGATAAAGACAATTTGAAAGATGGTATTTATGAAGTTCCTGTATGGCTGTGGCATGCGACAAAAGATCAGGCGTCTATGGCGGCGCAGTCTTTGAACAGCACCGCAAGAATCGTTGTGAAAAATGGCGTGAAGACAATGTATATTTACACAAAATCCATGACATATGGAAACATTGAAGCGAGCCTTCAGGAATTAAAAGTGGCTGATGCCAACGGAAATTATACGAGTGCTACTGTGGAGGAGAAAAATGCTTCTGGAAATCCGACTTGTTTCTCATTTGTACTTCCTCATACACAGGAATATCTGAATGTAAAAGTGAATCCGCATGTGGCGATCATGGGACACCAGGATATTGAAGCAAGACTTCGCATTGATTACTCAGCGCTGAAATTAGTTTCTGAAGATGCGAATGACACTACTGTTAAGGTGACAACTCCTGCATCTGGAAGCAGCTATGGAGCGTCAAGTGCACCAAAGACAGGAGACTATGATAATTATGCGGCAATTCCGGTTGTTATGCTTATAGCAGCAGCCGCCGGTGTGATGACAATGGTTTACAGAAAGAGACAGGCGAAATAAGATGAAACGATTAAAGCAAATTGTTTTGGGATTGGGAATGGCAGCTGCGATTGCGGCTGCCCCTGTTCCTGTTTATGCGATGGAAGATGGAGCTTATACGGTAGGGAGAACAACATCCTATGCAAATCCGGAGACGGGACAGACCGTAGATGGCGGGACGAACATTGCGCTTGGAGACAGTATGTGTGAGAGTATTGTGGAGGACAGTGCGCTGGTAGAACAGTCTCAGGGGAAAACGTATGTTACGCTTGGAATTGGTCTGATGTCAAATGTGAGTGATGTACGTATGCAGATACAGGAAACAGACGGAACTTATCGAGATGTGGAAATTACACAGACCGGAAGTTGTGAAAGAGATGGAGATACGTGCAATCACTATCGGTTTGAGGTGGATTCGGCAGATAATTATATCAGTCCAATCTTGTATGTAGAACCGATGGGAAGAGACGTACAGTTCTTTGTGAAACTGGATATGGCATCTGCACAGGCAGGGACAGGAAAGTTTGTAAGTGAGATGATATCGGTAGAAGAGCCGCAGACTGAAGAAGAGCCACAGACTGAAGAAGAGCCGCAGGTGGCAGATGAAGAGCAGACTACAGATGAAGAACAGGTGACAGAAAAAACAAATACAAATAAAGTGCCGGTTGGACAGATTGCAGTCGGAGCTGTCATTGTGCTTGTGATAGGTTCTTTGGTTGTGTTCGTAAAGAAAAGGAAATAAGAAATGAAAAAGATAAAGTTGATTGCAGCCTTGTTATCCGCACTGTTTTTGACCGGATGTGTGGATCAGTCAGGAAATCAAAGTGCAGACAATGATACAAAAGAAAAGCGGATTGTGGCGACTTCGGTGGCGACTTGTGAGATTCTTGACAAACTGGAAGTAGAAGGCGTTGTCGGAGTTCCGAAAACGGACAGTTATTCTATTCCGAAACGCTATGAAAATGCAGAAAGCGTCGGTTCTCCGATGGCTCCCGATATGGAAATCATAAAGTCGTTAAAACCGGATATCGTTTTAAGTCCGAATTCTCTGGAAGGAGAATTAAAGTCCCAGTATGAAAATATAGGAGTTGAAAGTTATTTTTTGGATCTGAAAAGTACAGAAGGAATGTATGAATCGATTCTTGCATTAGGAAAGATGCTGGGAAAAGAAGAAGAGGCAGAGAAGCTTCATCAGGAATTCGAGGATTTTAAGAACGATTTCGCACAAAAGCATAATGAGCAGGAGGCTCCTACGGTGCTCATATTGATGGGGCTGCCGGGATCTTATGTGGTGGCAACAGAAAGCAGTTATGTCGGAAGTCTTGTAAAGCTTGCCGGAGGTGTCAATGTATACGGAGATGGCAACGGGCAGGATTTTCTGAATATCAATCCGGAAGATATGGTAGAGAAAGCACCTGATATCATCCTTCGGACTTCTCATGCGCTTCCGGAGCAGGTGAAAAAAATGTTTGCGGAAGAGTTTGCGACGAATGATATTTGGAAACATTTTGAGGCGGTGCAAAATGCGAGAGTATATGACCTGGATAATGAAAAGTTTGGGATGAGTGCAAATTTCCAATATGAGGAGGCGCTAAAAGAACTGGAAACATTTTTGTATCAGGAGGGAACAAATTGATTAGCATAAAAAGAAAAATAATTTCATTTCTGATTACGGGAGCAGCATTGATTGTGCTGTTCCTTGTTGCTGTTAATACGGGAAGCTTAAAAGCATCTCCGGAACAGATTTTGAGAGGATTGTTTGTAGCGTATGATGAGACAGTCGCTACGATATATTCACTGCGATTTCCGAGAATTTTGATTGCGATGCTCGCCGGCGCGTCGGTAGCTGTATCAGGTGTCATGCTTCAGGCGGTAATGAAAAATCCGCTGGCAGATCCGGGAATCATGGGAATTAGCTCCGGCGCAGGAATGGCGGCAGTGCTTGTGACGGCATTTGCGCCATCACTGTATCTGGCGGTTCCTGTATTTGCGTTTTTAGGAGGTGTCTTTGCGTGTGGACTTGTGTATCTGCTTTCCTGGAAGGGGGATTTGAGTCCTCTCAGGGTGATTTTGACCGGTGTGGCGGTGAATGCATTTTTTACTGGGCTGATGTCCGCCGGAGAAAGCATGATGGGAGCGAATTATAGTGGGGCAGCTAGTATCGTGAACGGGAATATTACGATGAAAACATGGGAGGATTTTCGGATGCTTTTCATCTATGCAGTGATTGGGCTTGTTTTGGCTGTCTTTTTAGCGTTAAAATGCGATATTCTTGGATTGGAAGATCAGACAATCCGCTCACTTGGAATTCGAGTCAATGCGGTGCGTCTTATAGTGTCTGCAGCAGCTGTACTTTTGGCATCAATCAGTACTGCGGTAGTTGGAAGCATCAGTTTTCTGGGACTTTTAGTGCCACATATTGCAAGGCTGCTGGTCGGAAACAGTCATAAGGTACTCATTCCTTACACGATGCTTCTCGGGGCATTTACGCTATTGCTCGCCGACACGATCGGGCGTACGATTGCGTATCCATACGAGATTAATGCGGCGGTAGTTATGGCAGTGATTGGAGGACCAAGTTTTATTTTATTATTAAGGAGGTCAAAGACAGAACTATGAATGAGCAGAAATTGATTTATGAAGTGCAGAATCTTTCTTTTTCTTATGGAGAGCATCAGGTACTTCAGGAAATGTCATTTTCACTGCAGAAGGGGAAGATCACAACTCTGATCGGTGCGAATGGCTGTGGAAAATCTACATTGTTCCAACTGCTGACAAGGAATTTAAAGCCTGATCAAGGGGAAATTTGTCTTTATGGTGAAAATCTTCGGAATATGAAACTTAAGGATCTGGCAAAAAAAGCTGCGATTGTGCACCAGTATCATACGGCACCGGCAGATTTGAGCGTGGAGAAGCTGATCGGCTACGGGAGAATTCCCCATCGAAGAACCGGAAGCTTTAAGATGAGCGAAAAAGACGTGGAAAGAGTAGAATGGGCGATGGAGGTGACACGCACAGAAAAATATCGAAACCGTCCGGTCTCAAAGCTGTCTGGGGGACAAAGGCAGCGGGTGTGGATTGCGATGGCACTCGCACAGGATACAGAGCTTCTGCTTTTAGATGAGCCGACGACCTATTTGGATGTGCGGTATCAGATACAGATATTACAATTGGTGCGCAGACTGAATGAGGAATATGGGCTTACCATTGTCATGGTGCTGCATGATATCAATCAGGCATTGTATTATAGCGATGAGATACTTGCGATGAAAGAAGGAAAAATGATTGGACAGGGAGTTCCGGAGGAAATTTTGACGGAAGAACTGTTAGAAGAAATCTATGGCGTCAGACTGCCGGTTTTTACGGTGGAAAAAAAGCCGTTTATATTGGCGGTGTAAGATTTGCATGAGTGAAAAAGATGGTGTATTCTAATGTTATCTGAAAAGTGAATTGGAGATGAAAAATGATGACAAAAATATTTGCACATAGAGGAGCCAGCGGATATGCGCCGGAGAATACATTGGAGGCATTTGCTCTTGCGATGGAGATGGGAGCAGATGGAATTGAGTTGGATGTACAGCTGACAAAAGACGGAGAAGTCGTTGTAATCCACGATGAGGTGATTGATCGTGTAAGTAATGGGAAGGGCCTGGTAAAAGATTACACACTGGTTCAATTGAGGAAGTTTTCGTTCGATAATCATATGGAGGGATATGAGAATATTTCAATCCCTACACTGAAAGAAGTGCTGGAATTGGTAAAAGCAAGCAAAATGGAAGTGAATATTGAATTGAAAACGGGAATCTATTGGTATTTAGGCTTAGAAGAAAAGGTACTTGAGATTGTGAAAAACCGCGAGATGCACAAGCGGGTAATTTATTCTTCGTTTAACCATTATAGTGTACAGAAAATAAAGGAATTGGATCAAAAGGCAGAAACTGCATATTTGTACAGCGATGTAATTCTGAATGTGGAAAATTACGCAAAAGGAACTGGGGTTTGTGGATTACATCCGGCGGTGTATCATTTGAAAATGGCTGATTTTATGGAAAGGTATAAAGAAAGTGGGTGTAAGATCCGTGTGTGGACAGTAAACGATGCGCAAGATATGCGTTTTTTTATTCAGAATGAACTGGAGGCAGTCATTACGAATTATCCAGATGAGGCTTTGAAAATCCGTGATGACATGCAAAAGAAAGAACGTAAATAAAAAAATTTCAAAAATCCAAAAAAATAACTAGAAGTATCAGAAAGAGTCGTATACAATAAAAATGAAAAAAGAGTGAAAATGTATGCGGTTGCTTTTGAATGATACAAAAGCATGAAAAGGGAATCCGGTGAAAAACCGGAGCAGTCACCTCTACTGTAACGCGGACGATGAGACAATAGGCCATTGACAGAATAATGTTGAGAAGGTGTTTTCAAAGAAAGATGCGAAGCCAGGAGACCTGCCGTATATAGGAAAGAATGTTTTTAGGTTGGAAAGAATGTTTCTTTTGGTGATTGCATAGGCATAATTATGTGCAGATTTGGAATCACTGTATGTGAGTAAAAAAGCAGTCTTTCAGAACAGAAAGGCTGCTTTTATGTACAAAGAAGGGACGAGACAAAAAGAAAAGGAGGGCAGAAAGAAGAAAACATTCATCTGAAAAAAAGAGATAGGAGAATGGAAAATGATAAGAAACAGAAAAAAATGGCACAATAAAGTTGTGAGCATTATGCTTGCGATGCTGATGGTTGTCTCTGTAGTTGTTCAATATCCGTTGAACAGTATTGCAGAGAATGTGCAGACAGGCAGTGAAGAATATTTAGGTGTTCAGACAGAGGCAAAGGTCTATGATGATTTTGAGAATGACATCTGGCTGCAATATCAGCAAAAAGAAATGCAGGTTGGGGATACCACAAATTTACGGCCTTGGAGAGTAGAACAGATTATCTCCAATGCAGTTGCAAATGACGTTCAGAGACCGGTATTTCATTTTGAGATCATCAAAGGCGACAGCATTTCGCTGGATACAGAAAGTTCCACTGAAAAAGCAGTTGTGACAGCGGAAAAACCAGGGACGTCAGTAGTGAAGGTAACCTATGATGCAGTTGAATATGGTGGAAAAACATGGGGAGCAATCTCGCCTGTGAACACAGCATATGCGGTATTTACAGTGGGAGAGACAGGGACAGCTACGATTAACTGCAGTGAAAAGCTGCAGAATTGGCGTCATTATGATACCATTTATTATAATGAAGGCGATACGGTTCCGTTTACTTTTGAGGTATCGGCAGACGGCGCTGAATCTTTAAAAGTGACATTGAATGGTTTGGAAATCCAAGGAGATGGAAATACATATACTGCAAACTTAGAAAACCGGAGTAATATCATCGGGATTGAAGCGACAGATGCGGATGGTAATGTAAAATCGCTGTATCGTGTCGTTGATGCAAGATTTATTGAGATCAATGTAGAGAATAAGACGAATCCAGATGCGGCATTAGAGCCTGGTGACACAGCAAATATCAGTTTCCGCGGTGTGACAATGCCAGTGTATAAGCTGGCTACGATTTATAATCCGGTCTGGACATCGAACAGTGCATGGGGAAAATCCGATGCAACATATCTTTCTTACAGCAATGAGACATTAGGCGAGTTTAAAGGTCAGTGTCAACAGTGGGATCTTGCGACGAACAATGATTTTGATGTAACCTTCGAGGAAGCAGGAGAGTATACATTCACAAGTCAAAACGGAATTTTTTCTGAATGGTGGGGAAGTCCTCTCGGCGCAGATATTACTGCAAATGGCTCAGGGGAACCAAACTTAAATGCACCTGTATTGAAAGACTGGTTTTCGACACTGCCAAGCTTTACTGTGTCGGTTAAAAAAGATGTTCCGGTTGAAAACATTACGTTAGATCAGGAAGCATTAGAGCTGCAGGTTGGAGATGTATCATCTCTGCAGGCTACTGTGACACCGGCGGATGCAACAAATCAGACAGTGGAGTGGAGCAGTGATCATACAGATGTTGTCATAGTAGATCAAGATGGCGTGCTAAATGCAGTGAGCGCAGGAAAAGCTGTTATCACAGCAAAAGCGGGGGAAAAGACAGCAACTTGTGAAGTGACAGTGAAAGAAAAGAGTGAACAGCCGGAAAAAACACCGGTTGGAACAGTGACAGTAAGCATTCAGGATATGATTCCGACACCGGATGGGGAAGACTGGCCGGAAGCAAAAGGTGTGATTTTGAAAAATACGAATGTGTCTATCTATGAAGATGATTCGATGATGGATGCGATCGTGCGTGCGTGCGAAGAAAATGGAATCAAGATTTCTTTGAATGCGTCAAAGACATACATTACGGCTGTGGATGGCCTGGAGGAGTTTGACCGCGGAGCGGCAAGCGGTTGGATGGGAACTTTAAACGGTTGGTTTACAGACAAAGGGTTTGCATCATTTACAGTGGCAGACGGGACATTTGCAGATGGAGATGTCATTACGTTGGAATATACAACGAACTATGGAAGTGATTTGACAGATACAACAGATGTAACAGGAGAACTAAAATCACTTGGAAACAACACAGGGGATTTATCGCCGGAATATAAGCGGGATGTATACAAATATACTTTGACAGTTCCGAAGGATACAACGGAGGTCTCGTTCCGACCGGAGAGCTTTAACAGATATAATAACGTTGCGATTCGTGTGGGGGACAAATCATACCGCTATGGAGACGCCATTCCGGTATCAGAGGGAACTGAAATTAAAATCACATCAACACCGACGAGCTTTATGAGCTTGTTGGGGCTAAAAGATGGAGTTACATATACAATTACGGTAAAATCTTTAGAAGAGCCGGAAAAAACACCGGTTGGGACTGTGACAGTAAGTGTTCAGGACATGGTTTCGACTCCGGAAGGAAAAGACTGGCCGGAAGCAAAAGGTGTGATTTTAGACAATGTAAAAGTGTCTATTTATGAAGACGATACAATGCTTGATGCGATCGAGCGTGCATGTGTGGAAAATAATATCGAAATTTCATTTGATTCGAACAAAACATATGTGACCGGAATTGATGGCTTGGAACAGCTTGAGCGTGGTGAAAAAAGTGGTTGGATGGGAACTTTAAACGGATGGTTCACAGATGATGGGGCAGGTAACTTTACGGTTGCAAACGGAAAATTTGCAGATGGGGATATCATTACAATGGAATATTCCCTCGACTATGGAAACGATCTGACAGACACAACGGATGTTACAGGAGAATTAAAATCACTTGGAATTAATACAGGTGAATTTGCTCCACAATACAGCAGAGATGTATATGAATATACATTGACAATTCCGAAAGATACAAAGCAAGTGTCATTTGCACCGGAAAGCTTTAACCGCTATGACAAAATCACAATCCAGTCAAATGGAAACGAATACCGTTATGGAGCAGCGATTCCGGTAGAAGAAGGGACTATTGTAAACATCACTTCGGTTCCGGTAAGCTACACGACACCAGTGGAACCGGATGCAAAAGTGACATATCAGGTGACTGTAAAGTACGAGGACGATTCGCAGAATCCGGATCCAGAGAATCCAGATCCGGAAAAACCAGACCCACAAGAGCCTGAAAAAGAAGAAATTACACTCACAGATACACAGTATGGAGTGAGTCTTACAGGAAAAGAATTGACAAAAGACATGCAGCTTGTTGTCTCCAAATTGACAAAAGACGATGCGGCGGTAGATGAGATTCGAAAAGCCATTCCGTCAAGCAAAGGAGTATTTGCACTGTATCATGTAGAACTTCGTCAGGATGGAAAAGAAGTTGCGTTATCGGATACAGCGAAGCTGAGTCTTCCGGTCGGTAAAAAATATAATGGAAATACAATGGATGTATTACTATATACCGGCGGAGAAGTGAAGAAACTTAGCGGAACTGTTACAGATGGTTATATTGCTGTGAAAGTGACACAATTAGGCGATTTTGGTGTTGTGACGGATATGGCAGGAGACGGAACAAGTACAACAGACAAATTAAGTTCAGCAGATGGCTCCGGCAACAGCCAGACAGGAACTGTAAAAACCGGTGACAGTGTAAAGATAGAGTACCTGGTATACCTGATTGCAGCATGCGCGGTTGTGATTACTGCAGTTGTTGTAGTCAAAAAGAAAAGACAAGGAAAATAAAAATGAAAAAAAGAAATGTTAGAATAATAGCATTGATGCTTGCTGCGGTGATTGCAGCAGGCAGCCCAATGCCTGTTCGTGCAGCGGATTTTGAAATCGAAGAAGAAGTTATTCTAGGAGGAACCGGGGGAGAATCAACGGCGCTGTATGAAAAAGAGTCGGAGGAGACTCTTTTTCAGGGGACAGTGGAAGTTTCAGAAAATGAAATTGCAGACCAAGATATGCAAGCAAGTCTTGACAAAGCAGCAAATTATCTGAAGACTCATGTGACGAACCCGGTCGTTAACACTTTGGGCGGAGAATGGTCTGTGCTTGCAATGGCAAGGTATGGGAATCTGCCGGAGGAGACAAAAAAGAATTATCTGGCAAATTTGTATCGGACATTGGAGGAAAACCAAGGTGTTCTGGACAAACGAAAATATACAGAATATTCGAGAGTAGTGCTGGCGCTTACGGCAATCGGGGTGGATCCTTCGGATGTCAACGGATATAACATGCTGTATCCGCTTGCAAACTTCAAACAGGTAAACTGGCAGGGAGTCAACGGTACGATTTATGCGTTGCTTGCGCTGGATTCGAAGAACTATGAGATTCCAAAGCTTACAGAAGAAGATTTGGGAAAAGGGCTGGAGCAGACGACAAGGGAAAAGCTGATTCAACAGATACTGGATAAACAGTTGAGTGATGGAGGATGGGCGTTAAGTGGAACGAAGTCTGATCCGGATATGACTGCGATGGCAATTCAGGCGCTTGCTCCATATTATGAGAAAAACAGCGGGGTTGAAACCGCGGTTGAAAAAGCGCTTCAGACATTGAGTACGATGCAGGACGAAAATGGCGGATTTGCAAGTTTTGGAACTGAGAATCTGGAAAGTGCAGCCCAAACTGTAATCGCACTTTCAACATTGAATGTAGAACTTTTATCGGATGAAGCATTTATAAAAAATGGTAAATCTGTATTAGATTATCTCCTGAGCTATCAGTTAAGTGACGGTGCGTTCAAGCATACTCCACAGGAGAATACAGCAGATGCGATGTCTACAGATCAGGGCACGATGGCACTTGTCGCATATAACCGGGCTGTAAACGGAAAAAATACATTATATGATATGACTGATGTGCAAAACGGCGGCGACGAGGAGGAAGAGACTGCGGAAAATATTGCACGTTTTCGGGCAAAACTTGAGGTGCTTCCGGCACAAATCAGAATCAAAGATCAGCAGACAGTGTATGCATTGATCAGCGAATTGGATCAGATGAAAAAGTTTGCAGAAAAAGAGGAATTTCGCGGCCGATTGCAAGAGAAACTAGAGGAAATCTCGGAGCAGATAAAGGTAGTAGAGAGTCTCGATGAACAGATATGGAATGAAATCAATCCACTGGCAGTTACCTTAAAAGATGCTGAAAAAATTGCAGAACTACTGAAAATATACGAGAGTATCCCAAAAGAGAATCTTGAATATGTAGAACACAGAGCGGATTTGCTGCAGGCAGATACAATCGTAAAAAAATTGCAGAATGGAATTTTGGCAAAAGAGATTTTTACAAATGTGAAAGACTCTAGTATCGATTATGTATATGAGACCTGGAATTATACACTCACACTGAGAGGTGCGAACAATTATGAACCTGCGGATATGAAAGCCGGAGTGACAAGCGAAAAGAAAGATGGGAAATACTTTTTTACAACTGAGGAGAGCGGAACACTTCCGGGAAATATCGACCTAAGTATCAAGTGCAGCGGATTTACGAGCAAAGATTATGTGCTTTATAAACAGGAGAATGGAAAGTCTGTTAAAGCAGGAACCGCAACTGTCTTGGGAGGCTATCTCACCTGCAGTATTTCAGAGGGCGGGACTTATTATATTCAAAGTGAGCCGGAGAATGCAGGAACAATCGAGCCTGTGTTTACAGGAACCAAAAATCTTCAGGAAATAGCAGAGCAGGTAAAGGAGACGTCGAATAAAAAGACGACTGCAAAAGCACAGGCGACATCCAAGAAAGATGACAGTAAAACTGTAAAAGCAGAAGTGAAAGACAATGTTGTTGCAAAGTCAGAACTTGCCCGTGTCAAAGATCAGGATAAGAACCTTCAGATGGAAGGAAAAATGACCGATGGAACGACGTACACATTCACATTGAATGGAAAAGATATCAAGGAAGAGAAAGAGATCAATATTGAACTGAAACGTACAAGTCCATATGATGATGAGATCAAACAGCTCTCGGAACATCCGGCTGTGCTGTATTTTGAACAATCAGGAACATTTCCTGGAGTTATACAGGTGGAAGTGCCGGTAGAAAAAGAAGACGGAGAGTATTTACTTTTGTATTATAATCCAAAGGAACAGAAGGCGGAGTATGTGCAGAAGGTGGAAGTAAAAGATGGACAGACAAAATTTCTGATTGAAAAAGGCGGAGCGTATTTCATCGATAAGAGGGCGAGTACAAAGTCACTGAAGGATGATACAAAAGAAAAAGACAATTTTATTGATGCCGATACAGATGAGATTATTCTTCAGGGGACAAAAGAAGAGACGAAATCCTTGTCTGTGCCATATATTGTCGGGGCGCTCATTGCATGCGCAGTGGTTGTATCGGGACTTGGATATTCGTTCACTCTAAAAAAGAGACGTAGAAGGGACAGAGATGGTGATGAAGCATAAAGTGAAAAGGGTCATAGGGCTGCTTTTGATCGCTGTGTTGATGAGCAGTGTAGCGACAGGCTGTGGAAAGACAACGCTTACTAATACAGTGCAGAATGAAAATAAGCAGAAGGATTCAGATGCATGGATGGAGGATGATGCCTCCGGTCAAAAGGATACGGATAAAAGTGAGACTTCTAAGGAAGAAGAATACTATGACGTAGACAAGATACAAGGCGGGGAAGTTGACTATTCCAAATATGAGGAGAAAAAATCATCCAGAGCAGCAAGCGGAAATAGCAACAGCAATGTTACATACAGCGATGGGACCGGAAGTGGACAGGATCAATATCAGACAAATCCTGTTCCGGAAGGAATGCAAAATCCGGTGGAACCAGGAGAAATCACAATTGACAAAAGCAAGAAACAGACCTGCTATCTCACCATTTCCTGTGCAACGATTCTTGACAATATGGAAAATCTGACAGAAGGGAAAGAAAAACTGATCCCTTCTGACGGAGTGATCTATGCGACAAGAAAAGTGACGTTTTATGAAGGAGAGAGTGTCTTTGATGTCCTTCTCCGTGAAACGAAAAATAACCGTGTGCATATGGAATATTCCTTCAATCCGCTGTTCAACAGTAATTATATAGAAGCGATCAATAATCTGTATGAGTTTGACTGCGGCCAGAATTCCGGCTGGATGTACAATGTCAATGGGTGGTATCCAAACTATGGCTGCAGCAGATATATAGTTCAGGAAGGAGATGAAATCCAGTGGAATTATACCTGTGATTTGGGAAGAGATCTGGGGACAAGCTGGATGGATCAAAATGGGGAAAGATAACTTTGGTACGTATCATCCGATAATTAATTTTGTTTATTTTGTATTTGTGATAGGGTGCTCCATGTTTTTGAGGCACCCTGTTTTTCTAGGGATTTCCTGTGTGAGTGGTTTTATTTACTATATTTATCTTAAAGGAAAGAAAGCATTCAAAACAGCTCTATGGCTCATGATTCCTGTATTCTTGATCTCAGCACTTGTAAATCCTCTTTTTAATCATGAGGGAGTGACACTTTTGTTCTACTTTCGAACGGGCAATCCCCTGACGTTAGAATCCATTGTATATGGACTGGCGTCCGGTGTGATGCTTGTGTCGGTATTAAACTGGTTTTCCTGCTATCAGGTCATTATGACCTCGGATAAATTCATTTATCTGTTTGGGAAACTAATTCCGGCGATGTCATTGATTTTATCTATGGTGCTTCGCTTTGTTCCGAAGTTTAAAAATCAGATTGAAAAAGTGTCCGATGCGCAGAAGTGTATTGGGAGAGATGTGACAAATGGAAATACACTTGCAAAGGCAAAACACGGCATGAAAATTCTTTCAATCATGACGACGTGGGCATTGGAAAATTCAGTGGAGACAGCAGATTCCATGAAGTCGAGAGGATATGGACTGCGTGGCAGAACTAATTTTTCCATCTATCGTTTTGATACGAGAGACAAAAGGATATTTTCGGTGATGGCTGTAGCAGGCCTGATTGTGCTTGGCGGAATTGTAACAAAAAAAGTATATTTTTTATATTTCCCGATGATGGAGGGAAATCCGTTAAACTGGGAAACACTTTTGATCTATGTCATTTATGGGGGAATGTGTATGCTTCCTATGGTGATTAATATTGTGGAGGATATAAAATGGCACTATTTGAAATCAGAAATCTGACATTTACTTACCCAGAGGCAAAGACACCGGCTTTGCAGGAGGTGAATGTTGCAATTGAACAGGGAGAATTTATTGTCATCTGTGGAAAATCTGGCTGCGGAAAGACGACATTGCTTCGGCATTTTAAAACTGCACTGACACCATATGGGACAAGAAGTGGAGAAATTCGATTTTTGGGGGACGCTTTGGAGCAGGTATCTGTCAGAACACAGGCAAGTGAGATCGGATATGTTCTTCAGAGTCCGGACAATCAGATTGTGACAGATAAAGTGTGGCATGAAATGGCATTTGGACTTGAGAATCTCGGATATGATCAACAGACGATTCGGCTTCGAGTAGCTGAGATGGCGAGCTTTTTTGGCATTCAGAACTGGTTTGCGAAAAATGTGGAGGAACTGTCGGGAGGACAGAAACAACTTTTAAATCTGGCTTCTGTGATGGCAATGCAGCCGAAGGTGCTTGTGCTTGATGAGCCGACTTCACAGCTTGACCCGATTGCGGCGAGTGAATTCCTTGCAACGATACGGAAAATTAATCTGGAACTTGGGACGACGGTGATCATCATCGAGCACCGTTTGGAAGAAGTGTTTCCGATGGCAGATAAAGTGCTTGTTCTGGAGGAGGGACGACAAATCTTGTATGATGAGCCAAGGCAGGTAGGAAAGGCGCTTGCCGGAAATGATCTGTTTCTTGCAATGCCAAGTCCGGTACAGATTTATGATGGAACGGGACAGGTCGGAACATGCCCTTTGACGGTCTGCGAGGGGAGAAACTGGCTGAAGGCACATTTTGAAAAAGAGCAATCTGGATTCTGTGAGACAGAGAACGAAAAGAGTACAAAAGGAAAAGATGAGGTTGTCATCGAGGCAAAGGAAGTGTGGTTCCGATACGAAAAAGAGATGCCGGATGTCGTGAAAGATCTGTCCCTGCAGGTAAAAAAGGGCGAACTTTTCTGCATGTTAGGCGGAAATGGAACTGGGAAAAGTACGACATTATCACTTTTATCCGGAATTCGAAGACCTTATCGAGGGAAAATCCTGCTGAAAGGAAAGGATATTCGCAAGCGAAAGGAAAAAGAATTGTTTCATGGTTTGATAGGGGTGCTTCCGCAGAACCCGCAAAGTCTTTTTGTGGGAAACACAGTCCGTGAGGACTTGTGGGAAATGTTTTCTGGATTTCATATCCAGCGAAAAAAGGAATATGAAAAGCAAATGGAGCGTGTGATTGAAGATACACAAATCGGTCATCTGCTTGATATGCATCCGTACGACCTAAGCGGCGGCGAGCAGCAAAGGGCGGCTCTGGCAAAGGTGCTTCTCCTGGAACCTGAGATTTTGCTTTTGGATGAGCCGACAAAAGGTCTTGATGGTTTTTACAAACAAAAACTTGCGGATATTTTTGAGCGTCTGAAAAAGAGAGGTGTCACAATTCTGATGGTGTCGCATGACATTGAATTTTGTGCTTCTTATGGAGATACGTGTGCAATGTTTTTTGATGGAAGTGTTATAACTTCGCAAAGTGCAAAAGCATTTTTTGTCGGAAATAGTTTTTATACAACAGCGGCAAACCGGATGGCGAGACAGTTATATCCGGATGCAGTAACAGTAAAGGAAGTGATAGAAGCATGCAGCAAAAACAGGCGACAGGAGTAGATACAAAGGCGATGCTGCCGATTTTTTCTTGTGGATTTATGGTTGTTGCTGAACTGTTTCTGCCGTGGTTTTCCATGCCGGTCTTGAAATACTCAAAACTTCAGACTTCATATACGTTGTGGAATGTGTCAGAATGTGTGGATAATATACAGAAAAGTATCCGTGGAGGAGGAAAACTTTCCATGGAACTGTTGACGGCGGAGGAAATAAAAACGATTGGGCAGTGGAGTATTGCCTTGCAGGTCTTTGCAATTATTTTGACAGTTCTCCTGATTGGTGCTGCGATTGCAGCATATAGGTGGAAGAAAAAAAGTGTAGTATATATTCGTCTCACCTTTTTGGTAGCGGCAATTTTGCCGGCACTGGCATTTGCGGCAAACATGCAGGGAAACCTGTTTCTAAATGAAAAGATTGGACGAGAGAGTCATTTTATCAATTTGACGATACACAGCTATCTTCAGCTGACAGCATTTCCATATGCACAGTTGATTCTTGCTTTAGTGATGATTGCAGCGGTCGGAAAGCTTTTGGATACGCAGTTTGAGTATGAGGCGATCATGTATATACAGAGAAGTGTGCGTGAGGATAAAAAAATCGGAAAGCGAACCAAAGTCTCCATTTTTTTGATTTTGTTTGCGATTCCGTGTTTGATTTTTTTCGGAATCTTTTTCCTGAATGACAGAAGCGCATCTTTCATTGCTTTGTGTATTATTGGGCTTGCAATGATACCGTTTTGCATGATTTTTGAAGATCGGAAACCACAGGCAAGGGAAGTGCTTTTGATTGCGGTTATGGCTGCGATTGCAGTTGTTGGGCGTATGGCATTTTTTATGCTGCCACAGTTTAAGCCGGTGACAGCCATAGTGATCATAACCGGAATCAGTCTCGGCGCAGAAGCAGGTTTTTTGACAGGTGCGGTTGCGGGATTTGTCTCTAATTTCTTTTTCGGTCAGGGACCGTGGACACCTTGGCAAATGTTTGCGTTTGGCATTATTGGGTTTCTTGCAGGTTTATTGTTCCGTGGAAAACGGGAAAAATATAAGAAAAGCAAGTTGATTTTATGCCTGTATGGGGGAATTGCAACACTTGTAATCTATGGCTTTTTGATGGATACGTCTTCCATTACTATGTTTGGCACCGGATTTTCGTGGAAGGCGCTTGCGGCAATGTATGCAAGTGGTCTGCCGTTTAATATCGTGCATGGGATTTCCACAATGGTGTTCCTGTTCTTTCTGGCGGGACCGATGGATCGAAAATTAGAGCGCATCAAGAAAAAATATGGAATTTTATAAGGAAATAGTTCAGAACCTTCCGTTTTGAGAAACAAACACTTGGCGGTTTTTTTGATTTGCGTTATAATCGTACTATCAAAGTAGGATGAAATCACATTTACAGGAGATGATACAGATGATAAAAGTACAGGAATACAGAGGACATATCCGCAATTGGGAAGAACTCTGTGAGCGGCTTGGGATTTCTCTTTTGCTGCCGCGCAAAGAACGGGAAGAAGAGATTTTGGTGAAAGCATATGAGACATGGGGATATGAGATGGCAGATCACATGCACGGCATGTTTGCATTTGCCTTGTGGGATGAGGAGAACAATCAGTTGTTCTGTCTGAGAGACCCGTTTGGAACAAAACCGTTTTACTATTATGAGACAGAAGATGGGACACTTCTTTATGGCACAACAATCCGAAAGATCATGGAGCAGCCGGGATTCAAAAAAGAATTGAATGAGGAGATGCTTCAACTATATTTGAGCCTGACATATGTTGCGGGTGAGAATACGTTTTTCCGCGGATTAAAAAAATTGATGCCGGGACGGTACTTGATCTGGAAAGATGGAGTATTGAAGATTGAGCGCTACTGGAGTCCGCAGTTTCATCCAGATGAAAGTAAATCATTGGAAGACTGGGCAGATGAGATCCATACGACACTTCAGGAAATCATGCCGGAAGTGAAGGCAAAGGATGAGACAGTAGAATCGTTCTTATCCGGCGGCGTGGATTCTTCCTATGTGCTTGCAATGTCTGAGGCGGAAGTAGCAGATTGCTGTGGATATGAGGAAGAGAGATTTGACGAATCAAGGATGGCAGAAGAGACAGCAAACCTTCTTGGACGAACATTTTCCAGACGCGTTATCACGCCGGAGGAGTATTTTGAGATAGTACCTTATGTCATGTACAATATGGAGCAGCCACTTGGGGATGCGTCAGCAATTGTTTTTGCAATCGGATGTAAAGCGACAGCAGAGCATACGAAGATCTGCTACTCCGGTGAAGGAGCAGATGAGTTCTTTGGAGGATATAATATGTATCGCAATGCAGAGCGATACGGTGAGAATCTGAAGGATTTTTATGTTGGAAACACAAACATCATGAAAGAAGATGAGAAACAAAAGATTTTGAAGCATTATGATCCGGATGTGCTGCCGATTGAAGTTGCGGCTCCGATTTATGAAGAGATGGAAGGGTTAGACCCACTTTCGAAAATGTCCAATGTCGATATTCAGATTTGGCTGGAAGGAGATATTTACCTCAATGTCGATAAGATGAGCGAGGCGGCGGGATTGGAGATCCGTATGCCGCTGACAGACCGGAGAATTTTTGATATTGCATCGAGAATGCCGTCTAAATATAAAGTCAATGATGAACAGAACAAGGTGGCATTTCGTACTGCAGCCGCGAAGGTTCTTCCTGAGGAGATTGCTTTCCGTAAGAAACTTGGATTTATTGTGCCGATTCGAATTTGGATGGCAGATGATCGTTACAATCAAGATGTGCGTGCGAAGTTCCAAAGTGAGATGGCAGAGAAATTCTTCAATGTGGACGAGATTAACGCAATTTTTGATGAGTATGTAAATGGAAACTCTGACAATTGGAGAAAAGTGTGGACAATTTATACCTTCCTTGTATGGTATGAGGAATATTTTGTGAAACGCTGATAAAGCGTTGATTTTCAGGGAGATAAGTAATTATCTCTCTGTTTTTGTATATTTAAGAATGCGTACTACACATTTTTGTATAGAAGAGGTTAAATATCCGTAAATGGGGGTAAGAATACATAAAAAAAGACCGGCACCAATGTGCCAGCCTGAGAAAGGAGAAAAATATATGTAAACGTTTTAAAACGTAATTGTTAGGCGAAGTCCAACAGCCATAAATAAGGTTTTAAATACAACCGTTGTCTTCTTTGATTTGATAAGTTCATTATAAAGGATATTTGTGAGTAAAATATGTCGAAAGAAGAAAAGAATTATGAAATTTCTAAAGAAAATCCTAAGGGATTCTTTCTCGCTGGTTAATAAATATTCCGATAAGTTAACCGACCTTCAATTGTGCATAGCGATTCTGTTTGCTATGATATAAATAAGCAAAGGCCCTTGCAAATAAAAAATGGAGGATGAGGATTTATGCAAATTGGAACGGTAATCAGAAAGTATCGAAAAGAAAAGAATATGACACAGGAAGAGATGGCATCTTATCTCGGCGTGACAGCACCTGCGGTGAATAAGTGGGAGAATGGAGTTTCCCAAACAAAAGGATATTAAGAAATAACCTGTGTTTTCCTGCTTGCAA